>Ga0209181_10000004_pt1:0-220000 | contig 442741 bp, 369 predicted proteins | sample MAT05_FD_187208 | JGI IMG/M metagenome (GOLD analysis project Ga0209181, IMG submission 187208) | Freshwater microbial communities from Lake Fryxell liftoff mats and glacier meltwater in Antarctica - MAT-05 (SPAdes) (version 2) | ecosystem: Environmental > Aquatic > Freshwater > Ice...
TGCCTACCAGTGAAATCATTGTACCTTCTTAAAAACTGTTGCTTGGCGAAGCAGCTTACCTATATGTGTATCCGCCCCTGCCGCTTTTTCGACAAAGCAAAAGATTTAGCCCGGCTAAAGCAAAAGAGGCGCCGGGCGCCTCTCTAAAAGTCTAAAAGATGTCTGTGCTTTTGAACTGCTGAATTTAGATAGCAGGACCGGCTGCTGAATGATATGTGCCGTAGGTGGCAATCATCGGTGCTGCAGCCGCGGCAGACTTTTTCACTACAGCGGCAATGTGAGGAGCACTGCGGCGAGTGGCTTTGTAGGCCATGGGTGCATAAGACTTGAACGCGCTGGCCGAAACTACACGGCCGCCGCGAGCGGAATTGCCACCAGCCAGATAGGTGTGAAAACCGGAAGGTTGCAAATTACTGTGAACATGGCCATGACCTTGAGCAGCAGCTTGCTGACTGCCGTGCCATGAGCCGAAGTAGCTTGGAGTCATGGCTTTTTGAGCGCGCATAGAGCTTCCGCCGGCTGCAGGAGGAGCTGCTTTAGCTGTGCTGCCGATTAACTGTTTCAACGAAGCTTCAGGAATCAAACTGAGTGGGAATGGCGCTGGACCTGCGGTAACGTGAGCCGGAGCCTGGCTGGCGGCAAATTCGGCCTGTAGGCTGGCCATTTGTTCGGCTTCGCTTTCAGTGGTGCTGCCGTTAGCGGCATTGCGAGCCATTTGAGTCCATTCAACTTCTGATGGAGCTGGTTTAGCCGCTGGGCTCATGTGAGCTACAGCTTGCTGGGCGCAAGGGAAACCAACCTGTCCGGGAGTGGAAGGTGATTGACCGGGCAGGGTGCGAGCGGCATTTTTGCGCTGGAAGCTGGCGACGCACTCGGCGGCTTGACGCAGGCGACTACGATTTTGAGCGGTGTTTACTTGCTGTGCGCGGTAAGAGCTGTAGCCGGGAGCAGAATAGTTAGAATCGTTTTGCACTGGTTGAGCGGCAAAACTTGATTCATTAATGCTGGCGGAAAGATTTGGTTGGTTGCTATTGTCGAGCTGAGGCATTTGCGATTGCAAATCGGAGCGGCTGGGCAATTTTCTACCAGGAACGAATGGACGCAACTTGACCGATCCGGCAATGGGAGTCATGGCCAGTCTGGTTTGCACTGCCCGAGGCTCAGAAAAACTCGAGCTGCTCAGGTCACGCTTGATTGGCAAAGATCTTTTGGAACATTGGAAACTAGGTACAGCATGAGGGTCGCTCATGGAGCGGGCTGTGGCTTTCTCGGCAACCGCTGCCTTGAGAAAATTCGCTGTAGCGCTCAAATTATTGCCTTCGGCCATAGCTTGAGGAGCGAATACCAGCGGCAAAGATGCTGCTACGTTTACGCCAACTAGAAATGCATGTGATTTCATCTGATACCTGATCCGCCAAAGAAAGTAGGTTATTTCGCTCACGCCGTCGAATAACAATCGACTTCTTTAGTCTATGAAACCTCACCGCACATGTCACTGGGAAGAATACGCAAGCCATTTATAAAAGGGCCCATTCTTTTCGGAGCTAGTGGGAAAATTCCCATAGATCAATCATTAAACTTGTCTACTCAGTCCCAGACCAGTCGATAGCCGACGCCCCGGACAGTGAGAATGTGCTTGGGTTGGCTGGGATTGGCTTCCAATTTTTCCCGCAAATATCTGATGTGGACATCAACAGTACGGCTTTCGCCAAGAAAATCGGAGCCCCAGACACCCTGAAAAAGCTGGTCACGGGAAAATACCCGGTTAGGCTGCCTGGCCATGGCTAAAAGCAATTCGAACTCTTTAAAGGTGAGATCAATGGATTTTTCGCCCACCAGCACAGTACGGCTGTCAGTGTCGATGAACAAATCACCAAGACGAATGCCTTTTGTGACTTCCTGCACCTGAGGAGTTTCGCGCAGGTGCGCTTTCACCCGGGCCACGAGCTCGCGCAGACGCACCGGCTTAGCGATATAGTCATTTGCACCGAGCTCAAGTCCGACGACGGTGTCAATTTCGCTGGTGCGGGCAGTGAGCATTAATATGGGTGTGCGTTTATCGAAAGCGCGCACCCGGCGGCAGACTTCATATCCATCAAGCCCAGGCATCATCAGATCAAGAATGACCAGATCTGGTTTTTCATGCTCAAATAATTGAATGGCTTTGATACCGTCGTGGGCTAATAAAGTAGAAAATCCTTCTTGATTCAGCACGTACTGAATGCTGGTAGCGATATCTACTTCATCGTCGACAATTAGCAGTTTTTTCAATGGGCCAAACCGGTTGAAATTGGGATCCACATAGTATCACTCTTGTTATTAAACTCTTGCTCTTAATCGCTTCCGCGGTGGCCAGGTTTTCAAGACTAGCTCGACCATAGCTACCTGACGGTAAAGCTAGCGGAATTAGACGTACAATAAGAACTTAGCTTTTACGGTTGATATTGTTGTGCGAAGGCGGACAAAGAAAAATTTGGTTTTGTGCACTGCTGCAGTCAGTCTGCTTGTAGTTCAAGCTCCGGTCGGCGATGCAAAGAGCGGCAGCAAAGCGGCGCCCAAAACGCAAGCCAAAGCCTCCAGTAACAGTAGGCCAGTCCAGGCCACAACTATCCCTCCCGTGATCAATTCCTTTTTGCCCTACCCGCCCATGATCCACCCCGTGCGCATTGGTCTCAGCACCAAAAGCTCGGCCATACGCGTAGCGATCTGGCAACAGGGCGCTGTTTTTGTTAACGGCATGCCAATTTTCGCTTTAGAACCGCGCATGGTTTACACCATCACCCCCGGCAAAATTACCGAGCTGGGCACCGGCCGCAGCTGCACGTTGCCGTACGATCAGCGCTGTCACATTTCCGCACCAGATTATCGCGTCTGGACAGTCAACCGCTGGTGGCGCGGCTGCCTTGAAATCATCAACATGCCTACTTATGTTACTGCCATAAATTTGCTTGATCTGGAAGATTATTTGCAGGGTGTGGTGCCTTCTGAAATGCCTTCGAGCTGGCAACCGGAAGCACTTAAGTGTCAGGCGGTGGCGGCGCGCAGCTATGCCTACGCGCACATGGGTAAAGGCTCTAAATGGAAAAGCGAAGGCTTTGACATGGTGCCCGACGTACGCGACCAGGCTTATAAAGGACTGGCTGCCGAAGCACCCTCAACGCTGGCAGCGGTTTTTCAAACTCGCGGCTTAATTTTGAAAAATGCCGACAAAGTGAAACCGGGATTTTATCGCGCCTGGGTAGGCGACGAAATGGAAAATCTCAACATCAAAAAGAGTGCTGTATCTCAAAGCCATCTTGAGCAAATTACCGGCATCAAAGGCATTGTCGGCGTAACCGTCAAACAATGGAATGCCACCGGAAACGCCAGTCACATACAAGTTATGGGCGTGAGAAACAGTCGTGAAGTAGACGGCATTGCTCTGGCACGCATGTTGAATTTTGCCACAGCGGGAATTTTAGACGTGCATGATGAAGGCTCCAACTGGGTCTTCACTTATCGCGGCCCGGGCAATGGTGCCCGCGGCCTCAGTCAGCACGGTGCCAATATGTTCGCCAAACGCGGCTGGACATTCGACCGCATCTTGCAGCAATACTATCAAGACGTAGACGGCAAGCTACAATTAGGCTTTATCGACGGTTCATTTAAAATGTATCCGGCCACGCTGCAACCAGTGAAAAAAGCGGCCAGCAAAGCTGAATTTTCAAGGGGCTTGATTGATCAAGACAAACGCAGCGAAGATAAAGAAGACAAAGCCTCAAAAGACAAAGACAAGTCTTGAGCCGGTCAATTTTTTAGATTCTTTAGTGGGCGAGATTTTTCAAACGCAGACGCAGACTTTCAACAGTGGGAGTCGACGGTCCATAATGCTTTTCATAAATAGTGAGGGCGCGGCGATAGATAAGCTCCGCTTTTTCTAGAATGTCGCTGCAACCTGTGACGCGCACAGCTCCTGAAAGCACATCGGCCAATCTTGTCAGAGCTGCTGCCAGAGATAATCCGCAGCCACCGTGGATAGTGTCAAGCACATCTACTTGCCGCTCTAAGACAGCAATCTGTTCCATGTGTAATTCAAGCTTGCCGTACACAACCGAAAGATTGGAAAGCACAGCAGCCACTTCGGCACTGACGCCATTACTGTCATTTTGGATATCTAGCAATTCTTCAAACACCGCTCTGGCTGCCACGTAGACCCCTGTGCGCAAATAGAAACTGCCCAATCGATTAAAAACATCAAGAGTGGTCTGGTGGTAGCCGCCTTTGAGTTTTTCTTGACTGCGCAAAAGGGCGAGAAAAAGTTTTTCACCTTCCGACGAGCGGCCAGTGCGTTCAAAAACAGTCGATAGTTTGTCTACCGTATCGGCTAAATCGAAATAATCAGACAGCTGCTCCTGCGCACTATTGATGCGCAGGGCATAAATGCGTTTGAGGTACGGCTCTGCCTCTTCAAACTTGGCGCGACTGACGTAAAAACTGGAGAGTTCTTCAAGGTGGCCGATGATAGCCGGGTTAGCGACACCCATAGCCGTCTCTGAGACATTGAGAGCCATGCGATAAAGCTCTTCGGCATCATCAAAGCGACCCTGAGTCAAATACTCCATGGCCATCTTGAAATAATCGACTGCCTGCCGCAGCTCCACTTGCACTTGCACAGTAGATGAATCGCCTGAGCGCTCCGCCGGCAATGGCATCTCTTGCGTGGTCAATGTCTTTCGAGAAGAAACTGAGCTTAGGGTCGGCGTTGTTGACGGCGTTGTTGACGGCGTTGTTGACGGCAAAAGATTGAGGTCGATCATGGGATTCTGGGGATTCGCAAAAGTGGGAGTAATCAGTGATGGTAGTGATGTTTGAACGCATTGACAAGGGAGCTATCAGATATACATTTGATTAAAGGAGAGCGAAGGGCTGCCAGCCTGCTTTTGCTAGGTTTAATAAATCGAAATAAGTCTCTGCTCAATTATTACAAACTGTCTTTCCAAAGTCGCTTACCCACAGTATCGATACCATCGACAGTCTGCTGCAAGGTATGCACGCCTGTCAGTATTAAGACATTATCGGGCGGAGCGGCAGCGCATAGCGTTTTTAAATTGGCCAGCTTTTGACTGAAGTCAGCGGAAGCGTCGTGCATCACATCAAGATCCACTTGAGCTTTTTGCAGTTTTTTGTTGCCGCTTTCGGCTGCCATTCTGTCTCTGGCGGCGGCCAGTTGCGTGCCGTTAAGTTGCATAGCGGCTACAGAAGTGTCGATTGCACTTAGCGACTGATTGAGAAATTCAGCCCGGCATTTAAGGTAAGGACCTGGCCTGACGCTGTCATTCATGAGCAGGGCGGCACTGCCCGGGGTGAAGGCCCACCAGGGATCGGCAATAAAGGCGGCATTATTACCCAGCGGATTAGCCACCATTTGGCGCCGACCGGCCTCCCGCTCGAGATCACGAAGGGTACTTTCTAAGCGCCGCAAATTCTCGTGCAAATCGCGCAGTCCTGCTTTAAATTGATCTTCGGGCAAAAGTGCCTGACTGGTCGCTGCTGTTGAGCCAGGGTCGGCAGCGGGTGAGTTTCCACCGGCGGCCTGAGCTTGTGGTAGAGACAATAAAATCAGTAACAAAATCAAACAGCATTTCTTGGTCATGTGTTCCTTATATATTTGGCTTACTTTTGGAATTAATTGGTTCGGTTTTAACCGGAGCATCAGTTTTGTTTGCACCGGCTTTAGTGGCGTCAGAAATAATGTCGGCAGCAATTATCCACCCTGGCGGGCGCAAAAAGCCAAATTCTTTTTTGCGCTCCCAGTGCGCCTGCTTGAACGGACCACCCGCAATTTCATAGTAGGTGTAAACGGCACCGCGGCTGAGATAAGCGCCTTGAGTGGTGCTGAATATGGCATTGACCACACCGGCGTCACCAGGGCCCATACTGGCGGCACCAGCACCGATACCGGGCACATAAATGCTGCCGGCCACAGGTGAGCTGATAGCAGCCAGAATCTGGTCAATATTGGCTAACAATTTAAAATCGACGGCCGATAGAGGTTGCACAGCCAGTTCTTGATCGGCAATTTTTGCCAGGCGATCTAGCAAGCGCACATAATCGTCAGATCTTTTGCGCTTCTCTTCAGGAAAACATCTAAGTCTGGTCAGATCATTTTCTGTGATGCTCAAAAAGGCACCAAGCTTGCGATAAAGATCGGGCATGGGCTCAAGGTAATGAAAATTTGAAGCATGTCTGACGCCTGGTCTGGCAGCACCGAACATGCGAGCAGCCGCACTTATTTCTGGTTTTGCTTCAGTTTTGGTTTCAACCTTATTATTAGTCGTGGCTTCAGCCTTTACGTCAGTTTTCAATTCGGAGGCCGGGGCAGCAGCTTTCACATTAGTGACCGAACTGGCAGAATTAGCAGTATTTAACGGAGCCGGTGCATCGAACGCAGTATACGAATCGGCAAATGCCGCCGAAGCACTGAGTGCATGCTGGCAATACCAGAGTTCTGAAAGCAAACAGGAAAGAGAATTCTTTTTAAAAGGACGAAAATATTCAGTGATGATTGCCCATCTTTTTTCTGCCAGGCAATTGGGAGCATTAGGGTCGCTTTCTACCCTGCGCTTGCCCGCCACTCTAATGAGCTCGGGCAAAGTGTTAACCAGGCCGGGGTCCATGCGGTCGCTGAGACTATGCAAGATATTGGATGCCACAGGAGATCCCCATGAATAAAGAATAAAGAGCGAAAGCGGCGAAATAAAACCTTCTTCGCCTTCTTCTTTGTACGTGGCAGTCTGACTTTTAAGCCAATCGAGTTCGTAACTATTGACTGGCGGCAAGAAGCGCATCACCAGCATGTTCTCTTCAGGACCGCGGTTCTTTTCCATTTCAAAAATAGAAGCGGCGTCAAGCCCTTGCGGTTTTTGCTTCTTAATCGATAAAAGTAATCTGGCGCGCGAAAAAGGCTGTGCCAGGGTTTGCAACATGTCACGAAATTCTAAATTGCCCGCTTGCAGCATACTTTTGAGATCGCGAGGATAAACAGTCTGCTCGCGGGTGAGTGACCCGGGATTAATACTCAAGCTGATTTCATAGATGCGCTGCCAGGCCGGCATCAGTGAGTCTCCGGGGGCGGCGGCCACCTTAGAGCTGCGACTGCTGCGACCCAGTTCAAGAGCACGGTAAAGTAAAAGAGCACGGCGAAATTTATTGCCGCCGCCGGTTTCAGAATTATTGGTGACGTCCGAAAGAGTCAGATACATGCGCGATAGCCAGGCAACGCAGCGGAAATAGTTGGCAGTCTTCTCACTGCGCAAATAAAAGCCCATTGGCCTCAATGAACTAAAATCTTCTTCGCGATTAAAGATTACAGAACGCCCTTTTTTGCCCCGTGCAATAATCGCCATCTCGCTGCGGGCCAAGTCGCTGGCACCGCCCATATCAGGCAGCGCGGTTTTGGGATCGAGCAATTGCAAAGCCACAATAATGAAAGCCAGATTGCGCTGAATGTCATCTTTAACTTCGTCAATTTCGCAAAGGCGATAGTCTTTAACACACGATTCAATCAATGCCGATAAAAGAGCTCGCAATTCCGCATAAAGTGTATCGCTCACGACTTTAAAAGCTATGGCATTATTGAATGCGAAATAAGCATGCACAAAAGGATCGGCAGTAATAAAATTGCTTTTGTCGGTTTCACGGTTTAATTTATAGATTGCCGACATGGTATCAGCACTGGTGCCCTGCAAAACTACAAAATGATTAGCACCGAGCATCTTGCTGCTTTTAACACCAAGCCCGTCAAGCTTCATTGCCGTCAATGTCAGTGGCTGTGGCTGATTAGTCGCCACGCTCATCTGAGGGAACATATCTTTTAAACTGGTCGTGCCAAAAGTCCTTCTGGGAGCTTCCTCCGTCAGTTTAATTTCAGTAGGGTGGCGAAACTTTTGCGTAGGGTCGGTAAAAACTTGAGCATGTGCAGCCAGAAAGCCAAATAAGCAATTCGTCAGGAGCAAAGATGCTGACAAATAAATTTTTACTGTCTTCACGGCATCTTGGTTTGTCATTGAAAATTAATTAGCGACTTAGCGATCGGTAAAAAGTAAACGGTGGGTAGAAAGCTTTTCTTCTAAAGCAGGTGAGAATGCCACAGGCAACGGTTTGAAATTCAACCACGAACGCAACTGATCACTGTTGGCCGCTGACAACATGTGCCCGCTTTGACCAAGCGAGAGAGTCTGGTAGAACTTCTCATCGTCAGACAAATCAACCAGCATGCGCATGGTCGGCCCAGAGCGACAAACTGAATGAGTACTGCTGCGGCGCAAAGACTCTTCCATACTAGAAACAGTGTCATGGTCGCCGCCCACCGGCACCGGCCCGCGATTCAGTATAGAGGCAAACAAAGGCACCAGAGCCGGCGCACCACGCAATAGATCATTTTCAAATTCTATAGTATGCATCGGCCCCCATTTCCAGGCAGCTACATCATCTGATTTTGATTGCAAGCGTACTTCTTTAACGGCCTGGCCAAATGAGCTTATTATAAAACCTTTAAAAGTTCTCTCTTCTGCAGGCAGCCAGGCATCACTCTTTTCCAGCAAAACTTTTTCTACCACAGATGACCACTGGGGGTAGCGGTCTAAATATTCGTTAGTATAAGCAGTGCCCAGACGCGGCTCCAACAGCCGCCTGATAACGGTTTGCACAAAGCTCTGGTAGAGCGCACCACCACTGCTGTTCTCGGTGAGCACACCGTCCCATTTGCCAATAGCGTCGAGGGCAGTTAATTGAATTGAGTCGATAGATTCGGTTTTGCCGATGGCCTCAATGAGTGTCTGCTTCACCAGTGGTGCCAGCGGCGCCAGCTGATCACCTTGCAACAAAGCCATCTCAGGCAAGCCTGCTTTCTGATTGCTCTTTTTGTATGCGGCTAAGACGTTGAGCGCTCGCTGAGCACGATAGATATTGACGTTGAGTGGCATCTCAGTGCGTGCCTGGCGGAAGTTAGCGACATAATAACCAGCAGGTGGATCAAGGGCATGTTCCATGTCTTTGAAAGGCACAACTGAAATCCAGTCACCAACACCGGTCCAACCAGGCGAAAGCAAACAAGATTCCCATTTGCTCGATTTGCCGCCGGTTGCCGCTGAACGCTCCGGTATGGTGCCGGCTTGCTGATAGCCGATATGGCGGTCTTTATCAGCGTATAGAAAAGTAAAAGGCGATCCGGCATAGTGCGAAAGCACACTCTGGAATTGACTGTAGCTGTTGGCGTGATTAAGGCGATAAATCGCTTCGGCCAGGCCGCTGCTTTTCTCCGGCAAATTTAAACCTACCCACGAAAGGGCAACGGCATTTTGATCATTTTTGATCAAAACGGGGCCATGCCTGGTCTCCAGCACTTTATGCAAAAGATTGGAGGTCTGTAAAAGCGAACTGGAAAAGCGCACCGGAATTTCTTCTACAAGCTCTGTAGCCGCAGACCATCCGGAAGGAGTTTTGTATTTTCCGGGAAACTGCGGCGAGAATTGTTCAAGAAACAAATCTTGTACATCGACTTTTAGTGAAGTCAAACCAAATGCTATCTGGCTATTGCGGCCATTAACCACCCCCGGTATTCCCGGTATAGAGGCGCCGGCTAAATGTAAGCTGGGAGCGCGCAATGCAATTGAATACCAGTCGCAAGGCTGAGTAAATGCGAAGTGCCGGTCTAAGGCCAGAAATGCGCCTTTGCTCTCAGTCTGGTCGGCGGCTAATACCCAACCATTTGATCCCCAACTGGGAGCCGGTGTCAGCGCGCTGCTGGTATAACTATAGGGCAATCTGCCAGTTTGCTGACTCACCGCAGGTGGTGCGGTAAAAGTTCGATCAAACATAAGCGAAGCTAGCTGCCCGCCTACCTTATCTAAAACGCGCTGGCGCAAATCGTCGAGACGCCAGGTTTCGTCTAAGCTGTATTGATTATATTTGAGAATCGCCAGTGAATTCTGCGCCGTCCAGGGCCGTGGCTTGTAATTGAGCGCGATAAATTCAGGCGACAAACGATCTTGCGAAGTACTGATATATGCATTAACGCCCTGAGCATAAGCGAGCAGGCAAGCTAAGACATCTTTAGGTAACGCTTTCAGTTCAGCGGCAGCGGCGCGATTGATACCGATGGTGCGCACCAGTTTATCGTGGGGCAGAGATTGCGAACCAAATACTTCCGACAGTTCGCCTGAAGCTGTGCGTCTCATCATATCCATTTGAAAGAGACGATCCTGGGCGGTGATGTAGCCCTGAATGCGATAGAGATCAAGCTCTGAAGACGCTTCTACGTAAGGCACGCAGCGCTCATCGAATTTTACCGCCGCACCGCGGCCTAATTCAGCCATTTTGACAATGCCGTCAAGCAAAGGCAAACTGCGCTGCGCCATGAAATAGCTGCCGCCTAAAAGCAGGATCACCGCAACTATTACAACTAAGGACGCTCTCAGCAAATCGGTAAAAACAATTCCGGTAAAAAAGATATAGAAAAATAGTAACTAGCAAATTATAGTTGTTGAGGCAGCAAATGACTGCAAATCAGGAAAAAATTGCGCTGTTTTTGCGCGTTTCTATATACGCTAACACATTAGATAATTCGTCTGAAAGAGCCTTTACGTGGCCCGGCAGGTTATCGCATTCACCACGCTTGGCGCTGGTTTCTAAAGTAAGAGCTGCTTTAGAAAGTGAGTCAGCAGTCATGACAACTGCCAGGCCCTTCATCTGGTGAGCGAGCCGAACCGTTTCTGAATCGTTCTTGCTGGCCAGCGAAAGCTCAATGTCTCTCATCAGTTCCTGACACTCGCTGCTAAAACTATCTACCAGGCGACGTAAATCAGTTGCTCCATAAAGTTTGGCCAGTGTTCCGCAATCGATCGGCAAACTATCACTTTCCTGCGGCACCATTTCAACAGCAATGTCTTCGGCCCTGCGAGCGCTGGTGATGAGCAACGGAGATTCTCCGGGCGCGGCACCAGGCACCGCCAGAAGCCACTTCTCAAGCAAACGTAAAAGCTTTTCTTGGGCCACAGGTTTACTGACGTAGTCGTCCATGCCGGAAGCAATGCAATTTTCGCGATCGCCTTTCATGGCTGAGGCGGTCATGGCCACAATAGGAATATGACCACCTCGAGCGGCTTCCTCGCGGCGAATAGACAGGGTCGCTTCATAGCCGTCCATCTCAGGCATCTGGCAATCCATCAAAATTAATGAGTAGAGCCCTGAGCGAACCGCATTGACGGCCTGTATACCATTTGATACCACATCCGCCACCAGACCGAGGCGCTCCAGTTGTCTGACAGCCAACTCTTGCATCACACTATTGTCTTCTGCAACCAGAATGCGTTTGTGAGCCGCCAGCTGATTTTCGTTGAACGAGCGCGGCCGAATAGGGTTTTCCGACCTGGTGGCAGCTCTCAGTACCGGCGACGCCTGAACCTCACCACAAAAAGCGCGTTCAACTTCAGTGAGCAAATCAAACAGGCGAAAAGGCTTTGGCAATTTCCCCACATACGCTCTACCTGAAAGCTGATTTTCAGGTAATTCGCTGGCACCAAGCACGATTAAACCAGGTAGACCCTGTTCAAGAGCAGTGGTCAAACCGATGCATAAACTGTGGAAAGATTCTAATTCGGCCGGCGAAGGCGTCAAAGCATAGGTGCCTGAGTTGCGGCCATACGGCACCTGCAAGCTGGGTTCGAAGGCCTCGGCAGCAGAAGAGCTGCCCGCTTCAAGGCCGATTTCCATGTCATAAATAATCAGGCGTATCGGATTGTGGCCCTCAGCTTCATGCAAAGACGGCAGAATGTTTTCTAAAGCACTAGTCACGGTCAATTCAATTGAATAGACTTTCAGATATCCGGTCAAAAGCTCCTCGATGGCCTTTGAGCGGGTTACAAGTAAAACCGGCCAGGGTGCAGAAAGATTATGCTCAGGCGACAGTAACTTTTCTTTCTGGTTTTCTCTAACAGTTTCCTTGGAATTATTCGTAGCCAGCACTTGCGATCTGGGCGCAATTACTTCGCTTAAGGTGATTTTATCGGTAGCCAGCTCGAAGGGCAATGAAAACCAGAAACAAGACCCCACGCCCTCTTCGCTGACATAATCAATTTGACCGCACATCATCTCAACTAATAATTTACTGATTGAAAGTCCCAGGCCGGTGCCGCCATATTTCCTCGTGGTAGAACCGTCCGCCTGCACAAATGGCCTGAACAAAAGCTTGCGTGAATCTTGAGAAAGGCCAATGCCGCTATCGGTGACGGAGAATTTCACCAGCACTTCGTTGTTCTCGGAAGTTTCAAGATCAGCTCGCAATACCACCTCACCCTGGCGGGTAAATTTCACGGCATTGCTGGCCAGATTGAGTAATATTTGACGAATGCGCACCGGGTCGCCACGAAGAGAAGCCGGCAGACGCGGATCGATCCAGGTCAGAAGTGCCAGCCCTTTTTTCCTGGCAGTAGGCGAAAGTAATTCAGCACAATTTTCAACCAGCGAAAGAATATTGAAATCGACAATGTCGAGCTCTACACGACCGGCTTCGACTTTTGAGAAGTCTAGAATGTCGTTGATGATGGTTAATAGCGACTGGGCTGATTCTTTAACCATACTGGTGAACTGTTTTTGTTCATCATCCAGATGAGTGTCTAGCAATAACTCGGACATACCGATTACGGCTGATATGGGTGTGCGTATCTCGTGAGAAATGTTGGCCACGAATTCAGACTTAAGCTTAGACGCTTCAAGAGCAGCATCGTAAGCCAATTCCAACTTACGCGTGAGATTTTCCAGCTCCTGATTGACGGCGGCCAGACGTTCAACTCGCTCGCGCAAATTAAAATTGAGCTTGCTAATTTCTTCATCGGCCAATCTTTTTTCGTTGATATCAGTAAGCAGGCCGTTGAAAATTACATCGCCATTTTCTAAAACTTCCGGCGAAGAAGAAGCTCTTATCCACTTGATGCCTCCATCTTGCTTAATTAAACGACCTTCCCACTCAAAGTTGCTGGGGCCGGAATAAGCTTCTTGTATGGCCTGCCAGATGCTGTTCAGATCATCTGGATGCAATTGTCTGAAGACTAAATGTGGATCTGCCATCATTGCTTCAGGGTCGATCTCAAGCACGCTGCGGCAGCTTTCACTGACATATGGAAAAGTAAAAGTACCGTCGCGTCTCTGCACATACTGATAGATACCACCCGGTACGTGCGCAGCCAGCTGATTGAAGCGTGCCTCACTGTGTTGCAGTGAGGCTTCTACTTGTTTGCGCGGAGTAATATCTTTATTGAAAATGTAATATGCATTGAATTTATTCAAGTTACCGTTGACACGCACCATTGTCACTTGCTGGTGAAAAAGCGACCCATCTTGACGCACACCTAATAATTCGGTCTCTGACTTGCCGTCACTTAACATCTGCTCGTAACAGAGTTGCCAGATCGGCATGTCTTCCGGATAGACGTTGTTTAAAGCAAAGCTGCCGATTAACTCTTCAATGCTAAAGCCGTGCAAGGCCGAATACGATTGATTGACTGAAAGATAACAGTTATCGGTATCGACTTTAGCGATGCCTTCTACCGCGTTCTTCATGGCGATATTGATGTCGAGCAGTTCGGCTTCGGCCGCCTTACGGTCGGTGATATCGTAGGCGACACCGTAGATCATCCCATCTCTGGAAGCGGTGGCACTCCACAGAAGCCAGCAAATCTGCCCATCTTTACGTATATAACGATTTTCAAACTGAAAAACATCAAGTCCTTTGTAGAGTTCTTGATTTTTATCTTCGGTAGCGGATAGGTCATCAGGGTGAACAAAACTTTTGTAAGGTACGCAGGTCAACTCTTCGATTGTGTATCCGAGCTTGTCCTCCCAGGCTGAGTTGAGCCTTTTAAAATAACCATCGGTAGAAGCGATACAGAACAAATCGCGCGAGAGGTTGAAGAAAATATTGGCTTCGTTGAGCTCTTGAGTGCGCTCTGTGACTTTGGTCTCAAGCTCTGCATGGGCGGCTTTCAGCTCATCTTCCACATTTTTCAGTTGGGTGATATCTGAAGCAAAAACAATTACGCCCTGAACGTTACCGTTCTCATCGCGATAGGGAATCTTATCGGTGGAGCACCAACTTTTAGTGCCGTCGGCATTTTGCACACGCTCGACAATACCGAGCTTTGCCTGGCCGGTATTAATCACTTCCAGATCATCAAGAAAATATTGCTCCGCTTCTTCCGGATAAACATCCTGGCAGAGCATCCCTTGCATTTCGGCCGGCAGCATATTGACTGCTTCAGCTGCGGCCCGGTTGACGCGCATAATGCGATTTTCTTTGTCTTTGTACCAGACAAGAGCAGGCATTGAATCAAGGATAATCTGTTCGTGAGCACGCTGAAGCAACAACAGATCTTGGGCTCTGCGTCTTTCAAAAACTACTGCCAGGTGCGTGCCGATTTCTTCTACGGCATTCAAAAAATACTTGTCGGGGGCACTGCGGCGCGCACCAAAAAATTCAAATACAGCAAGAAGTTTTTGCCCATGGCGCACCGGAAAGGCAAAGCCGGCTTGAATGCTCTTGGTCAGCGCCAGTGAGGCACGCGGCTCAATGGCAACATTGTCTATGAAAACTGGAGAAATTTCGGTGGCGGTTTTGCCGGGCAAGCCTTCACCGATTTTGAAATTCTGAGCCAGACTCTCCTGGCGAAAAGCACTGGCCGGCAGCGCGGAATAGAAAACAATATTAGAACACCTGAGAGCACTATCGCCAGGGATAGGAAACCAGGCCTGACCAATCTGCCAGTTAGCCAGCTGACAGATTCGCGTAATGCAATGCAAGCTTATGTCTTCAACATTTTCCAACTCGCTTGCTTCGGCGATAACTTCAACCACCAGAGCCAGCGCTTCTTCAATGCGCCGTCTTTCACTGACGTCGTAGCTGATGGCGCGCATGCTGCGCGGTTCAAGACCGTCGAATTCTACGGTGGCCCTGTCTGAGAGCCACAGATACTGACCGTCTGAACGCTTCATGCGGTAAATCACTTCGTAGTGATTACGCTCTCTGGTGACACCATCTTTTGCTTTTTGCACTTTGACCAGATCGTCGGGGTGGCAAATCTGGGTAAAAAAAGCAGGGTCGCCATACCACTTATCAAGTGGATAACCAAGTAATGAGACCACATAGTTGGAGACAAAAAATATTTTCGCCGTCTTGAAATCCGCTTCCCAAATGATCGCCTCTACCGAATTAAGTAGAGTTTCAAAATTAGCAGCGGCATTGCGGTCATTCATAAACGATTTGATAATTCATCAGTCGAAGTTAAGCTTATTATCTAGATGATAACTAATTCAAAGGCTAATCTAATGGATTATTCAGAGTTTGACCGAGAGTTAAACTGCTGAGACGCTAAAAAAGTGGCTGATTGACCGGTGAGAAGTGATTGTGGAAGCTCGTGCTCGAATACTGGTACTGCTTATAGTCTATTTTTTAGTGCGAATTCCCTGGCTTTTTCTCGTGCCCACCAATCAAGCGCCTGATGAAGACGCTCATCTGTGGATGATTCGTTTTTTGAGTGAACATCTGTGTCTGCCTGACGCCGCATCGGTTGCGGCCGGCGGAGCCACTGCTGTTTACGGTTCTTATCCGCCTTTTGGTTATGTTTTCCATGTACTGGGAGCGATGCTGGGGCATGGCAATCTTGTTTATATTCGTTGCGGCAGCCTGCTAGCCGGGAGTTTGATGATTCCCTGCGCCGATTACATTGGCCAGACACTCTTTAAATCATCGAGGCTACTGGCTCTGGCGCTACCACTGATGCTGATTTTCCATCCGCAACTGATCTTCGTCGATGCTTATGCCAACTGTGATTCCACCACGGCAGCGCTGGGTTCAGTAATTTTAGTTTTACTGGTTAAGACAATGCGCCACGGGCTTTCGCCTAAACGTAGCCTCCTGCTCGGTCTGGCGCTGGCCTGGCTGGCATTGAGCAAATATTCGGGCTACTCCATGTTTCCTATGGCAGCTTGCGCCATGATTCTGGCCTGCTGGTTGCATGGCTCCCGCCTACTTAATCTGGCAGTGAACGGTTTAATTGTTGCCCTTACTACCTGCACTTTGAGCGGCTGGTGGTTTTTGCGTAACGCCGCTATTTTCGACGGTGATTATCTGGGCACCAAAACCATGTACCGCACCTGGGCACTCACCTACAAACGAGAACTTGATTTTCACAAAAGCGCCTCGAGCTTTTTGCAGAACCACCGGTGGTGGCGCACAATCATTTATTCTTACTGGGGTTATTTCGGTTACCTCACAGTAGAGATGGCTCGGCCTGTTTATCTTGCTTACCAGACAATTATGAGCGTCAGTGCCGTGACAGCTATTGTCCAGTGGGGGCGCGCTGCAAAATCCGGGCGCCTGTCTTCTGCTCTGGCCCTGGCAAAAAACAAAGATGAGCGCCTCGAGCTGGTCGTACCGGCAATCTGGACCACTCTCGCGCTCAGCTTACTGATTAATCTGGGGGCTATGGTTTACGCCTCCATGGCCAATTATGGCCTGGCTCAAGGCCGCTATTTATTTCCCAATGAAATTGCCATAATGGCTCTAATACTTGGTGGGCTATCGCTTTTACCTGCCTCGCTCAGTAAAAAAGCGGTTTTGGCCACCATTATCTTTACTGCAGTTACCAGCCTCTATGCCTTTCTGCAATTGCAAGCCATACCCGGATACGGCATCAAGTAAATGCCCAGCGAAAAATATCAACTGGCATCGAAGAACTTGATTGTACTGGCCGGCACAGCGGTCACCGTAATCCCGGCGGTGCTTACAATTATCATTCCTGACGATCACGTGCGCGATCTGGCGGCACAACTGCGATTGCAACTGCTCTATGTAGCGCTGGCAGCGGCTCTCTTCCTCACTCTGCTAAGGAGTTGGAGGGAGCACCCACGACTTTATGCCGCGGCTGTTATCGCCACTTTGAGCCATGTTTTTGTTATTGCCTCGGCCTATGTTAACTGGCCTGCGGCCGAGCCCATTGGAAGGCGAAATTCGCATCTCTCTTTGCTGAACAGCAATCTCTATATCGGCAATCGACACTTCGATTTATTTACCGCCGCAGTGGAGCGCTACAGGCCCGATGTCATCTGTCTGCAAGAACTCACCCTGGGTTGGTTACCGACTCTGTCATTCATCAGAACAGCTTCCCTCTATTGAAAGCAACTATTGCCGTCCCCAGCGCAAATGGCACAACGCAGTGGTCAGTGGCGACAGCGCACACAAGTACGCCCATGATGCTCGAGCGCTTTAATAACCGCACTGAAGAAATGGTGGCTATAGCCAGAGTGACGAATGACATGTCACCGCCGGCAATACTATCTGGTGATTTTAATTGTGTACCCTGGAGTCAATATTTTGCCCGTCTGGAAAAAGATAGCGGCATGCGCAATTCAGGTCGAGGCCTCCTGCCGGAGCTGACATGGACTGGCGACCTCCCACCTTTTGCCCGCATTCCCATTGACCACATACTGGTATCACCTCAGGTGGCAACTCAATCGCATGAACAACTACGGGCAATAGGCTCTGACCACTATCCTATCTTCGTCAAACTGAGCGATTGCGGCCGTGTAAATTTTTAAAATTTCTCTAGTGCGCAGGCAGCTGACCTGTTGGATAATTAGGTCTATGAAATCCGGTCGGAACAACCCAGAACTGTTTAAACATCTTGTGCAGGGTGTAAGAGACTATGCCATTTTTGCACTTGATCCAAAAGGTCACATCATCACCTGGAATGCCGGTGCCCAGAGGGCTAAGGGTTATACTGCCGATGAAATCATCGGTGAGCATTTTTCTGTTTTTTATACCCCTGAAGCTAAAGCCATTGACCACCCTGCTTACGAATTAAAAGAAGCCTTAGATAAAGGCGTATATGAGGAAGAAGGTTGGCGGGTGCGCAAAGACGGCACTTACTTCTGGGCAGGTGTTGTAATAAACTGTCTACGTGACGAAAACGGCAAGCACTTCGGTTTTGCTAAAGTCACACGCGATTTAACAGAAAAAAAGAAAGCCGAACTGGCGCTCACTCATTCAGCATCAGCTTTGCAGCGCAGTGAAGAGACCTTCAATTTAATTGTTGGTTCAATTAAGGACTACGCTATCTTGATTCTCAGCCCCGACGGGCAGATCATGACCTGGAACGAAGGCGCCCGGCTCATCAAGGGTTACCAAGCAGGAGAAATAATCGGCAAACATTTCTCGGTTTTCTATACTGAAGACGCCATAGATTCGAACCACCCCGCTAATGAACTGGCCCTGGCCTTGAAAAATGGCTCTTATGAAGAAGAAGGCTGGCGGGTAAAAAAAGACGGCAGTCAGTTCTGGGCCAGCGTGACAATTACGCCAATCAAAGGCGGCACCCGCGGTTTTGTTAAAGTGACCCGCGACCTGACTCAACGAAAATTAGACCAGAAGGCCCTTGAAGAGGCTAGAGACGAAGCTGTCATCACCAATAAGCTCAAGTCGCAACTGATTGCCACAATCAGCCACGAACTACGCACGCCACTAAGTGGAGTACTTAGCTTATCTGAGTTGATTGCCCGCGATCCTGACCTGGACAATGACAATTTAGAGCGGGCAGCAAGAATTTTCGATGCTTCAAAGCGTCTGATTGCAATCCTCAACGACTTATTGGATTTTGCTAAGTTGGAAGCCGGAAAAGTGGGTATTGAAAATATCAAGTACTCGCTGATTCAGACTTTAGATGAAGTTATCGGATTGACCGCTGTTAAGGCAGCCGAAAAAGGGTTGGTGCTGGGAGCTAATATTGGCGAGATTCCGAGCGAAATAGCTGGTGACCAGGGACGTGTGCGTCAGGTGCTTCTAAACTTGATTAACAATGCCATCAAATTTACTGAGAAAGGCGGCATCGAAGTAGCTGTATCAGTAAAAAATGACACCTTGCATTTTGCCGTTACTGATACTGGAATTGGTGTTTCAGAAGAAATGCAAAAGAAACTGTTCCAACCCTTTGTTCAGGCTGAAGGCTCTACCCGCCGACTTTACGGCGGCACAGGCTTGGGTCTGTCCATCGCCTCTCAGTTCGTTACTTTAATGGGCGGAAAAATCGGTATGTACAGTAAAGAACATATAGGTACTACAGTCTGGTTTGATCTGCCACTGCACACGACACACACGGTGGATGCGGTAGCTTAATGAGAAAACAAGACATCTCAATTTTATGCGCCGAAGATGAACCAAGCTTGCAGCACGTCTTTGCCAGCCAACTTCATGCCCTCGGTTATAAAAAACCTGAGTTTGTCACTAACGGTCTTATGGCAGTAAAACTGGCTAAACAAAAGCGCTTCGATATAATTTTCATGGATTTAAGAATGCCTGAACTGGATGGCATTTCTGCTACTCAGCGAATTCGCGAAGGCGAAGCCGGCACAGGTAGCCGCGTGCCTATCGTCGGTCTCTCCGCTTACTCACGGCGTCAAAATTGCCTGGAAGCAGGTATGGATGAATATTTACAGAAGCCGGTGTTGCTCTATCAGGTAGACGAAATGCTCACTCGGTTTCTCGATGTCGCACCTGAAGCCAGCAAATTGCGCGATGAGCCCGTCAAACCAAAAATAGACAGCACCCTACTCGAGAAAAGCAACGAAAGGCTGATAAGCATTCAGAAAAAGATTGATGAGCTGCGCAAGATGGGCGAATCTGAATAAAGTAACTACTGAAATAAAATAGCTGCTAGATTACGAGACTAGTTTAAAACTCGATACGCCATTGTTTTTGGTCACTTGAATTTGCACAGGGAACATTTCGCGTACATCTGATATATGCGTGATCACCAGCACGCGCGAAAATTCTGCTTGCACCATGCGAATCGCTTTGACGAGCCTTTCGCGGCTGGCATCATCTTGCGATCCAAAGCCTTCATCGATAATGAGAGTTTCTAATTTCGCCCCAGCCCGGCGCGCTAACAAACGCGAAAGGGCGATCCGCAGTGCAAAATTTACTTTGAAAGCCTCTCCCCCGGAGTATAGCTCATAGCTGCGGGTGCCCACCTCATCTCCAATAACAAGATCGAGGGTTTCGGCCATGGTACCTGATTTGGTTTTTGTCTGAGTGATCAAAGCCACATGCATTTTGTTGTCGGATAATCTGGTCAATATTCGGTTGGCTTCGTTTTCAATTTCGGGAATGGCATTTTCGATAATTACTGCCTGAATACCTTTTTTGCCGAATACTTCCACAAGGTAGGCAAAATCATCAACTTCATCGCGCAAGAGCGCTACTTCTTTAAGCCTTTCTGCCAAAATGGCCAGCTCGGCAACCAGCTTGTCTTTACGCGCCGAGAGCACAGCCACTTTGCGCCCCGAATCTTCTTTAAAGCCGCGCACTTCGTCAAGAGAAGGTTTGAGACCGGCAAGAGTTTTTTCAATCAAATCCATTTGATCGATTTGCTGTCTCAAATCAACTTGCTCAGAATTTATATTTTCAATTTCAGCAACGCGCTTTTCAGATTCGGCATTGAGTTCGCTCAAGGCTTCATCTAATGCCGGCAATTCTAAAACGGCGCGGTTGAGATCACGAGATTTTTCCGAAGCGACAAATAGTTCTGAAAGTCTCTGTTTAAGCCTGGCATGTTCGTTGCGATCGTAAGAAAATGTGCTCAATTTAGAGAGTACTACCTGCAAATTTCCACGTACTTCCTGGCCATAAAGTTCGCCCTTAAGCTCGTGGACAATTTCATCAACAGCCCCCTTAAGCTGAGGCAGCTTTGCATTCAAGCGGGCCAGCTCATCATTGTCTTTAGTGAGCTGATGGTGCTTCGACTCAATGTGACGCTTTAGGCGAATCTGCGATTGCAAGCTGACATACACAGCCGGGTCAAAATCGAGTTTATGCAATTCGGCTTTGACAGCCACTAGACTCTCGCGCTCTACCTGAGCAAAATTACTTTCAGCCAGACGAGACTCTAATTTAGCGCGTTCAACTGTCAGCTTCTCTACGTTATCATTGGCTCTAAGCAATGCACTTTGCCGCTCGTTAAACTGGCCAATGCGCTTATCTAAGTCTTTGCGGCCTTCCAGCTGCTTGCGCATTTCAGCATAGCTGAGGCGAAGGGTAGCTCGTTCGTCATTCAGTCTTTCTTTTTGCACTGCCAGCTGGCCCACGTCGCTATCCATCTCTCGGTTTTCTTGCAAGTACCGATCAATGACAGCGGCTCTGTCAACAATCGGCGCCGAACAAAGTGGGCAGATGGAAGAATGTTCGTGCTCTTTTAGTTCTTGAATTTTGAGCAAATTTTCTCTCTGGCGCTTTTTAATTTCTTCAGCCTTAATATCAAAAGTTTCTAGTTCAGACTTGATGGCAATGCCTTTTTTCTCCACCAGCTCGAACTCGGCTTCCAGCCTCTCTAGAGTTTCTTTTAAATCATCAAGCTCTTCACCTTCAGCTTTAAGAGCCCCTTGTGACGCCGTGAGTTCGGTCAGTTCTTGTAAAGCATTTTGTTTTTGCGACAGTTCTGCTTCAAGGCGTATTTTGGCTTCTTGCATCACTGAATTTAACTCGCCCACCCGAGAAGATAGCTGTGTAAAAGCTTCCTGTCTCTGGGCCAGGCCGGTTTCACTTTCGAGCAACAGGCGAAAGTCTTGATATTGCAATTTAATCTTGTCACCATCTTCGGTATCGCGTAAGAGCCGCTCACGATTTTTTTGCAGGTCTCTAAACTCCACTTCTAGGCCTTCGAGCTTCACTTCCAGGCGGCTTCGCAGAGTAGCCAGCTGCCCAGTTAGATCGACCTTGCGATCATTTAAATCTTGCACTTCCAAAGATATGCTATCAAGTTTTTCTACTTCCTCTCGCACTTGATTGAATTCGTTTAATTGCAATTCAATTTCGCAGCTGTCGCCGATTAAATCAGTCAATGATTTTTTCTTTTGCGCGATGGATTTTTTTTGATCGTCTATTTTCTTCAAGGCTTCATTGCACTGCTCAAGCCGCTTGTCGTTGTTTTTAAGAGTGAGCTCAATCAGCTTCAGTTTCTGCATGCGCTCACCAAGTTCGACAACTTGCTCTTCAATATCGCGAGCCACAAGCACCAGATCGTCATATTCGATTTGAGCGGCACAAAGTTCTGTATGCACTTGAGCAAATTCGCTTTCAACCATGCGAGCCCCAGAAAGCGTGCCCTCAAGATACTCAATCTGTGCCTTTACGCCGCGCAGCCTGTCTCTAGCTTCTTCTTGCAACCTATCAAAATATGAGAGACCGAGAATTTCGCCTAAGACTTGTTTGCGCTCAGAGGGCAATCTGGTAGTAAATTCTTCTGCCCGGCCCTGTTTTAAATAAGCGCTATTAATAAAAGTGTCATAGTCCATGCGCAACAGTTCACTGATATGTTTACCCGTTTCTTTCATACCAGCTGCCGTCAGGCTATTCCATTTAAGTGCTTTAGAATCTCCAGCCAGATCACCTTCAGCGATTTGAAATTCAAGGGTACCTTTCGATGTGCCTTTGCCACCAGCCCGACCCACCTGTCTTTGCCTTGAACGACGCACGCGATAGAGTCTACCCTCGTGAGCAAAAGTGATCTCAACCCACATTTCTTTTTCGCCCAGACGCACAAGTTCGTCGGAGCTACCGCGCGCTTCTTCCCAGATAGCCCAGGTAACAGCATCAAGAATGGCCGATTTACCCGCACCGTTCAAACCGGTCAAGCACGCCACGGCAATGCCGTTCAGGTCAAGCCTGGCATCGGCATAACTCATAAAGTTATGAAGGTGAACGTAATTGAGGATCATTGCACTTTTAAAATCGTACAGCAGCCTTAAGCTTAACAGCTCGGCAAGTGCACTGCAAAGTTCTATACTAGTTTGTGCACAAATAGAAGGCGCAGAAAGAGTATGTGCCGCGAAAGGGAGGCTTGATAATTAAGAATTTGAGCCCCTTTTTTGTCGCCTTTAACTGCGGCGCGCTATCACTGGCCTTAGAAGTAATTCTCTCAAGGCTGGCTTTGCGTGGAGTGGGCTCCGGCGCCTACGCCTCGGCCATCACCATCACCGTCTTTTTAATTGGCCTTTCGCTGGGCGCACTGGCAGCGCAAAAATGCAGCGCCGCCACTCGCTTGAAAATCGTCAGATATACACCGGCAGCTCTCGTGCTCTTTACTATCTTACTGGCATCGAACAATGCTTATTTGATTGATTGGGCCACTGTATCAGTAGCTTTGTTTTTGCCGTCATTTTGTTCTGCTATTTTTCTCAGCAGTCTGGCCTCAAGCTATGACGATCATTCGGCCAATCTAATTTATTGCAATAGCAACCTTGGTTCATGGTGTGGCGCGCTGCTGGCTGGTTTTGTACTTTTGCCTTTCTGGGGAATCAACCAGTCGCTTCTGGCTCTGGCACTGGCAGCGTCACCGGCAGCACTATTAGCAATCGCTCTGCAAATGCAACTTGATAGCGATGAATTTGCCCATTACGAGAGCTGCAGTTTACTGAGCGGCATTTTTCTATTTTCCGGTGGCCTAATTCTCACCGTGCTCGAATGCGACTGGATCAGACTCTCTTCTTTGATTTTAGGCTCATCAACTCAAGCCATAGCAGCTACCGTGGCCTCGGTGGTAGGCGCCCTGGCACTGGGCAACGCACTGGCCGTGCGCCTGGCGAAAAAGCCCAGACATATTGTGTTGTTTCGCGCTATTGCCCTTACTCTTTCAGCTTTAAGTTGTTTGCTTTGTCTAGTATGCACGGCCTATTTGCCACAGATTTTTCAGCAAATGCGAGCAGCTTTGATATTTGCCGGTGACCAGTGGCAATATTTTTTACCGCGCTTTTTAGCCACGGCATTGCTGGCTGTTCCTACCAGTTTCTCGATTGGTTTACTCTTTCCTCTTTTTACCAACCGCCTCTCTCAAAACGATTGGCGTAAAGCCTACACTGCTTCTGCCGCAGGCTCGGCAGTGGGCCCGGCCCTCTTCACTTTTGTACTGATTGAGCACAGTTTTTGCCAGAGCTCGTTAGAAGGCACACTGAGACTGTCGGCCATAGCTCTGGCAGCACTGGCTCTGGCCGCCGTGACCCAGGCTATTATGCACAGGCGATCTTTAACTCTCGCCACAGCAATTTTACTTTTTCTATTGCTGCCTGCCCTGATACTACCGGTAGTATCGCCGCCTTTGAACGTACAAAAATTGGTCAGTGGGATGGCTTACTTTCCAGCTACAGAAGAGGCGCTCGAACAAGTTAAACTCGAAGAGCAGTTTTTGCCTCTGCGTTTTTACAAAGATGGGCGCAACAGTACAATTTCTGTTGAAGAAAACAAATTTAAAAATGTCTTGATTCTAAAAAGTGACGGCAAAGTTGAAGCAACCATTCCTGCCGCCCTAGACAAGCCCGCCGGCGGCTCAGACCTGCCTACACAGAGCTTGCTCAGTCTGCTGCCGGCTCTTATACACGGCGGCGACCATTTAAATTGCCTGATTATTGGACAGGGCAGTGGCACCACAAGCGGTATCGCCGCTACTCTGCCTAATATTGAGAAAATCGATATAGTTGAAATCGAGCCGCAAATTGTCGAAGCATCTCGACTATTTCCTTATGCACCGCAAAGCGAAAAGATAAATATAACCATCGCCGATGCCAGAACATATTTGCGCCGAGCAAAGCCCTACGACTTGATTGTTTCGCAACCGGCAGAGCCCTGGGTGGCCGGCAGCAGCGCACTATTTACTAGAGAGTTTTTTCAGCTGACCCGCAGCCGCCTGGCACAAGGCGGCGTCATGACACAGTGGCTACAGCTATATGGTCTCACTAAAGAAGAACTTATTTGCGCACTGAAAACATTTGTCAGTGTTTATCCGCACACAACAATATTTCATCGGCCCAGTGCAGGTGAAATTATTATGGTGGCAACTACGGAGCCGACGAAGTCTCTGGATAAAAAACTATTTTCAGCCGAACCATATAGAGCTAAGCTTGCCGCCGCCGGGGTCGGCAGCTGGCAGAGCCTTAAGCAGGCGCAGTTATTGTCAGCCGACGCTCTGGAAAAATTTCTCGGTGGGCAAGCGAACAGCGTGGTCAATACCGACGACAACCTTGAGCTCGAGTACGGAACTGGTCGATATTTAAATAGTAAAGATAACGATCAGCAAAAACGGGCCGAGTCTAATTTGGCCTTGCTTCAGAGTGAAAAGAGAAACGCTTTCAGGCCGATTTTAACTGAAGAGCAAGTTGATGCCGAACTGAGCGCAGACGCCTCAGCTTATAGTTTGATTAATTTAAAAGCAAAATATTTACTCAGTACCGGCAAAACCGGAGAGGCTCTTGTAATGCTGCAAAAGTCTAATCGCCTCAATCCTTCATGCTTTTCCACCCATGAACTGTTAGCGCTCTCGCTGGCATTTGCGGCAAAATTTGAAGAGGCATTAAGCGAAACCCAAACAGCGCATCAACTGAACGGTAATAGCTGCCGTCCTTATCTAATCGCCGCCAGCATTTATCAAGTGATGGGCAATGTTGAGCGAGCCCGGTGGAACTTAAACAAAGCAGGACAAATTTGTGGTGGAAGTGAGATACTTAGTCGTATCACATTGGCACCGGAAAATCGGCCACCTGATTTTAACGCACGTACAGGTCTCCCATCAGGCACCCTGAAGTCAAACCTCACAAGGCTTTTGCAGGTTGCTGGAGAATAGTAATCTTCAGCGCTACGAAGGTCGCCCTCTGTAGAAGGTGACGTATGTCGTTCAGACTATTATTGATTGAAGACAGCCCTACTCAGCTGCTCACCATTTCAAAGACTCTGGCCGCCGAAGGCTATTCGGTAATCGAAGCCCGCAATGGCGCAGAAGGGCTGGCTCGGGCTTACAACGAATTACCGGATTTGATAATTTCTGATGTGGTGATGACAGGCATTAATGGCTATCAACTCTGTCGTCTGGTAAAAAGCGACGCTGACCTGGCGCCCACCCCTGTAATTTTGCTGACCAAACTTGACGGATCAGTCGACAGATTCTGGGGTTTTAAATCAGGAGCTGATCGCTATATTCCAAAAGAGCCGGGCTTCAATAGCTTAATTAAAGCAACGCAGGAATTGCTTGAAGAAGCCACTCTTAAGCCGCGACTGAGAATAATAGGCGAGCCTTCGAAAACATTTTCAGCAGAAGACGTAAACAACCGTCTCAATCAATTGCTGGAACGTTTACTTTTTGAAGCCACAATTGTCGACGAAGTGCGGCGCATTGCCGAAGACGTACTCGACCTTGACGCTGTGACCCAAAAACTTTTCAATCTATTAGCGTCTATTCTCGACTATCAAGCCCTTGGTCTGGTGCTCAATCAGGGCACCGCATCAGTATTGCGGGTTGACGTCGGACAAAATGTTGATGAAGCGGCACTACGCGGTTATGTAGCCAGGCTTGCTCTGCAATTAGGGCTGCCGCCACTAAAAGATGAGTTAGCCAAGGGCCACTATCTGCCTGATAATGCTCTAACTCAGCCCATCGACATCACCGGTCAGAGGCTGGGTCTATTGGTGGTTATTCCCTACCCGCAACAAATTTTCAAACCAGGGGATCAAAAAGTGGTGCGTCTAATCGGCGAGCAATTGTCTGTAGTATTGAGACTACTTGAACTAAATGGCCAGTCTCGTCTTAAAGCTTCGGCTAACTAGATAGTAATAATCACGATTTTGTGCGGCGCCTTTTAGGGCGACGATCATTGCCTCCAAAAGGTGGATTGTTATTACCGGACGAATCATCGGCTCTAGTATCAACTGGTGCCGGCTTGAAAGCAGTCTCTTCAGGCTCGTCATCTAAAAGCAGCGACGCCAGAGCTGAAGCCGGAATCGAAACTATCTGCCAGCTGCCGCTCTCTTTTTGCACTTCAATGCCGGTCAGTGGATCGCTCCTATCTTTGCTCGCCTGGGCTCTCGGCGTCACAGAAGGTGCCTGATTAGCAGCAGGACTAGTAAGGGGAGTAGCAGGACTAGCAACAGGAGCAGCCGGAGTAAATACAGGAGCCGTCTGAGGTGATTCTTCGGGCATATCGGAGAGGCCCCAATTGTCCACAGTGCCGGCGTGTTCAGCTATATCAAGCGCTTCATCGGCAGCGGCATTGAGAGCAGCGAATTCGTCGGCAAAACCGGCAGCCTCGTCTTCTTCAATCAGCGGCGGAGCAAAATCATCGCCGCCGGCAAAGGCAGCATCACCTGTAGTGGCACTACTCTGCAAGATGTGCGACATCAATGAATTATTTTGTTCGTCTTCGACTTTCTTACGCTCAGAAGTTTCTAATCCGACCATCAGATCAAGCAGAGAATACCTTGGTTTGCGCTCTAATTCTGTAGGTTCTACAGATTCAGCAGATTCAGCAAATTCTGCAGGTCTAACCAATTCAATGCTAATCGTCACCGGCGACGCATTATCAGGCGGGCTGTCGCTTCTAGCAGGTTCAGGCGTACTCCAATCCAGCTGATCTTTCCAGGACAGAACGGCACTCTGAACGTCTACGACAGGAGCAGGGGCAGGCTCAAGCTCGAAACTAGCATCCGGCTCCGCTGGCGACTCGCTTACATCAGATGTGAAGATTGCTGCTACAAAATCAGGGCCAATCAATTCCGGTTCGAAACGACCGGGCTCGATGGTTTGCTCAAGATCGCTTTCCATTGAGTTCTCTGCTAGTTCTTGGGCAACCGCCGCCACAGGCTCATGAGCCTCAATATTTTGAGATTTATTTACTTCTACTTCTACTTCTATTTCATCGGGAGAGTTGAGAGACTCGGCCAAATCAATCTCAGAATCTTCCAGCGAAACAGTGGCGTTAACCACCGGCGCTTGGCCCGCAGTTTCTTCCGACTGCCCGCGGTAAGCTTCTTGCAATTGCACATCGGTCAAATAATGGCGCTCTACTAAAATTGCACCCAGATCACCAGATGTGGTGGCACGCTCAGTCATCGCGTCTTGAAACTGCGCTACAGTGATGTCACCAGTTTTGAGTAGTTGTTGACCGAGTAAGACGCAGAGGAGATCCTCGTCAGCGATAAAACCTTGTTTGACAAGAAAAGCACCAAACATTAGTTCGGGCATGGCTTTATGCATATCGGCAGCGATCTCGAGTTCGGTGGTCTCAAGCAAACCGGCACATTGTAAAAGCTCGCCGATGCGCAGTTGGGGCCGAGAAGCCAGCGGCACTTTGGCCGGATCACTGACTTCATTGCCCCGCAGACCCATGCGGCGGAAATCATAGTCAGTGCGCGTGACAGCGTCGCACAAAATATCATGGGCAATCCAGAGGGCCTGCAACGAGGTCAGCAACTCTTTACGCGGCGCGCCGGTCAACGGCTCATCAACCTGACGACGCAATAATGGTCTGACTTTGCGCAAGAACTGCTTGTGAATTGTATTGAAATCGGCTGTCTGACTGACGGCCAGGTGGCTATAGTAATCAGAAATCGATTGTGGTGTTTTCGCATCGGTAGAGCCGGCTGCTGCTACTAAGGTGACTGGAATATATCGGCTCAAAGAATGATTGCCGCTAACTTCCATATCTTCGGCCAAAGGAGCTGCCACCGCCGGCACTTGCACGGCTTCAGCTTCTGCATCAGTTTCAATCTCTGCTTCAGTTTCTGTTTTAGATTCGACCTCAGCGTTAGCCCCAACCAGGGCGACAATATCTTTTGTAGCTGCCACGGGCAGGTCTTGAACTTCTGCGGTAATTATCGGACTCTCGTTCGGCGCACCCCAATCGATGTCGGGTAACGTCCGTTTTCTATCCAGGACAAGATCCGGCGGCAGGCTGATGGGTTCTTCCCAACCCATGTCTTGCGAAGCTTTGAGCAAAACAAAAATCTGCTGATGGGCCTGGCTTGAGCCTTCTGTATCTCCGCGCTCCAGACTTTGACGCAGTGCGGCGGCCAACACTCTCGTTTCCAGCTCGAGCCTTTCGCGCGAAGCGTCGGCATCTGGCAGGTTAGATTCAGCGTTACCGAAGGTCATTACTAAGTGCTGGCGATTTGCATAGGGTGTAATCTACCGTGATACCCAACGAGAAAAGACTGTCAGTAATAATAATCTTCCCAGTACTATTTCACTATTCACCTGTTTATTTCTATTCATAGGACCTAATTCTCAATGGCAGACGATATTGAAGCGGGCAAAGGCGACCAGGTAGATTTCAAGCAGGCCCTGGCCCTCTTGCACGGCCATCCGGCACTTGCCGGTCTCGAACTATCGGAAAGCCAGTGGGAACAGCTGGACCAATTTTGCCAGTTTCTCGCCGCTTATAACGAGAAGGTCAACCTGGTATCCAATACCAGCGCCGAAACCCTGGTGGGACGACATATTCTAGATGGCCTGACCGTGGCGGCCAATATTTATCTTTCCAAAATGTCCCGTGGCAAGCTCATAGACATCGGCTCCGGCGGAGGTCTGCCGGCCATGGTGGTGGCCATTGCTTGCCCTGAGCTGGAAGTAACAATGGTCGACTCGGTGGGCAAAAAGGTCATTTTCTTGAATGAAGCGGGCCTGCACCTTGGTTTAAATACCCGCGCCCTTGCGGCCCGGGCAGAAGAGCTGTCTCGAGAAAAAGGCGAAAGGGCTTCTTACGACCTGGCCACCGCTCGCGCCGTGGGCACCCTGGCATTGACCCTCGAACTCTGTTTGCCTTTTCTTAAACGCAACGGCATTTATCTGGCCCAAAAAACCACCGGCCGCCTTGAAGATGAATTGAAAGAAGCGAAGCCGATGATGCGCGAGCTGGAATGCCGGGTAGAGCAAATCAAAACCTTCGCACAAATGCCGGGGGTAGAAGACAGCGTTATTCTCGTCATTCGCAAAATCGACACTACGCCGCATTATTACCCGAGACCGTGGGCAAAAATAAAAGCGAGCAAAACTTAAATAGCGGCTTCTTCCAGTTCTTCCACCAGCCAGCCTTCAGCCTGCGCCTGTGCTCTGGCTTTGCTCATGCCATCCTCGGCAGCCAGTTCGAAAAGACGGCGGCGTGAACCAAAAACATACGATGCCCGGTTGAGGAGAGACGTGATGTCTACATGATCATGAGCAAAAATTACAGGATCTAGGCGGCGATACCAGGAGTCGCCTCCCGGTGCGATCAGATCTGCCACCAGATTGCCCAGGTCTAATTCTTCTTTTGGTTTATGGGCGCGGGCCGGCCAGGTCACCATGTGCTTCTTCAAGTCGAAGCCAAGGCACTCGACGCGACCGAGATAGTAAACACTTTCGTCTTCAATAAGAAAACCAGACTCTTCCCATTTGTGACTTTCTTCGATCCAGAATTCACGCAACACTTCTGTAATGGTGTCCATATGCGGTTTTAACCGCCACATATAGCTTGTCGGAAGATAGGAACGGGCCGGTTTGAAATCCCAGGCATCTTCAGTATATTGCAGCTGATATTGATGGGTGGTGGCCCAGGCTGTCATAAGCAAACTGGTCCAGACATTATTATCAGAATAGACTTTGGCGTAGCTTTTTTTGAACCACTCCTGCCAGCCGTCAAATTCTTCGTACTGGCCTGAGCGTTTGGTTAAACCATCGCGCCATTCTTTTTCATCTTGCAAAGGATCTTCGGCATGGAAAAATTCTTCCCAGTAAGCAGTTACAACCGCAACTTCCAGCAGAGCGCCTTCACTTTTACCGACCGATTCTTCCCACAATTTCTCGCAAATTTTGATCGATTGCTCGCACCGTGCATACGGATTGGAACTAGCGAATTCGCTATTGTGTCTGACCCAATCGATACCTGCTCTAATAAGAAAAGCCGGGAGCATTCAAACCCTCTGTGAAAGTAACGGAACTATAGAAGCATACCCCAGAATTGTTTATTTTAGTGCTCCGCTCACTATTTGGCCAGAGATTTGGCCGCGTAGCGATTGCTCTTAACTACGGCCTGCTCTAACCAGGCGATGCAACGCGCTGAATCTGGATCTTTTTCATACTCGGCCAGCGTGCGATCTAACCTTTGACTCCAGTTGGAATCGCTGCCGATACCAGGTTCGTTAAAGCGTTGCGTGTTGCCAAACAAATCGCTAATCAGCAAAATTGCCAACCAAGATGGGCTATCCATCAGCACTTCGATCATTCGCTTGTGTAGTTCAGGCGTAAATTTTTCCGGCGGAGAGTCTATAGGCAAACCAAGAAATTTCATCAAACGCTGCACTTCCAACCAACCCTCGTGACCGTCTTCACCATGCCACCACCGGCAAAGGCCTTCGTAAAAGCTGCGAATTGGCTGGTGGTCGTGAGTGCCATAAGTTACCAGAGCTAATTTGGGCTGGCTTTCTTTTGTTTTAAACGAGCGGTCTTTTTCTACTCGTTCAAAAATAGGAATAGTAAAACCAGGTATTTCTAACTTGCGCAAACAAGGCCGAACATAATCAGGCACCATGCCCAAATCTTCAGCCACCACGCCGCAATCTGGCGCAGCAGACTGAATCATGCGCAAGAGCAACTCGCCCTGAGCTAAATTGAGTTTGGCATTTTTTTCTGGTTCATCAGGTTGAGAAATAAATTTAGGCAGCAAACCGCCGGTCAATTTTTTCGCTTCTTCTTTAGTCAGACCGACAAATTCGAAGTTACGCTCAGGAATCCAGGGAAAGGAATAAACGCGGAAAAAACCCAGCACATGGTCGATGCGGAAATAATGAAAAATGGCGGCAACTTGCTTGACTCGGTGCTGCCAGAAAGCATATTTTGTTTTCTCATGAGCAGGCCAATTGTAAATTGGAATACCCCAGTTCTGCCCCCACTCAGCAGTGAATGCATCTGACTGGAAAAACTTTTCCGGGGGCGCCCCGCCTGACCATTTGAGGTCGAACAATTGCGGATTGCTCCAGACGTCAGCGCTATAGCGACTGATACCAAATGGAATATCACCCATTAAACCAACACCACATTTATCTGCATGAGCGCGCACTCGCCCCCACTGCATAAATGCTACCCATTGTACGTAGCTATAAAATCTTACCGCTGATGCAATTCCAGAGCGTCCTTCGGCCCAGGCTCTCGCTTTAGCCGGGGTTGATTGCTCGGCGGGCCAGTTTGTCCAGCAGGTGTTGCCGTCAAAATTATCAACGAGCGATCTGAAGAGGGCATAATCGTCAAGCCACTCTTTTTGCTGCGCTAAAAACAAATCAAACTCTTTTTTACTGTCACTGCTACCGCTTTCAAAAGCAGCAAAGCTATCTTGCAAAAGTTGCAGCTTGAGCTTGCGTACAAGGGCATATTTAACCGGCCCCTGCTCGAGCTCTTCCATAAGCGAGACAGTGACGTGGAGTTCTAAAGTTTCTAGTGTAAGTCCAGGCACCAGCCCTGGTACCAGAGATACATATAGCGGGTCTAGTGCAATTGAACTTAAGGCACCATAAGGGCTATTGTCACCACCGGTTTCGTTGATGGGCAAAATCTGCAAAACCGAAAGCTTATGGCGAGCAAAAAAATCGATGGCATCTTCAACGCAAAGTGTGTCGCCAATGCCGAAATCACCATGTCTGCGCAAGGCAAAGACAGGCACCAGCAGCCCGGCAGAGCGATTATTTACATTTATTTGAGCCATGATCTCCTCAACTTCCTGAAATTAAATGCTTAAACTAAATGCCGACCCGATCGAAGACCTGCTCGATATTTCGCAAATAATTGGCAGGGTCAAAACTAGAGATAATTTCATCGTTGCTCAGATGCTCGGTGACCCGTTTATCGGCAAGCAAATTGTCGCGGAAATTGCCGTCCTTTTGATTCCATGCAGCCATAGCATTGTCTTGCACAAGTTTGTAAGCATCTTCACGGGCCAGGCCTTTGTCGGTCAGTTTAAGCAACACTGCTTGTGAAAAAATTACGCCACCAAAGAGATCCATATTGCGCGTCATGTTGTCGGGGTAAACTACCAGACCATCCATAACCACAGCTAATCTGTTGAGCATATAGTCAAGCAAAATAGTCGAGTCAGGCAAAATAATGCGTTCAACTGAGCTGTGCGAAATATCACGCTCGTGCCACAGTGCAACGTTCTCAAGAGCGGCTACGGCATTGCCGCGAATCACGCGAGCAAGGCCGGTGATATTTTCGCTGGCCACAGGGTTACGCTTATGCGGCATGGCCGACGATCCTTTTTGACCGGCAGCAAATGGCTCTTCTACTTCGAGAACATCTGTTCGTTGCAAGTGTCTGATTTCAACGGCAAACTTTTCTAAACTGGCGGCAATCAATGCCAGAGTTAAAACAAACTGGGCATGCCGATCTCTTTGAATAATTTGAGTAGAAATTTTTGCCGGAGTGAGCCTCAGGATTTTGAGTGTGCGCTCTTCGACTTCAGGTGAAATATTAGAAAAAGTGCCCACCGGCCCGCTCATTTGACCAACAGAAATCATCTCTACGGCCTGCTCGAGGCGAGTTTTATGCCGTCTCAATTCTTCCAACCAGACAGCCATTTTAAAACCAAAAGTAATGGGCTCAGCGTGAATGCCATGAGAACGGCCTACCATCACAGTATGCTTGTGCTTGCGCGCTTGCTTGAGCACCGCTTCGGTGAGCTTGGCCAGACCGGCTTGCAACAATTCAGCCGCCCGCTTCATTTGCAGCGCCAGGGCAGTATCAATCACATCAGAACTGGTCAGGCCCATGTGTATATATCGCGCTGAATCACCGACACTTTCGCCGACGCTGGTGAGAAAAGCGATAACGTCATGCTTGACTTGTAATTCAATCTCATCGATGCGTGCCACATCAAAACGGGCTTTGCTTTTAATATCAGCAAGCGCGGCAGCAGGAATTAAACCCATATCGTGTTGAGCCTGGCAGACGGCAATCTCAACATCGAGATATGTCTGAAACTTGGCTTCAATTGACCAGAGGGCGCCCATCTCAGGCCTGGTATATCGATCTATCAAAAAGTTTCCTCCGCGCCGGCAAAGCCTAATTGTCTACTATTAATAACTCAGCCCGGGCTTTTCGCCCTTAAATATTCGCCAACCGTTACGGCCTTGCCAAGTGCAACAAGCGGTCAATCGGCTGAAAAGATGTGCGGCTATTTCGCTACGTGCTGCTGCTCACCGGCCACCTTGCTACAATTGCATTCTCGGTAACACTGAACTAAATGCATAGACAATAAAGAGATTAAGATCCAATGAATATTTTGATTGCCGCCGACGTTTCTCAATCTTATTTAAATGCGGCAGAAAAATCGGGCGAGACTTTAGAGCCTTCGCTCAATTGGTTCGACGTCGAGCAGCTGGCCTCGCTGGTGCCACTGAGCGGCAGCACCATTAATTTGATCTATGTCAAAGAAGAATTGCCTTCTTATGAAAGAGTGCTTGCCACCCAGGCCGACTTGCCGGGCGATATCGGCAATGCCATTGAAACGCAAGCAAAGCCGGTATTGAATGAGTTAGCAAAGCGGCTGGACGCGCTTGGTGCCAAGGTGCAAGTTGAAATCGTCACCGGCCCTCCCGCTTATATGATCGAACAAGCGGCACTAGACGAGAAAAAAGAATTAGTAGTGGTATCGTCAGGCCCGCGCGCTGACGATCAGTTTATGATGGGCAGCACTTCTGCTCATGTGGCCAGGCACGCACCTTGTTCTACTCTGGTTTTGAGAAAGCATCACACCACTAGTGTTAATGGCATTGAAAATGTGCTTGTGGCCATTGACGGTTCAGACAACTGCCTCAAGTCTGTTGAAGCCGCCATGCTAAAACTGAACGGCAAAATTCAAAGCAAAAGAATTCATCTTATACATGTGGCCAGCGTATCGACAATGGTGGCGGCGATGACACCACGATCATTTTCGGTACAGATGGAAGAAAACTTGATGATGGAAGGAGAAGTTTATCTCGCCACCGCCAATAAAGTTTTAAGCGAGCATGGTTTCAAAAATATTGAAATAGTTTTGAAAACCGGTCTGCCGGCCAATGAAGTAATCAAGGCAGCAGGCGAAGTCAATGCTCAACTAATTGTCATCGGTGCGCAGGGCAAAGGCGCTATCAAACATTTTCTCATGGGCGAAGTCGCCAATAAAATCGTCACTCACGCGCCGGTGGCAACACTTGTCGCCCGGGGTAAAAAAGAATGAAAAGGTTTTTTTTACTAGCCGGCTTACTGATTTGTTCAACTGTAATTGACACTGATACCGCTCGTGCTGCCGGTCTCAGTGAGATGGGCGACATGGCTCAAGAACAAGCGCAAGAAAAACTTGAACTTGAAGATATGCGCAACGAAATGAAAGACATTAAAGGTCAGGTTAAAGACGCAATGGGCGCCATGAGTCAACTGACCAGCGGCGCCAATGCCGACATGGCTCGGCAGCTTGGTAGCGGGCAAAACCCCGTGCAAGAAGTGCATTTGTTTGCCGGAGAGTCGGTGTTTGATGCCGGCAATAAAAAGACCAGCAAGATACTCACCTACAACGGCAAAATGCCCGGCCCTGAAATTCATTTGCGTGAAGGCGACCCTGCGCGCATTGTGCTGCACAACAATTTAAAAACTCCAACATCAATGCATTTTCATGGCATGATTCTGCCGCAAAAAGTTGACGGTCTGCCGAGGGCCGGCAGTGCCACCACAGCTCCTGAACGTTTTCTCAAACCAGACGAAACTTTTGTCTATCAATTCATTGCCGGAGCACCGGGCACTTATTTTTATCATCCGCAAATCATTCATCAAGATCAGCGCTTCAAGGGAATGTTTGGCGCAATCATCGTACATCCTCGTTTACGCACCAAAGAAGTAAACAAAGAAATGGTGCTGTTCTTAAGCCGTCAGGAAACAGGCGCCCCCGGCACGGGTGAAAATGTCTATCTTATCAATGACAAAACCGCGCCATTTGCTCCGCCTCTAAATGTCCTCAACGGCGAGCGCGTGCGATTGCATGTTATTAATAATATGGACGAAGCAGTGCCACTGCATTTGAGCGGCCACCGCTTTGAAGTAATTGCCCAGAACGGATCCGATGCCATGGAGCCGCACATTACGCGCGACACGATCACGGTAAATGCGGCTGACCGCGTCGATTTAGAATTTGCCGCTAACAATCCGGGCGTCTGGTCACTGGCTTCTGAATTACCTAAACAAAATGCCAACCCCCGTTTTCCTGGTGGCCTGGCCATGGTTGTTCGCTACACCGAAGTGAGCGCGCCCCAGGCAAAGTAAAATTAAATGCCTTCTCTTAGCTGAGCCAGGCTGGTATCAACTTTCTCTCGTGTCATACCGGTATGAAGACAGAAGGTGGTCCAACCGACGTCAATTACTTCTTCCCAGCAATTGAAAAACAAGTCTTGATTGAGATAGTCGCGGCCCATCTCATAGGAATAGTCAGCGATGATTGCTTTGGCCATGTCATGCTGCACCATATGTTGCAGATCGAACCACTGCTCGTCTAAAGCCAAGTCAAATAGCGCGCCTAAAAACGCCTTTTGACTGTACCTGGCGTGAGCCAGTTCTTGTAAGCGTGTATCCAACTAATGCTCGTATCTACGTCTATCCAGGGATATTTCGCAAGCCTCAAGGGCTCGCGATCTTAAAACTATCATAAGTTTTGTAAATTACCCTGGAATCACCTGAAAATTTCATTTATGCCTTAAAATGATTATATAGCCACTTGCAGACTTAGGGCCAACGCCACCAATTATGGTGCCGACGGGCACGCAGAGCGGTTTCATCTCAATTAGTAGAGTCGAATACGGTAATTATGCTGTACCAACAACTCAATCGCATTCGCGAACAGCTTGCCGTCAAAGACTTAAGTGTTTCAGACGGGTTGCTTCTAGTATCCCGAGCTTTGCGCGGCAAATTACCTGAAGCACGCTTGCTCTGGCTCAATCGCGAACTTTTAGGCTATCGCCCGGAAGATCTGGAAACACTTGGCGAGAAAGAGGTCAAACGGCCCAGTTTCTCCAAAATCGTGCAGTTGCTTGCCCCGGTGAAAAAACAGCCTGAGCTCGAAATGCCGGTGTTTCGCTTCCTTAGCGGCACCTGGGGCATTTTAGACAATAACGGCAAACTGGCCAAGGCCAACGAACCGCAGCTTCTAGAAAAAAGCATTTTTTGCAATATCGGCATGCAACAGCTTGAGTCTCAGCTTGATGAAATGGCAGACCCAATGAACGGTTTGTTCTCAATGAGCTTCGACCAACAGACTGGCGCTGAGTTCTATTGTTATTCACGCGAACTGGTGCGCATACAAGAAGCTGTCAGGCTCAAACTGAGCCAGTTTATCGATGAGTCAATGACTGAACTCAATTTAACTGCGAGCAGTGACTAGACTTTTTATTTTAAGCGTAGTTTTAATCGCCTGCGCCACCACGGCCGCGAGCGCTCAAAGCTCCATGTCTTTGCCTGAACAATTAGCCGGCCTTGAGTCAAACATGGGTTACGGCGCGCCACCGGGCCAATCGATTTTACAAAGGCTGCAAGGCCTCGAACTCAGAGCCTTTGGTGCTTACGGCACAGGTTCGATATTTGAAAGAATAGGCGCTCTGCAACAGCGCTCTCAATCGAACAATTCTAAGCCGCCTCAACAAGCAGCGGCTGTAAGAGAACCTTCCAGAGAAAGCAAAGAGCGCATCAGCGATTTGATTAAGAAGGCCAATTTAACCAGAGCCGTGGCGGTGCCCAATACTTTTCCCTCACACTTCTTTCGCGTTGAACCGGGGCCGGCTTCAGCCGGTGAAAATGCACCAATCGAAGAAGACTATTTCGACACGGTGATGCAAGCTTCTAAAAATCGAGTTTTCAAATTTGAAAAAATGCCGGTGACAATTAATATCGCCGCATCTGCCGACGGTGGTTATACAGCAGCAGCGCTGGCCGCATGCGGCGACTGGGAAAGACGCAGCGACGGCATGATCAAATTTGCACCGCTGGCCAGACCCGACGATGCCAGAATCAGACTGACCTGGGCCCATCTTGGTAATAAAGCTGATTCGCACGACAGCACCCTTGGTGGTCACACTGTCACCAAATGGACAAAAAAACCATCCGGCCGCCTTTCGCTTTTGTCTGTGGGAGCCATTCCTGTGCCGCTCTATATTCCCAGTCGCGGGCCCAAATATACAGTGCCACCACAAGAAATTGAAATCAACTTAGATCTGATTGATACCAAAGATGCCGACATACGCTATTTAACTCTGCGCAATATCGTCGCTCACGAACTGGGTCACGCCCTGGGCTTACTCGGTCACAGCCCCGGTAAGGGTGATTTGATGTTTCCGATTACAGACGAACACTCGCGCATTTCGCAGCGCGATTTAAATACTATTCGCAAACTCTATGAGAAAAAAGCGACAGTGCCGCTTTAAAAATCAGCGATCAATTTACCAAGTGCTAACCGTTATATCGAGCAATACCATATTGACTGCGCAACTCGCCGTCGAGCTGCTTAATTTGACGCTCAAGATTTTCTAAGTTGTTCTTGCGCTCCATCAATTGCGGCATCACTCGCTTGCCTGTGCGCGGATCTTTGGCCATCAAATCGTTTTGTACTAGTAAATAGTCAGAAAAAAGTGTGCGAGCGTCGGAGAAATACTGGTAATACCCACGGTGCAACTTTGAAGTTTCAGGATAAAGAGGAAGACCCTTCATCTGGCCAATAGCGACCTGATATTTGGACACCAGACCGGTGAGTAACTTCTGCGCTTGCACTTTGTTGGGACCGGCAATAAAAATCGACAGACCTTGCGACAAAATATTGTCAGCGCGATCTTTTTCGCCCGCCGTCATCTGGGCTTGCTTACGCACCTGGTCGTAACGGCTAAACCATTGCTTCAACTGGGCAGCATTAGTGGCCGGCGCCGAATTAGCCGGCTGGCTCGGTGGGGCGAATGCTTGACCGCCGTTTTGAGCCGCAAATTGACCATTTTGTCCCTGATTCTGGTCCAGGTACTGGCTCTGCGCCGCCTGTATGGAGCCCAAGCCACAAAGCATAAAAGCGCATATTGCTCCAACAGCCTTCATTAAATCTCTCCATTACCACAGTTTTTATATTCTAACTGGCCCGAGGCAAATTGGCTGTGCGGCGGTTGTCATTCGTCGCAAGGTTGCTGGAGATATTTATAAGGCGTTCAGGCCTTACTTGTTCAAATGAAAGAAGGCCATTCTCGCAGGATCATCAAATGCCGCTCCCGATTTGTCGCGTTCGATCATAGCGGCATTGAACGAAATTAAATTGCTAGCACCACCTGCAGTGCTCAAGGCTAAATTGCTCTCGCGCTCTGCCAGCAACAAATTTTCCGTTCTCACAGCGGGGTCGGCGCTAGTCGATGCCATTGCACGGTAGCAAACGGCAAGATTATTGTAGTCTCTGGCAATAACAGAATTGTCTTTGCCCAGACGCTTATCGTATGCAAAAACTTCTTTGTAGATAGGAAGAGCGCTGGCGAACCCGCCCATATCGCTATAAACAGATGCCAGGTCTAATGCCAGGGCGATAAAATCATCTGGATTTTTCTCAAGTGGCCAGAGTATGCGGTAAATATTTGCCGCCTCTGCCATTTTATTTTGCTGACGATAGACGACCGCTAGTTGCCTGGCGCGAGGCCACATTGATTGCGATAGCCCGCCCTTTGCCAGAGCCGCCTTAACGTCGGCAAACTGGCGATCTTCATAGTTGGTCAAAGCCCAGTAATTTCTTTCACCCTGGTTCTTCTCGCTCACCGCAATCACACTGGCGGTACATGCCAATATGATTAGAGCGGCGAACAAAGCTGTGAGGACACCATTACCATTACCACTACCACTACCACTACCACTACCACTACCACTACCGCTACCGCTACCATTACCGGTCACTTTAGCCTCCCGGCGGCACTGGTGGTGGTGGAGGCGGCGGAGGTGGCGGAGGTGGCACTACCACAGGCGGTGCAACAACCGGGGGTGCAACTACTGGGGGTGCGACAACCGGAGGTGCGACTACTGGAGGCGCGACAACCGGAGGTGCGACAACCGGAGGTGCGACTACTGGAGGCGCGACAACCGGAGGTGCGACTACTGGCGGCGCGACTACTGGCGGCGCGACTACTGGCGGCGCGACTACTGGCGGCGCGACTACTGGCGGCGCGACTACTGGCGGTGCTACTACCGGCGGCGCGACTACTGGCGGCGGCGGAGGTGGGGGAGGTGCCACAACCGGGGGTGGAGCAGCACCAGTGCCTGGATCAGGCACAAAAGGCACGCCTAAAATCGGATAAGTATATGTGCGTGCGTAAGCGAAGAGTCCATTACTCAACTGCGCGCCAAAAAAGTTTATCGGCACGGGCAACCTGACATTGCAGCGAGTAGTCACTGCCACATAAGGCGAGCCGATGGGCGGCGTGACATAGATAAAATCGGTCGGTGTGGTGGCAGACACTGTCGGTTGACTGACAAAGAATCCATCGGTACGGTGAGAAAGGGCCGACTGCTGTGCCGCTGCTAGACCAGCTGCGGCAGTGCCAGTAGAAGCTGCTGCACGCGCCGCATCACGAGCGGCCGAATCAAGCACCGAATAGCCCCAGGTAACAATCAGCAGGTCAAAACCCAGTACCGCAAAAATAACAAACAACAAGCTGGTTATAGCCAACTCAATTGTGGTGCTGCCGGAAAACCGGCGCTTGCGCTTTCGTAAAGACATTTTTTCCATCCTACTGTTGCAGCACAACTAAGCTGCGAGCGATTGTTTGAAAAGCACTATTCAAATCGGCTGACTTGGTGACAGACACGTAAATGGCATTGTTGCCTGACTTGTAAGCAATACCAGGGCCTGAGCCACCTTTGTTATCGCCGAGCACCTTATCTTCTTGCGCTTTAATTGCGGCATTCTGAGAAAGACCAATCGTATAAATAGGAATGGATTTGCTCTTAGCAATAGCCGCTTGAGCATATGCAGCAGTCTCAGCTGCCGACGGACTACCGCCTGGTTCATTGGGCACGCCGTCAGTGAAAAGAATTATGGCACGCTTAGCCTGAGGTCTATGCTTGGCAGTATCTGTCAGCTCCTTGATGGCCGAGTCTAGAGAAGTCGCGATAGAGGTTTTGCCGGTGGGCCGCAAGGGCAAACGGGTGGGCGTGCCGTCGATACCCTCGGTGACAGCAGTGTAGTTTGAGACGGTTTTATCAAGAGCAATAAGAGGGACAGGAAAATTTGCAGTACCGCTATGAGGCCAGGCGGAGTCGCAATTATTGGTGGTGACGCTCCACGAAGAAGAGGGGCTGGTACCGGCTACGTCTGAAAAACCACTGAGGCCAAAGTGAGCATTGCTGGCGATATTCATTGTGTAATAGAAATTGTCTGCAGCCAACCTGGCTGCGGCAATGGGATCAACAGTTTTTTCTACCTGACTCCAATAGGTCTTGTAATAACCAGCCAGGCGAGGCGGCAACTTCGCATTAATAGTGGTGCCACCCTGACTCTGCAGGCAAATAGCATCGCTTTCCATGTTGCCGCGCGAGGCTTCAACGCAAGTTTCTGCCAGACTGAAATCATATGCACCAATGCTCGGCACTTTGACTACAAGATCGGTGAAGCCTGTAGCATTGGCATTCGGGTTGACACCATTGCCCTTCGGGTCGAGTGGATTATTCGGATCGAAATTACCAGGCGGCCATCCCTGCTCTGCGACTAAAGCACCGGCCGGATACTTTGTTGCGGTGGGAAAACCCGGGATGCTACCGGCTGCATAAGTGCTTTGATTGCCGCGCAATCCGCGTGCGGCATTGATAGCCGGATAGGGCCCTTCTGAAAAAGTGAAGGGACTACTATTAGATGGCGCGGGATACGAACCATAGGACAGATTCTGTGGCGGAATAGCGTTAAGCCCCGTGCCCGTGATTGGCGCACCAAAGGTGTTGTAGATACTTTTGCCGGAGCTGACAATTTTATAGTCAACTGTATTAATGGCGGGGCTCCAGAAACGATTGACCAGTACGATCGGCGTTTGATCATCCATTGAACCGGAGACATCGAAGCATAAAAATAAATCTAGCTGCGGCAAGCCGCCGTCAGAAACAGCAGAGGCAGTTTCAAGGGTGCCGATATCTAGAAAGCGTGACGAGAACACCGGCTTGTCTGAATAAATAGCTTGAACACGCATGGTTACAGCGTTTTTGCTGCCAGTGGCCACCTGCACACCGTTTTGATCAACCAACTTGATATTCAAATGAGCAACGTTGAGAGGCGGAGTGCCAAGGTTGGCAGCGGTATTTTTATTTGCCACCACATTTGACGCACTAAACGGGGTAGCCAGCACACTGTTTTGCTGGAAGGTTTGCACGGCGACGTCCATCGCCAGATCGTGCAATTGACTATAGGTGTAACCGGGTGGCGAACTGGCAAGAGCAGCAGTGCCGGCCAGAGTCGAAGCGTCGGTAACAGACTGCACTTGCGAACACATCAAAGTGTAGCGGGCAATTTCGAAGCCGACTAATGCCAGTGGCAAAATCACAAAGAAGGCCAGCACCATCACCAGTGCCACCGTTGTCATGCCGGCGCTGGTGCGCCCTTTCTTTTTAAACTTCCCTGACATAGCTATCTTTTCCTTATTCAGTCAGACCATTCGGATTTTCAACATAAGACTCGACATTCAATCGCAAGCTATATGGATCGGTTAAACCGGGAATGGCCATCCCCATCCACTTTGTGTCAAAGCGCACCAGCGGGTCGATGTCGGCATCAACTCTCATCAGTAAGAAGTAAATATTTTTAGATGTATCAACAGTACCGGCTGCAAGCTTGCTGGGAAAAGTCACAGCGCTTCCACCACTCAGTGGCTTAACTAAAACGAAAAGTGTTGGCGTCACTGCCGACAAGCCTGAAAATGATGCGAGGTTTGCCGTCAACGTAGAAGTGGCGCGGGCTTGAGCATCAGTAAAAGTAGGTGCTTTAGCGGCTTTGCGACAGGCTGAGTCGCTGCCGAAAAACAAAATAGTAGCTCGGTAGCCCATGCTCGTCATAATAATGAGGGGAAAAAGCAAGCCTATTAAAATTATCCACAGCACCGCCGGTAGTTCTGCCACTGAGTAACCGCGCTGACGTCGCGTCAAATTCTTTTGTTGGACTGGTAAATGGATGATCATATGTTTGGCGCCTCTTCATCAACTTAGCCAAGCGCCCATCAAAAGTCAATCGCCATTTCACGACCACTTCACGCACAGCGCCTGATCTTGCGTTGTTTTAAGCCACTTGAGTGCACTTCACCTACAGTTCACGCTTGTCAGCGACTATATAGTTGTAATGCGCGAGTAGGAAACAATGACTGATCCCCGCCCCATCATCGTTGCCGACAAAATAGATCAAGAAGCTTGTGACTTTTTCAGCCCACTGGCGTCGGCCAGTCCACTTACTCAACCTCGCGAAACACTCTTAGCAACTACCGTTCCGCCTGGGTCCCTCGCGTCAAGCGGCGACAACGACATTAAACCGGCAGTCGAAATAAAAAAAGCCGAAGCACTTCCGCATCATTTTACTAAGTACGAAATCGTCTCCGCCTTCATTGCTAAAAATGCCGTCCCTCTTGTCTGGATGGGCGTATGCGTAATCACCATTGCATCTACATTTGATCTTGTACGCGCTTTCTCAATGCAAAAAACTGAAGAAGCCAATGCTCTAATCGCTCAAGAAAAATATCAAGAAGCTCTAGCCAGCGCCACTCTGGCCGTGCGGACCAACCCATTTTCAGCACGAGCATACCTGGAGCGCGGTCGCGCCCTGACAAAGCAATTACGTTTAAAAGAAGCACTGGAATGTTTCAACAATTCGCTTGCTATCAGTAAGACTGACGCTATAGCACTTGATGAACGCGCCAGCGTCGCTTTAAAATTGAAATTGCCTAAACAGACAATTGAAGATATCAACAAACTTGAGAGTATGGCACCGCCTGAGCTGAAGTCGTATCAAATAGGCAATAGAGCCATTGCCTATTTTAGCGTTGGTGAATATCGCAAAGCGCAAGTAGACTACGACCGCGCTCTGGCCATGGACCCGACAAATTATAGTTTGCAGTTGAGTAAAGCATTTTGCCTGGCGCAAGATCAAAAATATGCTCAAGCATTGAGTGCTCTTGATGCGCTCAGCAAAATGGACCCAGACAATAACGAAGTGCTGACCCAGAGAGGCTATTGTAAGCAGAGGCTGAACGATCTCGTGGGTGCCCTGGCCGACTACAATTTAGCGATTAAGAGAGACACTACCACAGCCCGCTGGTTCGCCTACCGCGCCGGTCTCTTTATGGAAATGAAACAGCCTGAAAAGGCATTGCCTGATTATCTTAAAGCGGCCGATCTGGAACCGGAAAACGAAAGTGCCCAGTACACCGCAGGCAAACTCTGCCAAACTTTACACCAGACCAAGCTCGCCTTAAAATTTTATGATCGCATTTCGCACTTTCCCAATTTTCGCCTGGCTTTCAACAAACAGGTTGAGAGAGCCAATCTCAATATCGAAAGTGGCAATTATCAGAGTGCCCTAGCTGACCTGACAAATGCTCTGAAAATGAAAAAAGATCCGGAGACTTTATTCTTGCAAGCTGTTTGCTTTAGCCACATCGGCAACAGAAAAGAAGCGCAAACTGCCATGGAGATGGCCAGTAAAATGAGCGCGCCTACCAGCAAAGCCTATCTTTACAAGGCAGAAATCGCTTCGACATTGGGTCAAAATATCTCTGCTGTAGATAATTATTCACAAGTGCTGCGGCTGGAACCACACAATCAAAAAGCTTTAACAGCCCGCGGCAAATTTTATCTGGCTCAACAGCAGTGGGGTAGTGCTGAAACTGATTTCAAAAAAGTACTTGCCTTAGGCAACCACAATGCTGAAGTTACCAATGGCTTAGCTCAGGCTTCCTCAATGCTCGGTAAACGCGCAAAAATGTCTATCGATCTGCCAAAAGCTTTCAATGTTGATTTTAATAAATTGACTGACGCTCAGATCGCTAAAGATGGATACCGATATTTTAGTAATGGCGACATGGTCAAAGCGGCGTACTACTTCACCGAAGGGGTAGTACGTAAGCCAAACGATGTTGAGTTGCGACGTCTATTGGCCCATAGCCTGGCCGGCAGCGGCAGCCATAGCGATGCCATTGTGGCATTTGCCTCACTAGCCCAAACAAACTCACTCAAAGCCAACGACAAAATTGCCTATGCCAGAGAAATGGCTTCAGTTGGTCAGTACGATTCAGCCATTAAAGTTGTAGAAGAATTGAGAGCGTCCAGTACCAATCAATCGGTTTACGCTTATGAGCTGGCCAAGCTGCTTTCAGCCTCAGGCCAAGACGAAAAGGCAATGGCTCTTTGCGCCAGCGCCATGACGCAATCGCCTGCCGGTGACCGTCAGCAGCTGGAAAATCTCTATCAGTCACTCAGTAGTGAGAAAAACAAATCGGCTCATGCGCCAAAGCCACAGCCCAAGCCAGCAACCGAAGGCTAAAGGATGGCACTGACAAATTTCATTCGGAAGCCGCAAGTAAAAGAAGGCGGCCTCTCGCTGATTTTTGTCGTTTTTCTATTTTTTACAATCAGCTGGCTGGCACCTGAATCAACTCTACGCACCAACACAATCGAGCCGGTTAAGCAGTTCTATCTATTCTGGGGTCTTGATCAGAATTGGAAACTGTTCTCTCCAGAAATCAGAAAAATCAATTTTCATACCGAAGCGATTTTGACTTTTGCCGATGGCAACCGACTTATTGTTGAAATGCCGCGCATGAACAGACTTAATTACTGGGATCGTTTTCGCCTGGAAAAATTTCGCAAGTGGTCTGTAGATTCGCTGCCCTGGCCAGACTATAAAGAGTTCTGGCCCGACTTTGCGCGCTACATCGGGCGAAAATACAACAACAACAATAATCAACCGCAATCACTTTCACTCAATCTTTACTACATTGAAATTCCAACTCTCGACTTGAATCACCCGCACCCTCTTGTGCCCGTGACGGAGATGCCGCCTCATACTAAAATAAACACTGTCTTTTTCTATCGTTATCAACCTGCCGATTTTAAAAGTGGTGCACTATGACTTTTGCGGCTCTGATTGCAGTCTGGCGAAAATTTTGGTTTGAGCCCCAAGACGCATCACCGGTAGCCCTTTATCGCATACTCTATGGAATTTTAATTTTGCAGATTGCGGTCGTTCATCTGGGAGAAAATTTCAGTCAATGGTACGGGCCCAACGCGGTTATGACACTATCTGCGGTGATCAAGCATTTCTGGCTCAACGAACCTAGATTTGATATGTTGCTTTTATTACCACAAACTGAAGGTGCTTTTGCCGCCTTTCACCTTGTGTTCGTCATGGTGGCTGTAGCACTAACAGTAGGATTCTGCTCACGCTATAGCGTGTTGTTTGTCTGGCTGACATTATTGTCGATGCATCACCATGACCCCTTCAACATTAATGGCGGAGATGCATTTTTACGTGCGGTGGGTCCGTGGTTGGCACTTTCACATTGCGGTGACAAGTTTTCTGTCGATAGCCTTATAAGGCGAAAGAAAGGGCTACCTGAGCCCGACCCGAGCGCGCCCTGGGCTCAAAGAATGATACAAGTGCAGCTGGCCATTGTTTACTGGCAGACTTTTTGCTGCAAGATTGGCGGCACACAATGGCTCGATGGTTCGGCCATTTACTATGCCACCAGACTCGATGACATGTTCAGATTTCCCGCACCAATAATTTCCAACAACATCTATTTGTTGAAGGCTTTGAACTGGTTCACGCTAGTTATCGAGTTTGCCGGTTGGACGGTAATCTGGTTCAAAGAATCATGCTACTACGTGCTGATTGGCTTGTTCTGCCTGCATCTTGGCATTGATTATATGATCAACTTGCCCGTATTTGAATGGGCCTTTATTTTTACTCTGGTGACTTTTATCAGGCCGGAGGATCTTAATTATGTGCTCCACCGAGTGAAAAAATTGTCGCTAAAGAGTGTAAGAAATGCCGGCGCGATAACATGACTAGTACTTGACCAGCCATCTCACTTTATTTTTTGAATCAACAGACAAGTATACTGAACTGGAGCTGCTTCCTTCTAAGTACACAGGGATGGTATCACCCCATAGTTTTTGATCTGCATCTCTATAATTGATCGTAAGTCCGGATTCAGCCCGTAGATTATCTAAGGAAACTTTTTCAGTGTGGAACCCTTCTAAAATCGGGACTGTGGTCACACCTCCTACATAAAAAAGCTTCAGATCGCTTACTGGGAGAGATCCTTTATTTTCGACATAAACGACGTTGGGCACTCTCAAATTTATTAATTGAAATCCTATTATTTCAGCGAGCAGCACCACACCTATCAACATCAAAAATTTTATATGATCTGATTTCACTGATTTTTTTAGGTCATCTACCAAATGCTGGACCATTTACTAGCACATACATCAACCGCCCTTAAGACCCACAAGTCAGCGGATTTCAACGGTTAGTTGATCTTTCCCTTTTTTCTCCGAACTGGTCAGCATCAATAATAACCGTTATTGACCAATCGGTTCCTAACTAATATTGTTCATTTGTGGACCGAGCGGTTCCTAACGGACAAATCTAACAACGGGGAGACAGGTCAATGCAAAATGTCGACATGCCGCCGAATCACAAAATGGAAACATGCTCCGCTTCAACTAATAATATACTGTCCTCCGACGGCGTGCTCGACTACGATGCCCTGAAAGAACTGGTCATGAATCTGGGCGCCGACGACGTAGGATTCGTTGACGTAGATAGAGCTTCTATGACCGATCAGAAACGCGGCTTAGAGAACGTCTTCCCCGCCGCCAAATCTTTCATTAGCATCGTCGTCAGAATGAACCGGGAGCCTATTCGAAGCACAGCTCGCTCAATAGCAAATCTGGAGTTTCACCACCAGGGCGAGGAAGTGAATACCATCACAAGGAAAGTGGTATCAAAGTTGGAACAGCCGGGCATTCGAGCCCAAAATCCCTCCATGGGTTTTCCATTGGAGATGCAAAATTTCCCCGGCAAGATATGGGTAATTTCGCACAAACCTGCAGCAGAAGCCGCTGGTCTGGGCAAAATGGGCATCAATAGAAATGTCATTCACCCTCGCTTCGGAAACTTTATATTGCTGGGCACAGTAGCCATAGACGCCCATATAAGCAGCTACGATAAACCGATTGATTATAACCCGTGCATAGGCTGCAAGCGAGCCCATTTATGTGGTGCCAGACAGTGATGCCGAAGCTTATCTCAAAAAGCGCTTTCCTCATAAAGAAATTCGCCTGGTAAATAATAGCCTCAGACCCAATACGATTGCGGCTTTCATCAGCGGTCTCAGGTCAGTGTTTCAACGCAACAAAGCAAGCGATGTCGATATAAATCTGCACTTCACTTTTACCGGCAAAGAGCCTGCTATTGCAACGGTGAGGATCAACAAAGGGAAGCTCGAAGTAACTCAGTCGCACGATGGCGTAGCCGATCTGAAGGTGACCACAGATTCCACTTTCTGGATTGACTTTCTCAATCATCGTCGCTCGATTCCGCTGGGGTTACTGACAGGGAAGCTGCGCCTCGCGGGCAGTTCGGTACATTTGCTGAAATTCAAAAAGTGTTTCCATGCTTGAATTTAGAGATTGTTGACCGAACAGTTTCTAATGAGTTATTCTCGAACAGGCAAACGCGGAAAAGAAAACATGGCCAGACCCAGAGAGTTCGATACCGATGAAGCACTGAACGCTGCCATGCTAGCCTTCTGGGAGCGCGGTTACGAAGCGACCTCCACTCAAGACCTGCTCGATGCCATGGGACTATCTAAAGGCAGTTTATACAAAGCTTTTGGCGACAAACACAGTCTGTTTTTGATCGCGCTGCAAAATTATCTTGACCATTTATACGAAAAAATGAAGCAGTCGGCAGACGCTGGTAGCGATCCTGTTCAGTCAATGACAGGCTTGATGGGAGTAGTTGAGAATCTCTGCTACAAACAAGAAATGGCCAACGGTTGCTTCGCCGTCAACACAGTAGTTGAACTCAGCCAGCGCGACGAGCAGGCTAGTCAGATTTTGAAGCGCCATCTTGTGAGAGTGGAAAAGCTCCTCGCGACGCTGATAAAAAGCGGTCAGGAACGCGGCGTCTATCGTCTTGATGTTTCTGCAGAGTACCTGTCCGAGGCCTTATTTGTTTATATCTTCGGAATGCTGGCACAGTCACGAGGCATCGCCAGCCCAAGCAGAACAAAGCGTCTTACTAGCTTTGCTATGAGATTCCTTCGAAGTTAAACTTCGTTGTATGGATCAATCAATGCCGTCTGCCAGGGTGCAATACCACAGTTTATTCTCTGCTTGAAACGCTGCATAGTGCTCAGAATTTTCGCGCAAGAGGTCGAGCCAACTTTCAAGCCAGGACGGCCAAACCTTTTTTCTCGACCAGATTTAGGAGTTTCAACGAAGTGCCATTAGGGGTCTTGACGCCGCGCTCCCACTTTTGCACTGTCGAGGTGGCAGTATTTAAGTAGGCCGCGAAAACGGCTTGACCGGCGCAGCTCTGTTCCCGCAATTTCTGTATCTGCTTTGGTGTGTAGTCTTTCAAGGGTGGCAGGCAAAGGACATCGAACTCCCGCATGGTCTGCTTATCCATGACGTCAGCCTTGCACAGGTCTTGTGCACTGTCATGTATCGTTTTTAGTATGCGACTAACCATGTCTTTCTACCTCGTTCTTAATCTCAATCAAAGCGCCTCCTTTAATAGCTTCCTTGATTTGATTGTCTGTATAAGCCAATAATTTCGTTGCAAAATACTTCATCGGTGTGAGTTCTTTGTTGTCGATATTCTCGCGGTCGTTTTAGCAAAGCCAAAAATAGAAAAAGCAATTTTTTACCGATTGTAGGCACTGGGTCCTATGGCTTGCAACTGGCTCCCACAGATTTCGCTGCTGTCCCAGTTATAAGTGAGGCGGTCAGATTTTTCCAGAGCTGCTCTACGAAGTTAGGACTAGCTATACTATTTAGGCTATATTTCAAAGCCGGTCAATTCAAAACTGAAGCAACCATGTAGAAGGCACTCGATTTCAATCCGAACTATGTAAACGGCTGGATTCACCCGGGTGATGCATTTGCCCACGACGGCAACAAACCGGAAACGTTAAACGCGCGCTAGCCGCGGAGGCGTATCCAGCGGTAAAGCCGGCAACGTGCTTACGATCGAGTTCACGGTCTGGTTCACAGACCCACTCAGCTAGATGCGGTTCAACTCGCTAGTGCGACAGAGTTAGTGGGTTCGAAACCCATGATTTTTTTGTAGCACGCATTCATGCCCTTGTAGCAAGCACAGCTTATAACTTCCAATTTGTCGCGGTCGAGCACTGTAACCTTGCCTCTGGTGTACGAAATTACTCTCGCCTTGAGCAATAAACCGGCGGCAAAATTTACGCTGGTGCGTGAAACACCGAGCATTGTTGCCAAAAATTCTTGTGTAAGCGTGAAAGAATCGCTGTCGCAGCGATCGTGAGTGAGCAGCATCCAACGAGCGCAACGCTTTTCTACAGGGTGTAAGCGATTACAGCCGGTGTTGATCGAGACATTTTCAAAAAGAGCCATGCCGAAATGTCCGCAGATTGCGACAAGTTCTTGATGTTCGCTTAAAAGGCGTTGGAATACAGCTACTGGAACCCTCCAGGCCGATGCTTCTACCTGACAAATAACCAGTTCAGCAATTGAAGATACACCAAGGGCAACTGAGACGCCGAGCATGCCTTCGCGGCCGATAGTGGCCAGCTCCACTAAGGTGCCGTCGTCCATTACGGTTAGAAGCGACATCACTCCCGATTCGATGAAATCTACATATTTGCAGTCACTATTGGGCTCGCAAGCGCGCTCACGCAAATTGAAGTGAACAGGTTCGGCAGCAGCCATCACGGCTGTTCTAACGCCTTCGGATAAACTGCGTAAAATCAAATTTTGCGGATCATCGAAATTCATAACAGCACCGGTGGTAGAAGTAACATCCGAACGGTTAGCTGAGTCGATAAATCAAAGACAGCCGCATGTGTATCAACACTATGACAGGTCTGAACATACTTTGCCGGTGACCTTGATGGCGCTTAATTTTTTCGAGAGCCATTAGTGGCAATGTAGTTTACGAGATTCCAACCTCAAGTCTGTTGATGGAAATGACGTCGCCCTGTCGAATTACATCAAACTGCAGTGGAGGCCTGGGAGCTGGACCAGCGAGCACGCGTCCACCCTGTGTCAAATCAAATGTGCTTTGATGGCTGGGACAAACCAAAATCGCATGATTTCTTTTCGCGGCGCAAATACACTGTTCGACTGTGCTTTCTATACACCCGCAACATGATTCACTTTTGTAATTTAGAATGCAACCCCGGCCATTTGGACAGAGACGGCTAAAGGCAACGATATTCCCCGGTGCTATCCGCACGGCAAAGCCCGGTATTTTGCGAATTTGCTCCTGCTCTGGATTGAACACAACATATTTCATTTGAAATTCAAACGGCCTGCACGTCCAATCAGCGGGAAAATCCGTCAGGTTAAACTCGACATTGCGAACAGCCGCTGGCATATCAGCTGCTTGAAAGAATTCACCAGGCTTCATGGTCGGTTTTAAAAACCGCGCAAGCGGCGAAGCCAGTATTCCAAAGGAAAATACCATGATGACACACATTTGAGCAGAGCGAGCCATCCAGCGAGAAGATGGGATACCGTGTGAATCGAGCAGGTAAGAGTCTCTGCTAAGGTAAAAAATCGTCCGCTTTTACACATACCATTAAATTCGTTGCCTCGACGAATGTGCGCGGAACAATTCATGATAAAAACTTTTGTTCAGTAACCAATTAGCGCGGCGCAAACAGAACAGTGAGGACCACTGATGATGAACAACAACACAATTTGCGTGTGGTACGAGAAAGATGCCGAGGAGGCCGCGAGCTTCTAGGCCTGGACGTTTCCTGACAGCACAGTAGGTGCAATAATGCGCGCACAAGTTGACTATCCCAGCGGAAAAGCTGGCGACGTGCTTACGGTCGAGTTCACGGTTTGCGGCATATCTTGTATTGGTTTGAATGGTGGAGACTCGTTTAAGCACAGCGAAGCATTCTCCTTTCAGATTGGAACGCTATCGTCGGCAACGGCGGCACCGAGGGCGAGTGTGGCTGGGGCAAAGATAAATGGGGCGTGTCGTGGCAGATTAGTCCGCGCGTGCTAACTGACGCCATGTACAGAGGTGGCGATGAAGCGAAGCGCGCATTCGTAGCGATGATGGAAATGCGCAAAATCGACGTGGCCGAAATAGAAGTTGCGGTGCGCGGAGCGGTTCTAAGTAGCATGCAGGTTTGAACATAAAAGTTCAGAACGAGGCATCAGAAGATGCTTGAATTCTGGGGTCTTGTAATTCTTGGCAGTTTTCACCTGCTGATTGCATGCAACTGGCTCCTCGGAATTTTCATTTTTTCTTCATGCAAGCTGATCGCCTGTAACAGAAAAATCTCGCAAATTACACAGCGCCACCACCTGCGGTGAAGCAGCATTGAGGGCCACAAATGATAGTCCTTAGCTTTGTAATCGATGAATTCGACATCGAAGAAACTAACTACTTTCTAGATCAAGATTTCCTTAGAAAATGCGTCGGAACGATTCATCCGAAATCTTTTGTTGCGTTCTTCGGCCTAAGGTAGGTGCGTTTTAACTAAAAGAAAATTTTGATGCCCTAATCTTCGCAGGTCAGCTCGCGCAAATCGATCATAAAGCCCGGATACGAAGCATCAACACATTCAGGCTGTTCGACTTCAAATTCGCCATGAGTGACAAGCTTAGCCACTTGACCCATCATCGCCAAACGATGATCGCCGGCGGTAGTCCAGACGCCGGTCTTAGGTGCGGCACCAGATTTGATGGCACCGGTACCGTGCACCGTAAATGTACTGCCATTGCGTGTCACTTCCACACCAAGCAATTTTAAATTTTGCACGATCAAACTAAGTCTGTCCGACTCTTTTTCGACCAGCTCGGCAGCACCGTGCACGGTCGAATCACCCTTAGCAAAAGCCATGGCCAGAGCGATTATCGGCAACTCGTCAATGCCGCGCGGAATATGCTCGGCTTCAATATTGGTGGCATTAAGTGAACCCGTATAAGAAACTTTCAAATCTACAACCGGCTCTAAACCAAAATTGCGTTCATTGGTAATTTCAATATTTGCGCCCATGGCCTTGAGCACATCAATAATTAGATTGCGTCCCGGATTTACTCCCACATCACTCAGTTCAATTTCAGATCCTTCCAGAAGAAGCGTAGCAACCATGAAGAAGGAGGCAGCAGAGAGATCCGCCGGCACTTGCAAATCGCGGGCGCGCAGATCGCCTTGCAGAGGTTCAACAGTAATTTTCAAGCCATCATTTTCACTTTCAAAAGGCAAGCGCAAATGAGTCATCATGCGCGTTGTGTGGTCGCGAATTTTGGCCTTGGTGCTTACTGAAGTTTTACCCTGAGCTGAAAGTCCGGCCAATATTAAAGCTGTTGAAACTTGCGCCGAATTGACGTCGAGATCAAATTCGCCACCGGTCAAATTGCCGCCGGTAATTGTAAACGGAGCTTTGCCGGCTGTGCCCTGATAAGTTACCTGGCCTCCCATTGAAACAATCGGGTCGAGCATACGCGACATGTCGCGCTGCTTTAAGGAGGCATCACCGTCAAAACTAAATACTCCAAGTCGCCCGGCCAGCATTCCTGACAAGATGCGCATAGTCGTGCCCGAATTGCCCGCGTCAATGACGAAAGGCTTTTTGCCAAGAGCTATGGTCTCGATGCCACCGCCCCGAATTAAAAGATTGGTGTGCTTGGAGGGGCCGGCTCCTGATATCTTTATTTTCAAGCCAAGAGCGCGTACCCCTCTGATGGTAGAAAGTATGTCTTGAGAGAGCAGAGCGCCCTCAACAAGCATTTCGCCTTTGATAAAGCATGAGAGTATCAGAGCCCGGTGGGTAATCGATTTATCGCCCGGAAGCTCTAAATTGCCACTTAAATACAGTTTTGCCGACACGTAAGAAGCCTATTAAAAGTGGACTGCCAAAATGTTAGTATCGCACCAATTGCAATAACAGGTATTACTTTCATGCCAGCTCTGCGCTTAATTACCGGCGGCGAATCCCACGGCAAAGCAATAATGTCGATTCTCGAGGGCTTTCCAGCTGGCTTAACGATTGATCAGCTTGCCGTGAACGCTGAACTGGCTGCCAGGCAAAGTGGCTACGGCAGAAGCGGCAGGCAAAGAATTGAATCTGACCAAATCGAAATTGTAGGCGGAGTGCGGCATGGTATCACTACCGGTGCGCCAATTAGTCTGCTCATTCACAATAAAGATGCTGCCAACTGGACCCACGTCATGTCAGTCGACGAGCCGAACGGCAGTGATGAAGCCGTTGCGCAGATGGCGGCAAAAAATATCGAACGCTTTCGCCCCGGTCATGCCGATTATGCCGGCACCCTTAAATATGCTCAGGGCGATGTGCGTGATGTGCTCGAGCGCTCAAGCGCGCGAGAAACTGCTGCTCGGGTGGCGGCCGGTGGTTTTGCCATGCTTTTATTGCGGGCACTTGGCATTGAAGTAGCGAGCCACGTCATTGCCATAGCCGATGTAATTTCACCGGCATCAGTGAGCGCCATGGCCAATGGCCAAATCACCGAGCTGGCACGCAGCTCTGAAGTGTTTTGCATCGACCCTGAAACTTCAGAGCGCATGAAAGCCGCTATCAAACAAGCTCTTACCGCCGGGGACAGTTTGGGCGGAAGAGTAGAAGTACTGGCTGATAATTTACCAGTGGGACTGGGCAGCTACAGCCAGTGGGACCGCCGCTTGGACGGTCAGCTAGCGCAAGCCCTGATGAGCATTCAAGCTATGAAAGCCATGGAAATCGGCGATGGTTTTGCCGGTTCTCAAAGACCAGGTAGTCAGGTGCACGATGCTATGTTTGCTGTGGATAATTCCCGTCAATCAACCTTACCTGTGGTCAGACAGACCAATCATGCCGGCGGGGTGGAAGGGGGCATGACCAATGGTGAAAGACTGATAGTCAGAGCATATATGAAGCCTATTCCCACCCTCAAAGCTGGCCTGCCCTCGGTCACTTTTCCCCAGTTTGAACCCTGTCAGGCGCACTATGAGCGCTCCGATGTCTGCGCTGTGCCTGCTGCTTCAGTTGTGGCGAAGGCAATGGTATGCTTGACCCTGGCCAATTCCATTATTGACAAGTTTGCCGCCGACAGTATGCGCGAGCTTTCAGCCTCAGTTACAGACTACCGTTCCTATTGTCAAAATCTCAATCAGAAGGATAGAGCAGATGCGCCATAAGTCTAAGCATCGTGGGCCAGTCATCACAATGAACTGGAACACTACTCTCGAGGTAAAGACGAGAGTGGCGGTGGGTGCCGGTGCAAGGCACAAATTATCGGCCATACTGGCCCAAATCGGTGCCGGTCGCCGGGTGCTTTTGCTCTGCCAACCGTCAACTGCTGTGCACTGGCTCAGAGACGTGCTCGACACTCTGCCCTCTGAAGATTTTCAGGTCACGACTTTAGAAGTGCCTGATGGCGAAAATTGCAAAACCAGCGAATGGCTCTTGCGCATCTGGGAGCACTTAGAGGCTCGCGGTTTTGATCGCCAGGACACCATTGTCGCTCTGGGTGGTGGTGCGCTTTCAGACCTGGCCGGTTTTGCCTGTTCTACATATATGCGTGGTTTGAATCTGGTGCTGGTGCCGACATCACTGTTGGCGCAAGTAGACGCCGCCATTGGCGGCAAAAATGCCATCAATTTACCTTCGGGCAAAAATTTAGCCGGTACTTTTTTCTTCCCCAAAGCGGTGCTGGCCGATCAAGAAGTGCTTGAAAGTTTGCCCCGCCGCGAGCTCACTGCCGGCCTGGCTGAGATTTTGAAATACGCTTTAATTGAAGATACCGCCGCTAGGGCTTGCGACTACGAAAAAGGCCCGCGGGCGTTAATAGATATTGTCGAAGACATGCTGCGCAATGTGGTGGAGTATGACGATCCGGTGCTCTCTGGGCTGATTACCAGCTGCATTAAGATGAAGCTTTTCATTGTCGCTCGCGACCCACAAGAAAATTCCATCAGACGTGTGCTCAATTTGGGTCATACATTAGGTCATGCACTGGAGACCGCCACAAGCGACAGCAGCGGCGCTCTTAATCACGGTGAAGCCATTGCTATAGGCATGGCGCAGACAACCAAGTATGCCGTAGCGCAGAAAAAAATCGGCAAAGATGCCCTTGAGCGCGTCAAAGAAATTCTGATTCGGGCCGAGCTGCCTCACGAAATTCCTAAGGGCCTGGCCAAAGACAAACTGGTTCAATTGATGACAGCAGATAAGAAGCGCTCGGGCGACAATATCAAGCTGGTGCTGCCTACGACCAAACTGGGTCAGGTCGATTTTGAAGCTGCCGTACCGCTTACCGAACTGGCAAAATTAGTTTGAAGCTAGTTTAAAGCTCACCTGAAACTTTTTCGCGCCGCTTTCGTAATGAATAGTGCAGGACCAAAACACTATTGCGGGAGAGGGTTATGAAAATCAAAATTTGGCATAAACTGGCGCTTACTTCGGTGTCATCTATTGCCGCTTGTGCATCCGGCGCAGCCTTAATCAGTGCCTGGGCAGACGACGGGCAGGGGAAAGCAGACACAGCTTTAGAGCAGGCCGATCCTGAATTTCAAGAAGCGATAGTCAAACACATAATCAAACGCTTTTGTACGCGCATCGATGCCACTGCTGCTCAGAAAAAAGAAATTACCGCCCTGGTAGAAAAAAGACGCGAGGCCAATAGCAGCGAGCGAGCTGCGCTGAGAGCCGGCCTCAAAGACTTTATGCACGCGGCCGGCAGCCTCGAAAATTCGCCCGAGTCAGACAAAAGCCTGCGCGACAAAGCGGCGAGCTTGAGGGTTATGCACGAGAAGTTAATGGACGATCGCCTGGAAACATTCTTGAAAATTCGCGCTATGCTCACAAGTGAACAAAAAGAAAATTTGAAAAAATTCGCGCAACATCGGCCCCGGCTGACAAAAGCCATTGAATCAGGAACAGCTCTCTAATATGCAAGGGCGCACCGAAGGTGACATTGATGATCTCGCTGCCGTGAAAGAAACTCTGGCAGGAGATCGTCACGCCTTTGAGAGGCTGGTGGTGCGACATCAAAATCTCATTTTCAATATTCTGGCACGTATGGTAACCGAGCAAGAAGTGGCACGAGATCTCACTCAAGATGCTTTTCTCAAAGCATTTCGCAACTTGCGCCAGTTCGATCAAAAACAATATAGAGCAGTGCGGCCATGGCTGGTAAAAATTGCCACCAACAGCGCTTTAGATTATTTGCGCCAGGTCAAATCAACGGTTTCGTTTGAACAAATCATGAGCGAAGAACCCTATCTGGAGCCGATTTCAGCCAGCGATACCAGCATTGATGTTGAGCGAATTTTGTTTGTCGAAAAACTCAATCAAGCACTGAGTCTTTTACCTTTGCGATACAGACAAGCATTTATTCTGCGCTATCAATATGAGTTTAGTTACGATGAAATAGGCAAAGCCATGCAAGAAAACGAAAACACGGTGCGCACACTTTTGTTCAGGGCCAAAGAACGCTTGCGCAAACTGATTCTCACCACGGGGAAAGCCGACAATGTCAATGGTCTGTAATAAAATCAAAGAAGATCTCGACAGTTTGTTTGATCAAATTGTCGACACGTCACTCTCTGGTGCAGATGCAGCTAGCCTCTCGCTGCCGGCCATCTGTCAGGCTCACCTTTCTCATTGTCAGAACTGTCGCGATTATCACTCTGCTAATTTGATGTTTTTTGAAGCGGCTTCAACGCTACCCACGCTGGCAGTACCCCGGCATGAAGAATTGACCGCAAGCATTATGCAAGCGGTCATGGCTGAAAAAGGCAGCGACAACTACTTGGCTGCACAAGGAGCGATACCAGTGCATGCTGGCGCGTCTGCGCGCAAACACGATCTCTGGCTACTGTCGACATCATGCCTTGCTTTTGCGACCATGACCGCTTACGGCAGCACTCTAGACGAATCGTTTTGCAATATCACGGCCTGGTTGATTTCACTTTTGCTTTTGCTGGCGCTGAAACCGCTAATTGAAAAAGCTACTGAAAAAGAAGTGCCGGCATGAAATACTTGATCGCACTTTTTCTAGCACTGGGCCTGACGCTGTTGCCGGCAACGGCTCAACCAGTCACAGTACAGCACGATACCGCAGCGCTAATGCTCGACCCAGCCCTGCGCCGACCTTTTCTCTTTGTGCGCGAAATGATCAACCAGAAATGGCCGGTGGGCAGGTTTTTCATTTTGCTTTTGCTTACCGCTGGGCTGACCAAACTTATAATTCCTGGTCTGGTAGGCGGCAGCCTCAGGCGCATCCGGCAGAAATTTTTCGCCGCTGTGGCCTGCGCCCTTTTATATTCCACCATATTGTTTAGCGCCGCTCGAGTTGCCTTTCACACCACCGGCTTTGAACCGTTGGCACTTCTATGTCTGGCTCTGGTGCAGGGTGGTTTTGTGGTTGGCCTTGGCCTGGGGGCGAATCTTTTTGCCACCATTTTGCAGCTTAAGTTTATTGGCGCCAGGCAGCTCAGTACGGTCAAAAACAATTTGCTCTATATAGTTTGCCTCCTGGCAGTTGTGGCGCTGCTCACTCTGATTTCAACGGTACCTGAAATATGGCGCTTTCCGCGCATCGGCAATCGCGTAGTGATTTTGGTTGCTATGATTGGATTAGGTGGACTGATTTGCCATTTCCGCTTGAGGTTCAAGGGCGAAGAATGAAAGTATTGCTGGCAGTGGACGGCTCTCCTTGCTCTAAGTTAGCAATCGATTCGATTGCCGGTCGGGTCTGGCCTGCTGACACAGTTTTCAAAGTGTTAACGGTATTAGAACCATTTCACCCTGAGTTGGCCGGTTGGCATTCAGGCTATGTGCCGCTGGCCCTAGAAGCTCAGCAAGAACGTCTGAACGAGGCCAGAACACTGGTAGAAGAAACCGCCGCCTTGCTGGCGACAAGCTGCCAGCAGCCGGGCACTGAGGCTGTGAGTAGCGAAGTTCTGGAAGGCAATGTCAAAGAAAAAATTGTCGAATGCGCCCGTGAGTGGCACGCAGACATGATTGTGATGGGCTCGCACGGTCGCCAGGGCATCGAAAAGCTGTTTCTGGGCAGCGTTTCGCAGGCTGTTCTGACAGAGGCGCCGTGCTCGGTAGAAATTGTCAAAACAAACGCCCAGTCTAATTAAAGAGCTGAGCGCTGAATATCTAAAGCCAGGGCAGTTTTATGTCTCGTCTGGGCCTGAGTAAGGCTCAAAGAAGGCCTTACGTGCGCCCAGGGCAAGAAAAGTAAAAGTGCTGAATCCAAGCACGATGAATATGAAAATTACCGGGTCTGTCTGAAAAGTTGTCATCTACTTAGCTCACAAAAGACTGATCCATCTATATCCAATAATACCTTTGAACTGAAATTATAAACATTTGAACTTCAAACCGTAGGTATTTTAATAAAACCCGATCCCCTTGTAATTTACCCAAGGGGGCCAATTAGCGGCCCTTAAGGAGCTCCTTACTACCAGAACTTATGTGCTATAACTTCTCAGTTACCATCGATTAGATTGGAATTCCGCTCACAGGGAGAATGGCACTGATGACAGCTTCAAAACGGTACGTACCCGTATGCCTGGTCTGTCTATTAATAGCAGGCACGAGTGCAGCCATGGCCGGCCACACTTCCATGCTCGATCCGTATAGCGGCGTTCAAGCACCCACGGCTAAAGAAATCGAAGCAAAAACCAATAAGGCCAGAGCCAAAAAGGGTCTGCCACCGATTCACGCTGCTCAATTAAACAGCTCCACAGTGGTGGAAGACGCAACTTTGAGCCCGACTACTTATGTCACTGCTCCAGGCGGCGGCAACGGGAAAGTGGTCAAAGGCAACGATATCGCCGAGTCTAAAAGCTCTGCACCGGGCAAAGGCGGCAAAGTATTCGGTTTCGGTATGCCTAACATCAGCATGCCAAAAGTAGGTTTGCCCGGCTTCGGTAAAAAATCTGAAAAGAGCGAACCTGAAGTAAAAGTAGCCAAAGCTCAAAAAGCAGCTCCTCAAAAAGACAGTGTTCTAAGTGATCTAGAACCTGAAACTCCAGTAGCCAAAGAAACTGCAGTGGCAAAGGAAACTGTAGTAGTTGAAACAACCAAGACCGCCGCCGCTCCTTCAAACGATGGCAATGTGTACACCAAGACTCTTAAAAACACCACAAGCGGCATGGTCAACGGTAGCAAGAAAATCGGCAGCGGCATCGCCAGCGGTGCAAAAGCGTCCGGCGGCTTCTTCGCTAAAGGTGCTTCTATGGTCGGTCATGGCTTTAAAGCCACCGGCGAGAAAATCAAAGACGGCGGTAGCAGCATGGGTAAAATGGCCCACATGCCTCATCTATTCAAAAAAGGTGAAAGCCGGGTGGCCAACAACGGTCTGCCTCAACCATTCCCTAAACAAAGCGCCGAGACCAAAGCCAAGCTAGCGGCTAAAGCGCCAAAAGCTAAAGCTTCAGCTCCATCAGCCCTTTCGCAACCAGATGGTCTGGCCGCTGAAAGCAGAACCGCCATCGCTCAACCAGATGATCTGGTGCAAGAATCGAATCCCGCGCCTAAGACAGCTGCAGCTAACGTTCCACTGGGCGTGAATGACGAACTGGTGCCTGACTCTAAAAGAGGCAAAAAAGGTGGATTGTCTTTACCGAAATTCAATCTCAATCCTTTTGCAAAGAAAGTCGCCGGTAAAAAACAGAACACTCTTTAGTCTTGGCTCAAAGCAATACTGAAATAGAAAGCAATATGTGGCGTGTACGGCAAACCGTGCGCGCCACAACGCTAATTGCCCCGCTGGCCTTGCGAAAGCAACTGGGCCGGCCGCTGCTCATCGCCAGCGAAACATTCCAGCATACTGGCTCTTTCAAGTTTCGCGCGGCATACTGTGCCGCACTCTCAAGTAACAGCAGTCATCTATTGACCGCCTCTTCCGGCAATTTCGGCGCCGCCCTGGCTTATTCTTGCAGCCTGCTCAACAAGAGCTGCACTGTCGTGATGCCGCATCAATCGTCGGCGGTAAAAGTGGCCGCGGTAAAAAGTTTTGGCGCCAGCGTCGAGCTTGTAGATGTGAGCGTGGTCAGCCGTGCTCAAAGAGTGGCTGAGCTGGGCGCTCAAATAGACGACGTTGATGTGCTCAGTGCCTACGACGACCTGCGTGTCATTGCCGGCAACTCAACGTTAGGTGAAGAAATTGCCGAGCTTGAGAAGAGCGGCCAGTATGATTTTAACTGTGTGGTTGCCCCTATGGGTGGTGGCGGTCTCACTGCTGGAATCATTCAGGGCTTGCGGGCGAAAGGCTCTAAACTAGAGGTCTTCGCTGCTGAGCCGGCACTTGGTGATGACGGTCGGCGTTCACTGGCTGCCGGCAAAATTATCGCCAACGATTTTGAGCCTGCCACCATCGCTGATGGCGCCCGCACCCTCGCTCTAGGCAAGCACAATTTTGAGATTTTAAAAACCGGTCTATCTGGCGTCATGGTGGCCAGCGAGAGCGAAATTGAAGAGGCTGTGCGGCGGCTCTTTCTCAACCAGCTCAAATGCGAGCCCACGGGCGCTCTGGCGCTGGCGGCACTGATTGGCCAGGACCAAGACAGTATGTTGATGCTGCACTCACCCAGGTACAAACCACTGCTTGTAGTCAGCGGCGGCAATGTTGAGGCAGCGGTCTACTCTCGCATTATTTCGGCCTAAAAAGAAACCGGCCGATTGCTCGGCCGGTACAATTTGAACGCTCAGTTTGAATGAACAAATCAATTAGCGCTTGCAGCTTAGACTGCGTTTACGCTCAGTCTCTCTCTTTCAGCCTGAACAATAGTTGCGGCTTTAGGCAGACTGCGTGGGAATTCGCGTCCTCTCATCAATACTTGTTTCTCATAACTTTCGGGCTTGAAAATTTGAGCGAAGTATTCAATGGCATCGTCTACGTTGAAATCACGACAAGAGAAAATGTCGAGTGTAGCGAAACCTTTTTCTGGGAAAGAGTGAATCGAGATATGTGATTCGGCGATCAACACTACTCCGCTTACTCCCCAATCGTCTTCTACAGCACCGTGATAGGTAAAGACGTAAGGCGGCATAATCTTAGTCATATCAAGCTTTGCTGGATAAGCATCAAGAGCTTGACTCATTAGTGTCATGTCAGCCAAAAGTTCTTTTGGGCAGCCATAAGCTTCAAGGATCAAATGTGGTCCAAACATGTTTCTTCCCCCTTGGGCTGCTCTAGGTGAGCAGCAATGAAATTGGTATCCGAGAAGTTCAGGAAGTTGTTTAAGAAGCGGGAGCCTTGGCTTTTGCTTTATATTCTCTTTCCTGCGGGGTACACGAAACGCTTATCTACACCAGATTAAGATTAGACAGGGCCTGGGAGTTGGGCGTTGTGTGGTGCATCAACCTCCATAATGAAGATAGATCGAAAGACGTATTCTACAGGAAATGTTCCGGCTGTAAACAAAATTGCTCTTAAGGGGCGAACTTGCTCTTTACTTTGCTTCAGACTCAGGCTGGGCCAAGCTAGATATGGATCTTGTTGACGCGCACTTTGACCGTTTCGGCAAAGTTGGTTTCGATGGCGGCGGGCAGACTGGAGGCCGCATCTACCCAGAACTGCGCGCCAACGAGAATGGCCGAGGAGCGCTTGCCTTGAGGGAAGTGCAGCAAAACCGGATCTTCGCCTTTGTGCAAAATCAGCAAATCTTTCAGTCTGTGCAAGTCGGAGAACGACTGATTGGTACTGAAGATAACGTCAACCATAGACGCGTCACCGATGCGACGAATACTGGAGCCCATCACTGAAGTGCTCTCGTCGTTCTTCTTCACCTTGCCTTTTACAAGCAGCAGCGACTGAGGCAAAAGCACGTCAGAAGAAACTTTCTCCAGCGCTTCGCTATATAGAACAATTTCAGCCTTGCCGGTCAGGTCTTCCAGGTGAATGATGCAGAGCAGTTTGTTCTGCTTGGTCAGTTTTTTCTCAATGGAATTAGCCAGGCCACCGAGAATGACAGTGGTGCCATCTGGCGACTCTTTCATCTCTTTAACCGAGTGAGTGGTCAGATACCGCAAACGATTGGCAATACGCTTAAGCGGATGGCTGGTGACGTAAAATCCCAGCAGCTCGTGCTCCATGGTTTGCAGCTCGCCTTCACCAAACTCAGAAGGATCGCCAACCATAGGCGTCTCTAAATTGATTCCCTGCGATTCGCCCAGGCTGAACAAACTAATTTGCCCGGTGTTTTTGGAAGTCTGCCTACGGTTGGCGGCATCTACCAGCGAATCAAGATTGGTCAGAGCTTGCTTGCGGCTCATACCGAGGCCGACGCAGGCTCCCGATTTGATCAAAGATTCTAGTGACTTTTTATTGACCAGGCGCAAGTCGATACGGTCAAGAAAATCTTGCATGGTGGCAAAGATGCCGCCCCGTTCCCTTTCAGCAACAATGGCTTGTACAGCGGCATCACCGAGGCCTTTGGTGGCAGAAAGACCAAAGCGAATAGCGCCACCATCTGAGGTGAAGTCAGATCCCGAGACGTTCATATCTGGCGGCAGAATGTCGATATTCATGGCCTGACATTCGGCAATGTAGCCTTGCACTTTGTCGGTATCTGACGACACTGATGAAAGCACCGCCGCCATGTATTCCACAGGATAGTGTGTTTTCAAATAGGCGGTTTGATAAGTGACTACGCCATAGGCTGCGCTGTGTGATTTGTTAAAGCAGTACTCGGCAAATTGCACCATGATGTCGAAAAGATTGTTGGCGATTTCCGGGCTGACCGAATTTTTGGCGCAACCTTCCACAAACAAAGCACGCTGCTTCTCCATTTCGGCAGGCAGCTTTTTACCCATAGCCCGTCTCAGCAGATCTGCCTGGCCAAGGCTGTAGCCACCAAGCACCTGAGCGATTTGCATGATCTGTTCTTGATAAACAATCTGACCATAAGTAGGTTTGAGAATGGTCTCAAGCAGAGGCGTTTGATATGTAATTTTGGTTTTGCCGTGTTTGCAATCGATGAATTTATCGATCATGCCTGAATCGAGTGGGCCAGGTCGATAAAGAGCGATCAGAGCAGAAATGTCTTCCATATTAGATGGGCGCATGTCGCGCGCCACTTGTTTCATACCGGCGGATGTTTCTAGCTGAAAGACACCGGCTAAATCTCCATTTGAAATTGTCTGGAAAGTTTTTTCGTCATCGAGCGGAATTTTGTCTGGAATAATCTCGATGCCGCGCACTTCTTTAATACGCTTGCAAGCTTTATCGATCATGGTCAAGTTGCGCAGACCAAGGAAGTCCATCTTCACAAGACCGACGTAGGCTGCGTCTTCCATGTAGTACTGAGCGATGATGGTGCCGTCATTGTTTCTTTGCAGTGGAATCATTTCTTCCATCGGCACATCTGAAATGACAACGCCGGCGGCGTGCATACCAAAGGTTTTGTTGCAGCCTTCCAGTTTGCGCGCCAGATCAATTACTTGCTTGGCATAATCATCAGTCTGGTAGACCTTTTTAAACTCCGGGTGCTCCTCTACCATTTCATCAAGAGGAGTTGGCTTACCGCGCACCACCGGTACCATTTTGGCCAGTTTATTCGATTCGCCGAAAGGAAATTCCAATACCCTGGCCACATCTTTGATTACGGCCTTCGAGGTCATGCGGTTAAAAGTGATGATCTGCGCCACTCTGTCTTCGCCGTATTTTTCGGCGCAATACTTAATTACTTCGCCACGGCGTTCGATACAAAAGTCGGTATCGATGTCGGGCATACTCTTACGCTCTGGGTTCAAGAAGCGCTCAAAGAGTAAGTTGTAGCGCAGTGGATCGATATTGGTGATACCGAGAGCATAGGCGACAATGGAGCCCGCTGCTGAACCTCGACCAGGGCCAACAGGAATGTCTTTTTTGCGGGCGTAATCAATGAAGTCGGCAACGATTAAAAAGTACGAAGCAAAATTCATGTCTTCGATTACTTTCAGTTCGCGAAAAGCACGATCTTCAATTTCTTGACTCCACTCGGGAAAGCGCTCTCTCAGGCCGTCGAAGACCAGGCGATTGAGATAGCTTTCGGCAGTGTGACCCTGAGGCACTTCAAAATTAGGCAAGCGCGGCTCGCTGGCTAACTTAACCATCTCGACTTTGTCGGCAATTTCAAGGGTGCTTAAAATCGACTCCTCGATAATTTCAGTATCGAGGTGATCGCGAAAAAGATAAGCCATCTCGTCGCCGTTTTTGATGTACTCCCAACCGGTAAATTTCATGCGGTTAGAGTCGGTGACGTTTTTGCCCATCTGAATGCAAAGCAGGCAATCATGCGCCTTGGCGTCTTGCTTATTAGTGAAGTGGCTGTCGTTGGTGCAAGTCAATTTGATTTTCAACTCACGGGCAATTTGCACAAGAGCGCGGTTGACTTTGCGGTCTTCGGGCATGCCGTGATCTTGTATTTCAATGTAATAGTTTTCGCCGAATGTTTGTTTATACCAGTCGGCTACTTCTAAAGCTTTTTTGTAATCATCTTTGAGCAGGTGCTGGCAAAGCTCGGCTCCTAGACAGCCTGAAAGAATGATCAAGCCATCTTTTTGCGCCTCAAGCATCTCTTTATTGATGCGTGGTTTGTAATAAAAACCCTGCAAGTGCGCCCGTGAATTTAAGCGCACCAGATTGCGATAACCTTCTTTATTGCGCGAGAGCATAGTCAGGTGATAGAGCGGTTGCTTGGCCGATTTGTCTTTGATGTCACCATCGATAATGTATGCTTCGCAACCAATGATTGGTTTGAGGCCGCCTACTTCCTGACACTTTTTTGTCAGCTCAACAGCACCGTACATGACACCATGATCAGTAATCGCTACTGCCGGCATATTTTCGGCCTTGGCTTTCTTCACCAGATCCTTAATCATGGTGGCGCCATCGAGCAGACTATATTCGGTGTGCAGGTGCAGTGGTACGTACGGACGAGGACTCATAACAGCTCCCGGCAATGCCAAATAGCGCTTGACTGAGATTTTTCACTCAGCCACTCTAATTCTAAGTAATTCCCTCTTATTACTACGTCCAACCAAAGCCAAAAGTTCAATATCTTTGCCAATATTTGCCGATTTTCTCAAAATTTAAAGCCAGAACAGAACAGGAAGGCTGGAGCCTTCCTGTTCTAAAAGCTTATTGGCCTGAAAATAGCTTTTAGACTATCAACTCCTTCAAATGAGAAGTAAGTCTAGAGCGGGATACTCGTCTGCGCGAGGTTGTTGTGCGGTGGGCGCCCTGGGCGTCAGCTTCGACCGGATATTCTTTCAACATCACGTCAGTCACTTCCTCCAGTTCAAGTTTGGCAATTGCTTGCCTGAACCACATCTGTAGGCATCGTCTTTCATCATTTGAGAGGGTAGTCTCGTTCATTTTAATTGCTCTCCTTACAGGCCAACCAGGGGAAATTCGTACCGCCGATACGCAACACATATACGTAGAGCGGAAGTTCTCTTTCAAGCGTCTAAACAGTTATTCAGCGTCCTTTTGAAGCCATGCATCAGGAGTGAATCCGCTTGTCCTTGTTTCGATTGTAAGGCCATATCAAGAGGAAGCAATGCTTGACATTTAATGTAGAGATAAAGAAACGCTAACCATCACGCTTTTGCTCTAAAAAACAAAAGGAATAATTTTAAACCGAGGCGCTGGAACTTGGTCAGGCAGGCGTTCTTGAGCGCCCTCAATTTTTGCGATGCGCCACTTCATGAAAACCAAAATTCCTGGAATTGCTGCCAGTGGAAACCATGTCAGGTGAGAAAGTGCCAATCCAACAGCACCAATTATGATACCGAGGTAATGAGGATAGGCAATTTGAGCCGGCTTTTGCCCCGCTTTTTCTTTAGCTTTGTCCGCGGCCGCTCCCTTGATGAAGAGCCATGCTCCAAAAACCGTCAGCACCAGGCCAACATAAGCCAGGGGATAAAACAGTTCATAGGGGCCAAAGAGCGCGAGCTTCATGCGCATACATAGAAGGGCGCTGGTGAGGTATAGGCTAAAATAAGTGAGATAACCGAGGCGCTCATTCCACTGGGCCAGTGTGCGCGGCTTGAGCCAGGCGGCCATTTTGGCCGGGTCAAGCTTGAAGCCGATAAGAAAGGCGGCAATAAGAGAGATAGCATAAAAGATATATTGGGCCTGTTGCAAAAATGTGCGCGGCAGCGGTTTGCCCACACCCAGCGGCGGAGTCAAAACAAAAACTGCCGCAATCAGTGTGCAAATCAAAGCCGCTTTCAGGCGCATAAGAATGTTATTGCTATTACTTGTGCTAACACCAACACTACCGGTGGTGCCTGGCTTTGGCCCAGTTTGCTCAGGCTCAGACAACCTGAGGCGCACTCAAATGTTTGAGTGAGAAACGCACCAGTTCTTCAGCGCTGTCGGCAGCCAGTCCGGTTTCTTTTGCTTTTTTCAGAGCACTATGAATTTCAGTGGCGGTATAACCGAGATTACCAAGAATCTCAGTCACTTCCTCAAAGATGGCTGATTTGCCGATGCCTGAAGTGCTTGGCTCAAAGGTCTTATTAGCCAGTGTTTGCGAGAAGGCTTCGATTTTAGTTTTCAACTCTAAAATAATTCGCTGAGCTACTTTTGTGCCCACGCCAGGCGCTTGCGAGATCATTTTTTGATTTTCGGTTAAAACAGCCTCGACCAGAGTTTCGATACCTAGAGTGCCAACGAGACCCAGGGCCAGTTTGGGGCCGATTCCGGTGACAGACTGCAATAGATTGAAAAGCTGACGCTCGCTGTTATCGCGAAAACCAAAAATCGTCCACTCGTTTTCACGAATAGCGACCGACGTGTGCACAGTGACGGTATCACCCGGTTGGCCAAGCAAAAGCAAAGTCGAATGAGCTACAGCCAGCTCATAGCCCACGCCGTTAACATCCAGCACCAATCTATCTACTGGGCCGCCGGACATTTCTTTGACTACAATTTGGCCTTTTAAATATGCCAGCATCAGCGCACCGTCTCAGTTGCTATTCGGCCATGAGAGTCATGTTGCCGCCGCTGCTATGAGCGTGATCTACAGCGGCGCGGCCATGGCTCATCAAAAGCTTGCCTTCATCGTCCATATGTTTGGCAAATTGACAAATTCCCACTGAAACTGTCACCGCCTGTGACTCGGCGCCCACAGCAAAAAGTGAGGTGGCAACCGAGGTGCGCAAGCGCTCAGCAACTTCAATGGCACCTTCTTTGGTGGTGCACGTGAGCACGACGGTAAATTCGGCGGTGTTGGTGCGCACCACAATATCTGATTCGCGCATCTGCTTGGCAACAAGCTGGGCCACCTGACTGACTACGGTGTCAAAGTTAGCCTGGCCGGTCTTGAGCAATTGCTGATGGTGATCAATTTCCATAATCACCAGTGAGAATGGCACACTGTAACGCTTGGCCTGACGAATGCCTATTTGCATAAACTCATCAAGGTAGCGGGCGCTTTTCAGTTCAGTCAAAGTATCGGTCAGCGATAATTCTTTGAGCTGAGTTTCCTTGCGGCGCAATTCGTCGCGCAAAGCCTTTTCTTTTAAAACTGCTTTGACCCGCGAAAGCAGTTCATTAGCCTCGGCTGGTTTGAAAATGATGTCTTCGTTGCTGGCATCGCCAGTGAATGTAGGCAGCGGCTTGTCGCGGGCTGCCAGAAAAATTATGGGAATGACTGAAGTTTTATCGTCGGCCTTGAGGCGGTTGTAGACTTCCATTCCGCCCATCAGGGGCATATGCAAATCGAGAATGATGGCATCGGGAGTACGCACTTTACAGGCGGCGATTGCTTTGAAGCCGTCGTTGGCCACACTGGCTGCATAGCCGGCTTTCTTCAGCACCTCACTCAATAAAGTGGTGACCGCTTGTTCGTCATCGACTACGAGGATAGTGTTGCTTTTCACGTTCAGTTAGTAATCAGTCTTTGAAATGGTGCCAGTTACCGAGGCCTGATTTATAGCAAGCCCAAACTCTGATAATAGCTGGTTGACTTCAATTCAACAACGTATCGGCGGTAAGTTTTGAATTTGCCATTACACAAGCTAAATATGGCCGATTAGCGGCACTGTCAGGCGGCTGTCGTCGAAGGGGCAACCGTCTTCAAGCAGAGCGATATTGGCCGCCACGGCCGCAGTGCACGGGGCTAAATCGAGGCCGCAATCGTCAGTGCCAAAGGCCAGAAGGCGACCATTGCCGCGGGTAAAAAGCTTGAGCGTTCCCTTGACATTGTCGCGACCCAGATGATAAAAACCCACGGCAATTTGAATGATGCCCTGAACTATCTGGCGCTCAGGCAAATCTGCCGGCAAAGTATTCCAGTATTCTTCTAAAGTCTCATGACATTCATAAAAATCCCGGCGATTGAATTCTGCCAGGCCCCGGCTAAAAAGCTCGTCTTCTAAATTGAAGCGATTATCCATTTATGCAAGCTTGGCAACAATTACGACAGTAGAACCGGCAGGCACATTGGCCAGTTCGGCGCGGGCCAGCGCAATTACCTGTTCTTGATCTAGCAAACCGGAGAGATCAATAATTTTGGCGCCCACAAATAAAATCATGGTGGGAATAGTCTTGCCGGCGTCACCCCAGGTGGCGTGAGCCTCAATTAAACTCAATACTGCGGCTTCAGCCTCGTCTCTGGTTGCGGCCCAGGCGTCTCCGCTGGACGCTTGCAGGCGAATAGAGCCCTCTTTATCGAGCACACGCAGCGCCTGTCTGGTGGCGGAAAAGAGACTTAATAATCCGCTATGCCCTTTGCGCCGGGCGGCGAAGACGGCAAAATATTCATTGTGGCAAAGGCTTTCCACATCGCTCTTTGTTACCCGCAAAGAATCGGCCACCAGAGCAATTCTTTCCTCTCCTGTCAGTGCAACCCGGGCGTCCCCGACAGCCAGTTTTGTCGCACCGCTGGCGGTGGCTCTGACAATAGAAGTTTTACTATCGATTTCTACATGCACTTCAATGGTGGCAGGATCCGCGCCCATTTTTTGCACGGCATCAAATACTTCTTGACGCATGGCGAGAATGGTTTCGTTGGCCGATGCCACATTGGCCACCTGGCGCTCTACTGTTTCGCGAATCAGGGCCATGGCAACGCCGATAGCCGAAATAACATCAGCGTGTTGGGCCAGTTGAAAGCGCAACGACATCTCTCTGGCGACGTATGGAACAATTGCCGCCGCACCGCCGCCGCCACCAACCAGGGTGACCAGCTCAGGGTCGAGTTTGTGCTCGGCAATCAGTTTTTTCACTACAGGAATACACTGAGCCGAGGCCAATTTTTGAATGCGCTCAGCCAACTGCTCTTCGGAGCCGTTCCTTAAATGCGCAGCCAGAGCGGTGAAGCTTTGTTTGATAGTCTCTAAATTGCCCCGGGCACAATCACCTTCTGGTACCAGACCAAGTAAATTGGCGGCGCATGTGGGCGTGACGCTGAACTTACCATCACTAGAACCTGTGCGGCTCAAAGCCAGATAATCGGCCGGATCTTTTTTCAGTGGACTTAAAGTCTCTACGGTAAATGTCTCACCGGCGGCCGCAGGCGGGCTGAATGAGGCGTAAGCGAGATTGGCTATGTGAGCGCTGCGCGGGCCAACATGAGTAATTTCGCGGCCGATGCGACTGAGGGAGCCGCCGGCGACGCCCACGGTGCGCACATCGAGTGTGCGCATATAAATGCGGTGGCCGCCAATTTCAGCTGATCTAATTAGAGCGCGGCCATTGGCGATTGCCGATATGTCTGTGCTGGTGCCGCCTACTTCTAAAAATACGCCATCTGAGATGCGCAAGAACATCATGGCCGCGGCCACACCGGCAGCTGGACCCGACAAGATAGAAAGGATAGGACGTTTGCGCATGGCGGCAATATCCATCACTCCACCATCAGAGCGCATGATCATAATCGGAGCGCTGATGCCGGCTTCGCGCACACTCTTTTCGGTAAGGTCAGCGCTTTCAATCATCTTGGGCAATATTCCGGCATTGATAGCCGCTGTGCGTGTGCGCACCTTAAGGCCATAAAGCTGGCTCACTTCAGCACCGGCGGTGGCCAGTATGCCCAGTTCAGCGGCAATTTTCAGCACCAGCTGTTCGCTTTGCGGCTGATCGGGAGCGAACGCTTCGCTGGCGGCAATGGCCGTGCACCCTAACTCTTTTAATTCCAGAATAGTCTTGCGCACCAGATCTGGTGTGATCACCGCTGTGTCGATAAAGCGATGGCTTGTCTCCAGATAACAACCTGCCGCTACCGACACTCGCCCTAAATTAGTCGAAGCCCTGGCGAGAATGGCATTTGTACCCGTGCCCATGCCGATAATGCCCACATGGGCCAGATCGCCTTCGAGTAGTGCGTTGGTAGCCTGGGTGGTGCTGTGGGCAATAAAACTGACTGCAGACGGAGCAATTTTGGCCGACTGCAGAAGCAAATGCAAAGCTTCGACAATGCCTGCGGCCACACCGGCGGCAGCGCGGTGACTGGTGGGCACCATGGCTTTAGCAACCAGACTGGCGGAGGCGGAGTCAATGGCCACAGCGTGAGTGAAGGTGCCACCAACATCGATACCAATGCGATAAAGCGTATCGCTGCTGAGATTTTCGCGCTCAACATGGACGCGATTATTTGTGTTTACCATGGCACAAAACCTTTGACCACCGAAAGGGTCAAACCCATGACCACGGCCACAAGTGCGTAAGGCATGGTCTTGCGCAATATCGCTTGAGTGTCCACACCAAGGTATGTGGCAATCCAGATATTTTGAGTGTTGGTAGGGTCGCACACACCTTGTACCTGACCGACAGACATGAGCATGCCCATAACAGCTTGAGGTGTCAGTGTGGTCACTTTGACAGTGAGGGCAACTAAACCGCTACCCATGCCCCAGAGACTGAGTGGGCCGCGGTACAAAGCCAGTGGTGATGCCAGGGCGAAAACCAGTATGTAAGCAAGCGGCATCACTGGCACCACAGCTTTGATAATCGGAGCGATGGCGTCGGAAACTTTGGGATCCATCACTGCCGTTATCAACATACCGATGCCCATCATGAGTAATACTGCTGGAATGACGTTGCTGACACCGTCGATGATTGAGCGGGTGAGCAAATTAATCGACTGATTGCACCAGGTGGTGAGCACTCCGTAAACCAGGCCGATGATAAAGGCCGGGATAATTTCCCAACGAAAAACTAAGACAAAAAACAAAGGAATGATAGGCGTCAGCAAAGCAATGCCTGGCAGGTCTGCGCTCTTACGCCAGTGGCGCCAGGCGGCAAACAAGCTGAGAGCAAGCAAGCTCACACCTGCCACCATATACGACACCGCTGGAGGTTCTTTAGCGGCCACTCCAGCAGGAGTAAAGTTTGCCACCAGCGGATAAAGACCGGCTAGCAAAAGCGCTCCCAGTCCAAGAAATTTCAAGTTGCGCCGATCCTTTAATTCCATCGCCAGAAAAAGCAGAACCACAAAACAGATAATCAGCGAAAATGGTGCCACAAAAGAAACGATGGCCGGTTGCTCTACCTTTAAGACATCGGTATAAAGCTGCCAGTTAGTGAGATTGAACATTCCCCCCAGAGAAATGCCAAAAAGGAAAAGCCCAGCGGCTGCCAGGGCCGGGATACCAAGGGAAAGCATCACCGGCAAAATGATGGTACCTACCATAATTACAGCGCCGAGGCCCCCCAGTGTAGAAAACAAAAGGGCGGTCACCGCAGTGAGCAAAATGCCCAGCAAATAAGGATTGTCGCCAGCAAACTCAGCTACCCAGCGCACCAGAGCCCGGGCCATGCCGTGCTTGTTCATCAGCTCGGCCAACATGGCGCCGAACATAGTAGTGGTGTAGGCGGCGTGCAGTTTAAGGGAGCCCGCGCTCAACACATCTTTAACGATATGTTTGGGCTCGACGCCTCCAATCAGGGCGATAGCGAAAGCCATAATAGGCAGGGCCAGAAGTGCAGAAATTCGCCTGGCATACATAAACATAGCCATGACCAGAAAAACTGCCAGGCATAGTATTCCAGTGAGCAAAGCGAATAATTCCCTCTATATAAGAACAGCATTAATTTGCCACAGACTAGCAATTTCGGCCGCTGTTTAGCAATGTGCCGCTTCTATATCAAAAAGGGTACCAAAATGAATTTTAGCCGCCCGTTCAGGCGAGAATGCCACGGGTGCCAATTTCATTTTCAGGCATGGGAGGACTACGGAGTGATGGGGATTTTCCCCAATCGACTTGCCCTTGACAGGCACTTAAGATGCCTATCACAAACCCCGAAACCCGTGGAAGGCAAAGTCAGAAAGCTGACAAGCCACAATTTTCTTGGAGAACCTAGCCAATGCCTCAAACCATTAATCACGCCAAAGAAATTTCGGTCGACGCTGATAAAATCCAAAGTGATGGTTCAGTCAATAACGAAGCTCGTTCGCGACTGGCACTGGAAATGCTCAATCCAAGTTCAAAGACTGATGGCGGCGTATCGGGCACCATCAGAGCAACATCGGTCCTGGCTGGCGGCCTAATGGACGGAATGACCAATGGGGTTTCGCACTCGGCAGAGAATAAATTGCAAACGGCCACCACTGTGGCCGAGAGTTTTGCTGTAGGTTACGGCCTTTCAGCAGTTTCGAAAATGGGCAAATTTGGCAAAGCCGGAGCGGTAGCAGCCGGCCTCGGCATTGGTGCAGCCTGGGTCTACAGCGAATTTAACGCCGGCAGACCGCAAGCGACTTTCGACGCAGTTACCGACGCCTATCACTCGGGCTCTCACATGGAAGCCAATCGCAAAGCCGTAGCCAATAATGGCGGTGCCATCCTCTTTGACGTGGCACTGGCCGGTACTGCCGGCGGACTCGGTATGAAGACCGGCATGTCGACCATTAAAGGCAACTGGCATGTAGACGCCCTTGCTTCAGGAAAAAGTCATCTGGGCAAAGTCACCGACTTTTTGGGCAAAGAAAATGTCAGCGGCTTGTCGCGCAATTTCGCTGGTAAAGACGGTACTACAAGTACTGCCGGTGTCTTCGAGCAAGTAAAAGAGCTGGTCAATACCAAACCTAAAGCGACAGGCTCATTTGCCGACCTGCAAGCACAGCTGAAAAAATCGGCGCTGAATGAAGACGGCGTAATAGTCGGCCTCAAAGGCAAGCTCACTGAAGTTCACCAACAAAATCTTAGCCTGGCCGGCAGAGAAACTCAGCTCACCAGCAAAATAGCCAAACAGCTACAAGAGAAAGAAACTCTTTCTGGTGTGCCTGCTGAAAAAGGGCAACTAACCAGAGCCCAGGAAAATTTAAAAGCGACAGAAGAATCGGCTCGCACCATTGAACCTAAGCGCCGCGAGCACGACAAACTGTTCCGCGAAAGAGAAGAATTGCGCGGCAAAATTACAGAAGCCTCTACACCAGATGGCCGACCAACAGCTGGAAAACAAGCCTTCGATTCAAAAAATCAGGATTTCCGCAACGCTAAAACTGCTTTTGAAGAAGCCAAAGCAATGGGCGGACCTGAAGCAATGACTCGCGCCAAACAGCGAGTCAGCGACGCCGAACTGGCACTGACTGCTGCTGAACAAGCGAAGCCAGGCAAGATAGCCTTGCTGGACGAACAAATCAAAGCCACCGAAGCCGAACTGGGCACCGTCCGCGGTGAACGCCAATCGTTGAATGCCAGCGCTCAAGAGCTGGTCACCACTCACCAAAAACGTATGGGTGAGCTGGAAGCTGACCCAACCAAAATAATTAAAGTAGAAAAAGTAGAAAAAGTAGAAAAAGTTGCGGCTGCCAAACCAGTGGCTAAGCCCGTTGCTGAAGTTAAAGTAGCTGAGGTTGTCGCTAAAGAAGTACCTGTTGCCGAAGTAATTCCTGAAGCTGTTAAACCTGCAACCGACGGTCACAAAGCAATCGCTGAAGCCCTGGCCGAAGTCACTGCAAAACCTGAGCCTGTTGCCGTTGTTAAAGAAGCGGCACCGGTTGAATTAGCTCGTGAAATTGCAAGCAAACCTGCTCAAGTAATTGTCGAGACAGTGAAAGTCAGCCAAGCTTTAGAAACCGCACGCGGCAATGCCCACAATATTGTGGACGCGAACAAGCTGGTGCGCGAAATCGAAGTCAATCGCAAGACCGTGCTGGATATCGACAGCAATGTCTATAGGGCCAGACCCGGCGAGTCTATAGCTGAAACCAGACTGAAAGCCGAACAAAATATTCAAAGAGCACAACAAGATCTGGGCGGCGATCGCGGACCATCGTACACCCGCGCGCTAAAAGTAGTTTCGCAATACGCTAAAGCAGTGTCGAAAGAACTGGCGCAAACCGGAGACTCTGGCAAACGCGGACATATAGCCACACAATCGGTCGCCGAACTGGAAGGCATGATGAACGGCCTGCCAAACTCGTACAAAGGCTTCCGCGAAAAACTGGGCGATTTGCGCGAACCAGGACGCGGCGTCAATAATGGTTCACCCGAAAAACGTCTGGCCGACATTCAAGAGCACCTTGAAGCCAAAACCAGATTGCTGGACGAAACCAGAAATCGTCAATTGCATGATATCGCTGAAAACCAACCGATTCTCAAAGAAATTCTCGACCGCCAGAACGGCGGCACTCTCCCTGAAGACGGCACCATCGTTCTCTTCGGTAAAAACGGACGCTTCATCAATCAACCTGGCACCCGTTCGCCGCACTTCATTGAAGTCTCACGCCTGGCCGAACACGGAGTAGGCGCTGACGGAGCTGGTTTCAACCGCTTCACCAACAATGTGGATGATATTGCCGGAATGGTGGTGCTCAAACCCATTTACGAAAACGGCGTTAAAGTACAACTGAACAAAGGCAACAACTCAGGCGGCAGACCGGTTTATAAAAAGATGGTGGCTGATGTCTTTGGCGCAGTGCCTGAAGAAGTTTCAGTCAACGATAATTTCGTCCAAATTCTCAATAAATTTGGTCCGGAAAGAAATGGTCAGCGCTAAACTAATTGACTATTTTGCGACGGCAAAGCATGACGCACCGCTGGAAATAGAGGCAGCAGCGTTGGCTTTAATGGTGGCGGCATAGTCAGGATTAAGCGCATTGAAAATGGTGGCGGCATCGGTGACGATTGCGGCCAGAGTTTCAGGAGTAATCGCTTGAGCAGCATCAGAAATCGATTGATCCGGGTTGCAATGGCTCTCAACAATTAAACCGTCGGCACCGCAGGCAATGGCAGCTCTTGAAAGTGGGGCGATGAAATCACGCTTGCCCACCGCATGCGATGGATCTACCACTACCGGCAAACTGGTCAGTGATTTTAATATGGCCACGGCAGAGAGATCGAGAGTATTGCGTGTGCGATTTTCAAATGTGCGAATACCGCGTTCGCATAAAATCACCTGCAGATTACCCTGCAACAAAATATATTCCGCTGCTTGCAAAAGTTCGTCGATGGTAGCGGACATTCCACGTTTGAGCAAAACCGGTTTGCGCTGCCGCCCAAGCTCTTTTAAAAGCTCATAATTAAACATGTTGCGGGCGCCCACCTGGAAAACGTCGACATAAGGGGCTGATGGTTCGATTTGTTCGATTGAGACAACTTCGCTCACAACAGGCAGACCGTTCTGCAAACCGGCTTCTTTCATATACTTGAGGCCATCGAGACCGAGACCCTGAAAATCATATGGCGAAGTGCGTGGTTTGTAAGCACCACCACGGAGGGCAACGGCTCCAGCACTTTTGACGGCTCTGGCCAATTCGATAATTTGCTCGCGCCCTTCAATAGCGCAGGGTCCGGCGATCATAATCGGAGGTAGTCCGCCGCCCAGTTCTACGGCATCGGCGCCGCCCGAAATGCTGATTGAGCCGTGCGGTACTTCTTTAACAAGCGGACTGCTGCTCATGCGCACAACTTTTTGCACACCTTCCATCTGACTAAAGATATGTCCAGGCAAGGTGTCGGCGTCGGATAGCACTACAACCAGGGTAGTTTTGGCGCAGCGCACCACTTTGTTTTCCAGGCCGCGCTCGGTGAGGTTCTGACAGACCTTGTCCACCAGTTCTTGTTTGGCATTTCCCAGCGACAGAATCATCTTTGTCTGTTTCCTGTTAGGGGTGTTTCCGATACCGACTCTCTGAAGTTGTATCGGCCGTCTGTTTTTGGGGTACCGGCAAAAATCGCTCGGCGCTCGCTTAGACTTCCTGTTGAAATCATGGCACAGTTTGTCAAGAATCTATCCAAGACTCTCGTACTGTAAGCTCCTATTATAGGCCGAGCAGTTGGGGGCCAGAGGTCAGATGGAAGGAAAAGTCGCCACCCTGGCTCAGTTCAGTTTCTCTTCTGGTTAAAAAGGGTAGTGGTAAATAGCATTTAATGATTTCCAATTTTGAAGCAACATGACAGATAGCAACGACAAACCTTCGCGCTGGCAGAGTTTTGCTGCCCTGAAACGCTTTTTTAAGGCCTCCTGGTGGCGTCATGCTCTGGCCTTCGCCCTGGCCTTTGTGCGCTATTTCAAAACGCCGGTGATTTTGAGCACCATCGGCTCCCTATTTCTGGTGGCTTCCTTTCAGATTATTAGCTCGCTCAAACCGGGGCCCGACGGATCCATTAACGGCAACGAAGCTATTCCTACTCTTTTCGGTTACGCCAGCTGTTCCATAGTCGCCGGAATCTTTATGCTGATTGCCATCTTTATGGTGGTCATGCGATTGGCCGGCTTCAGTCGGGCCTTTCTTAAATTCCCGCTGCAACTAATCGGTAGCGCCGATTATAAAAAACAAATAGACACACAACTGGCGGAAGGCCTGGCAACGGTAAAAGCGCACAAAGTCGATTTATTCAAAGCCTGGCTCGTAAGCACCGTGATTATGATTCCTATGCTTTTTGTCTGGTGCTCAAGCTCATTTGTGGTGGCCGGCCTGACACCGCAAATGGTGGAAGCGATGCAATTGCCGCCTGGGCCGATCAATGCCTTGCGCCAGGGCGCGGTTATTGCCCTGATGGTTGTCGGGCTAATACTCTCCAATTATTCGATGGCCGTGCTGGGCATGTCGACGATGATCAATAAAACCGTCAAAGAAGTTTCAATTGACGGCTTGTGGCTTTCAATTATCGCCTCTCCGGCCCTGACAATAGTATCGCTGGTAGTATCAGCGGCCAGTTGTGCCATTACCACTCCATATGCGGTGCCTTTGTTGTTTCAACCGGCAGGGCAGAACGCGCCAATCGTGCTCAATTATATGAGCTACGCCTGGCAAATCTGGCAGGGGCTGACGAGCTTAATCGTCATACCCATAAGCGTAGCTATGCTGCTCGAAGTTTTGCGTGACAGCGTGGTGCCGCTTGAAACCTAACAATAACTGTTTGGCCGACATCGTTTTTGACGCCGGTGGTGAAGCAACAAAATTATTAAAGCGCGTCAGCCAGATGCGCAGAATTCATTTTGTCCTGGCCCTGGCCGGAGTCGCTGCCAGCGATATCGAATTTATTTCAGCTGCCGGTGCCACCGCTCAAGCTCGTAGATTGACGCCGGCTCTTGATGCCGACGCTCTGGTATCGTCGGCAAACAACAATGAAATTCCCAAATCGCCAGGCGGCATCGCATCACCTGTGGTGCTGACCAGGGCGGCGCTGAGCCTAATTCCTCACAAAACTACAATCGTTGATTGCGGATCATTTGTCAGCCCCTCAACTGATCACATTAAAGCCGGTCGCCAACCGTCGCGCCTGGACGGAGCTGCCCATGTCGACGCCTTAAATAGTGCCGAAATTAAATTGCTCTATCAAGCTGGGCTCGACCTGGCGGAGAAACTCTCCGCGGAAGAAATCGTGGTTCTAGCAGAGTGCGTACCAGGGGGCACCACCACAGCCCAAGCGACTTTCATGGCCCTCGGTATTGACGCGGAACATTTGCTCTCCAGTAGTCTGGTTGAAAATAATCACGCCCAGAAAATCGCATTGGCCGCTCTCGCCGTTGCCAATGCCGCCGCTAGAAGAAATTTAAATGGTAGTAATAATCATAGTAGTAGTGTCGAAAATAGAATTGCGCATTTCAAGGCCGCGCCGCTGGATGCCATCGCCGCAGTAGGCGATCCGATGCAGGCTTTTGCTGTGGCCCTTGTCAGTGCCAGAGCCGCTTGCGGAGCAATCACTGTGCTGGCCGGCGGCTCTCAAATGCTGGCAGTTTATGCACTGGCAGCACAAGTGGCGAGTAATCAAAACGGCAAATTGAGCGATACCCTGGTGGCGACAACCAAATGGGTGGCACGTGATACCACTGCCGATACCGCTGCCCTGGCCCAACTTCTAGGCGCACCATATGTGGCATCGGGCCTGAGCCTAAGTAAATCGCAGCATTCCGGATTACGCGCTTACGAAGAAGGCCACGTCAAAGAGGGAGTAGGAGCCGGTGCCGCTTTGCTCTTAGCCAGTGTCATGGCCATGATTGACGAGCAAACCTTGCTCACTACCATTGACAGTTTCTACAGTGTTTTGACTTAAAAATAGAAGAAAATCGCAGTCAATCCTCAACTACAAACCTGATTGCGTCCTGCATCTTTAGCTTGACGCAATGCTAATTTAGCGTCGCGCAAAATTGTCTCTGGATTTAAATCTTCCATATTGAAATTGGCACAGCCTACCGAAACCGTGACTCTGGGCCCTTTGCGTCCATTCTCTTGATTGAAGTTGACAAATTCCATTTCGGAACGCACCTTCTCACCAAGAATTTTGGTGCCGGCCAGATCAGTGTTAGGTAGAACCACAGCGAATTGATCGCCGCCATAACGGGCTAAAAGATCGCTTGAACGGGTAATTTGCAAAAGCCTGTTGGCAATGGTGTTGAGCACGGAGTCACCGATTTCGTAGCCATGCTCTTCATTGATTTTGGCAAAATTGTCAACATCAATTATGGCCATACCCACGGGTAATCTCTGGCGGAAAGAGAAGAGCAATTGCTGCTGCAAAAATCCCACCAGAAACTCCAAATTATAGAGTCCAGTAAGCGAATCGATGGCGGCGCGATAGGCTTCGCGCGAGTGCAGCTCTTCAATTTCTTGCTTGGCCAAAAGCATTTGTATAACTGGCTTGAGCTCTTGCTTCAGTACAGCCATGAAAGATTTTGCGGCAGGGCTGAATGCATTTTTTCCGCTGCTGGCAAATACTAGTGCCCCCATGCCTTGTTTCTCTGATGAGACATTGAGAATTTCAATCGATCCCAGAGTGCTGCCGCCATTCTGTTCACTCAAACATCCCCGCATCTCCACTTTGATGCTGTCGGCCAGATCAAGTTCTTTCGTCAATTGCTTAATCACCGAGTCGTACGCATATTGCGAAACGTTGTCTTTCACCTGCATTGCGGCCCAGGGCGAATTAACATCGGCGATGACAATTCCCAACATATCGGGTTCGAAAATTTCACTGATGAAAGTAAAAAATGCTTCGAGGAATTGACTGCGGGGCTCAACCAGAGCAGTGAGCGTGCGAGCGGTGCGATTGACGGCGCGCTCGAGCAAAAGATCATTCAATAAGCTGGAATAACTTTCAATTAAGCTCGCCGATGAAAAGCCCTCAGATGGCACAAGTACTGCCTTTCCCGTTGACTTTTCCCAGCCGGCCAGTCTGGCGTTCTCGGCCAGATCGCGAATCATCGAGGCTACCTTTGCCGGCTCCTTGAGATCTTCTACACTGACGATTACATCAGGTCGCGCCGCTTTGATCCAGAAGTCGTCGGCAGCCGCGTCGTCGGAAACAAACAGAACCACAGGCAGCTGGCTCACCACTTCGCTTGATTTAATTAAGCTGGCCAATTGATAACCGCTGAGATCGTTGACTTTGGTAGCGGCTACCACAATGTCGGCTCCGTCACCGGCTAGCTCATCAAGAGCATCGAAACCACCGCCGCAAAAAACGACAGTAAGGCCCTCATTTTTTAAGGCCTGCCGCAGGCTCGTGCTCGAGCTTTTGGAGTCTTCGACATACAGTACCTTGATATCCGCCACGGTTTATTTCCTTACGTTCATTCCTGAATACTGTACAACATCGTCAGCAGCTTAAAGCCGGTCAAGAGGCTCTTTCAGGTGCTATGATCAGAGCCTGAAAAAAGGATAAACGCTTGCCAGAGTGGGCCCCATTGAGCTTGGAGCAGATCCGATAATTCAAGTATCCATAACTCAGGTGAAAAATGTTGACAGCCACAACACATAAGGACTTGCCTCTTGGATTTCGCCTGACTGAAGATCAATTATTGATCAAAGAAACCGTCAGAGAGCTAGCCCAGGCAGAATTCGCACCAAGAGCGGCTGAAGTGGATAAGAACCATCGCTTCCCCCGAGAAAACTGGGACCTTTTAGCGCAATCAGATTTGTGCGGTTTGCCTTTTCCTGAAGAATACGGCGGAGCAGGAATGGACCACGTTTCATACAGCGTGGTGGTCGAAGAATTGGGCAGCGCTTGCGCCACCACTTCGGTATTGTATTCAGCCCACGTTTCATTGTGCGCCACACCAATTTATATTTTCGGTTCGGAAGAGCAAAAAAAACGCCTCTTACCTCCAATGTGCCAGGGCAAGAAAATGGGCGCTTTCGCGCTTTCTGAGCCCGACTCCGGATCGGATTCGGCGGCGGCAAAATGCATGGCCATTCGCAAAGGTGACCAGTTCATTTTGAACGGCTCAAAAAACTGGATTACGAATGGAATCGAAGCCGACTACTATCTGGTCATCGCACAGACAGATCAGGCACTCAAACATAAAGGTCTAGTCGCTCTTATCGTCGAGAAAGGTTCGCCCGGTTTTACTTTCGGCAAACTCGAAGACAAGCTCGGTATCAAAGGATCATCAACCTGTCAGATTAACTTCGAAGACACACCGGTGCCGGTTGAGAACATGCTCGGCGAAGTGGGGGATGGCTTCAAGGTCTCCATGGTCACTCTAGACGGTGGAAGAATCGGCATTGCTTCTCAGGCTGTGGGAATTGCACAAGGGGCCTGGGACCATGCATTCAAATACAGTAAAGAACGAGTAGCGTTCAATAAAACAATCAATCAATTTCAAGCGATTCAATTTATGTTTGCCGAAATGCAGACTGAAATCGACGCAGCCAGGCTGCTTACCTACAATGCCTGCGTCGCTCAAGACCGCGGTGAGAAATTCACAAAATTGGCCGCTCAGGCCAAGCTCTATGCTTCTGAAATGGCAATGCGCAGTACTGTAAAATGTGTACAAATTTTTGGCGGTTATGGTTTCGTAACCGACTATCCAGTGGAACGTTATATGCGTGACGCTAAAATCACGGAAATCTATGAAGGCACTTCTGAAGTGCAGCGTTTGGTAATTGCAAGCAACGTATTGAAGGGACTATAAGAATGTCGTGGCAACCACCTCCTCCTCCCAGACCAGGCGCACCCGGACAGGGTGGCGGGAATCAACAAGGTAATCAGGGTCAACAGGGCGGCGGCCAGCAGGGAGGCGGCCAGCCAGGCGGCGGTGCTGGTGGCCCGGTGGGCAAAAACTTTAAAGAAATAAGCTACTACGAATTACTCCAGGTCGACAGAGATGCGCATCCCACCATCATTCGTTATGCCTACCGTTTTCTAGCAGCGATGTATCACCCGGACAATGGTGAATCAGGCGACGCAGAGAAATTCCGCATCATCACCGAAGCCTGGCGTTCTCTTTCAGATGAAGGAAAGCGAGCCGCTTACGACATGTCACTTGGTGCTAAAGAGGCCAAACCTGCCGGCGGCGGCGGTGGTGGCAGCGGACCTAGCGGTGCACCATCACAATTTGGCAAAGATTCGATGCCGAAAGTACCTAAAACCGGTATTTCGTGGAACGAAATCGAACTGCGTCTGGCCATTCTCCAGATTTTATTGGTGGCCAAGAAGAAGCGTCCGCAGACTGGCGGTGCTACAGCCAAAATGATGATGGATATTCTCTCTATCGATAACGTAGTTGAAATTGAATTTGCTCTCTGGTATTTACGAGAAACCAATTTGATTGAAATGGGCGATCGTATGTTCATGATCTCGTGGCGCGGCGTAGATTATATTGTTGATCAGCTATCGAAGACACAAATCCTCGATGGCGGCGGTAAAACAGAACAAAAAATGAAAAAGTATGACGGTGATGGTGGCGCCGGCGGCACTCCGAACTTGCCTGCGGTCACGCGATAAATTTGCGCTGAAAAAAGGTTCAATTTTTCAGTATTGTAAGACTAAAGGGACGGCCGACTGGTTTGACTGAAAACCTGGATCGATATCGATCCAGGTTTTTTTTCGACAGTACCCGACCAAACTTAGACACGCCAAAACCAAGCAGAGCTTCAATTTAAAAGTTCAATTACAACCCTAAAGCACTGTTTTTCAGCGAGAAAACTGTACCGAATTTGTACCGTTTTCTCGCATAATCTGCGCCAGACTCAAACACGGAAGCGTTTTAGTTAGCGCTGAGTTCCAGGTCGCTTTCAAGAACTTCGTCTTCCAGATCAAGTTCGTCATTTAAACCGCTTTGCGGGTCTTTACACGGTCCGAAACTGAGACGATGCCACTCAGTCACTCCGTGCACCGCAATGGCTTGACGATGCAGTTTTGAACCATAACCTTTGTTAGTGTGCCAGTTATATTGAGGGTAGGTTTCAGCCAGGTTGCTCATGAATGAATCCCGATATACTTTCGCGATTACTGATGCGGCCGCAATTGACGCTGAATGGCTGTCACCCTGAATCACAGTAATCTGCTCCAGATCTATTTCTTTGATTCTTTGATTTCCATCAACCAGCAGAAGCAATTGCTCGCGCCCAAAAGATATTTGAATGAAAAGGTTGTCCAGTGCGCGTCGCATTGCCAGCAAACTGGCTTGCAAAATATTGATCTCATCGATTTCTTCAGGTGAAGCTTCGCCCACTGCATAGTGACAAGTGGCTCGCAGCAACGCCGCCAGCTCCTCGCGCCTCTCTTGTTTTAATGCTTTTGAATCATCGAGCTCGGCCAATTCTTCCGCTAATTTAGACTTTTTATCGATTTGCGGTAGCATCACTGCTGCAGCCACTACCGGACCCGATAGACAGCCGCGGCCCACTTCATCAACACCGATGATGCCTGAAGATGAACCTTTGAATAATTGCGATTGATGATCATGCATGGCAAGAAGGCGACTGCTCAAATTTTTGTTGGCAGCTTGGCCAGTTTTTCCCACAAGAGCCTGATTCGACTTTTGCGCTTTATTTAAAATTCGAGTATCGAAAGCAAGAAGCTTATGCAATGGTGGCTTTGATGGAGCTTCTACTTTTGCCATTCCTGCCCCGCAATTATTACAGACTGAGTTTATCGAAGGTAAGTTCGCCAAGTTTTCCAGCACGCAGATCGCGCAGAAAAATGGTGGCCGCTCGATAGTGATCTAGTCTGCCGCCATTACCTAAATAGTGCTTCTTCTCGGCAATGTAGTCAAGCCCATCTTCGATGGCCGATAGCCCCGCTAGATATACCTCAAGCCTATCGGCGTAGTACTTTTTCATTAACATCAAACCGAATTTAGCTATTTCCACATTGTCATAGCCATCAGCCGGAAGCAGGTTGAGCAGCGCTAATCTTTGCCTGTCTTCTGCAGTAAATAAATTGGCTGGCAAAATTCCCGGAGTGTCCAGCATTTCCAATTGTGGATGCACACGGATCCACTGGGTTCCTCTGGTAACTCCAGGCGAGTCGCCGGTTTTTGCTTTTTTACGTCCGACAAACCAATTGATCAAAGACGACTTGCCCACGTTGGGTATACCCACTACGCAGGCGCGCATGGGTCGCTCCAATAGGCCCTTCTTTGCAAGCGCGGCTCGTTTTTCAGCGGTAACCGCCAGTGCGGCTTCAATAAAGGTATTTTTGTGGGCCATGGACTTTAAATCTAACATCAAGAGCTTTTCTGGCGGTCCGCTCTGAGGTCTCTCGCCAGCCAACTTGACGTAAGCGCGAAGTTTGGCCGAATCGGCCAAATCGGCTTTCGAGTAAATTAGCACTCGAGGCTTATTGCCAAAAATCTCTTCCGATGAGGGATGGCGGGTGGTCTCAGGAAGACGGCCGTCCAGCACTTCAATTACCAGATCCACCCACTTGACGATCTCTGTCAACCGCTGGAAAGGAGTATTGGCTGGTTTCGGCTTGTTACGAACGGCCTTAGCAGCGCCTGGTGCACTGCCGGCACTGCTTGCATACTTAGCCGGAAGCCGCCCAGCACCCGCAGTTCGGGCCGATTGAGCGGCTTTGGCAATGGCATCAGAGCCTTTGTTAGTGTTCTTTCGTGCAGACGATTGTCCGGCAGCAAACTTGCCTGTTGGCGCTTTGCTTGATCTGGACGAAGTCTTTTTAGTGCTCACGCAACTTCTAAAATCAATCTAGCTTTCGGCTGGAGCAGCGGCTTCAGCGGATGGAGCAGATGTGGCATTAGCAGTAGCAGCCGATTTTTCAGGTGCGGCGGCAGGCGTTGCAGCTGGAGCATTGGCACTGATATTAGCGGTAATTTTCTTGCCGCCAAGCTTCTCTTTGATACGTGTAGCCTTGCCAGTACGTTGCCTCAAGTAATAGAGCTTGGCGCGACGGACGTCACCGCGACGTAGAACAGTGATTTTTTCTACGCGGGGGCTGTGTACGAGGAAAACTCTCTCGATGCCGATACCCTGGAAAACGCGGCGTACGGTGAAGGTTTCGCCGACTCCGTGACCGGTGTGCTTAATTACAACGCCTTCGTAACCTTGAGTGCGCTCTTTGCCGCCCTCTTTGATTTTAACGAAAACTTTGACAGTGTCCCCGACGTCAAACTTTGGCAAGTTGGTCTTGAGGAGGGGGGCTTCGATCTCTTTAATAATGCTATTCATGGCTCACTAATTGGTTCTTCAAGATATTCTAGACAAGCGGTCTGCGATTGTAACACCACCACCTGCCACCGTGGGGCTTCGGCTAACAAGCGTTAAGCCAGATTGGAGATCTTTCATCTTCGCCGCAAACAAGCCCAGTTACCAAGCTGCCTAGACTTCTTGGCTCTTGGCACCACCGGCGGTGGCGGATGCGGCGGCCACTGGAGTTTCACATTCGAGTAGCTGATTGCCCTTAATCTGGCTGTTGCGGAGCAAATTAAGCTCAGCAATGAAATCTTCTATCGAACGAAATTGGCGATAGACCGAAGCGAACCTTACATAGGCGACCTGGTCAAGCCCGCTCAGCAATCGCAAACCAAGCTCACCAAGCAGCGAAGCCGGCACTTCGCGACGGCCCGAAGCCAACAGCTCACTCTCCACCGAATCAACCAGGTCATCAATTTGTTCAGCGGTCACAGTGGTTTTGGAACAAGCGCGACTGATACCGGCCCTGAGCTTATCTCTTGTATAAGGTTCACGAATGCCAGAACGCTTAACGACTAAAAACTGCACCGTCTCGAGCTTTTCGTAAGTAGTAAAGCGTTTACCACAGCCTTCACACTCACGTCGCCGCCTGACCGAATTCTCCGTCGTCAAACGTGATTCAAGCACTCTGCTTTCGCGGTGGTTACAAAATGGACAGAACATCAGTCAATTATAAACGCGCCTCCATAGTAAATTTGCTTATATAAGCAGTTCGGGCATAATTACTTTATGGCCCTGAGAAAAACTAACCACTACGAGATACTTGGTCTAGCGCCTGATGTGAGCGCGGCTGAAATAAAGCGGGCCTATCGCAATCTGGTTAAAAATGTCCATCCTGACTTGTCCTTAAGCAAAAAGCCCGATACACAGGTTGTGACCGAGACCGAACACATGATGTCCATTAACGAGGCCTATGAGACCTTGATGGACACGGACAAGCGCGCCCATTACGATTCAGTCGTAATTCGCAGCCGTCCGCGTACGCAAATGCGCATGCCAACTCATGTGCAAGATTCGCTCGACGAAGAAAAAGCAAGAGAGCGTTATCTGAAGCAGGTTTTTTTGCCCTTGCGTCGTTCAATCGAATCAATTCTGTCCAAATACAAACAACGACTCGGCGCCCTGTCGCAAGATATTTATGATGACCAGCTGCTGGAAGAATTTTCACTATATGTAGAGGAAATTGAGCAAACTCTGCGCCGGGCCAGTGAACAATTCACAAGCGATCCGCCACCTCTCACTCTGAAACCAGCTATACAATGGATGCGCCATTCAATCGCCCAGGCTGCCGACGGCCTGGAAGAACTGCAATACTTCTGCCAAAACTATGATTATGACCACCTCGCCATGGCTGACAATCTTTTCAAGATTGCTCGCGAACATCTAAGCCGCGCGCTGGAATCGGCTAAGTCTGTGATTTAGTCAAAGCTATTTAACTCACAGAGAAAATGCCGGTAGCCTTAAGAGATTTGGCGATACATAATTTCGCACCGCCATTGGGCTCGGCGACGGATTGTTGAGGTACAAAAGCGAAAGTGCACCTTTCTGCCAAAAAGTTTTGTCCAAGTGATACCAAAATTGAGATAGATACAGTTGCAGGCATTTTCGCGATACGCCTTTAGAAGTCAATTCGATGAAAGCTATAAAAGCGTTCAACGAAATGTTTAGAGCTTCGAGATTCTGCGCAAACCGACTGGCCATTGACGACTGTTTCACTGGTGCCTTGCGGGTGTAACGTCCACCAGGCAATTCGTCAACTAAGTTATCCAGGTGCAAAAATACTAGAGCGCTGCTTACGGCCCCTGCTGGTAGCTCGGTAATTATACAAAGGTCATCAACCGATTGTGAAGTTTCAGACAAAGCTTTGAGAACTCGCTTCTGATCATCTGTGAGATTGAGCTCGAGTTCGTTGGTTGAATCCGTATCCTTGTTTGAACCTTTCGAGCTTTCATTTGTGGAGGCTGTAGTTTCGAACAATTCTTTCTCCACTTCTTCTTGCTCCGCGACTGGATGTCTTCTGATTGGTGTTTCACTGCTTCTTCGAAAGATAATTGATTGCAATCCTTTACCTGTTAGCGCGAGCGCACTGCTGGGCATCGACTTGTTGATCAAAATACCTTGATTTAAAAGAATATTGTGTGCCGTTCCATAACCAATCTTGAATAACTTACTTAATTTTGAAGAAGTCACAGGCAAATTTCGCTCGCTTAAGTGAATGGCACCAAGCATCGCTCTAATTCGCACTTTGCCCTCGTAAACAGTGCCAACAGTAAAGTGTGTTTCTTCTTTACAATCCGAGCAGACGAATGACCGAGCACCTTTTTTTCTTACAACGTCTGTGCAACCGCACTGGCATCCAATGCGGTGCAACTTTTTCAGCTTTTTATAAATTACATCCAAAGCGTCCTCATCCGTTTTTACTCTGCGATTGAAGGCCCGATATGCCTTTTTAATTTTAATCTCCAGCGCGATTTCAGCATCTGACATAGTCATGACAAACCCTCCCGTCATGTTATGTAAAACGTAAAATCGGAGTCGAAAGTTCAATTGAAAAGGAAAATATTATTCGGCAATCGTTGATTCTTGACTATATAGTCAAAGCTGACTTCTGACACCATATTTAGTGCCTTTGAAGAAGTAAACCACAGGCCGATAGATAAGAAACAGGAACCCGGATCGATATCGATCCGGGTTCCTGTTTTACCCAATCATCAAATGCCGGCGCGTCGCGGAAGCATCACCAGCGCCACAAAACTCAACTATGCATGCAAATTTCTTACGTATCTCTTGCGCCCGCTCACACAACACTGTGCCTTCTGATTTTCCGCGCTCAAAAGTTAACAAATGAGCAGATAAGGGTTCGAGCATATCTGCACCTCCATATAGCTAGTTCCAAAACTGTATCTGCTGCGACGGCTAGTTTAAATGCTTGCCTTTCAGCAGCAGTAGAACGTGGGTCATCGATTTTGTCGCTCATCGATACAATCGGGTATTGAACCAATCGCTCATCGAACCAATTGCTTCGAGCTATGCTCAAATGCTCAAGGACCTATTTCGAAATTGACACTGCCGTGACCAATTCTTTCGCGCCGCCTTGCACCTTGGCTTTAGTATCAGGTTGACTGCCTGACTCAGTATCAGACTGGCCGGCGGTTGCATTTTCAGTGTCACTACAGGCAACACCAATTAAATCGTAAGGTTTGGCCTCTTCGATCAGAACCATATTTACTTCGGCCATATAGACCGGAACCTCTTCTGATTGACGGACATAAACTTGATTATCGATACCGGGAGCATCCCAAGGACTGCGGCCAATATAGAGATTTTTGCTTTCGTCGTAGCTCTCAATCAACACTGGTATCACTTGCCCGATCATGGCTTTGTTGGAGGCAAAAGCAATGTCGTGCTGCAGACGCATAATACGATTGCGTCTCGCTTTTTTCACCTTTTCGGTAATCTGATTTTCCATGTTGCCAGAAGGCACTTCAGTCTGCTTGGAATAAGTAAATACGCCTAATCTGTCAAAGCGGTATTTCTCGATAAATTGCACAAGATGCTCGAATTGTTCGTCAGTTTCGCCAGGAAATCCGACAATGAAAGTAGAGCGAATTTTTACTTCGGGCAAGACTTCGCGAATCAAGTCCATTACTTTCTCTGGATTTCTCGGTCTCGCCATAGCCGAAAGAACGGCAGGGTGAGAGTGTTGCAGCGGAATATCCACATACTTCACTACCTTGGGCAAGCGCGCAATGGTTTCAAGCAATGCGCGATTGGTTTCGGTGGGATAGCAATACATGATGCGTATCCAATCAAGATCTTCGATTTCGTGTAACGCTTCAAGAAGCTCTGGCAGAGCCATCTTGCTGTAAATATCGAGGCCGTAATAGCTGGAATCTTGTGATACCAGAATAATTTCCTTGACTCCGCCTTTCACCAGAATGCGTGCTTCTTTAACTAACGATTCGATAGTGCGAGAGCGGAACTTGCCGCGTAGAATCGGGATGATACAGAATGTACAAGCGTGATCGCAGCCTTCGGCGATTTTCAGATAGGCTGAAGCGCCTACACCGATGGCCATCCGCGGCAAGACCTCGTCATCATAATTGTTAGGCACATCGCTGACTTCCACCACTCTCAGTGAAGAGTCGCGAGCCACGGCTTTGATCACGTCAACAATTTTAGTAATGTCACCGGTGCCAACAACCGCGCGGGCCTCTGGAATTTCAGCGAGCAATTCTTCTCTGAAGTGCTGTGCAAGACAACCTGCGATGATGAGTTCTTTGCCCTGGTCGGCTAATTCCACCAGTGTGCGCACCGATTCTTTGCGGGCGTCACCAATGAAAGAGCAAGTGTTGACCAGGCACATATCGGCATCGTCGTTGTCGAATGTGACTTCGAATCCGGCTTCGTTCAGAAGGCCGAGCATCACTTCCGTGTCAGTGGCATTTTTGGGACAGCCCAAAGAAACCACCCCTATTTTAGGGTTACGCATTTCTCACTTTCTCCAGAGTCGCTAACGCTTGGCTCTCAACTGCAATTACGTTGATTGCTCTAGTCGTTATCAAGACGACCCTCATTGTAGCGGTATGGCACATCTATAGATCTAGCCCCGCCTCCAGATGAGACGCCTGGAATGTCGCGTGTGCCTTCTTCTGACCGGCGAGAGCGGCGCCCCTGGCTACCTGAGCCATCTACCGATGCTTTTTTCACAGCCGGTTTCCACTTTACAGTTGTTACAGGCTTGGTTGCACCAGTAGCTGTGACGGAGGAAGCGGGATCACCAGTTGTTGCAGTTGCTACCGGAGCAAAGACGCGTTCCGAAATCTTGCCTGCCAGGCCGAAAGATTCGGATTTTCCTTGATAATCAACAGTTAAGCTGCCGCCATTACCAGCACGAACACGCAGTCCTTGCGGATCCTGGAAGTCACGACGCTCGCCCATTTCCAAATAACCGGTATACAAAGATTGACCGGAAGCCAATGATTTTACTTCTAACCAAACATGCTGGCTGGCGAGCAAAGCAATTTTATTGTCAGTATTAGGCGCTGTCGCCGTACCATTCACCGGTTGGCCATTGACGGCAGCACCGCTAACAGTGGCGGGAATTTGAGCGGCGTTATAGCGATCGGCCGAACGTCCTAGCGCCAGTACGCCCGGATCTTGCTGATTGGCCATTTGAGCTTGGTACCATGCCCCCAGGCCGCACACTACACCAAGAACGGCTACCAGCAACAAGCTCGGATAGAAGAAAGTTTTGGTAAAGCTTGGTGCCTCAGTCTCGACACGTGCTTTTGATACATAGACAACCGGTGCCACAGCTTGTTGTACGGCACCACCGCGGTTGAATAATCCACGCCCCGTATCTGGTGCCGGTTGACCGGCGCGTTTATATTCGTCGGCCAGTGATTGCCCGTTTAAGCCGAGCATTTCACCGTAGCGCTTAATAAAGCCGGCTACGTACACAGGTTCCGGCAGGTCATCAAATCTTCCACTCTCAAGTGCGTCAATATGATTCGTGGGAATTCTGGTGCGGTCGTAAACCTGCCCTAAAGTCAGGTTCTGTGCCTCACGTGTGTTCTTCAGTTTTTGCCCAATCTGCTCAAGAGACATTTAGCCGTATCCAGGTATGCGCGAAGTGTACTATTTTGGTGTTTGTGTTGCTTTTGATGCCGGCAATCAGCCTGCTAATCTACGTTTTGACTTTGACCGCTCTCGGCTGCCCGCAGGAAAGCTAATTCCTGATTGTTCAGATGCCGCCACGATCCAGACTCCAGTTGACTTAATTGTAACCCACCAATGGCAACCCTGACCAAACGCGTCACTCTGTAGCCAACCTGAGCCAACATCCGCCTGATTTGCCGGTTTTTGCCTTCCGTCAATTCTATTTCCAGCTGTGAATAGCGAGTATTTGCAGAAATTTTACGCACGAAAGCAGGTTCGGTCATTCCTTCTGACAACCTGACACCTTGCCGCAGGGCGGTTATGGCGTTTTTGGAGATGTCGCCTTCCACGTTAACTCTGTAAAGCTTTGGCACTTCGTGAGATGGATGCGTCAAGAAACGCGCCAGGTCGCCATCATTGGTAAGCAGCAAAAGGCCCTCTGAGTCTGAATCTAAACGACCCACGGGCTTGAGATGCGTCAGCTCTTCCGGCAACAAATCAATCACAGTGCGGCGACCGCGATCATCATCGCAAGTAACCACCACACCTTTGGGCTTATTCATGACAACGTATTCATGTCTTTTACCGTGCAGAGGAACTCCATTCACGGCCAACTTATCCCGACCCAGATCAACCAGGCGATTAAAGTCGGTCACCACCTCACCATTGAGCCGCACTTGCCCTTCGGTAATGAGCACATCGGCCTTTCGGCGAGAACATAGGCCAGTAGCTGCTAAAGCACGGTTAAGCCTCAGCAGCCGTTTGGGGCTGGAATTCTTCTTATTCAATCGATCAATCTCTAACTGAGCGGGTAGTGGCCCGGCTCAAAACGTACTAGCCCGAAGTGGCGCTTTCCACATCATCAACCATTACTTTAGTGCTCTGCCCAGCCAGCTCCTGGAGCTTCTGCGCAATTTGCTCTTTGGTGCCCACAACGGAATCGGAAGCCTTCTTAAACACCTCGGTGCCCTTCGTTTGAGCTTCGTTGATGACGGTGCCGGTTTTCTCACGAATATCAACAAGAGAGTCAGATGCTTGTTTGTACAAGTCTTCAGAATTGTCGGCAATTTGTTGTCTCAGTTCAGCGCCAGACTTAGGTGCCGAAAGAATTCCAACAATGTAGCCCATCACTCCGCCAACGACCAACCCTTCTAGAAATCTGCTCATATGTTTCACCTCTATCCTTACTGAATATTATTTGCCCACTTCGGACAGTCTCATTGCTTCACTATCTTTTGCTGATTCCTGACGAGCCTTATCTGGCCGTTCGATATAAGAGCGAATACCGGCGAAAAGGCCGGCTCCAAATACTGATGAATGCTTCTTGGCTTCACCTGTAATTTTGGTCAAGCCACCTGTAACATCGCCTACTTTCGAACCGACTTCAGTTATGCGTTTCTCCGCGCTGGTCTTAAGCTCAAGCACGGTGCCGAGCAACGTATCAACTTGCTTGAGGGTTGGTCCTAATTCACGATCAATGGTGCCAAACAGACGTTCTAAAGCGGAAAGTGTACGCTCAGACTGTTTGACCATCGACATCAATGGCAGGCTCACCGCCATCAGTGACACGGCTAGGAAAATAAGGGCCACGGCCACTAAGATGTCCATCCAAGACGTAACGTGCTCCACAAAAAACCCCTTTTATCTAGGTTGAAAACTGTTGGAAATGTCGACTACTAATAAACTTTTACCTATGAACTTTGAAATTGACGCGTGTTATCCGCCGATTTCGATTTCTTCACGTTTTTTGGCAGCAGCCAGTTTGCCGGCAGCGAGAGCTCTTTTGAACCGCATTCCTTGCTCTTCAACGCTTAATTGACAATAGTTGAGAAGGGAAGCGTAGAGATCAAGAGAGTCGTCCACAACTTCACCAAGGCGCTCAGGCACATCTTTAGCGCTTCTTTGAATTACATTGATTGTTTCACTACCAGACTTCGGTGCTGTCAAAAGCGCTAAAGTAACGCCGCCCAGCGTGCCCAGCACCAGTCCCGTGAGAAGGGATCCAAAGCCGCCACCGGCTTTTTGTCTCAAATCGTCTTGAGATTGATTGGCTCTACCCATAAAGTTTTTACTGGCCTCCGAACCTGATATTCAGACAAGGGAGTATATCACTCAGTGCCTATGTATAGCTTTGAATGGTCTATGTGTGAATGCTTGTTTAGCGCCATTTTCTTTAACTTGCGCCTGATTGATGCTTTATTGTCGAGCCAGATGTGGGGCATGAGACGCCCAAATTGAAACCTGGATCGATATCGCTCCAGGTTTCAAAAAAACCCACCAATCAGTGCACCGGTGTCTTTTCTATCACCTGAAACCGTTCCGCCAACAAGTCGCAAAGATGTTCAGCAATTGCTCTTTTTGGCATACGCGGAAGGCTCTCTTTCGTGCCATCGGAATTGAGAATAATTACGGCATTATCGTCTGAGCCAAAACCGATGTCTGGCACTGAAATATCGTTACCGACGATAACGTCGAGATTCTTGCGTTTCAATTTCTGCGTGGCATTCGAAAGTAATGCTTCAGATTCAGCGGCAAAGCCAATGATCACCTGATCTTTGCGTTTGACCCGGCCCAGCAAGTCGATGATGTCCGGATTTTTCGTCAATTCTAAAACCAGATCTTCTGAATCGGTCTTTTTAATTTTGTGATTGGAGGTAGTCAGCGGCCGGAAATCGGCTACGGCAGCAGTCATTACCAGGGCGTCGCAACTGTCGAATTCAGACTCTACCGAATCTTGCATCTCTTGAGCAGTCTCGACGACAATCACAGGATAAGCTCTCTCAACGTCTACAGTTGAAACAAGAGTTACGTCGGCCCCACGTCCGTGAGCGGCGTCGGCCATGGCTATTCCCATTTTGCCTGAAGAGCGGTTACCGATGAAGCGCACCGGATCGATAGGTTCACGTGTGCCACCAGCGGTAACTAGCAGGCGCTTGGTAGAAAGGGTCAAATGGGCCAGCAGCCTGGCTACTACAGCAGCAATGATGGTCTCTACCGCTGCCATTTTTCCGGTGCCCCAATCACCGCACGCCACTTCGCCGTATTCGGGAGGAATGACATCGTAGCGGTAACGATTTTCTAAAATTGCCAGGTTGTGTTGAGTGGCCGGATGTTGCAGCATCACTGGATTCATAGCTGGCGCAATCATCACTTTGGCCGGCGATGCCAGCACCATGGTGGTGAGCAAATCGTCGCAAATCCCATTGGCAAGCTTAGCAATGACGTCGGCTGTAGCCGGAGCGATCAAAATCAGATCGGCCTTTTTCGCCAGATCAATATGCTCTGGGCGCCAATCGGCAGCCGGACCGTACTGTTCGCAATGGGCCTGATTGCGGGTGATGGTCGTCAGCGATAATGGAGTAATAAACTCTTTGGCATTTGGTGTCAGAACAGCGTGAACATCGGCTCCCGCGTGTCTCAACTGTGAGGCAATGTCGCACGCCTTATAAGCAGCGATACCGCCGCTAATGCCCAACAGCACCGTTTTGTTCTCAAGTGGATTGAAGGAGTCAAACCCGAATTTGGTATCTCTCTTTTTGGAAGACTTCTTCATGGTCATTGCACTTTACCTCTGTTACGAACCGCCACGAACAAATCCTCTTAAGAGCTGACGCTCGAAACGAATCGGCTCAAGAACCAACATTCTTTCACTCTGTACTATTATGGTCTACTGGTATTGTAAATCAAATTACTATCTAAATCATTCCAAATAAGGATACGTTCAACTCGATGAATAAGTTCTACGTCACAACAGCCATCGATTACGTCAATGCCGCTCCGCACATCGGCCATGCTTACGAGAAAATCGCAGCCGACGTAATTGCGCGTTATTACCGCATGCGGGCTTATGACGTCCGGTTTCTCACTGGTGTGGACGAGCACGGTATCAAAATCCAGAGATCGGCTGAGCAAGCGGGTAAATCACCGCAAGCTTTCTGTGACGAAATTTCAGAGATGTTTAAAGAGAGTTGGAATAATCTCAATCTTTCCTACGATAGATTCATTCGCACCACCGAGATCGATCATGAAAAAGTGGTGCAAAGTTTGTTCCGCAAGTTGCGCGATCAAGGGGACATTTACAAATCAACTTACTCAGCACTTTATTGCGAAGGTTGCGAAGACTTTGTCAGAGAGCGAGATCTGGACGCCAGCGGCAATTGCGTCAATCACCTGAAGCCACCAAAGAAAGTGGCAGAAGAAAATTACTTTTTCAAACTGACAAAATACAAACCACAAATACAAGCCTGGTTGGAGGCCAATCCGACGGCCGTACAACCAGATGGCCGGCGCAAAGAAGTGCTCAATCAATTGAACGATCCGGAACTCGGTGACTTCAGTGTCTCGCGCTCGAAAAAATCGCTTACCTGGGGCATTCCGGTGCCTGAAGATGACGACCAGGTAATTTATGTCTGGATGGATGCATTAAGCAATTACATCACCGGATGCGGTTACCTTACCGACGACGAACAGTTTCAAAAATACTGGCCTGCCGACCTGCATTTGATTGGTAAAGACATCACCAAATTTCACAGCATTTACTGGACAGCGTTTTTGCTAGCCGCCGGCATTCCGCTACCCAAGCAGATCTTCGCTCACGGTTTCATTACTGTAGAAGGTCAGAAAATAAGCAAGTCGCTGGGTAATGTGATTGATCCAAATAAGCTTGTGGAAGAGTATGGTGCTGATGCTGTGCGCTTCTATTTATTCAGTCGCACGCCCATGGATCAAGACGGTGATTTCTCCAGGGCGGAGTTTATCAGCACATGTAACTCCGCACTGGCAAACGGCATGGGCAATTTATTGAGCCGTACTTTGAAGTTGATTGAAACCAACTGCGACAGCCAATTGCCGGAAGCCAAACCAGAAAATCTACTGCGCGAAAATGCCAACGAATTGCACGTTGTCTACAACGCGCACATGGTCAAACTGGAATATGCCAAAGCAATCGACTCCATACTCGCTCTCGTTGATTTGACCAACAAATATTTTGCCGACGAAAAGCCCTGGGCGCTTTTCAAAGAAGGCAAAGTCAAAGAGGGGCAAGAAGTGCTCTATACCTCGGTTGAAATGCTCAGGCGGATGGCTTTCCAAATTTATCCTTTCGCACCGAAGCTGGCAGCAGATTTATGGTGGCAGTTAGGACACGACGACGACCTGGAAGTCTTCGGCGATAGCGACCGGCCGGATGGATTCTTCGACATGATTCCGGCAGGGCAAAAAGTACGAAACGCCGGCCCCATTTTTAAGCGCATCGAAGACACGCTCAAGCCCGCTACCGCTAAATAGTGATTGCCTGTGAAAGCTTTTGGCTCCAGAAGATCGGCTTAGCGCTTGGCCCTGGAGTGGGTCGGCACTGCCTGCTCAAAATCTTGTTCAGGATCTGGCACGTTCAAATCTTGCTCTGACTCTGCTGTTGAGCGGCGTTGTTCTTGTGGAGCAACATAAGTTGCGCGTTCATCAGTTTGAATTTCAGGTTCAGTAGCAGGTTCAGATTCAAATTCTTGGCTAGATGTGTTTACTTGTCCGCTTTCCACAGTGCTGTTGGCAGAACTGTTCTTGCCTTCAGCTCCAGTTACTCCTGGAACCTTCGGTGGGTGGCGCAAAATCACGAACCTTTTGAATTCAGTTGAATTGAATTTATCAATCGACTGAATCTGCATGGTGCCTGCGTCACTGTCGTTATTGAAGATTTTGCCATTGCCCATATACAAGGCTGAGTGAGAATAATCACCATCAGCGCGATAGCCGAGAATGACGTCACCGGGCTTAATGTCACTGACCGCGACTTCGGCGAAGCCTTTGTCACGCAAATCTTTTTCGAAAGTGCGCGTGTTAACGTCGTTGGTGTTGTAGCCAAAAGCCTGATCTACAAGCATGCTCACCGCTTTGACGCAGCCCAACCTGTCGGAAGGCAGCCTCTTGTCGTAATCGGTTGTGTGTTTGCCCACAAGACCCTGAGCGGTTTCACAAAGCTTGGTGTAAACAGCCCAGTCGTACTCACTCATGGCGTTGGTCGGCAATGTGCGAGTAGGGCGATCATCTGCCTGCACTTCACGAGTGCGCTCAGTTTGGACATTCTCTTCTACATAGTCGTAATTTTCTTGATACTGACGCTCGGGAATCTGACGGCGACCAGGCTCGATGTACCGCTCTTGTTCGTAGCGTCTGTAATCTTCTTGAATGTATGGTCGCGAGTGTTGCTCAGAGCGGTATTGACGGCCGCTGTCGAAGCGCAAGTCCCAGTTCATCCGGTTTCGCTGTCCGTGCTCATGATGTCTCTGGAAGCGCGGATCAAACATATCCTGGCGGAAAGAACCATCGAATCTAGGTTGCGGACGATAGCCCTGGTTGACGTTATAAGATGATTCACCGAAATCTTCGTAACCGCGGCGGTAATTGTAATCAGGAGTTTGGTAAGTTTGACGACCCCACTGCTGGACCTGATTATGGCCATGGTGATGATCGCGCCTGCCGCCATTGAATCCAAATCCGGCATTACCATTACCTAAAAGCAAATCGACTGGCCCGAGAGAGACCGACATGGCCAGATTGCCGCGGTCGTAGCCACGGTCATAATTATTCCGGTCGTAACTGCGGTCATATTGGCGACCGGGCATCGCGTAGTCGTCAAATATACCGTTTTGATAAGTGGCATCCTGGCGATAACCACTGCGGGAGTTGTCTTCTTCGTACCGATTCCACTGCGACATTCTTGTAACTTTCTCTTTAAAGTTTTGGCTGGTTCGATGCGCAGCCGTAACACTTGACCATACAACCACTATAGGTTAGAGCGGTTAAGCCTTACAATATGGCTCCCCCGGTTTCTCCCATAAATCCACTGGAGAATTTATCTTGGTAGCGACGACTAAAGAGCTGATTCTGACTTTTCCCGCCCAACACACACTGGGCAATCTTTATTTATCAAAGCAAGTTTTCCCGCATAACCGCACCTGGGTCGGCCAGGCAGCGGGCGAAGCGAAGCTAAATTTGCCTCCGGAATCAATGATTGGCCTGGCACTGTCACACGACGTCGACGCAAAAATGGCTGAAGGCAGCGCGGCAGCCTTAAATCAGATACACTCCATGGATCTTTCGACGTCAAAGTATTCAGCTCCATTTTTAGCCGCTATGATGAAATTGTCGGCCTTACGGGAGCTGCGCCTTGATTTCCTCACTTTGAGCACTCAAGATTTTATCAACTTAAACGAAAGTTCATGCCTTGAGACCCTCTGGCTCACCGGTAGTTCAGTTGACGACCAGATGTTGCCTGTTTTGCAAGGGGTGAAATCGCTCACCAGCCTTATTCTTAAAAGCACCAAAATATCCAACAGCAGCATGAAAGCGTTGGCCACTTTGCCCAAACTAAAAAATCTGCACCTCCCGGCCACGATTACCGACGACGGAGCAGAGGCCCTGTCACAATCGGCCAGCATTGAAGACTTGGACCTTTCTTACACGGCGCTATCTGCCGCAGCCATCAAATCTCTTGCTGTCCTGAAAACTTTGAGTACCTTATATGTGAACGACACTACCCTGGGCGACGATAGCGTGGCATACGTTAAAGACATGCCTGCTCTAAAAGTTCTTTTCTTGAACGGCACGCAAATCACCGACAAATGCCTTGATTCACTGGCGGAAGCGGCCCAGCTGGAACATCTGGAGTTACGGGACACGAAAGTGACTGAAATTGGCATAGCGCGCTTACGTGGAAAGATGAAGGACTGCGCTATTTTTGGCCCTTAATTTGGGGTAGGGTGCAGATAGATTTTTGGGGTATCAGGACAAAACCTGGATCGATATCGATCCAGGTTTCAATTTTCAATACTTCAACAAACCCGACTGCAAGCCAACTCTAAGCTCTATAATTATTTGCGGCTACACAGGCTTAACTGCATCAGCTTCAGTGTTATGCGGACGGCGCAAAAGCCAGCGCTGAATTCTCGTCCAAACGGTGCCTTTTTTTTTCTCTACTTCACTCCGCACTCGGAATAAGCGAAACCGGTCCAATTCAAACTTAACTTTGGTCAGTTCAGAGCGATAATCTTCAGTCTTGATTGCAACCATCATGGCCCGATCAGCTTGAGCTTGCAGGTCGGGAAGGATGCTCAACTGTGTTTCCAGACTAGCGATACGAGCACGGTCTTCTACGCGGTCGGTGAGCAGTTTGATAATGGTGTCCTGAGCTTCAATCACCAAATTGCGTAGTGAATCAACCTCGACGGTGCGATCATTGACGTGCACCTCAGTGCGCTGTTGATTTTGGGAATAGGGCACAAGTTCGCTTTGCGTATCAGTTTTAAGAATGCTGACAAAGCCTTCTAGTAATTGCACCAGATCTTTTTTAGAAACGCGATCGTCGCCGGTGACAAGATTTTTTACAGCAGTTATCTCATTTTTACTGACACCCACTTCTTCCGGTTCGGCACTGAAAGAATCAAGATCTACGTCTTCAGTAGAGACACGTTCGGCCGTGGAAGTCTCACCGCCGACAGAATTTGCATCAGCTACAGCAGCACCAGCAGCGGCAACTTGTGAGTCAACGCCGGAAGTTCCGACAGCGTTGGCAAAGGTTTCTGAAAGCAGCGGCTGACTGGTCATATCTAATTCCCCTCACTTGGCGAACAAATCAAGATGGCTATGTGCGTGGCCTATTATGGCCAGAATTGGCGCACTTGTCCACTTTTCTTTTGGGCAAAACACGACTCTATATACGGTGCATATTAAAGCTGCCCACAACGAAACTATTAGCGGACTGCCGCTCTTCTTTTGCTGTTCTTGTTTTTAACGGTTTTGGTTTTAGCAGCAGCTTCCGGGGGTTTTTCCTTGTCGGCAGCGACCGGTTTAGAAACAGCGAAGAATTTCTCCAGAACAATTTTTGCCAGGGGAGCACAAGTACTACCGCCGTGGCCGCCATGCTCGACAAAACAGGCAATGGCAATACGAGGCTTATCGGCCGGCGCGTAACAGGCAAACCAGGCGTGTGTCTTGCTTCCCACCGGCGGTGCTTCAGCTGATCCGGTCTTTCCGGCCACTGCAACGTCCCCGAGCCTGGTGGCGCCCCCGGTACCACTGGCTACGACGGCTTTAAGACCATCGAGAACAACTTTTAAATATACCGGGTTGGTTTTCACCATTTCGCAGCGTGGTGCCGGAATTTGTCTATCGGCAATTTTCATGACCAGGTGCAGCCCTGGGATCTTTCCTTTCATGCCCAGGCCACCGAATATGCGGGCTGCCTGGGCCGGCGTTACTTGCACGTAGGTCTGACCAATAGACATGTGCAGAGTATTTCCCGGATACCACTTCTCGTGATAAACACGTTCTTTCCAGGCAGAGTCCGGAACCAGACCTTTACCTTCATGACGCAGTTCCAATCCGGTGGGACGGCCAGCACCAAATTTGACTCCCCACTCTTTAATCTGCTCCGGTTTCATTTTCAAGGCCATTTGATAAAAGGCCGAATCTCGTGACCAGGCCAAACATTTGACTAGATCGAATAGGCCGGTGGTACTGGTCCAGTCGCCAAAGAAGAAACCACCCAGCGAAATACCGCCTGAGACGTGCAGTTTGGTGTCGGGCTTGACCGCACCACACTGTAGCGCTGCCAATAATGTAATTGCCTTCCAGATTGAACCTGGCGGATAACCGGAAAGAGCGCGATTGAAAAGCGGATGGTCAGGGGCATTGATGCGTTTCCACACTGCCGGCGTAATTCTCTTGGTGAAAACATTAGGGTCATAGCTCGGCCGGGACACCATGGCGAGCACCTCACCGTTTTGTGGATCGATAGCAACAATTGCTCCCGAGCGTGGACCGAGAGCCTCGTAAGCGGCCTTTTGCAAATCGAGGTCAAGTGAGAGCACCAGCGGTTTTCCCGCTACGGGCTCTTTTGTAATTTGCGGATGGGACGTAGCGGCAGAAAGAGAATTGCCCATGGCATTCACTCTTACTCTTTGCTCACCATCGGTGCCACGCAGCTGATCGTCATAGAGTCTTTCCACACCGTCCTGCCCAACCACGTCGCCCATTTTTCTTGATGGTTTGTGCAAAAGCTGCACTTGCGAAATCGAACCGCAATAGCCCAATACGTGCGCGGTTACCTCCGCATTAGGATAGCTACGGCTGATGTCCGGCATGATGTCGATGCCTGGTAAAAAAAGTTTGTTTTCAAAAAATCGCGACACTATATTCATATCGACGTCGTGATCAATCACTACCGGTAATACCGAACCTGAAGCTTTGGCCTTGAGTAATTCCTGCAAGACTTTGGCGTATGGCTCGTTGAGAACGCGACTGAGTCTGGTGGCCAGATCTTTGACATTATCGAGCTGTGCCGGAATGGCAATCATCGAAAGAGATTGTTTATTCGTAGCAAGCAAACTGCCGTGGCGGTCATAAATATTGCCCCGGGGAGCGCGCAAAAAAGTAACCCTCGTTGAATTTTCGACCGCCTGATTTTTGTAGTAATTATTCTGCAAAATCTGCAGCCAGACCAGGCGCGCCACAAGGGCTCCCATGGCCAATACTACGATCAATGCCAGAATCACAACTTTCGGCCGCATGTCGCGCGGTGGAGTTGAAGTGGTATTAAATGTAGTTCGGTCGCCGCTCATTACCACTGAAATTTGTCCTTGATCTCAATTAGTCGGTAGACATCTGCCGCCAGGAAAAGAATTCGTACCAGCCTCGCATTGGAATAAAAAGCACCGGCGCAATCAATGCATTAAGCAGCGCCTCAGGCACAATAAACATGGCCAGATGACTGAATTCCTCCGGTACCACCAATCGACCGGCGGCGGAGACAAATTCGCGTCCATGCATCAAACATAATTGCACAGCCATTATTGTTTCGCCCAAAAAAGTCAAAAGCAACACTAAAGGTATGCAAAGGAAGGCGGCCTGATTAAAGTTTTTCAAAGAAAAGTAGCCGGCAATCCAGCCAATCACGGGATAAGCAATGGGATAAACCGGAATTACCGAGGCGCTCAGAGCGGCGAAGAAGGCACCAATCAAGGCTCCCGATGGTGAACCTGACAATAGCTGGCGCACCAGAATGGCGCTGAAATTCGACATGCGCAGCTCGTCGTTGGTAGGCTTGGACATCGGTGAGCCAAAAGTTACGCCCCAGATGATGGTCATGGTGAGAGGCAAATTGCAAAGCACATCACCGAAACGGAATTTACTTAAAAGCGCTAGCTGAATGAGCCAGACCAGTATGACCAGAAATGCGGCCAGACCAATTTCGCTTATGCGTTTGCGACTGCGCATGGAACCTAAAATCATACTCAGTGCTCCAGGGGCGGCAGCACCAGTACCTGACTGATGTCGTAGCAATTTTCAGAGAGTTTGATGTCGATTTGCATTGAGCCGCTGTTATTGGCGTCACGACGCACCGCCGCCACGGTGCCGACCGGATGATTATCAGGGAAAGTACCGGCTTTCCCCAGAGTCACCACTTTGTCACCCACGTCTACATTTGTGCCGCTGGGCACATAATCAATGCGCGCTAAATTTTGATAATTACCAACAAGAATGCCTGTCAGACCCAGCCTTGGCACAAGTACGCCGATTTTTTGCTCGGGGTCGGTGACCAGGCGCACTACGCTGGCGTGATCGTCTACTTTCACCACTTGCCCGACCACTCCGGCAATTGAAATGACTGCCGAGCCTACAGTGATTTTATCGGTCTTGCCTTTGTCGATTACGACTTGCTGAAACCAATTGTCGGGGTTACGACCGTCGACTTCGGCGGCCACAGTAACCCGTCCCGAGCGAGTTCTCAGGCCAAGCAAAGTGCGCAAGCGATCAGTGTCGCGCGACTGCTGCTTAAGTCTGGCGAGTTCTAATTCGTTTTTGGCCAGCTTGCTTTCTAAGGTACGAATACGCGAAGAAGCATTGAGTAATTGTTCAGCCAGATTTCTTGTGGAAACGAATGAATATTCGCCTTTGGCATAAATAGAAGAAAACCAGCTCGATGAAGAAAGGGCCATACCGCTCACCGGAACTGCCACCATTAAGATCAGCATGATCAAGAAGAGATACTCAGCAACCGACTGAGATTGAGCCTCGAGGTCAGACTCGTTTCTAACAGCCAAATCTATTCTCCTCAAGCCGCGTTAATTGCGAATCTACTTACGAAATATGCACTGTTCAAGAACGCGCCTATAGCTAGGGTCTGTCAGCATCTTGCCTGTGCCTATGGCCACCGATGACAGCGGATCATCAGCGACAAAAACAGGAACTTCGGTTTCGCTGGAAATCAGTTCGTCCAGGCCTTGCAAAAGTGCGCCACCACCAGTGAGGACAATGCCGCGGTTGAAAATATCTGCCGCTAATTCAGGAGGAGTGCGTTCGAGTGTGCGTTTGACGGCTTCAACAATGGCCCAGAGCGGCTCTTGCATGGCCTCGCGCACTTCGCCGCGACTAATGGTTATTGTGCGGGGCATGCCGTTTAAAAGGCTGAGCCCGCGCACATCGATTTTGTCGTTATCAGCGGTTTTAAAAGCTGAACCAACCCGAAACTTGATTTCTTCAGCGGTGCGCTCACCAATGGCGAGACTGTGTACTTTTTTCAAATAGAAAACAATCGACTCACTCAATTCATCGCCGGCAATGCGAATTGATTCATTGACGACAATTCCAGAAAGACTGATAACAGCCACTTCAGTGGTACCGCCACCGATGTCGACAATCATTGAACCAGTCGGTTCCACCACCGGTAGTGAGGCGCCTATAGCGGCGGCCATTGGTTCTTCCGGAAGATAAATAAGATTAGCCCGGGCATTTTCAGCCGCTGATTTAATTGCAATGCGCTCTACTGATGTCACGCCGGAAGGCACTCCGATAGCCATATCTGGATTTTTGATACCACCAGCACCGGTGACCCGTTCGACAAATTTCTTAAGCATGATCTTGGCGTATTCCAGATCGGCGATCACACCATTTTGCAAAGGCCTGATGGCGCGAATGCCCTGCGGCGTGCGGCCAATCATGGCTCTGGCTTCCTCACCGACCCAGAGCACCATGTTGGTGTTTTCGTCTATGGCGACCACAGATGGCTCGCGCAAAACAACACCTTTATCGTGCACATAAATGAGCGTGTTTGACGTGCCCAAGTCGATACCGATGCCGTGCCAGAAGAAACTCTTGAACCAGACCACTGTTACTCCAAATATTGCCCACTAGAGAATGCTTAGTAGATATCGTCTGATTGCATCAACAATATAATCGCCGATATAATCGCCACAGGGCCCTAGTTTAGCACTATTTGGCCTTTCTGGCGCGATATCCGAGAATGGCTGAGCGCAGTAAAGTCATTTCTGAGCCGTCTTCTTGCTTGATATGGAAGGCTTCTTCGTCAAACCAGCGTAAAGAGCCGACATACTTGTTTTTGCCGTCAAGCGATAAAAATTCGAGCACCGTTTCAGCTCGAATAAACTTCTGCAACTCGGCCGTGGTCGGAGTTTTGTTGTCTTGGGTAATCGACATTTTTTATTCTGTCAGGTCTCGGCTGAGCAATTGCCCAGAGCGGCTGTCAATTTGCCCATCTTCAGACTCGATGGTTTTGTGCATATTAACCACATAGCGACGGCCTTTCCAGTTCACCTGCCCGCCTGTATGCACTAGATATGCCGAATGCAGATAAAGGGCGCTGATGGTCATGCAACCAAAGGGCGTGAGGAAAAAGTGATACCATTTCAAACCGGCATGGTGGCAAGAAGTTCTTTTTTGCCAGAGAGCGAGCACGGCAATTTGAACCGCCACAAGGGCCGTAAGCCCCAGGAGCACCTGATCGATATCTCCGCTGACATAGCGAGATATGACGTAGCCCAGATAAAGCCATGGCAAAACAACCACGCAATTCATCAGAATAATCATCATCAGTAAATTAGAGATTTTGCTCTCTATAAAGGAATAAAGATTCTTGGTCCATCCCATCCAGAGCGATTCCAGGTCGGTATACATGCGCACCGAATAGAGACTCTTACCATCGGCCACTTCAATCTTGAAGCCTTTCTCTTTGAAAACCCTGGCGATGGCATGGTCTTCCACAATTTCATCCCGTACGCTCTGGTGGCCACCGGCGGCTAGATAGCTGCTGCGGCGGCAAAGTATATATTGACCGTAAGCATAAGCGCGGGTGTTTTTGGGATTGTTGACGGCGTGAAATGGATCGCCGATTAAAAACGAACTGAGCAAGACCGGCATGATTAGCCGCTCTGAGAAGCTGCCTAATTCCTGCATAGGCACAAAAGACATCAAGTCGACTTTGTTGTCGATGGCATGAGTAACCGAATCTCGCAGAGAGTTGGCATGGTGATAAGTGTCGGCATCAGTAAAAATGAAGAACTCGCCTGAGGCGTGGCCGACAGCGTGGGCCAGGGCGTTACATTTACCAATCCAACCAGGGGGCGCATCTTTGCCTTTGACATACTTGACTCGATCATCGCTTTCAGCAATGCTTTGAATTATTTGCCCGGTGGAATCGGTTGAGCGATCGTCAATAACAATGAGCTCAAAGTTCGGATAATTTTGCTTGAGCAAAGATTCAAGACAACGCCTGATTTTGCCTTCTTCGTTGCGAGCCGGCACCAGTACAGAGATAAACGGCAAATCACGATCGCTGCGTCGGCTGGTTTCGATGGGCTTGAGCAGCACGTAATAAATCAGGGTGGCTCCGTAGAGCACCATAATAGACAAAGTTGTGATCAGGAAAATACTCAGGAGCACTTCTAATTAACCACCGTATTCATAGAATCCCTTGCCGGTTTTTTTACCTAAATGACCAGCCGCCACCAGTTGTTTAATTACAGGACAGGGTCTGTATTTCGGATCTCCAAAGCCTTCCTGCAATGTCTCCAGAATATGCAAACAAACATCAAGACCGATGAAATCTGCCAGAGCTAAAGGGCCCATCGGATGATTATAGCCAAGCTTCATTCCCGTATCGATTTCGTCGGCGCTGGACAGTCCTTCCATCAGCGCAAACGCAGCTTCATTGATTAGCACCAGGCCAAGCCTAGTTGTGATAAATCCTGGAAAGTCTTTCGAACAAATGAGCGTCTTACCAAGCTCCTCACCAAACTTTTTCACCTTTGTCAGAGTTTCATCGCTGGTGTCAAAACCAGGAATTAATTCCACCAGTTTCATGACGTGGGCTGGTGAGAAGAAATGCATACCGATAAATTGGCGCGATCGCTTAGTAGACGCTGCCAGGGTGGTTATTGGCAGTGAAGAAGTATTTGAGGCAAAAATGGTCTCTTTCTTGCAAATGTTGTCAAGGCGCTTGAAAAGGTCTTTTTTAATAGCCAGGTTTTCGGCAATGGCTTCAATGACGATATCGCAGTGTGCAGCTAACTTGTCAGACTGGGTGGTGTGTATGCGCTTCTTTAAATCGGCGAGCTGGTCTGCATTGAGAAAACCTTTCTCTACACTCGATTTACCAAATTTATCGATAGTAGCTTCAGCTTTAGCTAGCTGAGCTTCAGAAATATCATAAATCTGCACGCTGGCAGATGTTTTTGAAGCAACCAAAAAAGCGATGGCTGATCCCATGAAGCCGCTGCCGGCTACAAAGACAGTCGGAAAAGTACTGGCTCCTGCCATCTCAAACCTCGAAGTTTCCCGCAATTTCACCAGTATTCTGGCGAACCTCTCAGATCCTACCATCAACACAGGGCTGAACCCGCTTTACCCAACACTGTGACAACTGTCTTGCTCCGCGCAAAAACTGTTTCGAACCGGGTAATCAGGAGGAAATCATAAGATCTGCTCAAATTATATAAATGAGTTTAACTCCTGGTTACAGTCAATGAAAGAATATGCAGAAGCAATATCGATCGAGCTCAAGATTAACGAAAAGCCCAAACTGAAACCTGGATCGATATCCATTCGGACTGTAAAGAGAGCACCTGAGCCCTCACCCACACACCATCGAGGAATTTTTCCCATGTTCAAAAAGGTACTGATTGCTAACCGCGGCGAAATCGCAGTGAGAGTGATTCAAGCCTGCCGCGAATTAGGTTTGGCTACTGTGGCAATTTTTTCTGAACCGGATAAAGACGGCAAACACGTCAAGATGGCCACAGAGCAGTGGCGTCTTGAGGGGCAACCGGCCAAAGTTTATCTTGATGGGGCGCAAATTCTTGATATTGCAAAGCGAGCCGGTGCTGATGCCATTCACCCTGGTTATGGATTCTTAGCAGAAAATGCTGACTTCGCCAGGCAGTGCGGCGAGGCCGGAGTTAAGTTCATCGGACCAAGCCCTGAAGTAATTCATAAAATGGGCTCAAAAATCGAGTCACGACGGGTAATGGAAAAAGCAGGGGTACCTGTGGTCCCAGGCACCACCGATCCTGTAACCACCGCTGAAGAAGTACGCAGTTTAGGTAAAAAATATGGTTATCCCATTGCTATTAAGGCTAGTGCCGGCGGCGGTGGCAGAGGCTTGCGCGTGGTGCGCAAAGAAGAAGATGTTGAGCAAGCGCTAGCTGGAGCACAGCGAGAAGGAGCCAGCTATTTTGGTAGCGATGAAGTCTATGTAGAAAAATACCTGGATCATCCCCGACATATCGAAGTGCAGATTATCGCCGACGAACATGGCAATATCGTGCACCTTTACGAACGTGATTGCTCCAGTCAAAGACGCCACCAAAAACTTTTAGAAGAAGCGCCTGCGGCTAAACTCAACCAAGAGCTGCGTGGTCGCCTGACCGCAGCAGCCGTGAAAGGGGCAAAGGCTCTGGGATATTCGTCAGCCGGCACAGTCGAGTGCATGGTCTCCGGCAATGAATTTTATTTTCTCGAAGTCAATACTCGCATTCAAGTTGAGCATCCAATTACCGAGATGGTAACTGGAATAGATATCGTCAAAGAACAACTGCTGGTCGCCAGTGGCAAACCATTATCTTTTAAACAAGAAGATATTGAACCACGCGGACACGCGATTGAATGCCGCATAAACGCTGAAGATCCGCTTAAGAATTTCATGCCCAGCCCCGGCGCCCTGACTCGCTTTGAACTGCCGCACCATCCCTGGGTACGCGTAGATACGGCCTGCTATCCCGGTTATACGATTTTGCCTTTCTATGATTCACTGCTGGCCAAGCTGGTTGTCTGGGGTAGAAATAGAGAAGAAGCCATTGAGCGCACAAGGGTGGCATTGAAACACTTCATCATTGAAGGAGTAGCCACCACTATTCCATTTCATATCGCCATGCTTGACGATGCTGCTTTTCTGTCCGGCGACGTTTTCACAACGTACGTGGAACAAGAATTTATGAAGCGTTTCACGGCGGCGGCGGCCGAAAAAAGTCAGAGCGAAAAAGTCGCAGCCACCGCTCCTGGTGCCAACGGCAACGGTTCGCACAGTCAATCTGCATCCGGCAGTGCCGAAATCGCCATGATCGAAAGAGCCGACACGAGAAGCTTTGAAGTAGACGTCAATCAAAAAATCTTCAAAGTTGCCGTAACTGAAATGATTGATCCGGCTAAACCAAGATTGGTACAGACCGTCAGAGCGGGGGCCAAAGCAGCTGCACCGGTAAAGGAGCGCGCTGCTAAAAGTGCATCAGCTGCTGGTACCGGCAAAGTGCAATCAACCATGCACGGGCTTGTTAAAGAAATCATGGTGAAGGAAGGCGCTGCAGTTAAGACCGGCGAGAAAATCATGATTTTTGAAGCTATGAAAATGGAGTCTGACATACTTGCTGATCGCGACGGAATCGTCAAAGAAATAAACGTAAAATCTGGCCAAACTGTAGACGCTCACTCACTTTTGCTGGTGATCGGCGACTGATTGCGTAAATAACTAGAAAATTAGAGGTGTCTTTTTGTCAGCGAATATGCGAATTGGCCAGGGTTACGACATTCACAAGTTGGTGGAAGGGCGCCCTTTGATTTTGGGCGGACTGACTATCCCTTTTGACAAAGGACCGCTTGGTCACTCAGATGGTGATGTTTTAATTCACGCCATTATTGACGCCCTTCTAGGTGCCCTTTCGCTGGGAGACATCGGCCAGCACTTCCCCCCCTCAGATGAACGCTATAAAGGCGCTAACTCTCTCGATATGCTGGCTCAGGTTAAAGGGTTTGTCACCAGCGAAGGATACGTAATCGGCAATATCGATTCAACCATAATTGTCGAGCAACCCAAAATGGCTCCCCATCTAGAATCTATTCGCAAGCTCTTAGCCGAAGTTTTAAACATCAACCTCGAGCGCGTAAGCGTTAAAGCGAAAACTCACGAAGGTCTCGACGAAATTGGCAGAGGCAACGCCCTGGCCTGCCAGGCCATTGCTCTGCTTTATCAAGGCTGAGACTTAAAAGAGTTAAGCCGGCAGTGAAAAGATTGGTCTATAGGTATTGCTGGCGGTGAATTTCACCGCCGTATCCAGCCACTTTTGCATTGCTTCATTTTCGAGGGCACGGTGCGGTGCCGCCATGCGTTCGATTGAAGCAGCGAGGGTGACCTCATCGGCGCTTTCCATCACAGTGAGAAATTGACCCACTGGTTTTGGCGCCTTTCCGGTCACTTTAGCATTGGCGTCCACCGGCGCACTGCCACTCCAGGTAGAGTAGCGCCGAAGTGCCGAGATGCCGGGAATGTCAGCCATCAACCTGGGCAAATAGGAAACTTGATACCACTGGCGAAATTCTTCTACTTTCTCAGGCAAAACTTCGGAAGTAAAATAAAGCAGGTGCTGATTGGCAAAACGACCGGCAGCCGGCCGCCTGGAATGCTCATAAGTCAGCTGATAGTTCACCCGTGAAAATCCACTGACCTGCTCTTTCCAGCGCTTGAACTCAGCCATTTCTTCAGCCAAACCGGTGCGAGTAAATATTTCGTCGGTATTCTTTAAAGACTCAGTTGAAGCCAGTTCATAGATGGTCAAAAATTCTCCAGCGGCCGCTTCAGAAGCGGTGGTGGAAGCAGCGCGGTCAGACTGATAGCGCACGATGTTCTTCACTTCCGGAGCGACCGACAACAATTTCGGCAAATACTGATGCTGATAGAAGCGATCGAACTCTGCCTGCTTAGCCTGTTCCAGCGAGAATGCCACCACCATTATCGGCGCCACCTGGGTCGACACGTCAATCATCAAAAGCTCTCCTCATTAGTCAATCTGCATATCCATTACCGGCGCATCCCAGTGTTGATAATTACCAACGGCAAAGCGCACACGTTTAGTAGACAAATCACGTAGCGGCTTACCATCTGCCCCGGCGCCCCAGACAATGAATAAATATTGATCGTTGGTTATGATCGTAATTGTGCCCGGGGCGGCGCGCCAGTCAACCGGCGGATCTTTGCTGTACTCGTCAACTGCAGGCACTGTCAGCCCATAATCGCGGACAAAGCGAATGCGGTCTCCGTCGGCCTTTGAGCCGGGCATGGCAGGAGCGATTGCTTCACCCTGATTTTGTAAGTAGGTGTTGTCGGACGGCACACCCGGCACCACATATGATGAGCCGGAAATATAAGGATTGTTCGGCACAAGGTCATTTAACTGCTGAAAGGCATAAGTGCTCTCATCACCGATTTCCGGAAAACGATGATTCCAGACCACATAATTATCGACCCAGCTTGCCACCGCGCGCATCTGGCTAAAGAGCTGGCTATCATTGACGGCCATTGAATTAGCCATCGCACTTTTTTCTTCAAGCCTTTTTAGAGCTTCAGTAACTTGGCTCGCGTTCTCAATTTTTTTAACCGGCTCGCCATCATCAAACAAACTATTGTTATCGCCGAAAACACTTTTCTTCGAAAAAAGGTCGTCGCCGTAGGCACCGCTGGCAGTAGCAACCAAAACTGCGCTGCCAGCCAGAACGCTTGCCATCACACCAATTGCAAATCTAATATTGGCGGCGTCTTTGTTCACAACATTGCCAACCTGTCGCTAGCATTTATCAGCTGGTGCACTATACCTGGTTCATAAGCGGAGTGGCCAGCGTCTTCAATCATATGTAGCGTACTGCTCGGCCAGGCGGTGTGCAGTTCATAGGCAGTGATTGGCGGGCAAGCCATGTCATAGCGTCCCTGCACAATCACACCCGGTATGTCTTTCAATCTGGGAGCATCAGCAATTAATTGCCCTTCCTCTAACCAACCACCGTGAGTGAAATAATGGTTTTCAATGCGGGCAAAAGCTAAAGCAAAATGTGCGTCAGCAAAATGTGCGCTGTTGGCGACATCAGGTAAGAGTGTCGTGGTTTCGCCTTCCCAGACGCTCCAGACTCTCGCGGCTGCCAACCGAATTTGTTCGTCGTCATCTGTTAAAAGCTTATTGTAAGCAGTGATCATATCCGTGCCCTGGGCCGCCTTCACCGGTGCCAGAAATCTCTCCCATTTCTCCGGGAAAAATATTGAAGCACCCCACTGGTAGTACCACTCCAGTTCAAAGCGGCGCAGGGTAAAAATGCCGCGCAAAATCAAAGCGCTGACACAATGCGGATGCCTCTCACTGTATGCCAGTGCCAGAGTTGATCCCCAGGAGCCGCCGAAAACAAGCCATTTTTCCACGCCCATTAGGTGGCGCAATTTTTCAATGTCTTCCACCAGATGCCAGGTAGTATTATTCTCAAGAGAAGCGTGGGGAAGAGAGCGGCCACAGCCCCTCTGGTCAAATAATAAAACATTGTATTTTTCAGGATCGAATAGGCGGCGGTGAGATGGCGCGCAGCCGGCCCCCGGGCCACCGTGGAGAAAAACCGCAGGCAAGCCTTGAGGATTACCGCAAAACTCATAATAGACACTGTGACCATCGCCGGTGTCCATCATTCCGGTTTTATACGGTTCGATTTCCGGATACAGAGTGCGGCGCTGCTGTCCATCCAGTTCACACGACCGATCAAAAGCCATAAGCTTCTCCTCAATGCCCAACTATTGTGCCACAAATATGAGCGCGAGCCTCAAATCCGCCCAGTCATCCATAAACACTGAAATGAACCGCCCGGCCACAATCCAGTCAGCTAGGTCGGCGACGGCGTTGAGGATACAAGACAGGGAAGAAACGGCAATAAATATGGCAAGTGGGGCAAAGATCGTCGAAGCAAAAACCGTTTTGCTTTTAATAGACGTCATTAATGAACTCGATTTTCCCTGTAATGAGGAAATAATCAAGGGCGTGCCCGAGCTGGCTCTTGACAAAATGAAAGCGAAAAAATCGGTTCTGCCCGGCCTGGCCGCCGATATTTGTGTAATCTACACCGCCAATGACGCATATATGCGCGGTTTTGAGCTAACCGTAATCGAAGACGGCGTGCTGGCCAACACTCAACAAGACACCGCTATCGCTCTGCAGAAAATGAAAACTTTGCTCAAGGCGAAAATAATCGACGCAGATCATTTTATTGCCCAATTGAGCAGCAAGCAAAAATAGGACCAAAATTACGCACACCACCTATAGTGCCGCTGCGATGAGAAAAATAGATGTGGGAATTGACTGTACCTTGGTGGGAAATAGTGGTGCGATCACTTATCCTGTCGGCTTGCTCAACTTAATTGGCCACCGCTGGAAAGCCGTGGATCGCATTTTGGAAGGAGCGCCAAAAATTTTGATACACAATGCAAGGTCAATGCCAAAACATTGCAGCAAGAGCGCCTCAGTCACGCTGACGTGATGCGAGCGATTCGATAATGCGGCTGCCTTTCTATTGCCAATGTGCAGGTGGCGATTGTTGACTAACGGCAAAATTAGTATCGTGCCCCGTCCGTAGGAGCTCGGCCGGGCCATGTTTCTAGAAGTACTATGGCTAGCTATACAAAAAATGGGGGCTGGTTGAACTTGTCCGTTCTGGTCCATGACCTATGAAGGTCACACTATGGATGCCACTCCGGCATCACCTAAGAGTAAGGGCGAGGATTAATCCCCGCCCTTTTCTTAATTGCTTGAGCAAATGAAATCTAAGTATGAGCTGGGCTCAATTTAGAAGTCACCCATTCCTGCGCCTTGTGGCATGCCCATGTGCTTCTTTTCGTCTACAACGTCTACCACGAGAGCTTCAGTGGTGAGGAACATTGCAGCGATGGAAGAAGCATTCTGGATTGCACAACGCTCAACTTTAGCTGGGTCGATGATGCCGGCTTTAGCCATGTCAACGTATTCAAAGGTCATAGCATTGAAGCCGAAGCCTTCTTTCTGCTCTTTAACACGCTCAACTACAACTTCACCAGGAAGACCAGCGTTGTCGGCAATTTGACGTACAGGAGCTTCGAAAGATTTGACTACGATTTCAAATCCGGTGCGCTCGTCACCATGCAATTTCTCTTTTTCTTTTTCCAATTTTTTGGAAACATTGAGAAGTGCGGTACCGCCGCCAGGAACATAACCTTCTTCAACAGCAGCGCGAGTAGCGTTCAAAGCATCTTCGAAACGCAGTTTTCGATCTTTCAGTTCGGTTTCGGTAGCAGCGCCGACTTTGATTACGGCAACTCCGCCGGCCAATTTAGCCAAACGCTCTTGCAGTTTTTCTTTATCGAACTCGCTATCGGAATCTTCAATTTGACGTTTGATAACGCTGATGCGCTTCTCAACTTCAACTTTGGTTTCGTTGCCGGCAACGATTGTGGTCTTGTCTTTGTTGACGCGAACTTGACGAGCTTTACCGAGCATTTCAACTGTAACGTTCTCTAATTTGGTGCCGGCCTCTTCAGATACAACTTGACCGCCGGTCAGAATAGCGATGTCTTTCAACATTTCTTTTCTACGATCGCCGAATCCTGGAGCCTTAACAGCACAACATGGAAGAACTTTGCGCAAGTGGTTTACAACCAGAGTGGCAAGAGCTTCGCCTTCAACATCTTCAGCAATAATCATGAATGGACGACCAGCGCGGGCTACTTTTTCAAGTAAAGGCACTAAGTCGGCAAGCAAGTTCACTTTTTTGTCGATGCAGAGGATGTATGGCTCGTCTAATACTGATTCCATTTTTTCGCCGTCAGTGACGAAATAAGCGGAAACGTAGCCTTTGTCGAATTGCATACCTTCTACAACTTCAAGTTCAGTTGTGAGAGATTTGGATTCTTCAACAGTGATTACGCCGTCTTTGCCCACTTTTTCCATTGCATCAGCAATGATTTTGCCTGTTTCTTCGTCGTTACCGGCGGAGATTGTGGCTACTTGAGTGATTTCTACCTTGCCTTCAACTGGTTTGGCAATTCTTTTGATTTCAGCTACGGCCATTTCAGCAGCTTTGTGAATACCACGACGGAGAACCATCGGATTAGCACCAGCAGCAACGTTGCGCAGGCCTTCTTTTACCATTGCTTGAGCGAGAACAGCGGCTGTTGTAGTGCCGTCTCCAGCATTGTCGTTAGTTCTTGAGCAAACTTCACGAATTAATTGAGCTCCGGCATTTTCCAGACGATCTTCAAGTTCGATTTCTTTAGCGATAGAAACGCCGTCATTGATGATTTGTGGAGCGCCGAATTTCTTTTCCAAAACTACGTTGCGACCGGCTGGTCCCAATGTCAGTTTAACGGTGTTTGCAACGTGATCTAAACCACGCTCAAGAGCGCGACGTGCGTGTTCGCCATAAACAATTTGCTTAGCCATACTTTCGTTTTTCCTCTCCTATTGGAATAGGGTTTTCTTTAAATGTGTTGTGTACTTAAAACGGATTTTTAAAAATCGAATTAACCGACTACAGCGAGAATGTCGCGCTCAGTCATGATCAAATATTCAACACCTTCGATTTTTACTTCAGTCCCGGAGTATTTAGCGAACAATACTTTGTCGCCAACTTTTACTTCCATCGGTGTACGGGTGCCTTTGTCATCGACGCGGCCTGGACCTACGGCCAAGATTTCGCCTTGCTGAGGCTTCTCTTTGGCAGTATCAGGAAGCACGATGCCACCTGATGTTTTTTCTTCAGCGTCAAGTTTCTTCAAAACAACGCGGTCAGCCAAGGGTTTCAGTTGAAGCTTGTTTGCAGATGCAGTAGCCAAGGTTCTATCCTCCTATTACGAAGATTCACTCGCAATTAAAATGTGTAGTGGAGCCAATCTTCTGCGGAAACAGGAAGATTGCTCACAACAGAAGTGTATAGACCAATAGCCAGAGCAGCCTTGCTCTAGCTATATTTCTTAAGAATTAGCCATTACCTAAAAACACATAATGGCAACGCCTGAAAGAGCCAATACACAAACATGGATTGATATCGATCCACGTCCAAAATTTCACCCACAACCAGGACCCCCTGGCCATCACCCGTTCTTTTTCTTGCCCACCAAACTACCCGGTTTAGCCAACCAAGTAGCATATTCTGGGGTAGCAGAAAGGCGGCTTTGCAAACGGCCCTGACGTTCTGAAATTACAGCCATTTTGGCTTGACTAGCCAGGTCGTTCCAGGCAATGCCGCCGGCTCCAGTATCGCTAAAGCTACCGGTCTGGGCGCCCTTAATACGATCGCGACCTTCAAATTTGGCCACATTCAAGGCCTGTTCAGCGTCTCGCATCACTGAAGCAGCGTCTTCGGCATTAGCAGGAAAACTGGCGATGCCGATAGAAACAGTAATAAGGCCGATTCCGGGAGCTGGCGATTTACGAATTTTCTGACGCAAACGCTCGGCCACTTCCATAGCGCTGGCGTGGTTGGTTTCAGGCAGCATTACGGCAAATTCTTCACCGCCGTAGCGAGCGGGCACATCTATGTCGCGCAGCGCCAGTTTAACGGTGTTGGCCACGTGCTTAATGGCTTCGTCGCCCCGGTTCTGGCCGAGCATGTCATTGATCTGACTGAGGTGGTCAATATCTATTAAAAGTAAGGCCATTTCGCGATTGTGTCTCTGCGAACGGTCAATCTCTTTATTCAGTGCCTGATCGAAGTGCACACGGTTGGAGAGGCCGGTGTGAGCATCTAAAAATGCCATGGCATTATTAGATTCATGCGAAAGGGCAATGTTGAGTGAGGTCGAAACTTGCTTTGAGAGCGACTCCAGCAGCTCAATTTGCTCACGCTGGAAAGCTCTTGATTCGGTAGAAAAGACTTCCAGAACGCCAATTTTGCGCTGGGCGAAAATTAGAGGAATGGCCAGAGCACTGGCGAATGGCCGACCGCCCATGGCCCTTGGCAAGCCGAAAGGCTCCCTGGAGCCGTCGCCGAAAATCTCTGTGGCACTTGAACGCAGACAACTGCCGGCAATGGATTTGCGCACTGACATATCAAATTCGCCCAGACTGGGGCCATCAAGCCCTTTAAAGGCGGCCAACTGCAAAGTGTCAGAATCGCCGTCTACCAAGACAATGGCACAACTAGGTGTATTGGCCAACACCAGAGCCGTATCGGCTGCCACTTGCAAAACCTGCGTAATTTCCAGTGCGCTCTCATTCAAGGCGCAGGTAGTGCTGTAGAGGGTGGCTAGACGCTCCCGCTCATACTCACTGCGGCCGAACATTACGGCATTAGCTACGGAGGTTGCACAGAGGTCGGCGATATCTTGCAAAAAATCGACCAAAGATAATGTCTGGGAATTGTTCACTTCAAGGAGAACTGCGCCCACAAGCATGTTAGACGTGGTCATGGGTATGGCGATTTGCCCTTTGGAAGATTCGCGCTTCATAATCGTAGCGCTAAAATCGGGGGCAGAAGCCGTATCGGCAGCTGTAAGGGCTACTCGTTTCTGGTAGACATACTTGAGCAGACTTTCCAAATTAAAAGGAACGATTTTGAGCTGATCGAGCGAGCCCTCGGTATAGCCCTTAGCCGCCATCAGTTTGAAAGACATGCTTTCGTTGTCGGCTAAAAAGATGGCGACTTTGGCACCGCCCGCCATTTCAGCAAACATCGAGACCACTGAATCGAGAACGTCTTTCAGTCGAAGAGACGAAGTGAGTGTTTTTTGCAGCTGCAAAAAACGAGGCAGAATATTCCCTTCACTTGTCATCTTGCATACTCCAAACTGCCCATAGGCTTTTTTCCACGCCGGCTAATTAATTAGCCGAAATCCAAATTATTCTAAGATCCCCTATAAGGATAAACTCATCAGCGCAAAAGTGGTCTGTTTGTTACTTATCTAAGGAGAGAAACATTGAGCGAAGCACTAGAATCGCCCGGAAATTTAGAGGATTGCCTGTTTTGCAAAATTGGCAACGGTTTGATCAGCTCTAAATTTGTCCATGAAGACAAGCATTGCTATGCCATTGCCGATATTACGCCGCAAGCACCGACTCACATTCTTGTTATTCCTAAAAGGCATTATGCCAACGTCACAGCTTTAGACGACAAATTATTGATGGGAGAACTTTTTTGCACGGCCGCGCAAGTGGCACGCAGCGCAAATCTGAACTCTGGCTTTCGCCTGGTTGTGAACACTGGTGCTGACGGTGGTCAATCAGTGGGCCATCTGCATATACACGTAATGGGCGGTCGACAGATGCTCTGGCCTCCAGGCTAGTGAAAAATGGTTGCCTTCGTGGCAAGAACCTGATTCCACGCCATCTTCAGTAAGTCCTGAAAGTTTTGTATCGCAGTAACCGAAAATGCCAGTTTCGCGCACTGTCAATTTGGGTATTACTACTGAGGAAGGACAGAGCAGAGTTTGAAAAAAGACTGTAAGCGGGAAACGGGGATAAAGGCCATGGTCACCAAAGAAACAACGGATCAAGTTCTCTGGATGGCTGACTGTTACAGCCTCGCCAAGAGATTTCCCAATCCACACACCTGGCTATCTCTGCTGGAACCGGTGGAAACTCTGGACATCGAAAAACTCAATCCATTTCACTACTGGCTCTGGATGGAAATCTGGAAAGCGGCACAGTTAGCTGAAAAAGATTCGGCTGATTCGAACGTAGAGGTTCGGGATGGCGAACACGATTTGGCCCTCACAACCAAAAAAGCAGTGGCAGGGCCGAGCACGGCTAAGTGCCCCTCTTAATTACGAACTAAGTTAACTAGTTAGCTGAAGTAAAAATTAGACGCAGGTTTCAACGCAATCGCGATCTTGGACCTGCGTTTTATTTGCAGGTCCCTGCGGCTTTGGGTCGGCATTTACCCGCTCGCCTACTTTTGTCAGACCGGCCGGTGATTGAATAATGCCATCAAGGGTGGTTGCAACATCAACTTTACTGTCTGGCCACAGTATGCTGTTGCACAGCCTGCAGTCAGGTTCAATCACGCTGTGATCGCCTATTACAACATTACCAGTGAGCACCACATTGGCTTTAATTTGCGATGCTTTGCCGACAATGACATTGCCTTCAATTTTTACTGATGGATCAATAACCGCACCGTCAGCCAGATACAAATTGTACTGACCGCGTTTTTCTTTCTTGTAACCGGGCAGATCGGTTTTGAAGCGGCCTGAAAGCACATCAAAATTGGAAATTTGATATTGCTCGAGGGTTCCGACATCAGACCAGTACGACTCGATTTCTACACCGAGCACAGGCAAACCGGCTTTGACTAAACTGGGGAAAAGCTGGCGTCCAAAACCGAAGTCGCCGCTGGCCGGAATATGGTCAAACACTTCCGGCTCAAGAATGTAAATGCCGGTGGAAGCCAGGTTAGACAGCGCTTCTTCCTTGGTAGGTTTTTCCTGGAAACCAACAATAAATTTGTCGTCGTTTAAAACGGCTACTCCAAAACGACTGACGTCGTCCACTTGCTTGAGAGCAATGCTAGCTACTGCTTTTTTCCGTTTGTGTTCGGCCACGATATAAGAAAGATCAGCGTCCGTAAGCAGATCACCCATGAGCACAATGAAAGTGCCGTCTTGCAAAAAGTCACGACAATAGCGCACACCGCCGGCATCGCCGCTCAGTTTTTCTTCTACGCGAAACTGCACATTGGTGCCGAATTTTTTACCGTCGCCGAAATAGTCAATTAAACGCTCGGGCAGATAATGGAGATTGGCAATAACATCGGTGAAACCATGCCCCTTGAGCAAATTGAGCAAATGCTCCATGACAGGAAAGTTGGCTACCGGTACAAGTGGTTTAGGAGTGGACGCAGTCAAAGGGTCCAGTCGCGAACCAACACCCGCCGCTAAAACCATTGCCTTCATTTGTGGGCCTCCGTCAAATCTGTCCCAAGTACGTACATAACCAGCCAATTCTAGCCAGATCAGACCATACAAATGGCTAATAACCTAGCGCATATATCTAATGCACCTGTGCTTAGTGCTTCCCACGGGCATTTGCACGAGGTGAAGATTGCCTAATGTTGTTACTGCTGAGCCTGAGCAGGCTCAGCGCAATGCTAAGCGGCTTCGGCGCTTTCGAAAACTTGACGTGTTTTTTCTATCTGCGCCTGGTAGCGATTAAAATCTTGCTGGTAGCGCGTCTGCACATCATTTTTATTTTCGGTTTGTAGACCCGGTACATTACTTCTCGACGAATGCAAATTCTTTTCTTTCTTCTTCTCTATTGCCATTTCTATACTCTCTTCAACTTCTCTTCAACTTCTCTTCAATACGTCTTTAAAACGATGGGTTCTAACTTATTTGTGATTCCTAAAACTTGCTCAGTCGCTAACATCAGCGTTCGAAATGACGGTTAGTGACAACTCTTGATTCCGGTGAAAGCAGCTTGGATACAGACTATTTATATATATCCCAGGCGAAGTTAAGCAGTCACTAAGAACAAATCACAAACTTGAGCCAAAAATAATATATCACGAACATACACTGTGGGCCACTGCTTGCCAAGAGCAAGCCGCACATTTAATCCATTCGCATGAGAAATTTTAGTGAGCAGCGGTAGAGCCGGGCTCAGTTTCAGGAAGTTTGAGACTGAGAGCGACGACAATGAGCATGCACACTCCGCCGGCGATATAAGGGCTCATATAACCGAACTGTCCAAATAGCGCACAACCGACAATTGGTCCAAAAATTCTTCCCAGGGTAGAAACTGATTGACCAAGACCAAGAACACCACCGACAGTCTCTTCTGGAGCCAGTTTCGAGATGATACTCTGGTTGCAGGGATTATTTATGCCTGAGCCCACAGACAAAAGTGTCATGCCAAGCCCCAGTACAAGCCAGTTGTTGGTCAGGGGAGTGACGAACAGTCCAGCGGCAATCAGAATCGAACCAACTGTTATCAGCTTGCGCTCGCTATATTTTTTAGTCAGCTGGCGAATCATCCCACCCTGAACAATGACAATCAAAATGCCGATGTAGACAAACAAGAAAGTATTTTCTTTCGGACCCCAGTTGTAAAGCTTAGCGGTGAGCAAAACCAGTGTCGCTTCCATATTGGCGAAAGCAAAAGTAGAAACGAAGAAAATTAAAAAAGAAACGCGCAGCTTTTCGCTGGTGATATTTTTCAGGTAAAAGTCCAGACCTAGGCCGAAACGTTCTTTGCCGAAATTGCCGCGCTCTTTCGGTTCAGGTAATAAGAAAAACGTCAAAACCAGATCGAGCAAACTGAAGCCGGCGGCAAAGAAACCTACGGTTTGCAAACCATATTGCACCAGAGCACTGCCAAGCGCCGGTCCAAGAACAAAACCGAGGCCGAAGGCAGCACCCACCATACCCATTCCGCGGGCGCGGTTTTCTTTGGTGGTGATGTCAGTAATGTAAGCCTGGGCCACGGCGATATTGGCATTGCCGAATCCGGCCACAATGCGCGAAGCAAATAGACCAACCAGCGATCCTGAAAAGCCCCAGATCATATAGCCGATGAATGAGGCTACCAGGCTGATTAAAAGCACCGGCCGCCGGCCGATTCGATCCGACAACCGGCCCCAGAACGGGGTGAAAATAAATTGCATCACTGAGTAACTGGCTATCAAGAGGCCGATAACCAGATCTGAGGCATGCAACTGTTGCGCGTAGGTCGGCAAAATGGGAATGACCAGGCCAAAGCCCATCAAATCGATGAAGACGGTCATGAAGATGAGAAGCAGCGGCGCTTTATTGGCAGATGACAAAATTGTGGTCTCCTGAAAACTTAGCTGCCAGTTTTTCGTTTTTGGCAACAGTTCTGCAATTGCATTGACTATTTTCCGGCCAGCTAGTTAATTCTGTCCGCTTGGCGGGCGGCTTTCTACAGCAAGGACGGTATCTGAAGCAATTTAAAGGCCGATGTGAAAGAGTAAACGGCTGCTCTGGTTATCTTTAAGGCCTTCAGTTAATATTTGCTCGCTTTATTGCTGAGATATTAAGAAGCAAACCGTTAAGATGTTTGTAGATCACGGCTCTGGGTAATTAAAAGTAAGATGGCAGGGGGAAATTGCCTTTTGGCGATTCATTTACTACTTACTAGAGAGAACTGGCGTTCCGCTAGCAGATTTGTATGAAACTTTGTCTGATATGTAATTTTCAGACTGCTGGCGAGCAAGATATCTGTCCTCGAGATGGATCGTCTATGGTCACCGTCGGTGATGACCCACTACTGGGAATGGTGGTGGAAGGTCGCTACAAGATCCAGTCAGTGATTGGTCAGGGTTCGGCAGGCACAGTCTACCGGGCGGTGCAGGAATTGATTGGCCGCGAAGTGGCAGTCAAAGTTTTGCATGACTATCTGGTATCAGATGATGAGTTCATCAAACGCTTTAAGCAGGAAGCCAAGGCTTCCAGCCGACTGAACCATCCTAATATCATCACCATTTACGATTTCGGCGTTATTCCTCAGGGTGGCGGCAGGCCTTACATTGCCATGGATTTACTCAACGGCACGCCGCTGTCTGACTTCATTGCCGAAGTCAATCACATTCCACCGGTAGAAGCCGTTCCGATTTTCACCCAGGTTTGCGCCGCATTAGCAGAAGCACATCGTCAGGGCGTTGTCCACCGTGACATCAAGCCGGAAAATATTGTTCTGGTGGAACGTGGCGGCCAGAAAAATTTCCCTATCGTGGTAGATTTCGGCATCGCCAGACTTGTGCAAGAAGAATCTGACCAGGCTAAAATTACACGCACGGGCACCGTATGTGGTAGCCCCACTTACATGAGTCCTGAACAGTGCACATCGAGCAAAGTTGATCATAGAAGTGACATTTATTCGCTCGGTATCGTCTTTTACGAATCTCTAACAGGCGAAGTGCCTTTCCAGCATGAAGAGCTGGTGCGAGTAATGGCTATGCATCTGTCTGATGCCCCTGTTCCCTTAAATGAAATGCGACCTGATTTGAATTTCCCCGAAGCTTTGATGCAAGTGGTGCACAAAACTCTGCTGAAAAATCCAAACGATCGCTATCAAACAATGGACGAACTTTCTCAGGCCCTTGAGGAAGCAATGAAAGAGCCTGAAACCAAGACTTCCGTCGGTATTACTCAAACATTGCATAAAGACATGATACCGGGCCCTCTTGCTCAAGATGATGCCTTGCAACACCGCAAAGAATCGCGAGAAATGTTGCAGCAAAGGCCGCTCACCCGCGAGATGCTCAATCAGCAAAATGCCACCAATCCTGCCGGCATCGGTGTGACCGGGCAGCCCCAGCCGGCCGAAGAGGTCGGTCAGCGCACCATGGGTTATGCCGATCAAGTGGCCGCTTATCGCGACGCACAAAAATACGCTGATAATTCTCATAGCCAGAATAAAGCTGCCACTAATTTCTCCGCTGGCCGTGGTGGCCCTGGTGGTATCGGTCGCATATTCTCTACCGCCCTGCGATTCTTGCCGGTACTGGCTACTCTTGCTTTAATTGGCGCGGCCGTAATGTTCGCTATGAACTCTGCGCAATTCCAGGGCATGATGCCCTGGGCCAAATCGGCCGATTCGAAAACTGTCAACGAAGACGATCCGGAAGCTTTAATAAAAGCTGGTAAATTGGCTCAGGCTGTAGCTTTAATGAAATCGATGAAAGCTCAAGGCAAATTGCCTTCCGATCTGACCGACAAGTATTACACCACTTGCGTTAGTCTCGGAAAGCTCTATATGAAAGACAAAAAGTTTAACGAAGCGGTGGCCGTGTTACAACAAGTACCCGGCAAAGTCACTCAAAGTCAATCAGCCAAAGATCTATTGCGCAAAGCCAAGAAGCAAGCCAAATAATTTGCCTATCTAAAGCTGCCGAATGCTCTGAACTTATCCTGGCGATGCTGGCGCACTTCTTTTGGCGAGAGCTTAAGCAGTTCTTGCAATTGCAAGACAATGGCAGCCTTCAAATTGGCAGCTACAGCCTGATAGTCATGATGAGCGCCACCGAGAGGCTCTTTAATCACTTGATCAATTACGCCCAACTGCAAAATTTCTTTGGCCGTCATCTTCATGGCCTGACAGGCTTCCGATACTTTGTCGTTCGAACGCCATAAGATAGATGCGCATCCTTCTGGCGTAATCACTGAATAAACCGAATGCTCGAGCATCAAAATGCGATTGGCTACCCCAATGGCGAGGGCACCACCTGAGCCACCTTCACCGGTAATCGCTGCCACCACGGGCACTGTCACACCCGCCAGCTCCATGAGATTCTCGGCAATCGCTTGCGATTGATTATGCTCTTCGGCGGCAATACCGGGATAGGCTCCCTGAGTGTCTATCAAACAAAGAATAGGCAATTTAAATTTGTCGGCATGGCGAAAAAGTCGCAATGCTTTGCGGTAGCCTTCAGGTTGCGGCATGCCGAAATTACAGTGTTGCTTATCGCGAAGTGTGCGACCTTTTTGCGTGCCTACTGCCACCACTTTAATGCCGTCAATTTCCAGCAGGCCACCCACCATGGCGGCATCATCAACGCCCTTACGATCGCCGTGGAGTTCAATCCAGTTAGGATCCCAGGCCGAAAAATAATCTCTTGTATAAGGTCTTTGCGGATGACGGGCAATGGCAAGATGGTCGATAGGTCGCAAATTGAGATAGAGTGAGCGTTTAAGCGAATTATATTGCTCTTGCATGCGGTCGAGGTCCGCTTCCAGTTCCGGATTGTCCGACAACTGTTTTTCCAGAGCGTCCATGTTCTGAGCCAGAATTGCCAGGGGCTGTTCAAATTCTAGAGGTATTGGTTTTTTGTCGGTAGCCATGACTCTCGTTTCGCTTGATTAATTGCGCGCACCTAACGGTTTAGGCTCGGAGGAACCCTGACCGTTAGAATTTTCGCTGGAGTTATTCGCGTTGGCTGAAGTGCCGGCGCCCTGGTGAAAAGTAATTAAGCGGGCCAAAGTCTCTTTCAGCTTATTGCGGCTGACTACCATATCTACCTGGCCATGCTTGAGCAGATATTCAGCGGTTTGAAAATCAGCGGGCAACTTCTGGCGAATAGTTTGTTCAATTACGCGACGGCCAGCAAATCCGATGCGAGCTCCCGGCTCGGCGATGATAAAGTCACCGAGCATGGCAAAACTGGCAGTGACACCACCGAAAGTAGGTTCGCTCAAAATAGAGATATAGAGTCCACCAGCATCATTGAATGTCTTCAAGACCGAGCTGGTCTTAGCCATTTGCATCAAACTCAAAATGCCTTCTTGCATCCGGGCACCACCGGAGCTGCACACTACAATCAACGGTGATTTGCGCTCGAGGGCCGCTTCAGTCAAGCGGGTAACTTTTTCTCCCACAACCGAGCCCATAGAGCCGCCGAAGTGGCCAAAATCCATACAGCCAAGGGCCGCGGTTTGACCCTCGATCTTGCATAGACCGGTGAGCACCGCTTCGCGCAAACCCGATTTGCGGCTGGCTTCATCCTGTCTCTTTGTATAAGCTTCAGTATCAAAAAAGTTAAGGGGATCGGAAGAGCGCATGTCGGCATCAAGCTCTTCAAAAGAGTTTTCATCGGCCAATTGTTCAATGCGGTCCAGTGCACCTATTCTGAAGTGATAATCACACTTCGGGCAAACATCTAAATTAGTACGCAAGTCGCGGGTATAAAGAAGCTCACGGCACTGGAAACATTGTTTCCATAAAGCGCAATACTCTTCCGTTGTCAGGGGCTGAGTAATTACTTCTTGAATCTCGCGGCGCTTCTGCCGGCTGGCGAACCAGTCTTTTAAATCCATCGCTACTCCAGTGGCCTCAAATGATGCTCGAATGATGCTCGAAAGATGCTCGAAACATGCTCGAATGATGGAGAATGGGTGACAAAGAGGTCATTATACCACTGGCTGCCGCATAGCCAGGGACAGGCAAGGGTACTGATGCGAATAGTCACAAAGAAGCAGATTATCTACGAGGCAAAATGAGCCCAGACAGCTCTACAGCAGGCAGCGCAGACGACGACTTTAAATTAAGCTCGACTGCTTCATATTCAAGTTTTTTCTTACCGCCCCAGGCTTTCTCGACACAAAGCGGCCGGGCGGTTACTGACGATGCCGCCATCTGCCATCAGCTGCGCAAAGTTCTGCGGCTCAAAATCGGCGACGGCATAAGATTGCTCGATGGCGTAGGCCACGCCTGGCTCGCCACTATAGTTTCCCTGGAGCGCTACAGCACTGTCTTCAAATTGGAGACGCTGTGTGACCAGGGTGAATCCACAGCAAAAGAGCGTTGCCGCATAGTCTGCTTGCTGCCGCTCATCAAAGGGCACCGCTTTGAGTGGGCACTAGAGAAGTTGACCGAAATCGGCGTGCATCAAATTATGCCCTTTGCCACCACCCGTACTATCGTGAAAATTAAAGACGACAATCAGGGACGTCTCAAACGCTGGCAATTAATTACCAAAGAAGCAGCGGAACAATCCGAGCGCCTGACACTGCCCACAATCGACGAGCCGGCACCACTAGCAGAAGTTCTGCATAATCTTGCCGCACCAGCTGGAAGTTCCAACGATTCGAATAACACCTACCGCCTGCTGCTCAGCGAAAGAAGCAAGGCACCAAATATGGTTCAACTATTGGCCCGGGGAGAATCCTCTACTGACAACAGCGACACGGCAGCGGGTGGCCCATCGGCGCTATGTCAAATAGCGCTAATTGTTGGTCCGGAAGGTGGTTTTACTGAAGAAGAATGTGGTCTGATTCGGGAAAATAATTTTCTTCCTGTCTCCATGGGCGACACCATTTTACGAAGTGAGACGGCTGCCATTTTGGCCGCCGGAATGGCAATCGCAATAGCTTCAACCTTAGACTAAAAAAATTTATTGCACCATCGGAGATATCACTCCAGTCTTTGCAAAAGGCATATCTTCGATACCGACTCCATCAAGGCAGAGACCACTGGATAGGCAGAAAAGATATAGATTTCGCCCACTGACAAAGCGCCGCCTGGCGGGTGGTGCGAAGATAAATTTTCTGTGGAGACTTGACAAAGGGATCTTATCCGAGCGTTAATAGTAGGCGTCGGTGGTGGCATCAGCGGTGACGCTTATCAAACCTCACGAAGCCCCCCAAAGATTTACTCGCTTCAACTTCAAAAAACTTCTGCTCACTGGTTTGCTCGGTCAAATTAAAGTCGTAATTTACTACTAATGCCCGACCAATCACAAAGCTCATCAGCCGCATCAGGTTCAACTCCCAACTTCCGAGGAAACTCAGCCGTGGCCGCCAATCTCGCACAAGTGAGAGAAGCTATCGACGAACAAACCGTAAGGTTGATCGCCGTAACTAAACACGCCAGCAATGCGCAAATCGAAGAAGCGTTCTCATTGGGAGTGTGTGAATTTGGTGAGAGTCGCATTCAGGACGCTTTGAAAAAACGTCAAACTTTGCCACCACACGTAGCACTAAATTCCAACTGGCATTTTATCGGACACTTACAGTCGAACAAAGTCAAGCAGGCCGTCGGCAACTTTTCTTTGATTCACTCGGTCGATTCGCTGAAGCTGGCCCTAGAGATTTCCAACGCCGCCGCGCACAGTGGCACCACTCAATCAATTTTGCTGCAAATCAAAATGGTGCCTGATAATTCAAAATCAGGATTTACTCCAGAACAATTGAGAAATTCTCTAGCCGACATTCTCGCTTTGCCTTGTATAAAGGTAGAAGGTTTAATGACCATCAGCCCTCTAACAGATGACGTAAACGTATGGCATGAGAGTTTCTCCGGTCTCACCGCCCTGCGCGATCAACTGGCAAGTGAGTTTGCTGTTCCTCTTAAAGAGCTATCTATGGGAATGACGAACGACTGGCGAGAAGCCATCGTATGTGGTTCAACTATGATCAGGCTCGGTCGAGCAATTTTTGGCAATTAGCCACCAAAGTTTTTCACACTCGGGATTATTGACTTACAAAACGTAGAGAATTCGGTAGAGACTTTTAATTTAGACCAACAGGGTAAGGAGGAAAGTAGTGAGCATCGTTCAAAAGTTCAAAAGCTTCTGGTTTGGGCCTGCAGATAACTACGAGCGCGAGGATTTCGAAGATCTTTTTGAGACTTCCGACGACGTTTACGCTACCAATGGACAACTAGCTCTTGATCCGGTTGCACACGCTCAAGAGCCTGTGAAGACCGCAAGAGTACACCAAATGATTCCCGGCACTGGCGCCAAAATTTTGGATCATCCAAACGCCCAGGCCATGAGTGAAGTTCTGGTGATCGAACCTAGACAATTCGAAGAGTCTTTGGATATTGTTGAACATCTTCGTGGTCGCAAGTCTGTGCTTCTTAATTTGCACATGCTCGACAATGAAGGATCGCAACGAGTAGTAGATTTCCTCTCCGGCGCCTGCTGGGCTATCGATGGCCATCAGCAACGCATCGGCGATGGCGTATTCCTCTTTGCGCCAGCTAGCGTGACCATCAGTTCAGAATCTACTTCTTCCAAAGTAATTAAAGAAGCGTTCTGGAATAAAGCCCAACCTATTTAGAGTTCAGGCGTCCCGCAGGAAACCCAGGAAACATCAAGAGAAAGAGGCAAGGTCACACTTGCCTCTTTCTTGTGGAAAAATACGTCCGGACGTATTTTCCACAAGAACTACAGTACAAATTAAAAAGCTTTGCTATACCACTGCTTGGGATTCGAAGCCACTTTGTTGCAGTAGATACTGAAGTGCAGGTGCGGCCCATTGGCCCGGCCTGTCTGTCCCACAGCTCCAATAGTCTGTCCGGCGGCCACATTTTGACCTAGTTTGACGTTCAGTTTTTGCATGTGGATATAGAAAGAAACCACGCCCTGGCCGTGATCGAGAGCAACACAGTTACCGTGTAGTTTGAAAACTCCGGTACTGGCCAGTATCACCGTCCCTGGTGCGCAAGCATAAATGGGGCTGCCCTGAAATCCGGCATAATCGAGGCCGCTATGAAAATAATCGGGCAAGAGTTTGCCGTTCACAATGCGGCGCAAACCAAAGCCGGCTGACACTCTTGCTTTAGAAGGAACATTGAAATTCTTGCTCCAGTGACGCTCGACGCTGACAGTGGCCTTAGCTTTGTCCACAGCTTCTTCTTCGCCTATAGCCATGTTGAAGTTGTTTTTGGAAGACGGCAAAGACAGGCGTTGCACCGGATAATGAGCGTCAGTGACGATTACACGAGTTGAAAGCCCGCCTACGGTGAGCGGCTGCAATCCGGCTTTTTCAACCACCGGCACCGTCACTAGTGCGCGGTAAGCAGGACCGTCTTCAGTATCAAAAGCAAAAAGCTTGTATTTGTTTTTGAGAAATTCGAGTGCCGGAGCCTCTGAACCTGCTTCCCGAGCCATGTCTTTGGCGAGAACGACAATTTCCATCACTTCGCCTTGTTTCGGCCGAGAATTTGAAATTTTAATTGGTGAGATGGCGACGTCGCCCTGACTTTCTTCCGCCCCAGCAATTTTAGAAGCAGAAAGACCTCCGCCCGGGTTTTTAGCCGCACCAGCAGAGGTCGCTGTTAGCACTGAAAGAACAAGAGAAAGACAACTGGAGACAAGAAGACCAGATTTTTTTGATTGCAGCAAAATACTTAGCAATGCTCCGTAGCTAGGACAAGCTACTTTCTCAGCAACCAGGTTTTTTTGCAACTGTTTAATCGCCCGGAACAGCTTGAACAGCTAATTCTATTCTTCAGCCGAAGCAGGCACCAGTCGATCAATCGCTTCTTTGAGAGCGGCAATTTTATCGATTGGCAGAGCAATACCCTTTTTGGTCGGCTTCTCTTCCTGGTCTTTATCGACGTACCATTCGCGAATGTGGAGATACTTGGTACCTCGATATTCGCCGATATATACGTTAATCGTCTCGCCACGAGCTTTTTCGTGGATTGTGATTCTCTCTTCCAAGGCCTATCCTCCCGGTTTGCTGCAAGTCTTCTTGGATAAGTATTCTTGCGCCTGTTCTTTAGTGCTATGAAAAACTCAAAGGTCCCAGCTATTCTGATGCCACGTAGAAGAGTAAAACCCAACAGATCTAGAACTAAGTATATATAAATTATTTTCTAGTTAAAGGATCTGTATAAGATCTATCTAGTTATCAGACAGATCAAGATCAAGTAAAAAGAAAAACAATGAGCCAGTTAATCGACCAGGTAGAAATAGAAGTGCTGTCCGGCGACGGCGGCAACGGGGCCGTGATGTGGCGCAAAGAAAAGTATGAGCCCATGGGGGGCCCATACGGCGGTAATGGCGGCCGCGGCGGCAGCGTCTTTATTGAGGCGACCCTGGACCTCAGCACCCTGGTAGATTTCCGCTTTAAGCAAAAATTTGAGGCTGAACCAGGCATCAAGGGTGGCAACAAAAATTGCCACGGCAAAGGCGGCAAAGACATCGTTATTCGCGTGCCAGTAGGCACAGTGATTCGAGATCTGGACAAAGATAAGGTCATAGCCGATCTGATCAAGGCCGGCCAGCGGGTCATGGTGGCTGAAGGCGGATACGGCGGCAAGGGCAATTGCGAACTGGCCACGCCGACCAAACGCGCTCCCCATTATTGTGAACCTGGTCAACCAGGCATCGCCAGGCGTCTGCAAATGACCCTGAAGCTCCTTGCCGACGTCGGTATTATCGGACTACCCAACGCCGGTAAATCAACCCTTCTAGCGGCTGCCACGCGTGCCAAACCAAAGATCGCCGATTATCCGTTCACCACCCTCGAACCCAATCTCGGCGTAGTCAAGCCTGAGCACGGCGCCAACTACGAAGGCTATGTCATGGCTGACATTCCCGGCTTAATTGAAGGAGCTTCACAAGGCATCGGTCTAGGGCACAACTTCTTGCGCCATGTAGAGCGCACCCGGCTTCTCATTCACATGGTCGACATCAATGCTGAAGACGTACTGGCCGACATGGAAATCATCAATAAAGAGCTCGCGCTTTACGACAAGCGCTTGAGCGATCTGCCCCAGCTGGTAGTGCTTAACAAGGCTGAACTGATGCCAGAAGAAGACGCTGAAGCAATCAAAACAAGAGTAGCAGCGGCTATCGCGCAGCGTACCAAGACGGCCTTGTACGAAGACGATTTGAAATTGAAAGAAAGAGTCTTTTTGCTTTCAGCCTATTCGCGCATGGGCATGCCTGATTTGCTCGACATCACCGGCAAGCTGGTTATTCGATTGAAAGAACTGGCGGCCAAAGTAGAACCTGCTCAAATCGAAGATGACGAAGCGGCCGTGGATCACGGCAGCACCGGCTTTGAAATCGTGCAAATAAAAGGTGGACTGCTGGTTGACAGCGACAGAGCCACTCGCATCATTCAAGTGACCAACTTAAAAGAGCCAGAAGCGCTCTTCAGCCTCTGGCAACGGCTTAGAGCCATGGGGATTATTGATGCATTAATTGAAGCCGGAGCCGAACCAGGAACAGACGTCACCATTGGCGGTGTGATCTTCACTTTCGGTGAGGGTCTTCAATAAAAATCTGATTTAGGTGAACCGGATTATTTCGCTGCTTTAGCGGTTTTTTCTGGTTTGCCGGCAGCCTGGCTAACTTCTTTCACCAATTTTTTGACCTGGCGAACTACAGCAGCTTTTTTGGCCACAACTTTTTTGCGAGCTCTTTCGGCCACTTTGACCGCTCTTTTCATGCCTTTTTGCTGAGCCATTACTGGATCTCCTGAATTTATGTTATTTGCAAGTGGGCAATGATACTACATCCAGAGATTGCCAAGATAGCGAATGCAGCCTTTCGTTGAGCTTGGTAAAGAATCAATCACTGTTTTTCCCACTGGCGGAAAGAGCGTTAAGCTGTGCAGATCCTTGATCGGCAAGTAGTCAACAGCAGCTAAAACCGGCTCGTCACCTAACTTCAAAATGCCGCCTACAACATGGGCAGTCAGGTAGACGTTGACAATATGGCGAGAGCGATCGGGGGCAATGGCCTCCGAAAGAAAGACAAAGTCGTCAACTGCCACCTCCAGGCCGGTTTCTTCCTTCATCTCGCGCACGGCGCACTCTTCGAAGCTCTCGCCATATTCAAGTCTGCCGCCGGGCAAGACCCAGTACTGGCGATTGCCTTTGCGATGTTTGACCAGCAAAATTTGTTCGTCCGCCACCACTATGACCGATACCCGCGTGGTGGGAATATTCTGCGCACTTTTGCTGAATTTCCTGAATTTTGGTCTTGGCAAATTGGCTCCAGGGGTTCAGAAAATGTACTGTTTTATTTTATGACAATTTCGCGCGATAAAAATTGCAAATCGCAACGACTGTCAGCTTTTCAAGTTATGGTGCGAGGGTCATCTGCTAATCTAGCAAAAATAGGATGTCTAACTAATGGATGCCAAAGAATTCGAGAACAAAATCGACGGCCTGGTGAGCGCTGCTCTTTCAGCCATAGAATCGACCGCTAGTTTAGACGGTCTGGAAAATTTGAGATTGCAATATCTGGGTCGAGAAGGCGAATTGACCGTGATTCTACGCGGCCTCGCCAGCCTTGATAAAGCATTCCGGCCCACTGCCGGCCAGCTGGGCAACCAGGCCAAGCAAAAAATCGAACAAAGTCATGAGGGAAAACGCAAATATCTTTACGAGGCCGGTTTGACAGAACGCATGGCCCGCGAAGCAATCGATGTTACCGCCCCTGGTGCTCGCTATCCCATCGGCCATGTCCATCCACTTTCGCAAATCAGCAGTGAAATCATCAGCATTTTCTACAGCATGGGCTTTTCGGTTGCCGACGGCCCTGAAGTAGAAACCGACTACTATAATTTCGACGCACTGAACACCCCCGCCTCGCATCCCGCTCGCGATGAGCAAGATACTTTTTACACAAACATGGGTCCGTCAGTGCTTTTGCGCAGTCAGACATCGACAGTGCAAATTCGCGTTATGGAAAATAATAAGCCTCCCTTGCGCATCATTGCGCCCGGTCGCGTTTATCGCAATGAAGAGGTAAACGCGCGCAAATACCCGCTCTTTCACCAGGTGGAAGGTTTGCTAATTGATCGCGACGTTACTTTCGGCCAACTGAAAGGCACGCTTTCCGCCTTCATTCAGGCTCTTTTTAAAAAGCCTTTAAAAGTGCGATTTCGTCCGGACTTTTTCCCTTTCACCGAACCCAGCGCTGAACTCGATAGCGAATGCCCTTTTTGCAACGGTAAAGGCTGTAAGACTTGCGGCGGACGCGGTTGGCTTGAACTTTTAGGTTGCGGCATGGTCGATCCAAATGTGCTCAAAGGGGTCGGAATTGATCCTGAAGAATTTAGTGGATTTGCCTTTGGCATGGGGCTAGAACGGCTGGCCATGCTCAAATACGATATCAATGATATTCGCAATTTTTATACTAATGATTTGCGTTTTCTGGAGCAGTTCTAAATGAAACTTTCATTCGACTGGCTGTCTGAGTTTGTTGATCTCAGTGGCCTTACCGCTCATCAGGTGGCCGAAAAGCTCACCATGGGAGCCTTTGAAGTAGAAGAAGTAACCCTGGTAGGGCCTGACTTGACCGGTCCTATTGTTGTGGGCGAAATTCTCGAAATTACTCAGCATCCCAATGCCGACAAAATCAGATTGACTAAAACCCGCATCAAGGTAGGCGCTGAGCCTCTCGATATCGTATGTGGTGCCGGCAATATTGAAGTAGGCCAATTAATACCAGTGGCATTGGCCGGCGCTAAAGTAATTAATCGCCATGACGGATCGCCGCTTTTAATCAAGGCTTCCGCCATAAGAGGCGTGCAATCAAACGGTATGCTTTGTTCGCCGCCTGAGTTGGGCATCACCGATAGTGCCACCAAAGACGGCATTTTAATTCTCAATGCCAATGGTGAGAAGCCCGAACTGGGAAGCGACATTCTCCAGTTGCTGCCCATTCAACGAGACTTTATTTTGCACGTAGAGCCGCGCTCTAACCGTGGTGACGCTCTTTCAGTTATGGGTCTGGCTCGCGAAGTTGCCGCCCTCTTTGGCCGTCCGTTAAAACCAGCCACCTGGTCGTTAAGCGAACTAAAAACCGATGCCACCAAATCTAAATTCAATAATGTAGTGATCGAATCTGCTCCAGAAGATTGTCCGTTTATCACCTTGCGCGTTCTTGAAGGCATCAAAATTGGTCCGTCTCATCCGCTCATATCCACACGGCTCACCGCTATCGGCATGCGCACAGTCAATAATGTGGTAGACATCACTAATTACGTCATGCATGAACTGGGTCAACCGCTCCATGCTTATGACCTGAAAAAAATCAAAAATGAAGCTGCTTTAACCGTTCGGCGGGCCAAAGCCGGTGAAACCATTACTACGATTGACGCTAAAGAACGCAAACTGACTGAAGAAATGCTCGTGATCGCTGACGGTGACACTGATACCATCGTCGGTGTGGCCGGGGTGATGGGTGGAAAAGACAGCGAAATAGACGATCAGTCAGACGCTCTGGTGCTCGAAGCAGCATGCTTCGCCCCAGCGGTGGTGCGCCGCGCCTCTCGATTACTTGGTCTTTCCAGCGACGCCAGCTTGCGTTTTGAAAGAGGCATCGATCCGGCCAGTGTGCGCCACGCTGCCAATCGGGCCGCCTACCTCATAGCGAAATATTGTGGCAACGAAGCTAGTACTGCATCGCTTGGCCCCTTGCTGGCAGCCGGCTCAGATCAAGTCAGCGCCGCCAAAGTACCTTTGCGTTCGTCGCAGATAAAAAGATTGCTCGGTATTGAAATTAGCGCCGAACGCGTCGCTGAGCTGCTTACGCCGCTAGGATTTTCAGTCAGCGGAGCGGGCGAGCAAATTGAAGTAATGGTGCCAAGTTTTCGCATCAATGATGTGAAGCGCGAGATAGACTTAATTGAAGAAGTTTGCCGCTTGAATGGCTACGATCAAATTACAGCTTGCATGCCTGCAGCTACTCTGGCTGTGGCAATGCCTGATGATACTTTGCAGCTGGCCAGAAATTGTCTTACCGGCCAAGGCTTATCAGAAGCCTGGTTATCGAGCCTGGTACCAATTGATCAAGAAGGTGCGTCAATGGATCTTGCTGTGCAAGTTCTCAACCCGCTTTCTAAAGATCACCAGCTGATGCGCCAGAGTCTCATTCCCGGTCTAATCAATGCCTGCAGTTATAACCAGGATCATGGTCGCAAAGACGTCTGGCTTTTTGAACATGGTCGGGTCTATTTCAAAGATTTTGAAAACGCGGCCGATAATCATGGTAAAAGCGGAAACAAAATTACCACCGGCGTCAAAGAAAACAATCATCTGGCTGGCCTTATCTGTGGTCAGAGTTTTAAGGCCTTCAATAAAGAAGCATTGGCAGTAGATTTTTATCTGGTCAAAGGTATGGTGGAGAATCTACTTAGTGTGCTCGATATTGATGAGCGCAAACTTGCCTGGCATGGCTTATCGAATCACGAAGATCTTTATCCCTGGCTCCATCCTTACCGATCGGCGCTCCTTACCTTGAACCGGCCGGCCAAGCCTGCCAATAAAGGTGCGGGGAAATCAAGCAGCCTCTTTGAGAGCAATATTACTCTTGGCTACGTCGGACAATTGCATCCGCGGTTTGCCGACAGCAAAGACGTGCGCGATAAGGCCTTTATTTTCGAACTAGATCTCGACCGCCTTAAAAAAGAGCGTAAAGCGAAGAAATTCACAGGCATTGCCACCGGCCCCGAAATGGTAAGAGACATTACTGCCGATTTTGATGTGACTGATAAAGAAGTGCTCTATGAGCAGCTCTCCAAACTGATCTGGAAAGCTGGCGGCAGCAATTTGCAAATGGTGGAACTGGTAAGCATCTACAAAGCTTCACCGGAATCCAAGCGGTCGGCCATCACTTGCAGGTTAACTTTTCAGCATGCCAATGAACCTGTTGCCAACGAAGAAATCGACAAAGTTCTTGGCGGCATTCGAGAAAGTTTGAGCCGCGATTTGGCCGCGTCGTTTAGACTATAAAATAACTCAGAATAATGCTTCTTAAGAAGATCTCCTGACAAATTGAGTCAGTGATTTTTTGACTGTTAGTAATCCTTTGGCCGGGTATAAAGGAAGCAACCCTTAAATGGCTTGGGACAAGGAAAGGTAGCTAGCAAAGATTCATGTACAGGCTCAGATTCCGGAAGAGTTGGATAGGCTTGCTGGCTTTAGTCGGCGGTGCAATCATAATGACCGTGATGCGTCTGAATCCGTTCAGTGCAGGAACGAACTTTGACCTGCCTCTACTCTGGATTCTGCCGGCTCAGATAGTTTTGCCGCTCCTCTTTGCTTTTTATCAATATCGCACCTGCCCTACTATTCAGCAGGTTGGCGCATATTGCTGGACTATCGCCATGATTAGCGCATTTGGCTTGATTGCCGATCTTTGCGTTATGAGCGAAATCGACCGGGTCTTCCGCTTCGCTGTAATTCAAGAAGGCTGGCTCTTTCACTTTAATGCCGTGACACTCGGCTTGATGAATATTCTTGGCATGATTGCCGCAGTCAATCTCATGCAAGCTGAACAAATAAGTAGCTTCGCCGACGCCAAGGTGGCTGAAGCTCAACTGGGACGGTTGAAGGCAGTCAAAGTCGACCCCGAAACCCAGAACAAATGGGAAAAAGCCGCCTCTCATGGTGGAGCTCAGGCCGATGGCCGCAGCTTGCGTTCTACCATGACCAACCTCAAAGCCATAAGTTTGCAGGACCCATCGCAGAATCTCAGCGGACCTTCGCCCACTGTGCCTAGAGAAATGCCCCTGCGTACTCCTGAAAATTCAGGGGAAGCTGGCAGTCTGGCGAGCTTGCTCGACCGCATCGGCGACGAACCGGCAGCCATTGAAGGTGAAGACTCAGGTCAACATCCGACCGCAGCCTCAGTAGCTGAAGTGGCATTTGACCCACTAGCTGCTGCTCCTGTATTTGAACCACAGTTCGATCTACTGGAAATAGCAGCTCTAGACGAAAACCCTGAACCAAAAGAAAGCGTCTCTACCGGCATGATGGGCAGCTTCAAACCCACAAGCCAGTCAAGTAAAGAAGCAACGCCAAGCGAACCTTTTGCTACAGCCACGTCGCAAGCCAGCCCTCAAGCCAACGCCGAAGCGGCATCACAACCGAGTGTGCAGGCACAAGTAAGCGCTCAAGCGGCGGTCAACACGCCAAGCAGCTTAGAATCGCCAACAGCATCGAACACTCGCTTGCAGGCGATGAAGCGCAGAAACACCAGCACATTCACCAAATTACAATCACTTTCATCGAGCAGCACCGGTTCGCTTAAACCACAAGCCCTTGACTCTACGCCGCAAGCAGAGCCTGACAGCCTGAAAAGCTTGCTCGACCGCCTCGACGATGACCACGTGCAAGAGCCTGCTCAAGCATTAACTCCTCCTGTAGAACTGGTTTTAGATACTGTCTTTAAAGAAGATGGCCATCTTGAAGTGACTGTCGCCTCATCTTCGTCATCAGTTCCTTCAGTTGACAGCATTGCTGTTTCTAAACCTGATTCAACCGGCGCTGTTCCGTCAGCGGCAGTACAGGCGGCTCTCGCCAAAGCAAAAGAAATGGCTGCAGCAGAGGCAGAAGCAGAAGCGGCAGCTGAAGTAGGTAGCTCAAGCGGCAATCATTCCAGCTTGAGCGATCGCTTAACGGCCTCCAGCGCCATTGAAGCTCCATCTCTGGCTAACTTGCTCGATACCGCAGAACCTAATGCCGAGCTGGTTGAAGACGAAGAACCAGAAGCACTATTCGCCGGTGGTGTTGATAAAGACATCGATAATCTCTTCTCTGATCTAGCTCCAGCGGAAGCGCAAAAAGTAGTAGAAGGTTCTGAGTTTGCTCGTATTGACGAAACTGAAGCAGCAAGTGAAGCTATCGAGACGCCGGCGTTTGAACTTAATCCTTTACTCAGTGCCCCTCTGGAAAACGCTCAAGATCAAATTAGCGAACCAGCGAGTTTCTCTGGTGCAGACGAAGCTGAAGTGGAAGAAGAATCAACAGGCCTGTTTGAAGGCGGCGTAGATTCTGATATTGACGATATATTCTCCGAACTGGCACCACCTGAAGCTCAAAAAGAAGTCGGTCAGGTTCTCGCTAAGAGCGATGCCAGTGACGTCGATGCCGATGTCGCCGGTATGATTTCGAACTTGTCTGCACAACAAGCCGCAGCTGACGATAGTGATGACGATGAATCTACAGGCACCTTATTTGGTGCCGGCGTCGACTCAGATATCGACAACATTTTCTCAGAGTTAGCACCGCCTGAAGCTCTTATGGAAGTTAAGGATGTCCTTAAACCCAGAGCCGAAGCCGCACCTGAAGTGGCCGCGAGAGTTGAAGACTTTAGCGTTCCTGAAGCTGAAGCTGCCGAAGATCAAGAAGAAGGTCTGTTTGGTGAAACTTTAGGCGAAGATCTCGACAATTTATTCTCTGAATTGACTGATGATAAACAGCTAGAAGTAAGCCCCGAAACTCTAGCGAAAGTCAAAGGCACCATCGTCGAAGAAGAAACTGCACCTCTTGCAAAAGCTCCGGCCAAGCCACCTTCGCCCCGTGCCACTGGTGACATGCCGGCCCTCAGTGCCGAGCAAGCTGAAGAAATCAAAGACGCAGTAGAAGAATCGGTGGTCGAAGCATCGGTAGCAGAAGAAAAAGTTGCGGCAAAAGCTGACGATAAAAAAGATAACGATCCAAAAGGTCCTAATTACAAAGAAGTAAAAGAATTTGGTCGCCTCTCGACCCGCTCCGGTTCGCTCAAATCAGCACCGGAAACCGTAGGCACCATGAAGACCATCGGCAAGCTTCTGCTTGACGTAAAAGCCGTAGAGAACATCATAAAGAGCGGTGAGAACAGAAAAATCGGCAGCGGCCTTTCAACAGCCAAAGTAATCAGTGCTGCTCGCGGTGAAGGCATCAAACAAATTCTCGTCACCATCGATTCGTATGAAGGCGTAGCCGGCAGTTTAATCGTCGGTCATGACGGCCTGGTAATTGCTTCTACAGTTGGCCAGGGCTGGGACAAAGACATGCTCGGTGCGCTTTCTACTGCTCTGCTTTCCACGTCCAACCTGGCAACTAAAAAGCTAGAAATCGGCAAACTAAAGCAGATGGTCTTACTGACCAAGCTGACTACCGATGAAGGCGATGTGCTCAAGAGCACTTTGCTGACAGACGTAGAAGTCGGTATTTTAGCCGTGTTCATTGAGCAGACCGACTTGTCTAAAATCGATGGCCTGCTTGAGACAATTCAAAAAACCATTCACGGCACTTAAGTACTGAAGTATGAAGGTACTTGCGCCCACATTAAACCAATCCTAAATAGAAGCTTGGAGATCAATGAATCTGCTCCGCATTCTGTAAGAATGCATCCAGCACGCTCTATTAGGAGAGAATCATGACATCACCACAAAGCACAAGCAGCATTTTGAAAGTGGGCGACAAAGCTCCAGCATTCGATCTGCCTGCATTTGTTCACGGCCAGGCCGCTGGTAACATCAAACTGGCTGATTATGCCGGTTCTAAAAATGTAATTCTGGCCTTCTATCCCAAAGACGATACACCAGGCTGCACCAAAGAAATGTGTGCCTTCTCCGAAGACATGGGCACTTTTGCAGAGCACAATACACAGCTTCTCGGTATCTCTACCGATGACGTTGTCTCCCACGAAAAATTCGTCGCTAAATTTACCCTTAAACAGCCTCTATTGGCCGACCAGGCTGGGCAAATAGGCAAACTTTACGGTACCGTAACTGAAGGCAAAGCGACCGCCAGCCGCGTGCTTTTTGTCATCGACAAAAGCGGTGTTGTCCGTCACGTTGTTGAAGGCATGCCTACCAACACCGAATTGCTCGAAATCGTCAAAGAGTTGAAGTAACAAATACTTCCAGCTACTGACTTTTGCCGGCCTGGTCGAGGCTATCGAGCACCAGTTGCACTGTAATTATTTCAGGCAACACGATTGGTGACTGCGCTTTACCGGCAGGAAAAATAACATATAACGGAACTCCTGCGCGACCAAACTTGCTCAGGAGTTTTGTTATATCAGGATCTTGTTTGGTCCAATCAGCGCGCATAAAAACTACACCAAGCGCTTTCATTTTGGCTTGCACAGCGCTATTAGAAAGCACGGTTTTTTCATTGACCTGGCAGGTCTGACACCAATCGGCAGTAAAGTCGAGCAAAACCGTTTTCTTTTCAGAAAGCAACTGGTCTAATTTCGCCACGGTAAAATGGACATATTCGCTTTCGCTACTTTCAGCTTGCTGAGCGACCGCAGTTTCACCGGTTTTACTATTGAGCAAGGCTGCCATGACCTGTGGTTGCGCAAAAATGCAAAGCCAGGTGATACCACCAAACAAGAGGGCAGTAATCAAATAAACTTTGGCTTTGCGCTCAGTAGTGCTGGTCAAATCCGTAAACGAGGCGATAATCCAGGCGGCGAAAGCCAGGGCAACGAGCCAGTAATTAACGAAAGAAGCAGGCTCAGCGCCAATCTGTCTGGTCAAAACGAAGTCTAGCCAGACCATTGTGGCAAGCAAAATGAATCCCATAGACTGTTTGAATTTTTCCATCCAGGCTCCCGGTTTGGGCAACTTTTGCAGCCAGGCCGGGTTGAAAGTCAAAAGCAAATAGGGCAGCGACATACCTAAACCGGCGCTAAAAAATATGGCGGCGATGATATGAGCCGGCTGAGCAAAAGCAAAGCCCAGAGCCGGTGCCAGAAGCGGTGCAGTGCATGGTGTCGATAATACAGTGGCCAGTACACCTTTGAAAAAAGTACCAACTACACCTTCTTTTTGCGAAAGTTTATCCACATCTGGACTAACAGCAATGTTGACGTAGAAGAGGCCGAAAAACGATAGAGACATGAGCAACACTACAGCGCACATGATTATTAAAAAGCCCGGATACTGAAATTGGAAACCCCAGCCTATAGTTTGACCGGCGGCCTTAAGAGCAATAACAATGGCTGCCAGAGCCATAAAAGAAGAAATGATGCCCGCAGAAAAAACAATGCCTAAAACGCGCACACGGGCTGGTGAATCTTGCGCTTGTTCAAGAAAGCTCATTACCTTTATAGCAATGACCGGCAAAACGCAGGGCATTATATTGAGGATAAGTCCACCCAATAATGCCCCACCAAGAAAACCCAGCAGCCCACCACCTTCGGTGCCTTCAACTTTATAGTCAGCATCTAGAACCGATACATTAGCTGAGGGTGCAGCGGCTTTAGAGCCAGTGGGCAGACTTTCCAGCACCTTCCCGGTGCCGTTAAAACCACCGCCTAGGGCGTCAAATTCTGCTGCCTGGGGCGAGGCGACGGCTTTGCTTACGACGGGTATCTGTAGTGACACATCACCTTTGCCCGGCAGACAAATGTCTTTGCACGACAGCCATTTTACTTTCGCTTTAAAAGTAAGCATCGTGCCTGCTTTCAAATCAGCCGGTGCTGTAACTTCACTGGCTAAAAGCACTTTGTCGTGATAGCCATAAGTGACGATACCTGCATCTACGAATTTTTCCGGTTTCTGCCAGATCAACTCAGAAGCAGTAAAACCAGGAGGCAATTGCCATTCGATACTGGTCTTCATACCAGCGTCACCGGGCTCTTTATAATATGTGTGCCAGTCAGGCGCCATATCGAGATGAACGCCAATTTTGAACTTTTCACCGGCGACTACACCAGTAGTGTTTGCCACCAGATGCGGTGTAACATAAACAGGCTCGGCAGCGGCCTTGGCCTCAGCTTCAGCGGCAGATTGGGCCAGCGCCGGAGGGGCGACAAGAGCAAAAATTGCATTATGGCCGAAGCTAGCGCCAGAGCAACACAAGGCAAATAAAAGCATAAGCTTGATCGAAGATTTCAATTGCCTGACGTGCCTCGCTTGATATATGGTCATTTTAGCCTTTCTGTTCTTTTGCCGCCAATTACTATGGCTATTTTTCAAACTGAAACGTTAACGGTTCAGTTTTTTGAAGGCTTCAACCTATGACTTACCCGTTCTAGAGCGCATTGTTTTTGGCAATCTCGGCGTAAACTTTAGCGCTCGCTCTTAGAATTCTTTCCTGACTGGGATAGCTCACGCGAATCAAACCAAAGCGTGCTTTCAAACCTTCTGCCCATTCGAAATTATCCAGCAAAGACCAGTGCAGGTAACCTTTTACGTCAACACCGCTGGCAATGGCACGGTGCAATTCCTTCAAATGCGACTCGAGATAATCCACTCGTTTTTGATCGGCTAACGACCAATCACCCTGGTCAAGGTCAGCGGCAAACAGACTAGCATAGCCGTTTTCAGTGATAATCACCGGCCGGCGTGAGCCGTCGGTATTAAATTGATAGTGCAAAGTGTCTCTTGTGAGTAGATCGTAAAGCCCCTGGGGGTAGATTTCCCAGCCGATTTCGTTGACGGCCAATTCAGTATCGGGCGAACTTTCACCAAAAATATCGATGGGCCATGACGGCCTAAAACGCGAGAGCTCACGGGTGTAATAGTTGATGGCCAGATAATCGCATTTGCCCTTCAGACCTTCGACTTGGCCCGAAATGGAAATAATCTCTTTGTTGGTACTGAGAGGGAAAGGAAATTTGACCTCACCGCTTTCCACTGAGCTGGAAAAGAGCTGATTGAAAGTGAAGTCGCGGTAGAAACGCACCATGTGGTCCATGGGATTTAAAGGATTTTTCGGCATAAACGGCCGCCAGTGCAAGGTATAGCTCACCTGCGCAGCCGGATTGACAGCTTTAATGGCGTCGTATGCTGCTGCGTGTCCTTCCAGCATGCGACGCACGCACTTAAAGGCAGATAGATAGTCGTATTTCGTCCCGGGGGGCCAGGCGCCGGCGACATAGCTTTGATAGGCGTAGGCTAGCGGCTCGTTAATGGTGATCCAGTAATCAACCAGGTCGTTGAATTCAGCCACTAAAAGCTCGGTAAAGCGCTTGAATTCGCTTACGGCATAGGCCGATGTCCAGCCGCCTGCCGCGGCTAACCAGTCGGGCAAAGTGAAATGAAACAAGGTAGCAAAGGTGGTCACACCACTTTCTTTCAAGCTGGTGAGAATGCGGCGGTAATATTCAACCTGCTCGGGGTCGAGGCGACTGGGAGCGACCCTCGTGCCCGGTGGCTCTTGCAGAAGAGCGGGCCAGTTGAAAGAAAGGCGAAAAGCATTGAGATTCATGTCGCGAATTAGAGCGATGTCATCTTCATATCGTTGATAAAATTCGCAAGCCTTGTCTGCTGATGTGCTGTCTGAAATACGGCCGCTTTCATTGGTCCACAAAGCCCAGTCAGATAGACGCGCCTGTATCTCTTTGGGATGGCCCTCTACCTGGAAATGCGAGGTAGCGGCGCCCCATAAAAAACCATTTGGAAATTTGAGCGAACCATCACCCAACAAAATAAGCTCTCCAATTCAAAGCGACAACCATCAGTGGAAGTGTATTAAGCATTCTAAGCATTATCTTCATTCAAATCTGCCCCTCCCAAGCCAATCCACCTGCTTGGCAACAATATAATAGAAGCGCTTATGAATTCTTCCGCCATCACTCCTGACAAACAAAGCCGTCTTTTCGGGCTTTTCGCCGTTATCATCATTGTTTTAGCCAATTGGCTTGCTTACAGCAATTGTTTCAATGGTTACTTTCTGGCCGACGATTTTGTCCACGTAGACTATCTTTATCACGCCATATCAAAACAGTTTCAACCTCTTCTAGCCAACTTCTGGGGCAACTGGATGCAGGCTCAGGGCACGACTTTCTATCGACCGCTGATTTCAGTCACTCTGGCTCTCGATTATTTAGTCGGTGGTCCACACCCATTTATTTTTCACTTCACAAACTGGCTTTATCAGACTGCTGCCAGTTGCCTGACATTTCTTTTAGTCAGGCGCATCGGCGCCGCTTTCAGACCGGGTCAAATGCAGCTAAACCAAAATCTGTCTCTGGCCGCCGCCCTTGTTTTTAGTTTCTATCCGCTCCACAGCGAAGTGGTCAACTGGATTATCGCCCGGGTTGACAGCGTTGCGCTCACTTTTTGCCTGGCTTCGTTCTGGCTCTATTTAAAAAACGACAAACCATCTCCCTGGGCAGCCAGAGCCAGTTTACTAGCGTTCATTTGTGGCCTGATGTCGAAAGAAATGGCAGTCACTCTGCCGCCAACGCTTTTGCTTTTTCGCTTGCTGACTAATTTTGCGCCAGAGCAAGAACAGTTGAAACCGTGGCAGCGTATCAAACTAGCCCTGAAACAGACTTTGCCTTACTGGATTATTCTGGCCTGTTATTTTGTCTTCCGCCTGCTGGTGTTAGGCACCATATCCGGAGGCTATGAAGGTTCAGTCGGCCACAGCCTTTCCAGCAGCATGGGGCGGCGCTGGCTTGACGGCTCACTCTGGCGCATACTCTACCCGTTCAATATCGAAGTGTTCGGCGCTAAACATAATTTCAACGGGCAGCTGCGCATTATCTATCTGGCCATGGTAGCCAATTTCGCCGTGTTGCTCATTACTTCAAAAGAGCGCTCAGCCGCGGTGCGCGGTCTGCTTTTCGGCCTGGGCTGGCTGGTACTGGCACTTTTGCCCACCTATCAAGTCTGGAATTTAACTGATTCCCTGCAAGGGGGCCGCCTGATTTATTACGGTACCGCACCTATCGCTTTGATTTTCGCCTGGCTGCTTTTTCCCGGCGACGGCGTTTTTGCCAGAGCGGTAACCACTTTGCGATATATTCTAGCCACCTGGTTCTGCACACTATTACTTCTAATTACCCATGGAAACAACCAGCCCTGGACCTCCGCAATGCAGGAAGTGAGCCGCTTTCGTCAGGCCGTGGCCGACAAGATTTTGCAACTGCCCCCTGGTCAATCTCTTTGTCTAATCAATGTGCCCCAGACCTATCGCGGCGCTCACATGCTCTATAACGCCGCCACCATGTCAGTGCTTTTGAGCCCTCCCTTAACTGAAAAAGCAGTCTATCAGAGGGTCAAGAGCTTCGAGCCGGCAACATTCGGCGACTCTGACCTGGTAAACATTTCACGCGTCAGAACTCTATGCGCTGACAAGAGCAACCAGTTCATGCGCTGGGACAGGCAAAAAATGCAATTGCTTGCCGTGCCGCTCACATGTAAACAGACATCGCTCGCGGCCCCACAGCGGGCTGTACCACAAGCGGCCGAAGGTCTTGACTCTACACGTGCGATTCTATCGCCTGAGCTGAAAATGGATGTGCTTGATTGTGACTACATTGATATCAAATACGGTGGCGGCAAAAATGCGGGTAAAGCTGTTTTAATTTTAGAAGCGTTCAATATCGAAGGCGATCGAGCAGCTTTAAGTTTGCCATTAAATAAGAGTATCGATGGCCGTTTGCGCTTTCAAGTTTCAGAGCACAAACAATGGTTGGCTCTCAACCGCGTCAATCAAATAGTTCTATCTTTACAATCTCCCGTGGCGGCCGAACCTTTGACAATTAGCGCACTGGAATTCGGCGCTCTAACAACAAAGCGGCCCATACTTAAATGTGATGGCATCACCCTGGTGGAGGATATTGACGGCATTTGCCGCCCACGAGGACAGGTGGAGCGCTCGGCCTTTTCATACGATGCCAGTAATGTGGCGGGGGCAGCGACGGTCTATTATGAGGTATCAAAACCAAACAGTTGGTTTGAACATTACAGCGGCACTTTAAGAGACAATCAGCAAAGTGACGAAGCACAGTTTACAGGTACCCTGGCCAAGCTCAAGGGTAGTGCCATTCCCATAACTTTTTCTGGCTTAAAAGGTCATGGTTTTTACCAGTTACGGTTAGCGGCACTAGACGAGAAAGGCAAATTAGTCGGCTACTTCAGTGACCCTCTGAATTTTCACATTTAAGTGAGCAATGACCCAGCAAACATCAATTAGTGAATTACAAAAAAGAAGGCTGGCGCCGTCGTCTGTGGACCTTGCCTCGACAAAAACGCAGATGCTTTTAGGCTCACTTTTTGTAGGTTTGTCATCGGTACTTGCGTACGCCGGCACGTTGTCGATTGGTTTTCTTGGCCAGGAAACAGCAGCGCTGCAGAGCCTGGCCAGCGCCTTGAACGGTTCTTTTTCACTTTTGCAAAGTCAGATGGAAAACCTTTGCTTTTTAGACTATTCAATTTTTCACGGCAATTATGCCGGTTATCACTGCGTCAATATTTTGCTGGCAACGGTTTGCGCTATTTTTGTCGGCCTTATAGCTCTTGAATTAACAGGTCGTCTCGGTAACCGCAATGGCGCTGTGACGGCTTTCTGGGCCGGATTACTGTTCTCCGTTTATCCTCTGCACGCCGCCACATTGGCACCAGTTATTGGCCGCTATGAAATTTTAGGTGCGCTCTTTTATCTGATTTCGTTATTTCTATTTTTACGCTATCGCCTGATTGAAGAAAAGAAGCTCTATCTGTTGTCGCTCTTGAGCGCGGCAATAGCCCTGCTGTGCCAGCCTCAGTCACTCACTCTGGCAGTGGTGATAACGGCCTTTGCCATTCATCCGGCTGTGCCGCCCTTTGCCGCAGAAAGAAATTCCAGTGCCTTTAAATGCAGTGCGCCCTACTGGTTATTGAATTTGCTTGCCTGGTTTTTCCTCTGGTCGCACAATGAGACAAATATCTTCGATTTTAAGCAGATCGACAAAAATATTATTTTGCAAATTTTCGTACCGGTCAATCAAAGTATTACCACAAACAATATTTTGATTGCTGTAGTTCCACTGGCAGCCGCTCTGGTAGTGCTTCTATTGAAGTCGGTCATTGCCGGACAACGCAGTGACACTGGGGCTGAAATTGGTACTAAAAGTATACAGCCGCCCAGTTCAACTATCACTTGTATGATTTTGCTGCTCTGGTTGGCCCTCTCGACATTGCTTAGCGCCGGTGATCATTATTTTCTCAGCGCTGCACCACTGTCGATTTTGCTTGCCCTTTGCGCTCTGGAGAGCGGTAATAACAGCAGCAGCAAAGCGAAGATGCTCTTTGTCTGCGGCTTGGTAGCTTTAAGTAGTCTCTACCTTTCGTGGAGCTACCTGCTTACTCTCAATCTCAAACCATTTATTCAAGCCAGCAAAATTGTGGATAGCTACCGCAAACAAGTAACTGTTTTGAAAATATTGCACGGCCAATTGTTATTAGTCAATTTGCCCTCCAATCGAGGCCCGGTATCACCCATAGGCAATCTAGACAACCTCAAAAGATTTCTGGCACCGCCTTTTAGTCAGACCGATATCAGCCAGAATCTGCTCTTGGTCAAAGAGAAAAATCAATACAACAAGGCGCTGCTGACCGCCGCTCGCGAATTATATTTGTGGGACAACGCCGATCAAGTAATGCTTCCCCTGCCTGTACCCAGTGCTGCAGAAGGTCAGAATAGCTATCAATTTAGATTTACTGATTTGAATTATTTGAAAAATTGCGGCTGGCAAACGGGCTTACCGGGCCAGTGGCAAAACGCCAGCAGAGCAGAGCCTGTCATATCGCCGATGGACGGTGTGGCGAGTTTGCGAACCTTTGACCAACCGGCCATATTCTGGCTGCCCTTTAAAATTCAACATCCGATCACCAACGCAAACTTATGGTATTTGCAGGTGCATACAGGTGACCGGAACAATAAGATCACAGTTGTCACCCGCGACGTCGACACTGCATTTGACGTCAAACATCAAGGCCTGTCTGGAGAATCAAAAACTGACGGTCTGCTGCAGTTTAATTTAAGTGCTTCAGATACCTATATGCTCAGCCACCGCCCGCAACAGATAGGTCTTCGCCTGGGGGCCAATCAGAACATGTCAGTGACGCTAATAGAGCTCACCACTGGTACTTTATCGCAAGACAAAACAAAATTTGGAGCAAACAGATGAAAGACGGCAACGCAAGGTTGGTACTATATTTAGTGCTGGCGGGTCTGGCGATTTATGTCGCCATTCAACTGCAAACTTTGATTATTTGCCTGATAGCGGCCGTCACTTTAGCAGCGGCGCTGGCACCGTTGGCTGAGCGCTTGGAACAAAAGAAAATACCCAGAGTGGCAACAGTGCTGGCAGTCTACGGTTTTGTCGCAGCTCTTTACATATGTGTCGGCGCGGGCTTAGTTCCAGTTTTAAAAGAGCAGGCAATCGGCCTTTTTGACAATACTCCAGGTTACGTCGATTGGGCCATTGACCAGGCACACAAACTCAATGACATGGGTGGTCCAGATTTGACACATACAAAAATTGCCGCTGCCGACATCAAGCAATTGACCATGAGCACTGCTTCCAAACTCGTGAGATTTACCGGGTCGATTTTCGGTTCTTTAATTAATGCCTTATTTATTCTCTTTCTCACCGGTTATTTTGTGGTGGCAGCTAAAGAGATCACTTCGTCTTTACTGGCATGGCTTCCTTCGCCACATCGCGAGCGTTGGGCGGCTCTTATTCGTCCGATAGAACTGCGGCTGGGAGGTTATGTAAAAGGGCAAATGCTGGTCAGTCTCGCCGTAGGCACCATCATCGGCGGTGGCCTGGCCCTGATTGGCAACGATAAAGCGTTAATTCTCGGTGTCATGGCCGGCCTACTTAATCTGGTACCATTTGTGGGCTCGATGATCACATCGGTCTTTGCTATTATCATCAGCTTTATGCAAGCACCATGGATGGGCATGGCTACAATCGCCCTTGTTGTTGTAGAGCAGTTTTTGGAAAGCAATTTCATTGTGCCCATGCTGCTCGGTAAGCAGGTTGACCTCCATCCGCTGGTGGTCATGCTCTCAGTAGTTATCGGTGGCAGTTTGCTTGGTTTAAGCGGCGCACTAATTGCGGTGCCGGTGGCGACCTTGACAATATTATTGGCTGAAGAATTTTACAAAAAGAATTTGACTGCAGCTGGGCCCAGCGTGCCCACAAGCAAGAATAGCTAGATTATCGGTTTGGCAGATGAGCCAGCAACTTCTGGCCAAGGGTGTCATTGCCCACTAGCTCTGATATTGATGCTTTTTCTTTTTCAAGGGCGAGAGCCAGTTGAGCCAGCATTTCCATAATCAGAAAGGGCCCTTGATAAACAAGAGCTGTATAAAGCTGCACGGCAGAGGCACCAGCAGCGATGGCGGCAACGACATCGGCAGCGCTCGAGATTCCACCGCAAGCAATAACTTGCTGACTGGAATCCTTGAGCAAACTCACCTTCCCCACCTGGCTGAGCATCCGCTCTCGCAGGGGTGGCCCGCTCAGGCCCCCAGCACCACAAGCCGTGACCACGGCATTATTAGTATTGAGGCCGCTGCGACTAACTGAAGTATTGCCGCAGACAAAACCGGCCAAGGCAAACTCTCGACTGAGATTCACCACCAGTTGCATAAATTCATCAGTACTGTCCGGTGAAAGCTTGAGAAAAAGCGGAAAGTTTCGGCAATTGGCAGCGCTAATCGCTTCTAAAATCAGCTTCAGCTCAGAAGCTTCATTGAGCGCGCCGTCATGAGTATTAGGACAGCTGGTATTAATAGTGACGTAAAGCAAATTATTTTTCTGAAATTGCTCAAAAGAACTGAGTAAATCAGCAACCGCCGCGGCACCGTGCAGGCCTGGTAAATTACTCTTGGCGATATTGAGGGCTACCGGAAATTGAATCATGCCCGACTTGTAGGCCCGGTCTAAGCGTGCAGAAATTTTCTTTGCGCCGTCGCCGTTTAAGCCCATGCGGTTAATCACCGCCTGATCAGCGGGCAGGCGAAACAACCGCGGTCTGGTATTACCCACTGAGTAGTCAGCGGTGACCGAACCAATTTCCATAAATCCAAATTCAAATTCGTGAAACGATGAAACGTATCTGGCGTTTTTATCAACACCGGCTGCTACTCCCACAGGATTAGCTATTCTAGAACCGGCAATGGCAGTCTCAAGCCGTGGCCAGGCGCTTAACACATCATCGCTGAGAATAGCTGCTCGTCCTACTTTAAGCATTCCGGTAGAGGCCGGCAAAAGATGCAAACCAAAATCGTGAGCTTCTTCAGGGTCAAGCAAGAAAAGCAGATGCGCTAGAAAATTTCGATAGAACCAGGTTGCCAGCATGCGCCACCACTAGATGAATCAGTCGCTTATAAATCGCTCACAGGCTTAGTATCGGCATTTGTTTGACCAAACTGGCTGTCGATCTGAGCCCGCATATTCTCTTTATCGCTTGCGGCACCGGCAGCGAAACGAAAAACCGTGCGTTTAAGCCACTTCTGAAAATCATCAACATAGGTAAAGACTACAGGAATCACAATCAATGTAAACATAGTGGAGGTAACAAGTCCACCAATCACCGATATGGCCATGGGCGCCCTTGCTTCTGAGCCGGCGCCGATTCCTAGTGCCACCGGCATCATACCGGCAATCATTGCGATGGTGGTCATCAAGATAGGTTGCATGCGAGTCTCGCCTGCCAGCATAATTGCCTCTCTTTGCGGCACACCTTGTTTCATAGACATCAAGCCATATTCAACTAATAAAATGGCGTTTTTGGTCACCAGTCCCATGAGCATGGTGATGCCTATCAGTGCATAAAGACCCACTGATTGATGGAAAAGTACCAGGCCGATGAGGGCACCGCAAAGTGAAAGAGGCAATGACATCATAATCGTCAGCGGATGGAAAAATCCACCAAACAAAACCACGAGCACGGCGTAAATGAGTAAAACAGCTGAACCAATGGCGGTGGCAAAGCCGCTGAAAATGTCTCTTTGAATTTCGGCGTCACCGAGTGGCAATTCAGAAATCGAACTAGGCAGGGCTTTGAAAGCCGGCAATTCATGCACCTTTTTAATGGCATCGCCAAGCGGTATGGTGCTTTCCAGCCCTGACTCTAAAGTTACTTGCCTCTGGCGATCGAACCTGTCAATTTGAAAAGGACCGCTGCCGAATTTGACCGAGGCTACGCTGCTGAGCGGCACCAGTCGGCCACCATTGGCAGCGACTTTCATGTCTTCGATAATGCGCAAATCATTGCGATATTGAGGATCTAATTGCACTCTGATATTAACCTGGCGATCATCGAGATTGAATTTGGCCAGATTGGCCTCACTATCTCCCAGAGTGCCGATAAGCGCGGTGCGGGCAATAGACTGCACCGATACTCCCTGTCTGGCGGCTTTGTCAAAATCGGGTGTGACCAGAATTTCGGGTCGCAAAATACCGGCTGACGAACTGACATCATAAAGACCTTTTACCGAACGCATCTGGTCTTTGATTTCTTCGGCCACCCGCTCAAGTTGATTAGCATCTGACGAAGTCAGCACCATGCGTAGTGGCTTACCGCCCATCCCTCCTGAGCGTGAGAAACTCAGTCTGGCACCGGCGATGGCGTCGAGCTCGGCCCTTACATTCTCTTCAAATTGTTGTTGGCTTAAGCGTCTTTCATTGCGCGGTTTAAGCGAGATATAAATAGTAGCTTTCGTGACGTCGCCCTGGTTGCCGGCGGAAGTGCGTTTGGCTGAAGTAGGCGTACCGACGAAGCTGACTACGTTCACAGCCTCAGGATGTTTTTTGATAATAGCGCTGCATTTTTCGGCCACGGATCTCGTATCGTCGATGTCGGAGCCAGGCGGCATCTCGATTGTCAGCAGTACTTCGCCCCTGTCTACATTTGCCATGAGTGATGTGGGCATTGATTTAAATAAAGCGATGGAACCGGCGAAAAGCAAAAAGGCACAGAACACCGCTGTCAGTCTATGCTTCATGGCCAGGTTTAAAATCGGGCCATAATATTTCATAAAAGTACGTTTTTTGTCGACTTTTTCTTCTGTGGCGCGCATGCCATAAGCGGCAATCATGGGTGTAATCATGCGGGCCACAAGCAGTGAGAATAATACCGCCACAGTGACAGTGAGGCCGAACTGTTTGAAAAATTGTCCGGGAATGCCGCCCATAGATGCCACCGGCACAAAAACCACAACGATAGTCAAAGTGGTGGCGATAACGGCCAGGCCGATTTCTTCGGCTGCCTCGATAGAGGCCTGATAAGCGGGCTTGCCCATGCGAATGTGCCTGACGATATTTTCAATTTCTACAATGGCGTCATCTACAAGAATGCCTATCACCAGAGCCAGACCTAGAAGTGACATACCATTTAGAGTAAAACCTGCCCATTGCATCACGGCAAAAGTTGGTATCACCGATAGAGGAATAGCAATTGCTGTGATTGCTGTAGCCCGCCAGTCTTTTAAGAAAACCCAGACCACGAACACGGCCAGTAGCGCGCCAAAAATGAGCGACTCCAGCGAGGCGTCGTAAGAATCTTTGATATACCGACCGTTGCTGCGCAGCTTAACCACTTTCAGTGAACCCGGGAGAATTTCGCTCAACTCTTTGATTTTAGCGTCCACGCCGCGCTCTACATCAACGAGATTAGAACCGGTGCTGCGTACTACTGAAAAGGCTACCACCGGTTCGTTATTGAGCAGAGCCATCTGCCTCACTTCAGAAGTGCTATCCTGCACCTTTCCTAGAGTGTCTAAGCGGGCCCTTCTGCCGCTCGGTAACGTAATGTCGGTTTTGGCCAGCTGTTCTACAGTTAAGGCGCTTCCCAATAAGCGAATAGATTGCTCACCTTCACCCACCTGGCCACGCCCGCCGGGTAAGTTGATATTGAGCTGACGAATCTGGTTGCTTACGGTATCGGCGGTAATACCAAGGGCTTCCAATCTGGTGGGGTCGAGATTGATTCTAATTTCTCTATCGACACCACCGGCTCTTTGCACCTGCCCCACTCCCGGAACGGAAAGCAGAGCGCGGGCAACGTCATTATCTACCACCCATGACAGTTCAGCGGCAGGCAATACCTTTGAGTCGATTGTGTAAGTGACGAAAGGACCGCCGACAAAATCAAGTCTTTGAATAATCGGCTCTTCAATGCCCTGGGGCATATCCTGGCGAATTTTAGAAATGGCGTCGCGCACATCATTGACCGCTCTATCGGTATTGGTGCCAAGATTGAATTCGATAGAAGTTGATGAGGCACCGTCGGTGATACTGGATGAAATGTGTTTGATATTACCTATGCCGGCAATGGCATCTTCAATTTTTCGCGTTACCTGAGTCTCTAATTCGGCTGGCGCCGCTCCCAGCTGAGATACTGAGACGGTTACTACCGGAACGTCGATATTGGGGCTTTCGTCGATGCCCAGCTTGACAAAAGATATTGCCCCCATCAAAGTCAAAACTAAAAAGAGCACGATTACTGGAACCGGGTTTTTAATCGACCATGTGGAAAGATTGAAATTCACGGCAATATATTGACCGTATCACCGTCTTTAATAAAGCCGGCACCCTTAGCCACAATTTTGTCGCCCGGCTTTAAACCTGAACGCAGTTCGATGAAGTCGCCATCACGGTCACCAACTTCGACAAAGTGCATGTGGGCCTTTTTATCGTCGCCGGTGGTGTAAACCACCGCTCGATTGTCTTTAAAAACAACAGCGCTGGAAGGCACCGCCAGTGTAGTTTGTCCACCGAGGCCGATTTCTCCTTTGACAAAATTGCCCGGCCGCAGAGTGGTATTTTTGGGCAGGTCAATACGCACCATACCCAGTCTGCTTTCTTGATCAATCATGGGGCTGATTTCTCGCACTCTGCCGCTCACGCCACCAATGCGCACCAGTTGACCGGCTTTAACAGCGGCAATATCGGCCTCAGGCAAATTAGCTCGCAGCTCTAACCGACCGTCGCGCACCAGATCGAACATCACTTTATTGACGCTGGCAATGTCGCCGATGTGAACCGAGCGTTTGAGCACCAGGCCATCACATGGAGATTGAATGGTGGTCTGCGCCAGTTGCGATTGGAGCTCGGCGATGCCGGCCGAAATTTCGGCCAGCTGCGATTTTGAAATAGCAACGTCTTCGGCCCGACCACCAGAATTCCCCATGGTCAAACGGTCATGAGCCTGCTCGGCAGCTAGTTTAGCTGCTTTTACCTTCTGCTCGCCATTGTGCACTTCCGCCTGAAAAACTTTCGCTTGAGTGGTGCGGTTATCTGCATCTTGCGCACTGACTGCACCCTGACTAACCAGCCATGTGTAACGCGTAGAGTTGGCATCGGCCTCGGCATGATTGGCCTGGGCTCTGGCCAAATAAGCTTCTTCTTGGGCCACATTGGCCTGCGCTTGATGATAAGCATATTTGAGCGAAGTCAAATCTTCAGGACGATTAGGTTGAATTGCCTTGATTAATGCGGCCTTGGCACCGGCTAAATTAGCGCGTTTCTTGGCCAGTTGGGCTTCGATAATGCTGCTGTTAAGTTTGGCCAGGGTTTGTCCGCGCACCACCCGAGCACCATCATCAACCAGCACCGATTGCACTTTCAAGCCATTAACTTCTGAACCGACCTGAACCGGGTCCCAGGCCCAGACAGTGCCGCTTACTAGAAGCTCTCTTTCAAAAGATCTTGTCTTCACCGGAGTCAACTGCACGGTCAGTACAGCTTGAGTGTTGGCACGGGCGGCGGCCTTAGCGGTATCGGCCGGTGCTAAAAAAGTCAGCTTGTCTTTACCCACATAGCCGCCCAGAGCCAGCACCAGGGCCAGGCCTACCCAGAGCTGCTTGCGGCCTTTATTACGCGGCAAACCGCCCAGTTCAGGTTGAGTCGATGAAATCTGTTTTTCTAATTTGGCATCCATCAAAACTCCTGGCTCACTAGAAGTAGTGCTGACTGCCGACTGTGGAGCTTATAGAAATTATAGCTGAAGTTGTCAGTTAGCGGTTCTTGACATTTAGCACACCGCTTTCGGCTTTTTCGATGCAAAAGTCGGAGCACTCGCCGGTAAGCAAGCTGGCAATTAGCTTATAAGGAATAAGGTGTTTGAGCCGCAACTTACTGATGTCGTACACCGCCAGATTGGCGGCCAATGGACCAGCTACGCTGGCCTGGCCAAGACGCAAATGATTGCCCTGACGTGGTTTTGGATCGTCGCCGAAATTGTAGCCCGCCCGGCGAATGAAAGACGAGAGTTTTAGATTGAGATCGTTGGTGGCACAGAGCAACATCAATTTGCCCGAATACATTTTTATCGCTACTTGCGAATGTTTGAACGAGCTGACATCAACGTCGGGTCGGCAAAGCACAACAGCAGAAAACATCTGTTCTGGTGTCAATATTTCTTGTTGAAGAGCGTTCTGGCAGTAATCTTGCAGCGCATGAATACCGAGGCTGTGTGCCACGATCACAATTTTATCGCGGCCGATTTTCCTGACCAGCCGCTGGAGAAATGCGGTGAAATTTGTGCGGCAACCGGGTAACCGGGCAAGAGATCCCGGATAGTTATAGTTAGGAGTAGCCCAGTCATAGGCCAGAAGCGGACCATTGAGCCCCTGGGCCTGCAGAGCTTGATGAATGTCGTTGGCCTGAATCAGATCTTCGTTAAAGCTGACGCAGCAGCCGTGCACAAAAATCGTCAGCGGCCGTCCCGAACTTTCCATCTCCTGGATCAAGCGTTTGAAGAGCTGTTCTTCGCTAAACAATGAATCTTTATCGGCCCGACGGTCGCCGTATGAAAGGTCTTTACTGGTGCGCCCGAGCCAGTCAGAGGCACTGATGCGCGTGCCTTTAAGGGCCAATTTGCGCTCGCAAGCAAAATAGAGACCGGGTTTTTTAGTGTCGTCTTGACTGACCGCCGACGCCTCCTGGGTGCCATTGATGTCTTTGATGTCTTTGATGTCTTTGATATCTTTGATGTCTTTGATATCAATGCGCACGCCATCGGCGCCCACCACACTGTCACCGCTACTGCTGCCTCTAGTTTCTCCCACCAGGCTACTTGCTCCTGTTACACGCTGGCGCCTGGGCGACGAGCCTACCCCCAGCCTCAACGGCGCGCAACCTCGGGCTGCTCTTTCAATATATACGCCATTAGTACTATCGGCCGCGTAAACAGCTGAGCTAGCCAAAACGGGCACCAAGATAGTCAATAATGCCGAGCAAGAGAGGAAGATATTGCATGACTGAGTCCTTTTCACAAAACTCAGTATGGCAATATTGGCACGGGTCATTGTTCTAGCAGCAACAGTTAGGTAACTGATCGGTTGAGAAAGCATCCTTACATATTAGTGTATGTGGATGTTAGCTGTCTCGCGGTAAGCTTCCATTTCTTCCCATTCAAGAACTTCCGGTTTGGACTTAACCAGCTCATTCCAGGTGATGTGCGGCCTACCTGTGTCGATTTCCACCATTGTGATGCAATCGTCTACGGGGCAAACACGTGAACAAAGGTCACAGCCGACGCAATCTTCTTCGCGCACGACCGGCCAGAGCCGCTCTTTAGCCTCATCAGTAATTTGTAGCGATTTGAGATCGATACACTGGTGCGCGGCGTCATTACAGGCGATATAACAGAGATTGCACTGGATACATTTATCATGATTAATGCGGGCCACGGACTGGAAACCGAGGTCGAAATCGCCGAAATTGGAAACCCGGGGCAATGACTTGCCGATAAAATCGTTGCAAGTCTCAAAACCTTTCTCTTCCATCCAGTTGCTCATGCCTTCAATCATGTCTTCCACAATGCGGAAGCCCCAATGCATCACGGCTGTACAGACCTGCACCGAGGTGGCTCCAAGGAGCATAAATTCCACGGCGTCACGCCAGGTTTCTACACCGCCCATACCGGAGATTGGCAAACGAGAATTAAGGATGTCTGGATCGGCCGCCACGGCGCTGAGCAAATGCAGGGCAATCGGTTTAACTGCCGGGCCGGCATAACCGCCGTGACCACCTTTACCGCCCACATTGGGCTGCAATTCAAAAGTGTCGAGGTCAACGCCCATCACGCTATTGATGGTGTTGATTAAAGAAAGACCGGAAGCACCACCAAGTAAAGCAGCCCGTGCCGGCAGCACAATATCGGTGACGTTGGGTGTGAGTTTAACGATTACCGGTTTGGTGGCAACCTCCATTACCCATTCGGTGACCATGCGAGTGTATTCGGGCACTTGCCCCATGGCAGAGCCCATACCGCGTTCAGACATACCGTGTGGGCAACCGAAATTGAGTTCAAAACCATCGATGCCTGTTTGCTCTGTACGTTTGACGATTTCTTGCCAGGCTTCTTTTTTTGATTCCACCATAATCGAAGCGACAATGGCATGGTGAGGAAAATTGCGTTTGGCTTCAGCCATTTCTTTGAGATTGAGCTCTATAGGCCGGTCTGAGATTAACTCGACATTGTTCAAGCCGATGATCTTGCTGCCTTTGTAATCCATGGTGCCATAACGATTACAAACGTTTAGCACAGGGGCGCCGATAGTTTTCCAGACTGCACCACCCCAGCCTTGTTCAAAGGCTTTCTGTACCTGATAGCCGGAATTGGCAGGCGGAGCGGATGCCAACCAAAAAGGATTGGGTGATTTGATACCACAAAAGTCGATCGATAGATCTGGCATTATGTTTTTCCTTACCTTTTTGAAACAGCTTCTGCAAGTGGCCGAGCCACACCCACCAGCTGCTCAGCCATGGAGGCAGCGGCAATTTTGCCGTCTTGCACGGCCATCACTGTAGAAGCCTCGCCGTGACTGCGAATGCAATCACCACCAGCAAATATTTTCGAATGAGCGGTGCGATTGTGCTCATCCACTTTTATGTAGCCTTTCTCCGTCTCAATACCGAACGGTGTCAGCATGGAGATAACGCCTTCTGGTTTGACCTGGCCGATTGCCTTAATCAGCATGTCGCAAGGCACCACAAATTCAGAATCAGGCACGTGCACCGGCCGTCTGCGTCCGGAAGCATCTGGTTGACCCAGGTCCATGCGCACGCATTTGACCCCGTGAACTTTGCCGTCCTTGCCCAGTATTTCTACTGGTTGAGTCAAAAACATAAAGCTCACGCCTTCTTTCAAAGCAAATTCGTACTCAAAATGATAGGCAGGCATCTCTGCTTCCGAGCGACGATAAATCATTGTGACGCGCTCGGCACCAAGTCTTCTGGCAATGGTGGCACAGTCGATGGCAGTGTTGCCGGCACCGACCACGCAAACCCGCTTGCCAAATTTGATTGTATTGAGCGCCTCGGTTTTGGTTTCTTCGACAAAATCGAGACCGTCATGAACGCCGTCCAGATCTTCGCCCGGTATCTCCATTTCAGGAACATTACCAAGACCGATTGAGACGAAAATGGCGTCATTTTCGGCCAACAATTCTTCGAATGTAAGATCTTTGCCAATCTCGATGCCATTGCGGATGGTGACACCAAGTTCTTCAATCATTTTCACTTCAGCCAGGCTGACTTCTACAGGCTCGCGGAAAACCACGATGCCGTAAGTAGAAAGACCACCGGCCCAGACTTTTTTTTCATAAATGGTGACGGCGAAACCAAGCTTTGCCAGTTCACCGCCACATGACAGACCGGCAGGACCGCCGCCTACGACTGCTACTTTTTTACCATTGGGCTGACCGGCTTTAAAAAAGCGTATGCCTTTTTCGTTGGCATAGTCAGTGGCATAGCGCTGCAAGCGTCCGATAGCAATTGGTTTTTCATCGGCGTGCAAGACGCAATCGCCTTCACACAACACTTGCACCGGGCAAACCCGGGCGCAAGTAGCGCCCATCAAATTAGATTCGAGAATGGTTTTAGCAGAACCTTTGACATTACCAGTAGCGATCTTTCTGATAAAAGTGGGAATGTCGATGCCGGTGGGGCATGCCACCATGCACGGTGCATCGTGGCAATAAAGGCAGCGGTTTGCTTCCAGCACCGCGTCCCTCTGCGAGAAAGGTGGGTAGACTTCCTGAAAGCGTTCCTCCAGAGTAAGTTCCCAGGCCTTGTATTTAGTCGGCTTGTAATGCTCTGCCATTGCGTCCTCAGCTTTGAAATTTAGAGTTTGACCAGAGTCTCGTATGTCTCAGGTCGTCTATCGCGGTAGAACTGCCAGGTATTGCGCACTTCTCTAATTTGATCAAGATTGAGGTCGGAAACTAAGAGTTCTTCTTTATCTCTGCTGGCGCAAGCAATAATTTGACCGCGGGGATCGCAGAAATAACTGGAGCCGTAAAACTCGCCGATATTCCACGGCGCTTCGGTGCCTACGCGATTAATGGCGCCGACAAAATAGCCATTAGCAGCCGCGTGAGCCGGTTGTTCAAGCTTCCACAGATATTCTGACAAACCAGCCACGGTGGCGGAAGGATTAAAGACGATTTCAGCACCATTGAGACCGAGAGCGCGAGCGCCTTCAGGGAAGTGACGGTCATAACAGATATAAACGCCGATGGTGGCATAAGCAGTTTGGAAAACAGGGTAACCAAGATTGCCTGGTTTGAAGTAGAACTTCTCCCAGAAACCTGGGGCCACATGAGGAATGTGATTTTTGCGATATTTGCCGAGATATTGTCCATCAGCGTCGATTACGGCAGCGGTATTGTAATAGACACCGGTATTTTCTTTTTCGTAAATCGGGACAACCAGTACCATTTTGTATTTCTTTGCCAGTTCTTGCATCTTCTTAATGGTAGGACCATCAGGAATTTCTTCAGCCGAGTCATACCAGCAAGTTTCTTGTTCGGCACAGAAATATGGCCCGTTGAAAATTTCTTGATAGCAAAGAATTTGCACGCCTTTGTCGTGAGCATCTTTCGTATAGTCGATGTGTTTTTTCAACATACTGTCTTTAATTTCAGCCAGCAATTTCTGGTTGGTGCCGCCAGAAGGTGAAACCACGTCGTTCTTGGTTTGAATCAAACCGCAACGAACCATATTTTTGCCTTTGTCATTCTCTGAGCCATTTTTGGCCATCTTGCAACTCCTGATTTTATTTAAAAAAGTACTCAAGTCTAAAAAATAGTTATGCGCTGACGCCCACTTTGACCAGGCTTTCCATGCATTTTTTAACTACTTTGAGCATAGTGTCCACATTTTCTTTAGTGATATTGAGCGGCGGTTTGATACGAATAACATTGCCGAACATTCCACCCTTACCGATAATCACACCTTCGTCTTTAGCCATTTCAACAATGCGCATGGTTTCTTTTGTCAGTGGCACTTTGTTTTTATCTGCCAGCTCCATACCCACCATAAGGCCCTTGCCGCGCACATCACCCACCAGTTGTGGGAATTGCTTTTGCAGATCCTTCAAACCAGCCATCAAATATTCGCCCACTACCCGAGCATTTTCCATCAGCTTTTCTTCTTCGATGGTCTCCAGCACAGCCAGTGCTGTAGCTGCGGAAACAGGGTTGCCACCAAATGTGTTGATAGTTTGCTTTTGCAGCGCTTTAGCCACAGCTTCGGTGGTGATTACAGCACCGATAGGCAGACCATTCGCGAGACCTTTGGCCATGGTGATGATGTCCGGTTGCACGCCATAGCTGCTGATACCGAACCAGTGTTTGCCCGTGCGGCCCACGCCGGTTTGTACTTCATCGGCAATGAAGAGCGCGCCGTACTGATCAAGAATTTTCTTCACTTCAATGAAGTAATCATCTGGAGGAGTGATGGCCCCGCCTACACCCTGAATGGGCTCGGCAATCATTACTGCAGGTTTGCCGCTGGTTTGCGATTGGATGACGCGCTCTACATCTTGAGCGCATTCCAGACCGCAACTATCAGGAGATTTTTTAAAGGGACAGCGATAGCAATACGCGTTGGCGGCATAAGCCACACCGGCAGCCGGCATGGTATCAGGGCGCCAGTTATGATTGGCAGTCAGCGTAGAGGCCAGGTGTGATTCACCATGATATGAATGTTCAAGAGCAATGACTTCGTGGCGACCGGTTGCCAGTCTGGCAAAGCGAATTGCTGCTTCGTTAGCTTCGGTGCCTGAATTGGTGATGAACGATTTGCCCATGTCACCAGGGGCGATATCAGCCAATTTTTCACCCAGGTCGACCATGGGTTGCGTCATGAAAATAGTGGAAGTGTGTTGCAGAGTATTGAGCTGTTCCACAGTGGCTTGCACCACTTTTGGATGGCAGTGACCGACTGAGACGGTAACAATTCCAGCGAACATATCGAGATACTGACGGCCGGTCTCATCGAAAAGATACTGCCCTTTGCCTTTGACGAAGTGAGGTGGATCGGCATACATTTGCTTGACGCCCGGGATGATGAATTTCTCACGCTTCTTTTTAAGCTCTTCGCGATTCAAGGGAACTGACACTTATTCCTCCTCAGACGCCGAAGCGACCGTTAGTTTGTTCAAACAGAGATTTGCCGGCGCAGCAAAGAATAATCGAGCTAATGCCTTTCCCGGTGGTCAGCTCGTATGAAAAATAGGGATGCCATCTGTAAAACGCCGAATATATCAAATGGTACTAATGTATCTTTTGTATAGTCAATATCTCGTAATTAATGCTTGTTAATGCTGAGCTGAAAAAGGTTCATTAGAGCACTCTTCTATAAGCCAGGTGCATCCTCTTATATACTGACATGGCTAAGCACGTGAGCTGCCAAACCAAAATATGATTTTCAGCAGTGTTCAATATCTGATTTTCCTGCCGGTAGTGGTCTTCATCTACTGGCGGCTCAAAGGCAGGCCGCGGCTGCTTTTCACCGTAGCCGCCAGCTATTTTTTCTATATGAGCTGGATGCCGGTGTACGGCGTTTTGTTGGCATTGCTTTCAACAGTCAATTGGCTTCTGGCGCGCTCTATCGAAGACGTGAACGGCAAGCGGGGCAAAGGCAATCTTCCCGCCAAATTGCTTTTATTGAGCGGACTATTTCTCAATGTGGGCGCTCTTTGCTATTACAAATACGCCAATTTCTTTTTTGAAAATTTGAGCCTGCTGGTTCACGCCGTCGCTCCCGTAGTGCCGGTTTTCAGTGCCCAACTGGCGAGCTATCAAGCGCCTTTGATGGCCGTATTTCTACCTCTGGGCATAAGCTTTTTTGTTTTTGAATTTGTCCATTACCTCACTGACGTCTACAAAGGCGACAAGTCAGTCAAGTCACTATTTGAGTTTGCCGCCTTCGCCGTATTCTTTCCTTCGCAAATTGCCGGACCAATTAAGCGCTATCAAGATTTTCTCGCCCAGCTGCGACAGCCATTGGTTTTAGACAGTGCACTGATGGCGGAAGGGACCACACTTTTCATGCAGGGCTTGTTTAAGAAGGCGGCCATGGCAGACCCTATCGGCGCGCTCATACTCAAACCTTACGACATGACTCAGATGCTCTCGGGGCCTGACGCCTGGATCGCCGTAATTGGTTTTACCATTCAGATTTATTGCGATTTTTCGGGCTACACCGATATGGGCCGGGGATCGGCACTGTTACTCGGCATCAGACTGCCAATCAATTTCAATTTACCTTTGCTTTGCGGTGACATTTCAGTATTCTGGCGGCGCTGGCACATTTCTCTCAGTACCTGGCTCAAAGACTACGTTTACATTGCCCTGGGCGGATCAAGATATGGCGAATGGCTGCAGGCACGCAACCTGTTTATCACCATGGCTATCTCTGGCCTCTGGCACGGCGCCAGCTGGCACTTTGTTCTATGGGGAGCGCTTCACGGTGTCGCCATGATCGTTCACCACCAGTGGTGCCGACTGCTTGAAGCCGCACCACTTCTTAAAAGAGCGGCAGCAAGTACGGTAGGAAATGGCGCGGCAATCATCATTACACAGCTTTTTGTGGCACTGGCCTTTGCCCTTTTCCGCGCCCCTGACATTCCTCATGCATTCAATATGTGGGCCAGCCTCCTTAACTTTGGCGGAGAAGCCACTCTGGTTGAACCGTTGCTCAAATCTGGCTGCCTCGTTATTGCCGGAGGCTACCTGGCCTTCTGGATCTTGATTGAATATTTACGCCGCCATCAAACCATGTTTGATGGTTTGCTCAAAGGCCCCGACCAGAGCTTCCTGCCTCAAGTGCGGCTGGCTACTTACACCATGGCAATAATTCTGGCTGTGGCCTCGAAGCCGCTTGAAGCAGTGCCTTTCCTTTACTTCCAGTTTTGAACGGGTAAATCATGGTCGCCAGTTTAAAATCAACCAAAGAGAATAGAAGCGAGGCTGCAAGCACTGAGCCGGCCGCTTTGCCCAAACGCAGCCTGCTCAAGAAACTGGCGCCTTATATTGCCTGGCAAATAGTGGCACTACTGACGGTGGAGCTGATTTTGTCGCTGGCCGGATTGGGCGAAGAAGAAATTTTCAAACTGGATAAACAAATCGGCACTGTGCACATGGTCAATAAAACTGTCACCTGGCGCAAAGAGGGTTATGCCCATTCTTATTTGTATGCATCGGGACTACGGGAGCCGGCCGCAGTGGCCAAGGCACCTGGCGTCTATCGCATTGTACTTTTAGGTGATTCGCAAACTGAGGCAATGCAAGTCGGTTTAGACAAATCTTTCGGCAAAATTTTGCAGGCAAAACTTAACGCCAAGCTTGGCCGACCTGTGGAAGTTTTGAATTTCGGCGTCTCTGGTTATTCTACGGTGCAAGAGCTTTTACTGATGCGACGTCAGGTGTTTGCTTACGCACCAGATTTGATACTGGTGGGTTATAACGCCCGCGATATGTTTGAAAACTGGGCCATTCCCGATGCTGCCATCGCCAATGTTCGCCCCATTGCCTTAAAGTTGCCCAAACAAAAAGTGGTGATTGATCATAGCGCTGTAAGCGGCTGGCTCAAATCACCGCGAGGCAAATTCTTGAACAGCATCGAATTTGTGCGCTCGCGTTCGCGCATCTGGGGCTTGATTGCTTCCTTTGAATCTGATGCCAGCACCCATAACCCAATTTATAAAAATGTGGTGGCCTTCTCCACTTCGCCGGTCAATTCAGTCAAGCAGTTCAAAGTAGAAATAGCACAGCCGGACTATTTCACCAAGCTCAATGACGGTTTGAAACAATCATTTGATCAGGCCTGGCAAGAGCAGAGCGCCCAGTGGGATTTTGCAAAAGTGCTGGCCAGCACCAGCGCAGCACCTGTGCCTGAATCTGTAGCAGCAGCACCTGCACCAGTAAAAAAACCAGTGATCGAAAGCAAACCACTCAGCGACAGCGACAAACTATTCCATGATGTCATTGCCAACACGATGAACGCTCTATTGCAAGAATTTAAAAGCGACAGTGCTGCGCACAAATGCAAACTGATTGTGGTCGGTTTACCTTCCAGAGCCACTCTCGCTCCTATTGCCGGCATGGACGCAGCCACACTGGGAATGAACTACGAAGGCGAGCTGGCCTTGCTGCAAAAGCAGTGCCGGCAAAATCAAATTCCTTATATAGACGCTCAAGCTCCTGCTTTGAATTTCAGCAGCGCCCAAATAGAAAAGCTCTTTTACACGGCTCACCTTAATAATGAAGGCCAGGTATATGTGGCCGATACCATTGAGGCAGACGTGGCAGGAGCAGTCCAGAGCGGTTTATAAGTACGATTCAATTTATAAACGCAAGAATATCGTCACTTGTTCTTGACGGAGGGATAAGAGCGCTGATAGGATGGGCTCTTGTGGTTGAGACGTGACTGCTTCAATAAGTCATCTCTCTTGTCGCATATGCGTCCGTAGCTCAGCTGGTAGAGCACTCGGCTTTTAACTGATTGGTCGTGCGTTCGAGTCGCACCGGACGCAAATTTATTATCCCGATAAGAAATATCTCAAGATATTGTCAGGATCAAAAAGAATAGAGAGCCCCGTATTTTGAAAGACGGGGCTTTTTTGCCTTTGCCACGGCGACCTTTCGGTGCCCTCGGATGAGTCTGTCAAAACGCTGTCTAGACCCTTTTTCACAACCTAGAAGTTGTAGAGCGATACAACCTTGAGGTTGTAAAAATCCTTAGGCGGCGAAAAGAGACATAGCCAGACGGGAAGCCCAGGCCAGATGCAAAAGTAATTACCAGGGGAAATTAAAGCGAGCAAACATCGGCACGCTGCCGGCAGTTAAACCTTGCCTGAAGTCGAGCACGCCAATTTGCACGCCTCTATCTTCAAAAGTATCAGGGTAGAGGTACAGCGAAACCGAAAACTGCTCTACATAACCGCGTACGGTAGCTCCCGGCGCCAATTCAAATACCACTTCTAAACCACGCGGCGTTCTTACCGATTCATTGAGCTCAAAATATTTCTCCAGCAGCACGTCATCCTCGCCATAGGGTGGCGGCTCGTCGAAATCTACAGGCACCGAATGGGTGGTCCACTGCCAGAGCACATGATCCGTGCCTGACTTCTTCAAGCTGACGTTCAAGCGCGGAAACCAGTCATCGCTGCAGGTCGACTCTCGATACACAGACAACCGGCCCTTGCTCAGTAGCGGCCGATCAATCAGGAGTTGGCGCCCCTGGGCGTCGATCTCTTCCATTTATTTGACTCTCCATTCAATACAAAGGAAAGAATAACATCTGAAGACAGATTGGCCCCAATCGGATAATGTTTGAGGGTTATGAACGGCATGACTGAAAGATTATTGCGATTCCCCCAGCGTTACTCCATGGGTGGACTTTATACGGCTCCTTCTTCTCAACCTGAGACCTGGGATCTGTTTGAAAGGCCGCTCGGCCTGATTGTCAATCCTGAAAATCAACCTATTAACTGGCAGTGGTTGGATGAAGCTCGCGGTGACGTCATTATTCCCAGCCCAGAATCGTGCAAAATTCAGTTGAAAGTTTCGGCCAGCGCCGCTAATTTGCTTTCGCCAATGGAAAACCTGCCGTCGCAATCTTTGCATGTGCTTGATATGAGCCGCACGCAAATAAACGACCTGAGCTTAACTCATATTTCTCACTTAGAAACTTTGCGAGTGCTGGAGCTGGCTTACACTCCAGTAGGCGACGCCGGGCTAGCGTTCATTGCGCGCTTGAGCAACTTAGAATCGCTTGGTTTAACCGCCACCAGCATTAGCGCCGACGGCCTCATACACCTGGCGGCACTGCCTCACTTGAAAGAGTTATGGCTGAACGGCACCAGTGTTGATGACAGCGCTGTGGAACACCTGACCCAGCTCACTGAGCTGAAATTGCTCGGTCTATCAGGAACCAAATTTACCGACAGCGGTTTAGAGGCACTGAGCGGCCTCAAAGATTTAGTCAGACTTTACTTGTTCAACACCGGAGTTACCGAAGCCGGCATCGCTAAGCTACGCGCCGAGCTGCCGGCTCTGCGCGTCAAATGGAAAAGAGCTGCGCCAACGAGACCCGAATACACTCTGGCCGATCTGGTTGATTTGTCTATCAAAGCCGGCCCAGATCAGGGCAAAACTACTTCCTCAACATCACCGTCTAATTCCAGTACCAATTCCAGTTCTAGCCCCGCCGGCAATGCGGCCGCACTGCCAATGCCAGCACCGGCTCAGCTGCAAGAAACTCTCGCCGACCCGAGCAAATATATGAGCCAGGATGATTTCTGGGATTTAATTGATTTGCTCAACTGGGATGAAGAGGGCAACGACGACGCTGTGATAGCACCGGCGGTGCAGCAGTTGGGTAACCTGACTGTAGAAGAGATTTTTGCTTTTCAAGAAATTTTGAGCGAAAAGCTCTGGCAGCTCGATGGCGAAAAATTTGCTCGTGAAATCGGTCGCGACGCTTTTAAGAACAACGAAAAGCAATTTTCTAAAGAATGGTTTTTGGCGGCGCGCTGCTGTGCCGTAGCCAACGGTCAACTATTTTTCAACGACATTCTCAAAGACCCGGCGACAATGCCGAAAGACCTGGGATTTGTTTCGTTGACCAGTTTAGCTGGACGCGCCTACCGCAAGAAAACCGGCAACCATTTCAACTATTCTCCCAAGCATGCTTTTTCATCTTGCAGCAATAAAAGCGGCTGGCCTTCGCTCCATGCCTGAGACTTCCAAGCGCAGTGCGCGGCTTTCCGGTAAGGCTCCCGACGGCGCGCAAGCTCAAGCTATCTGCGATCACTTGAGCCGAGCCGATGGCAAATTGGCTAAAGTTATTAAGCAGGTTGGTCCGTACACTTTGCGCGTGGACGGCATGCAGTCGAGCTATGAAGCCCTGGCCGAGTCAATTGTTTATCAACAAATTACCGGCAAAGCGGCTCAGTCGATTTGCAATAAAGTAATGACGAATTTTAAAACGAAAAAATTTCCCGGCGAAAAATTGATTCTTAAAGCCAGCGAAGATGACCTGCGCGCCTGCGGTTTGTCTAGGGCAAAAGCGATGGCTTTGCAAGACCTGGCTCTAAAAAGTCTTGATGGCATAGTGCCTCATGTAGATGAGATGCAAAATTTGAGCGACGAAGAACTACTGACTCGCCTGGTGTCTGTTAGAGGCATCGGACCGTGGACGGTACAGATGCTCTTGATGTTTCGTCTGGGCCGGCTGGACGTTCTTCCCAACACCGACTACGGCGTGCGCAAAGGTTTTGCCCTCACCTATTTCGGCAAAAAAAGGGCGCAGTCAGACGACTTGCCCAAGCCCTCTGAAATCGCCGCCCACGCTGAGCGCTGGCGGCCCTTTCGTTCGGCGGCCAGCTGGTACCTGTGGCGAGCTTTGGAACTTTGAGAGCGAACTTTACAAAATGGTTTAAGATCAATCTGATGAATAGCAGGTTTTTACTACTAAATCTTTTACTGGTGAGCCTCACTTGCTACAGCATTGCCGAAACTCCAAATAATGCAGCAGTAGCAAAAGTGCCGCAGTCAGCCCCCAGCCGTGCTGCCATTGATGACGACGAAGACGAGCCGCCGGTGCGAAGAGAACGCAAAACACCGCCCAAGCTTGCTGTGCCTGCCTATGTTACTTACTGGACTCACGACGCTCTTGGGTATCATCCCTCTATTATGCTGACCATAGAAAATGTCAGCGACGTCAGTTTACTGGGCGAACAAATACAGCTACAAGCGCACTTCAGGCTGCTTTCAGAAGGAATATTGACTGTCTACCGCTGGCACACCAGGCTTGATACCATCGGCAGCAAACAGCAAATAAACACTGAAGCTCACGGCAAAAGACCTTTTGAATTGCCTATAGATCCTGGTGAATGGCCCATGATCGAATGCAAGGTGATCTGCAAAATCGGCGATGTCTCCAGCGAAGAAAGCCAAAATTTGATTGTCGCCCGCATTCAATCGGTCGCTATGACCGATGAAGACGCGCGCACGCAGCTCAATAGCCAGCTCGGTAATAATCGTCTGGCGAAAGCCAAAATGGAGCAGGGTAAAAAGAAGTTTGAGGCTGAGCACGCTCGCTCAAATACTCAAGAGCATCAAAATTCGGAGCACCTTGATCGGACCACCAGTAGTAAGGCAAATCACAACGCCAATTCGCACTATATTAATCACAACAACAGCAACAACACGGCAACTACGTCTCCACCGGTAGCAATAGAAAAACCGCTTACGGCAGTGGCCAACTCTTTAGCCTTGAATTCGGGCACCAGATCTGGTGCGATAAATAGTTCAAGTAGTAACGTTAATAATAGCGTCAGCAGGCACACCGCCTCGGCCAGCTCAAGCGCAAGTGGCTCAGGCAGCCAATATGTGCTTAAAAGTAATCTGCCCGGTCTAGGTGACGACTTCTATCAATTTGAAAAAACACTTGGTCTGCCTTTGCAAACCGACGTTAAAGACAAAAACTGGATCTGGGCGAGCTATAAAAAACACCCGCAAGTAAAAGTGGTGGCGGGCTCGAAAGGCCGCACCGGTAAAGCGGATGTAGTAGTATGCACAATTGGCCAGGACAACAGCGGCAGACTGACTGACGCCCAATTCATCAGTCTGGCCAAAGCACTAGCGGGTAAATTCAAAAACGAAAAATCGTCCGCCACTGAGCACTCAGTGCGTTATACCGATGATGGCCGCATCGAACTCGTGAACCTTACAACACAGAGCTGTCGCGCCGTCTATTTTAAAACTACGGACAGCAGCGGACAGAATTTGGCAGTGGTAGCGATCAGCCGTTTGCCCGGTTCAGTTAGCGAACTACTCAAAGAAGAGGGGCACAAATCAGATTTGCTTCATTTTGCATTGCGCGGGTTGGGTGAAGTCGACTGAGCCGGCGAATAATAAGCAAAAGCTAAACAGTTTAAATAAAGATTTTCTGATTTAGCATTCTCGTCGGCACTCCTAGATGGAAGAAGGTCAGCGGCAGATCTATAATTCGCCTTGAGAACTATGTGAGTAGGATGATTATGCCGATAACACAGGAAGCTGCGGTCAAAAATACTATGCAGGCGCAAAGCGATCAGGGCGATAGTTCAGGCGGCAAACCTCCGGTAACGCCGTCACTTTTCGACAAAATACCAGTTTCGCTGGTGTTGATGTTGGCCAAGCCTTATCTGGCCGGCGAGACTGCAGAAGAAGCACTAGTACTGGCAAGAAAACTCTACGACGAAAACCAGTTTTGCGTCACTCTCGATATTCTCGGTGAAGACGCAGCCAAAGACGCTGACTGTGACGCCTCAGTAGCTCACTACAAACATCTAATAGATTTAATTGCCGCAGGTCCGCTGCCCACCGAAGAATGGCGCAGACAGCCAAGAGTTTCATTCAAACCGTCAATGTTCTGCCCCGTTACTCCACAGGTGGGTGAGTTTCGATCACCAGCTTTAGATCGCGCATACAACCGCATCGAATCTGTAGTTGAGTATGCCAGCGGCAAAAATGTGGCCGTTACTTTAGAAGCAGAAGATCACCGCTGGACTGATTTTCAATTAGAGAGTTACTTTGCCTTAATTGAATCTGGCTACCGCAATGTCGGCACAGTGCTACAAACACGCCTGTTCCGCACCGCAAACGACATCAAGCGCTTCGACAATCGCATGCGCACTCGTCTAGTTATCGGCATCTACAATGAGCCTGGCTCAATTGCCCATACCAACAAACCGGCCATGAAAGAATGCCTGGTCAAATACGCAAGGGAGCTACTCGCTCGTGGCACTTACGTCGAAGTGGCCACCCACGACACCAGAACTATCGAGACTTTCTTCAAAGATGTGGTGATACCAGATGCAGTGCCGACCTCTGCATTTGAAACACAATACTTGCATGGTGTGCCAAGAAAACGTTTCCAGAAGAGTTTGATCTCCGGCGAGATTTTCGAAGCCATTGCCGCGACCAATAAAACTGAATTGAAAAATGGCGAAAAAGCAGAAGCGATTTTCAAGAAACTAGCTGCCGAAGGTGTGCTGGTAAGGATGTACCTGCCTTTCGGAGAAGGCAAAGTGGCCGGGGCTTATTGCCGCAGGCGCTTGAAAGAAAATCCGAATATGGCTATTTACGGCATCAAGAATCTGCTCAGACTAGATTCATAGACTCGTAAGTTCGTAGAAATTTTAAAACAATGCCTGACTTGCCTGTTCGTCGGCATGATATGAGCTGCGCACCAGCGGGCCGGCGAAGACATTGGTGAAGCCCATGGCCAGGCCCTGTTCTTGCAGATAGGCAAATGTGGCCGGCTCGACGTAGCGTTTTACACTCAAGTGATTGTCTGTCGGTTGCATGTACTGACCGATGGTAACCAGATCAACACCGGCTTTACGCCAGTCTTTCATCACTTCTAAAACTTCTTCGTCACGCTCTCCCAGACCCATCATCAAACCAGATTTTGTGGTCAACCTGGCGGCCTTGCTGCGTGCCAGCACATCCAGAGAGCGATCGTAGCGGCCTTGCGGGCGCACTTCCAGATAAAGTCTTGGGACAGTTTCAATATTATGATTGAGCACGTCAGGCCGGGCATCTATCACTGTTTGCAAAGCGTCCCAATTGGCGCAAAAATCAGGAATCAATACTTCAATGCCGGTATTGGGATTGAGCTCCCGCACGGCGGTAATCGTATCAGCCCAGACTTGAGCGCCGCCGTCTTTTAACTCGTCGCGATTGACAGAGGTAATAACGGCATATTTGAGCGATAGCTTACGCACCGCTTCGGCCACGCGCCGGGGCTCATCGAGATCGAGCTCAGTTGGTTTGCCGGTAATGACATTACAAAATCCACAACTTCGCGTGCAGACATTGCCCAAAATCATAAAGGTGGCAGTGCCGCGGGCCCAGCACTCGCCCCGGTTAGGGCAGGCGGCCGACTCGCAAACGGTGTGCAAATCGTTCTCGTCAAGAAGTTCTTTAACCCGATAATAAGGCTCGCCGGTGGGCAGCTTAACCTTGAGCCAGGGCGGTTTTGGCAGCTTGTCGGACTTTTCGATTGTTATTTCGGCTTTCATGCAATTTTAAGCTTTGCAGCATCATTAGCCGCTTTTAGCATCTCATCTATAAGAATTTTCCACAAACCTTTATAGTCCCTCACGGGCTATATATGACATACTTTGCCTGGTCTGTGACCTCTCGTCAAGTAGAAGATGTTAACACAGTAAAGACCGATGCAAACCCATTTAACGGTGCACCCTATGCCAAGAACAAAGATTGATCTTCCTCATATCGAGTATCTCTCCATTCTGGATGAGGACGCCAAACTCGATAAAGCTCTGGAGCCTAAAATCGCTCCCGAAACTTTGAAGACCATGTACAAATACATGCTGCTGGCAAGGCGCACTGACGAACGCATGCTCTTGATGCAAAGACAGGGCAGAATGGGCACGTTCCCTCAATCTTCAGGACATGAAGCCATCTCAATGGGCTCGGCCATTCACCTTGGTAAAACCGACTGGCATGTGCCCGCTTATCGCGAGCTGGCTGGTTTGCTGTTTCGCGGTTGGTCAATAGAAACTACTTTGCTTTACTGGAACGGTTTTGAAGAAGGCGCTATGCCTCCTGAAGGCGTAAATGACCTGCCGGTTTGCGTGCCTATCGCCAGCCAGTTGTTGCATGCTGCCGGCCTCGGTATGGCTATGAAATTGCGCAACGACAACAGCGTCGTCATGACCTATTTTGGTGATGGTGCCTCTTCCGAAGGCGACACTCACGAAGCCATGAATTTCGCCTCTGTTTATCAAGCTCCAGTTGTCTTTGTCTGTCTCAACAATCAGTATGCCATCTCCGTGCCAATTTCTAAACAGATGCGCAACGAAACCATTGCCCAGCGCGCCATTGCTTATGGTATGCCCGGCATTCGAGTAGACGGCAACGACGTGCTGGCAGTTTATGTCGCCACTGAAGAAGCGGTGGCTCGCGCCAAGCGCGGCGAGGGACCAACCTTGATTGAAGGTCTGACTTATCGCTTCACTCCACACACTACCGCCGACGATCCAAAACGTTATCGCAGTGACGATGAATGCGCACTCTGGACAAAAAGAGAACCGTTGGCACGCTTCAGCAAATATCTGATTGCCAAAGGCGTCTATACCGAAAAACAATTGCAAGAACTAGAAGCTGAATTGGATGCAACCATCAAATCCTCCATCGTGCGCGTTGAAGAAATGGCGCAAAGCGAAGAACTGGCCAATCCACTATCCATGTTCGACTACCTCTACAACGATATTCCGCCTTATCTCAACGAACAAAGAGAAGAGTTGAAAAATCATCTCGAACAAGTGGAAAAAGCAAAAAACAATTCTGGTGTCAGCCCGCAAAAAGCCAACGCTCACTAAAGTTTTCGACTGTGAACTTGGACTTTGCGACTTTTAAATTTTCAGGAGAAATTCGATGGCACAAATGAATATGGCAAAGGCCATTAACCTTGCCCTTTTTGAAGCGATGGAAAGAGACGACAAAGTTATAGTCATGGGCGAAGATGTGGGCCCTGATGAAGGCGTCTTCCGCATTACCGAAGGCCTCTTCCACAAATTCGGCGATAAGCGTGTGCTCGACACTCCGCTGGCCGAGTCAGGTATCATGGGCACCGCTATCGGTATGGCCATTTATGGTTTGCGTCCGGTTTGCGAAATGCAATTTTCCGGTTTTGACTACTACGCTTTCCATCAACTTGAATGCCATGCTTCCCGCTTCCGCAACCGCACCAGAGGCCGAGTTACCGTACCTGTAGTAATGCGCGCTCCATACGGCGGCGGCATCCGTGCTCTTGAGCATCACTCTGAAAGTCGTGAAGCGATTTATGCTCACACTCCCGGTTTGAAAGTTGTTATTCCATCAGGCCCACGCAATGCCAGAGCACTTCTGCATAGCGCTATTCAAGATCCTGATCCGGTCATTTATTATGAACCGAAAGCAATCTATCGCCTCTTTAAAGAAGAAGTTCCAGAGGCCATGGAAACTTTGCCCATTGGTGCCGCTCAAGTAGTGCGCAAAGGCAAAGACATCACTTTGATTTCTTACGGTGCCAGTTTGCGCGCCACCTTAGAAGCTGCTGAAATGCTTGAAGAGGAAGATGGCGTGCATGCTGAAGTGATCGACTTGCTCACCATCGCCCCTATGGACGCAACCCTGATTATAGAATCGGTGAAGAAAACCGGCCGGGCGGTAGTGGTGCACGAAGGCCCTCGCACATGCGGTCTGGGTGCTGAAGTGGTGGCACGCATCAACGAAGCGGCTCTGCTCTATCTGGAAGCACCGATCAAACGCGTTACCGGTTTTGATGTGCCGATTCCATACTTCTCTAAAGAACGCTTCTTCTTGCCTGATCCTGAGCGGGTTCTGGCAGCCAGTCGCGAAACACTTTCATTCTAGTATCAACTCTCCAGAGGTGGACAATGACGGTTGAATTTAAATTGCCTGACCTGGGTGAAGGCATTCACGAAGCTGAAATTATCGGTGTCAAAGTTAAAGAAGGCGAGATGGTCAAAGAAGACCAGATCATCTTTGAAGTTGAAACCGACAAAGCCGTAGTCGAAATTCCCTCACCTTACGCCGGGGCCGTGGCCAAAATTCACGTCACCACCGGTCAGACCGTAACCGTCGGCAGCGTCATGATTGCTTATGATATTGCCGCCAAAGGCGCGGTTAAAAACGCCGCCGCTGAAAACGAGAAAGCCGTAGGTAGTGTCGAAACTACAGATAAAGCCGCTGAAGCTGAAATCGCCGTGGCGAAGGAAGCAGTAACAGCCGGTCGCACCAACAATGGTGCTGCAGCCAACAAGACTGTAGACACAGACAGACCGGTACCGGCCACTCCAGCCACACGCAGATTGGCCCGCGAGCTGGGTGTCGACCTCCATCAAGTTAACGCTACAGGGCCCGCTGGTAGAGTTTCAAAAGAAGACGTAATGGCTTTCGCCGCCGGATCACTTGAGTCTAGAATTCAAACAAACGGTGCTTCGAAGGGCAGCTCTGCACCAGCATTTTCTACTATCTCCCCAGCTTCTTCAGCTTCGATGCAAGAGAAGTATGGCACTGCCGGTGGTGCCACAGCTCCTCTATCTGCGCTCAATAACAATGCCGGCAAGCCGGTTGAATATCCCGACTTTGCTAAATTCGGCAAAGTTGAGCGCTTGCCGCTCAAATCTATTCGCCGTAAAATTGCCGTCAATATGACCCAGGCCTGGACACATATTCCTCATGTGACCCATTTTGACGAAGCCAATGTGAGCGACCTTACCGCTCTTGTTGGCAAATACGAAAAAGAATTTGCTATTCGCTCTGGTGATAACAAAGTCAAACCGACACTTACTGTTTTCACCATTAAAGCACTGGCCAGCGCCCTCAAGCTTTTCCCGCAATTTAACTCCAGCCTGGATGAAAATACCGGCGAAATCGTAGTCAAACATTATTATAACATCGGCGTGGCAGTGGCTACAGAGCGAGGTTTAATCGTTCCTGTGATTCGCGACGTCGATCAAAAAAGCTTCTATGAAATTGCTGTAGAACTTTCTGATATCGCCGCCAAAACCAGAGCGGGAAGAGTAGAACTGGATCGCTTGCAAGGCGGCACGTTTACTTTGACTAACATCGGTGCCATCGGCGGGACTTCTATGTCACCCATGGTCAACTTCCCTGAAGCGGCCATTCTGGGTATGGCGAGAGCCAGTCAGAAACCAATCGTCAAAGACGGTCAAATCGTCATCGGCACCATTCTGCCTCTGGCTATGTCATTCGATCACCGATTGGCTGACGGAGCTGAAGCCGCTTACTTTGTGCAACACGTAGTCAAATTGTTGGAAGATCCTTTCAAATTTGTTTTAGAAGCCTAGGAGGCAAATTATGGTCGTCGGAGAGATGGTGCAAGAAGTTGACCTCGCCGTAATAGGTGGCGGTCCAGGCGGTTACACTGCGGCATTGCGCGCGGCCGAGCTCGGCATCAAAACTCTCCTGATTGATGCGGCACCAAAGCCTGGTGGCGTCTGTCTGCATATGGGCTGCATTCCTTCAAAAGCTTTATTGCATGCAGCTGAAGTAGTTTATTCCTCCAAACACGCCGAAAAAATCGGCATCAAATTTGGCGCTCCTGAAATTGACTTGCCTGCGCTTAAAACCTGGAAACAGGGCGTGATAGATAAACTGGCACAGGGCATCGTGGGCATGTGCAAAAGTGCCGGCGTAGAAATTTTGCACGGTAAAGCTACATTTCAAGATTCACGCAGCGTCCGGGTTGATTGCCCCGGAGAATCGGCCATGCGCATCAAATTCAAGCATTGCATTTTAGCCACCGGTTCAAGACCAGTCGCTTTGCCGAAGCTCTTTAAAAAAGAAGAGGATATGGCCAGCGATCGCGTTTTAGACAGCACCACAGCATTGAATTTAGCTGACGTGCCCAAGCGCTTAATTGTTATCGGCGGCGGCTACATCGGTCTTGAGCTCGGTACTGTCTACGCCGCTCTTGGTAGTGAAGTAACGGTGGTGGAAATGACCGACGGTTTGCTTCCCGGTGCTGATCGTGATCTGGTTAAACCGCTTGCCACCAAACTGGCTGACATGTTCAAAGCCATTTATTTGAACACCAAAGTAAACAATATTGAAGTCACCGAAAGTGGTGTCGAAATCAATGTTGAAGGCAAAGACGGACCAGCTAAATTAAGCGCCGACAAAGTCTTAATTTCTGTAGGCAGACGGCCAAATTCAGACGGTATTGGTCTGGAAAACACCCAGGCTGAAGTAGACCCGCAAGGATTCGTATTATCAGACGAATTTTGCCGCACCAGAGACAAACGCATACTTTCAATAGGTGACGTGTCAGGGCAACCGATGCTTGCTCACCGCGCCATTCGTCAGGCCTACGTGGCCGCCGAAGTTCTGGCCGGTAAACCGTCGGCTTATGATAATCGCTGCGTTCCGGCTGTGGTTTTCACTGAACCTGAAATCGCCTGGTGCGGCCTCACCGAGACCGAAGCCAAAGCGAGAGGCATAACCGTTTCTGCCGCCAAATTCCCGTGGTCGGCTTCCGGCCGAGCTTTGACTATCGCCGATACCGGCGGCAGCACCAAAGTTATATTCGACCCAGCCACTTCCCTGGTACTTGGAGTAGGTATTGTCGGCCCTCGTGCCGGCGATCTGATTTCTGAAGCAGTGGTAGCAATCGAGATGGGTGCCGTTCTGGAAGACCTCGTCACTGCCATTCACCCGCATCCGACACTTTCTGAAACAATCAACGAAGCTGCACTTTCTGGCCTGGCCAGGCTCGATCGTCAGCGTTCGAAAGAAGCTGAAAAGCAAATCAGCCCAACATAAAAGCGCTTTCTCGGGTCTGTGGATTAAGGGCGGAAAAAAGGGGGCATAACTGCCTTGGCAATGGCATAGCTTTTGTTAGGTCATTTGACCTATTCAAGGGTTACTTCCAGACCTTTACGGCTGTAAGCTAGTCTTGAACGAGAAGCGCAAAGTACAAAGTAATAGAAGGTTGAGGAATAGATGGCTGAGGAGAGTTCTCAAGCGAATCGGTCTGAAAGTTTCGGATCAGCGGCAAACCTAATGATTGAAGCACTGGAGAAAGCCAGTGCCGAGCTGGAGCGCACCGTAACTCAGTGCCTTGACCAGCTTCACGATTTTAGCGAAGGCATCGATCGCGGCCTGGCTCTGCAGCTGGAAAAGGTTATACAGCAGAGCGGTCACCTGGTGGACTCTCACGGCAATGATCTGGAAGCTAAGAGGGACGAGACTCTCGACACTATTAGCGCTCTTGAAACGGCTGAGTCAGATCGCTTGATGCAAGGTGCTGCCATTATTCGCCGCCGCTTTGCCGATAAATTGCTCGAGGCCACAGACGCCCTCAATGAAATTATGGAAACTCAGCTGGAAGAGCTGGCTGGCTTGATTGATCTGCCCCACGCCAATCTTTATGAAAGCAGTCGCGAAAGAATTGCCAGAATTACTGAACTGGCCGGCTCCGGCAAAGAAAGAATTGAAACCATCTCACAGAGCTATGAAGATGGTATGTCTGATAAAGCAAAAACCATTGATGACTCAGCGCAATCTGTCATTGAGGCCTCCAAAGCTGAGGTAGATGGTCATCTGGCGCGCTACAGCAGTCAGTTTGATGAAAAAATCGACGATGTACAAAAGCAGTTGGGCGATATTGTCGAAACAGCCAGCCGCGATATCACCACCTTAATTGAGCGTGGCGCCAAGAGTATCGACGAGGCCCGCGAAACCAATACTCAGGTTTTAGACGAGCATATCGCTCACTGGCGCGAACAACTGACGGCGATGAAAACTCGTTTTCAGCAGGGTAGCCGCGAGGGCCAATCGCGTTTTCTCAAAGAATATAGTGATGAAGTAGAAAAAAAGTTGCTTACTTCGCAAGACGAAATCAATCGCATCGCCGCTTCAGCTAAATCACGCATGCTTGTCAATCAAAAGCTTGTGCACAATTCGCTGAGACGGGTGGAAGGTAAACTGTCTGACGAAATCGACAGACTTTTCATCAAATTCGAAGCCGGCATGGCCCAAGAATCGAAAATTAACTTGATGGTCTCAGGCAATCGCCTGCCGGCTAATCCTGAAGTAATCGATAAGCTCAACAGCCGACTGCGGGCACATGGTGCTGAAGTAATTAAAACTTTCCGCAGACAGGTGGAGCAAACCGAAACCGAATTTTCGCGCTCATCGGCAGGCAGTAACGAGAGAATTGAAAGTATCAGACTGTCGTCTGTTGAGTCTCTGGAAAAACAAGTGCGCATAATGCGATCTGATCTGGAGCGCATTACCAGAAACTATCACAATGAGTTGTCTGAGCTAAATTTGAAACTGCCTATAATAGAAGAATCGGGCAGGGCAGCTGCACTGGCGGTGATGGCATATAAGAGTGCCATGTTGTCTCTCGAAAACGATTAATAGAGGAAGGTTCAGTCAATGACGTTCGCAGGTAAAAAACTTCAAGATATTTATGATTCAGGCTCAGCCCGACTGAATGATATCGAAGAATCATCAACGTCGAAGTTGGCTAATAAAGCCGCAGCGCATGTTAACGAGCGTCAAGAATCTGAGCAGCAATCAAAAATGGAAGTAGCAGCCAAAGCTGCCGCCGTCGAAGAAGAAATCAAAAGACAGTCGAAAGAAGCGGCAGACAGATTGCGTGCCAGCGCTGAAAAAGAGCGCGTCGCCACCGAAATGCACCTCAAGCAGTTGACCGAACGTCTGGCCCTTTTCAATGAGGATCTAAAAAGAGCAATTGAAGATCTTAAAATCGGTCACGAAAGCACTTTAGATGACAGCTTCATGAGAGCAGCCGACCATTACTCGAGCGTGGTAGAGGGAGCGGCCGTAGATCTTGAAACTCAACATTATGTCAGCGGACAACGGTTACGTTCACAAGCCAGCTTCTTTTCTAATTCTCTGCAACAAAAACTAGACCATAGTTTGTGGGAATCACGCGGTAGTGAAAAGCAGTCAAACAGTGCGCTTTTCCGCAACTATATGCAAAAAGCCAATAGCATTGAAAGCCATTTTTCTACTTTGATGCAAAGATTCAACGCTGATTTTCAAGCCGAATTTGATCGTCTTGAATCGCATTCAAAAACTTCTGAAAGCGATCTGGAAACCGACTCTGACTCATTCAGTCAGAAAATTGATGAGATTCTGAGAGAAATTGAAAAAGACGTCAATGAAATTTTCAGCACCTCCAGTGATGCTAACAAATCAGCTTTAAAAGATAAGTTCAGCGGTGTTTGCGATCAAGTTGAAGAACTTTCGCGCGATACTTCCGCCCAGCTGCGCGAAGAAACCAATGGTGCTACCACTCGTCTGACTCAGGCGTCAGTAGCCAGCAACCGTGCTCTCAAGAAAAAATGCGAAGACGTCAAAGAGCGAGTGCAAATGGACATGCAGGCTTTTGTCGCTCGCATGAGCGGCAAGGTGAGCGAAACCGAACTGGTACGCGCACAACTAGAAGATGCAAAATCGCGAGTCATCAATGAAATTCGCTCTGAGCTGATTGCCATTCGCAACGGCTTTGAAGCCAATCTTGGCGATTTGATGAAAGATGCGGCCGCAGCGCTAACCAATGTCGGCTCTGAAGTAGACACTGAAATGAAAAACGCATACGAGCGTTCGCTATCTAAAATTAGCACCGACACTCAAAGCGCTAAATTCGAAATTGAAGAATCAACCACAAAACTGGTAGCCCTGATAAACGAGCAAAAGAACGCCGCCCTGAAAGAGATCGCCCGCGCAGCGGGAGAATCATAAATTAGCCCTCTTCCTTATTAGGATCTTTCGTAAGACAAAGCCATGAACTCAATGCTTCGCCAACACCACCTGAGAATACCTGACGTTAAAGCCTATTTGCGGGTTTTTGACAAGGCTAAGCCAACGTCGCCTAACGACTGGGCTGCTCAAGAAAGCCAGCTCTATGAGCCTGGTTATTTGATTTTCTGTCTCGAACAGGTAGCGGCACCATCAGGTCTTTCTACTTTTTCGAAAAAAGCAGAAGACCAGGGCGAGACTTTCAGAGTCAAAGATCTCTGCGTCGTAGTCAGCAAAGATGAAGGCCAATGTGTTGTCGTCAATATCAGCGCTTCTGCGTACGAATTCAGAGTGCTCGACACCCTGTTGCAAGAAAAAGCGACCAGAGCCATTCTTGACGGTAAAGACTTCAATTATTTAGCTTGCCGACCAGTCAATCGTTTGGTCGCTGCCCAAATTAAATCACTCTACAAAGTCGGCTCCAATTATGCTCAAGGGGGTTCCAGACGTAGTTTGACGGTTGAAGGTTCGACTATGGAAGAACCTTTATTGGCATTACTGGGTGAAATGGGCGCCAAAGTCACTACCCAAGTAGGCAAGCCTTTGCTTGATATCGGCGCAGTTTGCCACATGATTTTCACGCCGGAAGGCCGCCAGGACGACAAAAACAAAAGTTTGCTCAAGGCCTGTTTCGTTCCTATTAAAGAAGAAGAACTAGCATTGGGCGAGTTGGCTGTGCAACACGGTTTGATGACCGAGCAAGCCATTCGCGCTGAGCAAGCGATCACTCCTACAGCAAGTGCCTTCGAGCAAGGCTTCACCACTCCTCTGGCCAGTCAATCTCAGCAATCAGAGCCAATTTACGAACCTGTTTATCAACCGATCGCACCACCAGCGACACCAAGCGCGCAACCGTCCTTTGATATTTCGCCGGCCTTGCAACAAGTTTCTTACAGCAATTTGCAATTGCCACCACAGTCTGAAATAAACGCGCCTACGTTTGGGCAATCGAGCCTGGCCCCTGAATCTCAAGAGTACGCATTTGAGCCAACTGCTGCCAACTCTTCCTTTGTTCCTTCAGCACCGGCGCCGGCTCCGGAGCTGCCCAGTGAACCGACTCAGACCACAAGTCGTTATGACGATACACCGCCATGGGCTACCGCTTCTGCCGACGCTTTGACGGCAGTTTTGATCGCCGGCGATAATCGCATCGATCAACAATTAACTACGGTTAAAATGGCACCACCATGGTATGCCATGTCTCATGATGCCTATGACGCCCCAGCGAAATCGGCTGTGGCTGTGGTTGAAAGCAGTCTGTCGAAAGAAGATTTCTCAGCGCAGTTCTTCAATGACTATCAGCAAGGCTTTGCTGGTGAGGCTGCTATTGCCCATGCTGAAGGTGAATTCGAAAGAGAAAAAGCGATTAAAGAAGAATTTGAGCGCGGCAAACAGACCCGCTTGAAAAATTACCTGGGCGATAATCATTATGATCAGTATGTCAAAGGCGGTACAACGCCTCCTCCGGCAAAAACAGATAGCTGGGATCTCAACCCTGCCACCTACACCACACCTGTTGAAGAAGTAAAAAATGCCGGTTTTGATTCGCCAATTTTTGAAAATGCTGCCCGCGGCACCATCGAGACAAATCCAGAAGCCAAGCTGCCTGACCCAGTTCCTGAAGAGCCGGCCCCAGCTAATCCTGATGCCTGGATGGACTATCAGCCTCCTGGTGATGGTGCTCCCGTAGAGGCAACACCGGCAACCGCCGATGCCGCTTCATCACCAACAGACGTGGCCGCTGTTGAAAATCCCCTTGCTCAAACCGCTGACGCTCATCCAAGCAGTGAAGCTGAGTGGTCTTCTGCCGTCGAATCATCGTTCAACACAGCAGAACCTTTAGACAGCTCACTATTTGAGAGACTGACACAGCAGCTTTCAAAAGATAGTGGCCTAGACGCCGCACCGCCTGTAGTACCACATGAAGAAGACAATGCCGCCGCAGTGGAAGTCTGGCAGCAAGGTACACCTGTAGAAGACAGCACCACCCCGATGACTAATAGCGGTGGCGGCTTCTGGTCCAATATGGATCCGAATAAATCATTGTTCAACGCTCCTGAAGGTGAAGTTCAAACTGCTGCACAAGCTGAAGTTCCCTTAGAGCTAGTTGTAGAACCAGTCGTGGAGCCTGAACTGGCCAAACTGCCCGATCTTAATGTAGCACCACCAGCGGTGGAATCTGTGGCCAATGTCGCGCCGCTCGATACTGTACCAACATCTAGAACATCGCAAGTTGCCCCTGATAACACGCCTGCCGCCCCAGAAATGAGCGATTCGCAAGTGATGCAAACTCGCGTGCGCCCTCGCGACTATTCAAGCCCGCTGCGCAGAAGTTCAGAACTGGGCGGAAGTCCCAGCAGCTCAGACAACATCTCCATTCCCGCAGCGTCGCTATCAACACCGACTCCATCGCCGACTCCGAGCCCATTGGCTGCCACACCGGCTGCCGAAGTGCCGCAAGAGGCCGCAGAAGCACCGAGCGAAATTGCCGCCCTCTGGCCTGAAGACGACAGTCGTATTCCTCCTCAAGCCGACACGTCGGCGCTCTGGCCTGAAGATGTGCCGCTCACTGTGGCCGAACCTGAAACGACTGCGCCTGTGCCAGCTTTCGAAGCACCGACCTTTGAAGCAGCACAAACTTCTAGTTATTCCGATCTTTCGGTAGTTGCCCCGCATCAGGCAAATAGCATTCCTGAACCAATGATTGCGACGCCTGATGCAAACTTCATGCCGCCATCTCAACAAGAAGCATTGTCTGATGTGGCAGTACCGAAGACGGTTTCAGCCGTTTCACCGAGCGAAACCAAAGCTTCAATCTCAGATGCAGAGCCGATTGCGACAATTGAATCGATTGCCAGCACCGCAGCAGATTTTGCCACCAGCAGTTCTTCTAATTTGTCTGCTTTAGCGTCTGACCCATCTCCAGCTCCAGCACCAGCTCCATCGCAAGAACTGCCCACACCCGCTGCTGATCCGGCTGCTATTCCGGCTGTTGCAGCCAGCACCTCGTCAACTGCTGCTAGCGCTCCAGCCATGGGTGAATTTGATTCAGGAGTGAGAAAGACTCCACCAGCTCAAGACACTCGGTTAATGATGAACGAGATGGCGACTTTGATGAGCAAGCTTGAGCAACAAGTTGCCAAAGCCGCCAACAAAATGAGCAGCCGTGCTGAAGAGCTGAAAGTACGCTTGAACCGCCAGGTTGAGTCTTTATTACGTGAAGCTCAAGATCTGGAAAAACATGCCGAGGTCAATCTCACTAATTTATCCAGCGAACTCAGAGGTCGCTTAGATAATCTCGCCGTTGATGTTCAAAGCAGTCTGTCTAAAGAGTCTGAAGGCGGCAGAAGCTTACTGAGCGATCTCGATGCGTCAGGCCTGGAGACACTGGAAGCTGAGCAAAGACAATTGTCAGGCAAAATTATTCGTGATTGTGCCGAGTTCAAAAGCGAGCTGGAAAAACTGACAATGGGTGTGCAAACTCGCCTGAACAATCTCATTGCCAGCCGCAACGACGAGCTGGCTCGCTTGAGCGAATCTATTCTCGAACAGTTGAAAGAAAGCCATGATGCGTATGGTGATAAAGTCACACAGCGCTTTGATCGCTTCCGCGAGCGTATGCTTGAAGAAAATTCTTCGATCACTCAATCGCTTGAACGCAACATGCGTTCTATGGTGGAAGAAATCGACAGCTCACTTGATCGCGCTTGCGAAAAATTGCGCTCGACCAAACTCGACTTAGAGCAAACCATCTCGCACACCATGGCCGTTTCAGAAATGGCTGTGGCTCAGAAAACTAAGCAACTGCTGGCTGAGACGCTACTGCCTCGATTGAATGAGCAGAAAGAAATTCTGCGCACCATGATTCACGACATGAGCCGTCAGGTAGCCAGCGAATCGAACGCCGGCCTTATAAGCGAACTTGCTCGTTTGGATGGCAGTATCAACCGCTCATCAGAGAGCCTGAAGCGATCAGTGGAAGAATGCCTGGCCGATCTGGAAAGCTCGGGAGGAGGGCTCAAGAGCGGACTTGAAGAAACCTTCAAGCGGGCCAGCCAGGATCTGGTGCAACGCACTCAAGAAGTGGCCGGCCATATTAGAGAAACCGAAAGACGCATGCTCGAAAGTGATCTTACGCTTAAAAATCTTGCCGAAGCCTCCACTGTCGACAGTGAACCTGAGTTAACCGAAGAGCGTAACCACGCCCTTTCTAAACTGGGCAGCCTCAAACAGCAAGCCAATAAAGATCTCGCCAAAGCGATCGAAAGCAGCATCGAGACTATGGAAAATGAAAGCGAAAAATTGTTCGCTGAATTAACCAATAAGCGGGCCGACTTCACCTCTACTGTCAGGGACAGCTCTGAGTGGAACCTTGACCGAGTGCGCCAAGCACTGACTGCGGCGACCTCGGCCATTCAATCGGCTCGCGAAAAGCATATGGAATAGGGCTCAAGCCAGCCAGCTCACATAACGAAAATAAATGCGGCAGTTAGTATCTCACGGCGCAAGGGAATAACACTATGAAAGGTGCTCCCGACAGGGCTTCATTGGGCCAGATCGTTGTTTGAGTTGAGAGAGGACGCTTGGATAGCCTACCTTACCATCAAGTTCCACCACCACTTGCGGACTTTGCCGCGAGTCATGGTGGTCTGGACTACAACCAGCCCGAGAACGAAATTTTTCTCTACCACGGCACCAACTGCTACCGTCGCTGGGAAATTAACAAAACCGGTTTCTTAGAGCCGGGCCGCAATAGCTATAGCTTTTTCACCACTCGTGCTCAGGATGCCTATGCTTACGCCCGGGCTGCTTGCCTGCGTGATATTAAACCGGATACTTTGAACTCGCTGATCTGCGAGCCGGTGGTTTTGCGTGTGCGTTTCACCGCCAGAACCTGGCTCCAGGTAGACTTTCTCCAAAATGAAAGCGATTTACGCGACGGCCAACCTCAAGGATTCTCGGCCGCCGTGCTCGGACCGGTTCAGGTCAATAATATTGTCGAAGTGCTTCACTGCAACCACGGCTCAAAACGCCTTACCGGCGGATTTGAACGCATGCGCACCTTCGAAGACGGTACTTTCCTCTCAAATATCAAACATTTACGCGATACTTTGCAAAAAAAGCGCGTAGACATGTGGTTCCTACGAAAACTGGGATTTGTTGCTGACAAAGTCGGTGTTACACTGAAAGGTGGAGAAGTACCGGCTCTCACCCATGACGATCAATTGAGAAAGCTCAGGCAATCGAAGGCCTAACTCAATGGTGACTCACCAGTAACGCAATCAGGACCTAAAATGAGTCAGAAAAATCAGCACCGAATTCTATGCAGTTCTTCAAAAGCTCTGCTGGCTCTAATCGTATTTAATGTAGGCCATGGTCTGTATAACCCAGTTCAGGCGCAAAACTTCAACGCAATTTTTCAGCCCGGCGGCAGTCAGAGCTCAAATCAGGGCAATCAAGGCGGGTATCAGAGCGGCGGTTATCAAAATACCGGATCTCAAGGCAGCGGCTATCAGGGCAACTACGGTTATGGCTCGGGCCAGGGCATGGACGTCAACCCTGACGGAGACTTCGGCACTTACGGCCAGGGTAATTCGGGCGGCTATACCGGGGGCAATACCGGTGGTTACAGCAATACTGGTGGCTACGGCAATCCGAACGGCAGCGGGCAAGGCCAAGGCGGCGGCTCCATTTTTGACCGGCTTTTCCGCCACAACAAAAGTCCTGGTGAGTTTGTCACTTTCCCCAAAGACCAACCTTTAAATATGGGAGCTTCAGGCCAGGGCGGTCAGCAGCAAGGCACGCGTCAGGGACAGACGCAAAACGGCGGCGATCAGTCTTACAAGCAAAGTTTGATCAACTCGCAAAACCAGAACCGCACTCCGTCGCAGGGCAATAGCCCGGGCAATCGAGGCAGTTCAGGCGATTCAGGCGATTCCGGCGGTCCCGGCGGAAGTATACAGGAAGGGGGGGGCGTTCAGAGCGGCGGTCAAAGTCGTCAGCAAGAATGGGGTAACGTGCGTCCGGTATCGGCCGGCAGCGGTTCTCAGGGCGGCGGTCGCTATTTTGCTACGAGCAATTCAAACGGTAGCACAGGCTTTAAAAATCCAAACGGCTCAACTATGAGCTCCACTTCCAGCAATCAGTTTAGCGGCACCCAGCCATCAATTTTGAATAGCGCTAACCGCATGACTAATGGCGGAATAACTAATGGCGGCATGACTAACGAGAGCGGAGGCGGCCAGAGTAGCCAGGGCGCTTCGCAGGGTGCATCAAAGAGTGCCACTCCATCACCGGGCTCTGTTCAGGCCAACTTTTCTGGTATCAACACGCAGGTTCAAACCCAGCTGACTCAAGTGCAAAATTATTCAGCATCTGCCCGCAGTTCAATGAGCAATGCTCTTCAGGCTACCGACGCCAATGCACGAGCAGCGGCAGCCAGCGAGGCCCGTTCATTTGCCAACAGTGCCCGGGCATCGGCCGACAGTGCCACCAGTTTGGCCAGCACTACCAGCTCCACCTCGGCAAAAAATCTGGCCATGCAAGCACAGCAACAAGCTATGCAGGCACAGCAATACGCAGATCAAGCAACAGCAAGAGCTGAAAGTAATTGATTCTCCCTTGAAAGCATTGTGCCACCACTTGCGGTGACTCTCTGTGTTGCTTGTCGTTCTAACGAAGAGCAGGCAGTCTAACGCGTGCATGGTTCAGTTTTCCAAAATGAAACGATAACGTTTCATTTTTCTGATCGCAAACGTATACGTTTCAGTTTCCCAAACCAGAACGTACACGTTTCAGTTTTTTGCCAGGCCACGGCCACCAGTTGAATTAGAAAGTTCTCAAAGAACGCCTCTTGAGAGCTACAGAGCCTATTTATTGTTGCCTAATAGATACTAAAGCGATATTCTTTTGAGGCTTTTGAAGACATCGGCGTTGTAAAACTGGAGGGTTAGATGGTCGCGACTAAAACTGGCAAAGCTACGGTCTGCAAATTGCTCGTCGATGGCGAATGGGTTGATTCAACCGCCACTGAATTTCAAGACATCTATAATCCTTCCACCGGTGAAATTATCGGTCGCACCCCGCTTGGTGGCATGGCCGACGTCGATAGAGCGGCAAAAGTAGCGCAAAAAGCTTTTCTTGAATGGAAAGAAGTGCCAATTGTAGAACGCGCTCGCGTCATGTTCCGCTTCAAAAATTTGATGGAACAACGCTACGAAGAAATTGCTCAGTGTGTCACTCGTGAGCACGGTAAAACTCTGCCTGAATCACGTGCATCAGTGCAAAGAGCGATGGAAGTTGTTGAATTTGCCTGCGGCATTCCCAGCTTGATGATGGGCGAAAGCATGGAGAACATCGCACGCAATGTCGATTGCGAAACCATCCGTCATCCCATCGGTGTCTGTGCCGGCATCGCGCCGTTCAATTTTCCAGCCATGGTGCCACTGTGGATGTACCCCATTGCCATCACTTGCGGCAACTCCTTCTTGCTTAAACCATCAGAAAAAGTGCCGCTGACCAGCATGATGATCGCTGATTTGCTTTCTGAAGCTGGGCTACCTAACGGTGTTTTCAACATTGTTCACGGCGGCAAAGATTGCGTAGACGCTCTGCTCACCCACCCTCTGATTAAAGCAATTTCTTTTGTCGGCTCCACTCACATCGCCAAATACATTTATACGACTGGCACAGCCAACGGCAAACGAGTGCAAGCGGCAGGTGGTGCCAAAAACCACATCATCATTATGCCTGACGCCGACATGCAGCAGACTGTACAAGCCTTGCAGGCATCAGCATTTGGTTGTGCCGGTGAAAGATGTATGGCCGGCAGTTTAGCGCTACCTGTCGGTGACGCTGCTGAAGCACTGGTACCACACCTGGTGGAGGCCGCCGCCCAAATGAAAGTTGGGCCAACTGATGGTCAAACACATCCTGACATGGGTCCGCTGGTTTCAAAAGAGCATCTCGATAAAGTCAGAGGCATGATTGATAAAGGCGAAAAAGAAGGCGCTAAGGTTGCTTTAGACGGAAGAAAGCTAGATATCTCGAGCAAATCTAACGGCTTCTATCTTGGACCAACCATCCTCGACCATGCCAAACCAGAAATGTCGGTGGTCAGAGAAGAAATCTTTGGACCGGTATTATCAGTCGTACGAGTAGACAGCTTAGAAGACGCTCTGGCTATTGGTCGTGATTGCCCTTATGGCAATGGTGCCGTGATCTACACAAATTCAGGGCGCTCTGCTCGCGAATTCAAACACCACTTCAATGCCGGTATGATCGGCATCAATGTGGGTGTTCCGGCTCCTATGGCCTGGTTCCCTTTCACAGGTTGGAATGCATCGTTCTACGGCGACCTACACATTCAGGGTTCGGAAGGTATTCAGTTTTACACGCAGCAGAAAATGACGATGACACGCTGGTTCGAGCCGAGTAAAACTAGTAATTTCCAAGACCCTATTTGGAAGCCAAAAAACTAGTTTAGAGTTATGATAGGGTCATGAAAGCTTATCTAATTCGAGTTCTACTGATTGCCGCCTCGTTCGAGTGGATTTTCCCTATGATTAAGGGGATAGACACTCACGGCAGCTTCGTCACTGCCATTATGGCCGGCGTGGTTTTTGCCTTTATCGGTTGGATTGTAGAAGCACTGGCAATCTTGCTCACCACGGTGCTGACTATTTCCACTTTCGGCTTGGCCTTGCTAATCTTAATTCCTGCCTGGATTTTAGGATTTTGGGTGATACCGGCGGTGACACTAAAACTGCTCGCCGATCTGATGCCCACCTACCTCAGTATTCAAGGCTGGGTACCGGCACTCTGGGGCGGCTTGCTCATGCTCTTTATTGGCGTAATCACCAGTCCCAAAAGCCATCAATACGATTAAATCCGGCTCTCTAATTTTGCGCATGGTGCTGGTCACCACTGTATTCTTCGCAATTCTGGCGGGGCTGATACTTGCCTTGGCCGGACGCTTTCACTGGTACGCGGCCTGGGTTTTCGTAGGCGAGTTTTATGCTATCTGCATGCTTTTAGGCTTCTGGCTCGACAGGAACGATCGCCATCTCCTTGCAGAAAGACTGCTTCCAGTTGTTCAAACTCAACAAGAGGGTTGGGACAAGATTCTCATGGTAATTGGCACGGTTTTAACCACAGCCTGGATCACGCTGATGGCGCTTGATGCCGGCCGCTGGCATCGCCACCAACTGCCGTGGCCACTCTGGGTGCAAGCAATAGGTGCACTACTTCTAGCGGCATGCGGATATATTGTTTATCGCGTATTCAGAGAAAACACTTTTGCAGCGCCGATTGTGCGATTGCAAATGGAACGCGAACATAAGGTAATTAGCTCAGGGCCCTACAGCTATGTGCGCCACCCAATGTATGTAGGCACGATGAGCTTTTTTGTCGGCGCGCCATTAATTCTCGGTTCGCTTATCGGCATTTACTTTTTGCCATTGCTTACAGCTCTTCTGGCAGTGCGCATTGTCCTTGAAGAACGCACTCTGCGCCTCAAGCTACCAGGCTACGAGCAATATTCCGAGAAAGTGCGATATCGCTTGCTTCCCGGTATCTGGTAATTCGGCACCGTATCTGGTGCTTACTTATTACCAGGAGCTTCGGTACGCTTTTCCAACTTCAATTTCTTAATCTCAACGCTGATGTTATTGAGGCCGCCTTCCAACACTAGCTTATCTTCTGCAGTTAAAGTCTCTTCCGACTTCGCCTTCATTTTGGCTTTCTTCGCAGCCAAGTTAGCCAGATCTTTGCGCAGCTTTTTAGCTTCTTTAACGGTAAGCTCTTTTGCTTTTTGACCGTCATTGATGTCCCTCATCAGCTTTTCCTGTCGTTGCATAATCGTCCAGGTCTTTGCCGAAACGCTAAAGTTGGAAGAGACGCCCAGGCAGATTACGGCGGCACACAAAGCGGATAAAAGTCTCATGAGTTAGCACCTGTTCAAATGTTGGAAAAACTCTGTGCTCAGCTTTTTACTAGCTCAAGCTCAGGCGTTTCGACTAGGGGCACTGTCGATACCAGTTTGGCACTGTCAGATGTAGTCTGGACCACGGCATTAGCGGCAACCATTGCAGCTTGTACTTCTTTTGCTTTAGCAATCACTTCAGGCGAAACAACTGTCGGTCTCACTACTTCAGTAGCAAGGCCAATTTTTTCAAGGAATGAAATCATCATCCAGGTGCCGTCAATCTCGTACCATTTGATTCCGTGTCTGGCTGATTTAGGAAATGCATGGTGATTGTTGTGCCAGCCTTCACCCAGCGCCATAATGCCTACCCATGGAACGTTGCGGCTGCCGTCGCGCACTTCATAAGTGCGGTAGCCCCAGTTCTCAAGGTGACAGAAAGTATTGACGAATTGTGGGCTCCAGAAAACCAAAATAGAAGCAATCAAGTTAGCAGTGAACGCCACTGGTCCAAAAGCGATCAAAATCAATACGCGAACAGCGATGTTTACCCAGAGACAAAGTTGAGCTTGCTTGGCCGAGTGATCAACTCCGAGCATGCACAACCATTTATCTTCCAACAGGTCTGGTACTTGCTTTTTGATTTCTTCAATGGGTTGACGCTCTTCCATGTCAAACATCCATTTATAAAGAGCGTGCTCAAAACCATCACGAGGGGAGTGTGGATCTCCCGGCAAATCTGACTTCTGGTGGTGCAGGCGGTGAACCGCGACCCACGAAACCGGTGCACCCATCAGTGCCAGATATCCGCCTGAAACGATGAAATACCTGAGCCAACTAGGCACTTTGTACGACTTGTGCGTCAACAAACGGTGATAGCCGCCGGTGATTCCCACAGCCAGATAACAGTACGTGACTACAAACCACGCAGCAAACGTCAACCAGGTTGTTGGAGTGTTCCAAGAAGAAAGATCCAAGTTGAAGGCCCCCATAATCTTGCCCAGCCAGTCAGGAGAAATCTTACAGCCGAGCTGAGCGCACCCCTGTGTACCTTGCAAAGTCCTTTATTTATAGCATGATCACGAGTTGTCAATCTTTGACTCAAAACAGTAATTCTAGCCTAGAAAGCAATCCCCTGCCTGAAGATGGGTGATTGTTGGACTTCGTTAATATTAGGAGAGCCGAACATATCACCTTAATACCGGTTACAAAAGTCAATTTTAGAACTTTGCTTTCCCAAATTCTGTCAAATATAGAGGCTATGACATTGGCTCCAACTAGCTTTCTCGGCAAGTACACGAAAATCAAAGGCGCGAGCTCAACTACGCTGGTAGCAGTGATTGCCCTGGCTGTGTCTTTCAATCAGGCAGCGCAGGCACAGAATGCTTCCGCAACCGACACACCCAGCCATCAAACGCAATCACAGCAGCGCAAGAAACTGGTGCTGGCTTTAGGTGGTGGTGGCACCCGCGGTGCAGCGCATATCGGCGTATTGAAGGTGCTGGCCCAAAATAACATCAAGATTGACGCAATTGTCGGCACCAGCTTTGGTGCCATTGTCGGTGGGCTTTACTGCTCAGGTGTTAAGGCTGATGAGCTTGAACATGTGCTTCTGGAGAAATCATTCCTCCGCTCCTACCTGACCGTGCCAATTGCCGTGAGAGTCATAGCCGTGCCGATATTCTTTTTGCCGCATCTGGTGGGCTACCACCCTTACGATGGCCTTTATCGCGGTAATCGCTTCAGAAAATATATAAATAAGCACGTGCCGCTGGAAGACAAAGAAATAGCAAACCTGCCAATTAAGTTTGGTGCTGTTTGTTGTGATTTGCTCACCGCTAAACCCTACACCGTTCGCACCGGCAATATCGGCCGCGCCATTCAGGCAAGCTCGGCCATTCCCGCTTTACGGCGGCCCGTGCCCTTCGACAAAAACTGCCCTGACAATGTAGATATAAAAGATGGCAGCGATTCGATGGCTCTTCTGGTAGATGGCGGTCTTCAAGCCAATTTGCCGGTGGAAGAAGCTCGGCTATTAGCGCGAGAATTAGGCCCCGACACTGTAGTAATTGCCATCAACGTCAACCCGGTATTTGAACGCACCAACGCCAAAGCTTTCAGACGCATTGGCAGTGTCAGCAAAAGAGCGCTCAATATTTTCCTCACCGAAGTTGACAAAAGTGAAATCGGTAGAGCCGATCTGGTGATTCAGCCACAAACAAAAGAGATATCCATCCTCTCCACTAATTTCGACGACGCTCGCAAAGCGATTAAAGCCGGAGAAGAGAGCGCAACGGCCGCCCTGCCTGAAATCAGCACGTTAATTGGTCGCGACTGAAAAATGCGACTGAGAAATACGACTGAAAAATTCTTAAAGGGTGTGCGTGGGGATCCTCCCACTAAAATGAGATTTCCCACCTTGTATAGTGCTGAAAAAAAACATACAGTCCAACAAAGGCACACAAACCTGGAAATCCCTAACAGCGAGCTCTCATCATGAAAGTAGTGATCACAGGCGGACCGTCAGTTGGTAAAACCACTATCGTCCACGGCCTGGGTCAGCTAGGGTATCGAATAGTCGAAGAGAAGGCAACGCAGATCATCAAAGAAGGCAAATTTTTGCCCTGGGTCGATCGCCAGAAATTTCAAGCCGAAGTTTTAAGACGTCAGCTATCAGCAGAGGCTTCCATTCTCGATTTTGACCAGACAGTGATTCTCGACCGCGGACTTTTTGACGGCGAGGCCTATTATCTACACGACAAACTTCCTGTTCCATCTGCTTTCGGCAATTTAGATGCCTCGCAGTACGACGTTGCTTTTTTGATTGAGCCATTGAATTTCTTTGAGGCCAATGAAATCAGACAAAATGAAAGTCTCAAATTCACCAAAGAAATAAGCGTTATCCTCGAACAGTGCTATTCGTCTCGCACGGTTAGGGTAATTAGAGTGCCGGCTATGCCCGCCGCCGCCCGCATTGAATTTGTGCGCCTTCAGGTCGAAACTATGAAACAGGGTAAAGCCACAACAATTGAGCAAGCTGCTCATCAGGCCTCCTATCTGTTCCGCGGTCAAGTACCCATGGCCGTTGGCAGCTTCTCCTACTAGACTGTCGACAGAGAAAGATTCTGATTATAGAAACCAAGGTGCTAACCTATGGAGGATCGAAGTAAGATCCAATAGGGGGCATAAATGCGCGCTTCAGAAGCTACCAATTATTACTTCCGCCGAGCTGCCAAACATTTGCACGTGGGCTCAAGACTCGAAACTGTTCTCATGGCCCCTCGGCGCGAAGTCAAAGTAGAGTGCGTCATTACGCTCGACAATGGCGAACTGGGCTGCTTTTCAGGATTCAGAGTGCAGCACGATAATAGCCGCGGCCCAATGAAAGGCGGTTTGCGCTATCACCCTGAAGTCGATCCTGACGAAGTCAATTCGCTGGCATCGCTGATGACCTGGAAAACAGCTGTGGCCAACATCCCTTACGGTGGGGCCAAAGGCGGCATCAACTGCGACCCTTCCAAACTTTCACATGCTGAACTACAACGCATCACCAGATCTTTCGTAGACGAAATTCACGATATCATCGGCCCTGGTCTAGACATTCCAGCACCAGATATGGGCACCAACTCGCAAACCATGGCCTGGATAGTTGACCAGTATTCTAAATATCACGGCTGGACACCAGCAGTGGTGACAGGAAAACCGATTGAGCTCGGTGGCAGCGAAGGCCGAGAGCAAGCCACCGGGCAAGGAATTGCTTTTGTTTGCGAAGCGATTTTAGAAGACTATTCTATGGATTTTAAAACGACGAAATTTGCCATTCAAGGATTCGGCAATGTTGGCTCGTGGGCCGCTCAATTCATTCACCAGATGGGTGGAGTGATTGTGGCCGTGGCCGATTTGACCGGCGGCATCTACAACAGCAACGGTCTCGATGTCGCTCACCTGATGCGTTACGTGCGCGAAAATAATGGTGTCAAAGGTTTTCCTGAAACTACAGAAATTGCCGCTGATGCCATTTTTACATGTGAGTGCGACGTGCTCATTCCAGCCGCGCTCGGTAATGTGATTACCGAAGAAAACATGAAAGACATCAAAGCTAAATTTATCATTGAAGGCGCTAACGGGCCCACTACCCCTGCGGCCGACGAGTATTTAATCAAAATCGGCAAAGTGATTGTGCCTGATATTTTTGCCAATGCCGGCGGAGTTATGGTCAGTTATTTTGAATGGGTACAAAACGTGCAGCAATTCCGCTGGCGGCTTGAGCGTGTCAATCTTGAATTGAAATTGCTCATGCTCGACTCATACAAAGAAATCAAACATCTGGCCAAGCAAAATGAATGCGATTTGCGCACTGCCGCATTTCAGCTCGGCATCAGCAGAGTAGCCAGAGCAACATCGCTGCGCGGCCTGGAAAATGAAGGCTTCTGCATGTTGGAAAGCCCTCACAGCTAGATTCCTCAAGAGTAGTACTGAAAGAAAATATGTCAGAAGAAGCACAAGATGATGTTGGACCTCTTGCCTCCGGCAGCACTGTTGTAGAAGAGTTGCCGGGTGAAACCAGCGATCAAGTTTGGTTGCGCACGGTTTATCAAGGCGACCACGTGCCTCAGCTGACCTGGCGTGCGGTGCTCATGGGCGGAGTCCTCGGCATGTTGCTTTCAATCTCCAATCTCTACACTATGCTGAAAGTTGGTTGGGCATTTGGCGTTGCTATTACCGCCTGCGTGCTTTCATTTGTGATCTGGCGACTGGTGCGAGTGGTGGCACCAAACGTTTCAGACATGTCGATTTTAGAAAATAACTGCATGCAGTCCACGGCGTCGGCGGCCGGTTATTCCACAGGGGCCACTGTTGGCCTGGCTTTCGGCGCGCTATTGCTAATTACCGGTGAACACACACCGTGGACCACTGTTTTGCCATGGACGGCAGTCTCGGCATTGCTCGGTGTATTTTTAGCCGTGCCGATGAAAAGACAAATGATAAACGTAGAGCAATTGCCTTTTCCCAGCGGTATTGCTGCAGCTGAAACTTTGCGGAGCCTGCATGCCCAGTCAAAAGAGGCGGTTAAGCAAGCTTATTCTCTGGTGGCGGCCCTGGTGGCAGGGGCCGTAGTCGGCTTTTTTGTCAAAGGCGAGTTTCCCTGGCAGATTCAAAACAATCTAAAGGTTCCAGACCTGATCAAGTTCGAGGTCCAGAGCTTTGGCGTCAATCTTAAAGACACTCCCGGATTCGGTTGGGAACCAAGTTTACTGCTGCTTGGCGCGGGCATGTTGATTGGCATGCGCGTTTGTTTATCGATGCTGATAGGTTCACTGGCACTATATTTATATTTCGGCCCGCAGATTGTAAGCGCTCACATTGTGCCGAGCCCAAGCACCATCATTAAGGGATGGGCGCTATGGAGCGGCTCAGCCATTATGGTGACAAGCGGCCTTACCGCTTTTGCCTTAGAGTGGAAAACAATTTTGCGCTCGCTCAATATCGTCAAAGTAAAAAAAGGCGAAGCAGGCGAAGTGGTCGCCGATCCGCTGGCAGCAGTGGAAGTGCCGCTAAAATGGCTCGTCATAGGCATTGTGCCACTGGCCATAGCCAGCGTCATCTTGCAATATCTGGCGTTTTCTATATCGCCCCTTGTAGGTATCACCACTGTATGCTTGAGTTTTCTTCTTGGTCTGATTGCCTGTCGCGCTACTGGTGAAACTGATGTCACACCCATGAGCGCCATGTGCAAAATTACGCAATTGACAGTGGCGGTGATGGCACCAAAAAATATCATCACCAATTTAATGGCCGCTTCAGTCACAGCCAATATCGCTTCGAGCTCCGCCGATTTGTTGACTGATCTCAAAAGCGGTTATTTGCTCGGTGCCAACGCTAGAAAACAATTTCTGGCACAGCTCTCCGGTGTCTTTTTTGGCCTTGCGGCGGTGGTGCCGGCCTGGTATTTCATGGTGCCCAACAAAGCCGCCCTCGAAGCTTTCGAACCACCTACTGTGAATGTATGGAAATCTGTCGCCATTGCTCTCAGCCAAGGCATCGACACCATTCCTGAATCAGCGCGCTGGGGCATGGTGATCGCCGGAATTTTAGGAATCGCCCTGGCGCTGCTGGACAAATTTGTCGCCAAAAAATATAAACCGTACGTGCCTTCAGCCATGGGCCTGGGCTTGTCGTGGGTAATGCCTTTCAGCAATGCTTTCGCTTTTTTCCTTGGCGCATTGCTGGCCAGCATCTGGAGACGAATTGAAAAAAATAGCGCCGAATTGTATGTGGTGCCTATGGCTTCCGGTGCAGTGGCGGGCGAATCGCTAATTTGCGCCATGCTTGCCATTCTTCAAGCGGCCGAAGCACTGAGCAAACATTAGAGGTGAAGGACAAGGAAGAAGAAAAGCAAAAAACGATACGTGCCATAAATGACCTTGGCTGCAGGGTAACCGCTGCCGATGTGGCAACAAAAACCGGATTATCGCTTTCGGACAGTAACAAATATCTCAATTTGATTGCCTCAGAAGTAGGCGGTCACCTGGAAGTCTCGTCGCTTGGAGACATTGCCTACAAGTTCAGTAACAGTTTTCAAAACGTCTATCTGGCCACCGGTATCAAAGCCTCGCTTCAGTATCTGCTTAATCGTCTGGCTACAATTCTATTTTTCATTTTTAAAATATCGTTCGGTTTGCTTTTGCTGATTTCACTAACAGTTGTAGTCTGCGTGATCATGTCCTTTATGTTCATGACTTCGGCCACGTCAAATAAACCAAGCAGCAGGCGCGATCTGGCCCTCGATCTAAAAGTGTTCCATGACCTGCTTTTCTGGGGCACGGGCAAATCTTCTACAAGAAAAAATTTCTTTCTAAATTGTTTTTCGGTTTTATTCGGTGACGGCGGCAGCGGAGATAATGTTGAAGAAAAACAATGGCAACTTATTGCTCGCTTAATTCGCAACAATGACGGTGTGGTGACAAGCGAACAACTAGCACCCTATTTAATTAAGAGTGAAACCGGTGAAGACTCGGTCTTCCCCGTGCTGAGCCGCTTTGATGGTACACCGGAAGTGAGCGAACGCGGCTCCATTGTTTATGTCTTTCCATCCCTGCAAGTCAGTGCTGAAAATCAAACACAATCTGAGCCTGCTGTTTTTCCGCAATATTTACAAGAGGCAGAGCAGCCCTTTTCCACCCTGACAAAAGATGAAATCAATCCAGTCATCGGTCTTGCTTGTTTTAACTTCCTCGGCACCCTCTGGCTGGCCTTTACAGTGCATCGACTGGTGCGCATTTATCAAATGCAAGTAGACATTTTGCTTGCCTATGGCCTCTTATTTGTTATTATTCCCATGCTGCGCTGGGCGTATTTGCTGCGAGGTAATGCCTCGATAAGCTCACGCAATCACAGAAGGCAGGCCCTGGCGCAGGCCATAGCAACACCTGATGCCGCCACTCAAATAAAGCTGGCCGATCGCAAACAGCTGGCGGAAGCCAATAAACTACTGGGGCAGTCACACTCAGTTGTTGCCGAATCGATTATTTATACAACCGACAAGGACGCTCTCGAACAAGAATTTTAAAGGCAAAAACATGAACCTTTCCATCACTTCTATTCATATTTATCCGGTAAAAAGCCTGGCCGGAATCTCGCTGCATAGCGCTCAACTGGAGCCACGCGGCTTTAAATTTGACCGAGAGTGGATGGTAGTGGACAGCCACGGCACGTTTATCACGCAAAGAGAAATGGCGCCCCTAGCTTTGATTCAATCTGCACTAGTAGACAATCATTTGCGCCTGACCATGCCGCTTGGAGACAACGTGCAGGTGCCGTTCGATTTAAACGACGGTGTTAAAAGAGAAGAAATAACCGTCAAAGTCTGGAAGAATCATTGTCAGGCAATTGATGAAGGCGACGAGGCCGCCACATTGCTTTCTCAATTTCTAGAGAAAAAAGTACGGCTGGTGCGCATGGCTCCTGACTACAAAAGGCAGGTAGATCAACGGTATGCTAAAGCCGATGATATTGTCGGATTTGCTGATGAATTTCCCGTTCTAATTATCACCGACGAGTCTTTGAACGAGTTAAACCGAAAACTTGAATATCCCGTGCCAATGAATCGCTTTCGTCCCAATATCACCATCGGCGGTGCCGAAGCCTTTGCCGAAGATTCATGGTCAGAAATTACCATTGGCGACGTCAGAATAAGTGTGGTTAAACCTTGTGCCCGTTGTTCAATTACAACCATCAATCAAGATACTGGCGAATCTTCACTTGAGCCCCTGCGCACACTGTCTTTCTTCCGCAAAGAAAGCGGTAAAATTATGTTCGGCCAGAATGCCATTCCACAGACTTTCGGCGAATTAAAAGTGGGCGACGAAGTAGTGGCCCACCGTTAATTTTAGAAATTAGAGGCGTAAGCTACCAGACTTAGTTGGTTGAAGTCGCTCTCCATCGCTAAGTTTTTGAGGCTTCTGGTCATAAAGCATAATTTGAACAATCAATATAAAACCGCCACCGGCGGCAAGCTTTTAAGCATTCTTTGTTGTGTCAGATGGGCAGCGTTTTTCCGAACAGAAGCGTTTGGATCAAAATCAGGATCAAGAGTTCTTCCCACTTGATCAAGATTGAGTAAAGTTTTGCCCAGCATTGTCAGTTCAGAGGGCAATCTCAGTAAAAGCAATAGCTGAAGCAGCTTACCCTGTAGATCTGGAGAGATTCGGGCTACCATACCCAAATCAATCAGGGCAATTTTTTTATCGTCTGTTAAAAGGACATTCCCTGGATGAGGGTCAGCGTGGAAGAAACCATCAACCAAAATCTGTTTTAAATAACAACGAAAAACTTCCTCGGCCAACGGACCGCCGTCGAGTTCTATCTGCTCAAGTTTAGTAACGGCAGTTATTTTCTTACCGGACATAAAATCCATGGTCAAAACTTTCGACGAGCTGTAATCGTGAATCGGTGCTGGAACAACAATCAGCGGAAATTCTTGTAAATTTTCACGCATTGTGTCGAGATTGCGCGCTTCTTTGCGATAGTCTAATTCTTCAAGGATTGTCTTGCTGAATTCTTCCAGCATTTTATGTATTCATATTTTTTACAGGTTTCAGTATGGGCATCATAAAATTCCGATACGTCGCCCAAAATTTCCAGATCTTGGGTGATGTTTTCGCGAATGCCCGGGCGTTGAACTTTAACCGCGACATGACGACCATTTCTCATGGTGGCTTTGTGAATCTGGCCAAGCGAAGCGGCTGCCAGAGGTTCAACAGAAAACTCAGAAAACGCTTTTGATATACGCACGCCCAGTTCGTTGACCACTATCCTCTCAACTTCGGCGAAGCTGAACGGTTCACAGTTGTCTTGCAGTCTGGATAGAGCTTCAAGGTAGGCCGCCGGTAAAAAATCAGGACGGGTGGAGAGCATCTGACCAACCTTGACAAAAGCCGGGCCTAGCCTTTCTAAATCTTTAGTTAGTTCTTCAGCTTCACCCTTAGCTCCAGGCGCAATGCCATCGCCGTTGAGAGCTTCGTCTAATCCCGCGCTTTTGACCAGGTCCGAGTTTCCGTACTTGATAAAAAGCATTCCGATATCTTTGTATCTCTTGAGATATTCGGGCTGCAGTGAAATTCCCACGTGACGATCCTCCCAGATGGCTTCTTAGAGGTGACGCCCATAGGGGCGGCTCGGATCCATATAGAATATTCCGTCACATATGTGCAAATGATATAGGCGTTTCGGCCTTCTTGAGGCTTTTTCAGAGTTAAGCTAGCGCAGAAACTCAATCCGCTTAGTATCCATGCCATGTCTGCGCGAAACGTCGACACTCCACTGCCAGAGCTTGGTACCAAGCTTTGTATCATAAGAAGTTTTAGAAGAGAGCAGTTCGCGGCCATTTACGAAATATTTCCCAGTTACCTGATAGAGCTCAGGAGCGCTGGCTAATTGAATAATGGTGCGAGCACCGACTTCAGGTTTAACACCAAACACTTTTGCATTCATCTGAATCGCTTTGCCGATGATACCATTACTGGAGCCAAAATCGGTGGCAACAATTCCGGGATGCATGGCATTGACGGTGACACCAGTTGATTTGATGTTGTATGCCAGGTGGTACGAAAAAAGTAAATTGGCCAATTTAGTATTGGCATAGGTCAAATAACCAATGGGCATCTTGTCGTGCATGTTGGGCGGACCACTCAATGTAGCGCGCTTGTGGGCGTCAGACGAAACATTGATGACTCTAGACGGGGTGGTGCTTTTAAGCACATCAATCAAGTATCCGGTGAGCCAGAAATAGCCGAAATGATTAAGAGCCCAGGTCATCTCGATGCCGTCGGCAGTATCGGCGCGGCGCATAAAGATGCCGCCGGCATTGTTTATAAGCACACTTAGTTTGGAATATTTGTTGGTGAAATTTTTGGCCAGATTTTTAACAGAATTGAAATCAGAAAGATCGGCAACTAAATAATCAAGGTTAGCGTTACTTGTCTTGGCTTCAATCTCAGCTAAAGTCGATTCACATTTTTCGACGCTGCGTCCGACAATAATTATGTTGGCACCTCTGGCGGCCAGCTCCATTGCCGTAACTTTACCGATTCCCGAGGTGGCACCGGTTATAAGGCAATTTTTTCCCCGCATTGATAAATCAGGTAGAGCGTTAGTGTCATCCATTGTTTCCTTCCTCACTTAAAGAACCTGTCGGTTCTAAAAATTTCTGCAATCTGATCATGGTCTCGCGAAATGCTGCTTCGTCAATGCAAAAACACATTCGCACCATCTCTGGTGTGCGCGCCCAGGCGGCCGGGTTGGTCAAAAGCTTAACTTGCCTGGCCAGAGTCTCATGCTCGCTATCTAGTTTTGCTAGCAAAAATAGCCCGCCCCGATAAGGCGTATCATAACCATCATCGAGACCTTTCGCTTTCAATAATTGCAAAAGCTCTTCTCGCCGGTTCGAGAGAATTTTGCGTTGAGCATTTAAATAAGTTTCTACTTCAGAGAAAGCCTGAGCGACGTCCATCATCTGGTGCGGTGACTTTTCTAAAAAAGCTGAATAGAGCGCGTCCCAGGCACGCAAAATCGCTGCCGGCGGAGGTGCCGCGTGATTAGCGATTTCTTGTGCCCAATCTTCGTCTGGTGCCACCATAAAGCCGCAACGCATGCCACCGGCGGCAAAGCTTTTAGCGATTCCGTCCGCCATAAAAATATGGCTGGCACAAGGTCCGGTAGCGTACGACCCGGCTGAAAGCGATGACGGTGTCCATTTACCCAGTCGATAATCAGAAAGCAAGAAAAATATTTCGTCAGAGAAAATATAAATATATTGTTTGTGACAAGCTTCGATAATCGTGCGCAAACGCTCAGGGTCTAAGAAAATGCCACTGGGATTATTAGGTTGAGTCAACCAGAGCAAATCGGGCTTTTCGCTCAAAGCAGCAAGATCTTTTGGCGAAATTAAATAAGCTCTTTCGTTGCTGGTTTTAACCTCAATTACTCTGGCGCCATAATACTCGAGCATAGGATAAAGCGGCCCGTAACTGCCGTCGGGAACAGCCACTAGGCAAGGACGACCCAGCCGCTTAGAAAGGGCCTTTATCAGCGCACCGAACAGCGGAAACACTCCTTGGGCCAGAACAATACGCTTGCCGGGCAGTGAGACTTTGCGCGTCCACTTCATGTAGGCCGCCACGCGCTCGCTGACAATCTGCGGCAAAATGGCCGTCTCTTCGTCTAGAAATCCTTTAAATAGACCTTTAACTAAGATATCTGGTACGGCCGCTTCAAATTCACCATAATCAAGGCGAATCAAACCTGGTTCTTCAAGGTCAATCGGTTTGGCTGCAAATACCGGGTCGGCGGCCAGCTTCTGCAATAACGGGCTAAGGGGCGCAGTCGTAACCTGTGACTGGCACAATTCGCCGTCGATGATTTGATCAGGAAAAGGAAAAGTCATAAGGTCTTCGAACAACCACTGATAAAGCAATTGAGTTGGATAGGCAATGCGCGAATAAGAAAGTTCGCAGCCGATATCAAGGCCTTCCAGCCAGGCCGATGGTGCGTTTATCAGGAAAGTTAATTCGAGATCGCGGCTGATTGTATTTTTAATCAGGCCATAGAGCAGCACTAAATTTTCGGGCAGCGGCTCTTGCCCGGCGAAGCGCAGGGTCATATTAGAGCCAAGCTCAGAGCTAATGCTGAAACTCTCGGAATCATCGATGATATACCAGCGATCAGGATGCAAGCGGGCTTGCTGGCAAATCGCCTTGAAATTAATTGGTGAAGCGCTGAGCAATTGCCGCGGTGAAATCAGCACCACTTTTGGTGCAGTCAATTCATCTAGATCATTGAGTTCAGTCAGATCGTCATTACCAACCGTTAAATCGAGGCCGTTGTCACTGGCGACTTTGCTGTAAACGTCTTGTACTGAAGAAGAGAGTAAAATTCGCTCACCACTGGTGGTGGCCATACGCAGAATAATATCGACCAGTTCGGCCCGTGAAGGAGCCACGAACAGCTCGGCGGCGCTTACCGGATAATAGCAGAAGCCTTTCAAATATCTGGCCAGCACTACCCGTAAGCTCATGTCGCCGCGCTCATGCGGGTAAGGAATGGTTTTGACATCGAGCAGCGAACGGGAGAGGCGACTTAAGAAACTGATTTTTTCATGACCTAAGCGAGAAAAATCGAGTTCCTTACGCAAACTTTCCAGCTTCATCTGATTTAAGTTGCGCACGAAGGCGAACACTTCAGGTTCAAAACGTGTATCGGCCTGATAAACAAGCAAATCGTGAAAGACTTGCCTTCCGGCTGCCAGAAGTTTAACTGCCGTGGCGGCCGAAACCGAGAGCTCAGAATCTCGTGACATAAAGAAGTGAAACCGTATTCCGTGCTCACCCTCAAGCTCAACAAGCGAAGCCAGATCTGTGTCATCTGCTTGTTGAATGCGACGCATCCACACCAGTTTGCTTTCATAACCGCGGCGGTCGAACATGCTTTCAATCGCTTGACGCCCGGGCCTTCCGCCCAAAACAAGAGTGACCCGACCACCGGCATTAAGGCAAAGTTGTGCCTGCTCAAGGGCACGAGCAATGAGCGGCAATCCGAATCTGTCTTCAAGAATGCCCTGTTCAAAGCAATAGTTGCTCAGGTCATACAAATCTTTTTCGGACAAACCCTCGGCGCTTTCAGAATCGGCATCGCCATCGTGTTTGACCGGGTTAGGGTGCAAAACTTGCGGTATACAGCCGATCACATGGTCGAATGTCTGGCGGGCGGCCAGGGGCACTGAGAGCAGATCTGAAACTTCCAGATGAAATGCCTTAACGACCGGGTCACCGGACATGCTTAAAATGTAAGCACCGCCCGCGGTGGTGCCATTAAGCCAGGTATTGAGCTTGGCCATGACAATAGCCACCGGATTTAAATCCAGACCCAGCACTTCTTTAACATTAGTGACGAAAAGCAAGAGCAAGCTAATCCAGCCAGAGCCGGTGCCCACCTCTACGATTTTCTTGCCATGAAATTGGTCTTTGTTTTTAAGCAAGCCTTCAGCGAAAGTACGGCCCCAGAGTTCAGGCGAAAAAACAGCAGGAGTTAAAAACAATCTGATTGGATCCGGCAGCGAAGGCAAACCAACGCTTTTGATCACCAGGGCCTGGTTTTCCTGACCGTCCATCAGTGCCAGGTCGGCAGCCAACTCGTGCAGAACTTTAATGGCCTGTTTTTCAGTGGCACTGGTTTCAAGTGCATCAAGCAGCGACTGCAAAAGTTCGCTTAAGCGGCCTTCGCCCAGATCTATACGACTTTGCTCGGCCTCTGCCTGTTTACAGGCAGCAAGAATTTCTTGTTTTGAAGGAACGCTGAGGAGCTTGCTCACGGCACTACAACTACTTTTGCAATAAGATGGCCAACAATCCTATTGTACTAGGATTGGCGTTTCGGCCAATTGTTGACAAGCCCAATGATCTCAGCTCCATGATCTCAGCAAGGACAATCTGGTTGAACGATCAAGGAGTTTCAGTCAAGCCCGGCCGTGGAGTTACAGGAGGAGCAGCCAGGCGCAACTCATTGCCTTTCCAGCGAGATTTCAAGACTGGCGTTTGCAGTACACCGCGTTCAGTCAACACTTCTTGCTGTACTTTATCTTTCATGTTGGTGAAAGCTTCACCAAGAGTGGTGGCATTGCCGTTACTCTTCAGTGATTCAATCAAGCATCTTGTGAATACCGAGTTCTGGTAGTGTTTCGACTCCCACGATACTTGCGAAGGCTGGCTCGACGAAATCACGAGTTGACCAGTACCCTGTGCCATTTCAGTGATGTCGACATTGCCCTGACGGAACAGACCTTTCGCACCAGCCTCAGCAGCACCGCTGTGGCAGGCATCGAGTACCAGCACAACGCGATCTGAGTGCACGCGACCTTTGATAATGCGGGTCAAATCTTGCATAGGCAGGCCGGATGCATAGAGGCTATCCACCTGGCTGTCATAAGCCAGAAGGTAGTTAACGCCGCCGATATCCATGTCTGAAGCGCTGCCGTGGCTGGAGATGTAAATCACAACCAGATCGTCAGGGTTGGCCACACGAGGCAACCATTTGTCACCAAGCTCAGAAAGAATATTAGCGCGAGTGGCTTGCTCGTTGGTGAGCAGCTTCACATGGTCAGGAGCGAAGTTGCCTTCTTTCAATAGATAATCATGGAAATCTTTGGCGTCTTTAGCCGGGTATTTTAAATTGAGCTTCGCATCTTGAAAATTACTTATGCCGACAATAAGCGCCCATTTATCACGCACAGGTCGATTGGTGATTTCCAGCGCAGACTCCTCTTCACCGGTGCCGGCTGGTTTGACTTCGGGGCCATCAGCTGTTTTGGTGACCGGCTTGTTTTTAGCAACATTGGCCATGGCCATGCGTTTTGCGTCTTCGACTTCATGCTTGCTGCGTTGACGCTCAAGACGCTCGTCCAATTGTTTTTCTTTAAGGGCCAGTTCGTGCGATTTTAGTTCATTTCGCGAACGCTCGGCGGCTGCCACTTCAGCTTCCTTTTTCTCGCGAGCAACTTTGGCGTCTAATTCTTTTTGCAGGGCCAACCATTTAGGATCGTTGATACCGGTGGCAGTGGCAACAACATCTTGAGTAGTTACAGTTGGTCTGGTGTTATTTGTAGCCACCGGACTTATATAAGTAACTGCTGGAGCGGCAGTAGTAGTAGTAGTAGTTGTAGTTGTTGTTGTGGTAACTTTGCTTGGTTTAGTTGAAGAGGTGCCGCTGCCCATGTGCGAAACACCATAAGTGGGCTTACCGTTAACATAACCGCTGCTGGTGCGCGGAACATGCGCCGGCACACCTGTTGAACTGAAGACATTTGGACCGATGCCGGGCATAGTGGAGCTGGCAATTTCAAGGGTGTCATTGGTAGGTGGCACCATGTTGACCTTGGCGATTTTTTGCTTCTCTAATTCTTTGCTGGCAAAATCGCGATTGGTTTTAGCATCAATCAAATTAGGGTCGATGGCCAATGCCTGGTCGAAATCTTTGATCGCTTTATCGAGTTGTCCAATATTGGAGTACAAAAGGCCGCGGCTGAGAAAACAACTGGTACTGTCCGGCGCGATGCGAATGGCATCGTTTAAGTCGGACATGGCCCGGTCGTTCTGCTTGATGGCAAGCAGGGCCAGAGCACGCCAGTAATAAGGGTCGGCTTTATCTCTGTTGATGCCGATTGACTGAGTCAACTCCGAAATCGCCTGGTCAAACTGACCCTGGTTATACGATTGCTTGCCCCTCTCGAGGAAAGTATCGGCGGTGTCGTACCAGGCGGCGCTCACCGGCTGGCAGAGGCCGTAAGTTCCGGGCGCCACGGCCGGCAGAACTAGAGGCGTAAGCGACAAGAGCAGAGATAAAGCGATTTGTTTTTGTCTTTTCATAATTCAACTACTTGCTTCAGCTATTTATTAGTCGACTTCGGCCTCATTTCTGAGAAGCGGACTTTTCAGCCGCCTTAACATGTCGAATTTTGACTGATCTACGTTCCGAGCGCTTGAATTAGGAGCAGAATTTTTTATTGTTTTGCCTGCGCTTAAACTATGCTGGGGCAATTTCCGTATATCTCGGCTGACAGTGGTTATTCGGCGCTTCGTTGGTACCTGATTCAACTTTAGCGGATTTTTACCGCCATTGGTGTTTTCGCCGCGAGAAGTGTCTGGTATGGCCGGCACGGCGCCCTGGACTGCCTGGTTACTCTTGGGAGCCTTAATATGGGTAACTTTCGCGCCATCTATATTACGGGTCATATTAACAGTAAATAATATGCAGGCAGCCGCCAGCATCACCGTCAGGGCAATAGTAAGTAGCTGTGCTGTGTGGTTGCCTGCGGCTTGAGTGCTACCGCTCAATGTTACTGCCTGATCAGATTTCGAGGCGGGCAATTGTGCCGACGGGAGGGCCATGGAACGTGCCGCCGAAGGTCGCAAGCAGGCTTCTTCCAGAGCGTCTTTGAAATCTATCATGGTGGCAAAACGGTCAGCAGGGTCTTTTGCCATGCCTTTAGCGATGACGGTTTCCAGCTGCAGCGGGAAGTCGCCCTCAGGACAAACCTGACTGAGGGGTTTGGCTGAATCGTGCACGTGACAGTGCAAAAGTTCGTAGACATTAGCTCCCCAGAAGGGATCTTTGCCTGTCACCATCTCATAGACAACACAGGCAAGCGAATAAATATCCGCGCGAGCATCGCACTCTCTCCCGCAAATTTGCTCAGGGCTCATGTAGGGAGGGGAGCCCCAGAGTTCTCCCGAGTGAGTCAGTTTACGAGAATCTTCCCCGAGCTTTGCCAGGCCAAAATCAACCACTTTAACCTGCTCGTAATCAATTCCTTGAACATTGTTGGCGGTACTAATGCTTGTATCTAGAAGCATGATATTTGCCGGCTTAATATCACGGTGGATTACTTGATGCCGGTGAGCATGAGCCACAGCCAGACAGACTTGCGAAGCAATACTGTAGACGTGAGGTATCGTCATTCGTCCGCTATTTAAAAGTGCCTGATCAAGAGACTGCCCTTTAAGATAATCCATCACCACATAAGGCTGGCCGTCCTTTCCGACTACGCAATCGTAAACAGTGACCACATTTTGATGGGAAAGTTTGCTTAAAGTACGCACTTCTCTTTCAAATCGGCGCCAGATATCGGGTCTTTCATCGGCACGAAACTTTACTGTTTTGATGGCCACTAAACGCTCAACCGGCTCCTGGCGCGCTTTGTAAACCACAGACATACCGCCGAAACCGAGTACTTCCAGCACGTGATATTTGCCATCGATCATGGTGCCAATCAGTGGGTCTTTGTGCAAATTTTGGCGAAAGTGATTTTCTACCGAAAGCAGCGCTGCGTCAAGTTCTAGACCGTCCTGACCGGCCAAACTATAATCAACTCCAACATCTTTTATAGTTGGCGGCACAGGCTCGCGTTCGCTAGAAGCCTGGTCTTGACTCATTTATCTGGGACCTCTGCCTGCGCCCCAATTCTCTTGCTCTCGATCGTTTTTGTCGTCTTCACCCGGCGGCTCACGCTCTCCCTGACCCGGGTTAAAAGAACGGTTGCCGGCGCCGCCTCTGCTACCACCAATTGGTCCGCCGCCGCAGGCATGATTCATTTCATCCACGAGACTGCCAAGCAAATTTTTCACTTTTCCAGAAGAAGCACCATTATTTTTCTCGGTCTGAATATCGCTCATTTTTCGCTGATAATAAGCACAGCTAGCCGGATCGGAGCGGTGTCGGAAAAGGCTTTTTTCATATTGTAAAAGCAGTAGACGCAGCTCATTATCGTTATCAGCCCGGACAAGGTTAGGCGTCGCAACAGAAACATTGGACGAATCTTGACCTGCGGTGGCGGTCCTAGAAGTTGAAACAACTTTGATGCCGCGCCCTGAGCCAGTGCGATTTGCTTGCCGCACCAGATCTTCTTGCTGAGCCAGCTTGTCTGCCAGAACTCTCATCGCTTCTTTCACCGGCACTGGTGCGCCGGCTTTTGCCAGTGTCTCAATTTGTGCGAACATTGTCTCAAAGGGTGTTACCCCCGTGCCTTTGCGGCGCAGGGTATTGATGCGATCCATGAGCAGCAAGCGCTCTTCGTCGTACGGCCCCGCTGATACTGTCAGTTTGCGTTCAGCTGCTGTCAGTCTGCTTTGATTGAGTTCTTCATCGCCACCAACCTTGGTGACAACAATGGTGGCAAGAAATTTTTTGGCATCCATGGCACCGATGCCATATTCTTTAATATCGGCCGCCGTCAGTTCGACAGATTTACCACTGGTTGCATCTTCGTCACGAAACAGTACTTTTACCCTGTCGATGTTGGAAGGAAATGAATCAATCACAGCCTTCGTGACCAGCACGCCGTCAATACGCAAATCATCGTCGGTGGCCTTAGGGTGACGGCGCGTTAAAATCGTCGCTTCGCGCCCGGAAATTACAGCATGGAGCGGATAATTTTTATTGACCACGTGAGCCTGCCGCACAGCAGCTTCAATCTTTTCTGACTCAGGATCAGCGAACACTGGAGCAGACGCCGCGCAGATTAAAAATAGTGCCAGCGTTAAGGGTTTGAATGTACTTGTATTCATGGGGCCTCATCATCATAAACCCTGCCGTTCCACAGCCTCTCCTGACTATTTGTCTGCTTTGGGTTGCCAGCCGCCGCGCTTCGGCCCGTCGTTAATGCGGTGATCATCTCGTCCATGCTTCGGTCCGTCGCCGCACTCTTCACCAACTGGGCATCCCGCCATACCAGGCTTACCACCCATGCCTCGATGATACATGCCGGATCCGCCGTGGCCGTGATGACCACGCATGCCTGGTCCACCCTGCATGCCACCCATACGATGACCCCAGGCGCCCATATCACCGTTCAGACCGGGACACTTGAGCATGGCTTGATGCAGGTGTTTACGCTGTTCGGGTGTATACACATTCATCACGGCAATTTCATTGTCGATTTTCAGATCGCCCATTTCTTTGCCGGCTTGCATAATCTTGCTGCGCAAATCGTTCACTTGAGAGCTGTCGATTACTTCGCTCACCAGAGCTTCTTTGAGATGACGGCGCAGTGACATCAGCTCCACGAGCTTGGGTCCGAATTTATCCATAAAATCGCTGCGCAAAGCATGCAATTTTTCGTACTGGGCATCGGTGACCGCTACGTCACCTTTGAGAAAGCGAGCCCCCATATCGACACCAGCGATATCGAGCATGCCGTCCATTTTGGGACCGGCCGGAGGCAAAGCCATGGCGAAATCAGGGCCGCGAGCAGGAAAAGATTCATCGGAAGAATTCAATTTAACAGCGCCGGCTGGAGGCAAGGGACGGTTCAAACCGGCCGGCGGCTTGTCAGCAGCTTCTTGGGCTTGAACAGGGAGGCCCAGTGCCAGCGGTGCCACGAAAGCGATTGCCACGCTGAAAAGCTTTTTCACGGCTGAAGCAGAACCAGGTTGTATTTTTAAGGTCATTTTCAAACTCCACAAATGAATTTTTTTCAGATTTTAGATTAAGCTAGGCCGTCTTAGAGAGTAATACCCAATTCTCACCCCCACGAGAGAATATTGATGTCATTAGCTTCTGAAACTAACATCCCTCCCCCAGTTTCTGCTGAAACACCAGCCGGAGCCTCAAACTATCGCTGGGTGGTGATTGGATTTGCTTTCATAATTACATTGATTAATTACCTGGATCGCTCGGCCATGGCCTACGCCCGCGATCCGATTAAGCTTGAATTCGGATTTAATGACACCCAGTTCGGCTACATTGCCGCGGCTTTCGCCGTGGGTTATACCCTGATGACCCTGGGTGGCGGTCTGCTCGTGGATAAATGGGGAGCTCGCAGTATCTGGTCGGGGGCGGCGCTGTGCTGGTCATTGTGTACTGCGCTGATGGGAATTTGCAGCAGCTATCCAATCTTTTTCACTGTCAGGGTGATGCTCGGAATCACCGAAGGGCCCCACTTTCCTGCCCTTACAAGAGTCGTGGCCGATTGGCTACCTTCTACTGAAAGAGCGCGTTCAACGGCCATGGGACTGTGTGCCGTTCCTATGGCCGGAGTAATCGGTGCGCCGCTAATTACAACTTTAATCATCTCTTACGGCTGGAAAGAAATGTTTGTCATTCTGGGCGCCGCAGGTATTGTCTGGGCGGTAATCTGGTGGTTTATTTACCGCGATTATCCTGAGCATTCTAAATTTGTAAACGACGGCGAACTTTCGTTAATTCGTGAAGGCCAAACCCTCAATCGTCAGCGCAAAATGGCCGACATGAAAGCCCACGATATTTCACTGGGCAAAACCACCTGGAAATTCCTCTTGACAAATCAGTCATTGGTGGCAAACAACTTCGCCTTTTTCGGCTTTGGATATTTGCTCTTCTTTTCAGTCACCTGGCTGCCTGGCTACCTGGTGCAAACTTACGATCTGCACCTCAAACATGCGGGCCAATTATTGATTGCCCCATGGCTAACAGCTGCAGTACTGCTCTTTCTTGCGGGATATCTGTCAGACTATTTGTGGAAAAGGACAGGTAGTATGCGTGTGGCCCGCAGCCATATGATGTGGATTTGCCAGCTAATTTCAGGGCTCTGTTTCATACCACTAATGTTGTACAAACCCGATTTGCAAACTGCTTTGATTCTATTTTCACTTGGCCTTGGATTTGGCCTCATGCCCAACGCCGCTTTCTATGCCATCAACACTGACCTGGCTAAAGACAAAGCCGCTACCAGTCTTGGTTTAATGGATTGCTATCTCGGTCTGGCAGGAATTTTAGCGCCGATCCTCACGGGCATAATTTCTGATCGCACTCACAATTTCAAAGCGGCCTTCTTCATTTTGATCTTCTTTTCGATTACAGGTTCATTGGCAGTACTCTTTTTCCAGCACCCTGACAAAGATATGAAACGCTCTGCCTGAGCCAGATCCTCCCAATTTTTAACAACGGAGAAAACCATGTCTAAGTCAATAAAATCAGCCAGCGGCCAAAAAGAAAAAGCACAAGCACTGCTTGAACAGGGTTTGTCGGCCGCACACAACGGCGAATTTAAAAACGCAGTGATACATTTTGATCGCTCTCTGGCCGAGCATGCTACTGCTGATGCCTATTTTGCCAAAGTAGAAGTGCTTGTGGCTCTTGGCCAATTTGACCTGGCCTTAGCGCAAATTGCAGTAATCGAATCAGAACTGCCCAATCTTGAAGGAAGCGAACAAGCAGTACAACGCCTGGAACAATTCAAAATTACTCTTGAAGCCACCGATGGTGGTGACGCTGATATTGAGATATCGCAAGAACTTCTTGTGATCATCCCCTTGCATGCACCCAACAAATTAGAAATTACCGCCAAATTAATTGCTGGCAACTCACTCAATTCAACCGACGGCGCCACTCTTATTAACAAAGAGAGCGGAGCAGTAATTTACGATATTGAAATCAAAGAGCGTGATGGCGACCTGGTTGAAACGCTGCTATCTTGCGGAGTGGGCCGTCTCACCACTGGCGACATGGCCGGTATCAAAGACCACACCCACTTGCTTTATTTGTCGGGCCCCAATGCCGAGACCGCCAGCCATGTCGACGACCAGATTGAACTGGCCGCCGACATGCTCAAGACAGTTAGTATTTTGTTGGATGAACTCAAAGGCACGTGTGTTTACGTGGCAACAGCTGGTCTTACCCACACCAAAGCGGCTTGGGCAGATTTAAGTGAAGAACAGGGACTGGCAGCTTTTATAGAAGCTTATGTGCAACGCATCGGCGGAGAAGGGCAAATATTTTCTTGCGGCATGCACGGCCTGGGATTGCCTGATGTATCAATCGAATTAGATTTGAGCGATGACGATGGTGCCACACTGCTGGCTGAGTTTTTAGAATACAGCTTACTCAACGAGCTGCCGCCAAGCGACCAGGCTTTTAAGTATCATTCGCCATTTAGAAAAGAAACGTATGATGCTACTTGCTACCAGTCTGGCTATGAGGAAGACAGCTGGTTTTACAATCAGAACGGCATGTGGGCACTAACTGCAGTGCAAGAATAAGCTATTTTACTTTAGCAGCGCGATAGATTGCCGCTTGCCTGATGAACTCGGCAAAAAGTGGCGCATTATGCTCGAAGTCGCGCTCAGGGTGCCACTGCACGCCCATGACGAAGCGCTCGCCCGGCCCTTCGATTGCTTCTGTTAAACCATCGTCTGCGGTGGCGACAATGGCCAAATCTTTGCCTGGCTTAGAAACACATTGGTGATGCGAAGTCGGCACTGCCAGCGGTGCCTCACCAAGAAGCGTCGCGAGCTTGCTGCCTTTTTTCAAAGTGACCATGTGCGTATTTGGTACGTCTCCACGCCCCTTTCTAGCGGCATGAATGACTTTAGCGCTAGGGTTATGACTGGGAATATCTTGAATTAATTCGCCACCCGAAGCAATATTCAAGGCCTGTTCTCCGGCGCAAATTCCCAGATAAGGCATTTGTTTTTGAGCCAGTACGGAGCGCACGACAAGCAAGTCAAAATCCGAACGCTCAGCTTGCATTACAGAAGTTTTTGCTTCTGGTTCTTTACCGTATGATTGTGGCGGGTAGTCATCTCCGCCAATCATGAGCATGCCGTCCAGTGAAGTCAGCAGCTGGGTAAATTCAGCCGGATTGACCGGTGGCAACAGAACTGGAATGCCACCGGATTTAGTGACGGCGTCAACGTAACGAGCGCCAATCATATAGCGTTTATTTTTCTCACCGGAGACATCTAGATTGATGCCAATCACCGGCTTGCCTGCGCTACTTTCACTTCTATTTTGTTCGTGCGCTGATGCAAATGGCTGCAGAGCGAGTGCAAATGCGACTATAGCAGCGGCGCATTTAAGCGCAATCTGAGAACTTTTCATGTGACACCTGATTTTTCGAGATTTAAAATTCGGCGGTTTTGGGCGCCCGCGGAAACGGAATTACGTCTCTAATATTGGCCATACCCGTGACGAACTGTACGGTACGTTCAAGTCCGAGGCCGAATCCGGCGTGGGGCACTGTGCCATATCTGCGCAGGTCGAGGTACCACCAGTAGTCGGCCGGATGCAGACCGCTGTCGATCATTCTTTGCTCGAGAACTTCAAGGCGTTCTTCCCGCTGACTGCCACCAATAATTTCGCCCACTTTCGGCACCAGCACGTCCATGGCCCGTACAGTCTTATCATCTTCATTCATGCGCATGTAAAATGCTTTAATGCCTTTAGGATAATCAGAGACGATCACCGGTTTCTGGAATTTCTTCTCGGTCAGATAGCGCTCGTGCTCGGATTGCAAGTCAATTCCCCAGCTTACTGGAAACTCGAAAGTCTCGCCGCACTTGAGCAATATGTCTACCGCTTCGGTGTAAGAAATGCGCACAAAGTCGTTGTTGACGATATTGGTCAAAGTTTCAATGGCGGTTTTGTCGATGCGCTCATTAAAAAATTTCATATCAGTGCCGCAAAAAGTCAATACATCTTCAAAAATGGTCTTGAGAAATTCTTCTGCGCATTGCATGTTGCCTTCCAGATCACAGAAAGCCATTTCAGGTTCGATCATCCAGAACTCAGAGAGGTGGCGCGATGTATTGGAATTTTCAGCCCTGAAAGTAGGCCCGAAAGTATAAACATTACTGAGAGCGGTAGCGTAAATTTCGCCTTCAAGCTGGCCACTAACGGTGAGATTGGTTTGCTTGCCGAAAAAGTCTTGCTCATAATCCACAGTGCCGTCATCTTTGCGCGGAATCTTGTCGAAGTCTAAAGTTGTAACCTTAAACATCTGCCCGGCGCCTTCGCAGTCACTGCCTGTGATGATTGGTGTATGCACATAAATGAAGCCGCGCTTCTGGAAGAAGCCATGAATAGATGAGCAAATTTGATTGCGCACCCTGGCCACAGCGCCGAAAGTATTGGTTCGCGGGCGCAGGTGCGCGATGGTGCGGAGATATTCGTATGAGGTGCCCTTTTTCTGCAAAGGATAAGTAGCCGGATCGGCAAAACCAAATACTTTCACCGACTCGGCTTTAATTTCAGTGCTCTGTTCTTTACCCAGAGACTCGACAATCTCGCCAATGATTTCCACTGAACTGCCGATGCCGAGCTTGAGTACATCGCTCTCGTAATTGGCCAGTTTGCTTTCAGCAATTACTTGCACATTGTCGAATGTGGAGCCGTCATTGATGGCCAGAAATGAAAAACCACCTTTAGAGTCACGTCTGGTGCGAACCCAGCCGCAGAGCCTGACACGCTTGCCGATGTTCTCTTTCTTCAATGTATCGAGCACTGTTGTGCGTGTGAAAGTTTCCACTTGAGCCGTCATCATTCTCTCCTTACTTAAACCTGCTTTTGCTTTCGTTTTTAATTAGCGTTTGCGCAGCATGAAAATGCCGTCGCGAATTGTGAGTAACACCCGATCTACCCTTTCGTCAGAGGCGATCATGTCGTTAAATTTGATAATTGCTTTTCCGCTTTCATCAGTCTGATGCGGGTCTAGCACTGTGCCACTCCAGAGCACATTGTCGACAAGAATTACGCCGCCCTGCTTCAGTTTTGGCAGAACAGCCTCGTAATAGTTCGCGTAGTTTGGTTTGTCGGCATCAATGAAAACAAAATCGAATGGGCCGCTCAGTGACTCGAGGCTCTTCAAAGCAGGGCCCTTAATCACTTCAATCTTGTGTTCGTACTCGCTGCGGGCAAAGTATCTCTTGGCAAATTCTACGCACTCGTCATCAATATCGAGAGTGGTAATTTTGCCGCCTTCAGGCAAACCTTCAGCCATAGAGAGGGCTGAATAGCCAGTAAACATGCCAATTTCCAATACCGATTTGGCGCCGGATATCTGCACCATCATTTTGAGAAAACGACCTTCCAGTCGGCCGGTGAGCATTTGCGGCATTGACATCTTTTCGTGTGTCTCGCGTACCAGGCTTTTCAAAAGAGCGCTGGTGGGCTCACTTTTAGATTCGGCGTAATCATCGATACCCGGTTTAGTCAAAGTCAACATTGGCTATTCTCACTTTTAGCTATCAGCCTTTGATATATATCAGATTCAGCGACTTCATGGCTGTTCATGCCATTAAAGTAGTAAAATCGGCGTTTAATACTAAGAAAAATCAAGTGCAAAAAAGCAATGAATCCAGTACGCGCCGACCACATTAGCCCTCTTGATATGTTCAAAATCGGTGTTGGTCCATCCAGCTCGCACACAGTAGGGCCAATGGTGGCCGCTCTTCAATTTCGCAAAATTATTGGCGAGCTTTTAGAAAAAAAAGCCGATAAAAACCATAACTACACAGTCAAGGTTGAACTCTACGGCAGCCTCTCGGCTACAGGCACTGGTCACCAGACCGACGGCGCTGTTTGCGGTGGCCTCTACGGTTATAGCCCGAAAGAAACAACGCCGGATGAAATCTGGTCAGCTACCGACAAATTGCGCGCCAACCCAATTTTGCCATTCGAAAAATTAAGCGCCAAAGTCAAAGTAAGTTTCCACCCAGATCAAGATCTAGCCTGGCTCTCATGGACAATGGACGGCAGGCCTTTGCCCCATCCAAACACCATGCGCTTTTTACTAAAAGAAGGCGAAAACACTGTCAGCGAACAAATTATCTTGTCTGTTGGCGGAGGCTTTGTCGAACCGGTGGATCTGATTACCTGGGAGAGACAACCAGCAGGCGCCAATACTACTATTTTTGATCTGCCTTACCCTTATAATTCGGCGGCAGAATTTGTGGAGCAGTGCAATCAAAGTAAACTCAAACCCTGGCAAATTGTGATTGCCAACGAGGCTGTGCGCGGGCTATCAGAGATTGATTTAAGAGCACGATTAGACGAAATTTTAAAAGTGTTCGATTCTTGCATTGAACGCGGACTGAAAACCGAAGGAATTTTGCCTGGCGGATTGAACGTTAAACGCAGAGCTAAAGCGCTGCATGAACAAATGCTGGCCGGCACAAAAATCAGTGTCTACGCATCTCCCGAAGGGCTCAAACCATCGGTTTATGCCATTGCCGTCAACGAAGAAAATGCTGCAGGTGGGCGGGTCGTGACAGCGCCCACAAACGGTTCATCTGGGCTCATACCGGCCGTTTTTCGCACCTTGAAAGAACTGCATAACTTGAGTAATGAGACGCTGCAAAACGGTCTGATTGTCGCCTCGGTTATCGGTGCGTTGGTGAAAGTACATGCCTCCATATCTGGTGCCGAAGTTGGATGCCAGGGAGAAGTTGGCACATCATGCGCTATGGCTGCAGCAGGTGCTGTAACCATGCTTGGCGGCAGCGCCGATCAAAGTGAGCAAGCGGCCGAAATCGGAATTGAACATCACCTGGGTATGACCTGTGACCCCATTAAAGGTCTGGTGCAAGTACCGTGCATCGAACGTAATGCCATGGGTGCCGTAAAGGCGCTCAACGCAGCTGAACTGGCCCTGGCATGCGACGGACAGCATTTAATCAGCCTGGATCGCGCCCTGGAAGTGATGAAGCAAACCGGTCTCGATATGAATCAGAAATACAAAGAAACGGCGACAGGCGGGCTGGCGCTCGGTTAGCGCGGTGTTTCGCACAGTTGCCAGGCAGCAAGATTAACTCTAAAATGAAGATTAAAAACCTCTTGACATTCCGTAGAATTAGGAATAGTCTGGCATAGCCCGGAATTATGTTCACTCTGCCAAAATTATCGGCCGTTCTGACTAATTCGCTCTATTTAGAGTTCAAGGCCCCCATGCCAAGCATGCCTTTCTTTATGGAATCCCGCAATGTCTCAGAATGATTTACCACATAACCCATATTGCGATGACCCTGGGCTCGAACTGAGCTTCCAGGAAGTTGATTTGGGATCGAAAGTAGAAGGCGAGTTGCGCACTACTTTTCACGTCTATAAAAATGAAAGGCAGATAGGCTATTACCTTGAGAAGGTCTATACCAGCGAGGATAAACTCGTGAAAATGGTAAAGCGCTCAGCCGACGGTCGCTCTGAGACGCGCTTCGATCCAGATTCTGGTGATATCGATAGAATTTTTGAATCTTATTCGCTTCCTGACGGTAATATTCTTACCAAAGAAAAGCGCTATTTGAGCGATGAGAAAGCAATTGAATCTGTGCTTGTTATGGATCCTCGCGGCATTCTGGTGCGCACCGTCATTCGCGAAACTCAAGGCCTGAACAATCTCTTTCAAGGTCAGACCGAATTTACGCTCGAAGGGCGAGCGAAATTTTCGGTCAACCACTGGTTCAATCCTAAAAACGGCAAGATGAATCATCGCGAACAAATTCAGTGGCTGCCTGATGGTGAAAGAGGTGTGACTGAACACTTCCATTTCTCCGATGACGGCGCGCTACTCAAATATTTCAAACGGCTCTTCCATCCATCCACAGACAGGCATCTTGAAGAAACACATATTTACGACCCGCTCACTCAGTTGATGGTGCGCAAAGAAGTTAAAACTTGCGGCCGCCTTGATCATCAGTGTTCGGTGGAAGTCACCACATTTGATGCCGCGGGCAATCCTCTCAACGTGCAAAATAATGTCTACGACCGCATAGCACCGTCTCGTTAATCTGCAAAGCTATTAGTCGGCAAGCCTGTCATACTCCCATTGCAAACGGTGGTGGTGTGGCAAATGACGGCATTGCGGCAATTCTGCCGATCTGGCGCATCAACAAGTCTGGTGAATCGCAGCATGCGGTGCCGGATGTTCCGGGCTCAATCTTCAAAACAATGCTGGCGAAATCAGGTGTACCTGGAATAAGTAGAATGCGATGAGCTCTCACCATTCTGAATTCGCAAAGAGCGTCCCATTTGAGGATACTGCCTCGCTTCCAGCTAAATTTTCTCGCTGTCACCATTAGTTCAGGACTGCTGATTTTCGGCCCCAGCACTTCCATTAGCGACAATAAGCCGGAAAGATCGTCTTGATGTAGGTGAATAGCTTTCTCAATCTCAGCTAGCTCACAGGTCAAAATCGCTCCCAGGACGACGTCAACCGGATTGGCTCTGACAGCGCCCGGCATGAAGTCGGCAACATTTGCAGCTTGCGGAATAAACGATTGAGTCATACTAAAACTCCTGTCTACATAACTTGTGTGCGCTAGTCGACTGACTCTAACTTTTAGTTGTTAACGAGTCGTTAAGCGGAGTAGTTGCCGAAAAAAGATGCCACGTTACCGGGGCATCTTTTTCAAAGTAGAATTAGAGTAGAAGAAAACTATTGATTAACTTCGTAAGTTGACTTCTGCTCTTCTTTCAGCAGGCCGGCAACTTTATTTCTCAAGAGCTCCAGCTCCAAGCCGGCGACGATATTGGCGCCAATTTTTTCAGTGCTGGTGTTGGATGGCAGTGTGCGCAAGATTGCTTCGATGCGATCTTTTTCAGCAGTGACTTCGCCTTGCGAGTTTTTGAGCTTACCAATCAGCTTGTTCAATTCCTGCACGCGAACCGCGACATCCACTGGTTTCCAGGAATAGTCGGCAATCATCATATCGAGTTTGCCCTGACCTTCACGAAGAAGATTCATGCGGGATACAGGATTTTCTGTAAGCAACGCGGTGTTTATCAAACTGAGAATGGAATTGACGTCAGCTTCCGTAATACGATGAGTGAAATAAGCGAGGTCGGCGCGGCGGACGATTGTGAGAATTTGCTCGCGAGTTTGATCGGTGTCGCCGTCTTTGCGCAACAGCCTGGCAAGCCAATCTTGCAAGAATCTGATGTCGCTCGCCATAAAGCGCACTTCCTCGTTGCGCAGCTCGCGCTCAAAAGGATCGACACCAGGATTTGGTCCCGGATAACTTGTGTTGATAGCTTTAACCAACTCGAGCTCTTGCTGTAAGCGGGTAGCATCGGCATGTCCGAGATTGCCGTTTTTCACGCCGCCATCAATCAGACGTTGCACTTCAGAAATGGCATAATTGAGTTCTTCCTGACTGGGTTGAATTTTTCCGGCTTCATACTGAGTCTGTCTCAGTCTTTTGGAGAGTTGAGCTTTTACTTCCGGCGTAGTGATTTTGCTATGAGCGCGATCTTTCAAGACAGAATAAAGTTCGTTTTTGGCCTTAAGCAAAAGCTCCGGCTCAACGATATAACTTTTAAATGTATTGAGCTGGCGAGCGCACACTGCATTTCTGGCCATGTACAGATCGCTGCGCAAAATCAATTCGTCGGTAGTTTCATTGTCGTAACCAGTGCGAGCCAGCGAACGCGTCAGGCGCTCTTGCACGCTGGATAGATCAAGCGCCAGAACATTGAATTGCCAGAAGTCCAACTTGTGACCGTTGGCAGTAAATTGTTTTTGAACACGCTTAATACCGTCGATACGGTCGCGATAAAACTTGGCATCAGCTACGGTAATCACTTTATTTTTCAATAGTGCATCAATGCGATTGGAAAATTGTTTGAGCAAATGATCAATGCTCAAATGATTGGATTTGACTATCTGAGCTCTAGCTTCCATCTGTGCCCAGGTGCTTTCAATTGCTTCCAGATTGTTGGCATTATTGAGGCTGTTTTCCATTCTCTGGCTTTCTTCAGCTGTGAGTCGACCAGCTTCTTTTGCGTTCTTCATCTCAAATTTAGCGGCATTGCGAATTTCTTCAATATTGATTGGAGTATAGACGCCAGCAGTTTGGGCTAAACCAGCAGAGCAAGCGACGGCGACAGAAACCAGACTTAATGACAGTGACATACCTATTTGACTGCAAGTACGATTACGACCTAATTTAGCACCACTCATAGCTCTCTCCTTACAACCCGCGCCTAGACAGAGGTAAAGAGTACAGCCAAAAGCATATACTTGTCTCTCCTTGGGAAGTGCGTCGGTCGAAATTGATAGCCGGTTTTATTTACCGGAAGGAGGCTGGTAAGGCAGAGCCACCCGGTAAAGAGTGCCGGGATATTTTTCATATTTGGCGATAATTTTTTCTTCGGCACCGCTATTAACTATTTGGCTAAGAGCAGTGTTCAGCATCTCCTTGAATTCCAGTTGGCCGCGCTTAAACATCCAGCAGTTGGGAAAGACGCGAATGGGCGTTTTAGAAATGGTTTCAATGGTGGCAGGATTATATTTGAGAAATTCTTTGGCCACCGCCGGTTCTTCAAATGAGGCGTCGGCTTTGCCTGTGGAGACGTTAAGCAACACCTGGTCGACTCCTGCCAGTTGCGGCAGGGATAGTTTTTTCGCCAGCGGAAAATCTTCTGCCGCGATCACTTCGGCAGTTTCACCATCGACGGTGGCAATTACACACTTTGGCGAATTGAGAGAAGCAAGATTGCAATCGACGAATCGCTTGTCTCCCGCCTTCACCCAGACCTGAATTGGGCTATAGTAAAGCGGTTTGCTGAAATCAACCAGGCGAGCCCGATTAGAATTGGTCCAAATAGGAGTGCCGATCATGTCGTAGCGATTGGTTTGCAGACCCTCAAGCATGGTGCCCCAACCAACTTCTTCGGTCCACTCCACCTTAAGACCAAGATTTTTTGCCACCATTTCAATGCTCTCTACTCCGATACCAGAGAGCTTGCCTGTATTTGGATCTTTCAAGCAGCCTGGATTGTAGATAACGTAACCGCATCTAATTTTTCCCTGCTTAATTACGCGATCGTAAACACTCTCTTCGGCGCTGGTTTGCCTGACGCTACCGGCGGAGCATGCGCTCAACAACGCTACGCAGAAGCTCAAAGAGATCAGGCCAACTTTACGCAAAGACATTTCATCGCTCCTATAATATTGAACTGGTAATGTTTAACTGGTATTGCCTAACTGGCTGATTCAATTACAGAGAGAAATTTTTTCACTCTTTCTTGCTTCGGCGCATCAAGCACTTCTCTACCACCACTTTCAATAATTTGACCACCATCGATGAATATAATTTTGTCGGCGGCGTCGCGGGCAAAATTAAGCAAGTGTGTCACGATTACAATGCCGATGCCTTTTTTCGAAAGTTTTCGCAGATAAGAGAGAATAATAGAAATCTGCTCAACATCGAGAGATGATGTAATTTCATCGAGCAATAAATATTTG
>Ga0209181_10000004_pt1:227500-442741 | contig 442741 bp, 369 predicted proteins | sample MAT05_FD_187208 | JGI IMG/M metagenome (GOLD analysis project Ga0209181, IMG submission 187208) | Freshwater microbial communities from Lake Fryxell liftoff mats and glacier meltwater in Antarctica - MAT-05 (SPAdes) (version 2) | ecosystem: Environmental > Aquatic > Freshwater >...
CGCCTTGTACATAAGGCTATTCAGTTATCAGGGTTCAAATTGGTGTCGGATTTATTCGCTCGAAGGCGAATGAAATTCAGACAACTAAGAAATCATACCAAGCTACATTGGGCCTGTCAAACAACACAAGAGTGGCTACTGGTCAGGGTTGTCTTTAATGTGCGCATTTGTGGTGCATATCTCTTGCGCACCTGGCGCCTGAAGAACCAAAGCTCGTGCAGCTTTCGCTGCACGAGCTCAACAATGATGAAAATTACGCCACATCTACATTGCACGAAACGCTTGTTACGCCGCGCAACACTTACGTTCGCATAAGCATATTTTGCGCAGCTGTGGCGATCGCTATCTATATAAAGAACCTCGGCAATAGAGTGACAGGGCCACGCTACGCACTTGACGACCCGGTCAGTCTTAGATTTATCGCAGTTGTCTCAACAATAAATCTGCGCTGTATTTTTTACGGGCACCGCTTACAAGCACCACCCGTGGCCCATTAAGGGCGATATTGACATAGGTTGTGCCATTGCGAAATTGATTGCTTGGGCGGCCAAAAAGTTGCGCCGGATCTTCTCCGCGACTTTGGCTGAGCTCATTCAAATAAGCCTGGTAGCTGGCTTGAGCAGCTTGCGTGTTCGTCCCATAGTCAATAAAAAGGAGCTTTACTCTTTCTTTTGCCGGAAGCGTAATTTGATAATCGGCAACACAGGCTGCTCTGTAGTTCTTAAAGTCGAGAACGCCAAGATATGGTGCGGGGAAAAAGCGCCTGGCCGAAAGTGGACCCATGACGATTTTTTCACTGCCGTGGAGATACTCAAGCTGCGGCATGGCAGAGAGGACCTCAGGCGCAGAGCCATGTTCCGGTATTATTTTGGCCATAGCAACTGCAACCGATCTAATGACATCCTTGCTTTCGTCATCATCCGCAGACGTTCCATATATAGATACGAAAGTTTTGCCTTGAACAAAAGAAATGCTGTCATCATCTTCTGAAGCGGCGTCGCCACGCTTAACTACAGTAGTGGCACCACGCCTGAGCAAACAGTAAGCGGCATAGGCACCATTGTTGTCGGCGAACTCAAAGAGATCCACGTATATATATCTTTGACCACGCTGAAATGATTTTTGGTTGATGGTATTGATGCCGAACTCGCTTAGCATCGCCATCTTGCTGGGGTCGACGCCCTTCACATCAGGAGCTGGTGCCACTGGAGGCAGAGCTGAACCCAGGTGGCAAACACCAATGATCCGTCCATTCCAACCAGGAAAAGACAACTGATTCAGTTCTTGACCGAGGGCTGTATTTTTCAGCGTCGGATAGGAATGATTTATGGGAATTTTAGGCGGAGCAACACCCTCATCCGGTTGAGTACCAACTGGAGTGGCCAGCGGAGGCTGATTAGCAGGAAGCGGAGCAGGGGCCTGCGCCTGACTCTCGAAATGCGGCGACAAAGCAAGAAAAGAAGCAATGACAATTGCCCACCAATGTCTGTGCACCGGCGGTGATACTAGACCCATATCAGCTATTTCACATGATCGAGCTTAGGATCGTAACTGATACTGATGATGGTCATGTTGGAGACTGGCTCCAGGTGTATATCCAGCTTGGCCGCATCAGACATGCATTCCATTTGAATAGCACCACGTCGATTGTTGTCTGAGTTAAGTCTATAACCCTTCATCACCACTTCAGTTTTATAAAACTCATGTACTTTTTCGGTATCATCCAGAGTTTTCAAAACCACTATCTGCCGATACTTATCCTGGCCAATCGGGGTGCTGTCAGCCCTGGTACATTCAGAACCAGGTATGCAATTAATGGGAAATTTGTCAGGTAAAGCCACACCGGGCGGTTTGTAATTGTTGCTGGAGCATGCTGTCAGCATCGATCCGCTTACAGTCACAACGAGGGCTACCACAGACACAAAAGAAAGGCGGCGCAACATGGACAACACTAATACCTCTGCATGAACTGCCAGAACAACAACCATAGTAATAGCGTAGCAAAAACAGTTAGCAAAAACATTGAGCAAGCAAGTTTCTCAGCTGTTTTAGCTCAATTTTAGCGCGGCTCTGGCCTGATTAATTGAAAAGACTATTATCGCTTGCTCTTAGATTTAGTCGGAGTAGCTTCGTGATAGGGTTCGTCTTTCTTGTCGTCATTCTTATCGACTTTTTTGTCGGCATCACTGGCGGTCATTTTGTGCCAAAACTTGCTTATGCCACCGACAGCTTGCTTACCTAACTCCACAGCTTTTTGCTGTTTGTGAGGATCGGTAGCAGCGTCGATAATCAGGCCCTGGCCAGACGGAAAACCATTGCCGGTCACGGCGTCTTTTAATTGCAGGCCTTTTTGAACTTGCTTGGCTGTGCCTTGATGTTCTGCCGGAACCTGCCTTACTGCTTCATTCATCACTTTGCCGGCCACTTCTTTGCCGATATAGCCTGCCGGGCCTCCAATAATCAGCGGAGCGGCCTCTTTAGCCACGGTTCTGTAGTCACCGTTTTGTGCGGCTCTGGCCACAGTTTTACCGTGTTGAATTTCTTCTCTGACGATATTTTCGCCGGCACCCTTTATTTTCTGACCGGTGGGGCTATTGATAGCATCTTTAGCACCCTGAACCACTTTGGGACCGTGCTTTTTCACGCCGTCTACAGCATCCTCACCCAAATCTTGCGCCTTATCGACGGCGACACCACCTGCATGTTTCACCTTGCCCCAAATGCCCTTAAGCACGTGGCTCTCTTCTTTCGGCTCATCGCCTTTGTCAGCTTTTTTGTCGCTTTTGTCAGCGGCATGGCGTTTTTCGGTCATAAAAATAGCCTCGGAAAGAGGGGCGTAGCAAATGGGGGTTAGAGGATTTTAAGCTCGGCCATGACCACTTGTCAAGCCAGCTTGCCGCCCTTCGCTCCCATCTATCTATACCCACTTCCTCGGGCTATTTTCCGCCGTAATCTACATTTGACACTGCAGCCGCCCGCTTTTTGGCCGCCTGCACCACAATTTCGTCTAGATTGCTGTCACCGCGCGACATGGCTCCGCTCGCAGCACCAAACATGCCCGAAGCGCGACCTCTGGCCCTTGAGCTATCACTCATTGCAAAAGACGCACTTGGGGCTGCTCCAAAAATACTCATTTCTCGTACCGGTGCCGATGCCATTTTATCCGCTGCACCCATGGCTTTAAGGGAAGCTACGCCACGCTTCCAGTCGGCCGAGTCAGACTTGACTCGATAAGACTCGCCGCCAAAACTAACTACAGTCTCCTTTTTGCCTTTGTTATCGACGACGGTTTGACGATAAGTCAGTGTGTCGGCGCTGCCGTCAGCCAGTTTGGCAATCTGTTTAAAAATATCGCTGCCCTGTCCATATGATTCAAGACCGGCACAGGCAATGGTGTTCACCTGAATGCCACGGCTGATTGCCTGCCGCGATTCGTCTTCCCACTTAACGTCATCGCTGTAAACATGCGGCGGTGCGTCCCCAATTAAAAACATCAGCTTGGCAGTGTGTTTGGCTTCGTCCCATTTAAGTTCGTGGAGAGCCGCATGCATGCCCTGATTTACTGCCTCAGGTCCATCACCACCGCCGGCAGCCTGCAGACCAGATACGTCTTTGACAAAGCGGTCAATGTCTTCTGTGAAAGGAAAAACCTTAGTAACGTAGGCATCTCCGCGATCACGATAGGCAACCAGGCCAACGCGTACAACTGGGGCTGGTTTGCCTGCCGCGAGCTTGGCTGTAAGCGACTTCACTTTCTCTTTTACCTGATCGATTTCACTCTGCATAGAACCAGTGGTATCGATGCAAAATGCGAGATCCAGGTGCGGCTTCTTCTCACCGACTTTCTCAGTTTTTTCCGTGGCTTTATCTGCGGCCAGGGCAGAGGCGGTGACTAAACAATTGCTCAGCGACAGGCTGGTGAGCACCGACAGCAAAGCAACACCAATATTTTTGTTCATTAAACAAACTCCAGCGCTAACTGCTTCTACTCTAACTAAGAGCGCTCGAGGTTAATGCCAGCAATTGCCTGAAGCAATCATAGGGAAACTCCTGATATCAATTCAGGAATTGACGTTTATTTGCTCTTAGCGGCCACAGCTTCACGAGATTGCGCCTGTCGATACCACTCGATGGTTTCTTGTAAGCCCTCAGTCAGATTTTTACTGGGGGCCCAGTTGATTAGAGCCTTAGCTTTGGTGGTGTCAGGCAAACGTCTGCGCGGATCGTCTACGGGCAAAGGTTTCTTGATAATTTCGCTGCTAGCACCTACCAGATCTTTTATGATGGTGGCAAGTTCAAGTACGGTCTTTTCTTGAGGATTGCCGAGATTAACAGGCAAATGATGATCGACGTCCATCAAACGCACAATCCCTTCTACCAGATCGGTGACGTACTGGAAGCTGCGTGTTTGCTGCCCTTCACCGTAGACAGTGAGGGGCTCGTTAGCCAGCGCTTGACCAATAAAGTTTGATACCACTCGGCCGTCGTCTAAGCGCAGGCGTGGTCCATAACAATTAAAAATACGGATGATGCGAGTGTCCAAGCCATGTTTGTGATGGTAGGCCATGGTAATAGCTTCGGCGAAACGTTTCGATTCATCGTATACACCGCGCGGACCAATCGGATTAACGTTGCCCCAATATGTTTCCGGTTGCGGATGAATTTCAGGATCGCCGTAAACTTCAGACGTGCTGGCAAGAAAATAACGCGCACCTTTTGAGAGCGCCAGCCCAAGCGTATTGTGGGTGCCCAGAGAATTCACTTTCAGAGTTTCGATGGGTAGCAGTAGATAGTCAACCGGAGAAGCTGGCGAGGCAAAATGAATTACCCAATCGAGCTCGCCCATAATATGAATGTGGTTAGAGACATTGTGGTGAATAAATTCAAACCGCGGATTATCCTTATGGTGAGCCACATTTTGATAATTTCCGGTGATCAAATTATCCATTACCACTACGCGATGACCTTCGGCCATCATTCTGTCGGTAAGGTGAGAACCGATAAAACCAGCGCCACCAGTGATAAGAATTCTCAACGTCCTACACCTCGATAAGTCATGCCGGCTAAGGTAATGTCTTCTTCGTTAAGGGCATTGCGACCATCGATCACAAGCGGCCAGCGCATGCTCTTCGCCAGTTTTTTCCAGTCCAGCTTTTTAAATTGTTCCCATTCAGTCACCAGTACTAGCGCGTCCGTATCGCCGGCAAGCTCTTCGCTGCTTTCGCAATATTGAATATCGAGCGTAGGATGAAGAACCTTGCAGCGTTCGTTGGAGACCGGGTCATAAGCTTTAACCGAAGCGCCCATTTTCAATAATTGATAGGCGATTGTCAGCGCCGGCGCGTCGCGCAAATCGTCTGTATTGGGTTTAAAAGATAGGCCCAGCAAGCCAACTGTGCGGCCTTTAAGAATTTTAAGTTCATCCTGTAGTTTTTTAATTACTACCAGGCGCTGGCGTTCATTGACAGCCACAGTGGCTTCCAGTAACGAAGTGGGATAGTTATATTCTTTTGCCACTTGCATCAAGGCGCTTACATCCTTGCCGAAGCAACTGCCGCCCCAACCTACTCCAGCGTTGAGGAAAGCTTTACCGATGCGATAATCAAGGCCGATGCCCTGAGTTACCTGACTGACGTCGGCGCCTACTTTTTCGCACAGACCGGCAATTTCATTGGCAAAGCTGATTTTCATAGCGAGAAATGCATTGGCGGAATATTTGATCAGCTCAGCCGATGCCAGATCGGTGACCACAAAAGGCACCGCGTTGAAATCTTTTGGTCGCGGTGCCAGAGACGGTACGTCGAAAGACTGATTGATGATCGGCTTATAAAGATTTTTCATCACCGCGATCGCGTGTTCATCGGTAGATCCAACAACAATACGATCAGGATAGAACGAGTCTGATATAGCGCTGCCTTCGCGCAAAAATTCCGGATTGCTGACTACGACAAAACTTGGCGCTTCTAGCCTGGTCGAACGGGCCGGTACCGGTTGAGAATTTTGCACGCCTTGCGACACCAGCATTTCTACCCAGTTGCCTGAACCTACAGGCACAGTTGATTTATTGACGATAATGCGGCGGTGCTTAGCGTCTAACGCGCTGCCGATGCTGCGAGCTACTACCATCACCTGAGAGAGATCAGGTTCACCATTGGGAAGCGACGGTGTGCCCACGGCAATGAAAATAACCTGGGCCCTTTTGACCGCCTGCTCGAGGTCATCAGAGAAGTTGAGAAATCCAGACTCGCTGGTCTGCTGCACAAACTCTTGCAACCCGGGCTCGAAAAATGGCACCAGGCCTTTTTGCAAACTACCAAGGCGCTCGCTATTGGCTTCCACCGCGGTGACATGATTGCCAAGATAAGCCAGACAAGCGCTGGTCACTAGACCGACGTAGCCTGCACCGATTACACATATATCCACGAATTTATTCCCACAACTAAGAAACAGATGCTTACGACTATGGTAGCCTCTGGATTTGTTACGTGGCTAAACCACAGCAAATAGCTTAAGGCTTACGGTGTCCCATGACCTCGAATTTAGAAGGTTCACATTTAGAAGGTTCACAATTGGAACAGTTCATTGCAACTGTAGCCAGGTTGCGTGGGCCCGACGGCTGTCCGTGGGACAGGGAGCAGACTCACAAGAGTTTGGCGCGTTTTTTATTGGAAGAAGCCTATGAGGTTATGGAAGCAATTCACGAAGGTGACTGCGAAAAAATTAAAGACGAACTGGGCGATTTGCTGCTGCAAATTGTTTTGAACGCCCAGGTTGCCCAAGATGACGGCAAGTTTACTATCGAAGATGTGGCCGCCAATATAAATGCCAAGATGATCAGGCGGCACCCCCATGTTTTTGCTGATGCCAAAGTAGACGACGCCTGCGGTGTGGTCGCCCAATGGCAAGAATTAAAAGAGCAAGAAAAAAAAGAAAAAGCTGAAAATCAAAATCTATCAGACGAGGACCGCTCTGCCCTGGCCGGTGTACCTAAAACGATGCCCGCTCTGATGCAGGCTTTGAAAATATCAGAAAAGGCTGTGCGTCAGGGTTTTGAGTGGGAAAAAGAAGGAGATGTTTGGGCCAAACTGCATTCTGAAATTGCCGAATTAGAAGAAGCAGTCTCTCATCCTGAACTCACCAGCCCGCAGCAATCAGCCACTGAAGGCAATCTGGAAGTTCGGGGGCAGGCCAAAGAAGCTATGGCCTTAGAGTTTGGCGACATGCTTTTTTGCATGGTCAATCTGGCTCGCTGGCACGCTCTTGACCCAGAAGAATGTCTGCTCATGACCATTAATAAATTCAAAAAGCGCTTTGAATGGATGGAGAAAAACGCGCAAAAGCCGCTTAAAACTCAATCACCCGACGAACTCAACGACCTCTGGGAAGGCGCCAAAGCCGCCCTCAAAAGCGAACTATAAGTGACCGCTCGGCCCTGCACTGGATAAGGCTTGAGCAGCCCCTGACGCTGCTGCGCCAGCACCATTCAAAGCGGCGTTGCGAGCTTCTTCAGCGTGCAAGCGATCTGCCACCAGGGTTTTCAAATTTGTATTTTTTGAAATTTTCAGCGGTATAGAATTATCGAGACCGAGATCGATAAATTCGACCTTGTCTTTTAGCGGCTCTACCGCCGGCAAAACTGAAACCAAACGACCGAGACGTCTGGTTAAAGTAGCGTCTGGCATACCCAATTTTAGAGTCAGATCGCCATTGGCCACTTTGATATCAAAAGGCTGACGCATATCAATGTAGTCAACCGGCCGGCCTGTCTGGCTGCTGATGTAATTAGCCCAACTGGCCCACTGAACCACTTCTTTTGAAGTCAGTTTGAGACTTGGTTGACCGTAAATTACCAGGTGCGGTCGAACCACCGCAGGAAATTCGGCAATAGAAATAAATCTGCCTGATTGCGCAATTACAGCCGAAGCCGCTTTAGTTGGGTCTGGACTGAAAGTAGCCCAGGGATATTCTTCCAGAATTTCCACCACCAGATGTGGCTTAGGTAGAGCGTAGCGTCTGACAAAAGCGTGGCGCACAGCCTTTAGCGAAGCAATTTGACTCTCTAATTTTTTCGGGTCGATGCGATAAATCGGCACATTGACGGCATTGTTTACCAGCTTTAAAATCTGGTCGGTGGTGGCAACTGAATTGCCGTGCACCACGACTTCGGTTTTGGCATTGTGCAGAGTCCAGGGCAGATGCGTGAAACAAGCAGCTCCGGCCACGACCATGGCCAACAAGAGCACGTAACGCATGGTTGATCGACGTGATCGCGCACGGCGAGTGGCTTTGCGCTGCTTGCGACGGCTGCGCATCCATTCTTGTCGTTGATCGGCTTCCATGATCATGGTCATGCGGGCAGTTCCTCTTTCACTGAAGAACTTCCAGCGGCAAGGGCAGTAACACTTGCGCCCTTCAAGGCAGACGAAACGAAACTATTGCGGCTAACAGAAAATGTGCCGGCAAATGCTAATTGGGCTGGACCGTTCAACTCGATGCGATTGTCCAAGGAAGACCAGGCGACCTCCAATTCTCCACCTGGAAGAATAACACAGCATTGCCTGTTTAGGCGCTCTTCAATTACTCCAGCTGCCACCACAGCACCCGCACCTGACGCACAGGCTAAAGTTGGCCCACAGCCCCGTTCTACAACATAAACGAGAGCGCGGTCGCGGCCTTGCGGCAAGACGAATTCAACGTTAACTCCTTCAGGAAAGAGTGTGTGGCTCTGAATCTGATGGGCTAAATCAATTAATGCTGAAGGAAATTTTTCTAAAAAGTTGGAGGAATCACCATTGCATATATCCTGCATACAGCCTTGATATTGTTGCAAGTTTAAGGAGGGAGAGTCGAAGACAATGCAATGCGGATTACCCATGTTCACGGCGGTGGCACTAAGGGTGATATCAGCCAGTTCAATCTGGCCGTTCACAAATTTCCCTACTACCGTAGCGCCGTCAAAATCAGGACCGGCCAGAGTGGTGCGCACCAGGGCAATGGCATTGCCACCACTGGTAGGGGCGGCTGCATTACCAGGCAGCTCAATATTTACTTCTACCGCATAGACACTGGTGGCGATTTTAAAGTTATTCTCTTGCGGCCAGGCTTTCCCACCCTCTTCAGCTGCGCACAAACGGGCGAAATAAGCCAGACAACGCAGACCATTGCCGCACATTTCGGCACTGGAGCCGTCGCTGTTGATATAAATCCAGGCGATGTCGCAGCTTTCGTAGCCCGGATAGGCAGCGATAATATCCGCCACTACCGCCTGTGGTGCCTTAATGCTCACGGCTACGATCAGTCCATCGGCCCCTATGCCAAAACGCCTATCGCAAATTAGGCGAGCCATTTGGCTTAAAGCCGCAGCCGCTCCATTAACTTGGTCAAGTTCAAGGGCGGCAAAAGCACTCGCCAGATCGCTATCTTCAACCATGACAAAATCATTGCCCAGACCATGCATTTTGGTGAAAGGCAAAGAAAAATTGGCAGCTAGGGGCGAGGTCTTCACGTCGCTAAATCAATATTTGGCATTGGCCTGCAATTATAGCCTTTGTCAGGCACCTCGTGCTTGACATGATCAGGATGTAAGGCTGTGGTTTCCTCTAATCCCTTATATACTCAAGCTGAGCAGGCTTGCAGTTGTTACCTAATGAAAAGGTTGATCCGTAGATGAGAGCATATATATCTGTTGACTTGGAAGGTGTTAACGGAATTCTGCACTCCAGCCAGACGCAGCCGAACGAGCCCGGCTACGGCAGAGCGCTGGAGCTCATGCACGAAGAGACCAACGCAGTTATAGAAGGCCTCCTGGCGGGCGGCGTAAACGATATTCTCGTCAATGACTCGCACTGGGACATGCGCAATCTACATATAGAGAAATTGCACCAGCATAAAGGTGTATCCGTGCGCAGTGGCTGGCAGAAACCTTTTTCGATGGTGTCAGGCATAGACCCGGCTGACTTTGCCGTTTTTGTCGGTTACCACGCCAGAGCCGGTCACGCTACCGGGGTCTTGAGTCACACCTATAGAGCGCAAATATTTTTCGAAGTTAAGCTCAACGGTAAACCTGTGGGTGAAACCGGTTTGAACGCAGCGCTCGCCGGTCATTTTGGTGTGCCGGTGGCAATGGTGACCGGAGACGATTGCGTCTGCGAGGAAGCGCGCGACTTGCTCGGCAACATTGTCACAGCTCAGGTGAAAACGGCCGTATCACGCTATTCCGCCGTGTTCAATCCTCATCAAGAAAATCTCAAATTATTGAAGGTGAAAGCCCACGAAGCTGCCGAAAACAAAGCCCACTGGCAGTTATTTCAAGTCAAAGGCGCTGCCGCCGAAATTGAAATAACATTCTTCGACCCTTCTATGGCCGACGCCGCTGAGCTCATTCCTCAAGTCAAACGACTTTCAGCGCGTACAGTCAGTCTTAATGGCGAAGATTACGCCGCCAATTTCAGATTGCTTCTGGCTGTGGGTGCATTGGGAGCCAGCCGGCGCGATCCATATTTCTCTTGAGCCACTTGTAGCATCTACCGCAACAGTCAATTATTAAATTTGCAATTTTTGTTTATGACCTGTAGAGGGGAAGCCTTCTAGCGGGTATCAATCATATACAGGGGATTTTGGTTCTCTTGCTTTTCAGAAGGACCGCGGTGGGGTACGACGCCGGCGGATTTCTGGCGCGCATTCGTTTGCTTGCGCACTTAACCATATGTATATCAAAGCCGATCATGGGGATGTTCAGATGTTCCATTCTTCCTACCAAAATCTCTCATTTCGCCAGCAAATCATCGCCACCAATCAATCGTATCCCTGCCCTAGATGCAGTTGTGGCATGCTAGAAGCTTTTGGTATCACAGAGACTTTGAAATGCACGTCATGTGAAAGAGGCTTTGTCGCTCTACATGGCGGAAGAATGCTCTATCCAGCCAACCGCATGGGCATGAAAATCGCCCCGACATTCTGGTGGGATGGACTTAGATGGCACTGGGCTGCCACCACAGCCAGCACAAGACAAATTTTGACTATCGTACTCGTTTCATTGATGTCGGTTTGCGCCGCGTATTTGGCCATGGCCGTAAACGTTGCACCTCAATGGCTTCATTGGCTCAACCCAATGCTGGCTGCGTCAGGGGCACTGCTTGCGGTTTCGATGTTGATATACTTTGTTTGCGGTGACTTCGATATTGTTGCGAAGCGCAAAGAAAGAGCCAGCAAGAGCCCCCATATTTCGTAATTAATCGAGTGAATCTATATTGAATGGTCAAACTGACCAGGACCTGGAAGAACGGGCGCATATCCCCGTGCTTCTTCAAGAAGTGATTGAAGCATTAGATGTGAGACCCGGGCTTACATATGTCGATGCCACCGCCGGCGCTGGCGGACACCTGGCCGCCATCGATAAAATTACTCAAGGAAAGAGCAAACTCTTCGCCTTTGATCGAGATCAGACGAGCCTTGACAAACTGCGAGAAAGTTTTAGCGACCGTGCCACCATGGTGCACTCCAACTTTAGATATCTGAAAGAAGCATTGGCGCAATATGATGTTAATACCGTAGATGGTGGCATACTAGCTGACTTGGGTGTGTCATCTATGCAATTAGATCAGGGCGAGAGGGGCTTCAGTTTTCAAAAAGCGGGCCCTTTAGATATGCGCATGGATCGCAGCGAAGCCAATTCAGCCTGGCATATAGTCAACCAATGGCCTGAAGGTGCACTGGCAGACATCATTTACAAATACGGAGAGGAAAGGCATAGCCGCAAGATAGCCAATCGCATAGCAGCAAATAGGCCTATTGATACCACTCTGCATTTGGCCGAAATTGTGGCTCGCTGCCTGCCTCGAAGTTCTGATAAAAAAAATGGCAAAAAAAGTTTCGGCTCTGCTGGTGGTGGCTATATACATCCGGCTACCAGAACCTTTCAAGCAATAAGAATGGCTGTTAATGAGGAGCTTGAGAGTCTTGAAGATTTCTTGCGAGAGTCATTAAGTATTCTGAAGCCAGGGGCAAGATTAGTAGTAATTACATTTCACAGTTTAGAAGATCGCATCGTTAAGCAATTCTTTAGAACGGCCGCGGCATCATGCGTTTGCCCGCCCAGAGCCCCTGTTTGCACCTGTCAGAAAGAGTGCGAAGTACTGATAATTACACGTAAACCAATTACTGCTAGTGATGATGAATTGCTTGCCAACACCAGGAGTCGTAGTGCTAAACTACGTGCAGCTCAAAAGCTGATTTAGGAGTATATATGGTGAACACTCTATCGCGCCGCCGCGTTAACGAAGACCAACCCGTGAGCTTCGCATACGGCAAATCACAGAATGATTTGAATTCGGCCGCAAGAGTGTCGACTGCCAGAGTAGCCCTTGTAGAAAACCTGCAAACCACAACTACTTATCCTGTAGCTTTCGGCAATATTAATCAAAACGACAATTTGAGCCGCCCTGTGCGCTCAACCCCGGCTCCGGCCCAAAGACCACACCTGGTTCCGATTGAGAGCCCGCAGAGAAAAACACGCAGGGCGCCATTGCTTGTGCGTGTAAATAGAACGCTTCAAGCCGGTTTAATCGCCCTGTGCGGATTAGCCATTCTCGGTTATGGCATGGATGTTGACGCTTCAAGCAAGGTCAGCAAAGTGCAAGACCAAGTGCGCCGCCTCAGTGAACAGAATTCTGAACAATCATCGAACCTGCTCAAACGGGTCTCCTACCAGGACATTCAAAATAGTGTCACTGGCAGTACCGGTTTGCGGGTTCCCGAAGAAGTCAAGATTGTCAAAGAAGTAAATGCTCCAAAACTTAATCCCTTTAAACCAGCCAGACATCAACTTCCTTTGCTGTCCGGGTATTAGAATAACGGCATTAGCCGCTGACAACTGATTAACCAGAGCACATTTTCAGCTGTTTTCTTGTAAATAAAAGCAAAGGCTATCCGACGGATATACCTTAAATTGATCGCGGAACGACACATAGGTAGAAGGGATTGCCCAGAGACTTAACCGAGAGACCAGCAAGAGCACCAAGAACGAGAGGACGCATTAAGCGCCATCCAAAATCTCCTCTGTGGCGTTTGCGTTTCTGCCAGGTCATTCTAGGACTCTGTGCCCTGGCCGTTATAGCTCGTTTGTATTATCTGCAAATCGATCAAGGCAGCAAGCTGACGCAAAAGGCTCAAACCCAGAGGCAACAGCACAACATGCTGGTGCACCGTGGTGCGATTACAGACCGGCGCGGATTGCCGCTGGCAATTGATACCACTCGCTACGATATATATGTGCACGTCAAATTGCTCAAGGCAGATCGCGACGAAGCAGCCACCAAGCTCGCTGCTATCGTCAAAGAGCCTGTAGACAAAATTTCCAAGCTTCTCAATCAGGGCTATCCGGTAGTCACCCTGGCTAAACACCTTGATAGAGAAACCGCCGACGCTCTGCAATCTTTGAACTGGGCCGGCATTGATATTGTGCCTAGACCTTTCAGACAATATCCTGAAGGCGCTATGGCTGCGCATTTGCTTGGTTTCACCGACGCTGAATTTCATGGTCAGGGCGGAGTAGAGCAGGCCGAACACGATATGCTCACCAATACCGGTGTCATTCCCAAGCCTCAATTAGACGGCAAGGGCCATCCAATCATCGTGCCTGAACGTGAGCCCTCATGGGACATTACACCGCCATTAGGACGCCACGTCGAACTGACTATCGACAATTATTTACAGCATCTGGCCGAAAAAGAACTGTTCGCGATGTGCAAGCATTCTCACGCTTTAAAAGGTGCGGTGATTCTGGCCGATCCTAATAACGGTGAAATCTTGGCCTGGGCGAACTACCCCAGTTTCGATCCTAATCACTACAACAAATACCCTTACGAAATTTTGAAAAACTGGTCCATGGTAGATGTCTATCAACCTGGTTCCACCTTCAAAATTATCACCGTCTGCTCTGGTTTAGACACTGGCGCCATCAAGCCTACATCTACGTTTTACGATGGTGGCTCACTCACCATCGGCAACCGCACGATTCGTAACCACGACGGCGGCCATGGCACCCTTGATTTAAAAGGCTTGTTCATCCACTCCTCCAACATTGCTTCGGCCATGATCGGCATGGCCATGACGCCTAAACAGTTTCATGCCAAATTAGGTGATTTCGGCATCGGCAAACGTACCGGTGTGGAATTGCCCGGTGAGTCGCGCGGTTTGCTCACGCCGGCCAAATATTGGACACCCATTGATGCCGCTACCACCGGTTTCGGTCAGGGCGCCATCGCAGTTACTCCTTTGCAGTTAGTGGCCGCAGTCAGCGCCGTTGCTAACAACGGTGTCTGGATTCAACCGCATTTAATCAAAAGAGTTTACGACCCTACCAGTGGTGTCACTGAAAAATGGACCGAGCCAAAGAAACACAGAGCGGTAGCTCCTGAAGTAGCAAAGCTGGTATCAAAACTGCTGGCTGAAAATATCTACGAAGGCACCCAGATAGCCGGTCAAATTCCTGGTTATAGAGTGGCTGGCAAAACAGGCACAGCGCAAAAAGTGACGGCTAATGGCCGCGGCTACATGGCCGGTCAAACTATTGCTTCATTTGTAGGCTTCTTACCAGCCAGCAATCCTCAGATTACTTGCATCGCTGTAATTGACAGCCCGCAATCAGACGGCCGCTGGGGCAACACCGTGGCCGGCCCAGTATTCAACGCTGTCGGTATGGAAGCGGCTCGCTACCTCAACATTTCGCCAGACTATATCACCGTGCCTGGTGACAAGAACAAAAAGATTGCACCAGTGGTGCCACCATCAGTCAAGTATGCCGCTGAACTGGGCGGCATGGCAAAAGAGCCGGTCAGTGTCGGACGCTGACGCCGAGTCTGAAGAAAATATTGCTTCCGAAGTTCTCGTGGAAAAAGCAGCGCCAGGACTGGCCAAAACCTTTTCTATGGTTGCCCTCTTTACTCTCTTTTCTAAATTCGCCGGCCTCGCTCGCGACATTATTATCAATAAGGCTCTGGGCCTTGGCCTGGTGCAAGATGCCTACAACTACGCTTACTCCATAACCGGCACCATCCTCGTGCTCTTTGGCGGTCAGGGCGGCCCTTTTCATTCGGCTACGATGACCACGCTTTTGCCGCGCAAAACCGACGCCGACTCGAGCAAACTGGTAATGCAGATTATGGTCTGGACCGGTTTGTTGATGGCTTTGCTGTCACTGGTTGTTTATCTTCTGGCACCATACTTAGCCCATTGTCTGGCCAACGGCGAGGTCAAAGGCAACGAACTTTATACCACTCACGAACGCTGGGTAGAGATAGTCAAACAGTTGCGCATCATGTCGCCACTAATTTTCGTCTCGTCTCTAGTGGGCATCGGCTGCGGCATCTCAAACACTTATAACGAACACTTCTGGCCATCCATTGCACCGGCTTTCGCATCAGCGGCCATCATCGCTTTTATCTTGTGGCCCCATACCGACCACGGCTCCGCTCTGGCCATGGGCACTCTGGTTGGCGGTATCGGCCAATTACTTGTACAGTTGCCCGGCATCTTAAAAGCAAAACCGCAGTTATTCAGCGACATCTTTAGAAAATTGCAACCGGGCATGAAAGAGTATCTGGTTATGGTTTTGCCTTTAACCGTCAGTACTTCTATCGGCACTTTGATTGGATACGTGGATCAAGCCTTTGCATCAAATCTGGAAGCCGGAGACTGGTCAGCCATCTGCAATGCCAACAGACTGGTACAGCTGCCTTTGGGTATTTTAGTCACAGCCATGCTGGTGCCTATTGGACCAATTTTCAGGGAACAAGTTCTGTCCGGAAAAATCGATGGCCTCAAAAATAAATTACGACAAGCGCTAACACTTATGTGGTTTCTTGCTCTGCCCATGTCGGCGCTGCTTTTAGTAGAAGGCAGGCAAATAATTCAACTGCTCTTTCAACGCGGCGAGTTCACCGCCCATAATACTGAGATGGTGCTCTCTGTACTGATAATATTAGTGCCGATGATTTTCTTTTACGTCGCCCGCGATCTGCTCACCCGAGTTTTCTATGGCTTTGAAGACAGCCAAACTCCTTTTCGCATCGGTGTTATGGCGATCGCCATCAAATATTTCCTTGACTGGCTCTTTGTGACGCAGTGGCATTATGGAACAGCAGGAATCGCATTCGCTACTACACTGATGACCATTATCAATTTGTGTTGGTTGTTCTATTTTCTGCGCAAAAAGATTGGCAAACTCGGCAGCTATTCAATGGTAAAACCGGTTTTAGTAATGTTTCTCGGTTCGCTTCTCTGCGGTTTCTCAGCTTTCAATCTGGTCAATATAATTCCTGATAGTTTTATCAACCAGCGATTTTTCGCCCACTTTTTGATTGCGCCACACGCATTGACGATTTTGGCCGCTCTGAAAATTGGTATCGCCAGCAGTGCCGGGATTTTGTTGTATGTAGGTTTTTGCTATGCCCTTAAACTGGAAGAACTTCATCTCTTTGCCAACAAAATTGGAGCAAAACTAAAGCCAACTAAAGCTCCAGTTAGTACGGAGCGGCCTTAGCCTGAAGCCGACAAAAAACACCCAAAAACTAAGTACCCTTGGTGGCACTTTTTGTCGGTAATTCGAACCAGAAAGTCGAGCCTTTACCGACTTCGCTATCTACCCCAATGGTGCCCCCATGCTGCTCTACCAGAGCCTTGGAAATAGCAAGCCCGAGCCCTGTGCCACCATGCGAGCGGCTGTCAGACGAATCGAGCTGTTTGAACTTGCCGAAAAGTTTGGGGAGGTCCTGAGCTTTAATACCCGCTCCTTGATCGCTGATAGAAAAGCGGACTGAACTTCCTCTCTTTTCACTACTCACAGTAATGACAGAATTTTTTGGCGAAAACTTGATACTGTTCGAAATTAAATTAGTTAAAACCTGAGTGATGCGATCGCGGTCAAGCTTAATTGACTCAGTGCAATTTGCACCTTTCTTAAGAGTGACACCGGCGTCAATAGTCATGCCTTGAAGGTTATCCAGGGTTGCGCCGACCAGGTCATCCGGAACGGTTTCTTGCATTTTCAACTCGAGTTTGCCGGCCTCAATTTTGTCGAGATCCAAAATTGAATTGATCATGCGAATCAGTCTATCAGACTCCACTCTGGCGATGTTTATGAACGTGCCGGCTTCTTCGCTGACGTCGCCCACCAGGCCGCCTTCAATTAAACCGAGTGAGCCTCTGATTGAAGTAAGCGGACTGCGCAATTCGTGCGAAACAGTTGAATAAAATTCGCTCACTCTCTTTTCTGCCTGTTTGCGATCACTAATATCTTCGGCCACTCCGCATATTTGAATGATCTGACCGGCATGATCAAAAATGGGGAATGAACGTGCAGAGATCCAGACGTCATTTTGCTCGGCTCTCACCAGCCGAAATTGCACTTCGACCCCTGATGGATTTTTCAGAAGGTCTCGTAGAAATCCAGTATCTTCTTCGCGCACAGCCGCGAAGAATAATTCGGAATCGGCTAATATGGCATCAACCTTGCCGGCAGTAATGAGTTCATAGGCAGGGCTCAGATAAAGTATTTTGCCGTCCAGAGTTGAAATCCAGAAAATCGCTTTAACGTTCTCGGTCAGGCGCCGAAACATGGCTTCGCTTTCAGCCAGTTTCTCCTGAGCCAATTTGAGCGATGTAATATCTCTTCCTTCCGGAATCAACATCACAACTTTGCCCTCGTCGTCAAGCAAAGGTTGCATAGAAAAATCGATGTATACGGGCTGGTCACCGGCAAAGTGTTCAGTCTCAAAGCGATCAAATTCACCTTGGGCGGCTTTTGCTATGCTCTGCTTTACTCTTTCCTGAGCGGCCTCGCTATGGGCCCACCAGGGGCCTTTCCAGAAATCCTGGCCTTGCACCTGGTCGATAGTGGTGCCCCCCATTCTAAGGGCAGCTAAATTGGCATCAATAACTTTTCCGTCGACGCTAAGCAGTCCGATAAGCTCAAACTGTTTGTCGAAAATAGCCCTGAATTTGCGTTCGTTGGCAATCAACATTTGCCTGGCGTCACTAATTTCCAGATACTGGCCCAATTGGGCGCAGATGGCGCTCAGCATCACTAATCGCGATTGGTCTTTTTCTCTTACTTCTCTAGCATAGAAAATCAAAACGCCATAAAATTTTTGCCGAGAAAAGAAAGGCACGCCGATTGCGGCGTGAATGCCGTCCAGTTCTCCTTGTTCTTTCAGAGTGAAATTATCAGTGGCACAGAGGTCTTCTTCCCAGATTGGTAGCTCGGTTTGCCATACTCTGCCGGCCAGGCACTGGCCTCGATCAACCTGCACGCCTGAAATAGCATTACCGAAACGCTCGGTCTCGGTACTTCCGGCAAAGGCTAACGGTAGTAATCTGGTTTCCTCGTCATTCAATACAAAAGCGACGCCGGTACTCCAGTCAAATTGTTCGCAGATGAGCTCAATAATTTTGCGCGCCGTATTCTCCACCGGTAATTGTCTGGCCAAAATTTTTGTAATTTCAAATTGTGCCTGTAGTCTTTTTTCGCTTTCAACTTGCGCGGTGGTATCGAAAAAAGTTAAAACCGCACCGGTTGCCACATCATCTTGCAGCAGCGGTGAAGCTGTAGCGCTTACGGAGAGTGATTTTTGACCTTCACGGACAAGCTGCAATTCAAGATGGCGCAAATTGTTCTTTTTTTCAAAAACACTGTCAAGACTTAGATATTCGCTTAACTCCCGACTGGTGGTACCGGCGAAGAGCTGATGAAAGCTCTTGCCGATTAATTGTTCTTGCTTAACACCAAAGAGTTCTTCTGCCGACTGATTGGCGAAAGTGACGCTACTAGTAGTATCAATTAAAAGCAGACCTTCATCCATACTCGTTAGCACTGTGTCTAAGCGATCCCGCGCCCGAGTTATCTCCAGGGCGTCAGCCAGCGAGCGCCCCGTATTATTGAGATTGGCGGCAAAGAGGCGCACCACAATGGCAGCAAAACAAAAAAGCGCCACCACAGCGACAATTAAAACTACAGTAGTGGCAGCGGTGGATCTTGTTGTAAAATCCCGCAAATGTCGTTCTATCAAGGTCCGCTCAGCCATTCCTCGTGCATTCAAGGAAGTTATAGCGCTGCGAATATCGAGCATGGTGGCCCGGCCGACACCACTTTTAAAAACCTCACGGGCCGACGGCGTGCTGCCTGCGCGTTCCAATTCAATGGTCCGCTTCAATTCGTCGACCTTAGAGACGCTCAATTGCTGAACGCGTTGCAGCTCTGAGCGGTCCACACCTTTGAACGCACTGTCGGAAAGCAGCTTTTTGAAAACACCCGGCAATTCGCTAGTGGCCTTTTCAAAGTTATCCAGGTATTTCTCTTCATGACTGAGCAAATAGCCGCGTTGACCAGCTTCAGCCTCTTGCAGCAAACTGAGTATCGTATCGAGGTTGCTGACTCGGTGATAGCTTTGCAGCAAAAGCGAGCGATAGCTAATCATTGTCGACTGCTGATTGAAAGTAAATAAAGAGAAGCAAACAAAAATTAAAAGCATAAATGAAAGCGCTACCACTACAGATTGAGCGGCAAACCGGGATGTTCGCAACGGCGTCAGGGTCTTTGAAGCAGCAGCCACCTCAGGCGCCTTAGCCATCAGCAGCTGATCTAGTGGCAAAAATTGCCGTGATTGTCTGCGGCAAAGTCATTGGATCAATTGGTTTAGTAATCACGCCCCAAGCACCGAGCTTGATGTAATCATCAATTTCTTCTTGTTGCACCTTAGCAGTCATGAAAATTACAGGAATATCTTTCAACTTTTCATTTTTTTTCAAACTGGCGAGAGTAGTGACGCCGTCCATGCCAGGCATCATCACATCCATCAAAATAAAGTCGGGCATTGATTTCGCCGCTGCTTCAAGCCCCTCGAAGCCATCTCGGGCTTCTTCGATGGTCCACTTTGTCAATTTTGAGAGACTGGTTTTGACGATCATGCGAATATGGTCATCATCTTCCACCAGCAAAACCGTCTTATTTTCTGTAGAAATCATGCCGTGGACTTTTCCCTCATCAGTGCCAGAAGATTTTCCGCGGCAGCTTCCCTCACCTGATTAAATGTTACCCCTTGAGCGGGAGCGCCGGCAAAACCGACGGTGACAGAAACTCTGAAAGTGGCGCCATCCTCGGCATTGAATTCGAGATCGGAAAATTCCTGGTTGAGCAATCGTATTAGCTGCTCCGCCTGCTCAATGGCCAAATCGGTGAAGGCCAGGGCAAAGACACGTTCGGCCCAACGACCCTTAATCACAGAAGGCTCGAAACGCCCGCGAATCAATGATCCAAGAGAGGCCAGAACTGACTCTGCTGCAATCATTCCGAAAGCTTTATTGACTTCATCAAAAGCATCAACAGAAATAAATGCCAGGGTAAATGGTATTTCCAGTGCAATACATTCGCTCATTCTTTTTTCTGCTTCTACCGTCAGGCCCTGCCGTGAAAGCAGCTTGGTGAGTTGATCGCTATCAACACGGTTACCCCGCAATCTAGTACGTTCCGAATAAGAAGTGACTCTGGCAATCAACTCTTCTTTTAAAACCGGTTTGCTGATTAAATCATCGCCACCGGCACGAAAAGCTAATACTCGGCCTTCTTGATTGCTTTTGGCCGTCGAGAAAAGCACCGGCAAATCACGCCAGCGCTCATGCTTACGAATCTCTCGGCAGACGTCATAACCGCTCAGACCGGGCATGATCACATCGAGCACCACCACCTCAGGCTCAAAACGGCTCAGAGTCTCAATTATATGAATGGGTTCGTTCAAGGTTTCAACACTAAAGCCTTGAAGAAATAAAATGCGTGCGATGAAATCTGTTAGTGCCCGGTCGTCATCTACTACCAGCACTCTCGGTTTACTTTTGAGACTATAGTCAACCATTTCAGCAACGATTTCCGCTAAAACTGCTTCATCGGGATGGAGCGGAAAAACCTCTGAAAAACCGGCATAACTGATTTTGTCAGGAGTAAGTGTCTCCGATGCTACAGTGGCAAAGCGATCTGACACCATCAGTAGTGGCAGCGCCGGATTAGCCGACGCCAGGCGCAAATCACGGCAGAAGCTGAGTAAATCAGGCGCACTGGCAAAAGGTTCGGCGATAATTACAGCATCAAAATTCGCCCGGCCTAGACTGGTCAGAGCCGACGCGTGGCTGGTGGCAATGGACAGATCACCGCAATTTTGATAAGAGCTCAGTTGATCCGCCCCTTCAGCGTCAGTGACGGCCATGAGCCGGGCCCGTTGTTCCACTGTAGCTAAAAGATCGCCAGCATAAAGCTCCTGGGCCTCAATTATAGCCAGTTCACCGTCAGCAAGAACCCGAAATACTTCAGACCAGATGATTTCAGACTCGGTTTCAGTAGCGTGAGGGTCGTGGGCGCGGGTAATATTTTCCAGACGTTCGGCGCATTTGCCAATTGTGGTTAACTGAAACGAGCCAGCTGTGCCCTTGACCTTGTGAGTAGATGCCAGCACCTCTTGCACCGCGGTGGCGTTAAATGGATCTTCTTTGAGAGAGCGCAACAATACGGTTAAATTCGCCCAGATTGAAGCCAACTGGCTGAGATAACTGGCCCTGGCCACCCGCAGCGAATCTTCCACGTCCAACATATTGCGCAGGTGGGTAAGCTTGCCGAAAAGCACAGATTCAGGTTGGGTTTCCAGGTCTCCCAGTTTGGCCAGTTCGCCGCTCAGCAGATTAGATTGGGGAAACTTTTTTAGAATGCTTTCAATTTCACGGTCAATAATCGATACATGATCCACTGCCTCCGCCACATTTGTTCTGTCTGGCGGCTGATATTGCGACATGGGCAGAATGCTGTCGATTGACTCGACGAAAATTTCGGGATCCACCGGTTTTTGCAAAACCATGGAGACCTTGAGAATGTTGCGTAACCAATTAAATGTGCTGTGATCACACCAGTGGCCTGTAATAAAAGCGATAGGCACGTCGTTTCCGTCGGTGCGCAATTTGCCAATCCAGGTGACGCCGTCCATGTCAGGCAACTGGTAATCAACAATGATCAATCGTGGCCGACAGGCACTCAAAATTTGCTCACCGTCGCGAACAGAGCGCGCTTCCCACACCTTAAAGCCGCGCCGGGTCAGCAAAGCCGACACAAAAGCACGAAAGGCTTGGTCGTCGTCGACAATCAGGATTTCTCCGCTGCTACCAGGCTCCATTCAAATACTCCAAACCCAGGTCTTCCTATATGTGAATCTATAACACTAGACCACTATTTTTCCCTATTTGACTCAGATAATGACGAAAAAAGAGCTACTGACGATCAGTAGCTCTTTACAGCAATCAACAATTTGGTTAAGCTGCTGCTTTTGCACTTTTGTAGCTCAACCTTCGCCCCGCAGAAACAGACTGGGTAGCGGCGAAATTTGGTACTAAATGTGGTGCCAAAGCAATTTTACTAACGACGTGCCATACGACTGAGGGAATCTTGAGGTGCAAGGCTCTCTCCTGTTCTTGGCATCAATTCGCTATGGGAGCGACCATCCTTTTCAATCAATTTATAGAGACAACAACCGAAACACACAACGACAAAAGCAAGAAGCAGTACTTGCCAGGTTGCCTTTGCGACCACAAAACATGCGAGCGCAACCACAACCATGGCAAGGATCGTCGTGATCGGCTCCCGGGCGTGAGCCATATCCGAACCTCCCATAGAGAGAAATATTCAATTTTAAGCAGTGGATATACAATACAACACCAGTAAATATCAGTTCGGCAATACAACTGGCAGAAAGCTCATGGCTGGCTAGATACATGAATTTATTAGGACGTTACACAAATTGCTTTATCAGAAACTGCCACTAAAAATGATGCTGCAACGACCGATAAATTGAGAAAAAGGCTGGCACCACCCGGGGTGGCATTGAGGCCTTGAGTAATGAAACATTGAAGTATTTAAGCCGTCCAGCACTTCACTTGCGATCAGGGCGCGGGCGCACTGCCCTCTGCCGCCGGGGCGGCAACCCCTGGTTTGGCCAGTTCTTGCATTTTCACGCTGGTCCAGTCGCTGCCTTCTGAATACTTGACTTGCAAGACTCTAACCTTCATCGCTACAACGCGCGGATCAAGGGTAAAATCTCTTTTCCATTTATGGCCTTTTGTGCCGCCGGCGGCAACAAAGGCGCTGTCCACAGCGTGAAAGGTTCCCCTTTCCACTCCTTCGGCGTCAACGAAACGCACTCTGAACTTGACAGCAGTGATAGAACGTTGACCAATATTCTTGTAGTCTGCATAAATGCGCGAAGACATCGGTGCGTCAAAGGGATCGAGGTCGAGTTCACAACGCATCGATGCCATTTCTACGGGGCATTCACCCTCGGGTACAAATTCGCAGCTCAGACTTCGAACTTTTTGACCCATTTGAGCGTATACAGAAGAAAGGGGTAACGCCATGACTGAGACAAATAAAATCGCCAGGCCAGCTGACAAGTTAAAGAAAAACCTTACGGTGGCGGCTTTGTCAATTTTTACTGGCCTCATTGGCATACTCCTCGCGGCCTCTTTACCCCAGGCCCTGGCTGATAAAGAGACCAAACCCTTCTCTTTGACAATATTACATACTAATGACATTCATGCCCACGATCAGCCATTCCAAGACAGGGGCAAAATAGTGGGCGGTATGGCCAGGTTGGGCCATTTAGTGCGTCAGCTGCGCAAGGAAAACAGTGGCCATACCATAGTGGCCGACGCCGGCGACATTTTTCAGGGAACGGCCTTCTTCACCCGCTATCGGGGCGAGGTGGAAGTGGAACTGCTTAATTTAATCGGCTACGACGTTTATACAATCGGCAACCATGAATTTGACGAAGGCGGTATTAATCTAGCCGACCAGTTGGCGCGGGCAAAGTTCGACGTGCTTAATTGCAATCTCGATGCCACGGCTTTGCCATCACTGCAAAAAATTCTCAAGCCCGCAGTAATTAAGAACATCGGCGGGCAAAAAGTGGCTTTCATTGGCGCCATTACTCCCGACATTGAAACACTTTCGCTTAACCGTGACGGCGTAAACTTGAAACGAGGTCGACCACTTAAACCTGACAGTAGAGACGATCTCAGCTGGCTCAGCCCAATAAAAGACGAAGTAGATAAAATCGCTACCCAGGGCGTGGATAAAATCGTGCTCGTTACTCACTGCGGTCTTGAAACCGATAAAATTTTGGCTGCTGAAATTCCTCAAATCGATGCCATCATCGGCGGCCACAGTCATACTCGTCTTGCCGCAGCAGTGATAGTCACCCATGATGACGGCAGCCATACGGTGATTGTGCAGACCGGCAACTACGGCCGCAATCTCGGAAAATTGAACCTGGTTTTTGACACTCACGGGGCGGTAAATGTTGCCGCCACTCATTATGAATTACTGCCCATAACCAAAGAAATTCCCGAAGACAAAGATATAAAAGAATATTTGGAACGCAAAGGTGAACCGCTCAAAACTTTGAAAGAGGTAGTAAGTTTTGCCAGCAAAGATTTTGACAATAATTTTCGCGGCATGAAAACTGACTCGGCCTTAGGCGGTCTAATTTGTGATTCATTCTATGAAGCGGGCAAAGCCGATGGCGCGCAAATAACATTTGAAAATCGCGGCGGCATTCGCTCACGCATCGAACAGGGCAATGTCACTTTAGAAAAAATAGAAGAATTATTGCCTTTCGAAAACCATCTTGTTTTTGCTGACGTCACAGGCGATCGCCTTAAAAAAACTCTTGAACACAGCGTAGCCGGATCTACCGGTGGCAAGTTTTTAGATGTGCACGGCATGAAATTTGCCTATGACAGTGAGCGAAAAATGGGCGATCGCATCATCTATATGCTGGTAGAGAAAGACGGCCAATGGCAAGAGGTTGACCCCGCAGCCAGCTATCGCATTGGCATGACCGATTATTCTTTTAAAGGTGGAGAAGGCTATCAGTTTGCCGATGCGAAAAATATCAAATTTACTGAGTTAAAGCTGAACGAATATCTTAAGCGTTATCTGCAAAATCATCCACAGATTAAGCCGCAATACGGCGATCGTATCGCCTGGCTCAACGGCACACTGCTACCCGCTCTGGTGGGCAATGACTTCTCAACCAACGCTAAGTTCGATCATTGCAGCAATATAAAAGTGTCTATTTACACCTCAGATAAGCTCGGTGTCAGCACCGTATTTAGTGACCGTCACAAAAATGGCGAACAGGAGAAAAGCAAGGCAGCAGTCGTGCCTCTAGAGAATCCCGAAGAAATTGCCGGCGACATCGCCGTTAAACATTTTGCTTCAACATGGAAGGAAAATGACTTGAATAACAAGATCAAAAAATATGTGGCAATTGTAGTACGTGGCGACAATCACCCGCCGCACACCACTGATGCGACGCCGGTTTATACCTCTACCAAAACCATTCAGGCAGTGAGCTACCCAATTCTGCAAGCAGACTTTATTAAGGCCCTGACCGCTCCATAATTGTCTTCTGCAAAAGTTCTTTTGCTTTCTCTAACTGCAAGTCTTTTTGACCTCGCTGAACCAGCGATATCGGCACGTCCACATCTGGTGTCACGCCCACTGCTTCTAAATTGAGGCCATTAGGGTCAGGGCCGGAGACCGCCAGGTACAGGGCGGTGCGGTCGTCCAGGGGAAAGAGTCGCCCCCCGACTACAGAGCCGGCAGTTTTTTCACCCACAAGCCGCGCCCTCCCCGTTGCTTTTAGGCTGTAAGCCATTAACTCTTTGCCGCTGCGCACGCCACCATTAATTAAGGCCACCACCGGTTTATCGTAAAACATGTATGAATAAGGCGAGAGTCGTTTTCTTAACCGGCCTCCAAACAGAGGATAACCTTTAGCGGGTCGGTAGAAAAAATCCAGGTCGTCAAAGTAGGCAGCGCCATAACCATCACGCAAATCGAGAATTAAACCGGCTGTATTGTGAATATCGGCGCCACTCAAGATTTCTTCAAATTGTTCATGGGCCTTACTGCCACCGCACCAGAAGTGAATGTAAGCAATCTTTCCATGCTCAGTAGATTCGAACCGAACGCTTGTTCTGATCGCTTGCACATATTCACCATAATTCTCAATCAATGGCACTACGAGGCGCGCTTTAACCGTTTTCTCACCGCGCCTAACCACAAGGTCATTTACCTTCATTGCGCAACCGGCGAAGGAAAGTTGGCCTATATAAGGGTGTCCATTGACCGAAATGATTTGATCTCCAATCTTAAGACCGGCGTTCTGGGCTGGAGAATAATCAAGAATATAGCGAATTTGATTGAATTTAGCATTGACACCACCGGTAATGGCACCAGTAAAGTTTATTTTTGGAGTCTTTACATGATGCTCCTGACGTAGAAAATCACCCATCAAAGAATGCAAGAAGTAAAAGATATCGTCATTGACCGTAGTAAATTGGCAGTGGCTAGAGTGCAGCTCCGCCAGAGCCTGATTGATGTTGTCAGCCAAATCCTGAATGCTTTTCGAGGCCTCGATGGCCGGTCGCATTTTTGCCAGCGCCGCCGGCCAAACTGTAGTTGCCTTTTTTAGATCGTAAAATTCGCGGCGCACTTTTCCGTCTACTTTGGCCAGAATCTGCCGACAATATTGCTTGTCGACTTGATATTTGGGAGACTGTGCCCCGGATAGATCAGCACGGTTAGGCTCGGCGCCATAGCCGACGCAGTTTACCGGCAAAAGTATAGATAGTGGCAGTGATAAGCTCAGGCCCGCCAGTCGAGTCAAATTTAAAAGTTTTTTTCTCTTAGACATGCTCGTTACATCCGACTTTTTTGCAATTCATCAAGATTGAGCTTGGCGTCGGCAAAATCAGGCTTAACTTTTAAAGCCTCTTTGTATTCAATTTCAGCTTGATCTTTATTGCCCATTTGCATCAAAGCCACCCCCAGATTATTATGGGCCATGGCCGATTTGGGGTCGCCTTTGATCGCTTCGCGATAGTGCGAAACCGCCTCGGCCAGTTGACCTTGCTTTTGCAAAAGCAGAGCCAAATTATAATGAGCATCGCTATAACGCGGGTCAATGTGCAAAGCCTTGCGAAACTCGTCTAAGGCCTTTTTTGTATCGCCCTGAATTAAATAGGTGACACCAAGGCTGGTGTGCGCTTGCGCGTAGCCCAGGTTGCGTTGAGCCTCAGGGCTGTCGGGGTTGATTTTCAATGCTTGTTGAAAACAAGCGATGGCTTCAGGGTATTTACCCAAATTGCTGTAGACCACGCCCAAATTATTGTGCGCTTCAGGAAAGTCAGGCTCGGCGGCGATGGCCAGCCGGTACTCTTGTATGGCCCGGTCATTGTCGCCTGATGCCGCCATTAAACGCGCCAAACTATAATGGGCAGCGGCATTTTTATCGTCTAACTGAATGGCACGCTCATAGCCTTCAGTGGCCGGGCGCAGTTGACCAAGACGCTCCAACGCAATCGCCAGATTGTATTGGTACTCACTATTATTGTTTGCCTGGCTGAGAGCTTGTTCAAAGGCTTTCGCCGCCGGAGCGTATTGCCCCTGATCAAAGAGGGCCACTCCCAGGTCGAAACGGGCTTCGGTAAAATTCTCGTCTAGCTTCAGCGCTTTTTGATACTGAGCCAGAGCCTCGTCGAGCTTGCCCTGTCGATGATAGATTTTTCCGAGCAAATTAAGAGCGGCAGCACTTTCACCCTGTTTAAGAATAGCTCTAGTAACCAGCCCTGAGGCATCACTATATTTCTTAGCTAAATAGGCCTGATTACCTTTCTGCAGGGCCTCGCTGTCACCACCGGCGGCACCAAAAGCCGGCACGCCGAAGGCCATGGTCGAGCAAAAAATAGAGAGGGCCAGGGCCGTTTTTATAAATTTACTACTGACCAACTTCAAAATATTATCCCCTTGCAACCTAAAATTGCCCCTTTGACTCAGTATAACGATCCAATTAGGCTATGCTATAAGGCGTGATCAAGAATTTTTTCTGCCATCTTTCGCCAGACCGCCGCGCCCGCGCTTTGGGGCTGGCCTTAACGCTGGCTTTCCTACCCAATCTTTTACCGGTAGCGCCAGCTCTGGCCAAAAAAAAAGTAAAGAACAGCGAGAATATTGAGGCGGAAAAGCCGAAAGAGCCAGACAATCCTGGTTGCCCTGCTTGCTTGAGTACGGGCAGCAGTTTATTCGCTAAAGGAAAAAATCTGGAAGCGGCGGAGTATCTGCGGGGATGGTTGGAGAAGTGTCCCAACAATCTGCAATTGCGCTTGATTTTGCACACTGTTTTAATGCGCCTGCCTAAAAGTAAAGATGAGGCGCTGGCTGTGGCTAAGCAGGCCATTGCCATTGCTCCAGACTCAATGCTGGCTCACCTGCAAGCGGCCATGACCATGCTGACCATGGGCAACACCACCGGAGCGGCAACAGAATTTGAAAAAGTGGTGGCAATCGATCCCACTAATTATGATGCCTGGCTTTCACTTTCTGATCTTTACGCCGGTTTGAACGAAGGCACAAAAGCTCAAGAAGCGGCTGCCAAAGCCGTTAGTTTGAGCCCGTCCAATAAACAGGCGCGGGTCAGTACGCTTTTAACCATGAGCCGCGCTGGTAATGTCAGCGGCGTACACAATCAGTTTAAACAACTCCTGAACAGCGCCGATGTGCCCATTGAAGGATATATCGATATTGGCGATCAAGCGCTAAATTTGGGCTTTTATCAGGAAGCATCTCAATTTTTCAATCGCTTTTGTGAGCAATTTCCTAAATCAAGCACCGCCAGATACAAGCAGCTTTTGGCTATGTATTTGAACGGTGACAATCAAGCATGTCTTGATGGTCTGATTGAAGACGCTAATAACCTTAGAGTAAGCGATTCCACAAGCGCGCTATTGGCGCTGGAAGCCATGTGTAACGTCACTGGCGGTCAGTTGGGCAAAGCGCGCGACCTCGTTAATACCGCCAATATGATCGATGGCAAACAAGCGCTGGTGCCTTTTGCCCAGGGTTACCTGGCCTACAAAGACGGCAACTATAGAGATGCACGAGGCGCCCTGACGAGCTCGGGCAACAAAGAGAAAAGTCTTTTCCCGGCAAAATTGCTTGTGGCAAAAATCATTTTAAAAAATGGCGATGCCCTGGAATCTGCTGCTGCTGCCCACGAACTGCGTAAAATACCTGGAGTTGAATCGCAAGCACTGGCACTGGAGTTGCAGGCCGCTCTGCGCGAAGAAGAATTGAATAAGAGCTCGCTGGCAAATTTAAAAACTGAAGTTGGTCGTGCTCTTGCGGCGCTTTCCGAGAGCAATAGCGAAAAGACCAAACGCGCCGCGCTCAACTTAGCTCTTCTGCGTTATGCACTGTTCGAAAATAATATCGGCGAAGCCAAAACCTTCCTCAGTAAAGCTGTAGCAGCCAATCGCGACGAAGACATAATTCTGGCGGAGGCCGACATTGCTCTTGCGGAAGGCAACCAGCAAGCAGCGCAAGACGCACTTGAGCAGGCACTTTTGATTGCTCCCGGTGACATCGAAGTTTTGAGCCAACTGGGAATAATATTGAGTAAAGCCGGGCAGTCGCGAGGTGAAACACTACTTTTAAAAGCGGCCGGCGAAGGTACACTGAATGCTCAAGCCAGTTTCGCCCTGGCAGGCTTAATGGAAAAAAAAGGCAAAACTACGGAAGCGGAAAAATTATTTCGCCACAGCCTCGAGAACGGTTTAACTGGACCTGACAAGCTAATTGCCCGAGACGCCCTGGCAAAAATTACTAAAAATTCTAGTGCGGCAAAACCTGCCGCACTTTTGAAAAAATTACCGGCGCACTAATTCTGACTAAGGAAAAACATGGTCGTCACCAAACCAGCTGAAACTATCGAATCAATAAACCCTGCTACAAAGCAATCACTGGGCCGCGCTCCTTTGATGGGCGAGAGCGAAGTTAATGCCGCCGTGGAAATTGCCTGGAAAACTTTTGAGCACTGGCAGCTCACTTCGTACAACAAAAGAGCAAAACTGGTTTTGAAATTTCGTCAGTTGATCGCTAACAAAGCTGACGAACTGGCCAGCCTTATAAGTGAAGAAGTAGGTAAACCATTGCCTGAGGCTTATCTTTCTGAATTGTGCGGCCCACTTGATACTTGTGTCTGGCTGGCTGAAAACTGCGAACGTCTTTTGGCCGATCAACCAATGCCTTTAGCCAACCCGCTTTTGTCCAGCAAACAGAGCATTATTGCTTTTGAGCCACTGGGTGTTGTCGGTATTATTTCCCCCTGGAATTATCCTTTCGCCATACCGACGATGACGGCTCTAATGGCCATTATGGTCGGCAACACAGTTTTAATCAAACCATCAGAAAAGTCGCCTTTGATTGGTATCAAAATTGGCGAGCTTTTTCTTGAAGCCGGATTTCCTCCGGGAGTTGTCCAGATTCTCACCGGCGACGGAAGCACAGGCAAAATTCTAAGCCGCACCAATCTTTCAAAGCTGATTTTCACCGGTTCTGTGGAGGGTGGTTCAGCGCTCATGGCTCAGGCTTCTGCCCGGCTGACACCGGTGACTCTCGAGCTGGGCGGTAAAGATGCCGCCATTGTTTTACCTGACGCACCAATTGATTGGACGGCCCGCGGTCTTGTCTGGGGAGCCTTCACCAACGCCGGCCAGGCCTGCGCTTCGGTGGAGCGCGTCTACATAGTCAAAGGAAAAAACACCGACAAATTAATCGACTCCATAGTTTCCATGACCAGCAAATTGAAACTCGGTCCAGCTACTGATGCCATGACCGATGTGGGTCCGCTTATTGATCAAAGCCAACTTGATCATGTGGTCAGACAAGTAGATGAAGCGGTGCTGGGCGAGGCTAAATGCCTGACCGGCGGCCACGCTCGCACGGATCTGGGCGGCTTCTTTTTTGAGCCCACTGTGATTACCGGCGTCAACCAACAGATGAAAATTATGAGGGAGGAAACTTTCGGACCGGTGATGCCAATCTTGGTGGTTGATAGCGAAGATCAGGCAGTAGAGCTTGCCAACGACAGTGAATACGGCCTCACCGCCACTGTCTGGGCGGGCAAATTAAACCGGGCCGAATGCGTAGCCCGCGACCTCAATGTGGGCACCGTACTGATTAATGACTGTCTTTTTTCTCACGCAACACCGCAACTTCCCTGGGGCGGCATCAAGAAAAGCGGCTTTGGCAAAGGCCATTCGATCTTCGGCCTGCAAGACTTGTGCAATATCAAACACATCAGCATTGATGCCGCCGGTGGTGCGCACCGGGTGTGGTGGTACCCTTACAGTAAATCAAAAATAAAAATGGCCCAGGGTGGCATTCAATTGCTGCACGGAAAACTGACAAAACGCACAGCTGGTCTGGTAAATTTTGTCGGCAATATGTTTACCGATGCACCAAAACAAGTGGCGCAAATAAAAAAATCAGACGAGCCTGCTGAGAAAACAGACAATCAAGACTAGATCGATCTGGCCTTAGCGCTTTTACTGAGAATTTGCTCGAGCACGCTCATCGCTTTGATAACGTCGTCACTTTTATTGTCGGCGCCAAAGCTGATTCTTATGGCACCCAGTGCTTTTTCTTCACTGATGCCGATGGCCCGAAGCACGTGTGAAGGTTCAATAATGCCTTGATGGCAGGCCGAACCACTCGATAAAGCTAAACCTCTGAGATCACTTTTTAGCACCAGCGCTTCGCCTTCGCCGTTGCTGAGCGCCAGCGAAACATGGCCGGGCAAGCGTTTGCTCACGTCTACAGGACCGGTAATAGAGACCCCCGGCAGGGCTAAAAGATGTTCAAACAGTTGTTTTTGATAAGAGCGCAAACGCCGCTCCAACGAGGCCTGCTGCCCCTGCGCGATACTGGAGGCAACACCAATGCCGACAATGTCTGCCACCGACTCAGTGCCGGCAAATAATCCCATTTCTTGACCGCCACCGAAAATAATCGGCATGATATTTACTAAGCGTCGTAAGAATAAAATGCCAATGCCTTTAGGGGCGCCAAATTTATGACCAGATAAAGAGAGCGATGAGACATTCAGTTGACTGAGATCAATTGGCAATTTACCCGGCACCTGCACGGCATCGGTATGCAAAAATATTTCGTGGCCGATTGACTGTGAATGTTTTTCCACCAGAGCGGCAATTTCAAAAATTGGTTGCACTACGCCGATTTCGTTATTAGCCCACATAATCGAAACCATGCTGGTGTCGCTGCTCAGCGCTGCGGCAAAATCATCTAAACGAATGAAGCCCTGCTTATCAACAGACAAATAAGTAACACGCCAACCTTGAGTTTCTAAAAATTGTGCCGGTCCTAAAATCGCCGGATGTTCAATCGTTGATGTAATCAAATGCTTGGGCAGCCCATTGGCCTCGATAAAACGAGCGCGGCCAAGCAAGGCGACATTGTTCGACATGGTGGCACAGCTGCTGAAATATATTTCGTTTGATTGACAGCCAAGAAAAGATGCCACTTGTTGTCTGGCATTATCTACTGCGGCTCTAGCCGCCCGACCCTGGCCATGAATCGAGCTGGGGTTGCCGAAATTTTCATTCAAGTACGGCAGCATGGCCGCCAGAACTTGCGGATGCACTTTAGTGGTTGCGCTGTTATCGAGATAGATCATTGCTTACCCTCGCAGGGTGTTATGGTAGCATTCTCTAAATTTTCCTTGAATAATCATGCTCCTTAAGCTTTCTGCCCTGATTTTATTTACCATTGCCTTAATGCTTGCCAATTTATGCTTGGGCGACGTCTCAGTATCGCCCCTGGAAGCGCTGCAAACTGTATTTAGTGCCGGCACTGGTTCCGGTTCTGCCACTGAATTGCACGATGTCATATCCAGCATACGCTTACCAAGACTGCTCACTGCCGCTGTGGTCGGTCTGGCTCTGGCCACTTCCGGTTACCTGCTACAGGCTTTAAGCAGAAATGACCTGGCCGATCCCTACCTCACAGGTGTCTCAAGCGGAGCGGCTCTGGGTGTAGCTTTCGCCATGCTCTGCAAATTCGACTTTCAGAGCATTCCGCTCTTTGCCTTCGCCGGTGGTATCATTGCCAGCTTTTTCGTCGCTTTTCTGGCTAAAGGACAGGCCCACTATGGCTTATCTGTAGCAAAACTACTGCTGGCCGGTATTGCTTTATCTTCAGTTGCCAGTGCTTTAATTACCATGGCCATGACAATATTCGGCACCCAATTGATGGCACAAGGACTCAATCTCTGGCTACTTGGCGGCATCAGTGGCAGAAGCTGGGCAGAACTTATTCCCACTTCTTTCTATGTGGCCGTTGGTTTTGTCGCCGCGCTGGCCACCGCAAAACAGCTCAGTTTACTTTCTCTCGGTGAAGAAACAGCCAGCTCGCTTGGTTTAAATGTTGGGCGCAGCCAGGTAATTATTCTTGCTGCCGCGGTGCTACTTGCCAGTTCAGCTGTGGCTTTGAGCGGCATGGTCGGTTTTGTCGGCCTGGTGGCACCACATATCTCAAGGAGGCTTTTTGCTCGCGCTGTACGTTTGCAATTAGTCACTGCCGGTTTGACCGGGGCATGTCTGGTGCTCTTCAGCGATCTGCTCGCACGCACTCTTAACGCCAGTCAGGAGTTGCCTCTGGGCACGCTAATGGCTTTAATTGGTGGGCCATTCTTTATCTATTTGCTTTCCCACTCACTCGAGCGGGTGAATCAATGATACTTCAGGCTCAGGAGCTTGCACTTAGTTATGGCACGAAAAAAAATCTAGCCGACGCCATTGTTACCGATATCAGCCTGAACCTTGAAGCCGGGCAGGTGCTGGTAATTCAGGGGCCAAACGGCAGCGGTAAGTCGACATTGATGAAAGGCCTGGCCAGGCAGCTCAAAGCGGCCCGCGGCAGCGTTTCATTAGGCGGCAAAGATATCTGGCAAATGAATATCGCTGAGTTTGCCAGAAAGATTGCTTATGTGCCGCAAAAACTAGAGCTGCCGTGGGAAATGACCGTGCTCGAGCTGATTGCTCTGGGGCGCAATCCGCACCAGAAATGGTGGAGCACAGCCCTGACCACGAGCGAACGCGCTCTGGTGCACGGTGCCATGGCGAGATGCGGCCTTGATGGCATGGGCCAGAGAAGAGTCAATCAGCTATCGGAAGGGGAAAAGCAGCGCGCCACAATTGCCATGGCTCTGGCTCAAGAACCCCATTTTATTTTGCTCGATGAACCGACAGCCAATCTCGATTTTCGTTATCAATTAGAACTGATTGCCATCATCAAAGAATTGAAAGCACAAAATATTGGCGTAGCCGCTATACTCCACGATTTAAATCTGTGCGCCCGCATTGCCGATCAAGTTTTGCTGTTGGGCAAAGCTTCTGGTGGTGGAGCCTCATCTGTGGTGGCACTGGGATCTGTGCAAACAGTATTACAACCAGAACAACTGCGTGCTGTTTTCGCCGTAGACTTGACTATCGTGCGCGATCCCGACAGTGGCTGCGATATTTACATACCGCGCTCTTTATCTGATTCGCACAAAAATTCTAGCAAAGACAGAGCTTAGAGTACTGAGCTCAAAAACTTACCAGCCACCTGGATAGCTTCTGTTATACGGATTGTCATAAGGATTGCGGTAATAGCCGTTATTACCACCAAAATAGCCACCATGGCCGTTCTGAGCCATTTTGATTTGAGCATAAGCTTGAATGGCGGGTCTAGCTGCATACATTAAATTGCTGAGGAAGCGGCCTACCGAATGCAATCCGCGTTCAAAACCACGGCCCCGACCATCATCATAATCGTCATAGCGGCGATCGTCATAACGACCCTGGCGATCGTCATAACGAGGCTGGCGATAATCATAATCACGATTACTACCGACGTTTCTCACGCGGCTGTTGTAGTCATCTTCACAAGCCCAAGCCGGCTCATATCTTGGTTGGTAGCGACCACCCTGACGGCTATCGCCAAAACGTCCATCACCACCATGACCACGACCATGACCGAAACACTCCGGAATGGGAATGCGAGGCTGATAGCTGTTGATATAACGTTCTTCATTGTAACCGCGGCGAATCTCAGCCTGACGGTCATATTCAGGTACGTAACTATTGCGACCATTGCCTACGCGGTAGGAACGCTCGTCGTCGTAATCTCTCGGCGCAGAACCATTATAAATATTGACGACAGAGTCTCTAATATTGATGGTACGGCCATCGTCGGTGCGGAAGGTCATGTCGCGGCTCTGGCTGTTTTGCCGTTCCACAGGGGCATTTCTGTAAGTCGATAGATTGTCGTCCGGCGCCACTACGTCGTTGCGTCTGGAGTCAAATAAATTCGTAACTTCATTGTTACCGTTGTTTTTCGATCCGCCCATGGGGTTCTCCTAAGAAAAATATGTGGAAGTCCGCACAATCCACAACTCGCTTCTGTATCTATACAATACCTTTCGCTATTGGACAGTCAATGGGAATATTCCCATTACCCGCTCTGCGGCTAGAGAAGCGACGCTAATTTCGGCAGGAAAACCAGGCACCCGACGACGACAGCAGAGATCGCCGCTAAGAGCACCGCAGCTGCCGCTGTGTCTTTAGCGTAACGAGCAGACAATTGATATTGTCGTTGAGCTTGAATGTCCACTACGTGTTCGACGGCGGTATTAACAAATTCAGCAAAAAGCACAAAGCCGATGGATAAAACCAGAGCAATCAGTTCCAGACCTTGCACTCTCAATAAATAAGCCAGAGCAAAAACTGCCGTGGCCAGACACAAATGAATGCGTACATTCCTTTGCAGACGAAAACCAATCTTCAGTCCATTGAAGGCGTGATAGAAACTTTCCAGCAGCGAGCCTGAGCGGCCGCTCTTTCTTTGCCAATCTTGTTTGCCGCCGCTTTGCGTGCCGCCGCTTTGAAGATCGCCACCGGATAGACCAGGCTTTTCCCCTTCTATAAATGAAGGCAAAGCCGGACTGAAATCGTACAGCCCTGGTTCAGATTGGTTGTCCGGCGTCTTTAGATCTTCGGTCATAGTCAGTCGCCATATCAGTCGTTTACAGGCAAACGGGCAGCTTACCAAACTATCATGGCACATATAGCGGCCACCGGGGCAATAGCCAAGAGGTTACTCAAGAGTCTCGTTTAAAGCCCTGAGCGGCCAGTATTTCAGTCTGACGGCCAAACATTTCTTTCTCTTCAGCCCTGGTCATGTGGTCAAAACCAAGCACGTGCAAGCAACCGTGTACAAAGAGAAAGGCCAGCTCTCGCCTGACGCTGTGGCCGTATTGCTCGGCTTGAGCAATTGCTTTTTCAGCACTGATGATGATCTCGCCCACAATCCATTCGTGTTCTTCGTGTTCTTCGTGTTCTTCGTGTTCTTCGTGTTCTTCGTGCTCCTCGTTATCTTCGCCGTTAGATTCATGCACACCTTTTGGGCCGCCGTTCATGCCGCCCAGGTCGAAAGTGGGCGGCTCCGTCAGCTCCAGCGGGAAAGACAGCACATCGGTAGCTTTGTCGATGGCCCGCCACTCTCTATTAACCTGGCGAATGGTGCGATCGGAGACTATGGCCACAGAAAGGGAGCCACGGGTAAAAATCGGACGCAATGTTTTTCTTGGCAGCCAGCGCGGCGGTCTGCTTTCCAGATTTTCGCCCAGAGCCGATGCCAAAGCGGCAAAATCTTTCTGCATCGCGTCAAAATCGAGCTTGAGCTTACGTTGACGATTATGAAAAGCAATCTTCACTTATTCTTGCGTGCTCCGTGCTTCCATGTTAGGATTTGGCCTTAGAAACCCAAATTTTTAGTCGTAGGCTCCTGATTAGCCTACGGCATTTTTGTGTTTGTGCATAATTTGCACGCACCAGGCATTATCGCTTGCAACTTCACTATGGTATTGTCCGTGCCCGACAGCAAAACCGCTGACCAAGCAATTAAAAAAGTTACAGAACTATCTGAAGAAGTGGTGAAAAGCCTCGGCTTTGAATTAGTCGATATTCACTTTGGTCAACACGGTCGGCAAAAAGCCATAGAGATAACGATCTATAACCCCGGCGGCAGCGTAGGCCTTTCTGACTGCGAAAAAGTCAGTCGGGAGCTTGATACTCGCATTGAAGCAATAGCCGACGGCCTTGATTTTTTCCACGGTCCATTCCTCCTAGATGTAGCCAGCCCGGGCATCGATCGCGTTCTAAAAAATGCGCGCGAATACAAAATTTTTATCGGCCGGCGCGTTGAAATCAAAACCAAAACCAATGTTGGTGCCGATCCTTTCGGTCAGCATTTCGTCGCCAAACTAGATGGCTTTAGCGAAGAATTTATTAGTTTGAGTGAATTGGGACCAATTCAAAGCGCTCCTACTAAAAGTAAAAACAGCAAAAAACACGCCGCTAATAAAAATGCCGCACCGCCCGTAAAAGAGCTGAAGGTGCCACTCAAGCAAGTTATTCAAATCAGGCTTTACCCTGATTTGCAAAAGAAATTCAAAGAAATCAGCAGCAAAGATATCGATGCCGACTTAGAACTAGACGGCGAACCAGATGAGCTCAGCTGTGAAGCTGACGCAAAAGCAAACGCACAACTAAATACAAAAAAACAAAAAAATAAGGTGGAGGTAGAACGTGATTAAAATTGGCGACAAACTCCTTGAAGCTGCTGAGGAGCTGGAACGGGACCGGAACATTCCTCAAGAGGAATTCATATCCTACGTTTGTGACGCCATTGTTGCGGCCTACAAGAAAAAAGTGCCCGACCATGACGTAGAAGGTGTAAGAGCGATCTTTGACACCGAGACTGGTGAAATCGGCATTTTTGCTCCTAAAGAAGTAGTGGACAAAGTCGCCAACGAATATCACGAAATCAGCCTGGGCGACGCTCAAGACTTGATTCCAGACGTCACCGTCGGCGAAGTTCTGGAAATCGAAGTAACTCCCCAGGACTTCTCTGAATTTGGTCGTATCGCCGCCCAGACAGCCAAGCAACTGATCACTCAGCGCTTGAGAGAAGCCGAAAAAGAATTAATTAAGAAAGAATTTGAAGCCCGCAAAGGCAGCTGCACCACTGGTCAGATTGAAAGAATCGAAGTGATAAGCAACTCGCGCAACAACGTCATCGTCAACCTCGGTCGTGTTGAAGGCTGCATGCCCAGCCGCGAACAACTACCCGGCGAAACTTATCGCGTCGGTAACCGCGTGCGTGTTTATGTGCTCGAACTGAGAGATACAGGCCGGGTACCGCAAATTATCGTCTCGCAAGCTCACCCTGAGCTGGTGCGCGAATTGTTCGAACTTTACGTGCCCGAAATCGAAGACAGCACCGTAGAAATCAAATCCATCGCTCGTGAAGCCGGCTACCGCACCAAAATTGCCGTGCACTCTGAAGATTCTGATGTAGACCCTGTGGGCGCCTGTATCGGTACTCGCGGCGTGCGTATTCAAAACGTGGTGGCTGAATTGCGCAATGAAAAAATTGACGTGATTCGCTATTCCACCGACCCGGTTGACTACATTTCCAACGCTCTTTCACCAGCTCGCATCACTACGGTTGCGCTCTACGAAGAGCAACCGGAGAGCAGCGGTCGTCGGGCTGAAGTAATCGTTCCGGATGATCAGCTCAGTCTGGCCATTGGTCGGGGCGGTCAAAACGTGCGACTGGCAGCCAAGCTGACCGGGTGGAAAATCGACATCAAGTCCGAAAGCCAAGCTGGTGGTTCATTCCGCAATATGAATCAAACTCTTGACGAGCTCACCACATAAGGGCTAGCGTTCAAGATTTCGACGACTAAACCGAGACTGAGACTGTGTATAGCTTGCCGTAAGCTAAAAGAACGCCATGAGCTGATTCGCTTAACTTACGATCAGGTCACAGCCAAACTCGATATCAACAGCTGTGAGCAGGCCGGCCCAAAAGCCGGTCCGCCACTGTTTGGTCGCTCGGCTTATATCTGCCGTAATTCGCAATGTCTCGAAATCGCACTAAAGACTACGAAATTGAAACACGCGCTAGAAGGCCGCAGGAAGAAGGGTGTAGCGAGCTCTCGCAAAGTGGCATGGCCGCTTGAAGCACAACTTATCCAGGCACTGTGGCGAGAATGCCCAGAATCGGCAAAAACATGCCAAAATACTCTGAGACACGGAGAGGGCTGAATGGACGACAGAGTTCGAATCTATGAGTTGGCGCGCAAGATGAATGTCTCTAACCAGGACATCATCGACACTTTGCGCGAACTTGGTTACGACATAAAGAGCCATTCCAGTACCGTTGACAAAGTTGGCGTCGGTCAGTTGATTGCTGCTTTTGACAAGAAAAAGCAAAAGGCTGAGGGTGGAGACAAAAAAGCGGCAAAAACGGCCACGGCAGCGGCTCCGGCCAAAGCAGGCAAAGCTGCGGCACTGCCACCACCTCCGCAACCTGCTGTAGTCAAGCCTCGTGTTCTGTCACGTTATAAAAAACCTGAGCCAAATGCCGACGGTAGCGTTCCTACTCCGCAATTCTTGCCGATTGGTGACGCTGCTGGTACTTCAGCTTCTCATGCCATTCCGGCCGGCCCCGGTGCCAGCGCTGATAGAGCGCCTCAAGCAAATGCCGCCACTCCAATCAGTGGCGCTCAAACTCCAATTGCTCAGCCCACCAACCAAGGACTACCATTGCCAGCAACAGCCCCTGTGATCGCCCCAAATTCTCAACTCACGGCTGTTCGCGAAACGCCCAATGTGCAAGTTCAAGAAGCAGCTGCCGCTGTATCTAACGATCAGCAACAGCAACAAGCAAGCACACTCAAAGCCGATCCGAGCGAAACGAAAACCGCCGAACCCGTTGAGAAAGCCAGCGAGGCCATTTCTTTCCAACCAGAATCGAACGAAGTCGACCTGCCGGCACTTCAGCCTCGCGCTACCGGCAATGAATGGTCAGACGAATCCAAATTTTCTCCAAGAAAAATTCGCAATCTCGATATTGCTCCAAAAGCAGCAGTAGTAGAGCCGCCGGCGGCCAAAGAGCCGCCTAAGCCTGAAGTTAAGCCAGATCCGAAAGCGAAGAAAAAAGACGGCAAAGATGATGGCGATACCGCCAATCGCGGCCCAGGCGTGCGCCCCATGTCACCATCGGTGCCCACTCGTGTAGCTGCACCATCGATGCGCGCTACTCCGCCTCGCCCACCGAAATCACACAGACCTAATCCTTCTGAGCGCCATGCGCCGAAAAAAGAAGAGAAAAAAGTCGCTGCCGTTCCTGAAATTCCAAAGTCAATCGTCATTGCCACCAACGTTACAGTGCAAGAACTGGCGGCAAAAATGGGCGTACCTGAAACTGAAGTGATCAAACGTCTCTTCATGAAAGGCATCGCTCGTACCGTCAACATGATGGTTGAATTTGAACTGGCCAAAGAACTTGCTATCGAAATGGAATACGAAGTACTTTCTTCTGAAGAAAATGCTGAAGTGGCCATTGAAGAGATTGCCGTTCTGTCAGATGAAGAGCAAGCAGCTCTCGTTAATCGTCCGCCTGTAGTAACAATCATGGGTCACGTCGACCACGGCAAAACCAGTTTGCTCGACGCCATCAGACAGACCAAATTCTTGCTCACCGACGCCGAACATGGTGGTATCACTCAGCACATTGGTGCTTACCACGTAGAAGTGCCGGACAAAGAAGGCCACATGCGCCAGATTGTCTTCCTTGACACTCCCGGTCACGAAGCCTTCACCGCTATGCGTGCTCGTGGTGCCAAAGTTACAGACATCGCCATTCTGGTTGTGGCTGCCGACGATGGTGTGATGCCACAAACAATTGAAGCGATTGACCACGTCAAAGCAGCCGGTGTTCAGATTATTGTTGCCGTCAACAAAGTCGACAAACACGAAGCCGATCCTGACCGTGTGCTCAATCAACTAATGAATTACGATCTGGTAGCTGAGAAATTTGGTGGCGAAACTGTTACCTGTATGGTTTCAGCTAAAAAACGCACCGGTTTAGACGAACTATTAGAAATGGTCTTGTTGGTTTCAGACATTCTTGATCTGCGCGCCAACCCTGACAAACCTGCAGTGGGCGTAATTATCGAAGCTAAACTTTCGCGGGGCAAAGGTGCAGTCGCTACAGCTCTGGTGGAAAACGGCACCTTGCGTGAAGGCGACTTTATTGTTGCCGGCAGCAAATGCGGCCGGGTTCGCGCCCTTTTCGATGATCGCGGTCAACGGGTTAAAGCGGCCGGTCCATCGATGCCGGTAGAAGTTCTCGGTCTTGACGAAGTGCCGCAAGCTGGAGATCGCTTCGAAGTAGTAAGCGACGCTCAAGTGATGAAAGTGATGGCCGAATCCCGTCGCAGCCCTGAAGCTCGTTCGCAACACCACGTCACTCTCGAATCATTGCACGAGATGATCGAAGCCGGCGAAGTCAAAGATTTGAACGTCATTGTCAAAGCCGACGTACAAGGTACGGCTGAAGCGATCGCCGATCAAATTCGCAAACTGACATCTTCAGAAGTACAAGTAAGAGTATTGCGCACCGCTTCTGGTGACATCTCCGAAAACGATGTCAACCTGGCTGCATCTTCTAATGCCATTATCGTGGGCTTCAACGTCAATCCAGACCAGAATGCCAGCAAAGTGGCCGACGCTCAAGGTGTAGACATCCGCACCTACAGCATCATCTATCAAATTACCGATGACCTTACTCGCGCTATTCAGGGTCTGTTGAAACCAATTAGAGAAGAAGTGAATATCGGTCAAGCCGAAGTTCGCCAGATCTTTAAAGTTGGCAAAGGCACCATGATTGCCGGTTGTATGGTTCTCAGCGGCAAAGTTCAGCGGGGCGCTATCGCTCGGGTCGAACGGGCCGGCACTCAGGTGTGGGAAGGCAAACTCGATACCCTCAAGCGCTTTAAAGACGACGTCAAAGAAGTGGCAACAGGCTTCGAATGCGGTATGAGCTTCGATAAATTCACCGATTTACAAATCGGCGACAAGGTCAACTTCTTTGTCATTACCGAAACCAGACGCGGCGACATTCCCAACAACTAAAAGAAAACCAGAAAGGAGGTTCGCCATGACAGCTGAGCGTGCCTTGAGAGTTTCTCAATCGATCAAAAAAGAGTTAGCCGAGATGATTCAGCGCGATCTCAGAGATGAGCGCCTCACCGGCATGATTTCAATTACTGAAGTGGAATGCACTTCTGATTTGCGTTCCACTAAAGTGCACATTTCTGTTTTTGCGCCGATCAAATCTGAAGTAGGCGCTCTGGCAAAATCTGAACCTGAGACTAAATATGAAGGGAAACTTGAGGATCAAGCCGAAGCCCAGCAGAGTGCCGCAAAAACTGTCAGCAAACCGCAACTCAGCGCTGAGGCCGCCGCCGACCTGGCTGCTGAAAAAGTAGTTGAATGTTTGAACGAACAGAGCGGCTTCATTCGTGGTGAAATTTGTCGGCGTCTGGGCCTGCGCTTTGCTCCAGAGATGCAATTCAAATTAGACACTTCTCTTGAACGTGGCTCTAAAGTAACTGATTTACTTGGCAAAATTTCACGCGGTGAAGTCTAAGGCCGAAGCCGTGGTGCCCGGCTTTTTCAATATCAATAAGCCGGTAGGAATAACTTCGCACGACGTGGTGGCACGTGTGCGCAAAATCGCTAATTTGAAACAGGTAGGTCACGCCGGTACCCTTGATCCACTGGCTTCAGGAGTGATGGTGGTGGCATGTGGTAAAGCCACGCGCTTGCTGCGTTTTCTCGCCGACGATAAAACCTACCTGTCCGAAATTTTGCTCGGTGTGCAGACCGAAACCGACGACATGGAAGGTGCGGTAATCGAGAGCAATGAATTACCTCCTTCTCTTTCAAAAGAAACTGTAGAAGCGGCTCTAGAAAATTTCCGCGGCACCATCACTCAGATTCCACCGATTTATAGCGCCATTCAGGTCAAAGGCGAAAGACTCTATAAACTGGCTCGCTCAGGGGCAGACCTGAAAGCTCTCGGTATCGAAATTCCAGAGCGAGAAGTAGTGGTCAGCGAAATCGAGCTGGTCAAACTGGACTTGCCTGTGGTGACCGTCAGGGTCAGTTGCTCAAAAGGCACCTACATCCGCTCTATCGCTCGCGATTTAGGTGCGGCTTTAGGTGTAGGCGGCACACTGAAATCACTGGTGCGCGAGCGCTCGGGAAATTTCCACTTGACCGATGCCATTACTTTAGAGCAACTGGCAGATGAGAAAAATTCGCAACCAATCGCCTCGGCTCTAACAGCAGTCGAAACCGCTTTACCGCTCAAGCGCATTACTCTTGCCGACGGTCCGATCGCCAAATTATTTCTCGGTCAAAAAATTCAGCTCCACAGCCAATCGGACGCAGCCGCTTATATTGGCCTGGAAAGCGGTCAATTTGTGCTAATTATGCAAGGGGCTCAAGCTGTCGTCATTGGTTTAGTGGGTGAAATGAACACCGCCGATGGTTACTGTGTAGTCAGCCCGGAGGTAGTCTTCGGCCATGCCATTGCCTGAAAGTGAAGACAGTGAACTGCACGCAGCCCTGGGCGGCCAATTTGATCGCCAGACCATAGTGACGGTAATTGTTGTAGTGGAAGCTTTATTTTTGCTGATCACTACTGTCTGGAGCTACTTCGCTCAAATTGATCTGCGTCATCTTTTTCGTTTTAATTGGAGCGCGCTCATCTGGGGTCTTTCGGCAGGCATGGCGATTTCGGCTTCCAATCTGGCCTTGCTCTATCTTTGCCAGAAATGGAACCGCTTTTTTATTTTTCAATCGATGCATGATTTGTTGAAAAAAGAGATGATGCCGCTTTTTGGCCGCCTCACCATTGTCGACAGCATCCTGGTGTCCCTGGCCTCAGGCATTTGCGAAGAAATTTTCTTTCGCGGTATTCTTGAAACCACCGGGGGCATCGCCCTGTCGGCCACATGTTTTGGCCTGGCCCACCTGCCTTCATTTTATTATTTCCCCTACGCCATCTGGGCTTTACTGGTAGGGCTGGTGATGAGCTTTGTCATGAGTGGCAGTGGTTCCATCATTGCTCCGATTGTGGCCCACGCTCTGGTTAATTTCATCAGCATCAATGTTTTGCGTTATATCAAAAACTAGATTGCTTTGATGCCAAATTTTAGACAGAATTCAGTGGAATGATCAAACACTGACAAATGAAGCGATTATTCAAAACTTCCGTTGCGGGGCTGAAAGCCTCGTATACTGCCATTTTACCATGACCAAATTTTTGCCATAAAACTTTTTGTGATACTACCGGCGGAGCTGTCCAATTTTCACCAATCGTGTATAGATTTTGCCAACAGAGCTATATCACACGAGTTTCCGCTCATGCTTAACTCGTCAATTACCCATTTACCAACCGTAGCCTTGCAACAGGGCGGTAACGATCTCTGCGATCAAATTATAAAAATCATTCTTGGCGGCGATACTGCTGTCATCAATTTGAGGGCACCTTACTTTCACCCAGTAAAAAAGGAGATCCAATGGATCTCCTTTTTTATGCAATTCATATAGTCAAATTAGCGTTTTTTCTTCGCTGCTGGTTTTTTCTTGGCAGGAGCGGCTTTTTTAGCTGGCTTAGCGGCAGCTTTTTTAGCGGCCGGCTTCTTCGCCGCGCTTTTCTTCGCAGCTGGTTTAGCGGCAGCTTTTTTCGCCGGTTTATCTTCAGAAGCCATTACAGCCTTAGGAAGATTGGGCAATTTTGCGCGACCATCAGTGATATCTTTCAGTTCTTGCCCAGCTCTAAAAACTGGAACCTTAGCCGCTTCAATCTTGAGCTTTTGCTTTGGATTTTGCGGATTGACACCGTAACGAGCTTGTCTTTGACGACGCTCGAAAGTGCCGAAACCTACCAACGTAACTCTTTCACCTTTGGCCAACGCGCCTGTCAGCGAGTAAAGAAGAGATGCGACGGTGTTCTGTACATTTAGCTTGGTTTGCCCTGTAGCTTTTGCTACCTGATTTACGAGTTCTGCTTTATTCATGCTTTTACCTAAAGTACTCAACTGGAGCGCCAAAACGATGTGAGATACTACCATCGTGTTCAGCATACTTTCAAGTACTTCAACTGCTTTTTCAGAAATAAAAATGTTTGCCAGCTCTATTAATGATGAGACCATCACCGCACTTTCCACTGCTCCTGGTGTGGGAGCTATTGCCATAGTAAGACTTTCGGGGCCGCAAGCCTTTGCCATCGCGCAAAAAATATTTCTGCCCCGCACCGCTCTTGCTCCAGATTTAAATCTCCCCCCCGATTGGCAGCCCAAAAGCCACACCGCCACCATTGGTTTCATTGTGCAACGCCCGAGCGGCAACGATCTCGGACGATTTATCGACGAAGTGGTTTTAATTCCTTATCAAGGCCCGAATAGCTATACCGGTGAAGACATGGTGGAAATCAATTGCCACGGCTCACCGATTGTCACGAGGGAAATTCTTACCCTGGCCCTTTCGCTTGGGGCAAGACTGGCTTCAGCTGGCGAATTTACTAAAAGAGGTTTTCTTTCCGGGCGCATTGATTTAACCCAGGCAGAAGCGGTGCTCGATTTGATTCATTCAAAAACAGAACGTCAATCTGGGCTTGCCTTATCGGTTTTGAAAGGACAGCTGGGCGAAGAAATCAAAGCTGTGCGCTCAAAGTTAATGGAGCTTTTAACGCGCATTGTCGCCGGTATAGATTTTCCTGAAGAAGTTGGGGATCTTGACACCAACGACATCGAAGCAATTACCCAAGATTGCCGGGGCCGTCTGGCTCAACTGGCAAAAACCGCTCGCAGCGGAAGGTATTTGCGAGAAGGTTTAAAATTAGCAATCGTCGGCCGCCCCAATGCCGGCAAATCAAGCTTGCTCAATCGCATGCTCAATTTTGAGCGCGCCATCGTCACCGATATTCCAGGCACCACGCGTGACTCTATTGAAGAACCGGTGGACGTCAATGGTATTCCGGTAATTTTAATCGACACCGCCGGGGTGCGCGCTACCGAAGATGCAGTAGAAATGATTGGCATCGAGCGCACCAGCAAAGCCATTGAAGAGGCTGACCTGGTGGTCTTCATGGTCGACCGCGTACAGGGCGTGGGGGACGAAGAAGAATTTATTGCTGCCAGGCTTTTACAATTTGAGCGACCATATCTGGTAGTGGTCAATAAAGTTGATCTCCAGGCACAAAATCTGGGCGAAAATTTCACTGAACTATGGGCCGGCAGTGGCGACACTGCGGCGCAACGATTACACGATTCCAGCCAGGCGGTGCAAGCTGTGCCCATCAATATATCGGCCCGTTACGGTGATGGTATAGACAATCTCAAAGCAGCGATAGAAGAATGGGCCCTGGCAGGATCCGCGGTGCAAGAACTGGGCGGCTCACTCAATCAAAGACAGGGTCAACTTTGTCTCAAGGCGCTTGAGTCACTAGCCTTTCTTCAAGAGGCGGTGCAAAGCGGAATGCCTCACGATTGTCTCGGCACCGATTTGCGGCAAGCTGTTGATGCCCTTGATGAAATTTCTGGAGTGGCCGTCACTGAAGAAGTAATCACCGAAGTCTTCGCCAATTTCTGTATCGGCAAATAATCAGGTCAATAACTTATCGGGACAATCAACCATGGCAACATTGAACGCGGAAGATGTAGATTTTCACAGCTCGCTCAGCATCGAGCCGGGAGAAAAAATTTCCATTAACGCTCAAGCTAACCTGCAAGCCGACCATCCGCTTGAAACTCAAACCTGGCAATATGTGCGCTTGATTTTGAAAAACGGCGTGCGCACGCTTGCCTTTGAAACCCCGGCCGAACGCACCTTTGAAAAAAACGACTTGTCTGACGCGGTAGGCGATCTTCAATCGGTTGCTCACGCTTATTTGCTCTGTCGCAGTCCCCAGGACGAAGCACTGGATCTGGCCACCAAGCTCATTGAACTGGCAGAAGATAAGCGCAGCCAGGTTTTGTTCGAGCCCGCCGAACCGTCTTTTGAACTGTCCTTGAAAGGGGTGGGGGGCGGTTTGAAGCTCGAATTTTTCGTCGACGCTGGAAATGTTGAGACAGGTATCTACCGCTGGGATGCGCTCGGTATCCGATTCTTTACCAATATACAAGCAGTGGCCGCCTTCGCTGCCGAGCTTAAAGCCGAATTCGCCTGCTAAAATGGGCATTTGTTACAGTAGGCTCACCAGTCGGCAGTTTGTAGATGCCGATTAAAGAAGGATGTATTTATGTCGCACGTGCAAACACAAATCAAGGTCAAGCTTCCCGACGGCGCCGAGCGCACGCTCAATGGCGGCGAAACCGGAGCGGACCTGGCTAAAAATATTAGCGAAGGCTTATATCGCAAAGCTGTGGGAGTGTTAATCAACGACGAGTTGAAAGACCTCTTCACCCCTCTGTGCGAGGGCGATACAGTTAAAATTCTCACCCCAGATAGCCCAGAATCTATTGAACTTTTGCGCCACTCCACCGCGCACGTACTGGCTCAGGCCGTGCAAAGACTGTTTCCTGACGCCAAAATAGCCATCGGCCCCACCATTGCCGACGGTTTCTATTATGATTTCGAAATTCCCGGTCACACTTTAAGCACTGAAGATCTGACCCAGATTGAAGCTGAAATGAAGAAGATCGTGGGCGAAAATCAAAGGCTGGTCAGATTTGATATTCCTGATGTCGATCAGCAGCTGGCAGATTTTAAAAGTCAGGGCGAGAAATTCAAAGCCGAACTTTTAAATGAGCACCGCGACCATAACCCTACTTTGTACTTGATGCAAGACAAAGAAGGCAAGACAGTCTGGAACGATTTTTGCCGCGGACCGCATTTGCCTTCAACCGGAAAAATCAAAGCCTTTAAGCTTCTGAAAGTTTCAGGCGCTTACTGGCGTGGTGACGAAAAGCGCGAACAATTGCAGCGCATTTACGCCACCGCCTGGTGGTCAAAAGAAGATCAAGACGCATATTTGCACCGTTTGGAAGAAGCAGAAAAAAGAGACCACCGCAAACTTTCGAAGCAACTGGATCTTTTCTCTACTCACGAAGAAGTTGGCCCTGGGCTGATCTTCTGGCATCCAAATTTGGCTACAGTGCGTGACGAAATCGAAAATTACTGGCGCGGCGAACATAAAAAACGCGGTTACGTGTTTGTTTATACGCCACATATTGCTAGCGAAGATCTGTACAAAATCAGCGGCCACTTAGAAAACTACGCTGAAAATATGTATTCGCCCATGGAAATCGATGGTCAAAATTACCGGGCTAAACCAATGAATTGCCCGGGTCACATTATGATCTACAAGTCGAAATTGCACAGCTACCGCGACCTGCCCGTGCGCATGGCGGAGTTAGGCACCGTCTATCGTTACGAGCGCTCGGGCGTGCTGCACGGCATGCTAAGAGTGCGCGGATTTACACAAGACGACTCGCACATTTTCTGCACGCCGGAACAACTGGAAGACGAAATTTCAGCCATCATTGATTTGATCGAAACCTTGATGACCACTTTCGGTTACACATACAAAGCCTATCTGGCCACAAAACCAGACAATGCTATGGGTAGCGATGAAGAGTGGGAAAGTGCCACCAGGGCTCTTGAAGGCGCCATGAAAAAACGTGGCATGGAGTACGAAGTTGACGAAGGTGGCGGCGCATTTTATGCACCAAAAATTGACGTCAAATTGTTCGATGCCATCGGTCGCGAATGGCAGGGCCCCACTGTGCAGGTAGATTTGAATTTGCCTGAGCGCTTTGATGTTAATTACATCGGTGTTGATGGTAATCGCCATAAAGCAATTATGGTGCACCGCGCTGTGCTGGGTTCAATGGAACGCTTTGTCGGCGGTCTGATTGAACACTATGCCGGAGCCTTTCCCTTGTGGCTGGCACCGACACAAGTGACTGTATTGCCTCTTTCAGACAGACACAATGACGCTGCCCGCGCCATCGCCGACAGGTTGAAAGCAGCAGAATTGAGAGTCAAACTGGACGAAAGATCCGAGACTATCAAATATCGCATTCGTGAAGCGCAAGTGGATCAAGTGCCTTACATGGTGGTTATCGGTGACAAAGAAATGGAGAACAACCAGATTTCTCTGCGTCACAGAAGGCAAGGTGACATCGGCACCATGAGTTTTGATGAGCTTCTCGCTAAGCTGAAGAAAGAAATCGAGACTAAAGAATCTGTCTAATCGAAAAGAGGCTCCCGAAAAGGAGCCTCTTTTTTTAGCTACTGCGGCTCAGAAACATTACCAACGGTGGTATTCCACTGTTCTTTTTCAATCTTCCAAAGGCCTTCTTGGCGAATCAATTTAATGGTGCCTTTAGTCACACTTTTAGACTGAGTGCCTAATATAGGATCTTTATACTCAGGCGCTTCCACCGCCAGCATGCAGATATCTCCATCAGTTTGCTCTGCCAGCACATGCACCTTGCGTGGTGCTAACTCCTGCATAAAATTGAACATAGTTTTGATTTGCGCCGGGGGCATTTTTTCTTTATCAGTTTCAATTTGGTCAGCGCGCGATTTAGTAAACATAGGGCTCAACTGATCAACACTGCTGGCCGATAACATCTTCTCGTGAAATTCTAAATAAGTTTCTGTGGGCGACGGGGTTAACGATATGTCTGAAGCTCCGTCCCAGCAAAAAGCCGGACAGTTGACTGAGGCAATGCCAATGGTCAGCAGGGATGAACCACATATTTTGGCGGCCAGATTCTTAAATGAAATCACAATTCTTTCCCCGTTGAAGCTACCCATACCTCACTGGCGCTGTATGGGAAATAGGAGTGTAACTAAGGCCATTTGTGGGTACAGTGTTACAAGAAGACGGAGAATCACAACATGCGGCTGCGTAAGCTGATGATATTGGTCATGTTCGTTGGGCTTTTAGCAGCCCTGGTTCTGCCATGCATCACTGCTCCTGACATCAATCGCTGCACCCTTGAAATTCAAGAAAATCACAATTCATCTATAAGAGACATGGCCACCCCCGGCTTGCAACTGCTCACCAGCAAAAGCAAGGGCCAGCAGAACCTTGCCTCCAGCGGTGCAATTGTCACAAACCGGGTCTCAGCAATCATTCCCCCTTGCCCTCATAAACAAGCTGGGCAACAGTTAGCACTGCAGGCCGCAATCGTCAGGCCGCTCTGGATCGTAAATCAGGCGATGTTGATTTAAAAAGCATTCAAACAAGCCGCTATGCAGTTATTTTCGCAGTCATGCTCTGCGTGGCCGCGCATTTGAGGAGCTCTTAAGTTTGTCTGAATTCCAACTGATTCTAGACCTTTCGCTGGTCTGGCTGGCAGCAGCTTTGTTCGGTTTTCTGGCCGTGGCTTTGAAACAGCCGGCCATGGCCGGTTATATGTTGGCCGGCCTGATTATCGGCCCTCATGGTGTCAAACTAATTTCCAATCCTGATCAAATATCAGTACTGGCAGAGCTTGGTGTGGCCCTACTGCTTTTTGCATTAGGGTTAGAAGTTTCATTCAGACAGCTAATGTTTCGCACAAATCGGGTTGTTACTGCAGGAATGTTTCAGATCATCGCTACTACTCTGGTGTTCGGCCTGGGCGTCACTTATCTCAAACTGGCACCATCATGGCAGGCAGGTACGGTCTTTGGTTTCATCGTGGCTTTATCAAGCACGGTGGTGGCCACAAAAATGCTTGTCGAACGCGGCGAGACTGATTCGATGCATGGCCGCATTCTCATTCCGTTGCTTATTGTTCAAGATCTCAGCCTGATTCCGGCCATGTCTATAATTCCAGCCCTGAGCGGGGCCAGCGGCGACACCGGCATGACATTGCTGATGGCTGTGGCCAAAGCACTGCTATTGGTGGCAGTGGTAGTTCTCACGTCGACAAAAATTTTGCCGCCTCTGTTGGCAAAAGTTGCGCACACCAATTCGCGCGAATTGTTTTTACTATTTATGATTTGCCTCTGCCTGGGCGTCGCCATCGCCAGTCACGAATTGGGGCTGTCCATTGCTTTAGGAGCATTCCTGGCGGGCATCATGGTCAGTGAATCGCCTTATGCTCACCAGGCCCTCTCAGATTTAATTCCGCTGCGCGATCTGTTCGCTACAGTCTTCTTCGTCTCCGTGGGCATGCTGCTAAGCCCCATGTATATTTACCAACACTTGACTGAAGTAATTATCTTCGTTGCCCTACTAATTTTCGGCAAAGCTTTGCTGGCTGGCAGCGCCTCCCTGTTCGCTACCAGTAGTATTACCAGTGCGGCTTTGTCTGGTCTGTGCCTGGCGCAAGTGGGAGAGTTCTCGTTCGTACTGGCTACGGTGGCCAATAAAGCGGGCCTGCTTACAGGCTCTCTCTACAATTTATTCTTCGCCGCCGCTGTGATTTCGATGATTGCTTCACCAAGCCTGGTATCGTGGCTGGCACCGATCATTCGCAATATGCGAGAGCCTGAAGCAATTAACTCATCTGAAGGTGGTTCGCGCCATTTACCGCTAACAGGTCACACTATCGTCTGCGGCTTTGGCCGCATTGGCCGCCATGTTGCTATGGCAATTCGAGAAGCCGGGCTGCCCGTAGCCGTAATCGAACTTGATGGCGGCGCAATTGAGGAATTGAAACAACGACATATACCATTCATATACGGAGACGCAGGCAGCAGGCTGGTTTTAAGCGAATGCAATATCAGCGAGGCCACTACCCTCGTGGTCTCTTTACCGGATCCTCTCGGGGCGGTTAACATCATTAAAACCGCTTTGGAAGTTAATCCATCTTTGCGAATATTAGTCAGGGCCCACCGACCTATTGATCGCATTGCTTTTAAAGAAGCCGGCGCCGCCCAAATTGTACAGCCCGAATTTGAAGCCAGCCTTGAGCTCACAAAGCAAGCATTGCTCGGTCAGAAGGCTTCACCAGCAGAGCTAGCTCGCGCTATCAACTTTATTCGGCACAGTAGAGTAGAAGACTCTGATGATTATGATTATCATCCGCCGATTGGAGAAATTATTGGTTTTGCTAACGAAGACTTTGTCGGCGCCTGGTTTAAGGTTAAAGACTCACTGGCCGGAAAAACCATTAAAGAACTCGATTTGCGCAACAAAGTCGGTGTTACTGTGCTGGCAGTTAAGCGCGAAGAACAGGTGGTATCGCATCCGGTGCCGGGCTTCTCGTTACTCAGTGATGACTCCATCTATGTAGTCGGCCACAGCGATCAGCTAGCTCACTGTCTCAAAGCTCTAGGAGCCTGATCTAAAAGTCCTTTGCGGGCTGAAAGCAGACTGGCGCCTGCTTTCAGCGAGTCTGGGCGAATGTTAAGCATATCGAAATTCAGAAGTGATACTGAATACGGTGTCAATAGTTGAAAAACTCTTTCATTTAAGCGATCATTTAGTTGCGAAACAAAAATGGTCAAAAACAAAAGTGTTTTTCTAATGCAAAACATTACCAGATATTTTGAACCTGTGCAATTGGCTGGCGGTGCTGTATGAGTAGAATCATCTCAGCAAATGCCCAGCAACTCTGCTTCGTTCCCAGCGATCCAGGCTGCTGGTTGCCAAAAGATCATCCAGTCCGCGCGTTCAAAGAGATGATAGAGCAGGAGCTGGAACTCACGAAATTTGATAAGAATTTCGTGAGTTCCGCTCTAAGCACGGGCGGCCGCGCTACGATCCTGTCATGCTCTTAAAAATAGTTCTGTACGGATACATGGTTGGCTTGAATTCAAGCCGCGAGATTGCACAGGCCTGTGTCGAACGCATCGACTTTCGAGTGCTCAGTCGAGGACTCATGCCAGCTTCAGCACGATCACCAAGTTTCGTGCCGAGTACGCTAAACCCTTAGCTGACCTATTTTCGCAGTCAGTTTCGAAAAAGTGATGCAACTGCACTGCGAAATCGAAGAGTTAAAAGTTGAGCGGCTAACAGCCAAAGGTTGGAGGCAAGATGAGATCGAACGTGAACTTGAGTTCAGGCGCGAGCGTTTTGCCAACATTCAAAGAGAAAAGTTTGCGCTTGAAGATGAGCACATGGAGCGGACGGGACAACAGCCGAGAGGAAAAGATCAGCGAAACTTTACCGCTCCAGAATCGAAAATCATGAAGAAAGGCTCCGGATTCGAGCAATGCTACAACGCCCAGGCCGCCGTGGATAAGCGAAACCAGATTATTGTGGCAGCGTACGTTGCCCAAGCATGCAACGACAAACAGCAACTGGAAACGCTCGTAGAGAGAACCGTTGCACAGACAGGTAGTCTGCCAGACAGAGGGTTGGCAGATAATGGCTACTTCAGCGAGGCAGTAACTGAATCACTCAAAAAACGTTACGGATCAACTGAGTGGCTCATTTCGCTAGGACGGCTCTCAAGCAGATCTACTTCCACAGCGGCACCGAAAGGTCGTATTCCGCACGATATCTCCGTTGCAGACTTAATGCGCAGAAAACTCTCTACCAAAGCAGGAAAGGCTGCCTATGCTCAACGCGAAGCAATCGTCGAACCTGCATTCGGTCAAATAAAAGAGGCAAACCTGGAATTTCGTCGTTTCTCATTTCGTGGTCTAAACAAGGTTCAGGATGAGTGGCTACTTGTTTGTGCCGCACACAATTTCTTGAAGGTGATCCGAAAGCGGCAGTCCAGGCGTCACGGCTTCAAGATAGCCAGTTATTCGCTGCATCTTTTTCCACGTGACGTATCCTTTCTGACTCCTGCGCATAAGCGCTCGGCGCCAATTCCAGTACACCTTGTGGCGAAAAAGATTCAAGGCGGCGTAATTACCGGGTACACCATAGTACTGGTTGTGTCCGGTAACCACCTTGTGCAGCCATTTTCCGACCGCTTGAAGTGGTTCGTGCATGCGCTTTTAAAGCTCGTCTTTCACTGCTTTCACTTTCGCATTCGGCTTCTTTCTGATTGTTTTCCTCATAAGCGAAAAATTTCCGCTCCGTGTTTTGCCGCAAATATGCGTAAAACCTAAGAACGTGAATGTCTCTGGTTTGCCCTCACCACGCTCTTCTCGATTATTAGCGGCGAACCGCCCGAATTCAATTAATCGTGCTTTCTCAGGGTGCAGTTCTAAATCAAATTTCAGGAGTTTCTCCTTTAATTCTTTTAGAAACCGCTCGGCATCAGATTGATACTGAACCAGCCCTGTGTCTGGAGCGTGTTTTGTTGCAGCTCGTTTCCCTCAGTCAACGCGCTTGGCTCCATCAGCTCCGCAAATGTCGACTTTGAATGTCCATTTTTGTTCGCAGACTTCTTAGCTACTACCACGTCGTCCGACTTCCCATGTTCGTTCATCACTGGTTTGCTCCTTGCGGATTTCCAATGCGGGCCTGGGTTCTTCCAGGTCAAAAATGGGATCTCCCGATTCCCGCTCAAAGAGTTTCCACACATGCTAGGGTTCTCCGACCACGCAGAGCCTGCTTGCATCTCGCATATCGATGCCTGCAATGTTGCCTTCCAGCGCATAGGACCGTGTCGGCGCTCTGTTGCTTAAATTTTTCGGGGCTCAATAGCCCAGCCTGTGTGTGCCGCTGTCAACGCTTCACGTGTGCCATTGCTAGCACCCGCGCATGACTCGCGGTCATTGTGGTTTGCTAGACCTTCAATGTAGAGCTCCTACATCTCCTACTCTCTGCAGGTTTTAATCGGCGCACCCTAAGGATTTTTACAACCTATCGGTTGTACGAAAATACAACCCATGAGTTGTAAAATTTCTTAGGCGTCAAACCGAACTAACCCCGGCATCCAGCACCGGCACCTACACAACCGCCGTTATACGTATTCCTCACATTGACGTCAGGTTGCTCGGGCTCTAAAGTAAGTGACAAGATAGGGGATTTGTGCCTGATGGGCGATCAAACCGAAAAAAACCAGGTAACAAAAAGCGAGCCCAAGCCCGCTATAGACTTTGGCGCCCCTTTTGGCAATGGCCCGACTTTCAAATTTACTGAGAAGCCCGTGGCCAGCGACCAGCACGTGGCGCAAATTGCCCAGGTGCGCGATACGCCACCTGAAATTCGCATAATCGACCGGGCTCTGCAGCTATCGATTAATGACAAAGATTTTGATCTGAAGCTCTCTTACGCCGCCAAAAACCGGCCTCAAGAGTTCGATAAGCTGAAAATTAACGACATTCCTGCCAACGTCAAAGTCAATTACTGGCAAGATCCCAAAGGTCTCTTTGTCTGGTTCGAAAATGGACCGGACAACGCAAAAAAACATTATTTGCCCGGTAACTTGCAAAATATTGAACTGACTAATCAGACCAAAACCGTCGAATCAATTCGCGTCGACGTTAATCGCAATTACGCTGCAGCCACATTCTCCAATTTGCAAAATTTCGACCGCAGTTTCAACCCGGCTTATGATGGAGGGGCCAGTTCGCTCAAATATTTCGCCAGCATGTCGCAACTTGGCGAAACCGCATTACTCAAGCAAGAAGCAGTTTTGCGCGAAGCAGCCAAAACTTCCGACAATCCATATTATAAGATTTACCTCGCCGATGTTCTTACAGCAGCCGCAGTCAAGCCAATCATCAACGATTTCCTCAATGGTGGAGCCGCGGATCTAAACAATCCCACCACATTGCGCAAATTAGATGAGGCCATTTCAGTACTCGACGCCGCTTATCGCGATTCGGACGGCAAGCTTAAAGCGGTCAATCATTATCCCCGTGCCAATATCTATTCACCCGCCATGCCCGGTGGAGCTTACTGGAACGCCGGACGCTATCCCAATGATTATTTCGGCTTCTGGGCCGGCAGCTACGATCAGGCCATGGCCAGACAGGCATCGCTGAAAATAATTCGCGACCACATCAAGCAAAATAGTTTTCCTAAATTCGAATTGCCTCCATCGTTGCCACCGAGGCGGTTTTAGAATTTGAAGTATCTCAGCATCATCGGTTCCACCGGCTCCATCGGCAAACAAACGCTCGATATAGTCAAGGTGCACCCTGATGAACTCACGGTTTCAGCCCTGGCAGCCGGCTCGAAAAACCTTCAGGATTTTAAAGAACAGATCTTAGAATTCAAACCTGATTTGATCTCTCTGCCTACGGCAGAAAACCTGGCCAGCTTGAAAGAAATAATGACTGCTGATCAGTTGAAAGGCATTGGGTGTCTTTGCGGCGAAGCCGGTCTGGTAGCAGTAGCTGAGCATCCTCAATCGACAGTGCTGGTCACTGCCGTAGTGGGATTTTTGGGTGTAACGCCAACTCTTTCAGCCATTAAAAAAGGCAAAATCATTGCTCTGGCCAATAAAGAAACGATGGTGGCGGCAGGTCATCTGGTCATCAGTCAGGCTAAACAGTACAAGGCCGCCATAGTACCAGTAGACAGCGAACATTCGGCGATTTTTCAATCGCTCACAGACAGCATTATGCGCGGCCGCACCCAGGACGAAGTGGCCAAAATATTGCTCACCGGCTCAGGCGGACCATTCCGCACCTGGTCGATGGAGGCAATGAAAAGTGCCACCATATCTGATGCGCTCAAGCATCCCAACTGGTCAATGGGAGCTAAAATCACCATCGATTCGGCCACTCTGATGAATAAGGGCTTAGAAATAATTGAAGCGCGCTGGCTCTTTGATATCAGTGCAGACAAAATCGAAGTGGTTATTCATCCGCAATCGATATTGCATTCAGCCGTTGAATTTGTGGACGGGTCTATTGTCGGTCAAATGGGAGTGCCTGACATGCGGCTACCCATTCACTACGCTCTTTTCTATCCAGGCCGCGTGCATTCCAGTCGTGTGCCGCGATTAAGCTTAACTGATTTAAAAGAATTGACATTCGAAAAGCCCGATCCTGTTCGGTTTAGATGTCTGGGCCTGGCGCAAGCAGCTGCCGGGGAAGACGACACCAGCGCTTGCGTGCTCAATGCCGCCAATGAGATCGCAGTTGATTCATTCCTAAATGGTGAAATTAAGTTTCTTGAGATCGCTGAAACCCTTGAGAGAGTACTCGATGAACATAAGCCAATAAAATTGCCCGCTCTGGAGGATATACTAGAGTGCGACAAATGGGCGAGAAATCAAGCGCGCATTGTTATGGCGGCCAGAGCCTAGGGCTCGTTAGTCTTTTGTGGAGGTTCGATGATCGCTCTCAATAGTAAAGTACAGGTAGTCGACCATCCGGTTGTCCAGCATTTGCTGACAAAATTGCGTGACTATCAGACTCAGTCGCCAGACTTCCGCCGCTATTCCATCACCCTCAGTCAGTATCTAGTTTACGAAGCTGCCAGACAAATGACCGTGCGCGAACTGGAAGTCGAAACTCCAGTTGGTCAAGCAAAAGGTTCATCGCTCACGGACTATGTAATTCTTGCACCGGTCTTGCGGGCAGGATTGGTGATGGCGGAAGCGGCGCAAAAAATGTTGCCTGCAGCACGCATTTATCACGTTGGCCTGAAACGTGATGAAGAGACACTAGATGCCATTTCTTACTACGCCAAATTGCCTGATTCATTGCCACCAGATAGCCGCATCATTGTTCTAGATCCAATGCTTGCTACAGGCGGCTCCGCGGCTTCAGCCATTAAGCTGTTTGCCAAATTGAACGTCGGTACCATTCAACTTGTATCTTTTGTCGCCGCACCGGAAGGCATTAAAAGAGTGCATCAGCAATTTCCTGACGTGCACATTACAGTCGGATCAGTGGACAGCAATCTCAATGAGAAAGGCTATATTGTTCCTGGTCTGGGTGATGCCGGCGATCGTATTTTCGGTACTTAGAAAATAGGTTGGCAGATTTTCCAGGTAATTTTCCGCACAGGCGGGCTGCTTTTGCGTGGAAAAATACGTCCGGACGTATTTTTCCACGACAATGTGTAATTAAGCACTCAATTTTAAAGCAAATCGTAATTGCACCACTTGGCGACGCCCAGCGTGTCACCTATAGTTGCTTTCATGGCCAATACTTCCCCACTAGTAGAAGCAAGAATCGCCGACGTATCAACCGATACGACAGCTTTTAAGCGCCCTTCAAAAGCGCCCGCACCGGTGGAAATTGCTCCGAAAAGCAATCAGTACGGTGATGTGGTCGCCCTAGACGATCGCCGTCACCCCATTGCTATGGGCCTCTTGTGGATCACCATGGTCACGTCATTTCCCAGCGTTTTAATCGGTGTGGAGTGGTACAAAAATGGTTTTAGCTTATTGCAGGTGGTGGTCTGCACCATTCTGGCGTCAATAGTTGTGATGCTGTTTTGCATTCCATCAGCGCAAATCGGATCGGTGACAGGACAAAATTACGCCCGCTTGAACAGATCGGTCTTTGGACGCTGGGGCGCACGTATGACCACTTTCAATCTGGTGGCACTCTTTTTAGTCTTCTATGCTTTCAGCGCACTGTGCATGGCCGACGCTGTGAGCGGCCTGTTTAAAGTGCCACTATCGATTGGGGTGATGGCTGCTGGATTTGCATTTCTCATGTGCCTCAATAATCTCTGGGGCTTTTCCGGAGTGGTCAATTTCGCTAAATATTTTGCCGCACCGGCCATGATTGCCTGGGTGGGTTTCACTTTCTTCCGCGCTCTTGCTGCAATCAATGCTGCACCTGCTGTGGCTATTACTCCTCATGCTGCCAATGCCAGCTGGCCGGTGGCCCTTGGTGCCATTGCTTCGTTTGTAATCGGATTTTCAGTCTGGGGCAATGAAGCAGACTACTGGCGTCACGCTAAGCCAGGAGTAAAAAGAACTGCGATACCGCTGGCAGTGGCTCTCTGCATCGGCCAGATTATTTTTCCTGTAACCGGTTGGATGGTAGCTCACATCAGCCAGTTAACCGATTCGGCCAAAGCCACCGCGTTCATGAACGAGTTCTCTTTTGGTGGAGTGGCACTGTTGGCAGTGATAGTAATTGGCGCGCAATATTTTGCCTGCAACGATTCAAATTTATACGCGGTAGTTTGTGCCTTTGAAAATTTAGTCAAAATACCGAAAAAGACACTAGTTTTGATCTACGCCGCAGCAAGCGCAGTAGTGGCATTTTATTTGTCGTACAGCGGCCTGGCAAAGAGCATCGAAACTCTGTGCATAATCAACGGCATCGTTATTCCTTCGTGCACCGTCATTCTTCTGTGCGAGTGGTTTTTAGGCCGAGTGATTGGCCCGGGTCAGAGTCGCATATCGCACCGGCTAGTAGAAATGCATGAAATTCCAGCTCTGCGCATTCCGGCTATGGTGGCATTTGTTTGCGCCTGCTTTATCGGTTTCATAACAAGCGGCATCGTGCCGGGCTTTGACTGCTGGCATGTTGGCATTGCCTGCTTAAACGCCTGGCTCACAGCCGCGGTAGTTTACCTGCCCATGCGTTTAATCGAGTATAAATTGCTTTTACAAAAAACATCGACGCAATCAACTTTCTCCGAGATTTAGCCGATTGCTCTATTCAAAATGCTCAGTAATATGTTGTTTACTGCCGTGTTATGCTTTCAATGATGTTTTCTTTTGCCAAAAAAATCTATAAATTACTGATCAAAGCCGGCGACTATTTTCAAGTTGCTCTGCTCCTTTTCTTCCGTCTTAACTGGGGCTGGTTATTTTTTGTCAGCGGCAAAGGCAAATTGATACATCATCCTGACATTGTTGATTTCTTCAGCAGCTTGCACTTACCATTTCCTGATCAAACCGCCTGGTTTGTCGGTGGAGTGGAATGCTTGGGCGGCATCTTATTAATGCTTGGCCTGGCTGCCAGACCGGTGGGCCTGATTTTGGCAATCAATATGACTGTGGCCTATCTCAGTGTGGCCGACGAACGGGCAAAAGTATTCAACTTTGTCAAAGATCAAGACAGCTTTTTCCATGCTGATCCATTTTTCTTTTTATTAACCTCCCTCTTGGCCTTCGCTTTTGGCGCCGGGCCTCTATCGCTTGACGCTTTAATCTCTAGATTTCTAAAGAAAAAGGCAAAAAAATAGGGAACTCCATATAAGAGCCCACGTCGCCGCTCGGGTGAGACATGGAGAATTATATGAAAGCATTAGTATTCAGCAAAATCGGTGAAGTAAAAATTGCCGATGTAGCCGACCCGCGGATTGAAAATGAAAAAGACGCCGTTGTTAAAATCACGGCCACTTCAATTTGCGGTACCGATCTGCATATGGTGCGTGGCACCATGGCTGGTATGAGGCCAGGCACAGTGCTTGGTCATGAAGCAGTAGGAATTGTAGAGTCGGTTGGTGACGAAGTTAAAAACTTTAAAATCGGTGACAGAGTAGTGGTCTGCTCCACCATCGCCTGCGGTGAATGTGAGTTTTGCCAAGCTGAAGACTATTCATGTTGCGACAATGCCAATCCCAAAGGCCCAGAAGCAGGAACGGCATTTTTTGGCGGCCCCGAATTGACTGGCCCATTTAACGGCTTGCAGGCAGAGCGAGCACGCATTCCATATGCTGACTTTGTGCTCGTTGCTGTACCTGCAACCGTTAGCGACGAAGACGCTTTGCTCACCAGCGATATTTTTCCCACCGGGTATATGGCTGCCGAAATGGGTGACATCAAACCAGGCGACACAGTTGCAGTTTTTGGTTGCGGCCCCGTGGGGCAAATGGCCATTGCCAGCGCTAAGCTCATGGGAGCTTCTAAAGTATTTGCTATCGATACCATAGCTGATCGCTTGGCCCAGGCATCGCAACAAGGCGCCCTGACAATCAACTATAGTCAAATTGACCCGGTTAAGACGCTCAAGTCGTTGACTAATGGTTTTGGACCAGACTGCTGCATCGATGCTGTGGGCGTAGATGCCCAGGCCGCACACAGCGGCCCTGCCAAACCCGGTATGTTGGAAAATATCGCCAACACCATCGATCAGAAAATGATGGCACCACACTCAGTCGGATCGGGCGATCAATGGAGACAGGGTGATGCACCATCACAAGTATTGATGTGGTGCGTAGAAGCTGTAAGAAAAAGCGGTGTAGTTTCAATTGTGGGAGTCTATCCTCCGCAAGCCAAATTTTTCCCTATCGGTTTGGCCATGTCAAAGGCTCTGACCATGCGGGCTGCCAACTGCAGTCATTTCAAATACGTTCCCAAGCTACTCAAAATGGTTGAAGAAGGAAAGTTCAGACCTTCGGAAATTTTGAGCAAAGTAGAAAGATTTGGCGACGCTGTGGAGTGCTACAAACATTTTGACAAGCGCGAACCCGGTTGGATAAAAGTGGAACTACTGCCCGGTCAAAAAGCAGCTGCTGCTAAATAATTAGCGCCGCCTCAATCGTCAGCCCAGGCCCGAAGGCCAGCATGACGCAGGGCAACATATCGCCCTCGGCCTGAGCCAATATGCGCTGTAAAATAAAAAGCACTGTGGGCGATGACATGTTGCCGCACTGAGCTAAAACCTGACGCGAAATCGTCAGAATTTCTGGCGGCAGATTGAGGCAAGATTGCACAGCATCTAAAATGCGCGGGCCACCTGGATGTACAGCCCAGCTCTTTATTGAATCAATCTTAAGTTGATTGTCGGCAAGCCACTGGTGAATAAAATCAGGTAGGTGCTCTTCAATAAGAGCGGGCACAGTTGGCGATAATGTCATCAGAAAACCATTATCGCCAATTTGCCAGGTCATGGCATCTTCGCTGTCTGCAATGACAAACGATTTCGAATGAGCATAACTAGGCTCACTTTTATTGGCGCAGTCTTGTGCGTCAGGCTGGCAACTTTTGAGAACCACGGCAGCAGCGCCGTCGGCAAAGAGTGCGTTTGATACCGCAGCCTGAGCCGATTGAGAATATTGAAAATGCATTGAACAAATTTCGGCGGCGCAAACTAAAACTACGGCTTTTTCGTCTGTGCAAAACGCGTGAGCAGTACGCAAAGCATTGAGAGCGCCGTGGCAACCCATAAAACCAATGTGTGTGCGATATGTAGACGGGCTTAGCGACAATTTTTTTATCAATTGCAAATCAAAACCAGGCGCAGCAAAACCAGTGCAAGAAGCTGTAACCAGGTGAGTGATTTCCCGGGCGTCGACTTGTGCTGCAGCCAGCGCTTCTTCGCATGAGCGCCTTGACAAAGGAGCAATTTCTATATTGTAGCGCTCCATGCGCGCTGCTGTAGTGGGTGATTCGGAAGGCGGATAGAAGTCCGCATCGATACTTTGCACTGCACCATAAGGTTTAGCCATCACAAGTGAGCGCCGTTCAATAGTGGTGCGGCGGTAAAGCGATTGCAACACCTGCGCTTTATTTTCATTGCCGAAATTTACTTCAAGGGCATGGGCACACGAATCGGCCTGACTGATAGATAGATGAGGCAATGCGGTGCCGATGCCGAGAATCTTTGTTAGCAATGAATTTCCTCACTGGACTTAATTCTATTGACCGCCTGGGCCCCAGTCAGTTTAGCGACAAGATTTTTGCTCAGCAAAGGAAATTTTGTCAGCACGGTCAGAGCGGCCTTGAACACTACGCCATTGCGCAAACTATAAGCGATTAGCTTGCTTCTTTTGTGACGCGCGCCGATTAAATTGTAGTGGCGCCGCTGCCAGACCGCTACATGCTCTTGTCGCCACTGGTCCATTGCAGCTTGCGCCAGAGGTGCCAAAGCTTCAGCTGATCGCAGAGCCCAGGCGATGCCTTCGCCGGTAAACGGTTCCGGATAACCGCAAGCATCTCCTATGACAAAAATTCTGTGACCGGCTACGTGGTCACGCTTACGTGTAAGAGCTTCAGTGCCCTGCCACACGGCTTCACTAAAGCCTGATGGCAGCGGCACCTGGCAATGGGCAAAAATGGCCTCGGCTGCCTTTGCAGGCCCGCCACATTCTTTAGAAAACTCTTTGTCCAGCGCCGCAGCGATGTCGTAACGTCCGTCTTCTAATGCCACCAGACCGACATAACCAGCCGGGTGGCAACACATATAGACACGACCGTTTTCAAAACTTTCTGCACCGCCCACAATTGCGCCACAACCAAATCTGGCGTCTTTTTCTACATGTACGGCAAAGCGCTCAATGCGATCAAGGGAGTGGCCGTTTAATCCATCGGCCACAATTACCAGGTTAGTTTCTATGGTGGCACAAAAATCAGAGGCACTTACTTCTATCGTCACAAGATCCGAATCTGGTTGAGGAAGAACTTTTGCTGTCAACCCGCAGACGAAATCGGCCCCTTTACTTACGGCTTTTCTAATCAAAAAGGCATCGAGAAAATTGCGCGATAACGCGTGACCACCGGCCGGCAAATTGATAAGACTCTCCGTCGAGCCGTGATGAAGCTCCAATGTGGTCAACGGCAGTGCGTCAGACTCTTCTAAAATTTCACCTAACCCGGCGCGCTCAAGAGCAGAGTAAGCCGAAGCATTAAGGCAACATCCACAAACCTTGGCACGAGGAAACTGAGACTTGTCGAGCAACAATATTTTTTTACCGCCGGCCAGGTGAACGGCGGCAAATGCACCAGCGGCGCCAGCACCAATAATGATGGCGTCCCAGACAATCTGAAGCTGAGCAAATGACCTGGTAGATTTAATTAGCTCAACAGTCACAGTAACTCTTCATTTATATTCGACCTTATGCTTGCCAGATTAGCAGCTGTCGGCAAGGAGGACATGATTTGACTAGACAATTTTCCAGCCCGGCCTCCCTGGCCATGTTCTTCAGTTCGGCTGCGGTGAATGACGCCTGCACTGAGACCGGTCCGTCATATTGGACAATTTTCGACTTAGTAAAAATTCTCGTTGATAGCCACACCAGTGCATAAGCAAATTCGCTGCGCACAAGATCATTGACGACTACAAGCCCACCGGCTCGGCTCATATTGCCAAGCAGGTTAACAATATCGGGCGGATCAAGATGATGTGTGAACAATGAAGTCATGACAATATCAAAGCCATCCGGCAGGTTCTCCAGGGCGTTCATAATCACAAATTCGATCTGCGCGCCCTTCGCTCTGGCCTTTCCACTGGCATACTTGATGGCATCGGCGCTGAGGTCGCCCGCTGTAATTTCCACACGTATATTTTCTTTCTGCGCCAGTAAACACAGAGCTATGGCGTTATCACCACCGCCGGTGGCAACATCTAATATTTTCAGAGTGCGATCCGGATTTTTTGCGTGTAAATTTCTCACCTCGCAAAAGAGCGATTCCACGGTGTTGCTAATTTTGTTCAACTTTTCAAGACCCTGCAAGGCCGATGCGCGAGTGGCAAAGTCCAGGCCAGGATCATCCATCAACTCCGGCACTCGCTTACGGAGCATCATCTACTCTTTGCGCTTGGCTCTGGAACACGTTTGCAGTCGTCAAATAATTTTAATTTGCGCAGCTCCGCAGCCTTAGCAGTGTCTTTTTGGGATAGATCTATTTGCCCCAACTGCCAGTAGGCAGCGGCGCGGTTCTGATAATTGTCTGCAAAATTAGGTCTGATGGCTATAGCGCTTGAAATTGAATCGATGCCGGCCTTGTATCTCTTCAACTGGCAAAGCACTAAACCGCGCTCCTGATGAGCCCAGGCACGGATTTTTCTGGGCTCACCGGCAGGTGACTTGGCACTATTTACTTTCAGCGGGTTAACTCTAAGGGAAGAGTCGAAGTCAACTAGCGCGCCTCTTAAGTCTTTACCAAATGATTTCATTCTGCCGCGGTTATAGAACGCGACATAGTCACGAGGATTGGCAACTATAGCGGCGTCGTATTTTTTTAGCTGCTCCATCTTTTTTTGAGTAGAAATGACAGTGGGTTTTTCTTCCGGCAATTGATAGGAATAATAATTAGAATCAATGGCGACAGCGGCTGTCGGCAACAAGCTTGTTACCAGCGCAGAAGTTAGAATAGCTGTGCTCCACCAATTCATAATTTGTCAGTTAGAGCCTGTCGAAGTTAAATTCAAATTCGGCGTCACCAACAGGTATTCTCACGATACATGAGCCTGCCTTGCTGCTGTCGTCTACCTGAAAGAAAAGCAAACCGTTAACGGTAGCACCAGGGGCGATATCACTTGGCCCTAAGCTCTGAGTGCGAATTTCATCAGCATAGGCTTTAGCATCGTCTTCGATGGCGCGAGCTTTCTCCATAGCTCTTTGCTGAGCGGCATAATCAGGCACTTGTGTCATCATCGTAGTCATGTTGCCATTGCGCATAATAGTTGGAATGGTGCCACCATAACTCATAACCGGCGGATAGAAGCCACCCATACCGTAGCCATACATAGGAGGATTGATATAGGTGCTGCTCATGGTTTGGGTGGCGTTTTCGCCCCAGAAGCGTACCCATTTAGCCTTCCCGCCGGCTTTCTTCTCTACGTCCTGAGCCATTTGCAGCGGTTCGATCATTGTTGCTGCTACAACTTTAGGCGTGAGCACCATCAGTTCTGGCCTGCGCCCCATAAACTGAATCGGCCCGTCGCTGAGATTTTTTACCGCTACACCCACGCGCATAATTTTGCCTTTTGCTTGAGCGGCATTGTCGCGAACTAGGGTTACTTGTACAGTCACCGTGTTCAGTGCAATGCGTTTGCTCGGCGCGCCGTTAATCATTCCACCGGCAGACCAGGGCGAGCCGTCTACATATTTATAGGTCGGATAAAGCCAGTAAGGCTTTGGCGAATAGCGTTGCAACACATCATTGCCTGAATTATCAATGGCCAGGGCAGCCTGGAAATGCGGTGCCGCTTCAGCAGCTTTGCCCATTTTAAAAAGCATACTACCGAGCTGTTCTTCAAGGTCGGCAATATTCAGAGGAGCAACGCTGCTTGAACCTTTAGACTCTTCAATAGCCTCCTGCAGCAAAGCAGCCGCCTGACCGTAGGCGCCCTGTGCGGCACGCAAGCTGGCAAGATGGCCCATGCAAGTCAGTAAGCGCCAGGTCTCGGTATCTTTGATACCATCGGTTTTGAGTAGCTTGATTGCCTGGGTTAAAGTATCTATGGCCTTATCTTTCTGCCCGAGACCATCTTCTAACCACGATTGGCCGTCTAGGACGCGGGCATTGAGCAAATTGACCTGCTCCATTTCCGAGGGTTGAGCCGAGCGGGTCAATGGATCAAGTACTTTGCGAATGCGCTTTAATTCAGCGGCGGCTTCACTGAGTTTGCCCTGCCACACCAGCGCTTCAAAAAGCCCGGCGCGCAGACCCACTTCAGTAAAAGTACCTTTTCCATTTTTGGCTGCACCGAGATTTTTCAGGCGACTGGTAAAAAGCTCTTGCGCCCGGGAATAGTCAGAAACGTTGAGCGCATTTTCGCCATCGGCATCAAAGCTGGTCAGAGAGCCCGATAGCGTAGAAGCTGCCTGGGCAGCAGCGATCGAGCAGGGTAAATGTAAATAGGTTATACAGGAGGCCAGTGTCAGGCAAGCACTGAAACTAACGATCGAATTTCTAATCAGTAACAAAATTGTCCTCGCCTTTCATAGTATTGAGGAGGAGCCAGGTGGCCCCTCCCCATAGTGTTTGCTCTGCGCCGTGATTAGACAGTGGCTAAAGCGGTCAAGTTTTCAGCTGGTTTGCCGTTGGCGTAACGAATTCCCAATGCGTCTTGACCAATGATCAAACGTTGAATTTCGCGAGTGCCTTCGTAGATGTTGAGTACTTTGGCATCACGGAAGTAACGCTCAACTGGATACTCATCTGAGAAACCATAACCACCGAAGATTTGCACGGCGTTGTGAGCATGCTTGTTGGCTGCTTCACCGCAGAACAATTTGGCGATGGAAGTTTCACGGCTGTTGCGAACACCTTTATTTTTCAGGTGAGCAGCGCGCAGGTAGAGCAGGCGGCCGGCTTCGCAGTCAGCAACCATGTCGGCAATCATGGCTTGCACTTGTTGGTGCTCACCGATTGGTTTGCCGAACGTGATGCGCTCCATGGCATACTTGGTCGAAGCATCGATGCAGCCTTGTACCAGACCAATAGCTCCAGCAGCTACCGAGAAGCGGCCATTATCTAAAGCCGACATGGCGATTTTGAAACCTTCGCCGACTTTACCCAACATATTTTCAGCCGGCACTCTTACTTCATCAAGGAAGAGACTGGCTGTATCGGAAGCTCTGAGACCGAGCTTGCCGTGCATAGCTTGAGCTGTAAAACCTTTTGATTTGGTATCAACAACAAAGCAGCAAATGCCTTTGTGACCAAGCGATGGATCAACTGTAGCGAAAATAAGCGCATGGGTAGCGATGGTGCCGCATGAGATCCAGGTTTTGGAACCTGACAAAATGTAATCGTTGCCATCTTTGACAGCGCGTGTTTGCTGATTGGCAGCGTCAGAACCAGCTTCTGGCTCAGTCAGACCATAACATCCCAGAAAATCACCGGAACAAAGTTTAGGCAGGTAGAACATTTTTTGTTCTTCGGTGCCCCATTTGAAAATGGTCAATGCCACCAGTGAGGTTTGCACAGAGAAGAGTGTTCTGGTTGACGAACAAACGCGGTTCACTTCTTCAGTCATGAGGCCATAAGCGATGTAGTCCATGCCGAGCCCGCCGTATTTTTCAGGCACTGGGCAACCGAGAAAACCTTCAGAGAAGATTTTTTTGGCAATATCCCAATCAAATTTGCAAGCGCGATCGTTGGCTTGAGCTTTGGGAGCGATTTCGCGCTCAGCAAAGTCACGCATGTGCTTGCGCATTGCCGTCTGTTCGGGAGTGAAATCAAAATCCATTTTTGTATCTCCAATTGAATCAATTTATTTTCTAAATCAAATGCTCTTAAAACGATTACTCAGCTTTGTTGCCAATCAACTCGTCGGTATCGATTTGCGCTTTTTGCAAACGTCCTGAATAATCTACATAGATAGACTTCCACTCAGTGAAAAAGTCGATGCAGGCAGTGCCTGCTTCTCTATGACCATTACCGGTTTGTTTGACACCACCGAAAGGCAGCTGAATTTCAGCACCGATTGTTGGAGCGTTGATATAAACGATGCCGGATTCCAACTCTTCCATTGCCATGAAGGCGCGATTAACGTCTTTTGTGTACATGGAAAGTGAAAGACCGAATTCAGTGCCGTTAGCCACTTCTATTGCTTCTTCAAAGCTGTCTACCGAAATGATGCAGGTCACTGGTCCAAAAATTTCTTCCTGGGCAATACGCATGCTTGGTGTAACGTCGCGGAAGACTGTTGGCTGGTGGAAGAAGCCTTTGGCGAATTCGCCTTCAGTAAGAGCGTTGCCACCACATAGCAGTTTGGCGCCTTCTTTCTTGCCGATTTCAACATACATTTTTACTGTATCGAGTTGGCCCTGGTTTACTACTGGACCCACTTGCACTGATTCATCAAGGCCATATCCGAGTTTCAATTCTTCAGTGGATTTTTTGAATTTGGTGCAGAATTCTTCGTAACGGCTCTTGTGAACAATGACACGGCTGGCTGCGGTGCAGCGTTGGCCGGCAGTACCGAAAGCACCCCATAGAGCGCCTTCAAGAGCTAAGTCAATGTCGGCGTCTTCCATAACACAGATGGCATTTTTGCCACCAAGTTCGCAGGAGATTTTTTTCATCAACTCGCCGCAACGTCCGGCCACTTTCTTGCCCACTTCAGTTGAGCCCGTCAGTGAAACGGCGTGTACCCGTGAATCTTCCACAAGAGCATTGCCAACTTTTGAACCAGAACCTGTTACCAAGTTAAGAACGCCTGGCGGCAATCCTGCTTCGTTCAAGATTTCAACAAACATCAATGCACAAAGTGGAGTATCGCTGGCGGGCTTGAGCACCACTGTATTTCCGGCAACCAGGGCTGGAAGTGTTTTCCAGCTAGGTATAGCAACAGGGAAATTCCAGGGAGTGATCAGACCGACAACACCAATTGGCTGTCTGACTGACATGGCGAATTTGTGTGGCAATTCGGAAGGCACGGTTTGACCAACCAATCGGCGGCCTTCACCGGCAATGTATTTGGCCATGTCGATTGCTTCTTGGACGTCGCCACGAGCTTCTTTAAGAACTTTACCCATTTCGCGAGTCATGGTTTGAGCTAATTCTTCTTTGCGGCTCTCTAAAAGGTGAGCGGCTTTGAGCAGAATTTCGGCGCGGTGAGGAGCCGGTGTGCGCTTCCAGGCTGGGAAAGCTTTAGCCGCAGCGTCCACTGCATCTTTCACATCTTTAGGCGAAGAAGCGGCGAAGTGGCCGATCACTTCATCAGTTCTGGCCGGATTGTAAGAAGCAAATGTTTCGCCGGTTTCAGATTTGACCTGACGTCCGTTGATGTAATTGCCGTAAGTATGCGGTTTCTCAGCTTTCTTAGCGGACGCTTCAGGCATTGTTGTTGTACTCATTTATAGTTTTCTCCTGCGTGCAAATTTGTTTGAAGTTTTAGAACTTCATGCTCTTTTCAAGGATTTCCAATGCTTTTTCTGCATCAGCATCTGAGATGTTGAGAGGCGGAATCAAACGAATCACCTGACCACCCACACCACAAGTGAGGACAATCATTTTTTGTTCCAGGCAGCGCTCTGCAACTTTGTCGCAGAGTTCTTTAGAAGGGTTGCCGTCTTTGTCGTTGAATTCGATGCCAATCATCAAACCGCGGCCACGAATTTCACCGATATAGTCTTTGCCTTTAGCAAATTCACGCAGGCGCTTCATCATCATCTCGCCGGTTTTGTGAGCGCGTTCACAAAGTTTTTCTTCTTCAATGACGGCGATGGTTGCAAGTGCTGCAGCGCAAGAAACAGGGTTGCCACCGAATGTGGAACCATGACGACCGGCCGGCCATTTGTGTGAATGCTCACTCTTCGAGATGAAACCGGCCAGAGGCAAACCACCGGCCATTGCTTTAGCCATAAGCATAATGTCTGGCTCAACGCCTTCATGCTCGATGGCAAACATTTTGCCTGTTCTGGCAAAGCCGGTTTGCACTTCGTCAATAATCAGCATGATGCCGTGCTTGTCAGCCAATTTGCGCAAACGAGGCAAGAAACCGTCTGGCGGAATAACGTATCCGCCTTCGCCCTGAATTGGTTCAACAATGAAACAAGCCACTTGCTCAGGGTGCACAAATTGGTGGAAGAGCACTTCAATTTCTTTGAAAGTTTCTTCTACGCATTTGTCCGGATCATTTTTGAAGTGTGAGCGGTAAGCGTAAGGGAAAGGCACTGTGTAAATCGAACCTGGAAGCGGCTCATATTTTTCACGATAATAAAGTTTGGATGTAGTCAAAGCGGTGGTGAAAATTGTGCGGCCATGGAACGAACCACGGAAGTTAATAACTACCGGACGGCCAGTGACATAGCGAGCCATTTTGATGGCGCCTTCCACAGCTTCAGCGCCGGAGTTGGTCAAGAAAACAGAATCAAGTTTTTTCGATGGAGCAATTTCCACCAATTTTTTGGCCAGCTCAATATAGCGCTGATGGTGGACCGTTACTGATGTATGCATCAATTGATCAAGCTGAGCTTTTGCTGCAGCAACTACTTTTGGATGGCAGTGACCAACGCTGTTCACCGCAATGCCGGTGCCGAGGTCGAGGTATGCGTCGCCATTCATATCGTAGATATAAGAGCCGCTGGCTCTTTCTGCCACAATGCGAGCCGAACGTGCCAAAACTGGATTGACGTATTTATCGTCCATGTCCAGGTAAGCCTGATTCTTGTTTTTAATTTCCGCCATCACCATAATGAGCTCCTTAATTACTGACCGCTTTGAACTGGCCAAAATGTCTCGGCACGCTCTTTACCGGAGAATGACGAGCTAAAAGCTCTGTATCCCTCTCCAGTTGGCGCCCCTCGGTCATGTAAAATGATAGCAACAAAGCGTCAAGAGCCCGCTGATATTTAGGATTCTGTCTGTATTTGCGCCAATTAGGTTAGTGGAGATTAACCAAATCTATTGATGTGTGGTTAACTCGCGGTAGTCAAGGTACCAGGACAGAGATTTTTGCGCAAATTTCTCTGTACTTCTTCCAATAACATTCCAACTACAAGGTCAACAGCGCTTTTTCGATTTCAGAAGCATTTTGATAGCGTTCGTCTTCAGACAAGCAAGTTGCTTAAGCCACAATGTCACTGAGCCCCTGGCTGACATTCTCAGTATTTAAAATTGGTTTTGATACTGAAATTGGTTCAGGATCTTCGCCAACAAGCAAATAAAAGAGTGTTGCTCCAGGGGCATAAAGATCACTCTGGCTGGTAGTTTCGCCCCGAAATTGCTCCGGCGGCAAATAGGCGTGTTTACCCACAACTGTACCGGTGGTTGTTTCTTCCACTTGCTGGGCGACGTTAAAATCTATTAGTTTGAGTGTGCCGTCGCTGCGTAAAATCAAATTGTCGGGAGTAAAATCACGGTGCACTACCGGTGGTGCAAGACCATGGAGATATTCGAGAATGTGGCACATCTGAACGGCCAGATTGCGAACTTGCGGCTCGCCCGCCACACCTTTTTTCTCAATAAGACTGCGCAATGATGTGCCGTCAATATGTTCGAGAACTAAATAGGCGCGATGATCTTCGACAAAGAAATCCAGCAGTTTGACTATTTGATCATTGTTTAACTGGCGCAAAATTTTTGCTTCATTTTCAAATTGTTCCAGCGCGCTTTTGCGCACTTTGACATTAACGAACACCGGCAAGATGAATTCTTTCAGCACCACTGTCGTATTGTTAATGCGATCGCGAGCTGAATAAGCCGATCCCTGACCACCGACTCCGATGGCTCCGAGCACTTGGTAGCGACCTTCTTGTAGCAAGCTGTGCTCAACAAGAGGCTTCAGGCGTTCCCGCTTTGGCGGCGCCGAAAGGGCCTGTAACTATAACTCGGTATAACTGTGATCGGAAGACGGTAAGAGCAGTTGCTCTACTTCGGCGTCGCGTTTTACATCAGGCGCCCATTTTTCAATGGCCCGCAGTAACGCTTCTTTATCTTCCACATTATCGATGGCAGAAAGATTGAGTTTTAAAACCTCATTGTCGGCGGTCTGCAGACAGATTTTTTTACTGGCGAATAGTCTACTGTCAGGTGGGTTTTCGTAACTAATCAAGTTTATCTTCGACCAGGGGAATTCGAGTTCGCGAGCAAACCACAAGCGGTGTCGCCAGAGCACTTCCAGACCTCTTTTGCCCAGCAAAAGTTGAGTTGGCTGATTGACATAGAAACCAAAACCCAGGGCAAAAGCAGCGGCAATGGCACCTAGAAAGCCCTGAATAAACAAAGTGTTGTACATTACGGAGCTGCCGTAGGTGAGAACTGTGCCTTTCACGACGGTCGGTATGGCGACGGCTTGCACAGTTCCTGTTGACACTTGAGGGAATAACAATGTATTGAAATTTATGAACGGTATCAAACAAAAAAACGTTGCAGCAAGAAGAAAAGGAGCGAGCACACTTCCAGCAATAATTTTTGCGGTGCGATCATTGCTTGAGCCCGAAAATCTTTCTTTAAGCCATTTTTCTAGACCGGCAAAACCTCTGTAGCTAATGCCCAGCTGATAATCAGACGAAAGAAAAGCGCTGGCAGCACTCTTAGCTTTGAGCATTTTGACCAGATTTACGTCCTGGCTAAAAACGCTGCGCAGGCGAAAATTTAAAGCTGACAGAGCTACGAATTGCCCCACTGTCCAGGCCGACAAGAAAAACACAGAAAAGAATGCTGGAGCCGGTACAAAAAGCAGCAAGAGATACGAGTTAGCAATGAGCGCCAGAGTAGTCGGCAAAATATAGAGATTAGCCGCTTGCTTTTGCTTCAACGCTTCTCTCTGAATGGCTATACCTAAAACTAGCGGTCCTATTAGCTGAGTCACCATCCAGAGCCAGAAAAACGCATCAATGGTGTAAAGACCAATCGGATAAGAATCAAAGCGAGGCAAACAGACGAGAGCCGTCACTGTAATGAGAAAAACATTTGTTTCGCTCAAGGGAGGCTTGATACCGCATTTGGCACCAATAATATTACTGAGACGGAAAAGGCAAAAAGACCAGTAAAGTTGCAAAGGCACAAAGGCCACCATCGACGGGAACATACCGCTGCCCATAACAAAAAACTTGAAAAGCATTGCTAAGCTGAACAGACACAAAACGTTTATGACGATACGGGGTGCAGCCAGCAGTGGCTCCTCCACTACCGTCGCTGGTTTGTTGTGATAAGGATCATAATTGTTGACAAAAAGTTCTTTACTGCTCATGTAGCACCAATAACAAGATCATGTAGGCAGGTCTTAATTTGCACGCTCATTTCATTAGCGGTTTGATAGCGATCTTCCGGTTCAAAAGCTGTAGCACGAGCAACAATCTCATCTACTTCAAGAGGCAACTCAGGCACCAACTTTTGTGGATGAGAGACCGAGAGGGCCTTGGGATCTTTACCGGTCAACAAATAAAAGAGCGTACCGCCAAAGGCATAGATATCACTCTGCATCACGGTTTTACCACGCAGCTGTTCAGGCGGTATATAAGCCTGTTTGCCCACAATAGTATTAGTCGCCTTGCTAATAAACTGATTGGAAGCACCAAAGTCAATTAAAACAATGCGACCGTCGTGGCAGAGCACCAGATTATCAGGGGTGAGGTCTTTGTGAACAATGGGCGGAACCTGATTATGCAAATATTCCACAATGTCAGCGATTACCAGGCCCCATTGCAAAACTTGCGCCACGGGCGGAACACCATTTTGCTTGACATACTGGCGGAGATCGGGGCCGTTAACGTATTCTAACTGTATATAGTGGCGGCCGTCTTCAATAAAATAATCGTAGACTTTTGCAATATTAGGATGGTTCAACTGACTAAGCAATTGAGATTCGCGAGCCAGATGTCTTTCTGCCTGAGCCTGGGCTTGCACATCGGTGTTATTAGGAATTACCGCTTCTTTTAGAACAACTAATTCGGAGCCTTTGTTCTGGGCTAAATAAATTGCCGAGAGCCCACCAGAAGCCAGCTGTCGAATGATTTTAAGACGACCTTCCTGAAGCATTTGATCCGGCTCTAATGGCACAAATGTGGTGGCACTGAAACGTCGACCAAGCTCTTCCTCCCACATTTGCGTATAACCGGGCGTGGAGCGATCATCTTTACCAATGGCCTGCAAATTTTGTTGATAGTCAATCAGCTCAACGCTGCGTTTGCAGTTAATTCCCCACAGTTCCACAGCCAGCAGCAATTCCTCAGCCTGCTTAACATCAAAATTTGCCAGATTGAAAGCAAGAAAACCACCGGAAGTGAAACCGAGAGTCAGCTGTTTTCCGTTATCACCAGAAACTAAAGATGCGCTGTTCAAATCTGCCCAACCAAATGGCGATGGCCTGATCTGTATCGAGCCTGGTGCGATTGTCGGTATAACATAGTGCTTTCGCTAGCCCGTCAAGCTGCCAGACTACCGGCATTGGCACCGTTGGAAGTATCCGCGGATTTAATTTAGCAAGCAGGTCTTTAGTAGTCTTGTGAGCAACAATTTCATCGCCCGCTTCAAACTGATTTTCTGCCATGCAGGCCATTAATCTGATTTCGGCAGCCTTATCTGGTTTTGCTTCGGTCCGCACTTTATTGAGGGCAATTTGCAAGGCGGCCGCGGCTTGCGCCTGCTGACCGTTGCGATTTAGCGCATTGGCAAAATTTATTTGCGCGTCTACATAGTTGGCTGTTTGCGACGAGCCCGTGTTAATTATATTGGTCACGACCTGGGCGCGAAAAATCTCCAGCTGACCCGATGAAAAAATCAGGGCGCCGGCCACAATGAGCAAGATTATCGAATAAGGCAATTTAAGATATTGAGGTGCCACCGGACCCATAGTTTGCTGCCAACTAGCTTTTGTGAGGGGCAAGCCTGCCGCAGAAGCATTACCAGACGGTTGTGCCGACCGAGGAGCCAGACTGGCCGGCTCAGGCACATTAACTTCATCAGGAACGGCAAGAGTGCCGCCTTTAGGCATTTCTTCGCTCTCCTTGATGGTAAATTTTTCTTTGAGATCAACTTTTGGTTGATCAAATTCGTCGCGGTCTGGCATCCATTAAACTCGCTGGGAGCAAGTTATTTATGCTCTCCACAATGCAATTTAAGCTCGTCAATCATGGGGAACAAACTCGGACCGCAAGTTATTGAGGCAAGTGATCTTTAAAAAAAGCCGCAACTCAAATTTACTGCGGCTTTTATCTGTTTAGAAATTCGTCGGCGGCGACAATTTATATTTTCCGATCACATTACCGTCACATTGTAAGCTTACGATTGCGTTTTCGCTTGTCACCTCAGAGAACATTGTCAAGCATCAGCAAGCCCTTTATGCAGGAATCAGTCTGTGGCATTCAGTCAAAACCGCAAAAAATTCGTGTGCGTCGCACTAGCAGCATCATTTATCATGCAGGCAAATCTTGTTTGTTACGCTGCTTCAGGTGATGCAAGCAATACAGCGCTCAACGCAGACACACTAACGGTTCCACTCACCGATGCAGAAGCCGAAACGGCGCCCACCGCTGAAAATGAAATTGTCTACAACGTCACCGAAGCCGAAGCTAAAAAAGACCAACTAGATTTAGACACTCTTGAGTCCATCTCACCAATACTAGACACAAGCAGCCACTCGGACGCTACACAGAGTGCCGATAGAGAATCTGTTCCAGAAAATACATATGGCCACTTTACGTTAAACGGCCCGCTGGGAAGTCCAGAACCAGGCTCAGAAGTGGACGATTTGCCGCTACTGGCGCAAGGTCCGCCCATGGTAGGCCAGCCTCAGCTAATTGGCGAAAGAATGGATTCTCCACCTTTAACTTATACGCTTGCTGGTGGTGCTTCAATGTCACCCAATGAAGCAATGTCAAAAATAAATTTGCTCACCAGAGACATTCTTTTGAAAGAAATCGAATTGCAAAAATTCAATTTGCACTACACCAGTGAAGTGGCTAAACAAGGTCGCTGGAAAGGTCTGCGCTATGCCTTTTTACAAGAATTGAACGCCGGTACCGGCCTCGCCGGCGCCATTATTTCAGTAGCAAATCGCGGCTCATACCTTCATCGTCCAGCTGGTGTAAAACCATACGCTCAGCAAAGTGCCAATTACATTCCCGCTATCGGTTCCATAGTCGGCGCAGCGGCGGCATTGATGGAATTTGGTATCAACGGCTACCATGACGTGGTGGCCCGCCGTCACGGTTTTTCTCCCGCCGCGGCAATGAAACACGTCAGCGGCATTAAGTCTGATATCGATTCAATGATGGCCGAGCGGCAGGCTCTCACAAAAGTTGAAGCGACCTCACCGGAACTAGCCGGTCACGTGGAAGTTGACGAAGCCGAAGGAAAAGTTTTAAAAGATCTGCGCGATCAATCCATTCAAGAATTCGAACGATTTCACGTCGGCGCAAGACGCACCATCGCATTTCCGCAGATGCAATATTTCTTTGACTTCAGCAAATACACTACCAATGCCATTGGCTATTATTTCGCATATCTCTCACTGCACCGGCGCCACCGCGTCTGGAACGGCAGAGCCGGCGTGCTTTTCTTAGTGTCCGGCCAACTCACCATGTGGGGTCCCATCCTTTCGCGTGTAGCGGCTAAAGGTGTTGGACACATAACCAAACATCGCATCAAATCAATTGTGGCTGATTCTGAAGGCTCAAAAATAGCAACACTAGAAGCAGACTTAGCAGCAGTCAATAGAGTCAGGTCAAGGGCAGCGGCACCATCGGCGGTTGCAAGCGTGGACCGCAATACTATGTATGCGCTGCACACTGAAGCATTGTCAAAAGAAATCGCTTCTGCTGAGAAGAAAAATGCTTCCTCGAAATTAACGGCTACTCAAAATATTGTTGGTGGCCTTTATGTGGGCGGTACAAAAACGGCTTCAGGTGTGCTTTTCACCATACCGGGCTTCAACAGTAACTATAATAATTCAAGCGACAGAGCCAGCCGGGTGACAAACGATTTGTTATTCACCGCTTCTTTAATTGCAATCCCATCAGGTGCTTATTCGATGATTGACACTTTGCGCATTCAGGTTAAAGCTGAAATCAATCGGCATAAAGCCAAACTTGCAGGCACGCTGCCGGGGCAAATCGTCGCAGCCCGATTGAAACAATTAGACGAGATGGAAGCCAAGCTGCGGGCAAAGTAATTTAGTGACTGACTAGCTTGTAGCTATTACATCATCCACGGATTCCACGATCTGGAATTCTGGCTGACAAGACCGCTTGGTTCTCTTTTATATTCAGGCACACCAAAGAAGTCAGTGCCGATGCGGCGCAAATGTTTGCGATCGTACTCTTCCATATATTTATAGATCTCAGGTGATTTCTCTTCCAGCTCTTTTCTCGTTTCAGGATTCTGACGATACATTCTGATGGCGTTAGCAAAAGATTCGGCGGGCGCGCTGGCTGGATGCATAGGCTGTTTGACTTTTGCCTCCTTTTGCATTTCACTGTCAGACAGGCGCGAATCGTTTAAACCGTCTTGCACTGTGCCGTCTGCAGTTACTTTCTGCCAGTAACATTCGCCAGTGGGGCTATTTTTTCCTTCAACATATTTGTAGAGCCGACCATCGCTTGCTTCCAGGGCAAACTGGCCTTTACTCTTGTCGCCGATTTGCTTCCAACCCATTTGTTCGTTGTCGCGCGGGTCAATAAAGTCTGACCTGTGACCGAGCTCATGCATCAGCACGCTACCGAGAGTGACCTTGTCTTTGATATCGCCGTCGGCCAAAGTCAAATTCTCACTGCGTACAATGATGCGCGATCCACCACCGCTAATTCCGCCGTGAGTGGCGGAGGCACCGTCGGACTTATCATAGGTAAAGAAAGCAATATGCAAAGGCTTGCTTGATTCAGTGCCCTGTCTCGATTCGCGAGACTTGTTTAGGGCTGTGTCCAGCACGTCCAGCTCGGCCACAGAAGGCTCGCGTAGGCGCGGCTTTTCATTGTCCGGCAAGTCAGCTGAAGTATCAAAGACAACGCCATACTTATTTTGAATTTCAGTTTTTCTTTTAGAGATCTCTTCTTGAGAATCGACTTTTTTCTCCACCGGCTTGTCAGCGGCCGGGGTGTGATGGTCACCTTCCATTTGAGCAGTGGCCGAGAGCTCGCCTGAAGCCTGAGCCGAAGCTTTCGTAGAGTCTTTTGATTTATCTTTGCTTTTCACCAGACCAGTGATCGATAAGGAACCAAAAGTTTTTTCAATATCTTTTTGAGCGCTTTTCAGTTCAGCACTGGCAGAACCCTGAACACCAGCGCGCACATCATTCACTTCTTTTTGGAAGTGGTGGCTTGAATCTTTTTTCTCGTCGCTGGCCTGCTTATCAGCTACCTTGTGAAGATGGGTTTTATCAACCATTCTTGTTTAGCTCCAGTAGAGTGCTACCGAAAGCTGCTGCCCTCGAATATCTATAGACTCTTTAGTAAATGTGGCGCTCGCTCGAACGCTCACAAGAATCACATTAGCCTGAAGTTGTGTACAAGTTGTTTATTGGCCGAATCTATTTGATCCGGCCCAGAGCACTGCGCTTGGCGCCGCTGACCGTATTTCTGGTTTTGGCCGCTTCAGTCTTATTCGTTTTATCTTTGAAGATTAAAGCGAATACTTCGTCGAGATGGGCCACTGGCACAAGTTCAACTTTTTCTTTGACATAGTCGGGGATATCTTGCAAATCTTTTTCGTTGCTGCGCGGCAGAATCACTGTCTTAATACCGGCACGCAGTGCGGCCAGTACTTTTTCTTTCAGCCCACCAATAGGCAGCACGCGACCACGCAGTGTGATTTCGCCGGTCATGGCCACAGAGCCACGAGCAGGGCGCTTCGAGATTGCCGATACCAGAGCGCAGCACATGGCCACACCGGCGGAAGGGCCATCTTTTGGTGTAGCACCTTCAGGAATATGGATATGTATGTCTAGAGTTTCGTGAAAATTAGGTGCGATACCAAGCAATTCCGCATGACTGCGAATGTAGCTAAAAGCCGCTTCGGCAGACTCTTTCATCACATCGCCCAGTTGCCCCGTCAATTGCAATTTACCTTTGCCGGGCATGGTATTTACTTCAATGCTTAAAGTTTCGCCGCCGGTTTCAGTCCAGGCCAGGCCCATGACTATACCTACTTGCGGGCCCTTAACTTCATTTTCGCGCACAATTTTTGGTGGCCCTAAGAACTTGGGCACCATATTTGGTTGCAGCTTGAGTGAGTCAATTTCTTCCTTCACAACCTGAGATGCCACTTTGCGGCAAATCGAGGCAAGATTGCGCTCAAGGCTTCGCACACCTGCTTCGCGAGTATATTCTTGAATGATTTTTCGCAGGGTAGGGGCCGGCACTTTCAGTTGCTTCTCATCCAGACCATGGCGATAAAGTATCTTAGGCAAAATATGATTTTCGGCTATGGCTACTTTTTCTTCTTCGGTATATCCCGAAAGCGAAATTATTTCCAGGCGGTCAAATAATGGCCGTGGCACTTGCTCTAAGCTGTTGGCTGTGGCCACGAAAACTACTTCTGAAAGCGAAAAAGGCGCGTCTAAATAATGATCGGTAAAGTTGTCGTTTTGATCCGGGTCGAGCACCTCCAGCATGGCCGCCATAGGATCGCCTTGATAAGAGCGCGTCATCTTCTCAATTTCATCAAGCAAAATCACCGGATTTTTAGTAGCCGCTTGTTTCACAGCTTGAATAATGCGGCCTGGCATAGCACCAATATAGGTGCGGCGGTGGCCGCGAATTTCGGCTTCGTCACTGACTCCGCCTAAGCTGATGCGAGCGAACTGGCGGTTCATAGCCCGCGCAATAGACTTCACCAGACTGGTTTTACCAACGCCGGGCGGTCCCACCAGGCATAAAATAGTGCCGGTTGGTTCTTTGGCCAGCTTGCGTACAGCAAGATATTCGAGAATGCGCTCTTTAACTTTCTCAAGACCATAATGGTCTTCGGTCAAAATCTCTTCAGCCCGGTGCAAATCTATGGCTTCACGAGAGCGCTTGGCCCAGGGCAGTGCCACCAGAGTATCTAAATAAGTGCGAATGACGCTGGCCTCTGCACTTTGCGGCATCATTTTTTCCAGCCGGCCCAGTTCTTTATTGGCCCGCTCAAGAGCAACACCGGAGATTTTGCACTTTTTGATTTTCTGTTTGTACTCGTTAATCTCACCGAGCTCGCCGCCGTCTTGATTAAGCTCGTCTTGAATAATGCGCAGTTTTTCGCGCAAATAATATTCTCTTTGCGTCTTTTCTAAATTGAAGCGCACGCGGTCGTGAATCTGTTGCTCCAGATCGGCCAACTCAAGTTCGCGCGAAAGCAATTGGCCGATATATTCCAGTCTTTCGGTGGCGTCGCTGATCTCAAGGCTGTTTTGTCTTTCGGCCAGACTTAAACCTAGATAGGTGGCAATAATGTCAGCCAGACGACCGGGCTGGCCGATGCCTGACACTGCCAGCAAACTTTCCGGATTGATCTTTTTAGTCGACTTGACGTATTGCTCAAACTTTTCCACCGAAATCTTGATCAAAGTGCGAGAGGTCTCGTCGTCCACGAGAATTTCAGCGCGCTCTTCCACTTTGGCGGTGAAATGCTCGGCACCCTCTTCGATATTGTCCAGATCCACCCTCATAGAGCCTTCTACCAGCACTTTGACGGTGCCGTCAGGCAGCTTGAGCATCTGCATCACTTCGGCCAGCGTTCCGACTTGATAGAGGTCATCAATCTTGGGATCTTCAGTCTCGGGCTCTTTCTGCGCTACCAGAACCACCAGGCGGTCGTCACGCATCAGTGCCTGCTCCAGCGCAGCGATTGAACGCGGCCTGGAGACGAACAATGGTGTGACCATCTGGGGGAAGACAACCACATCCCGCAAAGGGATGAGAGGGAAAATTTCGCTGCTCAAATCCACCATAAGGCGTTAACCGGGCCTCTGCAAGAGAAACTGTTTGGAGTTCACCGGGCTCTTGAAAAAGCTAGGCAATCTCTCCCTTTAGTTTAGCCTTTGGAAGCTGAAGTAACTCCGCAGTCGATCGTTTTTCTACAAGTTCCTTAGTGATATGACATACCTTAATGTCGCTGCGCGATGGTACTTCATACATGATGTCGAGCATAATCTCTTCAACGATTGAGCGCAGTGCACGGGCACCGGTCTTACGTTTGAGCGCTTCTTCAGCCACGGCGCGAATAGATTCGGCGTCGAATTTGAGATCCACTCCGTCTAAGGAGAGCAATTGCTGGAATTGCTTGATGATGGCATTTTTGGGTTCAACCATAATGCGCACCAGAGCTTCTACATCGAGAGCTTCAAGAACCGCTGTAACCGGCATACGGCCAACAAATTCTGGAATCAAGCCGAACTTAAGCAAGTCGTCCGGCGCTGTTTCCATAAGAATTTTGGATGAGCGCTGATCTCTTTCCCAGGTGGTCAGAGGTCGTTCGCTGCCAAAACCGATATTGCGGTTGGAAGAAACGCGCGACTCGACGATTTTATCTAAGCCCACAAATGCGCCGCCGCATATAAAGAGAATATTGGCGGTATTGATCTGAATGAATTCTTGATGAGGGTGCTTACGTCCACCCTGAGGAGGCACATTAGCCAGGGTGCCTTCAATCATTTTCAGCAATGCCTGCTGAACGCCTTCACCGGAGACATCGCGGGTGATGCTGGTGTTTTCGGATTTTCGTGAAATTTTGTCGATTTCATCAATATAAATAATGCCGCGCTCGGCTTTCTTCACGTCGTAATCGGCCGATTGGTAGAGTCTGAGCAGAATATTCTCAACGTCTTCGCCAACATAACCGGCCTCGGTCAAAGTGGTGGCGTCTGCTACTGCAAACGGCACATCGAGCAATTTAGCCAGAGTCTGAGCCAGAAGAGTCTTACCGCAACCGGTAGGACCAATCAGGAGAATATTAGATTTGGAAATTTCAACTTGATCAGCCAGCTCAGCGTTGTGGCTGATGCGCTTGTAGTGGTTATAAACCGCCACTGACAGAATCTTTTTAGCGCGGGCCTGACCGATGATGTGTTGATCGAGGAAAGCTTTAATTTCTTGTGGCTTTGGAATATCGACCATCTGCGGAGTAGTTGTCTCAGGCGCCGGCTGCGCCGCTGCTCCGCCTTCGAACAGTTCTTCATCAAGGATCTCATTGCAGAGATCAACACACTCATCGCAGATATATACACCAGGGCCGGCAATCAATTTCTTGACCTGGTCCTGACTCTTTCCGCAAAACGAGCACTTGAGTCGGTTGTCCGATTGTTTTGGCATTTAGTTTCCCTATTTAGATCTAGGCAGATAGTTCTACTTAATCACACACTTTGTATTCTACAAAGTTAAATGCCCGGGCGCTTGCGCTCCCGGGCACTGACTAGATGATTAAACAGCAGACAGGCTGGGCGATGGCTCAAGTTTGGTAATAACTTGATCCACCAGTCCATACTCCTTGGCTTCTTCAGCAGTCATGATGTTGTCACGATCTGTATCTTTCTCAATTGTCTTAACTGACTGACCGGTATGCTCAGCCATAAGTTCATTCAATTGACGTTTGATGCGAAGAATTTCGCGCGCTTGAATTTCGATATCAGTAGCCTGACCTTGAGCACCACCCAGTGGTTGGTGAATCAAGATGCGTGAATGAGGCAGTGAAAGTCTCTTGCCTTTTTTACCGGCAGAAAGAAGAAACGCGCCCATACTGGCTGCTTGACCTAAACAGATGGTCGATACGTCTGAGCGAATGTGTTGCATGGTGTCATAAATTGCCAGACCGGCAGTAACCGATCCACCGGGCGAGTTGACGTATAAACGGATATCTTTTTCTGGATCTTCGCCTTCCAACAAAAGCAACTGAGCCACGATCAAATTTGCCACCATGTCATCAATTGCGGTGCCGAGGAAAATAATTCTCTCGCGCAAAAGTCTGGAGAAAATATCGAAAGCTCGTTCACCACGTGAAGTGGTTTCAATTACAGTCGGTGCGTAGATCGCATCAGGACTGGCATAAGGAGTCTGGCTCCAGATTTCATAAAGTTGTTTGGAACTTGGAGGCGTCTTGATGATTTCGCCAAATCTTTCAGTAGTCATTTTCTCTATTTCCTATTCAGTTCAGCGTCTGCACTATATCTTACTGAAAAACGGCAAACACACATTAAACGGCCGCTGGGACCCAGCAGTGTCTTTGCCGTCCTCAACAATGGGAAAGCTTACTCAGCCTTCTTCTTAGTTTTCTTACCGGCCTCAGCTTTAACGGCCTCATCACCATCTTTTTTAGATTCAGAAGCTTTACCGCTGTGGCCATGGGCGGAATGGTCATGATCTTCTGTGCATTCATCTGGCACAAAATTGATCTTAGCGGTTCCTACCAGAAGTTCCACGACTTTGCCAGTCAAGACTTCTTCAGCAACCTGCCTGCGTACATCTTCATTGTTGGCAAATTCTTCGAATTGTTCCGGTTTCAGCTGATAGCGCATGGCTAATTCTGCATAATATGGGGCCATTTCTTCGTCGTTAACGGTGAGCTTTTCTTCACGCACCACGGCACCCAGTACCAGCGAAGTCAGCACACGCTGCCTAGCTTCTTCAAGCTTGGTGGTTTTCATCTGGGTATATTCATCGGTAGCTTCAAATTCTTCCCATGGCTGACCATTCTGCTCTACATAGCGACGCAGTTGACCTAAAAGCAGGTCACGTTCACGTTCTACCATGGTTTCAGGAATATCGACGTCAGCGGCATGAGCCACCGCCTCTACTACCATTCTTTGAGCGCGCGATTCATTTTCCTGCTTGACCACTTCTTGCAGCTCAGCCTTAATAGACTCCTTCAGAGCATCAAGAGTGTCATGACCAACTGATTTCGCCAGTTCATCATTAACGTCAGGCGTAGTCTTTTTGCGAATTTCTTTCAGGTGCACATCGAATTCGGCTTCTTTTCCCGCCACTTCTTTGCGTTTGTAATTTTCCGGGAAAGTGGCTTTGGCCTTGAATTTATCTTTGGCGTTTTTGCCCACTACCTGCTCACAAAATCCTGGCAAGAACGAACCTTCCACCAGATCAAGCATGAGCGAATCGGCTTTACCGCCCTCTAAAGGCTTACCATCAACAGAGCATTCGAAGTCAATAACGGCCGTGTCACCAAGTTCAGCAGCTCTGCCTTCGATAGGCGCTAACGATGCTTTAGTCTCGGCTACGTTTGTCAGAGCACGCTCTAAAGCGTCTTCCGGCAGAACTACTTCCGGTACATTGACTTCAATTTCTTTGTAGCCGCCCAGTTTTACTTCAGGACGAACTTCGAATTTAGCTTCAAACTTGAGGGGCTCGCCCAATTTGAAATCAAAGTTGGAATATTCTGGAGCTGTAATGATGTCGAGGTTTTCTTTAAAGAGAGCCTCATTAATTAACTCAGGAACAAGCTTTTCTAAGGCTTCACGCTTAATTGCTTCTTCGCCGATTGTTTTTTCGATGATCATGCGCGGTGCTTTGCCTGGTCTGAAACCAGGGATGCGAACCTGATGACTGAGCTGGCGACAAGCCATCTCATAGGCGCGTGAAACCTTGTCAGGCTCAAGCTCTATGTTCATCTTAACTACGTTTTTGCCTTCCCGTTCGAGGGTGACCTTCATGAATTACTCTCTCAGTGACTGTAAATGCCGAAATCCAATTTAGATTGTGGATTTTATCATGGCCGCACGGCTCAGGCCTTCGGCTAGAGCTGGATTATTTACAGTTGGCAGTGAGTGACGGCCTATTCGTTGGTCGAAATATCTTTGGGCGAATCTGCCGAATACATATTGGAAACAGTCAAAGCCACTCCGGCTGCCACGTTTACGCACAAAAATATTCCCAGAAAAATACATCCCATCATCAGTTGCCAGCAAATAATTGCCTGACGCTTACCAAGAGACGAGAGGATTCCAAGACGATAAATAATAAACATCACTACCGCCACGGCCAGAACCATATCTGAAATGACAATAAACGCCAGGCGAAGATCGGCCATGGGTGTGTAGGTGAGCGACAATACTTCAGCAATGCAGCAAATCAGCAAGGCAATTACTGTTACCCGATCTGATGTGCGTACTTGCACTTCATCAGTGGCGGAAGCATCACCGATGTAACGTAGCGCTGCAGCCGATGAGGCCCAGGGTGAACGCCTTTGTGAGGCACCAGCGGCGGAGTCAAGAGCCGGGTCGGCAGAAATGGAAGCGGGATCGCTGGCAATAGATGCCACAACCGGCTCAGAAACGACAGTTTCAGAAACTGGAGTTTCTCCACTCTCATTTGTTTCTGTAGGCTTTGGCTCCTGCACTTCCTCAGTCATTAACGCTTCTCCTGAAGATATGTTTGTTGCTCACTAATATAGCTTAAGCCAAACAGATTTTAAAAAAAAAGAAAGCTGCCTTGACGGCAGCTAAAAATGGAGCGGGAGACGAGATTCGAACTCGCGACATCCTCCTTGGCAAGGAGGCATTCTACCACTGAATTACTCCCGCAGGGGTGCTATCTCAGGTGAGAATCGCGATCAGTGTAGGGAAATTATACACGGCTGTCGGCGGATGTGTAAAAGCGACAACGAAAACTAACGGGATGTTGCGGCAGCATTTACACGACGAGGACGAGCGGACAACCGCTTTTCAACATCGGAGAGCACACGCACGACGTGATAAGCGTTGTTGGCGTCTGTGCGGGGCCGTTCGCCACGCAAGATGCACTGCAAGAAATGCTCGCATTCGAGCTGTAAAGGCTCACCGGTCGGATAATAAGGATACTCAACCACCATCGTTCCTTTTTCGGTAACGCTGTGGAGAGCCAATTTATCTTCTTGCTGGGTGTCATTTAAAACGGCGGTTTTCTTAGTTCCGTTTACGGTGCAGCGCACCAATTTTTGCGGATCGATCCAGCTGTTGCGCACCTGGCCGGGAATAATGCGATTGCCCATAGGGAAAGTCAGATCTAAATAAGCAACGTCTACAAGACCGTCGCCTAATGTGTCCCATCCACCGACGCGAGTCACTTCCGGCGACTCGCAATCAAGCAAATAACTCATCATCGAGATGTCGTGCGGGGCTAAATCCCAGAGCACACTCCAGTCGCGGCGAGAATTGTTGAAGTTCATGCGATCTGAACGGACAAACAGCAAATCGCCCAACTCACCTGATGCAATCAAGTCTTTGAGACAATTGACCGCAGGGTGGTAAAGCAATAAGTGGCCTACCATGAGCACAAGATTGCGTTCTGTGGCCAGTTCATCTAATTTTTCAGCATGCTTGACGTCACGAGCTAGAGGCTTTTCTACATAGACGTGTTTACCGGCCATCAGGGCCTTTTCAGCTAGCTGAAAATGGGTGTCTGAAGGAGTGGCAATGACAATTGCGCTGACATTGGTGTCAGCTAAAATGCTGTCATAGTCACTGGTGACAGATGTGCCCTTGTGCTCTTTCTGCACGTAATCAAGGCGCTTCTGATCAGCGTCGCAGACGATCGAGAGGGCACCCAGATGAGCAAAGTTGCGTACAAGGTTTTTTCCCCAGTTTCCGCAACCGATTACTGCAACTCTAGGTAACCCCACTCGAACCTCCCAGGACCTTATTTGCCTTTTTTATTGACCGATTCGGCGAATTCTTTACCCACTTTAAAGCCTGCCACTCTTTTGGCAGGAATGTGTAAAGGTTCGTTAGTCTTTGGATTGCGTCCGGTGCGTGCTTTACGCTGACGGGCTTCGAATGTGCCAAATCCAACTAGAGTAACTTTTTCGTCGCGAGCAACATGCTTAATGATGGTATCCATCATTTTGTTGATTACTTGCTCTGCATCTTTTTTGGTTGTACCGGCTTCTTTAGCAACGATGTCCACCAATTCTGCTTTATTCAAGACTCTCCACCCCTTTGAAGATTAGAACCAAATTCCTAGAAATTGAACAATTGAGGGTTTAATGCCTCGGGCTTCCCAAGAGATTCCAAGCCACAAGGGGCTTCGTGCCGATCTAACTAAACTATTGATTGCATTCAGGTCGGCATGAGGTGGTATAAATCAATGTCCATTTGTATACAGACACAAACACTAAAAAGTCTTTGTAGTCGTGTGTTTAGTGGAAATGACTATGACACCAGAAAGCAATGCTAGCATAAAGTAAAGCTCTGAGAAGTGCTTCAAATACCGAGTATGTCGATAATTTACTTATGCTTCCCAACCGTCAAGCCAATCTCTCTTCTTTACGCAGAGACGCATGGGTCGAAATAGACCTCAATGCCATCGAAGAAAATCTTAAATTGGTGCGCTCCTGGCTGCAACCTAATATAAGAGGAATATGTCCGCAATTGATGGCGGTAGTAAAGAGTGATGCTTATGGCCATGGCGCTGCAAATGTGGCCGAGTTGCTGGCTGCTTCAGGAGGCGGAGTGGATTGGCTGGGTGTCGCCTCTATCGATGAAGGCACGCAGTTGCGCGCCGCCGGAATCAAGCTGCCCATCTTAATTTTGAGCCCAACTCCATCATGGGCGATTTCAACCGCTCTTGATAACGATTTAGACATAACTCTCACAACTGAAAAACAAATTCGCGATGTGGCTGCTTGTGGTAAAGCCCGTGTGCATCTCGAGATCGACACTGGTATGCACCGATTGGGAATACCGGTTGAGAGTGTTGAAGAAGTTTTGCAGCTGATCAAAAGCTTAGAAAATCTGGAGCTCGTGAGCGTCTTTAGCCACCTGGCCAAGGCTTCTTGCGCAGAATCAGTGGACAAGCAAAATTTGTTATTCGGACAGGCGGCCCAACTGGCAAAAAAAGATTTCCCCAACATCTTTCTGCATCTGGCTTCAAGCGAAGCCACCGGCGCCTTTCCCCAGAGCCATTACGATCTGGTGCGGGTGGGTTTATATCTCTATGGTCTGGAACCAAATACGGTATCGCTAAATTTGCGTCCGGCACTTTCGGTGCGAGCCCGTATCAATCACATAAGCACAATTGAAGCCGGCCAGTCAGTGGGTTACGGCCTCACCTGGACGGCCAAACAAACTACACGGCTGGCATCTATCCCAATCGGTTATGCCGATGGCGTAGATCGCGGCTTATCCAATCAACTTCCCGCTCTGATTATGGGCAAGAAAGTTAATCAGGTGGGCCGCATTAGTATGGATCAGATGATCTTTGACATAACGGCTGTGCCAGAGGCACAAGAAGGTGATGTAATCACTCTTATCGGCACAGACGATCATGGTGAAAACAATTCAGCCGAAGGGCTCACTTTAGGCAATTGGGCCAAATCACTTGATACCATTACTTATGAGCTGGCCTGTCGACTGAGAGCAAGGTTACCGCGAGTTTATACTCGCTATAAAAGAAAGCAATGAGAGAAATTGGTTTATTTTGCGGCACCTTCAACCCCATCCATCTGGGTCATCTGCTCATTGCCGAATGTTCAAGGGATCAATTTGGTTTAGACAAAGTGCTTTTCGTCACTTCGCCTGAACCTCCCCACCGTAAAGTTGGGCTGTTACCCGGTGAAGATCGGCACAAACTCGTTGAAGCCTCAGTGGCGAGCAATGTCAATTTTGAAGCGTCGCGCCTTGAACTCGAGCGCTCAGGTCCCTCATACACTGTTGATACTGTCAAGCAAGTGCTGGCACAAGAGAAAAATACACGTGTCAATTTGATTATTGGCGGAGACAATCTGCCCTTTCTCAAAGACTGGCATAAATCGGAAGAATTGCTTTCACTCTGTCGCTTGCTGGTTGTGCCGCGTTTGCGCTATCTCACTGATGTGCAAGCAGTCAATGCCAACCTCAACAGTAACTACAGCACCGATGTCGTGCAAACCATTACCCAGTCGCAACCCACTCAGAGTCAACAGGCCCGCCAAGATCTGAAACATGCCGGCGCCGACTTGTGCATTGTCGATTTTCCTGGTATTGCTATTTCTGCTTCGAATATTCGCAAACGTGTCAGCCTGGGTAAGTCAGTACTATATATGGTGCTGCCGGAAGTAGCAAAAATCATTCAAAACAGTGGCTATTATAAAGACAATGCCGCGGTCACAAAAAAATAGATAACTATAAAATAGCTAGCTAAACAGAGACTGTTCAGATGCCTAAGTCGCTAACGAAAAACAAAAACGAAAAACCATTCAAGCTGACTTTGAAAGACAAAGCCGTGAAATCGGCCAAAAAGTCTGCGCGCGTGCCCGGTGTGCCGGCGGCCATCACTCTTGATTTTGCCCGAGAGTGGACTCAACCACGCATTTCAAAAAAACGCTTCGAACATGTTTGCGGCGTTGCCGCAGTGGGTGATTTGCTGGCTAAAAAAGCCGGGGTAAGCCGTCTTTTAGTAGGCCTGGCTTGCTATTTGCACGACTGCTGTAAAGAAACCAAAGACAAGGAGCTGATTGAAAAGGCCCGCGCTTTTGGTCTTAAACTCACGGCCATAGAAGAACTAAACGGCCATTTGTTGCACGGCCCTGTGGCGGCCCAGACCATTAAAGCCGAGCTTAAAATTACCAATGTTGAAGTTCTGGCTTCTATCAGCGAACATACTCTTGGCAATGCGCCTATGTCTGACATCTCAAAGGTGGTTTTTCTGGCTGATTGTCTGGAAGAAAGCCGACCAAAAGATTTTACCGAGCCGATTTGGCAAGCTTTGAGCGTCCCCGTGCCAGGCTCCAACAAGAAAGTTAACTTAGACAGAGCCATGCTTGTGGCTTGTGACCTCAGTTTGAGCCATCTGCTCAATGTCGGCAAGCCGATTCATCCGAAAACTGTGGATGTCAGAAACCATTTCCTGGGTATAGTTAGAACGGTTGAAAAATCGACAAATTAGAGTAGAGAATCAGGACGGTCCAGAGCATATGAAAAACCAGGTTTCGAGCTTACTGCCACTGTTTATCAGACGGAAGGGCTCAAATTTAGTAGCTATAGCGATGTTGGCCGCCCTGAGCTCCGGCAGCTTACAGGCACGGGCTCAGGATGTCTCCACCACTTCTGCCGCCACCAGCTCATCCGGCAGCAGTTCTTCAAGCTCAAGCAGTTCAGCTTCTACACAGTCAGCTATCGATACCGTACCGGCCACTAGCGGAAGTTCAACAGACGGCGTGCTCTGGACGGCACCCAATTATCAGGTCCACCAATCTGAACGGTTTAAACCGAAACAATTGCCAGCCGATGTAGCTCCAGGCGACCTGAACACACCCACCACCACCGCTCCCAGCTTAGGGGTCACCCCTGCCGGAAGCAACGCCGGAATCACAGCCGTTCCAGCCGATCACAACTCATCGTCACAGCGTCGCAACCGGCGCCGTAACATCACTCAGCCCGCCGCCCCTGAATTTGTCTATGACACTGCGGCAGCCAAAGAATTTACCCTGGCCGTGAGCTCAAGCCCTCAATATGTTTGGCTCAGCCCCGACCGGCCATCACCGGCCAGTCAATCGCATTTCAGACAGAACCGTGTTCTGGCTTCCACAGAGACTCTGGGCAGACTGGACACCTACATCAAAGATCTGACCCAACGCATTCAAACTAATTTGACCGTGCCCAGTTCAGCTCAACTGGTAGAAACCAGCAATCGCAAATACAACTATTTAGTGAGCTTCGTCGTAAAAAACAGTGGCCAAATTGCTAATGTCACCACTGAAGATAAAGTCGGCACTCTCTCCGCTGTACCAATTACTGATGACAGCGAAAACAACAGCATCGTTCAAGCATTGAAAAGCGCCCTGGCTAAAAGCGCACCAGTGAAGGTGCCACCCGCCGGCTTCGCGCCCTGGTACATGTTGATGAAATACGACGTCACCACAGGCAAAGTTTTAGTCGCTTGTTTGAACGCTAAATAAGTTCGTTGGTACTGCCATGCTGAAAAGTTTAGTGCAAAGCATTTTGCATGAAATTACGGCTGCATTTAATCCTGGCGAATGGAACGCGCTAATAGGCAAGCTCAAGAAAACCAACGGCTGCTAACTAGCCGGCGTCTACTACATCTACTATGTCTGAGTCGCTTGCGCCCGCTTTTGCATCGGCAGCGGCTTTGAGATCGCGCTCAAGAGCGGCTACTCGATCTAGCCTCGCCAGCGATACCATGATGATACCAAAGAGAGTCATCAATATGCCCCAGGGCACATTTAAATTGAGCGGCAGCCCAACCTGATTGAAATACAATTTCTCCAGAGGTGGATTCATATAACCGTAGATTGTCAGCATCGCGCCCAATACTAAAAACAAAAGTCCAATTGGCAATCTTACATCAAGCATTTCACACCAGATTTAGAAGAACAGGTAATTCAGATAAGCCGTAAGACCAAGCAATATGACGCCGCAAAAGGCAGGATTGGTAAGAATTGACGACTTTTTCACTACACCAGCTTCGGCAGCAGACAACTGGTCTTCTACGCCCCAGACAAGGCCGCGCAACTCTTCGATTGGCTTGGGCTTGGTCAAGAACGAAATGATCAGCGTAATAACAAGACAGACTGTCCACGCCACAATAGAGCGGTGGAAGTTTCCGGCCATATCGCTTGCGTATTGCAAGTTGTAGTGCAAAAGTCCCTGTAAACAACTCTGCCAGGAGTTCAAATCGCCGTTCTTAATTGTGGTCAAAAGGTAGTGGACAAAAGCAGCAATGGTGCCGCTCAAAAGACCATAGAAAGCGCCCCAGGGCGAGGTGCGTTTGAAGAACATACCGAGCAAGAAAGTAGCAAAAAGAGGGGCATTGAAAAAAGTAAAAATGAGCTGCATGTAGTCCATGATGCTTGCAAAATTCATCACCAGATAGCAGGTGCCTACACTGATGAGAATTCCTACGGCCGTAGCCATTCTCCCCATCCAGAGATAATGCTTGTCGCTTTTACCTTTGGCGATGTAACTTTGATAAATGTCATAAGTCCAGACAGTATTGAATGCGGTGACATTGCCTGCCATTCCTGACATAAAGCTGGCCAACAGTGCAGTAATTCCAAGACCAAACAAACCATTGGGATACATCACCGACAGCAAATAAGGAATAGCCATGTTGTAAGAAAAATTATCTTTGTTCGAGCCTAATTGCGGTATCAAAATGATGGCAATCAAACCAGGCAAAACAGTCAATAGTGGAAAGAAGATTTTAGGGAGAGCGGCAATTATTGGTGTCATTTGCGCCGCCTTTAGATCTTCGGCGGCCAATGCGCGCTGAATCACCAGGAAGTCAGTGCACCAGTATCCGAATGAAAGCACAAATCCAAGGCCGCCAATCAACCCCAGCATGTCTACACCCATAGGGTTGCGGCCATTGCCTACTTCCATCCAGATATGAGCATAACCGGGATTATTAAACTGGTCGCACAAATTTTGCCAGCTGCCGTAGCGCATCAGGCCTAGAATTGAAACCGGCAGCAGGCCAAAGACAATGAGGAAAAATTGTAAAACTTCATTGTATATAGATGAGGTCAAGCCACCAGTGATGGTGTATGCCAGTACCACCAGTGCGGCCACCGCAATACTGGCGTTCATATCCCAATTTAACAGTAATTTGAAAACGAGAGCCATGGCATATAGATTGATGCCGCTCATCAGCACTGTCATCACGGCAAACGAAATGGCATTGAGGGCCCTGGTGGGCTCGTTAAAGCGTTTGCGCAAATACTCGGGAACACTGCGAATTTTCGATTTATAGTAAAAGGGCATCATAAAGACAGCCAAAAAAACCATGGCTGGGATTGCTCCCAGCCAGTAGAAATGGCAAGTCATCATGCCGTATTGCGCGGCATTGGCCGCCATACCCATTACTTCAATAGCACCCAGATTGGCTGAAAGAAATGCCAGACCAGTGACCCAGCTCGGGATGCGATGACCGGCAAGGAGAAAGTCATCGCAGCTTTTCATGTTTTTCTTGAGCTTAAAGCCCACACCCAACACGAAAATGAAGTAGATCAAGATAACGGCGTAGTCGATAGGCTGCGCAGTAACCTGGTGAGTGACGATATTATTCACTAGTTAATTAAAGTCTTGGGATGATGCTTCGTTATCGCGCTTGCTGCCAAGCAAACGCAAGCCATTGGCGTGCACAATCGGTTTAACATTTTTATTGCCGCCATCGTCGGTCCACTTGTTGAAGTCAAGGCGACCTTCGATACCAATTAAACTGCCCTTGCGTACATACTCTCCGGCAATCTCCGCCTGGCGTCCCCAAATTTCAATGTCAAACCAATCGGTTTCTTTTTCTTTGGTTGGACGATTTACGGCCAGACTGAAAGTAGTCTTCACCCGTCCGGATTCGAAGTAGCGCATTTCCGGGTCGCGCCCGGCTCTGCCTACCAGAATTACCGAATTGACCATTTCTCTATCTCCTTGAAAACGCCGTCTTCCGCCTTTTTAAGGAAACGAAAAAACGATTTAATTGCGCTGCTACAAGATTATCGAAAAATTGGCGGTAAAGATCGAGTGATTAGACGAAATTCTCACCTTCTTATGTGCAAGAATCAGATGCTAAGGGCTTGGCAGGCTGATTGATGACAGAAACTATCAAAACAAACCAAATAAACGAAATAAACGAAATTAACGACAAGGCCGAGGCGGCTCCGCAAGAAAGCATTCAACAGCCGGCCTGGCACGTTGTGGTTCTGTCAGTGTTCACATTAGGCATGTACAACATGTACTGGCTCTGGCGTAGTTTGCGCACCCTACGCGACTGCTCAGAAGCCTTACGAAATCAGCTGGAGCTGGGCAAGAACGATCCCGCCCAGCCTGAGCCCGACCTGGCGCTGCTTGGCCGCTTGGAGAAAGCAGGGACTCTACGTGCCTATTTCGCCTTTGCTCAGGCCCGGCCGGTTTTAACTACAGTCCTATTTGCCATACCGATAGTAAATCTCATGGTTTTGTTGGGTTTTGCTAATGCCGCAGCCGGTCTCTGGCCAGACAGCGAGAGCGTGATTCGTAAAAAAAGCAAACTGATTGCTTTTGTTGTTGCCCTTATATTTGGTTCATTGACATTGCTCTATCTATTGAAAGAGCCCTATCAATTACTCTATCTTTCGAGCTCACTGGCTCTGTTTATTGTGCAAATCTGGCTTAATCGACATTGGAAACTTGTGGAAGGCGAGGAGCGCCTGGCTCGTCAGGCCTTCAGCCCGGTAGAACTTGTTGCCATCGTCTTTGGTGCTGCCTGGATCGGACTGATTGCCATTCACCCAGACCTCAAGTTTTACAAATAGCTGAAATTTAAAATCCGTGCTTTTTCGCCCAGCGCAGAAGTTTATCGGAAGATTCCAGCTCAAGCTTTTCCACCAGATGTTCAACCACATCGGCCAGGGCCTGCTCGGTAATACCCATGCGCTCAGCGGCTTTCAATAACTTTCCTTTCATGGTCATGTAGCGCAAAACCGTACGTTCTTGCACTGTTAGTCTGGTTAGATAGCGGGGCAAGCTAGGCGAAATCACGCCCTTAGAACCCTTTGACACCATCAGTAGTGCCATCTTAATCAAGGCAGGCGAATCATCTTTAAGCACATAACCCGATGCACCAGCTTCCAGCAAATCTTGCACTTCCGCCGCTTTACCCTGACTGGCAAAAATAACCACTTTAGTGCGCTTCAGCTGGCTGAATTTTTTCAATAAATCAAAAGTGTTATAGAGGCCTGGCAAATGCAAATCGAGCAAAATAATGTCAGGCAGCATCTGCGCCGCTACTTTCCAGGCGTCGTTGGAGTTGTCTGCCTCAGCCACGACTTTAAGCAAATCGCCCTGTGAGAGATGTCCAACAATCTCTGCGCGCACTGCTACGTGATCGTCCACAACCATTAATCTAATCATGCTTCAATAATACATGACTTACTTGTTGGCAATGAGAACCCGGTTACAGCCATCTTCTTTAGCCTGAACCAGAGCTTCAGATGCAGCTTCAAGCAGCCCTTGCGGATCATTGGAATGCTGCGGATAGCTGGCCACCGCCAGAGAGGCAGTAATCTTAATTGTCTTACCGGTTTTGGGCTCTTTCACTTCCAGCATGGAAATTCTGCGGCGCACTCTCTCTGCCACCACGGCAGCACCATCAGCGTCGGTTTCATGAAGTACTGCAGCCAGTTCTTCACCACCCCAGCGAGCAGGCATGTCGATTTCACGCACCGAACTTTTGAGAATTTTAGCCACTTCCACAAGCACCATGTCGCCTACTTCGTGACCATATTTGAGATTGATGTCACGCAAATGATCGATATCGATAAGCATCAGCGAGAGGGAATAACCAAGGCGCAGTGCGCGTTTAAGTGAGTGAGTCAAATGCTCTTTAAAAATATGACGGTTGGGCAATGCGGTGAGAACATCTTGCCCCATCAGCTCTTGCAAGCGCGCTTCAGCGTTTGCCAACTGATGTCTTAACCGGTCTATTTCGCGATCTTTTTCGCGCAAAAGCTTTTCGGTCTGCAAGGTTTGTCCTTGAATTCGGCGCACCTGACCTGTGCCACCAGCCACCGTACTCGCGCTGGTATCAGATTGCCGATGAGTCGACTGTCCGTGGAAAGTCTGCAACATCTCTGCGATTCGAGCCTTCATCAATCCCCCTTACCTCTGACTCCGGGACAACATACATCTAAGTGTTGCAGGAGCTGGTATTTAAATCGATTCTGCTGATCTCTCACTTGCTCTATCTAATAGATATAGACTTAGTTCAGATCACATTTGATCGACTTGCTTATATTAGCTGTATTTAGTAATTAAGCAAATAAAGTCAGTGGGGTAAACCGCAAAAATTGACAAATTTGTTAGAGGAAATGCCTTTTATGAGCTAAATCACCACTTTCAAGCTGAGTTTGTCTTAATCAACGTGATCAATTTATCGGCGCCCGACTGAACTCATCACCTTTGTCGTCTATCAATATCAATGAATACTTGTTCTTCGGTGAATCAACACTGAAGGCGAATTGGCCTGATTTCTCGGTTTTGGGTGGCACTGTAAAAGAATGCCTGGCACTGCGCAAATCTACGGGATAGCGCACCCCTTTAGCGGAAACTACAAAGAGCCTGCGCTTGTCGACGGTATTCTTGCTGTTATTGACGATGGACATATCAACGAACAATACTCGCGCCTTCCTATCGAAGGTAAGACCATCTTTTTCAAAATGGTATTTGTTGACCGAAAGGCGCAGCCCTTCTAGGGTTTTCTTCTTCTGACCGGACGGCAAATTGGCCGGATTAAAGCCAGGCAACGAAATCGGCTCGGCGGTCTCCAGACGCAACTCATCATTAGGGTAAATGGAAGCGATATCGCCTTTGCGCACAAGGGCTGATGTGATGCCGATAGTGCCACCAACAGCCATACCCGCTCCTACAGATATACCGTGAGTGCTGATAGCAATGCCTAAACCTGTCATTTGCACGGACATAATGCCGCCGGCAACAGCGCCGATAGTGGTGAATTTAATATCGCGAGCGATAAGTTTGGTCACTGCCAGCATTTTACTGTCGGCAGTAGAAATTTTGCATTGAAAAGGCAAATCATATTGACCATCAGGGCTGACAATTTTGTCGATAGTAATGTCCACCCGGCCGGGGGTGCCGTTGCGAGCCGGTCTGACGGCGTCAGTGACAAAGCCGTGGGCAATCCAGCTGCCGGGGAGAAAGACACGGCCGCTTCCGCCGTCTTTTACATCTTGGGCAATACGAAAGGCAACCTGGTCACCCTTTTGCGATATCTGCGAATTGAGGTAACACTGGGCTATCAGAGCCACTTTTGTGCCCTCTGGTAGCGTTTGCAGTGAACCCTGCAAAATTGGTGAGTTGGCTGGAGTGGCGGTTACGCCCCCTTTGAGCAGACTGCCCTCACCAATAAAATCATTGGCCGGCAGCGAAAAGCGCTGTTTGCCGCCCGGATTGGCAATGGCCACAGAACGATTAGACTCCACCGCTGCAACAGGTTCAGCTGGGGCACGTTCAGCTTGCGGAGTTTCTTCAGCTGCTATTGGCGAAGAGGGTGTATCGTCCGAAGCAGTTGAAGGGATGGGAGTAATTGCAGGGTGAGAAATTTCGCCGCTGTCGTTCTGGTTTTCGGCCTCGACAGGCAGCTTTTGATTTAAATCGGAGTCGACCTTCGATTGATAACTGCGTGGCGCTGAGGCACCACCGGCGGCACCAGTTCTAGCAACTACCGCTTCACCAGATATGGTGCGCAATAGATTGGCATGCACTGGGGCGGCGTTCACGTTTGCAGCAAGCAGCAGCTGAGCCGAAAGGGAAATCAGCGTAGACGAAGCGGTGAGGATGTTCTTTGTACTGCGAACCATAACTCTATTAATCTAAATCTTTTTGTTGAGAATTGCTTTGATTTGCTGAAACAGGCCCTTCTTCTTATTATCAGCGTTAATCTGCTGAGTTGTCTGATCTTTCATTAAGGCTTTAAGGCGCACTTCCAGGCTGCGGGCTTCCGGGTCAGAAGCATTGAGGCGCAAGGCTGTCTGCACTTCAGTCATAGCCAAGGTCTTCCAGCCGCGCGCCAGATAGATATCGGCCAGGCGATTGTGATATTTGGGCTCCTGCGGTACCAGACGAATGGCCTCTTTCATGGCCGTTTCGGCTTCCTGATAGCGCTTTTTCTTAAGCAGGTCATCAGCTCGCCCCAGGTGTTTGTTCGCCCACTTAACGTTAATGCTGTCGTCACCGGGGGCCGTGATTTGCTGACTGATGGAATCTTTGTTGTGCAACCGGGCATCATCAGGAATGACTGAGCTGACGACGAAGGAGCCGGTGGAGACCACTTCTGACCGGCGCTTGGCCAGCTGGCGCAGAGCGTCATACTCCATGCGCCTTTCGGAGTCGCCCACCACGTCGTGAGCGCGAGTCACTTTGGCGAAGTCAGTTTGAGCAATGGCACGCTGCTCGGGATCATTAGGAAAGCGGTCAGGATGAAGTCGCTTCGCAAGCGCCAGGTAGGCTTTGCGAATGTCTTCCTGAGCGGCGGCCTCGCCTACTCCTAAAATGCCGTAATAGTCTTCTTCGAACTCCTGCATTGATTAATCATATATGACAAACCAAATTGCCGAAATTAATCGCCCACCGTGGTTAAGCAAATAAAGAAATTATGGATATATGAGCGGCCTATAAGTCAAGTTGTCCATAATCTCTATAGCGGTGCATGCTCGCCGGAGCCGCTTTGCAACGCTCGTGGTTTCCTGTGCAGTAACAGTTTAGAAGTCGAGGAAGCAAGACATGAATCTAGATAGATTTACCAATAAAGCCCAAGAGGCCGTCACCGGATGTCGGACGGTGCTTGCTAGGTACGGCCACAGTCAGGTAACGCCTGAACATTTACTGCTTTCCCTGCTCGAGCAAGACGACGGTCTGGCCATAAAAATGGTGGAAAAGCTTGAAGCTAAACCCGCTGAGATTATTGCCGAAATCGAGCGTTACCTGCAGAGCCAGCCGAAGGCATCATCAGTCAATACCACTAAGGACGAAATTCAAGTTTCTACAAAAGTGATGCAGTTGCTGGAACAAGCTGAGAAAGAAGCGACAAAATTAAAAGACCAGTTCATCAGTATCGAACATTTGATGCTAGCTCTCACCGATGAAACCAAGGGTCAGGCCGGCACAATTCTCAAACGCAACGGCATTACCCGGGATCGCATTCTCAAGGTACTGACCGAAATTCGCGGCAAGCAAAAAGTCACCAGTCAAGATCCGGAAAGCACGTATCAGGCCCTCGAGCGTTACGGTAAAGACCTGACGGCTATGGCCGCCAAAGGCAAGCTTGACCCCGTTATTGGCCGCGATGACGAGATTCGCCGAGTGATGCAAGTGCTCAGTCGCCGTACTAAAAATAATCCGGTGCTGGTGGGAGAACCTGGTGTCGGTAAAACCGCCATTGCCGAAGGTCTAGCGATTCGCATCACGAAAGGAGATGTGCCAGAAGGCCTGAAAGACAAAAAACTAATAGCACTGGATATGGGGTCACTAATCGCCGGCGCCAAATATCGCGGCGAATTTGAAGAACGGCTAAAAGCTGTTTTAAAAGAAGTAATCGAGTCAGAAGGCGAAATCATTCTTTTCATCGACGAATTGCACACAGTTGTAGGCGCAGGCGGTGGCGGCGAAGGGGCGATGGATGCCGGCAACTTACTCAAGCCGCCACTGGCGCGCGGAGAGCTGCATTGTATCGGTGCCACCACTTTAGATGAATACAGAAAATATGTGGAAAAAGATCCGGCATTAGAGCGCCGCTTCCAACAAGTTTTTGTAGACCAACCATCGGTTGAAGAAACAATTTCGATTCTACGGGGCTTGAAAGAGCGCTATGAAGTGCACCACGGCGTACGCATCAAAGATAGCGCCTTAATTAGCGCAGCAGTGCTGTCTGACCGCTATATCACTGATCGCAGCTTGCCTGATAAAGCCATCGACCTGGTGGATGAAGCGGCGGCGCGTATGCGTATAGAAATTGATTCTATGCCCACTGAACTTGACGAACTTGAACGCCGCAGCATGCAACTCGAAATCGAACGAGAAGCATTGAAGAAGGAAAAAGACCCTGCTTCTCTCGAGCGCCTGGAGCGTATCGAAAAAGATCTTGCCAATTTGCGCGAAAAAGCAGACGGCCTGAGAGCACAATGGCAGTCTGAAAAAGAAGGCCTGACGAGCATCGGCACAATTAAAGCCGAGATTGAAAATACCAGAGTCTTAATCGAACGAGCTGAACGCGCTACCGATTTACAAAAAGCGGCCGAACTAAAATTTGGCACTTTAATCGAACTGGAAAAACAATTACATGCGTTGGAATCAAAAATAACTCACAACACCGGCCCACGGTTATTAAAAGAAGAAGTGGAACCAGAAGACATCGCTGAAATCGTGGCGAAGTGGACAGGTATTCCAGTCACCAAGCTTTTGCAAGGTGAAGTGGAGAAACTGCTCTCGCTGGAAAGCCATCTGCACCAGCGGGTAATTGGACAGGAAGAAGCAATTGAAGTCGTGTCCAATGCCGTGCGACGAGCTCGAACCGGTATGAAAGATCCAAACAGGCCCATCGGCAGTTTCTTATTTCTTGGCCCTACCGGTGTAGGAAAAACCGAGCTAGCAAAAGCACTGGCTGAATTTTTATTCGACGATGAAAGCGCCATCGTGCGTATCGACATGTCTGAATATCAGGAGAAGCATACGGTGGCGCGCTTAATCGGAGCCCCTCCCGGTTACATTGGCCATGATGAAGGTGGTCAGTTGACCGAAGCAGTGCGGCGCCGCTCATACTGCTGCGTGTTGTTTGACGAGATTGAAAAAGCCCATGCCGATGTCTTCAACGTGCTTTTGCAAGTATTAGACGAAGGACGTTTGACCGATTCAAAAGGTCGTACTGTCAACTTTAAAAATACAGTGCTGATTATGACTTCTAATATCGGCTCGCAGCACATACTCGATTATCAACTGAAGGCGGCGGTGGACGGCGACGAGCACTTCTATGATGAAATGAAAGATGCAGTGATGCAATCTTTGCGCTCACACTTCCGACCAGAATTTCTCAATCGTATCGACGAAACTGTGGTTTTCCACGCGCTAACAGCAGCCGAATTGGCGAAGATCGTGGACATTCAATTGCATATTCTCAACAAGCGGTTAGCTGATCGCAAAATTACGCTTCAAGCGACTGGAGCTGCCCGGGATTGGCTTGCAACCACTGGTTATGACCCAATTTACGGTGCTCGTCCGTTGAAGCGCCTGATTCAAAAAGAAATTGAAAATCCGCTTTCTTTGAAAATGCTTAAAGGCGAATATGCTGACGGAGATCAAATCATTATTGATTGTGATGACGATGAATTGGTATTCAGGAAGGAAAATAATTTGGTAGCTGTTTAGCAGGCTGCTCGTGGCCGGCTTTGGTGGTGGGTATCCACCTGGTAGTTTGAGTGTTACTACTCAAACTACCAACAGTTTGGATAGTAACACTCAAACATTTTGCTCCAGACAACCAGCGATCAAAAACCCAAAAATAGTTCCTTTTCGCAAGCAATTTGCGACCGTTAGCCTCTCTCATAATTTTCAAAGTAGCAGAAGCAACGGGTCTTCCGAGACCCGCTGCTTCTTTTTCCAAATTGAAGAAAACCAATTCAAGCTGCTAACGAAGCACTAATTTTAAAATGGGTGGCGAGACGTAATGTAGCAATTGAGAGTAGGTGATCGGTGGATGCTCAAAACAAAGCTGAAAAATCGAACACAGCCCCCATTTCTCGCGATCAAGAACGCCCCAAACTGCGGCCAAGTAAAGCTGAAGCGCTTTGCGGCTGACTCGATGAAAAACTTTGCCGATGATGTTTTGAGCCACACCAATTGAGAAACCAACTCGCGCAGCATAGGTAGATTCCGCATCACTTAAAACAACTTTTGGCACAGTAATCACACGCACAAATTTGCCGTCAGGAAGCTGCTTTGCTTGGCCGCGTAATTCGAGCATCGTCAAAGCGCCATTTACACGGCCGATAGAAATGTTTGCCTGCAACGATAATTTTTCCGCACAAATTTTTATTTCAGAAAGCAAACCATAAACGACTCTGATAGCTTGCTCAAAAGGATCGACGTCGCCATCATCGACAGCCTCCGACGATTCCATAGAGACCGGCAGTGCATCTGGCGAAACTTCTGATGCCGCGGCGTCCATATTTAAATCAAGCTGCGCAGATTCTATTTCTTCCTCTTCCGCAAAAGGATGCATTCGTGCAGGAGTTTCGCGACTACGTCTGGCAATGATATCTTTAAACAATCGACCGGCCACGGCAGCGGCGTCAGCATCAGTTGCTTCCATGCAATTTAAAATAGCCATGCTGATTTTTCGTTGAATATTGGACGCCGTCGCCACATGAATGTCGGCCAGGCGGGCGAATGCTGCAGCGCTGATAATCAACCCGGCTTCTCTAATGAGAAAGGCAGCCAGATAAGGCTTAAAACGTTTAACACGGGCAAGTAGCGTTCCGGATGTAAACCAGAAACCTTGACCGCAGCCTTTGCAGACTGACATACGGTCGCCTTCAGCTCGACAAACGTTTGGATTATCGCAGTGACTGTGCTCGAAACCAAAATCACGAAAATACTTGTAAAAAATCTCCATGGCGTCCGCGTCCGTTGGGGCAATAATATTTACTTGCGCCCAGATCGCCTGGATTTCAGGATCGTTTTCTAATCGTTCTAGCATAAGTCTCACCTCCGACTTATTTCTATAAACGTAATTAGGAATGACTTAGTTCAATCAAACCAACGATTTTTCCAAATTTATCGATCAAAATTGCTTGAGCTTATCGTCTATCTGTTTGAGATGGGCGTTGTAAGCTTGATAGTCCATTTTTTCGCCGGATTTACGATTAACCACAGCGTGATCGTAAATTGACCGGGCGCGTTTGTAGTAAGAAAGTGCCTCAGTGCGTTTACCTTGTGACCGATACAGATCTGCCAGGCCTTCCAAAGTTTGAGCAATTGCCGGGCTCGATTCACCGCCAGACTGTTGTTTAATGGCCAACACTTGATTGAGCTCGGCTTCGGCCTGAGGATACTGACTGGTGCGAATATGGCAGATAGCCAGACGCTCAAGATTGTTAGCGTAGGCTTGCGGATTTGCGCTTTGCGAAAGCGAGGGATTATTTAAAAGCTTAGACAGCAATTCTTCCGCTTCTTTATAGCGTTTGCCGTCAATCAGTAAATCCACCAGATGGCGAATGGAACGGTCGGCGTCACTATCGCTTAAGCTATTGGCGCCATCTCTTTGATCAATGATTTTGCGTAATACTTTTTCTGCGCGTTCAGGGTCTCCCCAATTATCAAAGCCATCGGCCAGGCTAATCATATCTTTAGTGAATCGCCCGGCAGCCTCGCTCGGCAGGCCGTGAGCACGTGACGTGGAGTCGACAATTTGTTCTGCTTCCCAGAAATGCCCCTGGTCAATTTGTTTCTCTGCTGCGCCTAAATATTTGTTGAACATAGATGCCTGATTGTCACCAGCAACGATATCAACCACCGGCACATTCGCAGCCAGTTCATCAATGGTAGTGGAACCGGCTGAAAGTGAAGTGATATCGCGAGCGTTTACAATCACATCAGTATAGCTAGATGTATTTGCCCCATCGTAAAATTTGACCGAGACTGTCGCAAATTGTGCCGGTGCGTAATTAACTAGCACCCGAGCGGCGCTAATGGCGGCCTTGCGCCTCGCCGTTTGGTCTGCGGGCATGTGAAAAACTTCTACTAATGCTTGCTTATCAATTAACTTCACCCGAGCACCTTGATGGGAGGCGAACACGCGTGAGCGGTGTAAGGCCGAATCGAGATTGCCACTGGCGCTGGCCTGAGCCGGCCAGTTGCTTGCCACACAAATAAGAAGCAAGAGAGCTCTGCAGATATTTTTACCCATCGATCTTAGACCTTTCTATGTGACTGGCGGCAGCGTTCAAACTTAGCAGCAATGCATCTTTGAGTGAAGTATTGCTCGTGCGGGAATAATTGACTAGATCTTCATACTCGGGATGAACATTGATAATGCGACCGTTTAAATCGCGACCAATTTTGATGCGAATACTGGGTCCGTCACCCAGGGTGACTTCCTGAAAGTCGCGCTCGAGCACGATCCTTTCGCAGAAATAACTACGCACTCCCAGGCTTGTGGTTTCTTTCAAGATTAGCTCTTGCAAGCGTCGGCAATCTTCCGGTGTTGCCACCACCGATAGTTTGTGACCAGGGCGGCCTTTTTTCATAGTTAGAGGTGTGATTGCGACATCGAGAGCACCTGATTCAATCAGACTTTCAACTGCATGGGCAAGAATTTGCGGTGAACAGTCGTCCAGATTGCACTCGAGCACTGCCACAACTTCAGAGCGATAAGAGGCCGGTTGACTGTTGGTATCAATTTGAGCGAAGTCGCTATTTTTTTCAACGCGACCGGAGCTTTCACCAATAATCAAACGCACCACATTAGGATGACCATCTGGATTGATGGTGCCGGCACCATATCCGATGGCATCAACATGGTTAAAGGCCGGATGCGCTCCCCAGCCCTGGGCGATAGTAGCAAGAATAGCGGCCCCTGTGGGGGTGAGACATTCATATTGCACATCGAACTGCCGAATGGGAGCTCTTGCAGATTTAAGCAAATTCAAAACAGCGGGGCCAGGCACAGGGAAAAGTCCGTGCATTGTTTTGACAGTGCCACCACCAAGGGGCACTGGCGAAACGTAAGACTTTTCTATGCCAAGCTCGTGGTACGCGATGGCGAAGCCGACGATGTCTACGATGGCATCGATTGCTCCCACTTCGTGAAAATGAATTTGATCAAGGGCCACGCCGTGAACTTGCGATTCGGCCAGACCAAGTTTTCTGAAGATATCTGCAGCCAATTTTTTCACTGCTACAGGCAGAGCGGAGGCGTCTATTAGTGCCAATATTTCTGTGAGCGGACGCTCCATGTCGTGGCTGTGAGAATGATTTCCGTGGTGCTCAGGTGAGTGATCATGCTCATGGACGTGTCCGTGGTCATGTCCGTGATCAGACGCATGAGCCTGATCATGATCGTGGTGGTCGTGGTCGTGATCGTGATGATTATGATCGTCGTGATGATCATGATTATGATCAGACTTGCATGGCACATCTTCATTGAGCAAATGCACATCAAATTTACAGGAGACGATACTGCAGCGATTGACTGCACTCTTCGCCAGTTTGTAACTATGCTCTGGCAAATCTAGTAAAGCCAATTGCGCTTCGAGCACAGCCAACGAGGCTCCGGCATCAAGGCACGAGGCCACTAACATGTCGCCGGCAGCTCCAAAAGCACAATCGAAATAAGCAGTCTTCAAAAATTCTCCGTTAATCGCTCTTGAGCGTATTGGTCTGCACCAACATATTCTCACGCACTTTTGGCCCCGCTGCACCGGGAGAACAAATTTGGGATATTTGTTATTGATCACAATCAGTGCTTAAAATCACACCAATAGAGCTTCTTCTTGTAAACTCTAATATGTCCTGTCAGTGTCGGTCTGCGGTTGCAGCTAGCTTAAGTATGCCTGTCAAAATTGGTCCCTTTACCCTTAATAGCCGCGTCTATGTGCCACCCATGGCCGGTGTCACCGACGTGGTCTTTCGCGATATCGTCAGGCGCATCGATCCCGATTGCATGATGTCCACTGAGATGGTCAGTTCGCGGGCCCTTCTAGCTAAGCCAGAATCGCGCATCATGGACTTGTTGCCAAACGAGCATCCCATCGGCATTCAAATTTTCGGACACGAGCCCGACGTCATGGCCTTTGCCGCTCAGCTGGCAGAGAAGCGCGGCGCTGACTTTGTCGACATCAATATGGGCTGCCCGGTGCCTAAAATCACCAAAGGCAAAGACGGCTGCGCCCTGATGCGCGAGCCTGAGCTGGCGCGCGAGATTATCAGCACAGTCAAAAGCGCAGTTAAAATTCCGGTGACAGTGAAGTTCAGACTCGGTTGGGACGACAGCAATCGCAACGCCGTTGAGTTTGGCGAAATGGTGGAAGAGTCTGGCGCTTCGATGGTCACTGTCCACGGGCGCACCCGCGCTCAGCTCTATTCGGGAACCGCCGACTGGAGCGCGATCGCGAAGGTAAAGGCGGCCCTTAGCATTCCCGTTTTCGGCAACGGCGACGTTTTCTCGCCGGAAAACGCTTTGAAATTGCTGGAAATCACCGGTTGCGACGGTGTGGCCGTGGCCCGCGGCAGTTTGGGTAATCCCTGGCTCATTCCCCGCATTACTAAATATCTCGACACCGGTATCTTAGACGAAGCTCCGGATGACATAGAGAAGCTCATCTGCGCCTATTTGCACAGCGTCGGCCTGGTGAAATACAAAGGTTTGCGCGTGGGCATCAATGAATCGCGCCGCCACACCATCAATTACACCAAAGGCATCAGCGGTGCTGCGCCTTTTCGCAACCGCCTCACCCAGGCGCTCGATTTGTCTGCGGCGGCGGATATTCTGGCTGAACTTGCCTTGATTGTCGGCGGTAAAGAAGGCGTGATGCGCTTCTTATTGTGCGTAGAGCATAATAATTTCGAAAATGGAAAACATCCAGGCGAAGGGTACGGCTACAGAGAAGGCGGTATCCAGGCCCCAGTTGATGTCCGTGCCGTCCTGCCAGTCGCAGTACCATAAAACGGCGTTGATGAAAGGCGTCATGGTCCATCCCATGATGCCGGCCATGAATGCAAACAGTAGTAGAGTTGCCCAGAAATCCATCTCGTCAGGTCTCTTGTTGGAAGTATCAACAAAAAGAGTTTAAGGCCCGCTTAGCGCTTTGACAATGTGGATTCTCCCATGGCCGGGAGGTTTCCAAGATATATCAGCGAAAATTAAAGCGCCGCCAGAGTATGGGGCGCTTTAAATGAAAAATCTGACAAACCCGCTGAGAAAGCCGGTTTAGTACATATATTGTCCCGATGGGGAGATCAAAATCGTTCCGTCGCCTTCAGCAGCTACCATTTGCAAAGCCTGAATCACGGCATTGGCAGTTTTATGCTGTTCGCGAGTTTCGTTCTTAATTTGTTTGGCTCTTTGGGCGACACGGAGAACCAGTTCATACCGGTTGACGTTCTCTTTGAGAAGCTGGTCAAGAATTCTAGTTGTACTCATGTGAGAAGGTTGCCCTCAAAATTACTGCTGCGGAGACGTTCAGCATACACGATATGGGCCAGATTAATGGCTGCGTCCTCGAGTTTGTCATTCACCACTTCATATTGAAATACATTTTTTTCTTGTAATTCTTGTTTAGCCTTCTGTAATCTCACCAGAATAATTTCGGCAGTCTCCGTGGCGCGGGCCCGCAGGCGGCCTTCCAGCTCTCGGAAATTGGGCGGCGAAATGAAGATCAGCACAGCTTTAGGGTACTGGGCGTGAATTTGCCTGGCGCCCTGCACTTCCAGTTCGAGCAAAACGTCGAGCCCGGCCCGCAACTGTTCATTGACCCAAGATTTAGGCGTACCGTAATAATTGCCGGCAAACTCGGCCCACTCCATAAAGTCATCGTGCTGAATCATTTTCTGAAAAGTATCGAGATCTCGATAAAAATATGATTCGCCTTCCACCTCACCGGGTCTGGGTGCCCTGGTGGTAACGGAGACGGAACGCACGAGGCCGGTCACCTGAGCCATAACCAGCTCGACAAGGGTGCCCTTGCCGACCCCTGAAGGTCCAGTCAATACGATTAAATTGCCCATTTTGAGGCGATGATTGGAACCGTCTTCTTTCTGACCGATTTTTGTAAGCGGTTCGCCGGTGTTCATATAAAACCCCCGCGAGTTTGATAAATTGTCAGCTATTAAACATCACAATGACTCACCATGCAACCATTCGACGCCTTATCCATCCGAGCAGTGCTGGCGGAAGCCCGCCCACTCATCGTCAACAGAAAAGTAGACCGGGTTAACCAGCTCGGCCGAGATGAAGTCTTGCTCACGCTCAGGGGCAAAACCGGCGTAACCAGCCTGTTTATTTCAGCTCAATCTATTCATGGCCGCATGTGCCTTGTGCAAATGAACCAGACGGTCAAGAGCAGCCGTGACGGTCAGCGTGAAAATCAGCGTGAAAAAGTCGACCCGGCCACCGACCGCTACGTTTCTCGCTATGGCAGCGGCAATTCGGTGCCTAATTTCTGTCTGCTGCTGCGCAAGCATCTGGCCGCCGCCACTTTAATTGCTGCGGATCAACCGCTCGGTGAGCGCATTATCGATCTTGTTTTTTCATGCGTTGATGAAGTGGGCACTCAATCAATCAAAATTCTTACTGCCGAAATTATGGGTCGCCATAGCAATCTGATTTTTTGGGAAAAAGAAAGCGGCAAAATTATTGCTGCTTCTCACAATGTTACTAAAGATATGAGCAGGCAAAGAGAAATCGCTCCTACACTGCGTTACGAGCGGCCACCGGCGCAAGATCGGCCCAGTCTTTATACGGTCAATCAAGAAAATTTCATGCAACTGTTCGGTCAGTTTAAGTTTAAAACACTAGAAAATCTCGCCCTGCCACCAGGGGAGGTGCCACCGCTCACCATTGAGCAATGGATCATTGCCACCTTCACCGGAGCCGGCAGACACCTCTGCGAAGAGCTTGTGCTGGCCAGCGGCCTGTTCTCTGAAACCGCTAAAGCACTGGCGGTAGAAGATGCGGGCATGAAGCTCTGGCAGCGCATTGAAGCCCTGAGGGCCAACGACAACTACCGACCGTTTTTATTCACTGACTTGAGCCGCTATTCGGTTTTAGGTTGGTATCCCACCACGGCACCAATCAAGTCGCTGCCTTCTGTAAATGATTTGATTGAAGAATACTTCCGTGCCTGTGAATTAACGGAGCAAGCCAATCAACTGCGCGAACGTCTGCGCGCAGACCTGTCCCTGGAGCTTTCAAAGATCGATGCCCGCATGAGAATGGCTGAGCAGCACGTTTTGCCCGGTGCTGATGTGCACTTGCAAAAGAAACTGGGCGACTTGATTTTAGCGAATTTGACCGAAATCAAACCTGGGCAAGAAGTGCTTGAGACCGATGATCTTTTCGGTAATGGCGGAAAGGTTTTAATCAAACTCAATGCTGCCTTAACTGGTGCCCAGAATGCGCAGATGTACTATCGCCATTATGCAAAATCGAGAGCAAGACACTCCACAGCCAGCCAGTCTGTCAATGAAGCCACTGCTCGCAAAGCCATGCTCGAAGGCCATCTGATCAAAATCAATGGTGCCAAAGATATTTTTGAGCTGCGTACTTTAAAAGAAAATTTGACTGGTCGCAAAGCTCATGAGATTGCTAAGCCAAAGGCCAAAGCGAAAAAGGGTAATGACAGCAAGATTCTTTCAGTCAATTCAAGCGACGGTTGGACTATTTATGTCGGTCGCAATCGCATGGAAAACGATTATCTCCTATCACGTCTGGCGCAGCCCAATGATCTGTGGTTCCACGTGCTCGGGCAGGGTGGTGCTCATGTGCTCATTCGCATTCCGTCGTCAAAACAAGAGCCGCCCATGACCACGATTTTAGAAGCGGCACAAATTGCCGCCAGACTTTCTAAAGCCAGTCATGGGGCAAAAGTGCGCGTTGTTTACACCCAGTGCAAACACGTGCGCAAATTAGCTAAGGACAAGCCCGGTCTGGTCAAGTATGAGCAAGAAAAAACTGTAGAAGTAGATACTTCACAGCCCATGCCCAAACCGATGAAACAGCTTTTCAACACGTAATTCTGCGTGCCGCTTACATTTTACGGAAAAGTGCCACCACTGTGCCCTGGATAGTCAGAGTTTGATTGCCGGCGACAAAAATTGGTTCCATTTCGCTGTTGGCAGGCTGCAAGCGGTATCCGCCACGCTCTTTAAAGAAACGCTTCAATGTAGCGCTGCCGTCTTCCAGCAGTGCCACCACTACTTCACCATTATTGGGCGAAGGATTAGGTTTGACGATGACAAAATCGCCGTCGTAAATGCCGTCTTCAATCATAGACTCGCCTTTGACTTGCAAGGCAAAGCATCCCGCTTCGCTATAGCGAGTGTCGATGTCTAAATAGTCGCGGCCTTCTAAAGCATCAATCGGTTGACCGGCGGCAATAGCGCCGGCCATAGGAATTCCTCTGGCCGGTGCATTGGCACTGACGCTGGTCGATAGGTTGTTAGCCTGACGCCGACTGTCTAGAGACACCACTAGAGCTGAGCCGTCATTTTGTTTATCTTCAAGTAAATCGCCGGCACCGGGACAATGCTTGAGACCTTCGGCCAGTACGCGCAGTGAGCGGTTTAAGCCCGGCTCCCAGTGAACCAAACCTTTTTTCTTCAGTGCCGCCACATGCTGGTGCACCGTCATTCTGTTTTTCAGACCCAGCGCAGTAGCCAGCTCAGCCAGAGTGGGCGGATAACCATGTTCGTCGCTCAATTTGACGATCAAATTAAGCACATCTTGTTGTCTGGCCGGCAGCGGCTTTTCTGAATCTAGCACTTAAATCTCCGACCTCAATTTGCTCAACCATACGTAAGTATAGTATCGATTGCTAATCTTGTCGAGTATTTAGCGAGTTTTTTTTAGCCGCCCTGGCGGAGGCTAGAGAATATTCTTGCCCAGGGCCGACTGCACTAGGTCTACGGCCAGCTCGGCAGTGCGATTCTTGATGTCTAAAGTAGGATTAAGTTCGACGATGTCGATGGAGCGCACCATTTTTGTATCGGCCAGAAGCTCTAGAGCAAAATGGCTTTCACGATATGTCAAACCGCCGCGCGAGTCGGTGCTGACTCCTGGTGCCACATCCGGATCAATTACGTCTAGATCAAATGAGACATGCAGGCCTTGAATGTCGGCGCCGATTGATTTTAAAGCCTGGTCTGTGATGCTCTTAATTCCCTGTTCATCAACATCTCGCATGGTAAAAGGCAACACGCCTGACTGCCTTACAAGATCAGTTTCGGCGGTATCAAGATCGCGAATGCCGATTAAGGCACAGCGGCGCGGCTGCACTTTAGGCGAAAAACCGTTGAGCTTAACCAGACTTTCATCACCTTGACCAAGCGAAATAGCGAAGGGCATGCCGTGGACATTGCCACTGGGCGAAGTATCTGGGGTATTGATGTCGCCGTGCGCGTCAAACCAGACAAGACCAAATTCTTCTTTACGCTTGCGATAATAGTTGGAAACTCCGGCAATACTGCCGATTGCCAGAGAATGGTCACCGCCAATGGTAATGGCTATGGTATCGTTTTCCAGTGCTTGCTCCACAGCTTCCGCCACTGCCTGACTGACATTAGCAATCTCGGGCACACAGCGGCTGTGTTTCGGTTCAGTACTTTTCTCCCACCAGGTGAGCACCTCCGGCACAGTGACAGACACTTCTTTCTGCACCGTATAACCCAGGGCTTTAATGCGACTGACAAGCCTGGCCACCTTCATCGCTCCGGGCCCAAGAGCCACTCCCGCATGTGGTCCACCCAGATGAATTGGGCAATAAATCAAAGTAACCGCTCGACTGCGCTTGACGCCGTTGCTTTCGACAACCGCATTGCTACTGACTTTGGGTGATGACACAAAATCCTCCAGTGATCTCGCTTATGTTGAGCGTTTTACTCAGGTCGAGTCTACAACTACGTTTCAGCTTTGTGACAATGTACGTAGTTGAGCCGACCGTGAGCATATAGTGTTGATACCTTAGTGTATAATCTTGGCTTGGTTTTTGTCTTGAAAAAGCCCTTACATACTGAATACTAGAGGTTGGGAAAGTGTTGCGACCGTTGATCAAGGTTTTCTTCTTAGCCAGCGCCGCCTTCGAAGTGGCCAGAGAACGCGTCGAGGACGCACTTGACACCTTTACCGCCAAAGCCGGCGAATATAAATCCAGTGAATCGGATCGTGTGCAAAAAACTCGCGATAAAGTCAAGCAATTGCTCAACGAAACCAGCCAGAATATCTGGCAACGGTCTGATGTTCTGGAAGGACAAGTACGCGAGAAAATTCGCCGTCAGGTTGCTGATTTTTCTCTCGGTGCTCTTGGTGACTCAACCGAGATCAACGAACTGCGAGCTGAGATTGCGACCTTAAGAGCAGAAATCGCCGACATCAAACAGAAATCACCGGTTTGAACTTTCTCAAACTATCTCATTCCTCAACCTTTAACCTCCGATACGTTATTCAATTTCATCATCGGTTCTAACCGTGGTCATGCATGAGCGACCCTCAGCCAGCATCTATTGCCCCTGTGGCCTCCGCTTCTGACGCTCAGAGCGACGATGAGCCTAAACTTGTCCACGGTGGCTACGATCCGGCTCTGGCCGACCAAGCCATTCGTCTCAAAGTTTTACTACGCGACAAACGCTTCTGGAAAAGTCTTTCCACACTTTCTCTACTGGCTTCAGCAGCGGCTATGGACCGCCTGGTAGGGACAAGAAACAAAAAACGGCCGGCTGACGAATCACGGCGTCGCAACGCCCGGCTGGTGAAACAAGCACTGATAGAGATGGGTGCTACATTTATCAAACTTGGCCAGTTTCTTTCTGTGCGCAAAGATATTATCTCTGAAGAATTAGCCGACGAACTTGTCTCTTTGCAAGACAGAGTGCCGCCTTTCGGCATTGACGCCTTGCGCAGCACGATTGAGCGCGAGCTGGGAGCAGCTCCGGAACAACTTTTCAAAGAATTCGAAGAGACACCGATAGCCTCAGCTTCCATTGGTCAGGTGCACAGAGCCCGTTTACAAGATGGCCGCCCGGTGGTGGTGAAGGTGCAGCGCCCCGATCTGGCCGATATTTTTTATCGCGATCTTGGCTACATGCGTTTTATCGCTCGCATCGGTCCCGTGATTCGACCGAAACAAGACTGGAGCGGTTGGCTGGCTCTATCCGACGAATTTGGACGAACGCTTTTTGAAGAAATCGATTATCTGAAAGAAGGTCGCAATGCTGATCGCATCAGGCAAATTCTCAAAGATCAAAAGTCTATGCGCATTCCCAGAGTCTACTGGAAGCTCACCGGACGCAAAGTGCTCACCCTGGAGTACTTGCCGGGGGTCAAAATCGACAATAAAGCAGAAATTATCAAACAGGGTATAGACCCGGTAGCCATCGGCAATAACCTTGTCTCCGCTTATATGGAACAAGTTTTGATGCATGGGTTTTTCCACGCCGATCCACATGCCGGCAATTTAGCGGTGGGTCCGGATGGTCACATCGTTATATATGATTTCGGCATGGTGGGCGAAATCAGCCTATCTCAACGCGAAGCCATTCTCGGATGTATCGCTTCTGTGATAAATGTTCACCCGGATGAGCTAATAAAAAATCTAGTTACCCTGGGCATCGTTCAAGAAGGGGCTAAACAAGAGACGATGGTGCGTGCTGTGCAGCCATTTATTGAGTATTACAAAGGCAAGCAGATAAAAGAATTGGATTTTAGCGATCTGGAACATGACATCGACCAGATTGCCATGGATCGCTCACTAAAATTACCTCCCAGCCTGGCCTATCTATTGCGTACAGGATCGTCTCTAGAAGGCATTGCCCGCAGTCTCCATCCCAATTTTTCTTTTGTGGAGGCAGCTAAACCCTCTGTGAAAAAGTGGGCTCTGGCCAATCCTGCGCAGGCCTATTTTGCCCTGGGTTATCTCACCCGCGGAAAACTTTTTGGTCAAAAAGGAGTCTTTAGCGACGAAGGCCTGGTGCGTCTTTTCTCCAGCAGTGGCACTTCTGACGATGGCGCCAAGCTTTTGCCAAGAGGAATGAAGTCAAAGTCTGGTTTGAAAAGCGGCTCCGTCAGCCAATCTGAGCTAGAATTACAGAAAGAGCATGGAAGAAGACTCCAAGAGATCCGAAAGTTAGAAACTCAAATCTATATTTTGGATAGAGAGGTTAAGAGTCTTGCCAAAAATCGGGTAAATTTACTATGGACTGCTCTGGCGTGGTTTTCGTTGTCTCTGGTTTTCTGGGGCATAACATCGACAACTAATGCCAGGCAATATACAGAGTATTATTTGATTGGAAATGGTGTAATGGTGGCTATTATTATTTGGCAAATAGTAAGACCACTGGGGATGGCTAATCGAAAGCGTTCCAATAGGTCGACTGGGAGACGGAGATAGACAATGCTGAAATGGCGTGCAGCGGCACGAACTGATGCGGGTTGCCAGCGTCAGAGGAACGAAGATAATTTCTACGTGAGTCCTGACAATCGCGTATTTGCCGTCGCAGACGGTATGGGCGGAGCTGTTGGTGGCGCCAAAGCGAGCAAGTTGGCTATGGAAGCCGTCGAGCAACAGTGGAAAGATTCTCCTCCTCCGGCCAAAGACAGAGAAGCAATTACCAAATGGCTAACTGAAACAGTTAATTCAGCGAACCACTCGGTCTGGCACTCGGCAGAGGAAGATGCTTCGGTGAGAGGCATGGGCACAACCGTAGTGGTTGCCGTGCAGGCCGATGATAATTACATGCAGATTGCCCACGTAGGCGATTCTCGAGCCTACCTGGTGCGGGAAGGTAAAACCAGATTATTGACCAATGACCACTCAGTGGTTCAAGAGATGGTTCGCGCCGGCCGCTTGACTGAAGAGCAAGCCCGAATCAATCCTTACAAAAACTTAATCACCCGTTGCCTGGGTCATGAAGAAAAAGTTGAAATTGATCACACGCCTGTCGACCTCAATGCAAACGATTGGGTCGTGCTTTGTTCAGACGGCTTGCCAACAGTCTTGCGCGACGAACAAATCGGCGAATCGGTTAAAGATTTGACTGACCCTGAAGGGCTTTGCGAAGAATTGGTGAAATTAACACTGGACGGTGGTGCTCCCGATAACGTAACTGTTGTTGTGGTCAAATTCCACGACGAGAGTTCCGACAACGGCAGCAAATAGTTCTTAAGTCGGTGATATGGCGGCCAACATCAATCAATGTGCAAGGTGCGGTGCGACGTTAGCGCGTGTAGGGGCAGAGTGCGGTGTTTGCGGTGGAACTGTGAACCTGGGCCTTGTCCAACCAACATCTGCCGATACCAGAGAAGATCCCCAGCAAGCTGCCTCGGCATTTAGAAAAGAGGTGAGACCAATGAAACCCGCATTTCTTTTCAACAAACTCAGCAACGAACGTTTCGCGTTGAACCAGTCGGTCAGCAAGATTGGTCGAGACCAGACAAACAACATCTCGGTCACCAGTGATCACTATGTTTCGCGCCACCACGCCTGGGTCTTACAAATGCAGGGCGCCTATTGGGTGGAAGATTTGGGATCAACCAACGGTACCCTTTTGAATGGCGAAATCTTGAGCGAACGCCGGCAAATTGCTCCAGGAGACAGACTGACTTTCGGTAAAACGGAGTTCGTTTTCGTCGTCGAATAAGCAGAAAAAATTCTCCATGAACTCAGATAGTCTAAATCGGTGCGGCCGCTACGAACTACTGGGTGAGATTGGGCGAGGCGGCATGGGTATTGTTTACCGCGCTGTTCATCCCGATACCGGCAAGTTTGTTGCGGTGAAAAAACTGGTATTAGAAAATCTCGCCCCTGAGAAAAAGGCCGAATTTAAAGACCGCTTTAAACGTGAAGCGTACACAATTGCGCGCCTCAAGCATCCAAACATTGTCGATGTTATCGATATTTGCATTGAGGGAGACAGTTTTTACTATGTGATGGAATTTCTCGACGGCGACAGCTTGCGCAAAGATTTAGCCAGGCGTGGCGGCAAGCTCACCGTAGAACAGCTTTATCCAGTGCTGGCACAAGTGGGTGAAGCGCTGGCTCTGGCGCATTCAATGAATATAGTGCACCGCGACGTCAAACCGGACAATATTTTTATTCTCCATGACGGCACCATTAAGCTGACTGACTTCGGCATTGCTCGGGCGGCCGAATACGAAGAGTCAAACTTGACCAAGACCGGCATCATGATGGGCACGCTCAATTATGTTTCTCCTGAACAATTGCAAGACGCAAAAAGCGTTGACCACCGGGCGGATATTTTTTCGCTGGGTGTAGTTTGCTATGAAGCTTTAAGTGGTGCCACACCGTTCACCGCCGACGGTATCGCCGCCACGATCGTGAAAATTGTTTCGCAAGAAGAAAAACCGCTGCACATAATCGATCCGGCCATTCCTGTAGAAATCTCCACCAGTGTGGCTCGGACCATGCGTAAATTACCTAAAGAACGCTACCGTTCCGTAGCCGAATTTGTCAAAGACTTCTCTGCTAAATTGCCCGAAGCTGTGAAAAATTCAGTGGCCACGTTAGCAGACAGATCGGGCCACAGTTATGATAATTTGCCGGCGCAAAATTTCCGACCGGTGAAAACCCAATTCGGCATCACTTCTATAGATGGAGCTCTGGAAGATAGCTCAGATAGCTCAGATAGCCTCAATCAAAACAGCGTTACCAGGCATGAATTTCGTGTTTCAAGTTTAGCTGACCCCATGGCCACTTCTGCCGGTATGGCCCTATCTAATTTTTCCGCGCCCCCTCCAGCTCTTCCTCCTCCAGCTCCGGCAAACCATCCACTGCCTGCGGCCTCACAAGCAGCTCCAGCGGTAGTGGCACCGATTGCGCCGGCCCACAAGCCGCAACAAACAGCGCTGAAGCATTTATTGACAGTGACTCAACAAGGCTCAGGCAAACGCATTGAAGAACCGGCTGCCGTCACGTGTAAAGGCGGAAGACTGGCCATAGCCGACGCGGTCACTCGCACAATCAATGTTTTTGCCTACGATGGTGCCAACATTGCTCAGACTCTGCGCTGGCTTTATGAAATTGCCTATAAACCGGCCAAGGGTGTCGACCCTGAAAGCAGTCGCACAAGATGCGGTAGCATCACTCGCCCCGGCGGTCTGGCTTTCGATATGAAAGGCAGACTCTTTGCCTGCGATGCTAGTGACCAGTACATTCGCATCTTCGACGGGCTAGGTGCTTATTTAAGCGAGTTCAAAAATATCCAGGCCAAAGACTCAGGCCTGGCGGGTATGGTAATTGATTCCAGCGGTTTGCTGTACGTTTCTGACTCAGCCAATGCCTGCGTGCAAATTTTTCAACCTGAAACAGGTGTCTGGCTGCGCTCGGTTAGTGGACGCACCGATCTCGATCTCAAAACCAAAAGTGCTTACGCACCACTCGAAGCAGGCGACCAGGCTCAAATACGACTGCCTGCAGGCCTTGCCATTGACCGCTTGAATCAACTTTATCTGGCCGATTATGGTTCTTCTAAAATATTCGTTTTTAATAAACTCGGCAATGTGGTGCGAACTTTCGGAGGCAAAGGCAGCGGTCCCGAAGAACTGAATATTCCTCGCTCAGTAGCGGTAGATCGTTTTGATCGCATTTATGTCTGTGATTCATTCAACAACAGACTTTCTGTTTTCGATGCCGGCGGTCGATTGCTTTATACTTTTGGCGAGAAAGGCAGCGCTAATGACCAACTGGTCAATCCTTCAGACTTAGCAATCGACAATCAGTACGGCCTAATATTCGTCTGTGATCGCGGCAATCGACGGCTGCAAATTTATAAAATACCGGGCGATTTTACCGGCCAGGAGTTCTAAAATGATACCAGATGCAGTGCAACCGCGAATCGTTCTGGCGTCCGCTTCTCCCAGGCGCATCGAACTTTTGAAAAACCTTGGCCTAATATTCGAAATTTTTCCTAGCGACCTCGACGAAATAGTCGAAGTTGGGCACACTCCGGCCCAGGTGGTAGCCGAGCTGGCCGAAAGCAAGGCTTTACGGGTGCAATCGCTCATACAAACCAGGGGAGGAGAACCGGCCCGACAAGATCTTGTGATCATCGCCGCCGATACCATCGTAGTTTTCGAAGGTGACATTTTAGGCAAACCAGTCGATCGCACAGACGCCATTGCCATGCTCAGCCGACTGGAAGGGCACCGCCACCAGGTTTACACAGGGGTGCATATACTATCTGTATCTGCGCAGGCAAATAATGGGTCAGCAAGTGCTCATCACGATGTCGAAATCGCTTCTGTGGAATTCCGCTCGCTGTCGCTAAGTGAAATCGAAACTTACGTCGATACCAAAGAGCCGATGGACAAAGCCGGCTCTTATGCCCTGCAAGGAATTGGCGCGTTTATGATTGATAAAATTGAAGGATCACCGTCAAATATTATTGGTTTGCCACTGGTTTTAACAACACGAATGCTGCGCCGGTGCGGCATTAAAATCATGGGCGAATAACGCCGCTGCGGTTTACCAGAAGCTTACATAAGCTCTATTTAAGCTCTATTTTTTACCCCTTATGGCTGAAAGCGGTCAGAAGGGGTAAAATCGTTTTTTGATAAGCGCAGATGACAGTTACGGCGGTACCTTCAGTGAAATTCCTTCCCCTAATACTGGCGCTCTCATTTACTTTAAATGGCCAGGCCTGGGCTCAGACTGATTTAAAAAGTGAGAGCGAAAGTACAGCCACTAGCGATAGCGAAGGCTCAATGAATTCGCTGTGGACAGAAGAAAGCAAACCGGCCAGTACAACTGACAACAGCAGCCTGTCTACGCCGATTTTAGTACAGCCTGCCGCTGGTGCAGAAACCACTATTACAGACGTAAGCGGCCTTTGCTCCCTCAACTCTTTTCAAAGCAGCGAGCTTCTTACCAGCTCAGCCTGGCCAGGCTTAGGACCATTCAATAGCGGCAGCGAAAATCAATATGTCGATGCGCAGCAAAATAAATTGAAATTGTTTTTGGACGGTGATCACATCACGGCGTGTGAGCTTTTCATCGCCAACAGCGGCACCACCAACCAAAATTTTCTCAATTTGGAAATGGTTTGTGACTTTATGCTTGAAGCCCTTGGTGCAAAAGCCAGTAAAATAGCCGATTTCAACAGCTATCTGGAAAAAAATAAAGACGCTCTGGGAGGAGCTCTGCCTTTTTCCAAAAGTCCAGCACCGATAATACCCGCAGCCGTGGCTAAATATTCAGCCATGACTGTAGGCCAGCTGGTCGGTTTAGCGAAAGCATATGAAGCGCGCACATACAAGGTTTCGCCGGACGAATACGAAAATCTAATTCGAGTTTATCAGCAGAAAATAGCTAAGATTAGCGGCGAAACAGTACCAGACGGGCTGAAGACAAATGCCGGTGCTTACGCAGTGGCTCTGTTTCCAGCTACTCAAGGTCCAGGCACTCTGCTGATACAAGTGACCAGCAAAAGCGGCAAGATTCCCAAAGCCGAGAGCATTGCTTACGCTCAAACCGCCAATCAGACTTCGGCAGATGTCCAACCTGATATAGAAAATCAAATAACGGATCCGCCCGCTAAAAATCCAAAAAGCGCTGGCGGTGCCGTTATCAAGCCGCCGGTAAAAGCAGTCAAACTACCGGTTAAAAATGTAGCAGAAACGAAACCGGAAAAAACGGAAAAGACAGAAGACACCGAAAACACTGATGCGCTTAAAAACGAGCTGCGCGACGTCATTCGCAACTGGCAGACAGTTAAAAAAGCAGCCGTCAAAAGTCGTGATACTTCCGCGCTTGGCACCATTCTTTCAGGCAATGCTCTGAAACGGCAGCAAGACTCGATCAAATGGTTGGTGGACAACAAACAGCATTACGAACTGACGCCCAAAAGTGTAACCGTCGATAAGTATGAAGAGATCCCCAGCAAAGGCGCGAAAAAATATGCGGTCTTCACTGTGGTTAAAGAACTCACCAAAGTAATGAAAGATGGCGTCGCCGGCGCGGCGAAAGAAACAGACGATACTTACAGCGTTAAATACACCATTGAGCGCACTGGTGACCACTGGTTCATCGCCGACTCATTACTTTTGGTCAAGAAGAAATAGGATTTTTGTTGTTCACCCGTAACCTTAAAACTAGCAAAGCCAGAGAAAGCATGACGCTTTTTGCTTTGTTGTTTTTAGCCTCTTCAGCGCTCTTAACCAGCTGTAGTCAAAGGGTCGCTGATGGCACCAGTCTTCCTAGAGTTGCCAGCGGTGACGAAGCTCTGGCACACACAGGTACGCCGGCCCTGGCAGCTTCCGAAAATTTCCAGCCTGCAGCTGAGCCCGGTATAGTGACGCTCTTCAATGAAAAAGGTCAGCCTTTCGCGCCAATCAATTTTGTGGAAGCAAAGCCCGGGCAATTAGTTTTTCTTGGCGGCGACTGCCTCTATCTGGCTCAAAATAAATTACCGGACGCCATCACCGGTGGTTCAATTCAAGCGCGCAGAATTCCCGCTCCGGGCGCTTTTGGTGCCAATAGGCTCTCGATTCCGGTGCATGAACTGGCCAATCTAATTTATTCCCCTTTGCGTCAATCGATTATTGTACTGGACAAATCTGGCGATCTTTTTGAATATAATCTGACTAAAAAAAACTGGTCGGTGTTGCGGGCAAACATGCCTATTTCCAGTTCGCCCGATCCTGAATTTATCGACTTTTGCTTGACTGATCAAAATCGCACATTGAATCTGCTCGATCCAGAACGCAATCAGATCTGGCGACTGGCCCTTACTCCCGGTACAGCTCCGGTAAACCAGACTCTGCAACCCAGCTTTAGCGAAGTTATGCCGTGGCGCGTCAAGGCCGGTGATGCGTCTGTGGCCGAATGCATCGCCATCGTATTTGATCAGCGTTTTTCACTGCTCAAACAATTTGGTCAGCTCACCACAATTATTCCTCTTGGTCAAAACCGAGTGGCGCAACAGCCATTGCCCATTAGCCCAATGGGCTTCAAACTGGGGAGAATCAGACCATCACGCATGATTAGCGCCACTGGAAGCGACATGCCACTTCTGGTAGTGGAGAGGCAAAATAATCGCATTCTGGCAGTAGATAAAAAAAGCGGCTATACCAGGCCTTTTTTGTTTTCAACGAACTCAAGCCTGCGCGGATTATTGCCGCAAGCAGGGGGATTCTGGGCCATTGACGGTGAACGCTTGAGATACCGCAGCCTTGCAGAAAGCAGCTCGCCGTCCGGCGTCCTCGAGCAAAGGCAAAATGACCCTCGTCTCTCTAAATTGAAATCTCCTATGCGGGGCATGCGTTTACCTAAACATTCAGGCGTATATCCTGGAGCCAGGCGACTTTACCGCTACGGGGTGCATGAAGGTCTAGATCTCTTCAACGATCGCTTTCGCGTCAACATGGACACGCCGGTAATAGCTGCTGCAGCGGGCAAAATTGTGCGGGCGGACAGCAATTTTAGGGATATGAACCACAGCACCTTCAGTCGCGTCATGAGCCAGTGCGTCATGGAACATCGCACCTCTGACCACAATGAAGACCTGCTCCGCGGTTGTCAGGTATGGGTCGATCACGGTGACGGAATGATTACCCGTTATGCTCACCTGAATAAAATCAATGCCAAATTACGTCTTGGACAATCCGTAAAGGCCGGCGACCTGTTAGGCTTTGTGGGCGTATCTGGAACAGGGCAGAACTTATCGGGGCGCACCAAATATCCTCACCTGCATTTTGAAATTTTATTGGATGGAAAATACTTGGGATATGGCCTGACACCGGCCGAGACCGTTGGAATCTTTGAAGACATTTTTGAATCTGGGCATTAGAAAGAGGGGCTACATGAGTTCGGAGCGTTCATCAGCAAGCGACACAACCGCTACTACGGCCATTAATCATTTTAAGACGGTGCTGGCGGCAAAAAGTTTGCTTACGGCTTTCAGCTTTAGTTTGACTTTGCTGCCGACTTGGTTAAACCTTGCTACACCCGCAGCCTGCGCCAGTTCAAAACACCAGACGAAATCGGGGCACAGTCGAAATCTAATTGCCGCCAAATCTGGTGAGAGCAAAGATCAAGAAGATGACGACGAACCGGCCAAAAGCAAAGACAAAGGCAAAGCAGAAGACAAGAAGTCAGACGAGAAAGTAGACGATAAAAAAGCTAAAGCCAAAGAAACTAAGGCAGAAAAAGAAGCTAAATCAGACAAAGACGACAAAAAATTAAAAGCCGACAAATCCAGAGACAAAGACGATGAACCCGTAGCGACAAAAAAGGGTTTCTTCAATCGCGGCAAAGATCCAAAGGCTGACAAAGAAGAAAAGGTCGTAAAAGCAACAAAAGAAACAAAAGAAGTCAAAGAAGTTAAAAACGAGAAGGCCCCGAAAAAAGAAATAGTCAAGGCCAAACCGGCACCGGCACCAGCACCAGCTGCTGTCGTAAAAGAAGTAGAGAAGAAAGCTGAGGTCAAAGAAGAAAAAGCTCTGCTTTTCGAACCAGACACAGCACTCATCAGTGTGCTCAAAGATCTTAATCGCACACTTAAAGAGCCGGAAGAACAAAATAAAATTGAAGACGTCAATCAACGCATGATTGTCTCACTGGCTTCAGACGTGCTCAACAAAGCACTGAGTGAGCCAAGTTTGGCCTTCAATCGTATCTTAGCCAAAGAACAAGAAAACAAAGCCCGCACCCGAATGGCAGCCGAGGCATGGTCATCCGGTGACGTGGCAGTCAATGATAAATTCCACGGCTCCATTGCTACTGTCTGGGCCAAACGAATAGACGGTCTAGTGACAGTCACCATCGCCGGTGATTGTCATGATCGCAGAGCTAAAGACGGCAGTGATATCGGTGAGTTTCTGGTTGTGGTTACAGCCAAGTCTCCTGTTGAAACCGGCTTTGATATTCAGAGCCAGGCAAACGTCAATTTCTGGATGGGCAAACTGAGCAACATCCTCGTAGAAGCGGACTGCATCGCCAAACAAGCTGAAGGCGAAAAAGTGGAAGGCGAAGAAAAATCAGATCGCGAGCGCAAAGTCGATTTAGACAAAAAGAGCGACGGAGACCTGCAAAAAAAAAAGTCACTAGCAGCGCTGCCACCGCTGCTGACCAATAGGTATCGTAGCTACTACGAAATGATTGTCCTCAAAGACAATCGCCGCCGCTTAATCGCTCAGCAATTAGCCGAAATAGATTTTGTAGCCAAACCAGCCGCTGCCGACAAGAAATCCGATGAAGAGACAAAAGCTGACGACATTGTCGCTGGCGATAGTAGCGACAAAGCTGGCTCCGCCAAAATCGGCGACGAGAAAAAGCCTGCCACCACCAAGCTTGAGAAGGTCGAGAAAATCGATAAGATCGATAAGATCGATAAAGTTGCTGTAGTCGATAAAAAAAGCGACGACAAAACTGAAAAAGTCCAAGTCGCTAGCGAAAAAACTGTCGTAGAAAAAACTAGCATCGAAAGAACTAGTATCGAAAAAGCTAGTGCAGAAAAAACTGCAGCAGAACAGACAGCCACTGAAAAATCTGACAGTAGCGCAAAAAATAAAGTTGTAGCCGTGGTGGAGAAAGAGCCGGTAGTAGGTGGTGACGACGCTGTCAACAATGTGGACGACGAAGCCAATGTAATCGTGCACACAAAACCATCCGCAAGCTCTCGACCAGCAGTGACCACCGCCACTAAACCACCTCTCACCAGTACCACTAGTGCTGTGACTGATGGCACTCTCAGTGGTTCCAGTGCACCTAATATAGCCATGGTGACTACCAGTGTAAGTCCCACTGCGAGAGGCAGTCAGCCTGTCGTCAGCACTAACACTAATAACACCATCACTAATTTTGACAGCAGAACCCAGGCCAGCACCAGACCCCACGGCAAGCAAGGAAACGAGACGGCCTACGCTGGTGCCGCAGCTTCCATGGAACGGGTGACCGGGCTCGATTTACCGGCTCTCAAACAACCTAAAAACTTCACTATGCTTTTACCAGATAGAGCACTGGCCGGCCAACCGCTCACTGTAGCCTTCGTAGACGATCAGTCAAATCCAGAAAGCAATGTGGAACTTAGCTTCAACGGCGTTACCCTTTCGACTGATCAAAATGGTCAAGCGCAATACATGGTTCCTGAAGACGAAACACCGGGCCGTTCACTCAATGTTGCATTGCTCTCGCGACCGTATGAAATGCCATCAGTTGTAGAAGTACTGCAGCCGCTCAATACACCGGAAAGCGCGCAAGCACCTAAAGTCGATAAGGCCAGCCACCTTGTGAGCCGCCGCAGCCATCTTGTCATTGACGGCCACAATTTCGATGGCGTGGCCCAAAACAATCGCGTCATTATCGACGGCATGACCGAGGCAACCATCGCCGCGGCATCTCCCGTGCAATTAAAAGTGAATCTGCCAAAGGCGTTAAGACCAGGCCCTCACTCGCTTTGCGTCAGTACCGAAGGTATGCGCAGCAACCCCATCGGCTTCGAACTGGCGCAACTGGAAGTAGCATGCGACCCGAACTCGAATCGCGTTATTGTAAGAGTCGTTGGCACCACCAGTAAGGTCAATGTCAAACTGGTTAACTTGAGCCCAGAACTGATTAAGCTGACTAAAGGCGACGATACAAAATTAGTGAGCAGCGGTGGACCCGACAATACTGCCAGCGTTGCTGTGCAGCGCATCAAAAAGGGCAACACTCGCGTCGAAGCCTGGATTGAACTTTGAACCTTGTCAGCACTCGTTACGCCCAATCAATTGCCCACGCCAGGCGCATCGCCGAAGTAATACCCGGCGGCGTGGATAGCCCGTTCCGAGCCTTCCACGAAGTGGGGGGCGACACTGTTTTTTTTGATAGAGCCAAAGGCTCGAAGCTTTATGACTTGGACGGCAATTGCTATATCGATTATTTAGGCGCATGGGGCCCGGCCATTCTTGGTCATTGCCCCGAAGCTGTAGTAACTAAATGCCAGGAGACTTTAGCAAAAGGCCCTGTTTTTGGTGCCCCTCACGTTTATGAAATGCAAATGGCCGAGCTGGTAATTGCCGCGGTGCCATCTGTAGAAAAGATTCGTTTCGTCAATTCAGGCACTGAAGCTGTGATGAGCGCCATTCGCCTGGCCAGGGGTTTTACCGGTAAAGAAACAATCATCATGTTCGAAGGTTGTTATCACGGTCACAGCGATGCCACATTAGCCAGCGACGGCCACCAGTCTTCTAGTGGTATTCCTGGTGGTGCGCGGGCGGCCACGAGTTTGGCGAGATTCAATAATTTGAATTCGGTAGAAAGTCTTTTTCAAACGCAGAAAGATCAAATCGCCGCCATCATAGTCGAGCCGGTGGCAGGCTCAATGGGCGTTATTGCCCCTGATCCGAATTTTCTCTCCGGTTTGCGCAGCCTCTGCAATGAGTATGGCGCCGTATTTATCATGGACGAAGTCTTGACTGGTTTTCGCGTGGCATTTGGCGGTGCTCAAAATCTCTACAAAGTTGATGCCGACATTACTTGCTTCGGCAAGGCACTGGGAGGCGGCATGGCCATCGGAGCTTACGGCGGCCGCAAACACATTATGGACAAACTGCAACCGGAAGGTGATGTTTATCAGGCCGGCACATTTTCTGGCAACCCACTCACCATGGCGGGTGGCATCGCCACCCTTAAGCTTTTAGCCGATAACCGGGTCTATGAGACACTAGAGGCCCGTACAGCTCAGCTCTTTGCCGGCCTGCGCCGGATAGTTGAAGCACACCAGTATCCAGTTCAACTGCCCCGCGTCGGTTCGATGTTTTCTCTAGTCTTCGCACCAGAGCCCGTGCAGAATTTTCAAGATTCGCTGACCATTGACGCGCAAACTTTCGCCAAATTTTTCCATTATTTGCTAGACAACGGTATTTATCTACCACCTTCATCGGTAGACGCAGCCTGCCTCTCGACAGAACACAGCGAAGCAGAAATCGATGCCACCATTGACATAATGACTGACGCTTTTAAGCACTGCTTTAATTAGCCGCCGCCAATATCAAGCAATTCCGGATCTTTGGCCGCCAACCATTGCTTGCGAATTCTTAAAGCCTCGGCTCGCAGCGGTGTAATTGCCGCCCGTTCTTCAGCAGTTTTTTCCGGCCCTTGCCTGAGCACGTCGGCAATGGCAAGATTGACTCTAGCTCTTGCCAGTTGCTCTTCTGCTTGCTCCGAATGGCTCAAGTTTGTTTGTGCTTTAGAGGCAGCGCATTCTGCTTCTTTAAATTCGCCACTCATCAAATAAGCTTTACTCAGCTCGGCTAAAACGCTGGCTTTATAGCGATCCGGCGGTGTTTCTTCGCCACGTAAATCTAAAGACAGGTGCAAAAGAGTAATGGCGTCATCAGCCTGGCCGGTGATATTGAGAGTACGGGCCAGCTCATAATATGAACTGGCCAGAGCGCGGTTAACAACCTCTTGTTGTCCGGCGCCAGCCGCAGCAGACAATTCATTTTTCCTTTGCTCTAGCAGTTCGCAACCTTTCTTGCCGGCTTTCAGAGCTTCAGAATATTTTCCCTGGTCTCGCAAAACCGATCCCAGCAGTTCATAAATCAAGCCTTCCGCTTCTACTCTCTGGTACTTAGTCTTCTTGCTGAGATTTTGATCTGAATTATATAGATCGATAGCCTGGCGCACCGTCGCTTCAGCTTCGGCAAAACGCGCCTGGCCCCGCAAAACTTCGGCGAAAAGGGCCAGCTGGAAAGCCGTTTCGGGTGATCCCGGTGAGAACACTTCATGCAGGTTCAGAGAAAAATGCGCAATTTTCTCTGCCATTAAAAGCCTGCGATTTAAACCATATATAGTGACGAAAACAGGCAAGGCCGGATAAACAAAAAAAGCAATGGCCCCGCCCATAATCAATATTAAGAGGGGCGCCAGCCACTTGAGCGGCAAGGGACAGAGAAACCAGACTGCGGTGGCCAATAACAGCCAAAGCAGGACGTAGCCGCCGAGGAAAACAATGGTTTCACGGGCAAGATTCTTAGTTTGCATGCGATTTTAGAAGGTAGAACGCATTTTGACGAGATCCGAGAATGTCTCCCAAATCACTGAGAATTTTCCGCCGGAAGCACCTTGAGTGGTGCGGGGCAAATGCTCAATGGGAATTTCAATCACCTTGAAGCCGGCTCTTTCTGCACGAATACAAAGTTCAGCATCGACAAAGGGTGATTTCGAAAGCAATTCAACTTTGTCGAGAATCGCTCTTCTGAACAATTTGATTGAGTTGACGTCTTTATGCTTGTGGCCATAGAAGGTGCGAAGCATCAAGTTATAAACCTTAGACTGCATTTTTCGACGAGGTGGATCGTTGCGGTTAACCCGCAAGCCGATGACAAAATCATGATCTTTTAGCCCTTTCGCCATTTGCAAAAGTTCTTTAGGAGCATATTGATAATCGCCAGGCAGCGAGAACACCAGATCCTTGGTGCCGCAAGTGTAGAGCTCACGAATGGTGAAACCAAAACCTTTGTTGACTTCATGATTGATCAGTCTGACATTTGGATTGACACTACTACGCTCTTGAATCACAGCTAGAGTGCCATCTTTACTGCCGTCATTGACCACCACGATTTCGTAATCGCTGCAAATCTCTGCGAGTAATTTATCAGAATCATCTATCAACCTGCCGATGGTTTCTTCATCGTTATAGGCAGGAATGATCAGAGTGACCGGGTCCAATTTGATTTTGGCATCGGCGGAATTTTGGCGCTGTCTGGATTGAGTGTTATTCATTGTTAGTCCAATTGGTGGTTCTAATGACTGTATTAGACAGTTTGACCGTCAGCAAAAACAGAAGTGGCGGTTTGCACGTGACCTTCGGTGACACCACGCTCTGCATAGAAAGCCTTGATGCCGTCAATAACTTGGTCAACTTGTTCGCTGGTCATTTCGGGGAACATCGGCAAACTCAAAATGCGATTGACGATATGTTCGGTGGTGGGCAGACTGCCTTCGCCGTAGCCAAGGAATTGATAAGCCTGCTGGCGGTGAGCGGGAATAGGATAGTGAATCAAGCACTGCACGCCGCGTTCCAGCAAGTAAGCCTGCAACTCGTCGCGATCAGGAGTTTGAATTACATATAAATGATAGACATGCTTGAAGCCGGACACTTCCACTGGTGTCACCACCAGATCTTTCAAGCCTTCGGTGTAGCGAGCTGCAATCTGGCGGCGCTGCTCATTCCACTGATGCACATAAGGAAGTTGAGCTGAAAGAATAGCGCATTGAATTTCGTCAAGGCGGCTGTTAATGCCGAGAGTGTCATGATAATAGCGCTTCGACTGACCGTAGTTGCGCAACATTTTGAGCTTCTTGAATTTCTCTTCTGAATTGGTAGAAACTGCTCCACCATCACCAAAAGCACCCAGATTTTTGCTGGGATAGAAGCTGAAAGCACCGTAATCGCCGATACTTCCGGCCACAGCACCACGATAGGTGGCGCCCGTTGCTTGAGCTACATCTTCCATAACTTTGATTTTGTGTTTGGCAGCGATTTTCATGATCGCTTCCATTTCAGCCATGTGGCCATAAATATGTACAGGCACAATCATCTTTGTCCGAGCAGTGATTTTTGACTCAAGCTCGGTTTCGCGCATCACATAGGTAGAGGCTTTGATGTCGACGAATACCGGAGTGGCACCGGTCATAGAAATTGCGGAAATGGTGGGTACGGCTGTGTGAGCCACAACCAGCACTTCATCGCCAGGTCCGATATCTTCAGCGGCGAGAGCAAGATAGATGGCTTCAGTTCCGGAGGCACAGCCAACTACATATTTGGCACCAACGAACTGGGCAAACTCGGCTTCGAACTTGTCTAATTCCGGTCCAAGAATGTAATAGCCGCTGGCCAAAACACGGGCAACAGCCTCGTCGATTTGCGCCTTATAGGCTTGATAGTGCACTTGCATGTTGCCGAATGGAACGTTCAACGTATTTGCCTCGCTAAAACCGCAGCACCTGAATCTAGTCTCGCCAATTCTAGTAGAAAAGAGCATGATTCGAATTAACCCTGCTTTAGTTGACAACATCCCAGACCCGAAACTGACGCTTACAACGAGTCCCCGCCTGCTATCACAATTCTAAAGAGAGGCGGTTGGCCAACACTTAAGGCTGTAACACCGTGTTAGAATCGAGCGGAAGTGAGACATGATCAAGTATTTAGTGAATTTCATAGAACTTGTTCATAGTTTCAGAGTAAATGTACTTTGGCATTCTGAGCGGAATTTAAGATATGAGCCAGGCAGTGGAAACAGCTTTCAAAGGCAAAACAGCATTAATTACAGGCGGCATGGGCTTCATTGGTTCGAACCTGGCCATTCGTCTGGCAAATCTCGGCGCCAAAGTAACAGTTCTGGATTCAATGATTCCAGATTACGGCGGCAACGAGTTCAATCTTGCCCCCGTTAAAGATCGAGTGCGCATCAACTATTGCGATATTCGCGATGAGTCAGCCCTCGACTATTTAGTGCGCGGCCAGGATTATGTCTTCCATCTGGCCGGACAGGTCTGTCATTTGATGAGCCTTTCCAATCCTTTTCCAGATATTCAAATCAATATCACCGGTACCGCCGTATTAATGGAAGCACTGCGCAAATATAATCCCAATGCCATTTGCGTATATACGGGGACGCGGGGCCAATACGGTTCTTCAGTCTCACTACCTGTAAATGAAGAAGCGCCGACCAATCCTAAAGGCATTTACGAGATCTCCAATCTCACTGCCGAAAAAATCATCAAAGTCTATAACGACGTACACGGCATTCGCTCCGTACTGCTCAGACTGAGCAACATATACGGACCACGCTCACAAATGAAACACTCGCGCTTCGGCGTCTGCAACTGGTTTGTGCGACTGGCCATGGATAACGATGCCATTCAAGTTTATGGCGACGGCAGCATCTTGCGCGATTTTTGCTATGTAGACGACACTGTTGAAGCAATCATCAAATCAGCTGTTACCCCTAAAGCTTATGGCGAAATCTTCAACGTTGGCTCAGACATACCAGTGAGTTTCCTCGAGCTGGTCAAGACAATTGTCGATGTGGCAAAAATGGGCAGCTGGGAATATGCTGAATTTTCCGCTGAGCGTAAGGCGCAAGAACCGGGCGACTTCTACTCTGACATTACCAAAATGAAAGAGATCGTGGGCTGGCATCCAACCACTACTCTTGAGCAAGGTCTGGAAAAAACCTGCGATTACTATCGCAAGAATCGCGAATATTACTGGTCAAAGGCTCCCGCCGAAAGATCCCTAAAAGATATACCTTCTGCTAAAGAAGTCACAGCAACTAAGGTATGAACGCAATATGAATGAAGGCGCTCGCACTAATGTCGCCAGCGGTACACCGTGGGAGCCAATTGTCGGCTACTCGCGCGCTGTCAAAGTGGGTAACTTTATCGCCGTGTCAGGCACAACCGCCACTGGCGAGGACGGAAAGATTGTGGGACCGGGCGACGTTTACGCTCAGACCATTCAAGCAATTAAAAATATCGAAAGTGCTCTTAAGCAGGCCAAAGCCGACTTGAAGCATGTGGTGCGCACTCGCATCTTTGTCACCGACATCAAAAACTGGGAGCTGGTGGGCAAAGCCCATGGTGAATTTTTCTCAGAAATTCGCCCGGCCACCAGCATGGTGGAAGTCTCTCGCCTGATCTCACCGGACATGCTTGTAGAAATTGAAGCCGACGCTGTTATCTAACTGGCGCTGGCTAGTGGCGATAAGCGTCAACCCAGTTCAATTTGAGCCCATGAGCCTCGACATTCAAAGGCAACAGTTCCACAGTAAAAGTGCGGCGTTTCGGCCCTGACCCGGGCTCAAGCAAGTCAATTTTGGTGCCACCGCTGGCGGTGAAGCCTTCGAGCGAGTTGAAATCAAAGAAGCGCACTTGGGCCGTATCGGGCCACTGCGCTTCTTTGAGTTTGATTACAGCTTCGCCAATACCGTTTTTATGACGTACCTCTATATAGAGTCTTTTCTTTCTGGCCACTGCGCTGACCTCATCTCCACCTCTCAGCCCGGTGGTAGATACTGTATATGTGGTCGCAGTCTCCTCTCCCGCCGCATGCACCGGGGCCATGGCGGCGGCCAACAAACAAAAGAGTGCAGCAATCGCACTAGCAAAAATGGAGCGGCGAGGGAGAGCGGTTAATTTCAATCTAAATGCCTTTTGCTGGTGAACTACTAACTACTAGGATCCTGACCGATTTTTTGAGATACTGAGTTTTTCGAATACATAGAGATCAGATGAACAATAAGTTATTCGTTGGCAATCTTTCCTTCAAAATTGAAGAAGCCGAGCTGCAGGAAGTTTTTTCTCAGACCGGTTCGGTTTTGTCCGTGTCGATTCCTACAGACAAATATACCGGTAAAAAACGGGGATTCGGTTTTGTCGAAATGGGTTCGGAAGAAGATGCCGAGCAAGCAATCAAAGCGCTAAACGGCCGTGCACTGGCTGGTCGCGAGATGTCTGTCAATCTGGCCCGGCCTAAAACTCGTCAGCCTTAAAAAATGAGTCTTTAATAACGATAAGCTATGGCCGATGATGGGCGTGTGGCCCTTCGGAAAGAGCGGCTCTTGCTATAATTTGGGCTTGTCAAGCAAGTGGTATTAGATGCTTAGCACTGAGCCCAAAGAAGTAGCTCCAGTACAGACTATTCAACCTGAGCGCCCGGCCCCCACTTTTGCCGCTCGCCTGGGTTCTGTTTTTAAAATTACAGCCAGCAGCAAAGCAGCACAGGCAGCGCTTCTGGTTATTCTGGCCAATTGGGCACTAGTTGTCACCAACCCTTTTAAAAATGTCGATCCAGACAGTTTGCCCACGCTTAAATCATGGGTGTGGTGGACGACTCAGGATTACCGCCAGCTGAAAGAGTCTCCCAGCGTGGTGCTTTTAGGATCATCATTGTTGATGAACTCAGTCTGGATGCAAGAAGCAGAGCATTTACAGCAAAATGTCGATATCGTCGTCAATCGTCGTACCCGTTATCTAGAGAGCATGCTCAGTAAATACCTGCCAGGTAGCAAAGGTATTTGCTTTAACTTTGGTTTGCCCGGCAGCATGGTTTCAGATGATTACATGATTGCCCGCACATTGTTTGACAAAGAGCACACACCTAAAATCGTGGTGCTCTGCTTAGGTCCCAGAGACTTGATGGATACCAGCTTTAGTTGTGCCGGAGCCACCAGCGCTTTTAGATACCTCGAACGCTTTACAGACACAAAAGACTTGCTCGATATTGCCTACACCAGCACCTGGCCAAAAATCAATTTCATGCTGCGCGAATTTATCTATTTCGTCGATAAAAAGCACCACTCGCAATCGGTTCTGGGAGAACAGGCCAAAAGCGCCTTGAATCCTGTCTACCAGGGCGTTACCGGCCCAAGCAAATTCAACGTCAAAACCGATTTCGATAAACAATTTGCTTTTTATCGCTCGGAAGTAGAGAAAGGTGTCTTCATCGCCAAGCCCAACGTGCAGACAGATTCATTTTACGACAACGGCAAAGACTGGAAAAAACGCTTTAAAAATTCAAACGATGAGATGTTCGACAATCAAAAAATCTGGTTAAACAAAACACTGGCTGAGGCCAAAGCCAAAGGCATTGTGCCTGTGTTGGTAAACATGCCGGTTTCAGAGCTTGGTATCAAATATATTCCGCCACAGGTCTACAAGAGACACGTGGATACCTTAGTTGAAATGGCGGCAAAATATGATTGCCCATATGTCGACACTATGAAAGAAGGTCAATTCGATATGAAAGACTTTTCTGATTATGGTCATATGGACGCCAGTGGCGGCAGAAAAATTGTGGATATCGTCGCTCAGTTTCTCGCCAGCGATAGCCGCACCCGCAGCCGCCTAATCGACGGAAACGGGGGAGGCCTCTAATGCTCTTCAACAGCGCCGCGTATCTAGTTTTCCTGCCCATAGTAGTAGCAATTTACTGGTTGATACCATTTAAATACCGCACGGCTTTTTTACTTGTCGCCAGCTACTTTTTCTACATGACCTGGAAGCCAATTTATATCGTGCTGATTGTGGCGCTTACTGCCTTCAATTATTTTGCCGGTATCATCATCGAAAAAGAAAAAGTCAGACGCAAACTTTACCTGATTGGCGCACTGGTAGCCAATATCGCCACCCTGGCATATTTCAAATATGCTTATTTCGCCATCGATTCTGCCAACGGCGTGCTGGCTATTGCCGGGCGCAAAATTTCTTATCCACTGCACGATATCATTCTGCCCCTGGGCATTTCCTTTTTCGTTTTTGAGTTCATTCATTATTTGGTAGACGTTTATAAGGGCAGTCCGGCGGTGAAAGCGCCTCTAGAGTTCGCTCTTTTCCCCAGCTTCTTTCCTACGCAAATAGCTGGGCCTATCAAGCGTTTTCAAGATTTTGTGCCTCAATTGCATTTGCCCGCCAAAATCAATTTGAAAGATATTGATGAAGGCGTAGAACTTATTTTGTGGGGCCTATTCAAAAAAGTAATTGTGGCTGACAGCCTGGCCATAGTAATAGACAAATGCATGCCGCATCCGGAGATGCTCACTACCATCGACTGCTGGATGCTGCTCTGGGCGTTCGCCATTCAGGTCTATTTCGATTTTTCCGGTTACACCGATATTGCTCGAGGCTCGGCAGCCTTACTTGGTTTCAAGGTGCCGCTTAATTTTGATCTGCCATTTTTAGCCGGTTCGATTACCGAATACTGGCGCCGCTGGCACATCTCTTTGTCTTTGTGGTTGCGCGACTATTTGTTCTTTCCATTGGGTGGAAGCAAACACGGCACACTTGCCACCATTCGCAATGTCATGATTACATTCACTATCGCCGGCCTCTGGCATGGTGCCGGACTCAACTATATTATTTTCGGAGCGATGCACGGCCTCTGGCTTAACTGCAATCGAGTCTGGAGGCTGATTGTCGACAAGAGCCCAGCATTGACTACGCTGACTGAAACGAAAATCTTTCATGTCTTTGGCGTGCTGCTTACTTTTAATGCTCTGGCTGTCACTCTGGTGACTTTCCGCTTGCCCAATCTCGAATTATCCGGACGCTATTTCCAGAAATTACTGGTTCTCACACCGGAAGCGGCTTCAAACCCGATCTCTCTGACTATTCCTTCAATAGAAGGCGCGGCCAACTTTGCCCTTTTCCCAGTATTTTTATTGGCAATAGTGATTGGTCACCTGATCTCCAATCAACTTAGAGGCAAAACCGCTCCTGGAATTCTGCCTCTACCCAAGTCTATGCAAATACTGAAACCGGCATATCTAGCGGCTCTAGCCATACTGCTGCTGCTCTTCGCGCCTGATGGCACGCCGAGCTTCGTTTATTTCCAGTTCTAAGATCTGATGGCAGCCAGAGTCATCTTTAGACATGAGTCAATGTGAGCTTGACACATGTTGTTCGACAATAAATCGGTGCCTTCGGGCCAGAGACTTTTTAAATTGTCGCGAGCAATAACATAAAAAACGCACATGCCCACGATATTGGCGGCCACGTGCACGGCGTCGCCCTGTGCAAATTCGCCGGTTTGCATACCACGCTTCAAGCTTTCAATTAGTGGGCCATAAAGGGTGCCCACCGCAGCTTCCATATAATAGCGGCCTTCGTTCTGCAAAGCTTCAAGCAACATCAAGCTGCCGACATTGGGATTTTGAATAATGTGAGCGAGAAAATTGCGCACCACAATTGATACTGCATCAGTTGGCGAAAGATCATCGACATGCAAAGAATCAAGGTCAGCTCTGCGTTTAAGTATTAATCTCTCCATCACTGCTTTGTAGAGATTTTCTTTGTTCTCAAAATAATAGTGAATCATAGCCTTAGTCACACCTGTGCGCGCGGCAATAGATTCTGTACGAGCACCCCAGAGACCGACCTTAGCAAATTCTTGTTCGGCTGCATCTAAAATGCTGTTTCGAGTAGCTTCGGCATCACGTGTTGGCGCTTTTGCACCGGGCTTGGCAATTTTTTCCATTAATCAATCCACATTCTGTGCTTACAATTGTACTCTGGACAAAGGGATCCAATTCGTCTCTGGACATTGATTTTCTCTGAAGGGTTGCCTGGTTTAATAATTCCCTCTTTTATAGAGAAACCACACTTTCAAGAACAACAGATCGCCAATCGAAAAAAAATATTTTGACCAATAACTTGCAATCGCGCTCGCAGCAAGAAGGACCGGCATAATACCAGTCCTTCTCATATTTTTACTTGTTGTGAAAAATACACGTCAAGTTAGTTTTTGCTTGATGGTGCTGCCAGAAAAGTGAATGTCAAATCGACAAATGTCTCGAGTGGCTTCACTGTGCGGGTAGACTTAGCGCGTAAAATTGCCCCTTCCCAACCACTGAGGAATAAGTCGGCCAGTGCGGGCGCTTCGAAATCTCTGCGAATCTCGCCTTTCTTCTGACCCTCTTCCATACAAGCGGCAAAAACATCCGTCCAGCGCTGAAAAACTTTTTCCAACTCTTCTCGAAGCACTTCACTCTGGCCGGCCATCTCTTGACTGAGATTACCAATAAGGCAGCCCCGTGTGCATTTGCGTTCTTCAATACGCTGTCTGTGAATGGCGCAATATGATTTCAAACGTTCAGTAGGTGAGAGATTGTTCTCACGCAAACTTGATAACATCTGCTCCGTATAACCTTGATCAAAGTGGCGAATAATCTGTAAGGCAAAATCTTCTTTACTCTCAAAATAGTGATAGAAAGAACCTTTGGGCACACCCACAGACTCAAGCACTTCCTGCAAACCACAGTTGCTGTAACCTTTTTCAAGCATCAGCCTGGTGCCGGCTTCGAGCAGCTCCAGCTTGGTACCTTCTTTTTGTAATACTTTTGCCATTTCAACTATCCATCTTTCTTATGTAGAATCAGCTTTCTGGTTATACGACCGGTCATCTAGACTGATTGAAGAGAAGCAGAAAAAGTCGATCATGTTCCGCACATCACCCAGACTTCAAACAGCAGCACAAAGATTTTAATTCAAAGTGACACCACCGGTAGTGAGCCTGATTTACTGCTGAGCTAATCACTTTTGACCTATTTCCTTAAACCATACCCGCATAATAGACCAGTCGTCTACAAACGTCAAGCCCTTATAGCAACCAGCTTAACTTTGCGGCCGACAATGAAGCCCAGCATTAAATATGCCGGGCTGCATAATCAGAAGAAGCGCAAATTACTTTCTGCGGCGCTCTTCAACTTTAATTGGAATAGGTGCAGGTTGTGCAGTCGGGCCGATTAGCCAGTTGCGTACGATATCCCACATCTCTTGCCAGAATGACCGCTGCAAGATTGACGGTTTCATCAACGATCCTCCGTACCTTCTTTATTCACCATAGCAGATTAGTTGAAAAATGGAGAGTTGCCACCGCGGTTTTTCCCATTCAGAAGACAATTTTGCAATTAAGTCTTAAATTTTGAGGGCATAGAAAATCTATGAAGAGCAACGAAGAACAAAGACGACTGGCTGTAGACCAGGCCAGGGGGGCCAACTGGAAGCGCTGGGGCCCTTACCTTTCGGAAAGACAATGGGGCACGGTAAGGGAAGATTATTCGCCCAACGGCACCAACTGGGAATATTTTGACCACGAACAATCGCGCAGCCGCGCTTATCGCTGGGGTGAAGACGGCCTTTTAGGTATCTCAGACCGCGAATGCCGACTGTGCTTCAGTGTGGCGCTATGGAACGGCGCCGACAGCATCTTGAAAGAGCGGCTCTTCGGTGTCACCAATCACCAGGGCAACCACGGTGAAGACGTCAAAGAACAATATTTCTATCTCGACTCAACACCTACCCACTCTTATCTCAAAGCCCTCTACAAATATCCGCAACGGGCCTTTCCTTATGAACAGCTGCTAGCTGAAAACGCTCGCCGCTCAAGAGACCAGGGCGAATTCGAGTTAGTCGACACTGGTGCATTCGATCAGTCGCGTTATTTCGATGTGCAGGTTGAATACGCCAAAGCCACCCCCGACGACATTTTAATTAAGCTCACAGTAACCAACCATGGGCCCGACCAGGCATTCTTGCATTTGCTGCCCACCCTCTGGTTTCGCAATACCTGGTCGTGGGGCAGGTCAGGCGACGGCTACTGGAACGAGCCGCAGATTAAACAGCTCAATGGCTTTGCCCGGGCCAGCCACGAGAGCCTCGGTAATTTCAATTTTGTTTGTGAAAACCCAGATTTTGAACCGCTTTACACCAATAACGAAACCAACAACGAGAAACTTTTTCAAAGTAAAAACAAAAGTGATTTCGTCAAAGATGCTTTTCACCAGTATGTGGTGGAGAGCAAAAGTGAAGCGGTCAATCCTGAGCTTTGCGGTACTAAGGCAGCTTTTTACAGCCGGTTGAGCCTGTCTGCCGGCGCCAGTATGACTTTTAAATATCGCCTGCAAATTGATGACAGGCAACCACTGGGCGCATCGAGCGCATTAGACGAACAATTTGGTGACGAGTTCGATTCAATTTTCAGCGCACGCATAGGCGAAGCCAATCAGTTTTACAACAATGTTCTACCGGCCGCACTTACGCCAGAACAGGCCACAGTCAGCCGGCAAGCGTATGCCGGCTTGCTCTGGAGCAAACAGTTTTATCACTATATAGTCAGCCAGTGGTTAGAAGGCGATCCCGGTAATCCGCCGCAGCAAAGGCAAACTGCTCTCAACCAAAAATGGAAAAATATTTTCAATCGCGACATTATTTCCATGCCCGACAAATGGGAGTATCCCTGGTATGCCATATGGGATGTGGCTTTCCACATGATCGTTATGGCTCAAGTCGATGCAACTTTTGCCAAAGAGCAGCTCATTCTTTTTTTGCGCGAATGGTACATGCGCCAAGACGGCCAATTGCCGGCTTATGAATTTGATTTTGCTGATCTCAATCCGCCGGTGCATGCCTGGGCCGCTTTTCGCGTTTATAAAATGACTGCTCCGCGAGGGATGCGCGACTTGCCCTTTTTAGAGCGAGTCTTTCAGAAGCTACTGATCAATTTTACCTGGTGGGTCAATCGCAAAGACGTGGACGGCAATGATCTATTCGGCGGTGGATTTCTCGGCCTTGATAATATTGGTATTTTTGATCGCTCAAAAGGCGTGATTCCTTTCAATGGAGTTTTGCAACAGGCCGACGGCACAGCCTGGATGAGTTTTTACTGCACAACCATGTTGGCTATTGCGCTGGAGCTGGCGGAAAAACGTCCGGCTCATGAAGACATAGCCTCAAAATTTTTCGAACATTTTGTCCAGATTTCAGATGCTATTCACAAGGACGACGGATCCGGCCTGTGGTGCGAAGAAGACGGCTTTTACTATGACCATCTACATATAACGGAGCATCATACTCAAAGCAATATCCCCTTGCGCGTTCGTTCGATCGTAGGGCTAATCCCATTATTAGCGGTCGAAGTTCTGGAAGAGCCGCTGATTAAAAGCCTGCCGGGGTTTTACAAAAGGATGATGTGGTTCATTAAAAACAGAAGCGACCTCGACCAGAATATCTCCCTGACCCGCACCACAAGTAGGGGCGAAAGTCGATTGCTCTCCCTGCTTTCCAGTGACCGACTGAAAAGAGTACTGGCCTACATGCTGGATGAAAACGAGTTTCTATCGCCTTATGGTATTCGTTCACTTTCAAAAATATATGAAGAAAACCCGCTTGTTTTCAGTGGTGACGGAGAAACCTACGAAGTTAAATATGCACCGGGCGAGAGCGACACTGCCGCATTTGGCGGTAACTCCAACTGGCGAGGGCCAATCTGGTTTCCGCTCAATTATCTAATTATCGAAGCGCTCGAGCGCTATCACAGCTTCTATGGCGAAGACTTTAAGGTTGAATGCCCTACGGCATCAGGCAATTTCATCAGCCTCAAGGCCGTAGCGCAAGAATTGGCTCGCCGTCTCAGTAGTATTTTTCTAGCAGACGGGCAGACACAAGTGCGGCCCTGGCAAAAAGATACAGAAGAACTGTTCGCGCGAGCCGACTGGCAAGACTTACATTTGTTTTACGAATATTTTCACGCCGAAAGCGGACGCGGCCTCGGCGCCAGTCACCAGACCGGCTGGACGGCTCTGATTACCAGATTATTCAGCAAATGCAACGAAAATTCGCCAGGCGAAAACGAAAATTCGTAAAGCAAAGTTATCTCAAAAACCCACTGAGGCAGGCTCCGGGACACTGCGCTGCTATACTAAGCGAAATCTTTAGCCGCATCACGCACTCACGCCACCACGGAGTACAGCAGTGTCTCAATCAGAACCACAAATCGTTCAACTTCAGGCCGACTCTAAAGATGCACAAGGCAAAAAAGTTTTAAAAGACAAATTGAAAGTCGGCATTGTCGGCGCTACCGGTATGGTGGGCCAGCAATTAATTCGCATGCTCAAAGACAATCCCTGGTTTGAAATTACCAAGTTAGCGGCGTCAGCAGGCTCGGCCGGCAAGACGTACCTTGATTCAGTGGCCGGGCGCTGGTTTATGGACTTCGCTGTGCCGCCTGCCGTAGGCGCGCTGACGGTTGTCGACGCCGATAATCTTGATCTGGTAGTGGAAGGCGTAGACATTGTCTTTTGCGCCGTCAGCCTTGATAAAGCCAGTGTGCTCAAACTCGAAGACGAACTGGCTAAACGCGGCGTTTTCGTCACCTCATGCAACTCAGCCAACCGCATGGACCCACTGGTACCAATGATGATACCAGCAGCCAACGCCAACCACTTGAAAGTAATGGAGCAGCAGCGTCGAGCACGTGGCTATACCACCGGCGCTATTATCGTCAAAAGCAACTGTTCGATACAAAGTTATGTCATCGCTCTGACGCCCTTAAAAGAATTTGGCATCAAACAAATTTTTGTCCATAGCGAGCAGGCCTTATCTGGTGCCGGCAAAACTTTTACTACCTGGCCTGAAATGGTAGAGAACGTTATTCCGTATATCGGCGGCGAAGAACAAAAATCGGAACAAGAGCCGCTTAAAGTCTGGGGCGATATTGGCGCCAGCGGAATCAGTCATGCCTCTCTGCCGAAAATTCATGCCAAATGCGTTCGAGTGGCCGTTGCCGATGGGCACACGGCTTACGTGAGCGCCCAGTTAGAAAATGCAATTGACAGTGCCACCATATTGAAGGCCTGGCAGGAATTTAAAGGAGTGTCCGGCGACCTGAGCACATTACCGTCGGCTCCGGAGCAAATTATTCACTTTCAGCAAGCAGCGGATCGGCCGCAGCCAAAGCTTGATGTGATGACAGAAAACGGTATGGCGGTAACTACCGGCCAACTTAGCGTAAACGAAGACTGGGTCAGATTTACCGCCCTGGCTCACAACGCCATACTTGGCGCCGCCGGTGGTGCAGTACTGGCCACCGAACTGGCTGTCGCTCAGGGCTGCGTCTATCGTCGCGTTGCCGCTAAAACTCCAGCGGTCAGCGTCGGTTAATCTGGTTCTACCATATCCGCTTCTACATCAAATTGTCTGAATGTGTCAGCGAAATGCTTGATTGACTCAAGCATGGCGGGAGTGTCACTTTCGCTCATCATGTCGCCGCGAGCAGGATCGGTAATTTGTCCGTGGCCTTTGCGTCTAAGCAACTGTTCAATGCACCAGGTGCCGTAATTTTCGGCCGAGTCTGCAAATTTGCATTCAGCGTCGGTCAAACCAATAGCGAGAAACAATCCGAAGCCGCCGGAAGGCAGAGGATACCAGGCATCAGGCGCTTCATCGGCATACCAGATAATCGCTGAATTGAGCAAAGAATCAGAATTAGGTTTAATCGGTGCACCAAGGGCGATGCGCTTGCCCGGGCTCAAAGTGCCGGCATGATTGAAAATATAAAATGCCATGGTGCGCAAGAGTTGTGGTGCCCAGGGGCTGTCTACCGGGCTTTTGACAATCAGCTCACAGCCAAATCCTGAAACTTCCAGCGGCTCACTCTGCACCCAGGGGCTGGCCAGACCGGCCGTAACGTATGTCCAGTAGGGTTTAAACGGATCAGGACCATAAGCCAGCACCGCCAGTTGTTGCTCGCTGCCGGCACCATCAGGCGGTCTTGAAGTGTCATTGCTTTCCAACCGACTCTTGCGCTTTTTCGGTGCGGAAGGAGCATCTGTAAATACAGGAGGCCCATAATTGGTCGGCGATACATAAGAAGGTTCGCCAAAAATTTCTTTGTAGAGATTATCTCTGGCAATCCATGTTTGGCGCAAAAGCTCACGTCGGGCCAGTTCGCTCTCCCTTTCGAAATCGGGATCGTCTTTGCCCCGGAGATTGTCTTCTTGCTTACCCATGGTTATCTCAAAAAACTTTAGTCGTCGATCTTTAGCAAGGCCATGAACGCTTCTTGCGGAATCTCCACTCTTCCCACAGACTTCATGCGCTTCTTGCCTTCCTTCTGTTTATCGAGCAGTTTGCGTTTACGGCTGATGTCACCGCCATAACATTTTGCCAGCACGTTTTTACGCACGGCTGAAATAGTTTCACGAGCAACAATTTTGCCGCCGATAGCAGCTTGAATCGGCACCTCAAACATTTGCCGAGGAATCAGCTTTTTCAATTTTTCTGAAATTGCCCGACCGGCTGTATGGGCTCTATCGTAGTGAACAATGGCTGAGAGGGCGTCAACTTTATCGCCGCCAATGAGGATATCTATTTTGACCAGACGCTCTTCTCTAAACTCTTTGAAAAGATAATCAAGACTGGCGTACCCGCGCGAACGACTCTTCAGCTGATCAAAGAAATCGGTGATAATTTCAGCCAGGGGCAAATCGTAAACCAGCATGGCCCGCCGAGCGTCCAGGTGTTTCATATCGACATAGACACCGCGACGCTGCTGGCAAAGTTCCATCAGCGTTCCGGTATATTCGGTCGGTGTGATGATATTGGCGGTAACAAAAGGTTCTTCAATAAACAGTCTGTAGGTAGGATCAGGCAGCAAGGCTGGGTTTTCTACCATCACAACAGAGTTGTCTGTCTTAGTGACGCGATACACCACTGACGGTGCAGTGGTAATTAAGTTGAGATTATATTCTCGCTCAAGACGCTCCTGAATAATTTCCATATGCAGCAGACCCAAAAATCCGCAGCGGAAGCCAAAACCAAGAGCTTCAGAAGTTTCAGGTTCGAAAAAGAGAGATGAGTCGTTCAGTTTAAGTTTATCGAGAGCTTCACGCAAATCGGGATACTGATCATTATCAACGGGGTAAATTCCGGCATAGACCATCGGTTTTGCCGGCCTGTAACCCGGCAGTGCTTCAACTGCCGGGTTGCTCACTAGAGTAATGGTGTCGCCCACAAGAGTCTCTACATCTTTAATTTGAGCGGCCAGGTAACCCACTTCGCCGGGACCAAGGCGGTCGACTTTTACTTGCGCCGGACGCAATACACCTAGCTCAGCGATATCGAAAACTTTGTCATTAGCCATGAAGCGAATCTTGTCGCCCACTTTGACTTCGCCGTCTTTAACGCGGAAATAAACAATAATGCCGCGATAACTATCGAAATAGCTGTCAAATATGAGCGCCCGCAGAGGTTCGTTTTGAGTATTGCGCGGTGGCGGCACGAATTTGACAATGGCCTCGAGCACATCTTTGACGCCGATATTATTCTTAGCGCTGGCTAGAATTGCCTCGTCGGCCGGAATGCCGATAACGTCTTCAATTTCGGCGCGAATACGTTCAGGCTCGGCGCTCGGTAAATCAATTTTGTTTATAACCACCACTATTTCAAGATTGTTCTCCGAAGCCAGGTGAACATTGGCCAGAGTCTGAGCTTCGACACCCTGAGTGGCGTCCACAATCAAGAGTGCGCCCTCGCAAGCGGCCAAACTGCGCGAAACTTCGTACCCAAAGTCTACGTGGCCGGGTGTATCAATTAAGTTGAGAATGTAAGTCTTGCCGTCGTCGGCAATATAATCCATGCGCGCCGCTTGCGCTTTGATTGTGATACCGCGCTCACGTTCGATATCCATAGAATCGAGCACTTGAGCCTGCATATGGCGCTTGGCGATGGTGTTGGTCATCTCCAGCAAGCGGTCTGCCAGAGTAGACTTGCCATGGTCGATATGGGCAATAATTGAAAAGTTTCTGATTAAATTGGGGTCGGTCACTGAGAACCCTTTGCTAAAATCTGGCCACCGAGTACGGTTTATGGATGCAAGGTATATTAGCAGGAGTTACGGCTTCCGAAATCGCGATTAGTTACTACTCAGCTCCTACAGGCGCCAGACTATCTCATGTCAAATTCACCGAGCCCTTTTTTAAATACCCTTAAAGAACGGCCATTGCTGGCAGACGGCGGCATCGGCACCCTTTTGTATTCAAGGGGAGCGTCCACCGATGCTTGTTTTGAACATCTGAACATTACGCGTCAAGAAACAATTCAACAACTTCACGTTGATTACATCAACGCCGGAGCTGAGATTATTGAAACAAACTCTTTTTCCGGTAACAGAATTAAACTTGCCAACAATGGCCTGGAAAATGATGTCTGGAAAATCAATGTCTGGGCGGCAAAAATCGCCCGTAACGCCCGGGAAATAGCAGGTCAACCGATTTTTGTGGCCGGATCCGTCGGACCAACTGGTAAACTCCTGCCGCCCCTGGGCGACACGGCCTTAGACGAACTCGACTGTGCCTTCAAAGAACAGATGGAAGCATTACTTGCCGGCGGCGTCGATCTGTTCATGATTGAAACCATGTCGAGTTTAGAAGAAACGGCCATTGCCGTGCGCGCCGCCCGCAGCTTGTCGAAACTACCTGTGGTGGCACAACTGTCCTTCTCTGTGGAAGGGCACACATTACTTGGTGCTACACCTGAAGATGTGGCCAGATTGATTCGCGATTTGGGCGACGATATGCCCGATGTGATTGGTATTAACTGCGGTGCTGGACCGGGGCCGGTATTCGACTCTTTAATCAGACTGACAGCGGCTATACGCACCCTTGAAATTGATCCTGAGCGCCTCACATTTTCATGCTTGCCCAATGCCGGTCAACCGTCGTTGATTGGCGGCAGACCAATCTTTATGAGCAAACCGCACTATTGCGCTTCTTATATTGAGCCATATCTGCGAGCCGGTGCCAGAATTGTCGGCGGCTGCTGCGGCACCACACCTGAGCACATTAAAGAAATGCGCAAGAGTCTCGATTCTTACCTGGCTATGTCGGTGCAACAACAAGCCGCGTCATCATCATCGTCATCATCATTATCTTCGTCGCAAACTACTGTGCTCTTTCATCCTGAATCTTTAGACTATCAAGATGACAGCCGCACCCGCGAATCACAAAAAGACAAGACTATCTTATCAGCCTCCACACCAGCCTCCGCATCCGGCTCCGCTATTAACTTGAGCGATAGACTGAAAGCAATTATGAAAGGCGAGGCTGATGATTTTTATATTTCAGTCGAATTAGATCCCCCTAAAGGTGCCGGCACCAAGAAAATTTTAGCGGCAGCCGACTTGCTTTATAGAGCCGGTGCCGATGCCATCAATGTGGGCGACAGCCCCATGGCCCGCGTTCGCATGTCGTCCCTGGCCACCTGTCAGCTTATCAGTCAACAAGTCGGTGTTGATACAATCATCCATTTCACCACCCGCGATCGCAACTTGATGGGTATGCAAGCAGATCTGCTTGGCTGCCAGGCACTGGGTCTGAAAAATATTCTTGCCCTCACCGGTGACCCACCGGCGCTGGGCAATTACGCGCATGCTACGGCAGTCTACGACGTCGACTCAATCGGTTTGATCAAAATCATTGCGCAACTGAATGCCGGCCAGGACATCGCCGGTAATACCATCGGCACCCCTCTCAATTTATCCATCGGTTGCGCTCTTAATCCTACTGCCCAGAACCGGGCCATGGAAATTGAACGCTTCACTCGCAAAATAGAGGCTGGGGCTCACTTTGTCATGACTCAACCAATTTATCAGCTCAGTGATTTAACTGATTTCCTCGATGAATTCGGCACCCTTCACCTGCCGCTGCTTGTGGGCATCATGCCTTTGCACTCGAGCAAACATGCCGAATATCTGCACAATGAAGTGCCGGGTATTTCCATTCCTGAAAATATTCGACAAGCTATGGCCGAGGCCGGCGAGCAAGGTTCACAAATGGGTCTGGAACTGGCAGAGCAGCTTCTTGAGCAGGTGCGCCACATTTGTCAGGGCACCTATCTGGTACCTTCATTCGGCCGATATGATGACATGGCTGCTCTTGTCACCAGACTGAAAAGCAAGCACGTGCAAAAAGTATAATTACTGGCTAAAAATTGCTTGACTGCGCACCGCGCGCACATGAGTCTCTAACTCATGGGCTTGACCACTGCGGTTGGTTTTGCGCAAAAGCTTGGCATACTGCTCTTCTACATCGGCGAAGCGCTGATGATCTTTGCCGTAAATTTTTTGTCTCACTGCCAGTGCTCGTTTAAAATATGGTTCGGATAATTCAAAACGTTCCTGGAAATAATAGAGACGGGCCAGATTTTTCAAAGAGGTGGAGACAAGCGGATGCTCGCCACCAAGCGATTTTTCACGAATTTGTAGAGCTTCAACTAAGAGTGGTTCCATTTCACGATAAAGTTTGCGACGGCAATAATGATCGGCCAGCTTAGTCAACAAATCAGCCACGTGAGGGTGATCTTTTCCCATCATCTGGCGCACTGAGGCCACTTCCACTTCAGCATCTTTAACCTGGTCTTGCTCATCGGGAAAACCTGAGGGCCAGCCCAGGGCCATAGATGCAGGAATGGCATCTAATGACGTAGATGAATCTGTCAGTGACTGTTTCCATTCGCAAGCGGGACGCCGATAAATTGCCGTAGGCATCGGTGACGGGGTGCTTTTCTGACGAACGGTCAGGACTTTCTCAAGACACTTTTTTGTATCGACAACTTCCGGACGGTAAGGTCCGAGAGTTCTTTCCATAATCTCCAGCGCCCGTCTATAAAGTGCTTCGGCATCTTCGAGCATACCTTTATGGAAATAGAGATCCGCCAACTTTGATACAGTGGCCGCTACTTCAGGACTGTTTTGTCCCAGCGCTTGCTCCTGGATGGTGAGGAATTTCTCTAGTTCGGGGATCGTTTCACACTTCATGACTGCCTCTGATTGCTCTTTCTGTCGCCAGGTTTCCCGGTATAAAGCGGAAGTGGTTCGACGTCGATAAACATTGGTAAGTGGTTCCGCGGTGGTCGTCAATGAAAGTCAAAAAATTCGGCTCTCGCTATCATTCTTACCCGGATGACCGGTCGGTTGATAGCCAGTTACCCTATAACTTTGTACGGGATTCGTATAACTCTCCAAATTGTTGGCGACCAAAGTTCGAACAGAGCGCCAATACGTATGTTTGCGCCTCGGCCAAGCTAAGCCTATAGGGTAGCCGCTACAGAAATACGGTCAAGCCCATACGTGGCCACTGCGGTACTGAGCTAGCATCAATATAGATAGGAGTTTCGTCGGCACTAACACTAGCAGGCGTGAACTGGCAGCCAGTTATCTGAAGAGGCATAAGTGGGGTTGAATTGGGGGATGGCATCCTTTAAAGATACGATTATTCGGCTGTTGAAAAACATAGTCGAACAAGCCGAGCGCGAGAAAAAGGCAGCAGAATTAAAAACCTTATCTAGCCAAACTAAAGATCTTCCGCCTGTTGCTGCAGCTGAAGTTGAACTCGTGTCGCCCGCCTGCCCTGAAGCAACAGCTGAAGTTATAACTGAGGCCGTAACTACTAGTGCTACCAATGACAGTGCTTCTTTGCACAATCTTCTGCACAAAGGCAAAGACAGTCTATCTACTCGCTTTCTAGCGGGCTCCTGCATCGAATTTGCTCTGCCGCCATTGACCTTAGCTGTGAGTGATAACCATAAACAGATAAGAGATCCTAATTATGCTGGTGCCGAGCTCGACTCGACCTGGCATCATCTTGAGCCTGCTGAGTCAGCAAATGCGGCAGAACCAGCGCTTCTTGTTGATCCTGCTAATGCTCTTCTGCCGGAGCAAAGCGCCGCCGACAAAGTCGCCAGAGCGGCGCGCATTATTACCCGCGACAATCAAACGCGCCTCTATTCAGGCTCTTCTGAAGGGGAGCCCAATTTGCTGGCTGCGCAATGGCAGTGCACTCCCGACCATACACTGGCAAGCGAGTCTTCTCCCAATGAAGAATCATTTAAAAATGCGGCGGAAAATATCTCTACTTCCCCTGCCACTCTCGCCTGGCTATCATCTCTGGTATCACCGGAAGTGCGCGCCTCGGTGGCGTCCAACGAAAAAACTCCACCAGAGACATTGCGAAAACTGGCCAACGATGTAGATAGCAGCGTGCGTCTGTCCGTAGCCTCCAATCTGTCAACGCCCATAGATGTTCTGCGCACGCTGACGCGAGACACAAGTAAACTGGCCGCTTCTGAGGCACAGTCGGCACTGAGCGCTCGAGGTGATGTGGTGGAAGCCCAGCGCAACAGCCATAACTTGCTCTTCAACAATCGCTTCAATCCGACATCGAATCAAATCACAGCGTCTTACACGACCCTTGACGCCGTGGCCCCAGGCGGGTTAAACGACGGTAGCAAAGCCGACAGCGAGTGGCAATCGCTCAATACAGACGGCGCCAAGCAAGCGTACATTCAACAGAAAGACACAGTCAAAGACCTCAAATTCAATGCCAGCGTCAATAGCAATGGTCCGCGCAAGCCACTGCCAAGCTATCATGCGGCTTTCGACAAACCGCCGGAAGGGGCGTCGCCTGCTGAAGTTAATGCCTTTTATAAAATGGTGGCTACGCGCTTAAGCACACCGCCGGGCAAACTGCTTGAATTAGCTGCCAGTGAAAGTGTGGAAGTGCGGGCGGCAGTGGCTGAAAATCTCAACGCTCCCATGGAAGCATTCATACTGTTAGCTAAAGACAGTCAGGCACAAGTAAAATTGCGCGTGATCGACAACTGCAATTGCCCGTCACAAGTGCTGGAAGATTTAAAAGAGGACCAGGATCCATATGTAGGCTACGAGGCAAAAAACCAGCTAAAGCGTTTGCAAAATATCGCCACGCAAGAGCGGTCCGCCAACCATAGCCTGGAAGGTCTGCTTTAAATATCGGCTTTAAGTCAGGGCCGGCTGTAGCTTCGACACCACTGCAATTGATTCTTCGAGGGCTTTGAGGAATATGTCAATTTGTTCGTAAGAGATAACCAGTGGTGGTTCCACCCGCAAAACTCTGGCATTGATGTACGTACCAGAAATAAGAATGTTCCTGGCGAAAAGTTCTTTCGCTACTGAATATCCGGTTTCATTGCTTGTGAATTCCATGCCGATCATCAGGCCCACACCGCGTATAACCGAGAGCACATTAGGATAACGCTTGGCCAGTTGATTCATTTTGGGAATCATATATTCGCCTTTTTCTTTAGCTTGCTTGGGCAAATCTTCATCAAGCAAAACTGAAATGGTAGCGATAGCCGCTGCGCAAGCCAGCGGATTGCCACCAAAAGTGGTGGTATGTAAAAATGGATTCTCTACATATTTGGCCCACACTTTTTCAGTACCCACTACAGCGCCAATAGGCATCACACCGCCGCCAAAAGCCTTACCCAGAGCCATCAAATCGGGAACGACACCCTCATAATCGCAATAGAACATTTTGCCGGTGCGACCCATGCCGCTTTGAATTTCATCGAAGACCAGTACAGCGCCATATTTATCGCACAATTCGCGGGCCGCTTTTAAGTATCCTGGCGGTGCTACGTTGATGCCGCCTTCACCCTGTACCGGTTCCACCACAAAAGCGGCAACCCGGTCGCCATTAAAATCAGCGCAGCTGAGTGCTGTTTCTAAGGCCTTAACATCACCAAATGGAATATGGCTCCAGCGCAAAAGAGGCATGAAAGGTTCGCGGAACATGGCCTTTGACGTACCACCAAGAGAACCTAGTGTCTTGCCGTGAAAGGCACCAACTGTGCCAACAAAATGTTTACGGCCGGTGGCTAACATAGCCATTTTCATGCATCCTTCCACTGATTCCGTACCAGAATTGGAAAAGAATGAATAGTTGAGATCTCCGGGAGTAATCAGTGACACCAGGTGTGCCAGATAAGTACGCAATGGATCAATCAATTCTTGCGAGTGAATGGCCTGGCGCTGAAGCTGCTCGGTCACAGCTTTTAAGACGGTAGGATGACGGTGGCCGACGTTGTAGACGCCGAAGCCGCCCAACATATCGATGAACTCTTTTCCATTGATGTCGCGGAAGACAGCCCCGTTATCTTCCCATTCCACAGCAGTATAATCGGTACTGACAGACTTGCGGTATTTGAGAAAACCAGCGTTGACGTGGTCGGTCCAGTAGCGCACCGACTCTTCAATGACTTTATCGCGTTCGTCCTGGGTCAGCTCTTTCTTGCTGATCAGTTCCAGAACTTCCCTGGATTTCGCCTTAGCTTTTTCCAGATCTTGAGTCATTTTCTTACTCCCTTACTAGTTAGCGCCTACGCTCTTTACGACAACGCCATATTCTACGCCTGTAGGACTTTTTTATCTATTGCAGTATGGTCTCACAGTAATATTGGCCAAATTGAGGCTCAGGGTAAAACGCCCCGGCTCCACTTCGAATTTTCGTTATCGAGAAATTTATACATGCGCACGCAGCTCATTTCTCGGCCGCCGGGCAAGGGGTGTCGGCCCAGCCCGTCGGTGACAAAACCATTGGCCAGATAAAAAGACTCGGCGTTAAGTGACGCATTGAGATTAAGCCAATCACCACCGGCTTGTTGCGCCTGACGCTCCAGTTCGGAAAGCAAAGCGCGGCCGATACCCTGCCTACCGAGACGCGGCAGCACATAACAAGCTCGCAGCTCATTGAAGCGCGGCACTATCACTCCGAAACCGACCACACCACTATCCATCTCGGCAACAAGCACCACTTCGTCGTCTTGTTGCGGCCGACTGAGATAATTCGCGACACGCTCACTGTCTACAACCGGCGACCAGTCATCGAGAATATCTTCTTCATAATAATCCACCGGTTCACCGTGGACGGCTGCATAGTGCACGTCCAGGATGCCCCTTGCATCTTCCTCTGTGGCCAGGGATTTGCGAATGATCAACATAGAGAGAAATTATACAGTTCTCAAACGAGCTTATTAATAGCCGTTGACTGAGAGGCGACCATTAGCGTTTAAAACCACACTGGTAGGAGGGGCAAATAGGTCGCGCACCTGTGGATCGTAAGTGACTAGAGGCTTGAGTGGGCGCGCCTTGAGGTTCAAATCTTCCAGGCGGGCGAAAGGTTTTAAAAATGACATTAAGGCGTCGACATTAGCTGAATTGACCCCACGATCAAAATAAAAGGAACTGAACAGTTTAGCGCGGCCATGGAGAGCAGGAGCGCCTGTGATATTGACCAGCGTGCCACCGTTAGTGAGGGAGCACAAATTCACTGTCAGATAATTAGTGGCCGATTCGCTTTCTTGCAGCTCTAGAAGCAAATGTCCCGAGTCGACGTCGGCCAGAAGAATTTCATAGCCGTCTAACTCAGCCAGGGCAAAGCCCACCAGGTCGCAGGCTTCAGAAAATGACTGGGGCAACTGAATAGAACGACGGCCGAAAGGTTTGCCGAAATGGCCAAGCTGCCAGGTGCGCACGAAGCTCAAAAATGACAGCAGTACTGCCGAGGCGATGGAACCGCAGACCAGACTCGATAATATCCACTGAACGACCAGGTGATGATCGCCCGCCGACCAGAAGGTTTTGCCGGTGACCACAGCCACGGGAAACGCCAGGGCAATAGGCACGAAGAACACGGCACTGAAAGCAATAGCAGCAATCAAGCCAATCAGCAAACTTTGAATGAAGAACGGTGCTCCGTCAAGATCACCTATGGCGCGCTCAAGATCTACTATTTTGCGACTTTGCTCTAAAGATGAGCGCACTTTTTTAGAAGTATGCATGCAAAACCTATGGGGGGTGACTTAGTAAATGCCGACCTATCCAGTTTACGGGCGACTACGTGGCAAATACGTGACAACCGCGACAAAAACTACAAAACTGCTGCTTGCTTACGTTCTATGTTGAAATATTTGGCTTGTGGGTGCACAACTACGATTGCCGAGGTGCTCTGCTCGGGCACCAGCTGAAATTCTTCAGACAGACTGACATCGATACGTTCCGGCTTGAGCAAAGTGAACAACTGGCTCTGGTCTTCTAAATTGGGGCAGGCCGGATAACCGAAGCTGTATCTGGTGCCGCGATAACCCTGCTGGAAAAATTTCCGGCGGTCAGCTTCGTCAAATTGGCCATAACCGAGTTCAGCTCGAATTTGTTTATGCACCAACTCCGCCAGCGCTTCTGCCGACTCTACCGACAAACCATGGAAATAAAGGTAGTCAGAATAATGATTGCCCGCAAACAAGGCGGCGGCATGTGTACTGGCCACCTCGCCCATAGTGACTATCTGCGCTGGTAAAACGTCATATTCGCCTTGCTCGCCGCTGGCGAAGAAATCAGCAATGCAAAGTCTGCGACCAAATTGTTGGCGGGGAAAATCAAATCGCACCCATTCTTTTAACACGCCAAGCTCAGTAGGCGGAGTAGCCGGCTCGATCAAATTTTCATCTTTACCACCGGCAGCGGCACCACATTGATAGACGATTAACTGGTTACCTTGCGACCGGCAGGGGAAATAACCGTAAACCGCTTTAGGCTGCAGCAAACTTTCAGCAATGCAACGAGCTTTCATATTTTCCAGCATCGGTGTAATTTTTTCCGCCAGCATTGCCTGATATTCGGTGTCACTGGTGGATCCCTGACGCACACGGAACTGGCCGCGAATCAGGGCGTTTTCGTTCAGGTATGAAAAAACTTCCCTCAAATCAAAATCACTCTGGGCTTTCGAACCCCAGAATGGCGGGGTAGCAATGGCCAGATCTCCCTGGCCTGAGCGCAAAACTTCTGAACGCAGCTGGGCTACCGCTAATTTCTCACTACCATTCGCACTAGGATTGTCACTTTTTTTGTCGTCGTCTTCAGCAGTTTTACCGAATCTGATTTCATCAATGTCTTCCTCTTCATCGAGATCTTCGCACTCCACTGCCGGCGGCTTGGGCAGAAGCGACTGATCACCAGAGGCGATGGCTTCCATAATATGAAGGTCATCAAAAGCGTCTTGCCCATAATAAAGAGTGCCTTGATAAACTTTGCGGCAATCTTCTTCTACATATCTGCGCGTCAAGGCGGCGCCACCTAAAATTACAGGCACCGAAATACCCCGTTGATTGAGAATGGCCAGGTTCTCTTTCATGATTACCGTAGACTTCACCAGCAGGCCGCTCATACCGATACAATCAGCCTTGTGCTGTTCTGCCGCCGAAATTATATTTTCAATCGGTTGTTTGATGCCAAGGTTAATCACACGGTATCCGTTGTTTGTCAAAATGATGTCCACAAGATTTTTGCCGATATCATGTACGTCACCTTTGACCGTAGCCAGAACCATGATACCGCGGGTGGAGCCTTCGACCTTGTCCATAAATGGCTCTAAATAGGACACCGCGGCTTTCATTGTTTCCGCCGACTGCAGCACGAAAGGCAATTGCATTTTGCCGGAACCGAATAGTTCACCAACAACTTTCATGCCGTCGAGCAAAATCGAATTGATAATTTCCAGTGGCTTGTGCGTTTCCAATGCCTTATCGAGATCGACACTGAGAGCCACGCGATCGCCGTCAATAATACGCTGCTTCAAAATCTCTTCGACACTGGCATCGGCCTTGCGTTCAACCTTTGCGCTTGATCCTTTTTTGTCTTTGTAAAAATCAAGCAAGGCAAATAGCGGATCATAATCATTAGTGCGCTGATCAAAAATCAGTTTGTTGTGCATTTCTCTTTCGCTCTCATCTATTTTATAGAGCGGAAGAATTTTTTGGGCATTGATGATGGCCATATCAAGGCCATATTCCACAGCGTGATGAAGGAAAACAGAATTGAGAATGCGCCGAATGCGAGCGTCCATGCCAAAACTAATATTGCTCACACCAAGAATAGTGCGCACACCGGGCAAATTCTGCTTAATCAGCTTGATGCCATGCAAGGTTTCTAAACCAAGTTTTCGGTCATCTTCATTACCGGTAGACAAGGTAAAAGTCAGAGCGTCAAAAATCAGATCGTAAGGCGCCAGGCCGTTGGCCAGAGCTAAATCATAAATGCGTTTGGCAATGGCTAATTTTTTGTCGGCTGATTTAGCCATGCCCCCTTCGTCAATGGTGAGCGCCACAGCAGCGGCACCAAAACGTTTGATCAAAGCAATTTTTTGCAACATCTTCGCTTCGCCGTCTTCCAGATTAATGGAATTGACGATAGGTTTGCCGGCAATCAGAGCAAGAGACGCTTCCAGTACAGGATATTCGGTACTGTCCACCATGATGGGAATTTGTAATTCGGTGTTGAGCCGCTTGATGAATTGGCCCATGTCGGCCACTTCATCGCGACCGACGTAGGCGGTGCAGACATCAAGAATGTGAGCGCCTTCGCGTTCTTGTTCGCGAGCCATGGCCACCATGCCGTCTAAATCACCGGCTTGCAAAAGGTCTTTAAATTTCTTACTGCCGTTGGTATTGGTGCGCTCACCGACAATCAAAGGCGGCTGATCGATATCAAAAGCCACCGACGTATAGATGCTGGCGGCAGCTGGAATAAACAGGGGGCGGCGCTCTTTGGGCGCTGTCTCGCCTACTCGCTTCACTACTTCAGCGAGATGGGCAGGAGTGGTACCGCAACAACCGCCGATGATATTTACACCCTGGTCGCGCACAAAACCCAAAAGCGAGTCGGCCAACTCTGAGGGCGTGAGCTTGTAAACAGTCTGACCATCTACGTTTTCAGGCAAGCCGGCATTGGGCAGAACCGACACCGCCCGCAGTGCGTTCTGGCAGAGGTATTGCACCGGATCGATCATTTCTCTAGGACCGGTAGCGCAATTTATACCGATTACATCAACCGGATAGGCCATTAAAGTGGTCAGGGCTGCCGAGATGTCTGTGCCCACAAGCATTGTGCCCAGCGGCGGAGCTTCCAGAGTAACCTGAGTGATAATGGGAATGCGCCGGCCAATTACTTTGAAATAGTCTTCCATGGCAATGATTGCGCATTTGGCTTGCAGCAAATCCTGGCCGGTTTCAAATTGTAGAACGTCCACTCCGCCATCAACTAGACCACGCACCTGCTCATAGTAAGAGGCGCGCATTTGCTCAAAGGCAATGTGGCCTAAAGAGGGAATTTTAGTAGTGGGGCCGATGGAACCGGAGACGAAGCGCGGCTTATCTTTGCTGTAGGCGCTGGCTACACATCTAGCCACTTCAGCAGCTTTTTTATTCAGTTCGTAAGTGCGTTCGGCCAGGCCAAACTCGGCCAGAACAATAGTAGAGCCGCCAAATGTGCAGGTTTCAACCACATCGCAGCCCACTTTGAAAAACGACTCATGGATTTCTGCAATTACATCCGGCCGGCTGGACACCAGTATTTCAGGGCAATTCTCACAGCCTTCATAATCATCTAAAGTGAGATCATAAGTGTGAACCGATGTGCCCATAGCACCATCGAAGATCAACACTTTTTCCTTTAATGCCTGAAGAAAATTCACGGGTAATCCTTATTGAATCGCTCACGATTTTGCCGCTATCGAGCGGGCATGAAGCCCATTGAACTGACAGCTTTCTGCCCGTCAGGGCCCAGGCAATAATCGACAAACTTTTTCACCCGAGCTTCGTTGGCGGCGCTGTAGTACAAATAAAGCGGCCGGGAAAGCGGATAGTCGCTGCCGGAAAGCGCTCCACCTTGCGCTGAAGCCGGTGAAGCATTAGTCAATTTCAACTGTAATACTCGAACTTTATCAGTGGCCATCTCAGCTTGAGCCATACCGACAAAACCAATGGCCAGGCGGTTTCCCATAATGGCACCCATCATTGCTTCTGAAGAGGGCATCACTTTTACAACCGTGCCAAAAGGCTTTCCTTTAAGTACGTGTTCCTGAAAATAGTCGGAGGTACCGCTGGATGTTTCGCGGCCAAAGACGCGAATAGGCTCTTTGGCAAATGACTTATCCAGCTGATCCCATGAGACGAGCTCGCCCAGGTATATTTTTTCCAGATCGCCCAGATCTATTGTTTTTAACTTGTTCTGCGGATTGACGACAACGGCAACGGCATCACGTGCCACCATCAAGCGCTTGAGACGAACAGGGGTATCGTGAGCGAGTTTTTGTTCGGCCGCATTCATTTCACGAGAGGCAGTGGCCAGATCGATTTTTCCGCGTAGCAAATCAGCGACACCAGATCCGGTATCGCCGGGTTGAACACTAATTTGGATACCGGTATTTTTAGCCATGTAATTGCGAGCCCATTGCTCCATCAGATTTTCCATGGTGTCTGAGCCCTGCACCATAATCGCCGTGCCTGATTTTGCCCCCGGTTCGCCTCTCACTCCACCCGATCCGTCGGAGCCGCCCTGGCAAGCTGCCAGGCCCAAGCATGCAGCGCTCAAAAACAAGCTACCAATCACGTTCGCAATTGGTTTTCTAATCGGCTTAATAAGCGTTTTATTGGTCAATTTCGCCATCACCTGGTACATCCATCCATTGATCCATCGATTGATCCATCCTAACCGGCGCTACAATCGATAGAACCTTATTTTCTGCCTTTGTCACTTTTAAAACATCAATATTGGCGCAATATTTACCTTTATATGTGATTGGTTTTTCATGCAAGATTTTCCAAATCGCGCAAAAGGTGACCGGCTGAGGCATAACGGTCGGCCAGATCAAGGGCGGTAGCTCTGGCGATGATTTCAGCGAATGCCGGAGATACAACCCTAGCGGGGCTCAAGGCGGAAAGTCGTGAGACCGCCAAGGGCTCGGGCTCCTGGCCGGTCAACAGATAAAAAAGAGTGGCTCCCAGGGCGTAGATATCGCTCTGGGGGCAGGGCCGTCCGCGAAACTGTTCCGGCGGAATATAGGCATGCTTGCCTACAACCGTCGCTCCACTGGCATTTTCCAGCTGCCTGGCGACATTAAAATCGACTACTTTCACAGCTCCTGAGCTGTCGAGCATGATGTTGTCTGGCGTCAAGTCACGGTGGACGATGGCCGGATAAAAATCGTGCAAATAGACAAGCACGCGACACAATTGCTGAGCCAGGCCCCGAACCGAGGTCTCATCCTGAGCGCCCTCACTTTGCACCAGCTCCTTAAGCGAACGACCTTCGACAAATTCCAGCACCAGATAGCCGCGGTAGTCTTCTACAAAACAATCAAATAATTTGACCACGCCAGGATGAGCCAGACGCCCTAAAATCTCTGCTTCTTGATGAAGCTTGGCCGTCAGCCTGGCCAGGACCGAACTGCCTTGATAAACCGGCATAATATATTCTTTGAGGACGACTAGGTCACCGTCTGTAGTGTCGCTCAAAGTATTGCTTACACTATCACCTTGCGTCTGGCTCTTTGCCAGATAAGCGTTGCCCTGCCCGCCTCCGCCCAGCACCCCGAGTACGACATAGCAGCCGTTTTTTAAAGCGTTTCCGCTCTCCAGCAAACCGACTTTCTGGCGAATATTGGCCGTTGAAAACTGGTGCAGCCAGAGTTCGGTAAACTGCGGTGCCTGGTGCAAGTCTTTCTTTTCATTTACTAAAGCAGACGTTCTTACTGTCGAAGAAAAGCTCAGCAAAGAATTGCGCGCTTGCGGAGCCCAGGTATTGACGGCATTGAGAAAAGAAGCCTCGGAATTGTCAACCAGCAGATCGTCATAGCGCAGGCTGTAAGTGCTTCCCAGTGCTGTTTTAATCACTATATAAAAATCTTTCTCGGGAGTAAAGCGCCGCAGTCTTTTCAGTTCTATTGTATCTATCGTGTTCCAGGGAATAGCCACCTCCGCAAACAGTTCGTCTGTCAATTGCATACGCAGCACCATTTGTGATGGCAAAATTTTCAAACGCTTTGGCTTTTCCAAAAGCCATAAGCCTAAAGTGAGCATCACAAGCAGACCGGTGAATGTCAAAATAGCCGGCAGGCATGCTCCCAGCAAAACCGGTCCGAGCCAGACTTGCGCCAGACGCTCTGGTGATGAACAGGTGTGATAAGTGCAGTAAAAAACCAGCAAAGTCAAAAAAATCAGATTAGTTCTAAGAAAAGTACCGACAAATACCGACGGTTGTCCAAGCAGGCGATAAATACGAATGGCACCGGCTCTAAGGCACATTTCGGCGTCAGCCTCACCGGCGAAAGCCGAAACATTGGCTGATTGCGAAGCTGATAAAAGTGAGCCCAGTTCAGCGAAAACTCTTTTATGCTTTGAAAGAAATTGAGGCTTTAAAGATTCGCCGTCTTTCATGAGCCTCCACATTCTTTTGCTCGCTCGAGCAATTGATCGAGGCTGCCGATACGGTCGGCTTGCTCCTGGGCGGTGCAAAGGGCAATGAGCTGATCTAAGGACGCTGGAATTTCGGTCAGGGTACCCGGATGCAGCGTGGTCAACGGCTCAGGGTCAGAGCCGGTCAGGGCAAAAAAGATGGTGGCGGCAAGTGAATAAATATCGGAAGAAAAATTGGCCTTGCCACGAAATTGTTCTGGTGCGATATACGATTGTTTGCCCACTAAGGTACCGGTGGCGGTGCCTACTAGAGAATTGGCGGCGCCGAAATCTATCAGTGTCAGGCGCCCATCGCGGGCCAGCACCAGATTATCAGGAGTAACGTCTCGGTGAATCACAGGCGGCTCTTGCCCGTGCAGATACTGAAGAATATTGACAGTCTCCATTAGCCAGCGCAGTGCTACAGCCGCCTCTTGTTTGCCGTTTTCTTTGACAAACCGGCGCAAGTCTACCCCTTCGACATGCTCAAGCAAAATATAGTTGCGGCCAGATACGACAAAAAAATCGATTACTTTAGCAATGCGCGGATGGTTAAGTGAACTGAGCAAACGCGATTCACGCTCAAACATTTCCAGCGCTTTCTGCTTCAGGCCATCATCAGAATTGACGGGCAGCACCGCTTCTTTCAAAACGAAAAGTGGCTGCGTTCCGTCCGACTGATTGTCACTTTCGCGACTGACGAGATAAACAGCCGTCAGTCCGCCGAACGACAATTGGCCTTGAATTTTCAATGATAATCCACCCTCGCGGGTGAGAATTTGGCCCGGTTCCAGTGGCACAAATATTGTCGAACCAAAGCGGTTGTCCAGCTCTTCTTCCCAGAGCTGGGTGAATGATGCGGGTAGACTTTGCGAGGGCGCATAACTGCCAAAATTAAGATTGACGTCGGCCAGTGCCGGATTAAAAACTGTTTGCGGAGCAAAAGTTTGAGTCGCTAATATAAATTCTTTAAGATCGGCACGGCTCAGGCCTTTGAATACAAGTGTGACCCGTGCGTCATCGTTAAAGACGAGAACAATTTTGTCGGGAAACTTTTGCTCAAGGCGCCTTTGATCAACTTCGAAATTGACCGATTGCAACGATTGCCATGGTCTATCAAGGCAGAATTTTGCGTCAAAGAGAAATTGCCAGGGCAAGCGAATTGATTTACTGCTGATGGCTAATTTGCTGTCGGCGCAGACTTTAACAGCCAGGCAGCCAATCGTGATTAAAGCGCCATAGAAAAATATAGGCAGGATATAAATTAGACTTTGCGCCTGCATAAAATTGCGAAAAAATTCAGCCCCCATGTTGAACAGGGCAAAGAGAGACCAGCATAACCAGATGGGAGAAAGGGCAATAAGCAGTGCCAGTGCCGTAAAGCTGACGCGATAGCGCAGCAATTGCTCACATTCACTGTGAGGCCAATTATTACCTTCAGTCAGTGTAGAACCAGACATATCATGCTCAACGAACTGCTTTAACTATCTGCCCATTCAAACAAAAAACTCCTCCGCCACCGGGGCGAAGGAGTTTTAATGACACTGAAGACCGATTTATTCTTCGTCGAACTCTTCCATGTCGCCATACTCGCTGAATTCTTCTGCAGATTCACTGGTGGCCAGGAGAATTTCGGTAGTTAGTGTGGCAGCGCAGTCTGGTGAAACACCGACCGAAGTCAAGGTCTTCACCCAATGCACTACTTCGTCCAACAAAGCTGTGTCCATCACTGTCTCTTTCTCTGTAGCTGTTGCTGTTTGCGACATTACTATTCCTCTAATTCCTTAATAGGTCGGTTAAATGGTACTGAAATCAACTCAGTAATGGCACATGCTACTCCACTAAAGCGGGCTTGTGTACTGGCTTTTAATTTAATTCTGGCAAAATGCATGAACTTTTAAGCAATGCCGCATTATTCGTCCAGTTGCCATTCCAGGGCAATGCGGTCGGCGCACTCCATGCCCTCAAGAGCTGCCTGCACTTCGTGACCCTCATAGCCGGCATCTTCGCCCGGTTGTCTGTAGGCCTTTACCATAGCCTGGGTGCCAAGCTCAGCAGCACCGGCATCCATTGTCAGCACTTTTTCAAACAAGTCGTAAGCCAGGCGCGTGCCGGGAAGTTGCCCATGGGGCGGCACATTCTCAAAAACCAGGCGCAAATCTTTGAGCATATGTTTCATGGCAAAGGCCGGTTGCAGGTCATCGGCCACAATGCGTGGTCCGAGATTACTGAGAGCCCAGGAGCCGCCGGCCCCCTTTTCCAGCACTTCCACCACTAACTTTTTGTCCAGTCCTAAATCTTCTACCATGCGCATCGCTTCACAAACACCGACAAGATTAAGGGCGCAAAGGGCTTGATTAGCTAATTTGAGGGCCTGACCGGAGCCGATTGGCCCACAGTAGCGCACAGTTTTTCCCATTGTCAGCAAATAAGGCTCGATTTCACGGAAAGCCGACTCAGGCCCGCCCACCATAATGGTTAAAGTTGCTTCTCTGGCACCAACATCGCCACCGGTGACAGGCGCGTCCAAGAAAACCATTTTTGCCGCTGCCAGCCTGGCTTCAAGAGCACGAGCCGCCGCCGGGCCGATGGTGCTGAAATCAACCACAATGGCACCCGGGGCAGCTAGCTGGCAAACACCGGACGTCCCCGTCAGGACAGCTTCTACATCAGCAACATCACCGAGACAACTAAACACCAGTTGCGCCCCATCAATGGCATCGGCGAGCTTTGGACAAACTTCCGCCCCTGCAGCTCTCGCAATTTCTATGCCCGGACGTTCGGGGGAGCGGTTCCAGACTTTGACATTAACGTTCTTCCGGGAGAGATTAGCGGCCATGGCCGATCCCATGATGCCCATACCAAGGAAACTAACGTTTCTGGTCAGATCAGGCTTATTTTCTAACGGCAAAGTAAATCCCTCCAGCAGAATGTCGATTGTACTCGGGTATAAGCCTTTGTGTAGGGTTAAAGGCGCGCTTTATTTATGACCGAAAACAAAGCTTTCGAGAAATTAAAAGGGACGCACTCATGCCATGACTCAGGGCTGAAATGCGTGGATTGCAACGCTCAGGTCTGTCCAAAATGCATGGTGCAATGCGCGGTGGGCAATCGTTGCAAGAAATGCACCACGCGCTTTACTTCACATGTTTTGCTGGTAACGCCCAAAGTGCTAGTCAAGTTGCTTGCGGTGAACATGGCTCTTGGATTCGGCTGGGGATACATTCAACCATCTCTCGGCATAATGGGCTTCTACGGATATTTTATTCAGTTTTTCGCCGCCTTGTTTTTAGGCAAAACAATCCTCCACCGCGCCGCATCATACAAACTCGGCCCGCGAGTCACCGGTGTGGCCTTGCTCGGTCTACTGCTCGGACTGGCTTTAGGACCAGTGCAGCAAGATTTCCTCAATGCTCTGGCAATGTATCGACTGCCGGTTGAAGACGGTGGTGATCAATCGGAGTTGGGGCGGGTAATTGTGTCAACGGCAATATTTTTAGTAGGGTCACTAATGCCATTTTTGCGCAAATAACAGTGTGTGCAGAAAATATAAGTGAATGGCAACTCTAAATCAGGTAATCTTAAATCCTCTGCAATGAAGCGCGATGGATACCGAACGCAAAGTTTGTCCTACCTGCAAAAAAGAATTTTTTACGGACATCGACAAATGTCCGGACGACGGCAGCAGCCTGGCGCCACCGGTTAGAGACCCCCTTGTAGGCACGGTCTTCGCCGAAAAGTACGAAATTCTTTCGGTGATTGGTTCCGGCGGCATGAGCGTCATTTATAAAGCGCGCCACAAGTATATGGAACGACTATGCGCCGTAAAACTTTTGCATCCGTTTCTATTGTCTGATGATTCTTTGTTTCAGCGTTTTCAATACGAAGCGAAGGCAGCAAGTACTTTGTCACACGTCAACGTGGTGGCTATGCACGACTTCGGTATTACCGGCGATGGCAGAGCATATCTGGTTATGGACTTTCTCGACGGCGAAGACTTATCAACGGTACTAGATCGCGATGTCTATTTGACCGAAGCCCAGGCCAGACCGATTTTTCGCCAAATATTGGCCGGGCTGGCTCACGCCCACTTCAAAGGTGTAATTCACCGCGATCTAAAACCGAGCAATATCTTTCTCATTCCTCAGGCAGGCACGCTGCTTGTAAAACTTGTGGACTTTGGCATCGCCAAAATCAATACCCCCGAAAATGTCAATCAAGCACTGACAAGAACGGGCGAAGTGTTCGGCTCACCGCTCTACATGAGCCCAGAGCAATGCGCCGGTAAAAGTCTCGATGCTCGCTCAGACATTTACTCGCTCGGTTGTTTGATGTACGAAACTCTCAGTGGTCTCAGGCCACTTGTTGGTGAATCGGCCTTAGAAACAATGCACATGCATCTAAAAGAAATGCCGCTCACTCTCTCCCAGGCAGCTCCCAAGGCTGACATTTCACCAGTGCTGGAAGAAGCGGTGATGAGATGTTTGTGCAAACGAGCTCTTGACCGTTTTCAAAGCGTAGCCGATCTTTATCAGGAAATTTTCGACCAGGCTTTACCGAATATCAGCAACGATTTTATTACCGCCGGCATACCTGTTCATTCAGGCAAAGGAGTATCAATAAACACCGGCCGCACAAAAAGTTCAGGGGAGACCGGTGGCACTCTATCAGATAACGAGTCACCAATTGCCGTCGATAAAAAAACGACTACTAAAACAGCGACTAGCGTGTCACCGGAGGCTGCAAGCACCAGCACCAACTCCAAAGCTTCGATACCGCTGGTGGCGGCACTGCTTCTCAGCGGATTAGCGGTAAGCGCCGGTCTCTACTGGATAATTGCCATCTGGCCCGGACCGGAAAGCGATCGAGGCACTTTATTAAATCGCATAATTTTCGCCGGCTGGATTTCACGAGCAGAGCAGCTCGTTAATCAATCTCATTACAGCGAAGCAGAAGATGCCTACAATCAAGCTGAAAAAATCGCTGATGGATTCGGGGATGGATCCGGGCGATCAATGAATGTAATGAGAGCCAAACTAAAACTGTTCGAGCTTTCCGATCAACCTAAACGCAGCGAGGCTGTTTTGAAAGAAATGGCTCTGGTTAATCGCAACCGCGCGCTAACCGATTGCGACGTCGTGCTAAGAGAAATTGAAAGAATTAGAAAGCATTACGAGAAAGTGAAGTTAACCAGCCAGGATCGTGGCATTAATAGCGAACGCGAACTGGCCTTGCAAATGGGCACCAAAATCGCTGCAATCATTGCTGTTTCGCAGAGATTACGCGCAGTGAATGCTTATGATGATCAAGAAAATTTGCTTCAGAAAGCTACCGATTTATACAATCAATTGGTGAGCAACGACGATCCGCAATTAGCCGATTTGAAAACCGCCCTGGCGTACAGTCACTGGGATCAAGATGAAATTGTTTATGTCCGTCCGCTTCTGGCGCAGGCCCTAGCCATTACAATAAATGCCAACAAAAGAGATGCCCGACAGGCAAGTGCACTCGATGTCGCTGAGAGCTGGCTCAGACTGGGGCAATGCGATCGCGATCGCAGCGCTTACGCCGATGCTGATAAAGAATTGGGCACGGCTCTATCAATTTTGCGCGCTTATTCAAAGCTTGACAAAAACGACCCTGAATCAGCAAGGGGTTACAAACTTTTGATTGAATGTCTCAACGCTACCGCCGACTACAAAGTTCAAGTGCATAAAGACGCAGAAGCACTTGTTTTGCGAAATCAGGTCGCTGCGATGAAGAAAGTAAAATTAGACTATCAACCTTTGCCGCAATAAATTTTGAATTTTTTTACTGCCGGAAAATTGGCGGTTGTTGGCAGCCTTTAAAATTTGTTGTTGTAAGTGAGCAGAGAAATTTGCGCAAATTTCTCTGCTCACTTACAGCCATGCTCTGAGCGAATCCCGAACAACAGTCACAAACACACTTGACGAATTTAAGAGCAAAATTTGTGCAAAAAACTGAACTTTAATCGCCCTCCAAACGTATCTATTAATACAGCAGATGCTGACTAATGGAGGGAATCCCATGAGCTGTGCAATGTTGATCAGAACACACATCGGGCTACTTAAACCTGGCGAAATTTTTACGTCCCGCGATTTTATCAATTACGGAACGCGGACCGTCATCGACCAGTTTTTGTGGAAGCTCGTAAAAACTAAAGAAATTAATAGGCTAACTAACGGAGTATTTGTTGATAGTTATAAGCGCCGCGCTGCTTACACAAGTACAGAAATCGCTCAAGTGAAGGCCAATGCTTTCGCTAAGAAAAAGTTTGAACATGATTCAATACTGGCCGAGGAACGCGCACTGCCTGTGAGTGATGCAGCTAAGTACGTTTATGCCGTCAATAGATCAACAACATCCATGAGACAGGTGGAGATTGGCAGTCGTCTTATTTACGCGGCGCCAGTGGCAGAAAAGAGCACCTTGCGAATCACAAATTTGGTGACATTATTCGCGCACTGTGGCAGATCGGTGAAAAAAACTGCGAACTGGAACATGTGAAAAAAGTCACTGCCCAGTGGGACCGTGAGCAAGCCAGAATTCTTCTCGAAAATGGCCGGTGGATGCCAGCCTGGTTGCTCAAAATGTTCAGGGAAATCTTCGGCAGCTTCTGGTTGAAAGTTGCTTTTCAAACGCTAGAAGCTCGTGCGGCGATATCCCGAAATGATCAACCGGAAGATACAAATTTTTGAGATTCAAATTTACTTGGCGGCTGTAGCCATGACGGTTACTTTGGCCAGGCCAGCTTCGAGATCTTTCACCAGATCATCTATGTCTTCGATGCCGACTGACAAACGAACCAGCGCGTCTACCACGCCTCTAGCGTCACGCTCGGCCTTTGGTATTGAGCCGTGCGTCATCGACACAGGGTGACAAACCAGCGATTCAACACCACCCAAACTTTCAGCCAGGGCGAACAATTTTGTTGAACCGAGGAACTGCCGTGCGCTTTCCAGCCCACCTTTAAGCACGAATGAGACCATGCCTCCGTAACCATTCATTTGCTCTTTGGCAAGAGAATGTTGAGGGTGGCTGGCTAAACCTGGATACATCACTTTTTCAACAGCAGGATGTTTTTCTAAATACTGGGCGATGATCATGGCATTTTTTTGATGGGCTTCCATACGCACAGCTAAGGTTTTTACGCCGCGCATGACCAGCCAGCAATCCCATGGGCCAGGCACGGCTCCCACAGCGTTTTGATGAAATTTGAGAGTTTCATAGAGGTCATCTCTGGAAGTGATCACGGCACCACCGATGACATCACTGTGCCCACCTAGATATTTCGTCACAGAATGAACGACGATATCGGCACCCAACGCTAGCGGATTCTGCAAGTAAGGACTGGCGAAAGTATTATCGACAACAGTTACTAACTTTTTCTCTTGCGCCACAGCGGCAATGGCTTTGATGTCGCAAAGCCTGAGCAGTGGATTCGTTGGTGTCTCCACCCAGATCATTTTTGTATTTGGCTGTATAGCAGCTTTTACTTTGCTGGCGTCGCTGGCATCGACATAAGTAAAAGTGAGGCCATAACGCTTCCATACTTTTTCAAATAATCTGTACGTGCCACCATAAACATCATCGCCGCAGATAACGTGATCGCCGCTGGACAGCAGATTCATGATGTTGCCTTCGGCGGCCAATCCGGACCCAAAGCAAAGGCCGTATTTGCCGCCTTCCAGAGAAGCGAGGCACTCTTCTAAAGCAAAACGCGTCGGGTTTTGAGTGCGGGCGTATTCAAAGCCTTTATGTTGATTCAAGCCTTCCTGTACATAAGTGGAAGTTTGATAAACAGGCGTGATAATAGCGCCGGTTGTAGGATCCGGTTCTTGTCCTACGTGAATTGCCTTAGTCGAGAACTTCATGATTTTTTCCTCAATTTAATTAGACAGAGATTTTTGCAGATTTTTCTCTGTCTTTTTTTCCACTCAATTCTTCGGTGTTGATTCCGCCGGCGGCCCGCAGGTGCGAAACAATGTCAAATTTCGTCAACACACCACAAGCTTTGCCTTCTTTCGTCAAAAGCACCATGTTGCTGCCAAGCTTAAATTGCTTGTAAACACAATCGATTTCACTATCCACATCAACTTGCGGGAAAGGTCTGCCCATTACCGACGAAACAGTTGTTGTCTCAGGATGCTTACGTTCGTAAACAATTTGCATTGTGATCAAATCGTTGATGTGACCAACGTTCTGACCAGCGGCAGTGACAACGGGCAATTGATCGATCTGATACTTTTGCATAATTTCGATAGCGGTTTGCACAGTCTCGTCAGGCTGAATTGTAATCATGCCTGGCACCTTGCCGTTAATTGCTTTACCTTCCAGCAAATCGCTGGCGAAGAAACTTACGCCTTCGGCTTGCAAGAAACCATATTCGCGCATCCACTCGTCAGAATAAATTTTGCTGAGATAGCCTCTGCCACCATCGGGCAAAATCACGACAATAACGTCATTTTCGTCCATGGTCGCGGCGACACGCAAAGCGGCAACTGTAGCCGTACCGCAAGATCCGCCTACGAGCAGACCTTCCTCGCGAGCCAGACGTCTGGCCATGATAAAGGAATCCTTGTCGGCTACGCGTTCGAAATGATCGACGATTTTCAAATCAGCGTTGCGTGGAATAAAGTCTTCGCCGATGCCTTCAACTTTATAAGATCCTGGGGTGTCACCTGAATAAATGGAACCTTCAGGATCAGCGCCGACAATTTTGATTTTCGGATTTTTCTCTTTGAGATAACGGGCAGTACCGGATATGGTGCCACCAGTGCCGGCCCCGGCCACAAGACAGGTAATCTTTCCTGAGGTCTGCTCCCAGATTTCAGGACCAGTGGTCTCATAGTGAGAGTCGGGATTATTGCTGTTGGCAAACTGATTCGGTTGGAAAGAACCGGGAATTTCCATTGTTAGTCGGTTGGCTACAGAATAATAACTTTCGGGAGAACTGGCAGAAACGGTGGATGGCACCATGACTACTTCCGCCCCATAAGCCTTGAGCAAGTTTATTTTCTCTGGAGCGACCTTGTCAGGACATATCAAAATACATTTATAGCCTTTCACTGCGGCAATCTGTGCCAGCCCAGTGCCGGTATTACCTGAGGTAGGCTCGATAATTGTGCCGCCGGGTTTGAGTAAACCGGCCTTTTCGGCTTCTTCAATCATCTTTAAAGAAGGTCTATCTTTAATTGATCCGCCTGGGTTAAAGACCTCCATCTTGGCCAAAATTGTCGGTTTGAGGCCTTTTGAGACCTTGCTCAACTTCACAAGAGGAGTTTCGCCGATTGTTTCCAGAATGTTCTCGCAGTACTTCACAAGGAAGTCCTCCATTACAATATGTATGAGAAAGAATAGGTTTAATTATACGGCGATGACAGACAACAAAGACTGCTTCAAACCTGAGGATCTCTCTGATTTTAATTGGGAAAAAGAGCTCGGCGCGCCTGGCGCTTATCCTTTCACCCGCGGAATCTACCCGGATATGTACCGTTCCCGCAAATGGACAATGCGTCAGTATGCGGGTTTTGGTAACGCCGACGAAACTAACAAGAGATTTAGATATCTCTTAGGTAACGGCCAAACCGGACTTTCGGTAGCTTTTGACCTGCCCACGCAAATGGGTCTTGATTCCGACGATCCGATGGCTCTTGGCGAAGTGGGACGCACTGGGGTTTCTATTGACACCCTCAAAGACATGGAAAGATTGTTCAATGAAATTGACCTGGGCAAGGTTTCCACCTCCATGACAATCAATGCCACCAGCGCCATTTTGCTGGCCATGTACCGTGCTGTCGGCATAAGGCAGGGCGTCAAGGCTGAACATCTCTCCGGCACCATTCAAAACGATATTCTCAAGGAGTACGAAGCGCGAAACACCTATATTTTTCCGCCCAAAGGCTCTATGCGCCTGATTACCGATATTTTTAGTTTCTGCCACAGCGATATGCCCAAGTGGAATACAATCTCGATTTCGGGCTATCACATCCGTGAAGCGGGAGCCACGGCCGTTCAAGAGCTGGCATTTACTTTCGCCAACGCCATCGAATACGTGCGGGCGGCGCAGACATCAGGTCTGGCTATTGATGACTTCGCTCCACAACTGTCATTCTTTTTTGTCGCCCAAATGAATTTCTTCGAAGAAATTGCCAAATTTCGGGCTGCCCGGCGCATCTGGGCAAAAATCATGAGAGATCAGTTCGGCGCCAAGAGCGTCAAGTCGCAAACTTTGCGTTTCCATGTGCAAACGGCGGGCTCCAGCCTGACTCTGCAACAACCGGACAACAACATTGTTCGCACTACTCTGGAGGCCCTGGCCGCCGCCCTGGGAGGTTGCCAGTCGCTGCACACCAATTCCAAAGATGAAGCCATTGCGCTGCCCACTGAAGCTTCAGCCCTCACAGCCCTGCGCACGCAGCAAATTATCGCCTTTGAAACCGGCGTGGCTAATGTTGCCGATCCCCTGGGCGGATCGTTCTATATAGAAGATTTGACCAATCAAATCGAAGCGCAAGTGGAAGTATATTTGCAACGCATTGAAGAAATGGGCGGCGCCATCAAGGCTGTGGAAAGCGGCTACATTCAAAAAGAGATTCAAGATTCAGCCTACGAAGATCATCAAGAAGTAGCGCGCAAGGCCAAACTGGTGGTAGGAGTCAACTCGTTCATTGACGAGCATACTGAAGAAATCAACGTGCAGCGCATTGACCCTGCCCTGGAAGGTCAGCAAGTGGAATCCCTGCAGCGCATCAAAGCCGAGCGCGATCAAGAGAAAGTAGCCGCGGCGTTATCCAAATTACATCTTGCGGCCGCTGGTAGCGAGAATCTGGTGCCCTTCATCTGCGAAGCCGTGGAGTGTTATGCCACCGTTGGTGAGATCAGCGGCACATTGAAAAAATCCTTCGGCAAATTCAGGCCGATGGTGACCATTTAGCGCCCCTGCCAAGCGGCTCGGCAAAACTGCAACAATTTCTGCGCACAAATTGCTGAAATACTACTGGTGCCGATGTGACAGCCTGGTGTATGCTGCCATGTAGACGCGCGTTTTGACAGTCACTTGTCAAATGCTAGCTATCAGCGTTGCTCTCGTCAAGAAATCAGTGAATTGATTGCTTGCTTCCATCTGGCAGATTCTGTTCTTCAGGCGCTGAATTTCTAATTCAATTAAAGGGTATCTGGGACGCATGGTTCAAAAGGCTGGTCCGAAAAAAATTCTGGTCACGGGTGGAAGTGGCATGATTGGCCGCGCCATCGTCGCCCGTCTGGTGGCAACTAAACAATGCATCGTCAAATCGCAAGTACGCAACAGGCTTGATGCCAGAAAAAAAGTCGGCGATAGCGTTGATCTGACCATGGTAGAAATGCTGCAAGCAGACTTCACCAGAGTAGGCGATCAAGAAATGCGCGCTCTGACAAAAGATTGCGATTTCGTTATTCATGCCGCCGGCTTAGTGCACCAGGAAAACGCTTCTTATCAGGAATACGAAGTGGTAAACGTGCGCGCCACCCAGCAATTAGCTGAAGCCTGCGTCGCCAACGGCGTGCACACTCTGGTATTTTTCAGCACCTCTGCTATCTACGGCAAAGGGCCATTTAAAAATATTTCCGAGGCCGGTCCTTTCGCCGCCAAGACACCATATGCGGTGTCGAAGATTACCAGCGAAAATTATCTACAAACCCTCAGTGGAAAAATTCCTCGCATAATTATTCTCAGACCTTCTCTGGTTTTCGGTGAAGGTGACAGAGGCAACATGCTCTCTTTAATCAGGCAGATTAAAGAAGAGAAGTATATTCATATCGGCGGTGGTGTCACTCCTAAAAGTTTGATCTACTCGAAAGATTTGGCCAATGCAGTGCATCTGTGTTTGCAAAAAGTACCGCCCGGCTACCATATTTTCAATGTGGCTAATCCCAGTCCTGTAGCCATGAAAGATCTGGCTGAGAATATTGCCGCCACTCTCAATGTGACAAAGAAATTTAGTTCGATGCCTGAAGGGCTGCTTAAAATGGGGCTCAAAGCAGCTCAAGCGTTCATGCCCGGAAAAATTGCCGTTACTCCTGAGCAAGTGGAAAAACTGGCCACTGAAACTACTTGCTCAGTTGACAGTCTTGTAGGCGCCACCGGTTTTGCACCGGCCGCTGATCTTAAATCAGGTATCAAGGCCGAAGTGGATTGGGCCACTGCCAACCAGCTACTCTAGCCAGTTGATAGTCGCAGCCATTGCTAGATCAATATTTCAAATTAACTGAGCGCGGCACCACAATTCGAACAGAATTTCTGGGCGGCTGCACTACTTTTTTGACTATGGCTTACATTATCGTCGTCAATCCTGCAATTCTTGCTTTTGCTGGCATTCCACAGGGTCCTTCGACTGTAGCTACAATTGTGACAGCGGTTTTCGGTTGTTTAGCTATGGGACTATTTGCTAACCGACCTCTGGCAGTAGCACCATATATGGGTGAAAATGCCTTTATCGCTTTCGGTCTGGCGGCCTTGGGAATTAGTTGGCAACTACGACTGGGTGCGGTTTTTGTCAGCGGATTAGCTTTTCTTGCCATGTCGCTATTGAAAATCCGACCATGGCTTGCCAATTCCATTTCGAACAGCATGAAACACAGCTTTGCCGCCGGCATTGGTATGTTTCTCACCTTAATCGGTTTGTATGAAACCGGTTTGATTGAAAGCGCCGTGCAGGGCATGCCGGCCAAATTACTGCTGGTCGGCGATGGTATTACCCTTGGTGCGCCGGCCGTTCCTCTTAAACTTGGTAATTTGCACGATATCAAAGTTTTACTGACGATCTTCGGTACTCTGACCACTGCAGCTCTTCTGGCCAGAAGAGTGCGGGGAGCGATTTTAATAGGCATTGTGCTTACCGCTATTTTAGGTTTTGCCTGCGGCGTGGGCGAGATGCCTAAAGCCATTTTTTCAGTGCCTTTTCAAGGCGAATATAGCCTGACACCAATCCTCTTCAAGCTCGATATCGCCTCCACATTGAAATTAAGTTTCCTGCCAATTTTGCTCACTCTTTTTCTCATGAGCTTCCTCGACACCTTGAGCACATTGGTTGGTGTGGGTGCTAATTGCGGCATGGTAGACGAAAATGGCAATCTTAGCGATATCGAAAAGCCGATGATTGTCGACGCATGCTCTTGCATTTTTTCAGCTCTAATTGGCTCGTCAACTAGTGGTGCCTTTATTGAATCGGCTGCCGGCATTCGCGAAGGTGCACGCACCGGGCTGGCATCGGTCACCTGTGCGCTGTTCTTTTTTATCGCCCTCTTTTTTATTCCTCTGCTGCAACCGCTGCAGCATCTCAAATACGCTTACGGACCGGCCTTGATTTGTGTAGGTTTACTGATGTGCAGTTCGCTGAAAAAAATTGAAGTGGAAGATCTGACTGAAGCTTTTCCATCATTTGCCACCATTGCCATGATGATTTTTACTTACAGCATTGCCAACGGTCTTACCGCCGGTCTAGTACTTTACGCTCTAATTAAAACTTTGACCGGACGCATCAAAGAAGTGACGCCGGGCGCGTGGATATTGGCCGCCATGTGCCTGACCTATTTTCTTTTTGGCTTGCCCCATTAGTTTGCAACAGGCAGACAGCTCGGCTTAGATTAAGCCATTACATTCGGGCAAAATAATGAACAAGATCAGAACGAGAAATTCCGACTATGTCATTACGCGAAATACCGGCATGATTGGGGCCGTCATGATCGTCATGAGCAAGAGCAATGCGATCTACGTTTTTAAGTAAAAAGCGTGCATAATTTTTCTGACGCCGATCTAAGTCTCGATGCTGATAGGCATATTCAAGCTCTGTGGCCGAAAGAAAACCATTTTGGTCGACATCGATCATGTCGAAAGTATCGAGAGCAAAGGCCTTTATTTCGCTCAGCAAATCAGTCAGGTTAATGCCATCGTGCGTTGCCGGCCGGGGCCAAAAATCGCGCATATCTTTGACGCTGGGAATGCTGTTCGTCATATCGATATTTTACATGATCAGCCCAGTGCTGAGCAACTGCGCTTCTTTGGCCTCTTCGGCAGTGAGGTGGCCGGAGCCGGCCAGAGCAGCCAGTCGCATCTGTAAATCAAGCAAAAATTGGCTGTCGTAAGTATTGGGCGGCGCGCTGGTTGCCGCTTTTCTATAAGCCGACAGGGCCACACTGTAGTCTCCTCGCCCTTCAGCCAGACCACCCTCTATAATTCCTAAAGGCAAGGCATAAGAGCTCAAGGCCGACATATTTTTGATACTTCTGGCTCTTTGCATGAGAAATTCGGTGTGCTCATACTTCTTCAAAGCCAGACTGATTAATGCCGCTTGTAAGAGCACTTCTTGATTATACGGCTGGCGGCCCAGCGCTTTGCTTATGTGCGCGTCAGCTTGCTCATATTGTCTTTGGGCGAAGAGAATGCGAGCGCGAGTCATGAGCAGATAGGTGATGTCTTCACCGTGGTGAAAGGTTTGCGGATCTGATGAATACTGTGCGATCGCACTTTGGGCACCGGCGATATCTCCGGCCAGCAACTTGGCTTGCGCCATCAGGCACCTGGCTTTAAAAATGTATTCCGGATTCTGCGTACCTGTTATTCCTTCGCTCAGCAGTAAGCGCGCTTCTTTTTGGGCCAATCTGTAGTTACCGGAATATAAATCCAATTCTGCTTTTTCCAAAAGCACCAGACCGTCGTCGGGAGCCAGTTTCAAGGCATGTTCGAGCAAATCTTTAGCAGCCTTAAACTTGCGCTGGTAGAAGTAAACCCGCACTATGTTCAAGCGCGGCTCGACAAAATCTAGCTTGAGAAAAATTGCTCGTTCCCAGTCGCGCACAGCTACACTGAAGTCACTTTGTTGTTGTTCGGCCAGACGAAATTCTGACTGTCCCAGGCCGTTCCAACCGGCAGCGAAAGTGGGTTCAAGCTTAACCGACCAGCGATAGTAATCACGAGCCGTCTCGAAGTGACCTTGTGCTGCCGCTTTGCCTGCGCTGTTGAAACAATAATAAACCATGGCTTTGCGACCGAGAAAAATCAATAGACTGAAAAAAACAATGGCGCCAACCAAAATTTTTTGTTTAGCAAGCCATTGATGGGTTCGTTTGACACTACGCCATTCTTCATCGGTGGCACCGGTAGTGGCAAGCACTGCGAAATCATTTTCCAGGTATTGAGGCAATGCGGCGGCAGGCAGTGCATTGCTGCGTTCAAACACAGTTCTAATTAGGCGGTCAAAAGTCTCTTTGCTGAAGAAAAAAGAGGGCACATAATTTGGAAAAAGAAGCTGCGAAAGTAATTTGTTTTTGATTTCAAAATGAAAAAGAATGGTCAGCCGGCGTGCCGTTTCTCTCAGGGAAAATAATTTGGTGAAGAAAAAGTTCGGCTCCACCGAAACAGCGCTGATGGATTTCCAGGGAACCATACGATCAAAGCGCGAAAGTTTGATGCCTTTGTCAGAAACCCAGACGCCGCGACTGACAAAACGCAATAACTGAGTAATGGCTAGAAAACCAAGAAACCAGATCACGGCGGCGATTATCCAGTCGCCCACCACGCGTAAAAAAAGTGCGGTGACGGAACTGGCATTTGGTATAAGAGGAATGACATCGGTAATGGCCAATACTGAGGCGATAAAAAAGGATGATCCTGCTGCCAGCTGTGTCAGAGCCTGCGAATCGAAAGCAAAAAGCTCGGAGCCTGGATCTGTATTCACCTCTTGGCCAGGTAATTTTGAATTTTTCAAGTAATTTGTGCTACGTCTTACGCAATTTGTTTGGCAATTTTTCCTGCAACATCGGTGCTGTCTATCTTAGACCCTGCTTGGCTTTCCACACTCCATGTAACGAATCTAAAAAGTTGGACAAAAACATTAGACCATGACATATTGAACAAGGGTTAATATTAACCGTGACGAATGCATGCGAGAGGTATGTCCTTTGAAAATCCTGATCATTGAAGACGACGTAAATATCGCGCGTCTCATCGAACTTGAGCTCGGCTATGAAGGTTATCAAGTTTCCGTGGCTCACGATGGCAATCAAGGTCTTGATCTTTTCAAGAAAGACCAGCCCGAACTGGTTCTTCTGGACGTCATGCTCCCTGGCCTTGACGGGATTGAAGTTTGTAAGCGCTTGCGCTCGATGTCTAAAGTTCCAGTAATCATGCTCACTGCTAAAGACGGCGTGCAAGATAGGGTAAGCGGACTTGATAGCGGTGCAGATGATTATCTGACTAAGCCATTTGCCACAGAAGAGCTCCTGGCCAGAATTAGAGCTGTTATGCGGAGAAAACCAGCAGAAGGCATTCTTACTTATGCCGACTTGTGGATGGATCAGCTCAATCGAGTTGTAAAAAGAGGCGAGCGCCAACTAGACCTGCGCGCTAAAGAGTTCGATTTGCTGAGATTGTTCATGCAATATCCAGAACAAGTACTTTCTCGCGAATTCATTTTCGACAAAGTCTGGGGCTATGACTTCATCGGCGAATCAAATGTCATCGAAGTCTACATTCGTTATTTGCGCTCTAAGCTTGAAGACGCCACTTCTAAGCGTTTGATTCAAACAGTGCGCGGCGAAGGCTACGTATTGCGAGAAGAAGAACCTTCAAGATAAAAGACAGAGAAATTTGCGCAAAATTCTCTGCTAATTAAAAGTGATTGAAAAAAAGGCCGCAACACCCAACAGGTTGCGGCCTTTTGCTATCTATATATAGGCTCTAAGGAGCGTCGGATAATTTCTCAAAAGGCGGGCTGAGTAAGAGTTTTAGCCTGGCCTGCAGATCTGGAGCAAGCATCTGCAAGGTTTTAAGTGACCGGCAGCGCACATATGGATTTTCATCGTGAGCCAGTTCCGCCAGGATCTCTTCGGGCATGTGAGGGCTTTCAGCCACGCCATAACGCACGTCAACATTCTCGTCTTTAGCCAGCATCGCTAAAATCTCTGCCGGACTGTTTTTGTTCTCAGCCACCGCCATTCTCACTTCGGCATTGTGATCAAAAACCAGCTTCTTCAAAACATCGATGGGAGTGCGGGGATTTTCGGCCACCGCCCGTCTTACAGAAACGTTGGCATCGTCAGCCAGACGCATTAGAACCTGCCTGGGAGTGTTGGGATTGCCGGCCACCACGCGTCTTACTTGCAGGATTTCAGCGTCCAACTCCAAACCATCATTGGTTGACTGTACCGATGTAGCCTGGTTTTCCAGGGATAGGGATAGATTGAGCTTCTCTTTGCGCATTTCACTGCTCCGGGCCGTATGAACCAGTACTATGCCCGTTGTCAAGAATTATCAACCAACTGTCAGTGCCCGACGCCACTGCAACTCTCCCGTAGCATGGTAATGAAATGTTAAGAAGGCTTGTAACAGAAAATTGGTCAAAATCGGGCTTTCCCCAATGGGTTAGGGGATTCTCCCCTGATTAGGCGCAAGTTTTGCGTGAAGCCCCCATGCAAGTAAAAAAGGCTCACATGTTGCGGGTTTTACGGCTTGTAAAAAAACATGTCGTAACGTTATGATAACTGGCATATAGTTTAGGTATCTCACAGGTTCGCTGCCAAAGGAATTACCCAAATGGCGTTTCGCGTCAGCAGCCCTTGTCAAGACCAAGGTAACATCATGAATACATTACAGACACGCTACAAACCAACTTACTCCGGGCCCACCACTTCTGATGGCATTGAGCAGCTTCTGTCTGTGGCAGAAAACGGCAATTTTGTTTTGAGCTTGCCGCCCACACTCAAAGATTATCAACAAGAACTCGAGCGTTTGCTCGGTAAATGCTTTAGAGGCAAAGCCACATCGGCCGACAGCCTGGCCCTGGCTCGTCAGATGTCGATTAACTGGTGCTTGTCTAAATGCAAACAAACAGGCCAGTCTATCGACCAGTGCATGAACGAACTTTCTTAATCAGTCTCAAAGCTGACTGAATTAGTAGCGAAATTGAAAAGTCGCAGTAACGTATTTACTGCGACTTTTTTTGCTTATCGAATGAATGAGGAGATCAGAAAGTGGCTTCGCCTCCTTCCATATCTTTTTCATCTTCCAGAGAAGATTCAAGAATCGGAGTGACTGAAACAACCACGTCGTCTTCGCCCACTTGTTGCATTCTCACGCCTGTTGCCATGCGTCCTTGGATACTGATAGCGTCAGCTTGCTGACGCACCACTACACCATTGGCAGTGGCAATGATCATTTCGTCCCCTGGCCTGACTACACGCAAGCTGGCCAGACGTGAGCTGGCATTCTTGAATTTGGTACCAATCAAACCTATGCCGCCGCGTCCTTGCTGTCTGAATTCTTCCAGCCTGATACGTTTGCCGAAGCCGTCATTGGTGACCACAAGCAAGTAAGTGTCGTCGAATGTTTCCAGAGCGTCGAAGCCGACAATACGATCGCCCTCACGCAGAGTAATCGCTCTGACACCACGGGCGGAGCGCCCGAGAGGTCGCAATTCTTCTTCGCTGTAGCGAATGCACATGCCGTCGCCTGTGCCGATGATGATGTCGCTCTTGCCTTGAGACGGTCTGACCCAGCCGAGTTCATCGCCGTCATTGAGTGTAATGGCGATGATGCCGCTCTTTCTGATGTTGGCAAATTCAGACATTTGCACTTTCTTGATGTAAGCCTGGTGAGTGAGCATGATCAAATAGCTGTCAGGATCAAAGCTCGATACAGGAATAACTGTAGTAACAGTTTCGTCAGGACGAATCTGCAACAGGTTAACGAGAGCCAGACCGCGAGCGGTGCGGCCGCCTTCCGGCACATCCATGACTTCCAGCGGATAAATCTGTCCACGGTTGGTGAAGACTAGCAAACGATCGTGCATGCTGGCGGCAAAGAAGTGCTGCAAGTCATCTTCATCACGAGTTTTCACACCAGATACACCACGGGTATTGCGGCGTTGTTTGCGGAAACTATCGAGCGAAATGCGTTTGATGTAATCTTGCTTGGTAATAAACACCGCCATAGGCTCGTTAGGCGTCAAGTCTTTGGAAGACAATTCGCTTTCTGAACCACTGGCTTCGATTATTGTGCGTCGCGCATCTTTCTGACCGTTCGCATCCTTGTAATTGTCGCGAATTTCAATCAATTCTTTTTTGATGATCTCATCAACCAGCTTACGATCGGCCAGAATGCGCTTGTACTCAGCGATTTTTTCTAGCAGTTCGGAGTGCTCTTTTTCGACCTTAGCTCGCTCTAAGCCTGTCAATCGGCGCAATTGCATCTCTAAAATTGAAGATGCTTGAGCGTCAGAAAGCTCGAATTTAGCCATTAATTCTTGTTTGGCTTGATCGGTGGAATCAGCTGCGCGAATAAGGCGAATCACTTCGTCGATATTGCTCATGGCTTTAAGTAAGCCTTCGAGAATATGAGCGCGATCTTCGGCTTTGCGCAAGAAATAACGTGTGCGCCTGGTGATTACATCGACACGGTGATCAATAAATTCTGAAAGCATGTCAGCGAGACACAAAGTCACCGGTTTATTTTTTACCAGAGCCAGAGTGTTTACCGGGAAAGAACCTTGAAGCTGAGTGAATTTATAGACGTTGTTCAATACCACCTGAGCATTGGCATCGCGCTTCAGCTCAATCACAACTCGCATACCAGACCGATCTGTTTCGTCATTAACGTCAGAGATACCGGTCAATTTCTCGTCGCGCACAAGTTCTGCAACGCGCTTGGTGAAAGCTTCAGGACCAACCATATAAGGAAGTGCCGTAACGACAATGCCCATTTTCGGCTGGCGGCCGCCGGAAGATGACAGTTGTTCGATTGTGGCCGTTCCGCGAGTAGGAATAGAACCGCGGCCGGTGGTGAAGGCTTCGATGATGCCGTCGCTACCTAAGATGCTGCCGCCGCCTGGAAAATCCGGTCCTTTGATCCACTGCATTAATGCGCGTGAATCAAGCTCGGGATTATCGATTTTAGCAATGGTGCCGTTTACAACTTCAGTTAAATTGTGTGGTGGAATATTGGTGGCCATACCAACGGCGATACCAGAGGATCCGTTCAGTAAAAGCACCGGCACCCTTGATGGCAACACTGTTGGTTCTTTTAAAGATTCGTCGAAGTTAGGGCGCGTATCGACGGTTTCGGCTTCAATGTCGGCGAGAGTTTCCATTGCCAGCGCGTGCAATTTGCACTCGGTATAACGCATGGCAGCCGGTGGATTATCGAGGTCACCAAAGTTGCCGTGGCCATTAATAAGCACGTAACGGCTGGCCGAAGGTTGAGCCATGCGCACGAGTGCTTCGTAAATTGATGAGTCACCGTGAGGGTGATATTTACCCATAACGTCGCCCACTACCCGGGCCGACTTCTTAAACTTCTCACTGGGAGCCAGACCGAGCTCGTACATGCCGTAAATAATTCTTCGGTGAACTGGTTTTAAACCGTCCCTCACATCAGGAATAGCTCGGCTGACGATCACTGACATGGCATAGTCGATAAACGACTTTTTCATCTCATCGCGCAGTTCCACCGAAACGATTCGCTGCCCGCCAGTACCGCCGGTACCGCCTGAAGAATTTGCTTCAACCACCGAGAACTACCTCTTAACTGCCCAACTGATGCCAACCGAAACAGAGCAGATCGCCTCAGCGGATATAGAGAACATATCCATTCCGCGGCGCTTGATTTGCTCGTTTGCAGAGACAAATTATAACACGCAGCCCAAGCTCGCTTGCGATGCCAGTTTCAGTAACAAATTTGGGGTATTACCGGCGGAGGCCGGGGCGCGCGAGCACATTGATATTAAAATAGAAAGCTCACATCAAACAGAAAATCAGATCAAACCAGGTATAAGCTCGTGAACAAAGGCACTATTGGGAGCGACGAAATCAAGATGTCGGCAGTATCCAACTCCACCCCAGGTTCAGCCGATGACGGCCATGACGGCGGTGAAAATGCTGAAGCCAGCAAACTAAAAGCCGACCGCCTGCGCAAGCTCGCCGCCTTCAAGGAACAGGGCGTTAATCCCTATCCTTACAAATACGTGCGCACTCACAAAGCCGCCCAGTTGCAAGAACAATATAAAGACCTGGCCGCTGAAGTCGAAACTGAAGACGTGGTGCAGGTTTGCGGCAGAATTATGAACAGCCGCAACAGCTGGATGTTTATCGATCTATTTGACGACTCGGGAAAAATTCAACTTTTTTGCCACAAGCAAAACCTGCCGGAAGAAAAACTCGCCCAGCTCAAGCTGCTTGACAAAGGCGATTACATGGGCGCCACAGGTACCATCCGTCGCACCAAACAAGGCGAACTTTCAGTCAAAGTGACCGACTGGCAAATCCTTTCTAAATCACTTTTGCCCTTGCCTGATAGCTGGGAAGGTTTTAAGGATGTAGAAGCGCGATACCGCCACCGTTACGTCGACATGATTATGAATGAAAGCGTGCGCGACAATTTGCGCAAACGCTCTTTAATCATTCGCCACATGCGCAATTTTCTCGATCAACACGATTATTTAGAAGTGGAAACACCGACTCTGCAAGTAGAAGCAGGAGGTGCTGACGCACGGCCATTCATCACCCATCACAACACCCTTGGTCTCGATCTTTATTTGCGTATCGCTACCGAGCTGCATTTAAAGAGATTGATCATCGGCGGCATGGAAAAAGTTTATGAAATCGGCCGCATTTTCCGAAACGAAGGCATGAGCACAAGACACAATCCTGAATTCACTATGCTCGAGATGTATTGCGCTTATGGCGACTACAACGATCTTATGACTTTTACAGAAAAAATGTTGCGCACTGTAGCTGAAAATACCCTTGGCACTGCTGATTTTCATTATCAAGGCCAGGATATTTCTTTTGCCAAACCATTCCGCAAATTGCGCATGAACGATGCCATAAAAGAAATCACCGGCCTTGATGTCAGTTCACTGAAAAGCTTCGAAGAAGCTAAACACGCGGCTCTAGGGCTCGGTGTCAAGCTGGATAAACACGATAGCCGCGGTAGTGTAATCAATGCAATTTTTGAAAACAAAGTAGAACACACCTTAATTCAGCCTACTTTCATCATTGATTATCCAGTGGAAATTTCACCCCTTACAAAAGCGCACCGCGATCATGCCGGTGAGGTGGAACGTTTTGAAATGTTTGTCTTCGGGCGTGAACTGGCCAATGGTTATTCAGAGTTGACCGATCCTCACGATCAAAGAACTCGCCTGGAAGAGCAAGGTCGTAAAAAAGCAGCCGGCGACGTCGAAGCCATGCCCCTTGATCTTGATTTTATTATGGCGATGGAATATGGCATGCCGCCCACCATGGGCATCGGCATTGGTATCGATCGTCTGGTGATGCTGCTCACCGACTCAGCTTCCATTCGCGATGTCATTGCTTTCCCCACTATGAAACCGCTGGGCAAGCAAAAAGAGTCGCAATAAAGTTTGCATTAAAAGGAGTATTGACACATGAATATGATCAAAATCTACCTCTATGCACCGACCAAAAAAGTACTACTGCCTACGGTGGCGGAAACCGAGGCCGGCGTTTTTGTGGAAGGCGAGCCTTTGCACATTTTCGATCATCTGCAAGTAGATTTATGGAAAGGCGAAATCTTCAAAGCGCTCAATCGCGAAATGCTTACGGTTAAGACACCAGAAGGCCAGCTCGAGCCGGGATCGCAATTGCTTGAGGCTTTGCATTTAAATTCTTGGGCAGCTTTTGAAAAAGAAGCTGTGCTGTTTACAGTGCACAAAGGTGCTCGCTACATCACAATTTATACCACCGGATTTGGCGACGACGGCATGTGGTCTGCCACTCAAATGACTGAAAGAAAGTTTCACAGTCGCGCACCACAAGAGGTAATTGTGGACGCGATCGCCAAAGAAATCATGTGTCATCCGCGAGCGCACAAAGGCACTAAAGTAGCGGCTGTACCTCTGATGATCGGCATGAGTGCGCCGAAGAATAACTAGTAGAATTCGCTAAAGTCTGCCGGAGCATAGCTGGCAAGATAATTGCTGAAAAAATACGTCCGGACGTATTTTTCTTGCTGACCTGATTACTGACCCGATTCCATAGCGGCGCGCTCGGCTTCAACTTTTTCTTCTACGAAAGCTCTTACTTTCTCGAACTCTTCGTCGGAATCAATTGTCTGGAAAACATAATCGTTGCCGCGGTGGAAGAAGCGCATAATCACCAGGGTCTGGTCTTCTTCTTCCAATTCTTCTTCAGCACCTTCTTCAGCAATTTTTAAAAGAAGGGCATATTCATTTTCTTCAAAAACAAAACGATCAAGCATTTCGCAATCGTAAGAATGGCCGTCTTCACTTTCGAGAGTGATTACAGCAATTTCTTGTTCTTCCGAATTAGGCGCTTCTGTCACTGTACTTACCTCAATTAAATCCGAACATCGGAAAGCTCGACCAATTTATTCAACTGCTGCTCTGTACCCAGAGCAATTAAATCATCGCCTTCCCGGAAAATCAGGTCAGGCGAAGGATTGGATATCAGCTTACCATTTTGGTTAACGGCCAGGATCATGGCCCCGGAAGTCTGCTTAATGTTTGCATCTTTCAAAGCCTGACCGATTAATTTAGAGGCTTTACCAAGCCTGACCTGCTCCATGCGCAAGTCATATTCAGGAGTAGACATGACAACATCGAGAAACTGTGTCACCAGCGGGTGAGTGACGGCTGTTGCCATGCGCTTGCCGCAAATGACATACGGTGAGATCACCATACTGGCACCAGCTCGACGCATCTTGGCTTCTGTACCGGGATTGGCTGCACGTGAGACAATTTTGATATTTTCGTTAAGACCTTTGGCCGAGAGAGCAATAAAAGTATTGGAAGTGTCGTCATCAAGTGCACAGACAATTCCTTTGGCCGTTTCTATCTGTGCATTAAGCAGCACTTCATCAGAACTGGCATCACCCTGCAAGACAAGATGTCCGGCTTCAGCGGCCAGCTTGGCCCTTTCATGGTCCACTTCGATTAAGACAAAATCGATTTTGTTGTGATTGAAGTGCGTGATTACTTCCTGGCCGGTACGGCCATAACCGCAAACAATCTGGTGATCTCTAAGTTTGGCAATTTTCTGTCGCATACGCCGGGCTCCCAGATTGAAACGGAGAAAAATATCCACCATGTCGCTAAGTACAGATAGCACTACACCGGCGCCAATCAAAATCAATAATATGGTGTAAAGCTTTCCTGCGGTGGAAAGCGGGTGAGTTTCACCGTATCCGACCGTAGTCAAGGTTATGACGGTCATGAAGAGCGAGTCTAAAAAATTCCAGTGCTCCACCAGCATAAAACCCAGTGCTCCGAAGAGCACGAAGCCCACCAGCCGGGCTAAATCCAGTAAAAATCTCCTGGCAACCGCATCTTTCAACTGTACTGAACACCTATCTATGAACGCCAGGTAATGAGCATTTGTGCTGAAACAATAAAATAGAACGAAAACTATCATAAACGAGTTGGGGAAACTCCCCGCTAGCATCTATCATTTGCTTTGCTGAGAGGCATAACATAGACCAGTAGTTAACACCAGTAGACATCGGAGAACCAATGAGCACAGTTCTAGAGAAGACCCAGGGTAAAGTCGTTCAGGTTATTGGACCTGTAGTAGACGTTGAATTTCCTGGCGGACATCTACCTGAAATCTATAACGCTATTGTTATTGAAGGTCTCAATCCAGCCGGCGAACAAATGAGAGTTGTTTGCGAAGTGCAACTTTTGCTGGGTGACAACCGCGTCAGAAGCGTATCCATGAGCTCTACCGATGGCATGACCAGAGGCATGGAAGTTACCGATACCGGAAAACCAATTTCAGTTCCAGTGGGCAAAGGTACTCTCGGTCGCATCATCAACGTGCTTGGTGAAGTGGTTGATGAAGGCCCTGAACTGATAGCCGATGATTACTGGGAAATTCACAGACCTTGCCCAGACCTGACAGATTTGCAAACCGATACCGTGATTTTCGAAACCGGTATTAAGGTTGTTGACTTGCTCGCTCCTTATGTAAAGGGCGGAAAAATTGGTCTCTTTGGTGGAGCCGGCGTAGGCAAGACCGTCATCATTATGGAACTGATTAACAACATCGCTCAGCACCACGGCGGCTACTCCGTCTTTGGCGGCGTAGGCGAACGCACACGTGAAGGTAACGACCTCTGGCACGAAATGAAAGACTCCGGCGTTATCGACCGTGTAGCTCTGGTTTACGGTCAAATGAACGAGCCACCAGGAGCGAGAATGCGCGTTGCTCTGTCAGCTCTGACTGTAGCCGAATATTTCCGTGACGTATCCAAGCAAGACGTGCTGCTCTTCGTCGACAACATGTTCCGCTTCACTCAAGCCGGTTCTGAAGTTTCAGCATTGCTCGGCCGTATGCCGTCAGCTGTAGGCTACCAGCCAACTCTGGCATCAGAAATGGGCCAATTGCAAGAGCGTATTACTTCCACCAAGAACGGTTCGATTACATCTGTACAAGCTGTATACGTACCGGCCGATGACTTGACCGACCCCGCTCCTGCCACCACATTTGCCCACTTAGATGCCACCACAGTGCTTTCACGTCAAATCGCCGAATTAGGAATTTATCCTGCGGTAGATCCACTGGCTTCCACTTCCACAGCTCTAAAACCTGAAGTCGTAGGACAAGAACACTATGACATCGCCCGTGGTGTGCAGCAAACTTTGCAACGCTACAAAGACTTGCAAGATATTATCGCTATTCTCGGTATGGATGAACTTTCCGCAGACGACAAACAAGCAGTTACTCGCGCCAGAAAAATTCAGAAATTCATGAGCCAACCGTTCACTGTTGCTGAAAACTTCACCGGCCGTAAAGGCAGCTACGTCAAGTTGAAAGACACCGTTGAAGGCTTCCGTCAAATTCTCGAAGGAGAAGTTGACGATTTGCCAGAGGCTGCTTTCTACATGGTTGGTAACATCGAAGAAGCTAAAGAACAAGCTAAGTCGATGTCCTAATGAAGAAGAAGCATCAGACCGAATCAGTAGCTGAAATTAAGCCATTGAAGGCACCGGAGGAAGCTCCGGTGCCGGCTTCAACGGCGCGCAATATTTTTGTTTGCGGGCGTCTCGAAAACGAAATTACGTTGCCGACAATCAAAAAATTGCTGCGATTCAATGAGCGCGATCCGAAAAAACCAATCAATATGTATATCAATTCAGCCGGCGGTAATGGCTACAACGCCGATGGCATCATTGCCGTCATACATTCCATCGAAGCGCCGGTTAATACAATTTGTTTGGGTCACGCTCTGTCCGGTGCTTGTGAAATTCTGGCGTCGGGAACCGGCGAGCGCGTCGCTTATGAATTTTCCACTTTGATGTTTCACCAGACGCTCTGGGAAGCGGAAGGTGATATCACCAATTTAGAAATTCAAGCCACTCAAGGCAGGCGTTTTCGCGAAGCTCAAATTGAACTGCTGCACCGCTGTTCCGGCCAGGACAAAAGCCGCATTGCCAAAGACATTGAGCGCGATCATTACCTTTCTACGGCCGAAGCGCTTGCATACGGCCTGATTGACCGAATCATCGTCCACAACGGACACCCTGGTTTCAAAGCAGCAAAAGACAAAAACAAATCAAAGTCTAAGGCGGCTAACCAGCCTTCAGCAAAAAAAGCGACGACCCTGACAAAATCTACAAAATAACAGCACTGAAAAGCTAGAAATTAGAGAAAGCAAATGGCAAACACAATCAATCTGAAAATCATCACACCAGAAAGAGTAGTATTCGACGATCAAGTCGAGCAGGTCACCGCTGTGGCCAATGACGGCGAACTGACCATTCTTCCTGGTCACGAGCCAATCGTTACCACCCTGGCCGTAGATGTTTTACGCTTTAAAGTGAAAGGCGAAGAAGAAACCGCTGCCATTATTGGCGGCATCATGAACGTCAACAACACTGAAGTTGAAATCCTTTCCGATATGGCTGAACTGGGCATCGAAATCGACGAAGCTAGGGCCAATCAGGCTAAATCAAGAGTGGAAGCAGAAAAATCACAGAAGACAGACAAGCTTGATGCGTATGTCAGCGAAATGGCTCTTTCCCGCGCTATGGTTCGCCTTAAAGCGGCCGAAATGGCTAAGCTGCGCAGGCGCGGCAGAGCCTAATTCAATAGCGTTAACGTTCGCTCTGAGTATTTTCGCCAACGACAATGGCCGAGCGCACTCGTGTTTGCGTTTTGCGCCCAATCAACAGGTCGTACTGCCGCGAGGTTTTGTTGAACTGCACCATAGTTGTTGATGTGCCACCGTCCAGATTAAGAGCTTCAGTGGCGCCCAGATTTTTCAACAGAGTGGCTAAGTCAGCTAAGTTGAGACCAGACGAAAACTCGTCCTGCCCCTTGCCCGCTACTGTCAAAATCAACATATAACCGTCGTTGGTGAGACCAATGGCTGTGCGAGCTGCCGTGCGACCCACGCCGATAGAATCGACTTTCTGCCCGCCCGCTTCAGTGCGAACAAAGGCTTCGGCTTCGGCGGTAAGTTGCGGTAAAAGCCTTGGTCCGGCCTGCAGTGATGCCGACAGTTCCATACCATCAGGCACAGGCTCGTCATGGCAAGCAATCTTCAAGGTTGTGGCGCCGCCTCGGCTGCCCTTTTTTTTGAGAAAACGCAATTCACTGCGGTTATAAATTTGAGGCAAAAAAGGCTTCAAGCGAAGGTTTTCAGTCAGTGCCCGGTTGGTATGGGGATCAGCGCAAACTACGCCGTCCAGCACAACATAGCTGGTACTCTCGCCGTTGCTTAAATTGAAATAGCCACCGTTTACCGCCAGTAGCGCGTTTTTATCCAGGGCGATGGCCGCAGTAGTCGCAGTAATATTTTTAGTTACAGAATTTGCCAGAGCCGGCGCCACACGAATATCGGCTGGGCGAAAAATAATAAGACTGGCCCTGGTTCCGCCGCTAAGGGCAAAAGTTATCACCGACGGCACTTTTGTTCTTTTTGAGGGGGGCAAAGTGACTAAACTGCGCCAGCCGCCAATATCTTCCACAGTGAGATTTTCTGCCCCCACCGGCTGTAAGGTAAAAGCGGCACAGAGCAGCGGAAAGGCGAATTTCTCGATAAGGGCGGCCACAGGACCTCAATTTTTTGGATATTTCCAGGCAAACCTATTCTAGCCAAAACTGTAACAACGCGCTTAGCGTGGGTTAGCAGTTTTCAAAAGTGGCATATAAGTCTTAGCGATTGACATCTGATTTTGCCCAGATTTCACAGCTAGTACCAAATTCAGGTATTGAGAATGGCTAGAACATAGAATGCCAGAGATCACGCATTACGACAAACAGTTCTTAGAAACTGCTTTTCAGGACGCCCTGGAACAGTTGCCTGAAAGCGAAGCGCGTTCGTCGTTGCAGCTAATTTTTTCCATGTTTCAAAAAATGGTCGAGCAAGAAGTGGCACACAGCCACGAAATGGCCCAGCAGCTTGAGATTTTCACCAGGCTGTCAGAAGTAGAAGTGGCGCAGCGTCTCAGCGAACTGAGCCCGGTGCACGCCGAAGGCGAGCGGGCCAAAGAACAGACAGCTCAAAGCGAGCTTCTCTTTCGCACCATGTGCGAGGCGTCTCCGGAGCTTATTTGGACAGCCGACAGCAACGGCACGGCGCAATATTTCAATGCGCAATTTTTGCAATTCAGCGGTCTCAGCCCTCAGCAGCTAGCCAATAACGGTTGGTTTAATATCATTCATGGCGATGATCGCGACCAGGTGGCCAGTAGCTGGAAAGAGAATGTTCAAAGCGGCGACAAATTCGAAAGTGAAATACGCATGAAAAGGTGCGATGGCGAATATCACTGGTTTTTGGTGCGCAGTTTGCCGATTAAAAATGCCGCTGGCGAGGCGAAGAGCTGGTGCGGCTCTTGCACCGACATTGACACTCACCGCAGCATGGTATCAGAACTTAAATTAGCAAGAGACCAGGCCGAATCGGCATTGAAAGTAAAAACAGAATTTGTCGCCAATGTCAGCCATGAACTGCGAACTCCGCTCAACGGCATTCTTGGTATGGTGGAGGTGCTTTTACGCGGCGGCGATCTCCGCGCAGTTTCTAAAGGACACGTCACCACCATTCGCGAAGCTGGTGATTCACTACTGAGCATTATCAACGATATTCTCGACTTCTCGAAAATCGAAGCCGGCAAAATGGAAGTATTAAGCTGCAAGTTCGATCCGCTCTCTGTGGTTGAAGGCGTGGCCGAAATTCTCGTGCCGCACGCAGCTGCTAAAAATTTACTGTTGCTGGCCACCGTAGACAGAGCTGTACCAGACATGGTTTACGGCGATCCGCAGAGACTGCGTCAGGTTCTGGTTAACCTCTGCGGCAATGCTATCAAGTTCACTGACGAAGGGCAGATTGTCATCAAAGTTGAAGTAGCAAAAAACGATCTCGGCAAAGCCGAATTATTGTTTTCTGTTTGCGACAGCGGCATTGGCATTTCAAAACAATTTCAAGATAAATTATTCGAGCCCTTCATGCAAGCAGAAGGTGCAGCCTACCGCCGCACCGGCGGCACTGGTCTAGGTCTCAGTATCTCCAAAGATCTGGTCGACTTGATGGGCGGAAAATTGTTTGTGGACAGCGAACAAGATTTCGGATCGATTTTCAGTTTTTCGCTGCCATTGCGCACTAACACGGAAAACAGCCTGAGTGACTTTGAAGAACGCCCCTGGGAAGTGGTCTACAGCGACATCAAAGTTCTTACACTGGAGCCGCGGCACAAAAATCAGTCTGTCATTTGTACACACCTTTCCACACTTGGTATTGCCGCAGAGACCAGCGACAATGCCCAGGCCGCTCTCGACTTGCTGGAAGCGGCGCGCCGGGGCCCGGGCAAATATCAGGCGGTGATGCTGGATAGAGTGCGCTTCAATCAACAATGCGTTGACTTTCTCAATCTCTATAAAAAGTCGAGCGTCTTTGGATTGGTCAATATAATCGAAGTCGGTGCACCAGAATCTTTCTCGCAAGCGCGCACCACATATCTCGCACCGCGCACCAGCCAGCTGGCTATTCCGTTGCGGCGTAAAGCAGTGGCTGCCTGCCTCGATCATCTGGAAGGCTGGCAACCGAAAGAGCGCACCTCGGACACGCAAACAGTGGAAGTTAATTGTTTGCCTCGGGACGGCATAAACTCGGCTCACGCGCAAAGACTCGATCAGCCTATCGATAAATCTGACGAAGAAGGACCGGTCAAAAGAAGTTTTGGTACTTTGAGAAAAGCCCTGGTTGCTGACGACAACAAAATCAATCAACAAGTTGCATCACTATTTTTGCAAGACATGGGCTTCATAGTAGATCTGGCAGCTGATGGAATTGAGGCGGTGAGCGCTTTCAAAAGTAACTCGTACGATATGATTTTTCTCGATTGTCAGATGCCTGGTTTAGATGGTTATGAAGCCTGCAAAATCATCAAAGAAATCCAACAAAGACGCGGTCAGCATATTCCTATCATCGCAGTCACAGCCAACGCTATTGCCGGCAGCCGTGAAGAATGCCTGGCAAAAGGCATGGATGATTATTTGAGTAAACCGATTGATCCTGTGCTGATGAATAAAATCGTGACACGCTGGCTCGGCGCCACTGATTTCAAAATTACGTTGATTGCACCGCCCCGCCAGGACATGACACAGCCGGAAACTTTCGACATGGACAACCGCCTCACATCATCATTTCCGATGATCGATCTGGCTCAGCTGCGCATGCGCTTCAACACAAAAAATATGCACGCCATCATTCGCATGTTCAAAGATAGCTGCGCGCAAGAGTTGAAAGAACTGGCGCTCTGTATAGATAGTAAAGATTACGATGGGCTCAAATTTAAAGCGCACGCTCTCGGTGGAGCTTGCAGCACAATTTGCGCTAATCACTTGAGCCAGGGATGTTTAGCACTGGAACGCGCGGCAATGGAAGGCAATCAGGCAAAAGCGCGTCAAAATCTGCAAGACTTCAGCATGCTTTTTCACCGTGCTGAAGCTGAAATTGAAAGCGAACTTTTGCAGCAGACTACATCAGGCTGATGCAATTACAAATAACAATTAGCGACCACTCAAAGCAAAGGCAGTGGCGTAAGAACCCAGCTCGATGTCTGTCAAAAGAGTGCGGCCTTCTTGCGGCACCCAACCTAATTTTTCCATTGCTTTTTCGCCGGAAGCCCGGTTGTTCATTGCAAAGAACATCGAAACAACTTCGCCGAAGACTTCGTTGGCTTCTTCTCTTGTGATGCTTTGAGCAGGCACTTTCAAAGTTCTACCGATTGCTTCAGCAATGACTTTGACAGGTACTTCAGGTTCAGCGCAAAGCTGGAATATATCACCGGCTTCGCCTTTGTGAAGGGCCAGCATGTAAGCGGCCACAACATCATCAACGTGGGCGGCGCAGAGGCCGTTTTCGCCTGATTCAATATAAGCTGCCATGCGTCGTTTTTGACCACTTTCCATCATTATTGGAATAAAGGTGCTGCCGGCGTGTCCATAAACCAGAATCGGCAAACGCATAACAATAGTTTTGACACCATACTTGGCAGTGGCTAAAGCAGCCTGTTCAGCGCGATAGCGCATAGAAAGTGGGTGGCTCAAATCAGGCATGGTGGCTTCATTGGCAATGGCTGCACCGGTATCGCCCACGACACCAGTAGCTGAAGTTACGATCAGTGGTTTATCACTGCCGGCCAGAGCCGCACCAAAAGCATTCATCAGATTGCATTCGGTTTCGATGGAAGAAGAATATTGGCCGAAATTGTGAATGAAAGCAGTGTGGATAATGGCGTCGGCGCTGCTGGCCAGACGAGCCAATCTTTCTGGTTCGTTTAGATTACCTGAAACGGGCTCAATGCCTGCCTTGAGCAATTTCTGCGCGGCAATGTCATTGCGTGCCAGGCCATTGACGGAGTATCCGGCGGAGGTCAAAAGCCTACCAATGCGAGAGCCTACGTAACCACTGGCGCCGGTAAGAAATACTTTCATCAAATAATACTCCAGAAAACTTGTTAAAACGTTCGATTAAGACAAGAGAAAGGCCGGCATGACCGGCCTTTCTCCAGGAGCCTGCGCGAGGCTCTAATCCATCATGTTGACCCAAACCGACTTGATATTGGTGTAGAGCTCGATTGAATGTTTACCGAGTTCACGACCATATCCACTCATTTTGTATCCACCGAAAGGAACAGCCGGATCGAAGACGTTATAGCAGTTTACCCAGATGGTGCCTGCTTTGATAAGCGAAGCAAATTTATGAGCTTTCTTAATGTCTTTGGTCCAGACAGCGCCAGACAAACCAAATGTCGTGGCATTGGCTTGCTCGGCAACTTCGTCCATAGTGGTGAAAGGAATTACGGCAAGAACTGGCCCGAAGACCTCTTCTTGAGCAATTCTCATGGTGTTGGTGCAGCCGGTCAAAACAGTGGGTTGAACGAAATAGCCTTTTTTGTGCTCAGACGGAGATTGTCCGCCGCAAGCAACTGTGGCGCCTTCGCCCTTAGCGATTTCAATATAGTTGAGCACGCGTTCTTGCTGTTCTTTGCTCACTTGTGGACCAATGTGAGTCTTATCGTCAATGCCGTGACCTTGACGCATTTTGGCCACGCGCTCTTTCAACTTGGTCATGAACTCGTCATGAATGCCTTTTTCGAGGAACAATCTGGAACCCGCGCAGCAAACCTGACCCTGGTTGAAGAAGATACCGGTAATGGCACCCTTAACAGCAGCGTCAATATCAGCGTCAGCAAAAACGATGTTTGGTGCTTTGCCGCCAAGCTCAAGTGATACACGCTTGAGGTTGCCGGTGGAAGCGGCCAGGATCAATTTGCCGGTTTTGTCTTCGCCGGTGAAGGCGACTTTGTCGATGTCCATATGGCGAGAAATTGCTTCACCAGCAGAGTCTGCACCAAAACCAGTAACGATATTGATTACGCCGGCTGGGAAACCAGCTTCCATAGCCAATTCGCCAATACGCAAGGCGGTAAGTGGTGTTTGTTCGGCTGGCTTAAGAATGACGGTGTTGCCGCAAGCCAGGGCTGGGCCCCATTTCCATGCCATCATCAACATGGGGAAATTCCATGGAATGATCTGGCCAACAACGCCAATCGGCTCACGCAAGGTATAGGTGAAGAAATTGGAATTAGCGTTAATAGTCTCGCCTTCCAGTTTAGTTGCCCAACCAGCGTAGTAACGGAAGGTTTCTACAGTTTGCGGCACATCTACATAGCGAGATTCTTTAATCGGTTTGCCATTATCAAGAGTCTCTAATTGAGCCAATTCATCGGCGTTTTGTTCAATCAAATCAGCCAGATTGAGCAAGAGTTTAGCTCTTTGAGCAGTGCTCATGGTCTTCCATGGTCCAGATTCAAAAGCGCGACGAGCGGCTTTGACTGCCAGGTCTACATCTTCTTTACCGCCTTCGGCAACACGACACAGCACTTCTTCAGTGGCGGGGTTGATGGTTTCGAAAGTCTTGCCGGATACGGCATCGACCCACTTACCATCAATTAAAAGCTTCTGCGTTTTAGACAGGAAATTCTTACAAAGTAGTTCTTTTTCTTGGACGACGGCCACAGTGAGACCCTCCCAGATGAATAGATGTTATGGTTGCCAGGCGGCTGGTAAAGGCCGCTTTTGCTTAGCAATAAATTTATCACGAACCATTAAGTAATATTGGCGCACGCCCAAAACTCTTAAGCTTGGCCTAATAATTAGTTCTTGCAAAAAAAATGCGCAAGATAGCGGCTTGCACCGCAGGCGATACCAAAATGCTCCATTCCTCCATTGCTAGAAACCAGCCCCGCCGTTTCCTTTTTACAACCTTGACACTGGTTGGAGCGGCGGCGGTAACGGCCATCTCGCTGGCAACCATTGCCTGACCGGAGCAAACTCAGTCGCGAGCAAAAACTGGCGGCCTTAGCTAATTTGGAGAAAAAATTACAGGCCGACGCATCAGTAAGCTTAGCCTTATTAACGGAAAGAGCGCTGCTTAATTACAGTCTCGGCAACTTTGCCTCTAGCTCAGGCGACTTGAATAAACTGCTGAGCCAGCCAAAAGTGAGTGGCCATAGAACTCTGCTTAAACTGCGCGGGCTCTGCCTGGAAAATCTGCATCAATACGGGCAGGCCTTAAAACAATATGATGACGCTCTTCTCATTGCGCCCTTTGACATTCAGTGTTTAAAAGCAAGAGCGAGAGTCTATGGCCAGTTGAACCAGGGCGCCCGAGCCCGCGCCGACTTGGAAAAAGCGCTGAGCGCGAGTACTGGAGCCAAGGCCAGTGAAATTTCACTATTACTCGCTAAAGCGCTCTTCCAACAAAATCATCAGAAGCAAGCGATTAAACTTTTGCAAGACAACTGGCAATCAGCTCTCAAAATCACAAGTGGCGACGAAGTGCCGTCAAGTAGCCCTTTGGCCAGCCTTGATCTGCTCGCTAGTTTCCTTGTCATCGAAGGTGACTATGGCGGTGCCTTGAGGGCTCTCAATGTTGAAATGAAATTGGAAAGCGAAAATCTACAGAGCAACTACAGTGCCGTGTGGCAGAAGCAAGCCTGGCTTTTGGCCGCCACTGGACAGGGCAAACAAAGCGATGAAACATTAGCATCGTTAGCTACTTTGACAAAAAAAATGAGCACCAGACTGTCGAAAAAATTTGATCAAGATTGGCACGACTGGCAGAAACTGGCCGATCTTTTTAAGCGTTTGAAAAGACCGCAAGAAGAAAAAGATTGCCTACAGCAAATAATCAAACTGACCCGGAAAGAGACACAAGCAGAGCAAGAGCTCAATTTAAACACGCCTGATTTAGACGCCCTCACTGCCCTTATTCAAGCTTATGAGGCTTCAGGCGACAGCGGCAGCGCCAGAGCGGTCCAAAAAATTTTCTATAGAAAAGTCGAGGAGATGGCAAAGCTTTACGGCGACCCGGCCTATCATTTTAAATGGGCCGAAGAATTAGCCCGCCAGGGCAAAGTCGCCGAAGCGCTGACCCACTTTAAAATTGCCAGTGCCGCTGCCCCGGAAAACATTCAATATAGAAGGCGCTGTGTTGAAATTTTATTGACGCAAAAAGAGTTCGAGCAAGCGCTATCATTTGCCACCGCCCCGGAAGCAAGCGACGCATCTTTCCTTGCCCTGGCAGCCAGCGCTCAGAGGGAGCTGGGAGATTTAGCCGGCGTACAAGCAAAACTTCAAACCGCATTGTCACTAGATTGCCTTGAGCCCCTTATATACCAGGAGCTGGCGAAAGAAGACGCCAGCAAGGGCAAAGAGGTCATAAGTAAGCGGAAAAATACTGCCGCCTATTTGCAAATTAGGTAAAAGCAAAACAAAAAAAGACCGCTTCTCAGCGGTCTTTTCATTGATTCAGATTCGGCTGTCTGTCTTAAGCAAACTTGGGCTTCAGGTCAGGCAGCGACTCATCGCGCACGTCAGATTCTCCGGCTCCATTACCACCAATAGTGGTGCCTTCTTCAACAGCAATTGAAGGAGCGGCAGGTGGTGTCAAATCGGTTTTATCTTTAGTGATGGTAGGTTCTTCACCGTTGGCAATCTTGCGATTGATTTCTTCGATGATGGCATCTACTTCGGCCTTATCAAGCGTTTCTTTTTCAAGCAAAGCCTTAACCACAGCGTCCATATGCGGACGGTGCTTTAGGAGAATTTCTTTCACCCGGTAGTACTGAGTAGAAATCATGTCGGAGACTTCTTCGTCAATCACCGTAGCGATATTTTCACCATAGTCACGGTCATGGCCGAAATCGCGACCCATAAACGGTTGATCATTGCGGCGACCAAAGGTCATCGGGCCCAGTCTTTCGCTCATACCAAATTCAGTCACCATGCGGCGCGACAATCCGGTGCTCTTTTCCAAATCGTTTTGAGCGCCGGTTGTAACTTCACCGAAGATCACTTCTTCAGCCACTCTACCACCAAGCAGCACGCCGATTTGATCGACAAGCTGTGTTCTTGTATGCGAAAGAATGTCTTCTTCCGGATATGACATTGTCAGACCCAGAGCGAATCCGCGAGGAATGATGGTGACTTTATGCAAAGGGTTGGCGTGAGGCAGAAGAATGCACATCAGGGCGTGGCCAACTTCGTGATAAGCAGTCACTTCTTTCTCTTTGGGAGAAATAATGCGGGTCTTCCTCTCCGGCCCGGCAATGACTTTATCGATGGCAAGTTCCAGATCAGACATCTCGATTTCACGCTTGTCGGAACGGGCAGCGATTAAGGCAGCTTCGTTTATGAGGTTGCTCAAGTCAGCACCGGTAAATCCTGGAGTGCGTCTGGCTAGAACTTTAAGATCTACATCTTTGGCCAGAGGTTTACCGCGGCCATGAACAGTGAGAATCTGCTCGCGTCCGCCCACGTCTGGTCTATCAATAACTACTTGACGGTCGAAGCGGCCCGGCCGCAAGAGAGCTGAGTCTAGAATGTCAGGGCGGTTGGTGGCAGCAACAACAATGATGCCGGTAGTGCCTTCAAAGCCGTCCATTTCCACCAACAACTGGTTCAGAGTTTGTTCACGCTCGTCGTGACCACCGCCCATTCCAGCTCCACGCTGGCGGCCCACAGCGTCGATTTCATCGACAAAGACGATACATGGCGCGTGTTTTTTAGCTTGATCAAAGAGATCGCGCACACGAGACGCACCTACACCAACAAACATTTCAACGAAATCAGATCCTGAGATGCTGAAGAAAGGCACTCCGGCTTCACCGGCAACGGCTTTAGCCAGAAGGGTTTTACCAGTACCAGGAGAGCCCACCAGCAATACACCGCGCGGAATGCGAGCACCAAGGGCCTGGAATTTTTCTGGGCTCTTGAGGAAATCGACAATTTCTTGCAGTTCTTGTTTAGCTTCGTCAATACCGGCAACGTCGGAGAAGCTGACTTTGACTTTGTTGTCGACCATCAATTTAGCGCGACTGCGGCCGAAGCTCATGGCTTGATTGCCACCAGATTGCGCACTGCGGAACATGAAAAGCAAACCGGCCAGTACCAGAATCGGCACTATGAATGAACTGAGCATGCTAAGCCAGAGGCCCGATTTGTCGGGATCGCGTGACTCAACGACGATATTGTTTTTGTTCAACTCACGCAGCAAATCTTCTTTAGCTTCAGTGGGCACGATAACCGAGCGATCGCTCTCAGCACCCGCACTGGCAAGTTTCACTGCCAATTGATTTTCGCCATTGACGAAAGTAACCTTGCGAATCTCGTTCGCCTTGCCCTCTTTAATCAGCGTCATCAAACGCGAATAGGTGAGCGGCTCTTCTTTTCTCCCCATGCTGGCGAGAGATACGGTGAAAACCACCAACACCAGTAGTAGTAAGAAAACGGCCCAAGTTGTTCCGTACTTCTTCATTTAATCCAATGCTCCAGAATGTCAATCAAGGAATTATAACATGATCCTAGTATGTTAACCGCCAGAAGCCCCATCAGGCGGGGATTCTCCAAAAAAAAGGCGGCCCCACAACTTCATATTAGCAATTACCAAGAATTCCGCCGCTTTCCCGCGCCCTTTTGCTCAGTTTGTTAACTTAACAAAAGCCACTTTCTTCACTGTTAATATCAGTCTCAATTTCAAGCAAAGTGATGCCATGAGTGGCCCGCCTGCGCACCTTTACCTTTTCAGATAAGCCATAGCCAGGCACCCATAAGACTTCTTTAGAGTCGGCCAGCACCGGGGTGAGCCGCTGAGCTAGAGTGTCGTTGAGCTGTTTTAACAATTCTTGCGCAGGAACCTGCCTGTCGCGGTTGGCATGAAGATATTGCTTCAGCCTGACAATTCCCGGCATACCAAGGGGCCAAATAATGTCGCCATCTTGACGGGGACGAAAAGTGAGTTCACCGTCCACATTGCTAAGATCAACTAATGCACTGAGCGCCTGGCGGTGAGGAAAACTTTGCTCTGCTGGCTCTGTTAAATTAGCCAGCGCCTCGATTTTAACCGCTTTATCCAACCAGGGCACCACGATATTTTTCGTGCCCGACTGGGGCAAAGGCAAAAAGACAGGTGGAAGCAGAAGTCGCGCCCGCGCTACCTGCACCACTCCGCAAGCGAGCTCGCCTGTGGGCACAATCTTCAGCTGCGCACTTTTAATAGACAAATCAAACCCGTCAGACAGAGACTGCCTTGTATCGCGGTTCTGGGCAATGGCTTCAAGCACCCGTTCCACACGAGCAAAGCTTGGCTCGATAAGCTGATCGCGCATCAGCTGGGCAATAACACGACTGCGCAGCGCAATATGCAGGTGCTGCAGCTTTTCGATACTGAGCCCAGGCCCCCGTTCACCATTAATTTCAGCACGGGTCATTTGATTTAAAAACTCGTCTTCCCTGCTACAAATCACTTGCAGGTGGGCCATATTCTCCAGCAGCTTAGGGAAGCGCTGGAGCAAGAGAGGAATAATATCCAGCCGCAAAAAATTGCGAGTGTAATTATTATTAGCGTTGCTTTCGTCGATTCTTGCCGTCAAGTCTGTTTTCTGTAAATACTCTTCGATAGCAGCGCGCTCTAAGTTGAGCATCGGCCGCACAAGAGTAATCTCGCCCTCAAAACCTAGTGGACGCACCGCTTTCATCGCGGCTAAACCACCAGTAGAGGTGCCGCGAAAGAGGCGAAAAAGCATTGTTTCAATTTGATCACCGAGAGTATGACCGCTCACCACATACGGTATCGCAAGTTTTTTAGCCACGCGCAAAAGCGCCTGGTAGCGCAGCTCCCGCAGGCACTCTTCGCCAAAGTGGCTTTCGCCCTCGTCACCGAGATTTAAACAGTCAAGTTGAAATGGCACGTTCAGGCGTTCACAGAGTTCGCGGCAAAATTGTGCGTCAGCCTGAGAAGCTTCACCGCGCAGGCCGTGATTGACGTGACAGGCAAAAATTTGAGTCTGGGGCAAGCCCGCTTTAAGCGCCATAAGCAGGCTGACAGAGTCAGGGCCACCGGAAAGGGCTACGAGAATTTTGACTTTTGGGTCGGTCAATTCTGCGGCAGAAAGAAACCGGCCTGCGACTAATTCTTCAAAAGGATGCATGGAACCGCAGCATTGCTAAAACCAAAATCAAAAATAAGTGAGAAGATAGACCAAGGGAGATCACCATCACTTTTTTCGACTAACTTAGTTATGTTACCAGTGTTGATGAGGCACGCCAGGGATAAATGATTGCCACTAATTTAGCAGCAAAAACAAGTAGAGCCAGTATCAAGAAGTTGGTGCTGCGCGCCCTTTGCCTTGGCCTGACAACGATAGCCGCCGCCGCCGCTCCTGCACAAGCTGAGCCCCTTAAAGGGAATGTAGAAGAGTTAGGCGCCAGCGAAGCCCCCTCTAATCTTGCGCCAATCGTGCCCATGAGTGCTCCGGTTTTGAAAAAGCGCAAACCTCTGGCAGCCGACGCCCAGGATAGTGGGCTCAAAGGCAATGCCCAAGATTCTGGTAATCGTTTGTCAGGCAATGCCGAAGATGATGGTGGCAGCCTGCGCAGTCAAACCGCCGCCAGTGATAATCGTCCGCTGCAAGGTTCGGCTTCCTCTAATGACATGCAACTTCAGGCCCAAGACGCCGACTCGCAAGACCAGGAAATGGCAGTGGAATGGGATAAATGGCGCAACCGCCTGCTGCGCTCCATTCAATCTGGGGTGCAAGAGCTCATCAATAATCCTGAAAATATGGTGCCGCACTTCGACCAGGCCCGTGGCCGGGTAATTCTAAGGCCTAAAATTCCTCTGGGCCAGAAAGCCAGCTTTTTTGTCAGGGTCTCCAGCGATCGCCGCGTCACTAAAGCCAGAATTACGGCTTCATCAGGTAATCCTGAGTTTGATAATGCTTTGCTGGATGCCATTTACGCTCTGGACGGCAGCACCATACTGAGATTCCCCAAAGGTTCACAGCGCGAGCGGGTCAATCAAGAAGCGACCATCGTCACCGCCGAGCACGGTGAAAATGAATACTTCAAGTTCGGCGACGTTGAAAAGTATCGCGTGCCTAATCAGTAAATATGTTTTCAGTTTAAAAGATTTAGCACAGGGGGGGCTCGAACCCCCGACCTGGCGATTATGAGTCGCCCGCTCTAACCAACTGAGCTACCGTGCCATAGACAAGCCAATAGATGCAATTCAATCTAAAGACGCCTGCAATGGCTTTCATTATCCGAACCGTTGACTTGACGTGTCAAGCAAAAATACCGGCAGGCGGCAAAAGACAACAAAAATTCAAACTACACCGCCGGTTCACAAGTGGCTAAGTCAGATTGGCTCTTTAAATACCAGCTGACAAAACGACGCACACCCTCATCAAAACTTACGGAAGGCTTATAGCCGAGCACCTGCCGAGCATGGTCGATATTAGCGAAAGTGTAGGGCACGTCACCAATTTGCATGGGCTTGTGTTCGACTCGGGCGCTCTTGCCCAGATGTTTTTCCAGAGCTTTTACCATATCGAGCAGCATCACAGGCTCGCTGCGGCCGAGATTGATAATGTCGAAACCGGGCAAATCATAAGTCATTGCCGCCTCGATACCAGATACGATATCAGCGACAAAAGTGTAATCGCGCAAGCTTTTGCCGTCGCCATAAAGCTCTACGGTTTTGCCCGCGTCAATCAGGTGGCAAAACTTGTGTATAGCCAGATCTGGCCTCTGTCTGGGGCCGAAGACAGTAAAGAATCGCAAGCAAACAATTTGCAATGCGGTAGTGTGATGAGCCGCATAGCACTGCAACTCATTGCCGGCCTTGGTAGCGGCATAAGGGGAAAGAGGTTGATCAACACGGTCGCTTTCTTTAAAGAACTCGCCTTCCCGGCCGCCGTAGACCGAACTGGACGAACCAAAAACAATTCTGGTTTTGTCAGCATGAGGAATTATGCGGTCAAGAATTTTTTGTGTGCCCAGAACATTGACGTCAAAATAATTCGCAGGATTCGCCAGTGAGGGCCGCACTCCAGCCATGGCTGCCAGGTGCACCACAAGATCAAACGGTGCGCCTGCGAAAACCTTGTCTAAGGCCCGGTCATCACGAATATCGCCTTCAATTAGCTTATAGCCGGCATTTGATTGATGTTGAACAATATTGCCGCGCTTAACAGCAGGATCGTAAAAATCGTTGAAATTGTCCAGAGCAACCACTGTGTCACCCTGCAACAGCAAACTGTCGATTAAATGCGAACCGATAAAACCGGCACCACCAGTCACTAATATGTTGCGCCCGGCCATCAGTTTGCTCGTCCTCGCTGTGATGCTTTGATCAATTTTTCGAACAAAGGTTTGTTGGTTTCGTAGTCTCTTTCAGGATGCCATTGCACACCAACCACAAAATCACGGCCTTTCATCTCAATTGCTTCGATGATTCCGTCGGTGGCGGTGGCCACTACACGCAACTCTCGTCCTACTTTTTTTACACTTTGATGGTGAGAAGTCGGCACATCAAAAACAGCTGTGGCGAAAATATTTTTTAAGACGCCTTCTTCATTGATCTTGATCTCATGGAAGGCAAATCCGTTTTTCCAGCCATTGACGCTTGAGTGCTGCACCTCAGAATTGGGCAAGTGCGACTTGATGTCTTGCACCAGGGTGCCCCCTTGATTGATATTGATTAGTTGGCAGCCCAAACAAATGCCAAGAATAGGCATTTTACTGTCTTTCAGGGCCTCGTTGGCCAGGGTCACATCAAATTCCTGGCGCCGGGCCGGCGTCAGCTCGCAGCTGGGGTCGGCACTTTCTTCATAGAGGCTGGGGCAATAATCGGCTCCGCCAATCAACATCAGCCCGTCCAGCCGCCGCAGCACTTCACGCAAATCTTCACGAGGCATCGGAGGCAATAATATTGGAATCCCACCGCTTTTCAAAATGGCGTCGGTGTAAGTGGTCTGAATAGCCGCTTCTTCCGGTGGTCCGCTTTTAATATCCAGATTGATTCCAATTAAGGGTTTCATGATGCCTCGAAATGATTCTAAAATAGCTTGCGCTGATTAAACCAGCTAAAAAGATACCAGATATACGCATTTGAGAAAGAAAACTAATAAGAGGATTGCAATGAAATCAGGTGAATCGTCAACTCTGGCATCGGTTGAGGCGCTTTTTAAATCTGTCGACGCCTGGCAAACCGGTCACTTCTTGCTCTCCAGTGGTTTGCATAGCGACCAGTATATGCAGTGTCAGCGCATCTTGCAGTACCCTCTGCATGGCATGAATCTAGCCCTGGCTCTGGCCGCCAAAATGATCGACGCGGGCATTAAACCAAAAGTTGTGGTTGGACCTGCGCTGGGAGCAGTACATTTAGAAGTTTATATGGCCCTGGCCTTCAACCAGTTACTCAACAATGAAGCCGGCGCCGTTCAAGTACGAGCCGTCTTCGCCGAACGCAACGACAATCAAGACTTTGTCATCCGCCGAGGCATTGAGCTTGCTCAGGGAGAGCCAGTGGTTGTGGTCGAAGATGTCACCACCACTGGTGGCTCAGCGAGAAAGGTTGTCGATCTGTTAGGAACGCTGGGAGCCGAAGTTTTGGCCGTTGGCACAATTATTGATCGCAGTGGCGGCACCGCCAAATTTGACCAACCTTTCTTTGCTTTAGAAAAGCTCAATTTGCAAACATTTCAAGCTGAATGCTGCCCTATGTGCGCCTCTGGTAGCCAGCCGGTTAAACCAGGCAGCAGCAAAAAATAGACCTCGATATAAACTAAATCAAGAGACTATTCGAGATTAGTTTTGCTCTTGGGCAATAAAGATTGCAGTGCCAGGCTGACTTCATAATCGTTGGGCAGCATATTTTTTGCTGTCATCAACTCTGCCAGAGCGCTGGTCAGGTCTCCCGAATCTTTCAGTTCAAGGGCAAGAGCTTTGTGCAGCTGACCATTTTTAGGATCGATTTGCAATGCCAGACGATATTCAATCACAGCAGAGTGATGATCGCCGCTTTTGGCATAGACCCAGGCCAGATTGGAATGAGTATCAGGATCGTTAGGAGTAAGGCTGACAGCCATTCTTGCTTCCTTCAAAGCTTCAGTAAGTTTATTAGTGCTGGCCAGGGCCCATGAATAACCCACATGCCCCTCGGCGTAATTGGTATCGAGTTCGGTGGCGTTGAGAAGTTGCGCCAGGGCTTCGGGCCATTTACCTAATTTTCCCAGAGCCAGGCCGTAGCGGGCATGGGTGACCGCGTCTTTAGGGTTGATGGCAATAGCTTTTTTATACTCGTCTTCCACCAGCCAGGGTTGCCTGGAAGCGCTGTAACACTGAGCTAAAATCAAATGAGGAATGACCAGATCTTTGTTTAGTTTTTCTGCCAATTTGCATTCGCTAATTGCGTCGCGATAACGAGCCTTCATGCGATAACATTCGCCCAAATAGGCGTGTGCCAGAGCATTGCCGCTGTCGATTTTAAGCGATTTGGTGTATTCGCCCTTCGCTTCATCGTTGCGCCCTAACATGCGCAAGGCTTCGGCCTTCATGAAGTGACCATCACCGGTAGTGGCACGAATGGTCAGCACTTTGTCATATTCTTTCAAGGCCTCTTCATAGTCGGCCATGGCCATCAATACTTTTCCCAGCATGTAATGGGCTTTAAAATTGTCGGCATCGAGCTTGAGCACATCTTCAAATTCTATCAATGCATTGGTGTAATCGCGCCGACCAAAAAACATATCACCGAGCTTGGTGTGACGCTCAATCTGTTTAATGCGATCTTCTTTAACCGGCCCCAGCACGTTGTCAAGGCTGGCGGCCTCTTCTCCTTTTTTTGTGTCGTCCTGTATTTGCTTCTGATCAACTTTGTACGGCCGTCGCTTCATGAAAAATAGCGGTGCCGCATGGGCCGGATATTGCCAGAGCGATAAATTGCTCGATAAGCAGGCGGCGGACAAAAGTAATAATGTCAGCCTTTTATAATTTAGATGTGGATGCCGCTCAAACACCGTGAACGGTGACCTCGATAATTCTGTCAAGGCGGAAGGTGCGCTCAGCGTTACTCTTGCGGCACATGGCGGTCAGGTAGACACTGCCGCGACTTTCGATCACAGCTTGCGGCAATACAACCCGCGTACTTTGAAAGGCACTACTGTACGTCAATTTGATTTCGGTCTGAGCATCGATAGCACTGGTGATTAAGTCAAGATAAGCGCGCAGTTGCTCCGACAATTCAACCGGTGCGTATTTTTGTGATTCGGTGAAGCTGAAAGTGGCGGAGTGGTCTTCTAAATGACCAAAGGTTTCCATTTTTCCCACTTCAATCAATTTGGCGAAAAGCTTATGCACATAGAGGCTGTCATCTAGAGCGCGGTGATATAGAGAACCGCCAAAACCAAAATGCTCGCTCAAAGTCTTGAGTTTGTGATTGACGCTGTCTCGTACCAGATTTTGCGCCAGGGCCAGGGTGCATACCACTGCATTGCTGGGCAAAGTGAGGCGCTGACGCATTGAATGCACTTTGAGAAATTCAACGTCGAATGAAGCATTGTGCGCAATCATAATGCTGTCAGCGCACCATTCGTAAAATCCAGGTAGCACCGCATCAATTGTAGGAGCATCGGCCACCATATCATCAGTAATGCCGTGCAGTTTAGAGACCTCGGCGGGAATGGGCTCGCCGGGATCAATCAGGGTAGTGAAAGTTTCTACGTGAGGCGAGGCCAGAGTAAATTTCACCCCGGAAAGTTCTACAAGTTTGCAGGCGATGGCAGAGAGGCCAGTGGTCTCTACGTCAAAAGCAACAAAAGTCAAATCGTGCAAACGACTTTGGGTCAGAGCCGACTTCCGTTCACATAATTCATTCATGCACTCACCACTGCCGCCCAATTACTTAGCCCGATCTACTTAGCCCGAACTATTTAGAAGGTATCACGTTGAGCCTGTCAAAAGTATCTAAAAGTGACCGCCAGTGAGGTGCTTTATTGCTATGGACTGGAAACATTGCCGGGACGGCGTTCTGGTGTGATTAAATCGAGCTATAGTTATTGAGTAAGTTTTTAAGTGTCTGACTGTTTTTGCCGGTTATCTATACAGTGCATATATTGCGTTCTCATTTTATTTTGCTCTCAGCAGCCTGGTTTTGTATGCCGGCCGCCCTGGCTTTTGATTTAAATGAGCAGCCCAATCCTCAAAATGCACAAGACGCGCAAAATGCGCAAGCTGCCGAGAGGCAGCAGTCTCTGCACGGCAATATTATTCAAGAATCTCTCAGTTCAACATTTGCGCCGGATAATCTCAACTTGATTATCAAAAGCTGCGATCAAGCCGATGATGCCGATTTACTTTTTCAAAAGAATAGCATTAAACGCGGGCTTTCCTACATTGAACGTGAACAAAAAAAAGCACTCAATGCCGCCTATGCAGCAGACCGCAACCCGGCTTACCGCTTCACCACTCTCAAGCATTTCGGCTACATGCTAAGGGCCAGTCAAGATTTTTACAGCAACTCAAACTATGTTGAGTTGCAGGTGGAGCGGCTGACCAACAAATTCGGCAACAATAATTTTGACCCTTACACCATAGATCTGGTTGATTGGAATCATGTTGGCACCAGTCAAAACTCTGCCTTGAGTGAAGCGGGAAAATTGAAAAATAATGCCCGCCAAGGACAAGAAACCATCGGTCAATCAACTTACTATAAAACCGCTCGTGAGTTGGCTTTGAGAGAAACGGCCAGACAGTGGGATGTATTTTCGACCTTGATTAAAAGCAGATATCCCAGCCGGGCACAATTCATTATTACCGCTTTAAAAGAAGCCAGCGTGCCCGAGCAAGAGGCTGAATTTTTTTGATCTGATTATCTTACGCTTAGTTCTTATTTTTTTTGCTGCCGCCCAGTGAGCCACAATCAGGGCAATCCCGTACGAAATCAAATCCTCTCAGCACTTCAAGCTCGCCGCTCAAGCCATCGATTTTGATAATTTCATTGCTCTGACTGGCACCAAAACCGCTGAGCATTTTTACTGCTGCCAGAGAAAGTGCATTGCCTATTAGTCCGGCCAGGGGAGTCAATATCGCTTGCTCGCTCTGTCCGCCGATGGCATCTTCCAGGCCCAGGCTGGCTAGTAAACAGCGCAGGCAGCATGACTGTCCAGGCACCATAGCAAAAAGTTGGAAGCGCATTCCAGAGCCACCACAATGGAGAAGAGGGCGGCGAACCGACATGCACACATCCGACAGACTGAGTTTTTCTTGCCAGTCGGTTAAAACTTCAACGACTAAATCACTGGAGTGAACCAGTGATTCTAAATCGCACACTGCCATCGATTCAACCAACTGATAGCTAATCTGGCAGAGACATACGGTGTCGCCATCTTTTTTGGTGCTGTTTAAATCATCGAGGTGATAACGCAAACTATTGAGCTTTGCCAGATTGCTGTCAATGATTTTAATTGTGCCGATACCGGAGTGCAGCAGACTGCCACTGAGAGCCAATGCCACCGGCCCGCTTCCCAGTATAAGAACGCGGCTTGCCTGTAATTTTCTTTGACTGGCTATGCCAAAACCGCTGACGGCAATTTGATTGGCGTGTCTGGAAAAATTCTCGTCAGTATTGTCATCGACCATTTTTTCCATAAATTTGATTATAACGCCAAAAACCAAAAACCCCCCTTACGGGAGGTGTCTGGCTGGCGTTGGCGGGGAAAACTTGGAACTGTGTTAGTTGGAACTGTACTAGTTGAACAGAGCTGCGTCGCGAGCGGAAGCTACGAGCCAGTTGATGCAACCGGGAGTTGCCAGACCGCCGGTAACACCAGCAGCTCCGAACAGCACTTTCTTCATAGCGTCGTGTGAACCAGCAGCCATGTGCATGAAGCCCATGATCATGGTAGGTCCGCCCCAGGCAATTCCCAGGATTTCCATACCGTTAGCGATGATGTTGAGCAATGCTTCTAAGTTGGCTAAGTTATTGACGCGTACTGTGCCTGCGGTGTTCACACCTTGAACAACAGTAGCTTCAGCGCCTTGGGGGGAAATGGTACCGTTGGTGGCACCCTGGAGAGTGGGAGAAGCACCGGACTGCACTTCTTGAGTTTGCGAGCCGGTGGTGAAGCTGGTGCGGTTCGAGCCGTCAATACCGGTAGCACCCATGGAAGTGGTGGCATTTTCTCCACCGTTGCTGCCGAAAGCGTCTTGTGCTAGAGCAGGAGCAGCTGAACAAGCCACGAAAGCAACTGCAAGGCCGATTTGAGCAATAGTAGATTTCAGAGACATAGTAAGCTCCTCCTGGAGGGTGAATTTAAAATTGTTAGTAAAGTGATTGAAACCTGGCGGACCCAGAAAGTTGAGTCGAGTACAGAATAAGCGTTGGCACCACCGAAGTCAAGCGCTGTTTTGTTAGGTGGAATACACTTTTACCGGTTTTTGTTTGATAGGGAAAATATTCCAGCGAAACAGTAAATTAAGCGCCACCGCCGGTGAGGCCACCTGCAGGCAGGAGAATAAGTCAAAAGCAAAAAGAGGTAGGCCGAAAAAGCCTACCTCTTTTAAGTCTGTCGTGCCGGCGCTTAGTTGAACAGAGCAGCGTCGCGGGCAGAAGCTACCAGCCAGTTGATGCAACCGGGAGTTGCCAGACCGCCGGTAACACCAGCAGCTCCGAACAACACTTTCTTCATAGCGTCATGTGAACCAGCAGCCATGTGCATGAAGCCCATGATCATTGTAGGTCCGCCCCAGGCAATTCCCAGGATTTCCATACCGTTAGCGATGATGTTGAGTAATGCTTCTAAGTTGGCCAAGTTGTTAACACGTACTGTACCAGCGGTGTTCACACCTTGAACAACAGTGGCTTCAGCGCCCTGGGGAGAAATCGTACCGTTGGTGGCACCTTGAAGTGTTGGTGAAGCACCAGACTGTACTTCTTGGGTCTGTGAGCCAGTGGTGAAGCTACTGCGATTCGAGCCGTCAATACCGGTAGCACCCATGGAAGTGGTGGCATTTTCTCCACCGTTGCTGCCGAAGGCATCTTGGGCTAGAGCTGGAGCGGCTGATACTGCGACGAAAGCGACTGCAAGGCTTACTTTAGCAAAGGTGGATTTTAAAGACATGGTAAAGTCCTCGGGAAAAAGTGGAGATAGTAATTTAGTAAAAGAAAACAGGTCGCTTCGGAAAGTCGAAGTGAATACACAATAAGGCCTGGCCGGATGGAAGTCAAGCAATATTTTTTGCAAAGGAGAAAATTTCTTCGGCATAGCAGCTAAAGCGCGGTACAGTCGGCATTCTCGTTTATTATGATTAAGGCGGCAACCAGGGCGGAAAACGTGAATCAGAGATATCCAGGCAAAAAAAGTTTCGCCAGTCTAATTATTACTGCACTGGTGCTTACCGCTCAGCCCGCCCTGGCCAATCCTGAGACCGACTTTGCTGCCGGCATGGAAGCTTATCGCTCAAAGCACTTCAAAGTGGCGGCCAGTTTTCTGCAAAACGCGGCTAACGCCGGGTACAGCACTCCAGAGTTGTGGATGCATCTAGGCCATGCTTATATAGGATGCGGCGACAAAGAAAATGCCGTGGAGGCATATTCAGGGTTGGTCTCTAATTTCCGAGGCACTCCAGCGGCGGCTCAAGCTATTGGCTATATCCAAAAACTTGATCCTGAAGCAGCCAAAGCCGCCATTGCCGGCCCCTTGGCTAAGGCCAGTCAACACTACATCGACCGCATTTATATAGTTAAGCCACTGGCGGGACACCCAGCAGTAAGCAAAACCATGATCGCTGCAGTAAAAGAGACAGTGCGCGGCCTACCACCGCACATCTATCAGATTCTCGATAAAAATGGCGCCACCATTAACCTGGCGCCTAATATCGAAGACCGCTGGCCCGGTTCTGGTGAAGGCTTGAAACCCGGCAAACTGGACGTTACCATGGGCGAGGAACCATCACGAACCTACGACCACAACACATTCATCTATGAACGGCAAAAGTTGCGTGGCGTCAGTAAACTCGGTTCGGCCTACTCAACGCAAGATATCAAAGACCATTTACTCTACGAAGTTGGCCATGCCTTAGACGATATCGTCCACCTCCACAAAGATCGGGCTTTTCTAGCGGCGTGTAAATTAGATTTTGACGCACTGCCTATTGCCCAAAGGGTGCACCTTTCCTATTACACCAACCCTGGTGAAGCCAGCGCGGCAATGGTTTCCGGCCTACTGGGCAGCACGCGCGAAGACATCAGCCAGTGCATGAAATATCTGCCCCACTGTCGCAACTGGATGAAAGCAAAGCTCAAGCTCTAAGGCTGGTGTTTTTTTTCAGTCTTTTTAACCGTAGTCGCTTTCACAGTCTTAGAACTTTTTGAAGCTTTTACAGCCTTTGCAGTTTTTTTCGCATCTACTTTTTTAGCAGGCAGCGCTTTTAGAGAAGGCTCACTTTTAACTTTCACTTCCACAGTTTTAAGTGGCGGCAATTTCGCATCGATAACCAGTACATGACGGCTGTGAAAACCATAAGCATACGCGATGAAAAACGTGTCGACCACAAGCAAGGTAGCGATAAAAATGCCTTTAGCTTTCATAATTATTTGGCAGCAAAGTGTTTGGTTTCATTGATATCTTCGCTTTCCGAGGCATTGCGTTTGTAAGTCAACACCACTGCCGCAGCCTTGAAGTCGTCTTGCACATGCGGGCCGGCCACAAGTTGCACCACCAGCTCTGAAGCGGCATCACCAGGGTGTTTGTTATATTGCTCACCCAGAGCTTTGCACTCAAAATTGACTTCATTGTCGCCCTTTTTAACAAAGCGAGTAATGTCTACATTCTTTCCCGGACCAAAGAAATTATCCACCGGCGTGTCATTGATTTTGACCGTGATCGAATAGCCTGTGTAATCAGCGCCTGATGATGATATCCAGTATTTGAGCGGACTTTTAGCCCCGCTTTTAACCGGTTGCTGCTCATCTGCCGCGGTTTTATCTGCATCTCTATTAGGTTTCGGCGCAGGGGCGTTCTCTTCAACTTTAGCTGGCAAAGTCGGAGCAATAGGCGGTGGGATGGCATTGGCAGTTCCTGGCGGCACATTTTGTACCGGCGCCAGGCGTTCATGAATGCCTAAAAAATAACCACCAAAACCGGCACCGCCCACTAGAAGAGCTAGAATAAGCAGATCAAGCATAGCTTTGACGAAATCATTGCCCTTTGTTTTCGCGGCCTGCGTGACAGGCTTTTGTGTCATTTAATACTCCCGTTGGGCCATTAATTGGCCGACCCTCAAAAATACTCCTACCCGGCCATGCCAGTATAGAAACAGCAATCAACAGTTAGGAATAGTAAAAGCCCGGGAAAATCACTGTTTATGCATAATTGGCAAAGATATCGCGGCCCTCTAATCAGCTCGCTGCTGGTTTGCTCTCTAACCATAGCAAGGCCAGCGGCAGCCAGAAATCTGATCAAAAGTTATGAGATTGAAAATCAGGTTTATAAACTATCCGCTCAGGGCGAGGACTATTACCGCCAGGGCAATTATGCCGCCGCTCAAGATGTGCTCAAGCAAGCGGCCAGCTACGATCCCACTTCATATTCCGGCAGGCTGCACCTGACCTCAGCACAATGCTGGCAAAAGTTGAAAAATTACGATCAGGCAGTGAAAGAAGCTAAGGCTGCTTACACTTACGATCCCACAGAGACCTACGCGCTTTACGCTCTAGCCCTCACTTACAATAATCAGAACAAATTTGATTTGTGCCTGGCTACCCTCGACCAATATTTAAAAGTGGCTGACCCAGCCGGGCGAGCTCGCGCAAAAGAAATGGTCAATCGAGTGAAATCATATAGTTGCACCAGGCAGGCAGTAGAAAAACTTGAAAGCAACCATTTAAAAGAAGCGATCAAGCTGCTGGAGATGGCCGCTACAGCCGACCCTTCAGAAAATTCAGCATGCATTCACGGCAATCTTTGCTTTGCTTATCGCGAAAACGGTCAGCTAGAAAAATCTATTGCCGAAGGCAACAAAGCCTTACAGTTTGACCGTAGCGATTCCAGCGTCATTTATAACGTCGCCATTGCTTACCAGGATCTGACAAAATTTGACGAATCTATATCGTGGTTGCGTCGCTACCTGCTGTTGGAAAGTGACGCCAAAGCGCGACTTCAAGCCGAGCAACTGATCTCAGAACTTTTGGAAGATCGAAAAAAGCAAAGCGATGCCGACAATAAATTGCCTGACTATTTGAAGCTGCTGGAGAAAAACAACCATGTTTTGACCTGGCCGGCCGACAAACTGCCGCTTAAAGTTTTCATTGAGTCGAAGAGTGTGTCCGGCTATCGCCCGGTCTTTCGCAGCTATGTTTTAAAAGCGTTAGATACCTGGTGCCTGGCTTCAGGCAAAAAAATCAAATACCTTGTGGTTAAAAATGAAAAAGCGGCAGATTTGAAAGTGTGTTGGACGGCAGATCCAATTCCTGGTACTTCAGAACAAAGAGTAGTGGCCGGGCGAACACAATTCACTGAGGTGCAAGGTCAATTAAGTGATGTTGTGGTGCGTTTGCGTACCACGAATCCGTTTACACCTGAGTTCGTCAAAAACGGTGAAATGGCACTGGTGACAATGCATGAGATTGGTCACGCTCTCGGGCTTGATCACTCGAATTATATTTACGATGTGATGTACTTTCGCTGTTTTGCCAAACAAACAGGAATGCCCACCAGTCGAGACAAAGCCACTCTCGCTCGCCTCTATCTCAATCATCCCTCAACAAGTTTCACCGCAAGTGCCGATGTGGTGCCGGTAGTCTTTCTCCCACCACCAGCCTTTGCTCCGCCCAAACCACCGTCAAGCGAAAAGCTAGTACCGCCAATGTTTATGCCACCACCACTGAGTGTCGGCAAAGCGAAGCTCACGCCGCCGCTCTTTATTCCACCGCCTTTGACAGACAAAAAAAATAAACCGGCCGATATGCTGCCGTTTTTTGTGCCACCACCGGCAAAGCCATAAAAAAGGGGGGGGCCTGCCTCCCCTAAAAAAAAGGGGAGGCAAGCCTCCCCTTTTTCAATCTGTTTTAGTGAACGGCTCTTAGTTGAACAGAGCAGCGTCGCGAGCAGAAGCTACGAGCCAGTTGATGCAACCGGGAGTTGCCAGACCGCCGGTAACACCAGCAGCTCCGAATAACACTTTCTTCATAGCGTCGTGTGAACCAGCAGCCATGTGCATGAAGCCCATGATCATTGTAGGTCCGCCCCAGGCAATTCCCAGGATTTCCATACCGTTAGCGATGATGTTGAGTAATGCTTCTAAGTTGGCCAAGTTGTTAACACGTACTGTACCAGCGGTGTTCACACCTTGAACAACAGTGGCTTCAGCGCCCTGGGGAGAAATCGTACCGTTGGTGGCACCTTGAAGTGTTGGTGAAGCACCAGACTGTACTTCTTGGGTCTGTGAGCCAGTTGTGAAGCTAGTGCGGTTCGAGCCGTCGATACCGGTAGCACCCATGGAAGTTGTAGCATTCTCTCCGCCGTTGCTGCCGAAGGCATCTTGGGCTAAAGCTGGTGATGCGAATGAAACACCGGCAATTACAGCGAGGGAAGCAAAGCACATGGAGAATTTAGAGAAGGATTTCATAGTAGAACCTCCGCGCAACGCGCAAAAAATATGTGAGTAATTAGTAAAGTGGACTGGTCTGGCGCTCGATAAAGTTCGAGGCTTTCAGAATAAGCCCTACATGCTTTCGAGTCAAGTACTTCAATTATTAATTGTGTGTTTATTTTTGCACTTGACGGCTATTTGATCAGGGTAAAACCGCCAGGAAGCCGCAGCAGTGCAGTTTCGCAATTGGTATTGTGCCTTTGCATTACTCTTTCAATTTTTTCGTCCGGACGAACAATGGTCTGCTTAACCAGGGCCAGGGTATTGGTGTCGAACCATTCCTCCCTGGTGGTATCTCCCTTCTTGTAAGAAAAGCCACGGCAACCGTAAACGCCTATTTTTTTACCGGGCAGGGCGCTGCGGTAACCAGGGGGCAAGCGGCTATCACTACCGTCCTGGTAGGCAAGCAATATGTCGTCCGCCGGACTTTGCAGGGCAACCTTATATGTACGGTCCATCAAATTGACGAAAAACGAACTGCGACCATAAAAGTTGAATAGATAGTAGCCATTGTCGACAAACTTCGGATCGACGCTGTAAGCAACAAAGCCTTTGCCATTCGAGATCAGGCGATCATCGAGAAATTCTTTCTTACCGCCCCGATCGATTTTGGTTTTGTAGAAGCAATCAAGGCGGGCAGCTGGGAAGGGCCTCTCGATAATCTTGTTAAAGGGCAAATTGGCTGGTGTTTCGTCACCGGAGCCGGCCAGAGGAGAACTGGTGTCGTTGGTGGGAGAACAACCGGTCACCAGTAAGACGCTATATAGAGCGGCCAGAACATGCATAAATCGGCGGGGGAAAAGCAAGAACATTCTCCTCAAAGAAAGACAGAGATATTGTAGAAGAAATAGTGCCTTCTTATAAAAAATGCCCAAAACAAAAGAGAGGAGACCCGGTCTCCTCTCTTTAAGACTATTGAGCGCTAGCTTAGTTGAACAGAGCAGCGTCGCGAGCAGAAGCTACGAGCCAGTTGATGCAACCGGGAGTTGCCAGACCGCCGGTAACACCAGCAGCTCCGAATAACACTTTCTTCATAGCGTCGTGTGAACCAGCAGCCATGTGCATGAAGCCCATGATCATGGTAGGTCCGCCCCAGGCAATTCCCAGGATTTCCATACCGTTAGCGATGATGTTGAGCAATGCTTCTAAGTTGGCCAAGTTGTTGACACGTACTGTACCAGCGGTGTTCACACCTTGAACAACAGTGGCTTCAGCACCCTGAGGGGAAATTGTACCGTTGGTAGCACCTTGAAGTGTTGGTGAAGCACCAGACTGTACTTCTTGGGTCTGTGAGCCAGTTGTGAAGCTAGTGCGGTTCGAGCCGTCGATACCGGTAGCACCCATGGAAGTTGTAGCATTCTCTCCGCCGTTGCTGCCGAAGGCATCTTGGGCTAAAGCTGGTGTGGCGAATGAAACACCGGCAATTACAGCGAGGGAAGCAAAGCACATAGTAAATTTGGAAATACGCATGTTAAAACACCTCTTGGGGCGAGAGAAACTAGTAATAAAGACAAATAGAATTTGTTTCGCCGAGCAACTTATCTCTTGGAAACGTTTGCTCAATGTAATCAATAAGCGGGCAAAGGTCAACTGTGTTTTTGTTGGCTAGCTAACATTTTGCCCTAGTTTCATAAATCTCCTCCTTCTCTATAGCGGTATCACTCAATAGCTCTGGGGCAAATTTGCCACTTTCATGCCCGCCAACCACGATGGCGGTGCAAAACTCCAATCATTAGACTGATAGGTCAACGATGGTGGAACAGGCTGGTCCGGATCCATAATCCAGTCTTTTATCGCTAGAGAAACACCCTCTATATTGATGTCGACTGTGACGTCGACTTTGCCGTCGTCAGGGCTCCGGGATTGAATGAATGCTTGAAGATTAGTGCGAGTAAACTGACCGCTAAATTCTTGCCCGGGAAAGATTTCCTCGAAATTCAAATTTTGATTTGACATAAAAGGTAACCTATATAGAGTAATTAACTGATTTAAGGGTCATAACCATTTTCTTCAGACCCAGGCTCAGGTGAGCCTGAATCTGAATCTGGATTTGGATTTGAATTTGGATTTGGATTAGGATTAGCTTTAGCTTTAGGATGCTGCTGGAAGAATTTCCACAGTTCATCGGTAGCATTGACGGATTGATTATTGTCGGCGGCACCAGGCCATACGTGGCCAAGATCGTTGTCTATGGCGATGTGTTTTACCTGTTCACCAGTGACTGGATTGACCGAATTGTATACAGTTCCAACTGGAGTATCGTCGTTGTGAATAGTCGACACTTCAGGTGGCGCCGTGATGCCGTTGCGAACTCGATAAAACTCCTGGGCCCGATCTTGAGATTTCATGGCAGCAAATTGATTGGCTGGGAACCAGTTCCAGGCTCCGTCATAGGGAACTGTCGAGTCATCTACTGAATGAATGGAAATCATTGAAATCGGATCTTTGTCACCAGTCGGTTCTGTTCTTTCTTTGCCGGTCATCCAATCGGCGACTGTTCCGCCCGCTGCAAAAACTTCTCTCAATGACGGATCATTGACGGCACGATTGACAAAGCTGCCTCCTTCAGAGAATCCAGCGATGAAAACTTTCGCAGGATCAACATTTTGAGTCATGCCGATATCATCAAGAACTTTATTTGTGTAGGTGATATCGTCGGCACGACTGAAGGCAAGCTCTTTGTTATTCCATGACATATTTCTATCAGGGTTGCCTTGCATGTAGACAACGATGAATCCCTCTTGATCGGCTTTCTCGCTAAAGCCACTGACGCGCTCCATGTTTTCAGCGCCTTTGCTGGTCTCGGCGTCCACTTGCACATCATTAGAGCCGACGCCATGGTAGACGAGCACTACCGGCAGTGGCTTGTCAGGATCCATGTTTGGAGGAGTATGCACGAAATATTCGCGCTCCTTGCCGTCAACTGTTACGGTACTTCTAGTGGTCTCACCCGCTACAGCGTTGGTTTCTGCCGACTCTTCGGCATCACCTTCATAAACCTGCCTGCCCGAATCGAGCTCGCTTGCATTAAATTTGGATTGATCTTGAAGATTATAGGAAAAATCATCGGGCAAAATGTCGTTGTTGCTAAAGTCGAAAAGCTCTTCCTCTGTGCGGTTCCATGGCTGATTTTCCAGCGAAACAAAATTTATGAAGTCATTATCACTGCCGAACTCAGGTTTAAACTCGTAATTGACTGTGCCCGCAAGGCTAAGATCGCGTATTGAATTATCGAAAGTGCTACTGAATGAATCATTAAATGAATTACTAAAGGAGTTACTGAAGGTGCTGTCAAAGAAATTAAGGTCTGGTAATTGACTACTGGCAGTAGTGTCGAAATTACTAAAGCTATCAAAATTGTTCATGTCAATGGAGCCATAGAACGAACTACTATCAAAAGAGTAAGACTGCGAATCACCGCCGTCTCTGCCTCCCCAACCCCAGCCTTCTTGTGACATAGTAAATACCTGCAAGAAAATTTAGTAAATGAAGTGCTCTGCCTGGGGAGAGGTTTCGGCAGTTCTCAACGAGAGCATCTACTAGAGTTAAACGCTCAAAGGTGACACGAGTGTGACATGGCCTAAAATAAAGTCGTTACTTACAGGACCAGCTATGAGAAAAGACAGACTGCCGCCGGCACAAGCCGCCGAAGAGATTCGCCAGCAAAAAATTTCTGCCTGCAAGGCGTTTTTTCTGAGCGGTTCAGTAGTACGCGGTGAAGCGACCCCGCACTCAGGCCTTAACCTGGTAGTAATTTACGCTTCGCTGGAAGCCGCTTGGCGTGAATCTTTCCTATATAAAGACTGGCCTGTGGAAGCATTTGTTCATGACCCTGCAACTTTCAAATATTTCCTTAAAATGGACGGCCAGGCAGCTAAACCCTTTCTCGCCGGCATGGTGGCTAAAGGCATCCCCTTACCTGTAGCGTCTGACTACTCCCGAGCGCTTCAGAATTCTTGTCAAAAGCACTTAGATGATGGGCCAGCGGAATTATCGGAAAATGAGATTACTCGCAGACGTTATGGCATTAGCGATTTAATCGACGATTTACGGGCGCCACGTTCACACGCCGAAGCCATGGCGTCTGGAGCAAGGCTGTTGGAAGACCTTTCTGATTTCTATTTGCGCAGACAGAGGCTATGGACAACTGACGGCAAGTCAATTTTTCGCAGGCTAGAGGATAGGTGCTATGAAAAAAGTGCCGATTCTTGCGCTGAAGCAACCAGCCAGTTGATGCATGCTGGCGCGGCCAGACCGCCCACCACACCGGCTACTCCACCCAATACTTTTTTCGACGACTCTTGCGACCCAGCCGCCATCTGCATGAAGCCCATAATCATGGTGGGGCCACCCCAGGCGATACCAAGAATTTGCATGCCGTTGGCGACGATATTGAGTAAAGCTTCTAAATTAGCCAGGTTATTAACCCTGACTGTCGCACCAGTATTGACGCCGGCAACGGCACCGGCTTCGGTGGCCTGCGTAGCAATGGTACCATTGCTGGTACTAAATAAAACTCTGGCCACCCTGACATTGCCATAAGCATCTTGAGCTGCTGCTGGTGCAGCGCTAGAGAGTGCACAGGCCATGGCAAGGGTCAAAAAAGCCAGAGTAAACTGACACAAAATGCGCATGTTAAGCACCCTTGAGGCAAAAGAAAATTAGTAAGGCGAACAGATAATTTTGCGGTGAGGCAAAATTCGCGTTCTTAACAAGAACAGCTCAAGTTAAACCGACAAACATGACACGACTGTGAAACTGTTGCTCAAAGTCTCAGACGCGAGCGAGCTTACCGAGGCAAACCCGACGCGAAGCGCCTGTACAGGCCGGCACATTATTTGGAATACCAAAATTGGTAGTGTAGGCCAGCAAAGCAAAAAGCAGCGCTTCTTTAAATTTTGGGGCGACGCCGAAATCTTCATGTTGCTGAATAGTCAAAGGTTCAGGCCACATTTCTTTAAGATGTTTGATCAGCGTGTGATTGTCGGCACCACCACCAGCCAGCACCAGAATATTGAATTTCACTTGCGGAGCGATCAAATCTTTGTAGGCCTGCACAATTGAAGCAGCAGTGAAAGCGGTCAAAGTGGCAACTATATCGCTGGGGCTGACATCATGTGCCTGCCACTTTTCCACCAGTTCAAGGGCCATAGTGCGACCAAAAAGCTCTCGTCCTGTGGTTTTAGGCGGGCTCAAATGCAAGTATGGCATTGCCAAAAGTTTTTGCAGAAGCTTTTCTTTGACTGTGCCAGACGCCGCCACTTGCCCACCTTGATCAAACTCACGCTGATATAAAGCGCGCATGGCCTCATCAATTAATACATTAGCCGGCCCGGTGTCAAAAGCCATTACCGCCTGACCATGCTCATCGATCACCGTTACATTGGCTATGCCACCAAGGTTGAGCACACCCAGTGCGCTCCTGCTGTTACCGAAAATTACTTGATCAGCAAAAGAAGTAAGCGGTGCTCCCTGGCCACCAAGGGCAACATCGGCGGTGCGGAAGTCACCAACAGTGGTGACACCTGTGCGGGCGGCGATGACTGACGGATCGCCTAACTGCAACGTGCCGGCTGTGCTCATTCCCCAGAATTGGCTGAGATCAGGTGCGTGCCAGATGGTCTGTCCGTGAGAACCAATCAAGTCAATTTCAATACCTTTACGCCGACTAGATTTAATCGTCTGCAAAGCCGCCTGGGCAAAAATTTCACCAAGCGCGGCATTAAGCAGACATATCTGGCGCAAATCAGTTTGCCCTTCAGCTACCATACGGGCCATCTGATGTTTAAAAGATGATTCAAATTCCACAGATTCGCTATGCAGCAATTCCATTTTCAAAGCCGGCAGGTGTAAATTGCCGCCGCAACTCTTAGAATCGGACCCGCCGGAACCCTGAGGAGCGATGGCAAAAACCGCCGCATCAATGCCATCCATCGAGGTGCCGCTGTTCATGCCGAGCACATTGAGGGGTTTCAAAATTTGAGACATCAAGACATACCCAAGTTAACTGAACGTATTATAGGCCCTCAGTGAAAAGCTAAATTGCCTGACAATGCTAAGATATCGGTCTATTTGGTCTATAAGAGCCCATAGCAAAGGTATATCCATGATTTCCGGTAATTCATCCAAACCTAAAGTTCAAACAGATTCACCAATGATGATTGGCCTCGGCAAAGCCAGCCGACGGGCTTACGGATTTGACGAAATTGCCCTGGTGCCCGGTGACTATACTCTCGACCCCGAGCTATGCGACATTTCTTATGAACTTGGCCAATTTAAGTTCGAGACCCCGATTATTGCTTCCGGCATGGACTCGGTGGTCGACGTCAAAGTGGCTGCCACTTTAGGCAAGCTGGGCTCACTGGGTGTACTTAATCTGCAGGGCATTCAAACTCGTTACGAAAATCTTGAAGAAATTTACGAAAAAATCGCCAAATGCGATAAAGACTCTTTTGTGGAAGTAATGCAGGAGCTTTACAAGGCT